>LULK01000004.1_pt1 | contig 490469 bp, 510 predicted proteins | sample 728181 | NCBI WGS metagenome assembly LULK01 (sample SAMN03860291, study PRJNA289734) | marine metagenome | biome: seawater column; feature: ocean; material: water; isolation source: Red Sea water column Station 169 - depth 10m | place: Saudi Arabia: Red Sea | collected 2011-10-15 | depth 10 m | reverse complement strand
AGGAGTAGGAAAGTCTGGAATTATTGCAAAAAAGATTTCGTCAACACTTGCATCAGTTGGTACACCATCATTTTATGTAGATGCTAGTTCATGTTCACACGGGGATCTGGGTCAGATCAGTTCAAATGATGTTCTAATATTAATTAGCAATAGTGGAGAGTCTTCAGAGTTAAAGAATATAATACAATATGCGAATAGAAATAAAAACATTACTCTTATTGGAATAGTTTCAAAAAAAAATTCTTTGCTGTTCAAAGCCTCAGATATAAAAATACTTTTGCCAGAGGTTAAAGAAGCTGGACCAGGAAATATGGTGCCAACCTCATCTACAATTATGCAATTGGCTATTGGAGATGCAATTGCTATATCTACTATGCGAATAAAAAAATTCGGGGAAAAAGAATTCAAGAGATTTCATCCCTCAGGAAGTTTGGGAGCGAGATTAAAAACCGTAGAGGACTTAATGCTAAAAGGGAAAAAAATACCATTTATAAGTGAAAATTCTGGTATGAAGACTGCTCTTAAAATTATAACTAAAAAGAAACTTGGTGTTCTTGTAGTTCAAAATTCAAAGAAAAAAACAAATGGTATAATTACAGACGGTCAGTTAAGAAGAGTTAGTGAAAAAGTTGATAACTTTAAAGATTTAAAAGTTAAAGATGTAATGACAAAGAATCCAATATCTATTGATATGCAGGTTTTAGCAGCAAAAGCTCTTTCTTTAATGAACTCAAAAAAAATTACATCACTGTGTGTACATAATAAAAATAAAAAAAAAACTGTGGGAATAATACATATACATAATATTTTAGAGAGTAATATTCAATAATGTATAAAAAAATCTACCTACAACTGACACTAAGTTTATTAATAGTATTAATTATCACAATCACTTATTTGGTATATTTCAAAAGCGACGATAAAATTACTGTTAATGAAAAAAATGATAAAACTATTTTGAAGGATGCCTCTGAAAATCTTATTAGTGATTTATTCTATAAATCAGAAGATAAAGATGGTAATAAATATGAAATTAAATCAAAAAACGGTGTTATAAGTCAAAAAAGAGCAAATCTGATTTCAATGAATGATGTTTCTGCAACAGTTTTTTTAAATGATGGTGGAAAGATATTTATTGTATCCGACTCAGCTAGCTATGATAGTAATAACAATGATACCTTATTCAAAGGCTCTGTTAAAATGAATTATAACGACCACACCATAAAATCAAATTATATTGATTTGTCTTTCGAAGAAAATAAAGCAATAATATATGAAAACATTAATTACAATAGTAATTTATCTAAACTTGAAGCAGATAAAATTATAGTAGATTTTTTAGAAATGAAAGTCAAAATCCTTATGGATGATACAAATGATAAAGTGCTAGTAAAAACTATTTTAAAAAATGGCAATAATTAAAAAATTTCGTATCAAAAGTTTTAAAAATAAAAAAACGTTATTAGAATTAAAAAATTTAAGCCTATCTTTTGGAGAAAGACAAGTCCTTGAGAACATTAACTTTGAGATAAATGAAGGAGAAATACTTGGTATGCTCGGACCAAATGGTGTGGGGAAATCTACAATATTCAACCTTATAACGGGTCTAATAAAACCGAATTCCGGAGACATATATATAAAAAATGAAAAAATAAATGATTATCCAATATTTGTAAGAACATCTAAGTTTAAAATAGGTTACGTTCCTCAATATGGAGGTTTTTTTCACGATTTAACATTGGTAGATAATTTAAAAGCAGTGTCAGAGATTTTAATTAAAGACCCAAGAGATAGAATTGAAAAAATAAATTATTTAATCTCTAAATTTGACCTTGGACAAATCAGCTCCATTAAAGCAAAATTTTTATCTGGTGGCCAAAAAAAAAAATTGGTCATAGCTATGGCTCTATTAGGAGAACCAGAATTATTACTTCTGGACGAATGTTTTGCAGCACTTGATGTAATGACTATCAAAATGTTGCAACAAATAATTGTTAATTTGCAATCTGAAAATAGAATAACGATATGTATTTGTGATCATCAAGCTAGAGACCTGCTCACTTGTGTTGATGTTGCAATTGTGTTATCTGATGGCAAGGTAATTGCAAAAGGATCGCCCTCCGAACTTGTCAAAAATCAAAATGCAATCAACGCATATTTTGGGGACTCATTTAAATTTAGTTAAATAAATGAAAAAATTGGTGATTAATAATAAAATTAATAATTTTAATAAAACTATATCTGTTGATGGTGACAAAAGTATATCCATTAGATCTTTACTTTTAGGCTCACAATCTTATGGGATTTGTAAAATAAAAAATTTGCCAAATTCTGAGGATGTTTTGCATACTATAAATGGATTAAGAAAACTTGGAGTAAAAATAACTTTTAATAATAACGTATGTTCTCTCACAGGAAATGGGCTAGGAAGTTTCAAAATCAATAATAGAGTTACTATTGATGCTGGAAACTCAGGGACATTTGCGAGACTTTTATTAGGTTTATTAATTAAAGGAACGCATAAAGTTAAATTGATAGGTGACAAAAGTTTATCAAGGAGAGATTTCTTGAGAATTAGTGAACCCTTACAAAAATTTGGTTCTAGTTTCATTTTAAACAATAAAGGAGGATTGCCAATTGAAATTCACGCCTCTGAGTTAATTAAACCAATTCAATACAAAGAAACTAGAGGATCTGCACAGTGTAAAAGTTCTGTTATGCTTGCAGCTTTAAATTCACCAGGTAAAACTATTATAGAGGCTAAAAAATCAAGAGATCATACAGAGTTATTTTTTAAATATCTTAAACTGCCGATTAAAATAAAAAGAAAAAAAGAGTTTGATATAATCCAAATTGAAGGAGAAAAACAGTTTTGTTCTTTCAAATATCAAATACCGGGTGATATTAGCTCCAGTTCATTTTTCGTGGTTTTAACTATTTTGTCAAAAAAATCAAAACTTAAAATTAAAAATGTAAATGTTAATCCGTCACGAATTGGATTTATTAAAATAATTAATAAGATGGGAGGAAAAGTAAGAATACAGAATAAGAGAAAAGTTTGTGGAGAGTACGTTGCTGATTTGCATATTAAAAGTCAAAAAAAAATTAAATCTATTAATTGTCCAGTAAAATTTAATAGTAATGCTATAGATGAATTTTTAATTATTTTTTTATTGGCTTCAAAAGCTAAAGGTGTTTCTAAATTTTCAAATCTTGGTGAGCTTAACAAAAAAGAAAGCCCAAGGTTAAAATTAGGTTCAAATATCTTAAATATGATGGGCATTAAGACAATTTTAAAAAATAATACTTTAAAAATATACGGAAACCCTAAATTAAAAATAAAAAAAGAAATTAAAATAAAAAACTATTACAAAGACCACAGAATATTTATGACATCTGTCATTGGAGGGTTAGTTTCTGGTGGTAAATGGACAATTCACGATGTAAATTCTTACAGAAGTTCTTTTCCATCGTTTATGAATATTCTTCGTAAAATCGGCTTTAATGCTACATATAGATAGAAAAGATCATATATGTAAAATAAATAATCTTGATTAATTTAACAATTTTATCTAAAACCTCTAAAAAAAATAAAACTATTAATGGAAATTTATAAAGAGAGTAATTCACCGGCTTCAAAAGAATTTGAGAAATTGTTGGATAATCAGATTTCTAAAACAAAAAATTTAGTTGAAGGTAAAATCATAGAGGGAACTGTTACTAAAATAGGTGAAAAATATATATTCCTTTTTATTGAAGGATTAAAGTCTGAACCAGTTGTAGATATAAATGAATTAAAAACTTTAGGACAAAGTGAAAAAGTTAAAATTGGTGAAAAAATACAAGTTTTATTGGAAAGAATTGAAGATAAAAATGGTGAGGTTATCGTTTCAGCTAGTAAAGCTCAAAAAATTAAAGGTTGGGATATCTTAGTTAAAGCTTTCGAAAACAATGAACCTATAATGGGAAAAATAACTAGCAAATGTAAAGGAGGTGTAATTGTTGAACATATTGATACTGGTTCCTTAATGTTTTGCCCAGGATCACAAATTTCTGATACTCCTCTAAAAGATATCTCTCATTTAATGAATGAACCTCAAAAATTTGCTTTAATAAAAATGGATAAAGTGAGAGGAAATGCATGTGTATCTAGACGTCAAATAATTTCCACAAACAAAAAAGAGGATAAATCTAAAATAATTGAAAAATATAAGGTTGGGCAAATTATTAAAAATGCTATTGTTAAAGGCTATAGTTCATTTGGATGTTTCTTTAATGTGAATAATGAATTAGATTGTTTAGTACACCTTCAAGAAATTAGCTACTCGAGAGTAAACCATCCGGAAGAAGTATTTAACATTGGAGATAAACACGATTTATTAGTCATATCAGTTGATAAAGATAAACTGCAAATTGGATGCTCAATAAAACAACTATCTCCTGATCCGTTCGAAAAAATTACTAATTATGAATTAAATAAGAAGTATAATGTCAAAGTAATTAAACTTATGGACTTTGGTGCCTTTTGTGAACTAGAGCCAGGTTTAACTACGTTATTACATTCTAGTGAAATCAGCTGGTCTAAAAAAAATGTGTCTCCTAAAAAGTTTTTTAAAGTTGGAGACAGCATAAGCTGTGTAATAACAGAAATAGACAAAGAAAAAAGAAGAATAGCAATATCGTACAGGCTAACATCTGAAAATCCATATGATACACTTGAAAAAAATCATCCTGTTGGGAGTGAAATAAATGGTTCTATTAGCAGTATGAATGATTATGCAATTTATTTAAAATTAGATAACTACGAAATTGATGCATTTCTTCACTTTAATGATTTAAGCTATACGGAAAATCCAGAGGAAGCTTCAAAAAAATACAAACTAAAAGATAAACTAAAAGTAAAAATACTTGAAATTAAAAAAGATTCTCAAAAAGTGAGGGTTGGCTTAAAACAAACTATGAAGGATCCATTTGATTATTTTAAAGATAAAAAGATTAATGATACAATTACTGTTAAAGTTATTTCATCAGATAATAAAGGTTTAAAAGTTCAGCCAGAGGGGTCTGATATTACGCTTAACATAAAAAAATCCCAAATTGCACTTTCGTCTTCTGATGCAAGACCCTCTAGATTCGTTGGAGGTGAAAGGATAGATGCTGCAATTTCTGAAATAAATCTTGAAAAAAGAAAAGTAAATTTAAGTATTAAACTTCTTGAAGAAATTCATAACAAAGAGGCAGTTTCAAAATTTAGCTCACCTTTATCTGGAAAAAACTTACCTTTTTCATCATTGTCTGATAAGCTAAAATCAAAAAAAGAAAAAAAATAGTACTTTGAACTAAATTGTCAGTATCGAAATCAGATATATTAAAAGAAATTTCAAGAAGCTATCCTAATTTATTAAAGAAAGATTTATTAAAATTTATTGATGTATTTTTAGATGAAATTAAAACTGCGTTAAAAAAAGGTGAAAGAGTTGAGCTAAGAGGATGGGGGGTTTTTTTTGTGAAAAAACAGATTAGCAGAAATTCAAGAAATCCTAAAACTGGTCAAATTATTTTTACACCTGAGAAAAAAAGTATTAACTATAAAATGAGTAAAGAATTATTTAAAAAATTAAATGAAAAAAATTAAAAAAATATTTATTGCTGTAGATACCAATAAAATTTCTAAAGCAAAAAGAATAATGAGAGATACAAAAACAAATAAAATTAAGATTGGTTACAAATTTGGTCTTGAGTTTTTTTACTCAAAAGAGGGAAGAAAATTTATTTCAGGTTTAAAAAATCAAATAATTTTCTTAGATTTAAAACTTAATGATATTCCAAATACATTAATATCAGCTCTGAAATCATTGAAAAATTTAAAGATTTCTTATTTGACTGTTCATCTAAGCTCAGGGTTTAGTGCTTTAAAAATTATAAAGAAAAAAAGTAAAAATATAAAAATTGTTGGCGTAACAACTTTAACCTCCTTGAACAATAGAGATTTAAGGGAGATTGGATATAATAAAAAGGTAAACGACCTAGTTAAACATCAAGCAAAACTTGCTAAAAAAGCAAAATTAGATGCAATAGTCTGTAGTGGGCATGAAATAAGATCAGTAAAAAAAGTATTTAAAAAAGAAATAATTACACCAGGAATAAAAATACAGAATACCAAAAATGATCAAAAAAGAATAATGAAACCTAAAGATGCTTTTGCTGCTGGAAGTGATTGGTTGGTAATCGGTAGATCAATAACAAATGGAAATATTAAAAAGAACATTAAGAGTTTATTGGAAATTTTAGAGGACTGATGCAATCTAAGATTTGTGGTATTAAGGATAGCAAAACATTAAATTTTTTAATAAATTATAAACATCCTCCAGAATTAATTGGTTTTATTTGCAATTATCCAAAATCTAAAAGATTTGTTGATATAAATTTTCTTCATAAACTTCTCAAAGTAGACAATAAAAAATCTAAATTTGTATCTGTGCTGGTAAAACCTGATGAATTTATTTTAAAAGAAATGCAAAAACTAAATTTTGATTATTTTCAAATTTATGACTGTACACCTGATGAAATAAAATCAATAAAAAAGAAATATAACAAAAAAATAATTTCTGCAATTACCATTGAGAATAAAGAAGATATACTCAAATATAAGAAATATGAGGATTATTCTGACATAATATTATTTGACAGTAAGGGGTATGAAAAATCATTAGAATTTAACCACACTTTAATGGAAAATGTGCCAGTCAATGTTAATAGGATGATAGCTGGAAACATTAAACACAACGATAATCTTGATAAGTTTATGAAAATTTGTAATTATATTGACATATCTGGGGGCGTAGAGACATCTGGATTAAAAGATATTTCTAAAGTAAAAATTTTCTTAGACAACGTTAAAAAATTAAATGATTAAATTGAAGAAAAAAACCCCTCTAATTGACCAGCACGACAAGTTTGGATTTTATGGAAATAAATTTGGTGGAAACTATTGTGCTGAAACAATGCGAAAACCAATTGAAGATTTATCTAAGCTTTTTGAAAAATTAAGAAAAAATAGTAAATTTCTCAAAAAAAGAGATCATTATTTTAAACATTATCTTGGAGGTGAAACACCCTTTTTTAAATTAGAAAATTTAACCAGACATTTAGGTGGGGCACAAATCTGGTGCAAAGACGTGTCAGCTATAAATGGTGACGCGCACAAAGCATATCATGCAACTGTTAACGCGTTAATTTGTAAAGAAAGTGGTAAACGCTACATAGCAGGAGATACCGGTGCTGGAATGTTTGGAAAAAATCTTGCAATGGCAGCAAAAAAAATGAATTTGAAATGTAAAATTTTTATGGGAACAAAAGATATTTCTAGACAAGCACCAAATGTAAAATTTATGCGTGACGCAGGTGCTGAAGTTGTGCCTGTTGACTCAGGTTCAAAAACTTTGGTAGATGCTGTATCTGAGTGTATGCGCCACTATGTTTCAAATTGTGATAATACACATCTCGCTGTAGGCTCAGCAATTGGCTGTAATATTTTTTTAAAAATTTGTGCATGGTCTACTTCTCAAATTTCAAGAGAATTAAAAAAACAATTAATAGAAGAGTTTGGTGAAATACCAAAACTTAAATTAATCAACGTCATAGGAGGGGGAAGTAGTGCGCTAGGATTTTGGAACGAGTTCATTGACTACGACAAAAAACATGTTGAGTTAATTGGAGTTGAAGCAAAGTATGCTGCGCCTTTATCAACAAATGCAAAAGTTGCTATTTTACATGGAGCTGCACAATATTGTTTGACTGATAAGGAAGGTCAAATAGCAGAAACCCATTCATTGAGTGCGGGGTTAGATTATCCAGGTTCAAGTCCATTACATGGATTGTTAAAAGATTCTGGAAGAGCGCGATACACTAATGCTTCAGACAAAGAAGCGTTAGCTGCTTTCAAGTTAATTACTAAATTAGAAGATATCCGACCAAGTTTGGAGCCAGCACATGCATGGAGTGAATGCATTCGTTTAGCTCCAAAATTGAAAAAAAGTGATGTACTTATAGTTAACAATTGTGGAAAAGGTTACAAAGATAAAAAGATTTATATTGAACAATTAGGATATTATCCCAAATGAAAAATTCTATTAAAAATGCCTTTAAAATTGCGAAAAGTGAAAACAGACCTGCACTTATATCCTATACAGTTTGTGGTGATAATACTAAGGATAAATCATTTCAAATTCTGAATTCAATATCAAAGGATTTGGATATTGCAGAATGGGGAATACCTCACAATTGCCCAACTGCCGATGGTAAAGATATTCAAAATAGCTCTTATAGAGCTTTACAAAATGGTATTCGATTAAATGATATTTTTAATCTTGTTAAGAAGTTTAAGAAAACAAAACCCTTTAAACCAATTATATTAATGGGTTACTACCAGATGATATTTAATTATGGAGAAAAAAAATTTATACAAAAATGTAAGTTATCCGGTGTAGATGGGTTGATTGTTGTTGATTTATCATTTCCAGATAATAAAAATTTTTCCAAATTGTGTAAGAAAAATTCTATTTGTTTCGTTCAATTAATAGCACCTACTACAACTGTAAAAAGAATGAGAGAAATAATAAAAAATTCTCATGAAATGATTTATATGATTTCAACTATATCAACTACAGGATCTGCTTTAAAATATAGTATTAAGAAAATTATTAATAATTATAATATTATAAAAAGAATCAAACCTTCAAAAAATGTAGTTATCGGTTTTGGTATTACCGAAAAAACTATTTCAAATCTAAGATCAGCGGATGGTCTAGTTGTTGGTAGTGCAATTTGTCGAGAAATAACAAGAAGTTTAAAAGATAGACAAAATCCCGTCACAAATGTAAGTAAATTAGTAAGGAAACTAAAAAACAAAATTATATGAATTGGTTAAAAAAAACTTTAAAGTTTGGCGAAAAAATAAAAAGATTAATTAAAAAAAGGCCATCTAAAGTAGATATACAAAATAGTGAATGGACTTCTTGTTGCAAGGGACCAATACTTAAAAAAGACTTAGAGGAAAATTTGTGGGTTTGTGACATATGTAATAAACATCATAGAATAGATTGTAAACAAAGATTTGATATTTTTTTTGGAAAAAATAATTATGAGATTTTAAAAACACCTACTCCTTCAGACGATCCTTTGGAATTTGTAGACTCTGGACCTTATATAAATAAACTTAGCAAAGCTAGAAAAAGTACTGGTCAAAATTGTGCAGTTATGATTGCTAAGGGGAAGATAAATAATATTAATGTTACAGTTGGTGCGGTTAATTTCTTTTTTATGGGAGGTTCTATTGCAACAAGTGAAGGTGAAGCAATTATTTATGGAATTCAAAGTGCAATAGATAATAAAACACCATTTATTATGTTTACATGTGGAGGCGGTCAAAGAATGCATGAAAGTCCTTTAGCTCTTGCACAGATGACTAGAACCACGCTTGCAATAAATGAATTAAAAAAAAATAATTTGCCTTACATAGTTTGTTTTACTGATCCTACTGCAGGTGGAATCACGGCATCCTTTGCAATGCTTGGAGACATCCAAATCTCTGAACCTGGTTGCCTAATTGCATTTGCAGGTCGTAGAGTAATCGAAGGAACAGTAAAAGAAGAGCTGCCTGAAAATTTTCAAAAAGCAGAGCACGTACAATCTTGCGGTTTTGTTGATTCTATTGTGCATAGAAAAGAGCTAGCAAATAGTATTGGAATGTTAATCTCTATCTTGCTTAAGAACCAATCTGAGGTAAATAGTGATATAAACTATGAGACTCAAGGAAATAATATCCAAGATAGAGAAGCGTCATAGCAAAAAAATTGATCTTTCTCTAAATAGGACTTTCAATTTATTAAAAAAATTAGGTAACCCACAAAACAAACTAAATAATGTTGTAACTGTAGTTGGTACAAACTCCAAAGCCTCTATGGCTACAGCTCTAAGCGCAATTTTGAAAGAAGCTGGCTATAAATATAATTTATATACATCTCCTCATTTACAATCTTATACTGAAAGATTTGTTTTTAATAACAAAGAAATAAATGAAAACGATCTTGCAGATCTTCTGGGAGGTATTGACAAAATATTAGGAAATGATAGCGCAACAGTTTTTGAAATTTTAACATGCGCTTTTATAAAATATGCTGAATATTTTAAAGATAATATAAACATCATAGAAGCTGGTCTATTTCATAGATTTGATAGTACAAATGTATTTAAACAAAATATGCTTACTCTTTTAGGAGTAATTCATTTAGATCATTTAAATTGGTTGAATGACAAAACAATTGATGGGGTTATTTATGAAAAAACTGTGTCACTACCAAAATCAAACATATTCATAAACAAACAAATAAATTCAGAAATAAAAACAAAAATTGAAAAATCCTTAGTAGAAAATAAGTCAAAAAAATATTTTTTTGGTGATGATTTTAATGTCGCAAAACTGGAAAATGGTTTTACTCATTATCAAGATAATTTAGGTGAGATAATATTGCCTCAATCTAATTTAATTGGCGATCACCAAATTTTTAATATAAGCACTTCAATAGCCGCTTCTAGAAAAATATTTAATATATCTGATATTAATATCAAAAAAAGTATGAATAAAATGAGATTAAGAGGACGATTGGAAGAAATAAAGTCAGGTAAATTAAAAAGTTTAATAGGTAAAAATAGGCTTATAATAGATGGTGGGCATAACATTAATTCTGCAATTTCAATATCCAACTGGGTCAAGCAGCAAAATGAAAAAGTACATCTTATTTGCGGAATGATGAATGACAAACCTCACAAAGAGTTTGTTAATCAGTTTGAGAGTTTTGTAAATTCAATAACTCTTGTAGATATTCCAAATCAAGAAGGTTCGATATCCAAAGAAGAATTTAAAAAGAAACTTGGTAACAAAAATGTTCATACTGCTGAAAGCATTGAAGAGTCTTTGATAATGAATAATAAAGATGAAAATTGTATTTTTCTTTGTGCAGGAAGTCTTTATTTGGCTGGTGAAGTTTTAAATCTTAATTAAATATTTTCTTTAATCCAAGATACAATATTAGATTTTGTGGTTGCTCCAACTTTAGTTGCTTTAAGCTCACCACCTGAAAATAGTAACATGGTAGGAATTCCTCTTACTCCATACTTAGTAGGGGTATTAGGTTCATTATCAATATTATGTTTAGCAATTACCACTTCGGACATTTCGTTTGAAATTTCCTCTAGTATGGGTCCGATCTGTTTACATGGTCCACACCACTCTGCCCAAAAATCAACAATAACTGGCTTCCCAGCCTTGATAACTTCTGACTCAAAATTTTCATCTGTAACATTTACTGTTGCCATATATTTCTTATATAAAATTTTTTTTTATATTCAAGTTCTTAAATAATTTAAACAGTTTTATCCACATCAAATATTTTTATATTTTTTTTCAATTGACATTACGTAATTATTTAATTGATCGAGAAACTTTAAATTTGGCTCATTACCTTCATTAGTAAATTTATCTCTAAGATTGTCACATTCATGATAAAATTCTTTACAAGTCCACCATTTTTCCTTTTTTTCACTTAAAATTCTTTTAGCAATTTCCATCTTGATTTTCTTCAACATAGAGTCTGGTAAAACATGAGGCGCCTCTTGAAATATTATTTTTTTTCCAAATCCCACCATTCTTTGATCTTCGAATTTATCTAGCAATCTTAACTTATCATTCCATGGTGCTTCATGCCATTTTTGAAATAAATTAGTATCTTTGTTAGGTGTAAATTTTACATAAATACTTTCCTCTGGCTCTATATCTTCTTGAGATTTTGATTGCGCTTTTTCTTCTGCAATTTCTCTTAATGCAGTTAAGATATTCTCAGAAAATTTTTCATTTGTGTTTACAAGTTCTGCTCTTTTATTAATTAAAGAGACGTCCATAGCGCTATAAGGTTCAACCTTCATGCCATACTCCTTACCTATTATAATTGGTGCTTTATTAGACCTAATAGTTCTTAAAAATTTTGGTGTTTTTTTCATCTCAGATTTTAGTTCATTGATAGACATTTTTAGGAGAGGTTCGACATCAACTCTTAGATCGATAGCCTGCCCCCATTGATATGTTGGATGAATACAAAATTTCGGATGAAGAGGAGTACAAAGATAAAGTCTTGATTTTCCGTAAAAGTACTCATTAAGAGTAATAATCTTTTCTTTTTTTATTATTGTTTCAGTATCAAGCTTATTTGAAGTCTTTAAAAAATTACCCCATGTGTCTTGTTGTTTGTTCTTTATTAAACCTAAAACTTTATGAGTAAGTTCTGCATCAAATAAAGCGCTATGAGCTCCTTTAGTCTCAAAACCGTTCATCCTAGCTAAAGACTCTAATTTCATCACAGCGTTTCCTTTTTCATTAGTTTCAGTTTTCAATATGTTATTGTCTAAAGCAAAAGCACCACGAGCAATATTTAGTCCGTCATGTCTTTTGTTCGGGGATGAATTTGTAATGTATGGATATCTCAATCCTTTAAAAAACTCTTTTCTAATCATTTCATCATCAAAACCTATGTTAGACCAGCCTAAGAATATAGCGGGGCTCCATTTTTTAAATATATTCTCAACTTGAGATAACATTTGATAATGACTTAAATTTGCTTTTGTAAGCATATTAACATCAGTTTTGTTAACCAGGAGTGCCATACATTGAGGAATTTCTCCTTCTGGAAGCCTACATCTTAAATTAAATCTTTCTTTTTCTACTAAGTTTTGATCTACTAAAATTCCACCTATTTCAATAATACTTCCAAAGTCTGTACTAGAGCTTGAAGATTCTATATCCCAAATTACTATGTTCATAATTTTATAATTAATGCTAATTGGAAAGTGTAAAGGCTCGCATCTAAACAAGTAGCAAGTAAGTTTTTAGTACATTAATTTTTAACAAAGTCAAATAATTATTTATTTATTAAGTGATAAAATTTTTCAACTCTCTCAAGAAATTTGTTTTGAAAATTTATTAGTTCATTGCCTTCAATTTTAAAATCTTGAAATAATCTATCTACAGTACACAATAAAATTACACCTTGTGTAATATTAGAATTATAAACAGTATTGTGGGCTAAAGAATAAGCTCCAATTTGTAAAAAGTAATCCTCTATGTATTCTTCTTTTTTTGGTTTATTGCTTTGTTTAAAATCTAGAATTGATTCTTTGCCTTCGTAAACTCCTATACAATCTGCAGTACCCGCATATTTGCCAGGATAATATATTGTAGCTTCTGACCCCCATATCTCTAACAATTTATTTTTCAAACCATTATCAATAATTTCCTCTGCCATTTTTTTTGACTTATTGTTGTCTTCTAATAGTTCTTGATTTAGTTTTCCGTATAAAAACTGTTCTATATAAGAATGCATAGAACTTCCTCTTGCTGAGGCTTCTTTCTTAATTCTTTCTGCTTCAACAGTCCCTACTCTTTGTTTCCAAGCTAGAATTGCAGCTTTGTCTTCTTCGCTTTTAGTGGCTGACAAAATTGTTGTCACAGAAGGCAAATTTGATCCATCTAGAGAGTAATGTCTTGAACCATTTATCAAAGACCTTGTTGATTTTGGATAAGAAAATTTTGTGTTCCACTTCATCAAGTCATTTATAGAGCTATTTAAAATAATTTAAATTAGTTTTTAGCTTGTTTTGAAGTTGGTATATTTAATTTTTCAACATTCTCATTTTTTGACGCTATTTCAACTTGTTCGGGATCTTTAATATTTCCTAAGGTATTCATTATAGATCTTGCATCTCTTCCGAAACTATCAGTGGCTTGCATAGCTTGTTCTAGTTTTTTTCTAAGTTCTTTTATTCCATCAAAATGTTTTTCAAATCTTGAGCTTATATTTCTTAAATCATTATAAATTTGTGTAGCATGTTGCTGAACTTTTAGTGTTTGAAATCCTAAATGATAGGATTGTAATAAAGCAGACAAAGTGTTAGGGCCAGAAATTGTAACCTTATATTTGGTTCTTAATTCCTGTAAAAGCAGCTCTTTAGTTTTAGGGTCTCTGTAGCTAGAGAGTTCTGAGAATAATCCCTCGGTTGGAACATAAACTATTGCAAAATCTGTACTTTTCGGCGGTGCTATATATTTTGCGTTAACAGTTTTAGCTTTCAATCTAAACGCTGATGCTAAATCTTTTCTTGCCTCTGCTTGTGCATCTTTGTCATTGGCATTATATGCGTCATCAATCGCTTTATATTTTTCAACAGGCCAGTGACTATCAATTGGCAACATGACATCTTGAAGCTTAATAGCGAACTCTACTGTTTCTGAGGTGTCTTCTTTCATTTTAGCATTCGCGACATATTGAGATGCTGGTAACAAATCTTTTAGGAGTGCACCTAATCCAAATTCCGCAAGAGTTCCGTATGATTTTACCCCACTTAAAATTCTACTAAAGTTATCTTGACTTTTATTTAATTCGCTTACTTGTTGATTAAAAACTGATACTTTTTCATCAACTTTTGTAAGAGCTCCTGTCATATCTTTTGCTATTTCTTTACTCATTGACCCAAAAGATTGACTAAACGTATTTTTTAAAGAACTTAATTCATCTTTAAAAAGTTGTTCATTATTGACTGGATCAGGATGTTTACGCTTGATTAGAAATAAAATTGCTAAAAAATTAGCAAGAAGCGAGATAATAACTAAAATTGTAAGTAACGAATCCATGCCTATACTATACAATTTTATCAAGTTTATTTATAATATTAAAAACACTTTTTTTTTTTTGGCTTTTTTGGGAAATCATTAAACATGCTTGAGATTTAAGTATAACTCCGTCTTTTAATATTCTTAAATTATTAGCTCTTAAAGTTTCACCTGTAGAGGTGATATCTGTTATAATTTCTGAAGAACCTGTGAATGGATATATTTCTGTTGCACCAAGACTTTTTACAATTTTAAATTGTGTAACACCCCTTTCAAACATAAAATTCGTTGTTAAATTTGGATACTTTGTTGCTACTCTTAATCTAGTTTTTTTTTTTTCTTTAAACTCGAATGCAATTTCCTCCAAATCAGCTATTGTTTGAACATCAATCCAATCATCAGGAATAGCAATTACTAAATTGGCTTTACCAAAAGTATATTTTTTTTTCACTATTATTTTTTTTTGCACATTAATTGCACTTTCTTTTAATAAATCAAACCCTGAAAAACCAATATCCAAAGTTCCATCTCCTAATCTTTCAACAATTTCTCTTGCATGTAAGTAGGTAATATTTATATTTTTATATCCTTTTAAAGATCCTAATAAGTCTCTTTCTCCTCTTTCGGATATAAGTTTTAAATTATTTTTAGAAAAAATATTTAATATATCTTTTCTTAATCTACCTTTACTGGGAATTCCAATATTAATCATTTAAGTTTATAGCTGCTCCAACTGCTGGTATTTTTTTATTCGATCCAAGATCACCAATAAGATTATCGTATCGTCCGCCATTAATAATGTTAATTTTATTTGATTTAATCTTAATATCAATTTTGAATACTAAACCTGTGTAATATTCTAATTGTCTTCCAAAAGAAGCTGAATATTTTACTTTTAATCTTGAAAATTTATTTTTAGAGATTGGGAAATAATTTTTTTCTACTCTTAAATTAATTTTATATTTTTTAAAAAAAAGATTTAATTTGTTAAATGCTTCGCTGATTGGACAATCTATTTTTAGAAACTCTTTTATTATTTTTACGACATTTTTGCCTTTTTGTGGTCTTCTTGGATCATTTATCTTATTATTAAATCTGTTTAGAATCTCATTTAGTGACCTTCCAGCAATAACTTTTGATTGTTTTTGTTTAAGCATTACTTCATATTTTTTTTTATCTATTTCAACAATTGTTGGATCTACATCAGAATTAGTTTCTAGCCTTTTTAACAAATCGTTAAAATATTTTTCTCTCCAAAAATGTCTTTGTAGTCTCAATCTCCATCTTTTAGGAATATCCAATTTATTCAATAGAAGTTTAAATATTTCGATATTTCCGATAGTCAAAACACCCGATGAAAATTTTACTTTTGATAATGATTTAACTGCTGTGTTAATAATTTTTTTATCGTCATCTTTTTCTTTGTTAGAGCCTATAATTTCAAAACCAATTTGATTTCTTATTATATTATCTGATAATCTTTGAGTTTTTCTAAAAGCTTGTCCACTGTAGAAAACTTTTTTGGATGCTTTATTTTTCTCATTTAAATATTTTAGACATGATGCAATTGTTAAGTCTGGTCTAAGACAAATTTCATTACCTTTCTGATCATTAAAAGAGAAAATGAAACGTCTAAATGACTCACCAGATCTTTCAACAATATGATTAGTTTCTATTACAGTATCTAAATTAATATACTTAAAACCTTCTGATTTTATCAATTTTAATATATTTTCAGATAATTTTTTTGATTTCATTAACCATGTTCTCATATTTAATATTAGTTTCCTTCCCAGTTCTAAGATCTTTTATTTTGACTTCTGAGTTTTTAATTTCTTCTTCACCAGCGAAAATTACACATGGAGAACTAATTCTATTAGCGTATTCCATTTGTTTTTTTATTTTTCCCTCACCAGGATAAATCTCTGAACTGATATTTTCTGATCTAAGTTTCTTTAGTATTTCTATATATTTTTTCATATTGTTTTGATCAAAGACACTAATCATTACAGGGCGCGTAACTTTTAAATCAAATTCTTTTTTTTGCATCAGTGCAAACACAAGTCTATCTATACCCACTGATATGCCAGTTGCTGGATAATCAAGATTACCAAAATTGCTTACTAAATTATCGTATCTCCCTCCACCACCTATTGATCCAAATTGAATAACTTGTCCCTTTAAATTTTTTACACTAAAATTTAGATTAACTTCAAATATTGGGCCTGTGTAGTACTCTAAACCTCTTACTACCGAAGGATCAAATTTATAGTTATCAAATTTATAATCTTCAAAGATTTTTATTATTTGTTTTAAATCCTCGCTCTGAGGTGAGTTAATATTTAAAGAGCTTTCAATAACTTCTATTTGTTTATCGTCTAATTCTGCCCCTTTTGTATAATCTCCTGATTTATCTTTTCTACCTTCGCCCAGTAATTTTTTTACCTCTGTCCACCCTAACCTATCTATTTTATCTAAAGCTCGAAGGATTATAGAAATCTTTTCCTGAGACTGAATTTTTAGTTTTTTAAATAATTCATCTGTAATTTTCCTAGATGATATTTTGACTATGTAATCATCATTAGTTAAGCCACAATTTTCTAAAATTTCTGAAATCATTACACACAGCTCTGCATCAGCTTGTAAATTTTTTGTACCAACATAATCAGCATCGAACTGAAGAAACTCTCTATATCTTCCTGGCCCAGGTTTTTCATTTCTCCAAACGGTTCCTAATTGATAACGTTTAAAAGGTTTTGGTATTTCATTAAAATTTTTTGCAACAAATCTTGCCAAGGGTGCTGTTAAATCATAACGTAAAGACAACCACTTGTTTTCGTCTTTAAAAGAAAATACACCTTCTCCAGGTCTTTCTTTATCAGGTAAAAATTTACCTATACTTTCAGTATATTCAAAACTTGGAGTTTCAAGATATTGAAAGCCATACTTAACCATTACCTCTTTAATCTTTGAAATTATGAGGTCTCTGATTAAAAGTTCTTTTTCTTTTCTATCTTCAAAACCTGAAGGTAATTCTTTTAGAGGTTTGATTTTTTTTTGTTTTTCCATTTTTTGGTACACGGGGACAGATTCGAACTGTCGACCTTCGGTTCCACAAACCGCTGCTCTAACCAACTGAGCTACCCGTGCTCCTATCTTTGTTTTATACTAATTGTGGATATTTTTAAATTTATATAATGATTAAATAGCTAGCGTGCAGCCAGCATGCAAATGGTGTCTGTGAGATAATGTTAAACTATTAATAATCTTAATCATTGCGATTTAATTAACAGTTTAATCAAAAAAATCAACAATTGATTGTATAGGAACAAAATCAGCTTTTAAGCTTGCTTATCCCTATACAATTATTTTGATGAATTAGAATTAAGAGGTTTTTTGCAGTTTTACTGCGGCAGGACCTTTTTCTCCGTCTTCAACTTCAAATGTAAGCTCGTCACCTTCGTTTAAGAATCTTAAACCTGCTTCTCTTACAGCTGAAGCATGTACGAATACATCTTTTTCTTTGTCTTCACGCTCAATGAAACCATACCCTTTTTTTCCATTGAACCACTTTACTTTACCTTTTAGACTCATTTTACTCTTTCGTTAGTTATTATACTTAAGCTTATTAAGCTTTAACGGGTTGTTATTAGATTTCTAAATTTAATGCAAGCAATTTAAATTGACTTAATGTCACTTTGGTGGTGGCCTTGGTAAGAATCGCACTTACGACACATACCTTTTCAGGGTACTGCTCTACTACTGAGCTACAAGGCCATTAAAATCTAAATATGATACGCCCTTTTGTTAAATCGTAAGGGGTAACCTCTACTGTAACGTTGTCTCCTTGCAAAACTCTAATTCTATTTTTTCTTAGCTTTCCTGCAGTGTGAGCAGTTACAACATGGTTGTTTTCTAACTTTACTCTAAACATTGCATTAGGCAAAAGATCAATAACTTTTCCTTTAAATTCTAAAGAGTCTTGTTTTGACAAATACTATTCTCCTATTCTTAATTTAACTGATTTAGCGTGTCCATCTAAACCTTCATAAGTTGCAAGATTTATAACTTTTTCACCAATAGTTTCAATACCCTTTTTTGATAAATTTATGTAAGAAATTCTTTTAAAAAAATCAAAAACAGATAGTCCACTAAAAAATTTTGCGGAAGAATGTGTTGGTAAAGTATGATTGCTACCTGCACAGTAATCCGTTACCGCCATTGCTGAGTACTTTCCTGTGCATATAGAGCCCGCATTTTTAATATTTTTTAAAATAGATTTATAATTCTCCATGCTAAGTTCTAAATGCTCTGGTGCAATAATATTTATTATATCCGAAATTTTTTTGTCTGTGTTTGCAAAAATAAACAAACCATTTTTATTTAAACTACCAGATGCAATTTTTTTGCGTGGTAAATTTTCTAATTGAATTTTTAATTCTTTTTGAACTTTATCAATTAACTCTTTATTTTTTGAAATAAGTATACATTGAGCATTGATATCGTGTTCTGCTTGGCCTATTAAATCAGCTGCAACCCATTTCTCATTTGACTTTTTGTCTGCAACAACTGTTATTTCTGATGGACCAGCTATCATATCGATTCCTACTTCTCCAAAAACTATTTTTTTTGCTGCAGCAACATAAATATTACCAGGTCCAACTATTTTATCTACGCGTTGAATTGTTTTTGTTCCATAAGCAAGAGCAGCTATAGCTTGAGCACCACCTATTCGATAAATTTCTTTTACACCACATTTTTTTGCTGCATATAAAACAGCTGCACTTTGGTTTTTATCTCTAACTGGATTTGCAATTACAATTCTTTTTACACCAGCAAGCATTGCGGGAATTGCATTCATCAAAACTGTTGAAGGAAAACTTGCATTTCCGCCTGGAATATAAATTCCAACCGAGTTCAATGGTTTATACTTATAATCAATTTTATTATTTAAGTTATCTGAAAATTTTATATCTTTTGACTTTTGTTTTTTATGAAATTTTAAAATTCTTTGGTATGCAAAATCTATAGATTTTTTAACATTTGGATTTAAACTTTTTATAATTTTAGAAATACTACTATAATTAGAATTAATTCTTTTATTTTTATTAAATCTGAACTCATATTTCAGTACAGCTTTATCTCCATTTTTTTTTACATCCAGAACAATTTTTTTTGCTACATTGTAATCTTTATTAGAGAAAACCGATCTTTTGTTGATTTTTTTTAGTAATTCTTTTTGAAAATTTTTACCGTTTGCATTTAATCTAAGAATCATTTTTAATTTCCTTCAAATCTTCAAGTGTAACTTCTATAATTTCTGAGGATAAGGTTATAAAGCCATTATCTGAAAATAACAAATTAAATTCGTAACCTTTTTTAGTTTTAATAGTATCGATAGCAAGGAGTGTTAGGCTCTCTTCGATTGAATATTGGTTTATATTTTTAGACTTTGCATTATCAATAAATTCAAATTTACAAATACTTAGTATTTTTTTCTTATTTTTGGATTTAATTGAACTTCTCTCTAAAGATAATAGAAAAATCTTGTTTTTTTTTAGAAATTTAATGTCAGAAATTTTTAATTTAGATTTGTGACAATATAAAGAAATAAGATTTAATCCATTTAAATCTCTTGCTAATATTTTAGCTAAATATTTCTTAGACATTATTTTTTAATTTAATTTTAATGCCTAATTTTTTTAATTTAGTTGACAAATTTTCATAACCTCTTAAGCCATGATAAATTCTTGAAATTGTTGAAGACCCCTCAGCTGATATTGCTCCTAGTATTATTGAAAAAGTGGTTCTTAAATCTGAAGAAATACAATCTGCTGATTTCAATTTTTTTTGACCAATAATAAAAGCTTTGTTTTTTTTTATAGAAATTTTTGCACCCATTCGCTTTAACTCAGGCACAGCCATAAATCTATTAGAGAATATTGTTTCTTCAATCATACTTTTACCTGGTACCTGAGTTAAAACCGCAAGTAAAATTGGCATGTTATCTGTTGCAAATTGTGGCCAAGGGCCAGTTTTAATCGATACAGATTTTAATCTTTTACCGTGTGAAAGTATTATAGAATTGTGATTCATTACTATTTTATATCCAATTTTTTTTAAGATGTTTAATTCCGCGTTTAAATAATTGGGATTAATATTTTTTACTTTAATCCTTCCATTAGTTACAGCTCCTACACATAAATAACTAAAAGCTTCAATTCTGTCACCTATGATAGTATGTTCACCATCTATTAATTCATGAACTCCAATAATTTTTATTGATCTTTTGCCAATAAATTTTATTTTTGCTCCTGAATTATTTAAAAATTTAATCAAATCTTTTACCTCTGGCTCTATTGATATATTTTTAATTATATGCTCACCACTTATTAATACTGAGGCCATTATCAAATTTGAGCTACCTGTAACAGTAACTTTTGGAAATTTGTAAATATTTCCTTTCAATCCATTCTTTGAGTAAATATTAACATAACCCTTGCTTAAAGTGTTCACAGCACCAAGACTTTTAAATCCTGAGAGATGCCATGATGTATCTCTAATACCAAGTGCACAACCCCCACCTAAAGCAACTTTAATTTTATTTTTTGGATATCTGGCTAATAGAGGTCCCATTGTCAAAACTCCTGCTCTCATTGTAGAAACTAAATTATAAGGAACAACTAATTTATGTCTTTTATTATTTGTGATTTTTATAATTTTTTTTTCCTTTATAAGTTCAACTTTAGCACCCAAAGAAATCAATAGATCTTTCATAGTTAAAACATCTTTTACGAAAGGTACGTTTTTTAAAATAACTTTTCTTTTAAAAAGTATTGAAGCTGCCATTAAAGGTAGACAAGAATTTTTTGCACCGCTAATATTTATTTCACCTTTAACAGCTTTATTAGGGCCATTGATTGTATAACTTTTCATTATTTAGATTTTGCAAGAGTAATTCCAACTTGACCTTGGTATTTCCCTTTTCTATCAGAGTAAGAAACTTCTGGTTCATCTCCCTTAAAAAATAATATTTGTGCAGCACCACTGTTCGCATACAATTTTATAGAATTACTCGTGTGGTTAGAGAATTCTAAGACTAAATTACCATGCCAACCAGCCTCTAAAACTGTCGGGGGCGTGCCAAGTCCGCATCTTGCATAAGTTGATTTTGCAGTAACCAGCCCTGTAATATTTCTCGGCATTTTGAAATATTCTAGACTACTAGCCAGTGCAAAAGAATTTGGCGGTATAAGTATAAATTCTTCTCCTTTAACTGTAACAAAATTATCCTCACTAAAATTTTTTGGATCTGCTGTAGCCCCTTTAATGTTAGTGAAGATTTTAAATTCAGAACCACATCGTAAGTCATACCCAAACGAATTAAGACCATGACTTATGCCTTTGGACACACTTTCATTAATAAAAGGGGAAATCATTTCCTCTTCTTCTGACAATTTTATTATTTGCTTATCATTTAGGATCATTTTTTTTCTTTGTTTTTTTTAAAATTTTTCTTTTTTTCAAATTTTGTCGTAATGCCCTTTCTAAATCAACCTTTGAGGGCTTCCTTTTACTGATCATTTTTTTTATTTTTTTTGAGGATTTGTTAAATGTTCAAGCGTGACTACTTGGTCTATAGGGATGGTTTTGTCTTCTTTTTTTTTATCTAAGCCAGACTTAAGTTGTTTTTTTGCTCTTTTCTCTGCAAGCTTTTTTTCTCTTTTAGCTTGCTTCTCCATTGCTTTAGCGCTTCTTGTTGATTTATAATCGTAGTGAATTCCCATAAATATTTTAATTATAATGTAATAAAAAAAAAAATTAAGGCAATAATTTGAAAAATCTAAAGTTTTACACTATTTTAAATATACGCCCTTGTAGTTTTAGTGTTAAAACAGGCCCTTGGTAAGGGTCAGTCATGAGTTAGATTCTCATCGAGGGCACCGTTATTTAGAATAAATTATTTTTCTCAAAAAAAAGCCCATAATTAACAAAATTATAAAAGCAACTATAGGTAAATAAATCTCTTTTGATAGTAGCATTTCAAAAAATGTAGGTGGTAGGCTATTTTCGTTGATTATTTTTTCTACACCACTTCCTAAAGAGACAACTATAAACAACTGTGGTGTCATTCCTATGAGTGTGCCAAAGAAATAATTTTTATTTTTTACATTAAATATCGCAGGGATGGTATTAGCAATTGCAAAAGGTATTCCGCCAATAAACCTATATACTAAAAAATAAAAAAACTCATTTTTTTTAAATAAATCTTTCAAAAAGAACATTTTTTTTGGAAATTTACTCTCGATTAAATCCTTAAAAAAAAATTTAGTGATAATATAAAGAATAAGAGCTCCTATTGAGATTGAGACTACAACAACTAAAGTTCCTACCCATTTACCAAAAATAAATCCAGATAATAAGGCTACAGGTGAACCAAACCCGAGCAACATTACCCATAAAACAACGCCAAAGAAAAAAGTAATTACAGTTATTAAATAGTTGTTATTTCTTAAATTTATTAAATAATCTCTATTATTTTTAATAAACTCATAACTAGTTAATTCATTTAAAGTAAATTTATTAAAGAAAATAATTAAAAATGCAGATATTAGGAATAGATAAGTAATTCCTAAAATAATTTTAATTTTTTTTGCTTTTTCCATTGTAATTAATGTAGTAAAATTTCCTGTACTTATACATATATATTTTCTATAAATACCAAAATTTTAAAAAAATTTAAGTACTATCTATGAAAAGAACTTATCAACCTAGTAGACTTGTTCGAAAAAGAAGACACGGTTTTAGATCAAAAATGAAAACAAAAGGTGGTAGAAAACTTCTTGCTAGAAGAAGAAAAAAAGGCCGAAAAAAATTGACTGTTTAATGGATGTAAAAATCTTAAGTCTTTCAAAAAATTCTGATTTTCAAAATATTTTGACTGGAAAAAAAATTAACAATAATTTTTCAACAATTTTTTTTAAAAAAATATCTAACAAAAATAATAAAAAATTAAATCTAAGTATTGTCACCAAAAAAAAGCTCGGTAATGCCGTAAAAAGAAACAAGATAAAAAGGAGAATTAGAAATATAATGATTTTTATCGTTAAAAATATCAACATTAATTTAAATTACTCATATTTAATTATTGCCAAAAAAACTGTTTTAGAAAAAAAATATGATGATATTAAAGACAAAATACTTAATGATTTTAAAAATATAATATGACCAGACTGTTTATTAAATTCTTAATTAAATTAATAAAAATGTATAAATATTTAATATCCCCGATATTGGGTAATAATTGTAGATATTTACCAACTTGTTCAGATTATTTTATAGATTGTTTAGAATATCATGGATTATTTAAAGGATTTTACATGGGAATTAAACGATTGATAAGTTGTCATCCTATTAAATTTCTAGGTGGTGGTGAAGGTTATAAACCATTAAAAAAATAGTTATGGACACAAAAAATATAATAGCAGCGATTTCATTAAGTATTGCAATAATAGTTCTTTGGAGCTTATTTTTTCAACCTGTGCCGGATGACTCAACAGGATTAGGAGAAAGTGAAAAGAAATTACTTAATTCAAGTGATATGCCTACGATTGATAATGAAAAAAAAGACGAGATTTTATCACGAAATGATGCCTTGCAACTAAGTGAAAGGATTTATTTTGAGAATGAGAGTATAAAAGGATCTATATCTTTAAAGGGTGCAGCTATTGATGATTTAACCTTTAAAAAATTTAAAGAAAAATTAGAGTCTGACGAAAAGGTAGTTTTATTGAATCCTAAAGATACATCTCTAGGTTATTATGTTGAATCAGGTTGGGTTACAAGTAACAAAAATATTGATCTACCAAATAATAACTCTTTGTGGAAGGTTGATGGTAACTCAAAACTTTCAGAAAAAAATGATGTAAAAATTATATGGGAAAATAAGCAAGGTTTAATATTTGAAAAAATTATTAGCATAGATAACCAATACTTGTTTACTGTTAAACAAAATATTAAAAACAGAACAAGCAATATTTATAATTTCTATCCTTATGGGCAAATTATAAGAAAAGAGTTACCAGAAATTATTGATTTTTTTATTTTGCATGAAGGCCCAATTGGAGTTTTTGATCAACAATTAGTAGAAAAAGACTATAAAGATATTATTGACAAAAAATTCTCAAAAAATGCAAACGAAGGATTTTTAGGTATCACAGATAAATATTGGCTGACAAGCTTAATACCAGAAAAAAATAAGAAATTTAGGGCAGACTTTGAATACAAAGAAAAATTTAAAGTCAATTTTGTAGAGACTGAGCCGATTGAAATTCAACCAAATGGACAAATAAATAGTGAGATAAAAATAATAATTGCCGCAAAAGAGGTTGGGGTAATAGATGGATATAATGACAGTTTAAATCTTACGAAATTTGACCTTGTTATAGATTGGGGTTGGTTTTATTGGATTGTTAAACCACTTTTTTTTCTTAACGATTACTTTTTTAAACTTGCCGGTAATTACGGTATTGCAATTATATTGATTACTGTTTGCCTAAGACTGGCTTTCTTTCCTCTTAATAATTATGCTTTTAAATCCATGTCTAAAATGAAGGTACTACAACCAGAGATGGCCAGATTAAAAGAAGTTCATAAAGATGATAAAATGAAACTACAGCAAGCGATGATGCAATTATACAAGAAAGAAGGAGTAAATCCAGTCAGTGGTTGTTTGCCAATACTTATATCAATACCTTTTTTCTTTGCAATTTACAAAATGCTTTTTGTTACAATTGAAATGAGACATCAGCCTTTTTTTGGTTGGATAAAAGATTTGTCAGAAAAAGACCCTACTTCAATATTTAATTTATTTGGTTTAATACCATGGGACCCGCCTTCTTTTATGATTATTGGAGCTCTACCAATTTTGATGGGATTAACAATGTGGTTACAACAAAAATTAAATCCAGCGCCACAAGATGAAATACAAAAAAAAATATTTATGTTCTTCCCCTTATTTTTGACAATCATACTAGCTCCTTTTCCATCAGGCCTTGTATTATACTGGACTGCAAATAATATTCTTACCATGGCGCAACAGTATGTGATTATGAAAAAAACTACTGTGAAAACCGCTTCATAAATGGAAATAGAAAAAATCCTACCAAAAGATGGGCCTCCTTTAGATGAGGTTAATAAATATATTGAGAAATATAAAGATGAATTAATAGTAATTAAATATGGAGGTAACGTATTTATCGATAGAGAAATTTTTAATAATTTTATAAATGACTTAAAAATATTAAATGAATTAAAACTTTCAATTATAGTGGTTCATGGTGGAGGGCCAAGAATAAAAAGAGAGTTAGATAAATCTAAAATAGAGTCAAAATTTATCAGAGGCTTAAGAGTAACGGATGAAAAAATTATAAATATAGTTGAAAATGTTCTAATAGATTTTAATAATGATATAGTTGATTCACTTAAAAAAAAAGGATCAAAAGCTATATCAATCAATACAAAAAATAATAATATTATTGATGTTGAGCCTGAGGCAAAAGAATTGGGTTTTGTAGGCATACCAAAAAAAATTAATATTGACTTTATTAATAAATTGCTAAGTGAAAATTTAATACCAATAATTTCTCCGTTAGGTTTGGGAAAAAACCGTCAAACTTATAATATTAATGGGGATACTGCAGCAGGAGCTATTGCAAAATCTTTAAAATCAAAAAGATTGCTTTTAATGACTAATGTTGAGGGGGTTTTGGATAAGAATAAAAAACTTATACAAGAAATTTCCTCATCTAAAATTTTGGAAATGATTAAAGATGAAACTATAACTGAAGGGATGATACCTAAGATCAACACTTGCCTAGACGCTGTTAATAATGGAGTAACAGCTGTAGCGATAATCGATGGTAGAAAAAAACACTCAATTTTATTTGAAATTTTTTCAGATAAAGGATCTGGAACATTAATTAGAAAATGAAAAATTTGAATAAAATGAAATACTTATTACTAGATCTCGATGGAGTGTGTTATGGGAAACATAATAATTATTCATTGGAAAAAGTATTTGGTCAAGTATCAAATCGTATGACACAATTTATTTCTGAGAGATTAAATATCAATCGAGACAAAGCTAAAAAATTACAAACTGATTATTTTTATAAATATAATACAAGTTTAAATGGACTAATGATTCATCATGATATACCGCCTCAAGAATTTTTAAAATACGTACACACAATTGATCTATCTTTTATGAAAGAGGATAAAATAATGAGAGAGGAACTTATCAAGTTAGATATGGAGAAATTTATATTTACCAATGGAAGTGCTGAACACGCAGAAAATATATTAACTCATTTAGGTGTGTATGATCTTTTTGGAAGAGATAAAATATTTGATATACAAGATGCCGGTTATGTACCAAAACCTGAGGCAAAAACTTTTGATTTGATGCTTAATAAATTTAAGATAAATCCAAAGGAGACTATTTACATTGAAGATATTGCAAAAAATTTAGGTATTGGTCACGAAAGAGGATGTTATACAGTTTGGCTAATTAATGATGAACATTTTGGTAAGATGAACTCCGATAAAGATTATATTTCTCATAAAATTGAAAATCTGTCTTTATTTCTTAAGGAAATAAGGTTATTAAAAACCAAATAAATTATGTCTTTAGAAAAAATTATTAATGATGCATGGGAAAATAAGGATCAAATCAGCCCTAATGCAGATCAAGAACTTAAAGATGCAATAAATCAAATAATTGCAGACTTAGATAGTGGAGCAGTTAGAGCTGCTGAAAAAATAAATGATCAATGGATTGCTCATCAACACATTAAAAAAGCAATAATGCTAAGTTTTAGAATATATCCAATGGAAAATCTAAATGGCCCTTATAGTAGTTGGTATGACAAAGCTCATTTACTAAAAGGTAAAACTGCTGGTTGGACAAAAGAAGACCATGAAAAAGCTGGCTTTAGAATGGTTCCTAATTCTCCAGTAAGGAAAGGTTCTTTTGTTGGAAAAAATGCTGTGTTAATGCCTTGTTATGTAAATATAGGCGCATACATTGATGAAGGAACGATGATAGATACATTTGCAAGAGCAGGCAGTTGTTGTCAAATTGGAAAAAATTGTCATATATCTGCAGGCTCAGGTGTTGGGGGTGTTTTGGAACCAGCCCAAGCATTACCCACAATAATTGAAGATAATGTTTTTTTAGGAGCAATGTCTGAAGTAGTTGAAGGTGTGATTGTTGGTGAAGGATCAGTTTTAAGTATGGGAATGTATATTGGTCAATCAACTAAAATTGTAGATCGTAAATCGGGAAAAATAACTTATGGTAAAATACCTCCTTATTCAGTTGTTGTACCAGGGACTTTACCGGATAAAAATAATTCATCGGCAGCATCCTTGTATTGCGCAGTAATAATTAAACAGGTTGACGAAAAAACAAGATCCAAAACTTCAGTGAACGATCTTTTAAGAGAATAAAAAATGCAAAAAATAAACGAACTTAATTTAGCTAAAGAGCTAATTAGATTTCCATCTATAACACCAATTGATGCAGGTATTGTGAATTTCCTTAAAAAAAAATTAATTAAACTAGGTTTTAAAACCAATGTAATTACATTTAAAGATAAGAAGCATAAACCAGTAAAAAATTTGTATGCAAGAATAGGTAATAGAAGTCCAAATTTTTGTTATGCCGGGCATTTAGATGTTGTGCCTCCAGGTAATTTAAATGACTGGACTGTGAACCCATTTAAACCAAAAGTTAAAAATGGTCATTTGGTTGGTAGGGGTGCTAACGATATGAAAAGTTCAATTGCGGCTTTTGTATCTGCTGTAAGTGTTTTTCTAAATAAAAATAAGAATTTCAAAGGTTCAATAAGTTTTTTAATAACAGGAGATGAAGAAGGCGATGCAATAAATGGCACAAAAAAGGTAGTAGATTATTTAAAGAAAAAAAGAGAGAAAATAAACTTTTGCTTAGTTGGAGAGCCAACAAATCCTAATAAATTGGGTGAGATGATTAAAATTGGTAGAAGAGGTAGTTTGACTGGGAAAATAGTTATAAATGGTATCCAGGGACATGTTGCTTACCCTCAACGAGCAAACAATCCATCAACGACGATCGTAGAAATTTTAAAAAAATTAAAAGATATTAAGTTTGATAACGGTACCAAAAATTTCCAGAAAACTAATTTAGAAGTGACCAGGATCAATATAAATAATCATATAGATAATGTTATTCCCTCTTACGCAGAAGCTACATTTAATATACGTTTTAATAATAAACATTCTTCTAATTCTTTAAAGAAAAAACTAAATGCTATTTTAACAAGAATATGTAGAAAGAAAAAAACTAAATATAAGATTGAATACAAAGTATCTGGGGAGGCATTTTTTTGTAAACCAAATAGTTTTGTTTATAAAATTCAGAATATAATTAAAAAAAATACTAAAATTAAACCTAAACTATCAACATCTGGTGGTACATCTGATGCAAGATTTATAAGAAAAATATCACCTTGCCTTGAATTTGGTTTAGTTGGTAAAACTATGCACAAAATTGATGAGGCAGTATCCTTAAAAGATTTAAAAAAATTAACAAAAATTTACTCAGAAATATTAGAAGAATATTTTAAGTGAATACAGCGATAATAACTTCAGATTCCTCAGAGGATCATATTACTGGTGACGGTCACCCTGAACAACCAAAAAGAGTTTCAGCTGTCATTAATAAATTAAGGAAAAGAGATAACCTTTTATGGATTAAATCAGAAAAATTTGATCAAAAAATATTAAAAAAGGTACATGGATCAGACTATATTGAGAGTGTAAAAAGCTCATTTCCATCTAGTGGTTTAAAATTTTTGGACGGAGACACTATTATTTCTCCCGGAAGTAAGAAAGCAACATATGACGCTGTAGGTTCTATAATTAAAGCTGTAGACGGTGTGGAGACAAAAAAATTCAAAAACGCGTTTTGTGCTGTAAGACCTCCTGGACATCACTCTGAAAAAAATAAAGCTATGGGTTTTTGTATTTTTAATAATGCAGCTATAGGAGCTCAATACTTAATTGAAAAATACAATTATAATCGTATTGCTATAATAGACTTTGATGTTCATCATGGAAATGGCACTCAAGACATTTTTTACAACAATAAAAAAGTTTTATATATCTCAACACATCAATATCCTTTCTATCCCGGCACGGGGTCTGAAAATGAGAAAGGTAAGTTTAATAATATATTTAATATACCTTTGCCAGCAGGTACATCGTCTGAAAATTATTTTGAAGCGTATAACCATGTACTAAAAAAAATTTATCAATTTAGACCCGAGTTTTTGATATTTTCAGCAGGTTTTGATGCTCACCAAGATGATCCCTTAGCACAATTCAAATTAAAATCAGGAGATTTTTATGAAATTACAAGAAGAACACTTCTTACAGCAAATAAATATATTAATAAAAAAGTAGTCTCTATTTTGGAAGGTGGTTACGATTTAAATGCTTTAGCAGAAAGCGCTGATGAACACATTAAAGCATTACAGCAAAATTAATAAAATTACATATTGAAAATTAAAAAATAATAACCATATAAAATATTGTGTTGCCTAATGGGACACTAAAGTAACCTTGCTAACAAAGGAGGAAAAATGACAAGTAAGGACCTATCAATCTTTAACTCATTAAGACCATTTTCTGTAGGTTTTGATGATATGTTTGAGCAATTTGAAAATATGTTAGGTAATGGCGGTTTGACAACGCAGTCAAATTATCCACCATACAACATTAGAAAAACTGGTAAAGATAAGTACTCAATTGAGGTAGCTCTTGCAGGATTTAACAAAAAAGATGTGGAAGTTGAATATGAAGACAATCTTTTAATTGTAAGAACTAAAAAAATTGAAAAATCTGATGACACTGTCAAAAATGGAGAGATCATCCATAAAGGAATATCTCAAAGACAATTTACTAGATCATTCAAATTAGCTGAAGATGTAAAAGTTGGTGAGGCTAATTTAAAAGATGGGCTTTTAACTATTGATTGCGAAAAAATAGTTCCAGAGTTTAAGAAAAAAAAGCTTATACAAATTAAATAAGTCAACCTTGCTTGTGGGGATCTACCCCACAAGTTAAAAACATCCTTTTGTAGTATATCCTATCACAAAATCACTCTCATCAATTTCAAATTTTCTTTGACACTTAATCCCGTATTTTTTAGAAATATAGATCATAGTACCTGGTGCTTCGGGTTCTCCCTCATTTGGCCCGATTAAATCAGGATTTCCGAATTCAGCTATTAATAAATCTTTTTTTTTATTTAAAAATTTCTCTAAATATTCATCTTCTTTCTCAATTAATTGGTCGGCTTTATTTTGAACGGTTGTGCAGTTAGAAAAAAAAATAAACGAAAAAAAAATAAATAGATTAATTATTTTTTGCATATTTTAATTTTATCACAACTGTGATTATTAAAAATAAACTTATAGTTGAATATTGTGAATAAAGAAAAGTTAATTAAGGAATTATTTTATTATTCTGCTAGTTTTCTATTTTTGGAGGTTAAATGTTAGACAAATATTTCGAATACAAAAAACATAAGACAAATTTTAAAACTGAGGTCATAGCGGGGATTACTACCTTTCTTACAATGGCTTATATAATGTTTTTAAATCCTTTTATTTTATCAGGCGAATTTGCTGGTCCAGAAAAAGGATTTTTTGATTTTGGCGCAGTTTTTACCGCCACAATTTTAGCAACAGCACTAGCTTGTTTCATAATGGCTTTTTATGGAAAAACTTGGCCTATTGGTCTAGCGCCTGGAATGGGTATAAATGCTTTTGTTGCTTTTGGGGTTGTTGCGGGTATGGGTTATACCCCGCAGGCTGCTTTAGGAGCAGTTTTAGTTGCTGGGGTATTGTTTTTAATTATATCTTTAACGCCTTTAAGAGCATGGCTGATAAATTCAATCCCTAAGAGTTTAAAGTTAGGTATCGGCGCAGGAATTGGATTATTTTTGGCCATAATAGGATTGGAAATTATGGGTGTTGTTGGGGATCATCCTGTTACGCTTGTAACACTTGGAGATTTAAAAAACCCTTTAGTACTTTTAGGATGTTTAGCTTTTGTAGCAATGGTTGTTCTTGAAAAATTAAAGGTAAAAGGAAATATTATAATTGGAATTATTGCATTTAGTATAATTGCATGGGTTACGGGCTTAGCAAAGTTTAATGGAGTAGTAAGTTCACCTCCTCCAATGACTTATTTGTTTGACTTTGATTTAAAAGCTGCATTATCAGCAAGTATGTCAACTGTGGTTTTTACACTATTATTTATTGATTTTTTTGACACCGCAGGAACCCTTACATCTGTGGCTAATGTAGCTGGAAAAGTAGATAGCAAAGGTAGAGTTACAGACATAAACAAAGCTATGATGTCAGATAGTGTTGCTACTGTAGCAGGTGCTATGATGGGTACTACAACAGTTACAAGTTATGTAGAATCAGGGGCTGGTGTAAAAGCAGGTGGAAGAACCGGTATGACTTCTTTGGTGATTGGAATTTTATTTTTATCATGCTTATTTTTTTCACCTCTCGCAACAAGTTTGCCTAAGGAAATCGACGGAGCTGCACTTTTATACGTAGCTGTTTTATTCGTAAAAAACATTACAGATATTGAATGGAATGATATTGCAGAATCCGCTCCTGCAATTGTAGCAATGATAACAATGCCACTTACCTATAGTATTAGTAACGGTATTGCTTTAGCTTTTATATCTTATGCTTTAATTAAAATATTTACTGGAAAAATATCTACAACCTCTCCTGCTATTTGGTTAATAGCGGTTTTGAGTGTAATAAGTTTTCTTGTAGCTTAGCATAGAATTAAAGAGGGGCTGGCCAATAAACTAGCCCCCTCTACTTAAGTTCTTTTCTTAAATCTTCTATAGAAACTAATTCTCTTAATTCGTAAGGAAACACAATCCAAGGATTATCCTGTAAATTGTGAACTATATAATCTGATTTAAAGTTAGATTTTTCTTTTTTATAAAGTACAGCTGATTTGAAGTTTATTTTTTTATCTTTAAAATCTTTATAATTTTCTAGCCATTTTAAAGTTTTTTCTAGAGTTACACCTGTATCAATTAGATCATCAGTTACTAATATATTTTTTCCATAACTCCTTGAGGTAGTTGATAAATCTCTTGCAAAAGTTAATTCATTTTGTTTATCAGCAAATTGATTATTTTTTTCTGCTGAATAACTTTCAACACCTAAGTATCCACACTTTACATTGAAGATTCTACTTAAAATATCACCTACCCTAAGACCGCCTCTTGCAATACATATTATAAAGCTAGGATTGAAACCGCTGTCACTAATTTGGATAGCTAGTTTATCTATGGACTTATTGTATGTATCCCAATCAATAATAAGTTTTTTTGACATTTAAAAATATTATTACATGAAAAAATGCAGAAAAAGTAAAGATATTTTTCTAATATTGTATTGGTTCATCATCTATTGATCTCCATAAATACCAGGTAGCTACAGTACAATAAGGAGTAAATTTTTTGTTTAGCTTATTTACAAAATATTTTGGAGGATGATATTTTTTTTTATAGTTATTTGAAATAGCTCTTAAAAGGCCAATGTCTTGTATTGGCCAAACGTTTGATCTATTTAAATTAAAAATTAGTATCATTTCAGCAGACCACCTCCCAATTTGACGTAAATCCGAAAGATACTCAATTGCTTCTTCATCACTCATATATTTAATTTTTTTTGCATCGAAAGTTTTATTTTTAAATTTTTTTGCGAGTTCTTGAATACCTTTTATCTTTTGTCTACTTAAACCACACTTTTTAAGTTTTAATTTATTTAATACTGCAACATTTCCAGAATTTATTTTGCCTTTACATGCTTTTGAAAACTTTTTAAAAACCGAGTTAGCGGCTGCGACACTTATTTGTTGACCAATAATGCTTTTACATAAAGAATAAAACAAATCTTTACGGGTTGTTAAGGTCTTATCAGGATATTTTAATATTAAGCTTTTCATTATTTTATCTTTTTTAGATAAAACTTTTATCGCTTTATTCCAATAATACGGTTTTTTAGTCATGTCTTTGTATTGTGGGTACTTTTTTAATTATTATTTCACGTCTAAAAATTATAATTGAAGATAAGATTACTAATAATCCACCAATTAATGATTTCAAAGATGGAACTTCATCCCATATTAAATAACCAAAAAAAATAGCAAATACCAATCCTAAATATTTTAATGGAGTAACCAAAGATACTTCAGAAAATTTATAAGATTGGCTTAGCCAGAGGTTTGCAATACCACCAAATAAACCAACTAGAGATAAAACAAAAAAATCAATAAAGGAGGGTATTTTCCAACCATAAGGTAAAGTACATAATCCAGCAATTGTGATTACAATTGAAAAATTTAATGAAATTAACCAAACTGGTTCAGTTGAAGAAAGCTGTCTTATTGCAATTGCAACATATGAAAGACCAATACAAAAAATTATTGGGAAGATATAATAAATATTTAAACTTTCAAAACCTGGCTCAGCAATAATTAGAATTCCTACAAATCCAATTACTACAGCGAGCCATCTATAAATACCAACCCTCTCACTTAAAAAAAATATTGAAAAAATAGTTGTAAATATAGGTGCAGCAAATGATATGCTAACTACTGTAGCTAAAGGTAAGTTTCTTAGTGCAATAAATATTGCTACCATTGCTATAAGACCTACGACGCACCTTAAAAAATGTAAAAATGCTCTTTTTGTTTGATAAAAATTATTTATTCTATTTTTAGGTATTACAAAAAAATAAAATATTATACCAAAAAAACCTCTAAAAAAAACAACTTGTCCAAGTGGGTAATCTGCAGTCCATTTTATTATTAAATCCATTAGTGAAAAAGCGCACACTGATAGAAACATGTACAAAAAACCTAATTGATTTTTACTGAGCATATGATTAACTCAATATACTTTTAGATACTTTAATTTAATAATCAATGGAAATAGCAATCTTAGGCTTGGGATGTTTTTGGGGACCAGAGAGAAAATTTGGTGAAATAGATGGTGTAACTAATACTGAAGTAGGATACTGCGGCGGAAAAAATAAAGATACAAATTATCAAGAAGTTTGCACTGGTACCACTGGACATGCTGAAGTAGTAAAAATTGAGTTCGATGAAAATATCATTTCATACGAAAAAATAATAAATCTATTTTTTGATTTTCATGATCCAACAACTCTTGATCGACAAGGTCCAGATAAAGGAACCCAGTATAGAAGTGAAATTTTCTATTTAAATGAAATTCAAAAAAAAGTGGCTGAAAAAGTTTTAGATGAGAGAAATTTAGATTTTAAAGGTAAGATTGTTACAAAAATAAATGAGGTTTTAAATTATTGTAAGGCTGAGGAATATCATCAAAAATATCTTATGAAAAATCTATGAGTCTAATTTCAACAGACTTTGCAGAAAAAAATTTAAAAGAATTTAAAATTATTGATGCTTCATGGCATTTACCAACTGAAAATAGGGATGCCTATTTAGAATATAAGGAGAGTCATATCCCTAACTCGGTTTTTTTTGACTTGGACAATACATCCGAAAAAAATACTGATCTACCTCACATGTTACCCTCTGAGGATCAATGGAGCAAAAGTATTTCTAATTTGGGCATTTCTAATACCGACAAAATTCTTATATACGATAACTCAAAATTATATTCAGCTTGCAGATGTTGGTTTTCTTTATTGTATTTTGGGCATGATATTGAAAAATTATATATTTTAAATGGAGGATTGAAAAAATGGAAACAAGAGAATAAAGCTTTGACTAATGAGAAAACCAATATCGTAACTTCAAATTACAAAGCATTAAAAAAAGAAAACTATGTTTTTAATATGAGCCAAATAAATGAAAACATTGATACAAATAATTTTGTAGTAGTTGATGCAAGAAGTCTTAAAAGATTTAATGGAGAAATAGATGAACCTAGAGAAGGATTAAGAAGAGGGAGTATCAAAAATTCTTTATGTTTGCCATACGGTGAATGTATAAATCAAAGTACAAACGAATTAAAAACTAAGGATGAACTTAAGTTAATTTTTGAAAAAATAATAAAAAAAAAGAACAATAACAAATTTGTTTTTACTTGTGGATCAGGTGTCACTGCTTCAGTGTTAGCATATGCTTATAAGATAGTAAATAATGGCTACCGGCCAATTATTTATGATGGATCTTGGAGTGAATATGGTAAGTATTCACCATGATTAAATCAAAAAAAATTCAGTTTTTTTTAATAGTCTCATTAATTATTATTATTTCAGTAATAGTAGGTAGACATTTTATTACTAAACACTTTGTAAAGAAATTTTCTAAGATGCCACCACCAGGTGTAATAGTTAACGCTGTGAGCAAGTCCACATTTTATGAAAGTATAGAAACTTTTGGAACCGCATTATCTCTTAAAAATAAAAATTATAGAATTAAAAAAAGTGAAATATTAAACGAAGACATAATTATAGGTAAGGTTGTTGAAGAAGGAGAGGTTATTTTTGAAACTTCAGATGAAAAAATTGTTGCGCCTTTTAAAGGTATTTTAGGAAAAAGAGAGATAGCACAAGGAGTTTTGGGAACTGAATCTTTTATACTAACTTTGGATGATACAACATCAATATTACTAAATATAAAAGTTCCTGAAATATATTTAAACATATTAAAACCTGGACTTTCAGCTGAAGTTCAATCGGATTCATTCGAAAAAAAATTTTACGGTACTATAGAGTCTGTGAGTTCAAGAGTAGACCCCAGTACGAGATCTGTACTTGCAAGTATAATTGTTGAAAATAAAGACTTAAAGTTAATTCCAGGTATGCTTTTAGACATAAAAATTATTTACGATAAAAAAGAACAATTAGGAATTCCTGAAAATTCACTTTTAATTCAAGGTGAAACTGCTTTTGTCTACAAAGTTCTGGAAGATAATACGGTCAATAAGATCAAAGTGAAAATTGGAAAGAGAAACTTTGGTAAAGTTTCAATAATTGATGGATTGTCTTTAGGAGACAAAATAGTTACCGAAGGAATATCAAAGGTAAGAGACAAAATTAAAATAAAAATTTTAAATTAAAATGTTTCTAACTGATTTATCTATTAAAAGACCTGTCATTGCCTCGGTGATGAGTTTGGTATTAGTAATATTCGGAAGTCTGGTTTTTTTTGATATTCCTACTAATGAAATTCCAGATATTGATAGACCAGTAGTATCGATACAAACAGATTATAAAGGCGCGTCTGCAAATGTTGTTGATAAACAAATTACTCAAAAAATTGAGGATTTTGTCGGAGGAACTGCCGGGTTAGTCTCTATAGAATCAATGAGTGAAGATGAAAGGTCAAGAATTGATCTAACATTCAAAGATAATCTTGATATTGATGATGTGGCAAATGACGTGAGAAGTTCGATTGCAAGAGTATTAGATAATTTACCCACTGAGTCAGATGCACCTGAAATATTTAAACAATCAGCTGGTTTTAGAACAACTATGTGGTTAAGTTTTAGTTCTGACTTTATGTCTGATCTTGAATTGACAGATTATGCAGACAGGTATTTAACCGACTATTTTTCAACAGTTGAAGGGGTTGGAAGAGTTAGGTTGGGTGGAGAGAGGCACCTTTCTCTCAGGGTCTGGTTAGATCCACTGTCATTAGCAGCTAGAGATCTTACAACTCAAGATATAGAAAATGTCCTTAGACAGGAAAATGTAGAATTTCCTGCTGGAAAAATAGAATCTAAAGATATTGACTTAACAATAAAACTGAAAAATGCATATGAAACACTTGAATCTTTTAAAAAATTGCCATTAAAAAAATCGACAGACGGAACTATTACCAAACTTGAAGATGTTGCAAGAATAGAATTCGGTCCAGTGTCAACAAGAACATTATTTAAAGGAAATGGTAGACAAGTAGTAGGTATAGGTATTTATCAAAACTCGGATGCAAACACCATTTCAGTAGCAAAAAGAATTAAGAAAAAAATAAAACAAATTGAACCCAGTCTACCAGATGGAACAAAATTAGAAGTTTCTTTTGATAGGAGTAATTATATTTCAAGTGCAATTAAAGAGGTTTATAAAACACTTTTTGTAGCCTTAATACTTGTGTCATTTATAATTTATTCTTTTTTAGGTAATTTTAGGTCATTAATAGTACCTCTTGTTGCTTTGCCCGTTTCACTAATTTCTACGTTTTTAGCAATATATTTTTTCGATTTCTCAATAAATCTTTTCACACTAATGGCGCTGGTACTTGCTATTGGAATTGTAGTAGATGATGCCATAGTAATGTTAGAGAATATTGTAAGAAGAATTGAGCTTGGAGAATCGCCTCTGGTTGCCGCTTTCAAAGGTTCGAAGCAAGTTTCATTTGCGATTATTGCAACTACATTAGTTCTTGTAGCTGTTTTTATTCCTCTAATTTTTGTTAAGGGGTTATCAAGTGTTCTTTATATGGAAACTGGTGTTACCTTAAGCTTTGCAGTGATAATTTCAAGTTTTGTAGCTTTATCTCTAAGCCCTATGCTAGCAAGTAAGGTTCTAAGTCAAAATGATAAAAAAAATAAATTAACTCATAGTTTCGAAAAAAAACTAAAAGACTTTAAAATATTTTATAAGAACTCGCTTTCATACTGGATCGATAAGAAAAAGACAGTAATATTTTTTTTGTTTTCTGTATTAATATTAACCATAGCTGCATTTCTTTATGCTCCCAAACAACTAATTCCAAAAGAAGATAGAGGAGCTTTTTTTGTAATTGTAAAAGCACCACAAAGTTCTGGTTTTGATTTTACATCAAACAAAGCTCAGGAAATTGAGGGATTTCTCCTACCTAAAATTGGAAAAGGTGAATACAGAAGGGTAATATTAAGAGTACCCGGATTTGGAAAAAGTAGCAAACAAGTAAATTCTGCATTCATAATCGCTTTGCTAGAGAGTTGGGAAAAAAGAGATAGAAGTGGCCAAAAAATTATGATGGAGTCTTTTAAAGAAATTTCTAAAGTGCCTGGAGTTTTAGCTTTCCCAATAATGCCACAGGGAATTAGAACTGGTGGTGTAGAAAAACCTATTCAATTTGTAATACAAGGAAATACATATGAGGAATTAATAAGGTGGAAAGAAATAATAAAGTTAGAGGCAAGAAAAAATAAAAATTTGGCAAATATTGAGGATGATTTTGAACTTAATAAACCAATTTTAAATGTAAAAATAGATCAAGAAAAAACCTCTGATTTAGGTATCTCGACTGTTGAGATTGGAAAAACTATTGAAACAATTTTTGGTTCAAAGAATGTTACTAACTTTACTAAAGATGGAAAAGAGTATTCTATAATATTACAAGGTGATATATCAAATAGAAATGAGCCATCTAGTTTAAATAAAGTTTATGTTAGATCAAAAAATACCAATAAGCTTATTTCTCTATCTAATTTAGTCACAATTGATGAGGAAGGTACTGCTCCATTTTTATCAAGATATAACAGACAAAAAGCTGTAACAATATCTGCGAATATTATAGGCGATTATACATTGGTATCAGCACTTAATTTTTTGGAAGATGTGGTGAAGAAAAATACACCAGAGGCCAGGGTTGAATTCAAGGGTGAAAGTGAGCAAATAAAGGAAATTAGTTATCAAATATATTTAATATTTGTTTTAGCATTAATAACTGCTTATTTAGTAATGGCTGCCCAGTTTGAAAGCTTCAAACATCCACTAACTATTATGTTAACAGTTCCACTAGCTATTCTAGGTGGTTTAGTCGGTATATTACTAGTAGGAAGCTCAATAAATGTTTATAGTCAAATAGCGTTAATCATTCTTATAGGTCTAGCCACAAAAAATGGGATTTTGATTGTCGAATTCGCAAATCAATTAAGAGCTGAGGGTAAAAATATTAAAACAGCTGTTATGGAGTCAGCTAGTATTAGGTTGAGACCAATATTAATGACATCTTTCTCTACTATATTTGGAGTTTTGCCATTAATAATTAGCAGTGGTCCTGGAGAAGCAAGTAGATTAACTGTTGGTATAACGATATTTGCAGGTATGTTTTTTTCAACATTTTTTACCCTGTATGTAATACCAGTAATTTATTTGATAATAGGAAAAAATACTAGAAGTATCAATTATATTGAGAAAAAATTAAACGAAGAATTAAATTAATAAATTAAAAATTTTTTTCGTCTTAATTTTTTTTTACACTTCATTAATTGTTTTTTATATATTTCAGAATAACCTTTTACTTTTTTTGCTAAATTAATAACTTTTTTATTTCTTTTATAGTGTTTGTAATTGCCCCACCCTTCATGATAAGCAATGTATTGTTTAAAGGGATCTTCTTTTGAAATTTTTAATATTTTCGAGGATTTGCTTGTATACCAACCAATAAAATCAACACTATCTTTAAACCTGTTTCTAATTGCCAGCGGGTTATTCGTCTCTTTTTTGTATTGTTTCCAAGTACCCTTGACAGCTTGAGAATATCCAAAAGAAGATGATGGTCTCTTATAAGGAATTATTTTAAAAATCTTATTTCTTTCTGGTTTAGCAAGCCAATCGAAATCGGATTCCATTTTAATTATTGCTAATTGTATATAAATCGGTGTACCCCATTTTTGCTCTGTTTTTTTTGAATGTTTGTACCATAAATACCTTTCAGAAAATATTGAACAGCCATCAGATGTATTTTTTGGTATTGATGAACAACTTAATAAAAAAAAGAAAAAAATTATCCAAATTTTTTTAATAAGAATCACCAGAGAATTATAATTTATTTATTTTTTTTTCTCCATTCCCATGGTTTATCAAATTGACCTCTCCACAATCCTAATTTTTCTCTTTTAGCTTGTATTTCAGAACTAATGTATTTTTTTGAATACTTGGTGTAATTTAATGCCAATCCATTTTTAACCATCCAATTGTTTAAATCAATTTTTTTTTTGTAACAAATTGCAATTAATCTTTTATAGCGATCATACTTTTCACCTTTACATTTTATTTTATTTTTTGAAATAATTTTATCTAATCTTTCTTTTGCTACTAAGCCACATTTGTATTTTTTATTTAAAGTAACAAAATTAAATTGGATCCAAGGTTTCCTGCAATGTTGGTCAAGTTCAGGTGCATCTATTCCTAGTAGTCGGATTTTTTTTTTATCTACAATTATTGTATCGCCATCAATAACTTTTGCGAATCCCTCTACCTCAAATGCATGAATAGGTTTTGCAATTAAAAAAAAGAGGGTAATCAAACTATAAAAAATCTTTTTTTGCAATTTGAAGCAGTTCATCTAATTTTTCTCTTACATTATTTTCTGAAATATTGTTATCTTTTAAATCTTGATATACTTTTTTTATTATATCCTCGTCTCCTGGTTCACTAAAATCAGATTTTATTACTTCTAGTATATATTTTTCTTTTTCTTGATCTTTTTTTCCCAAAATTTCTGCAGCCCATTCACCTAAATATTTATTTCTTTTTGAATTTACTTTAAATTTAAGCTCTTCATCATGAGCAAATTTATTTTCAAAATTTTTTTTTCTATCTTCGAATGAACTCATAAAATTTTATCAATATATAGCTAACTATAACACCTGTTATGTTGCCAATCAAATCCTCAAATTGATAACTTCTATTTGGAATTACAATATGAGCTAGTTCTAGGATTATTGAAATAGAAAATAAATATAAAAACATGTAATTAAGTTTTTTTGAGTTATTTGAATAACTTAAAACTGCAATAAATGATAAAATTAAAAATGTATAAAAATGATTAGATGATAAAGATAAAAAATCTCCTGTTAATTGAGGTTGTAATTTTAAATTTCCATATATTATCCATCCGAGAATACTCCCAGGATATAAATATAGAATTACTATAATAAAATTGGAAATTTTGAAAAATAAGTCTAAATATTTTCTAAATTTTGTTATTATAAACATTTATTTAATTGTAATTTTAAGCTATCAAACATGTAAAAATGGTACACCTTGTATTAATAAGACATGGACAGAGTGAATGGAATAGTCAAAATAAGTTTACTGGATGGGTTGATATAGATTTATCTGATAAAGGTAAAAAAGAAGCAAAAATTGCTGGAGAGCTTATTAATAATGAGAGTCTAAAATTTGATTACTATTTTTCCTCATATCAAAAAAGAGCTATAAATACTTTAAAGTTAATCCTAGAAACTACAAAAATTGAAAATCTAAAATTTGAAGAGGCCTGGCAACTGAATGAAAGACATTATGGAGCCTTAACTGGCCTAAATAAAGACGAAATGAAAAAAAAACTAGGAGAAAAAAAAATATATGAATTTAGGAGGTCATGGAGTTTAAAGCCTGAAAATTTAGATAAAAACAACACATATCATCCATTGAATATAGAAAAATACAAAAATATTCCAAAAATAAATATTCCTGATTCCGAGTCTTTAGAGGACACATATAACCGTGTTATCCCTTATTTTGAAGATAAAATATTAAAACTGCTAAAATTAAATAAAAAAATATTGGTCGCTGCACATGGAAATTCTATTAGAGCTTTATGTAAGTATTTGTTTAAAATAAGTAATGAAGATATTTCAAATTTAGAAATACCTACTGGCAACCCCTTGGTTATAAATTTTGATAAAAGCTTAAACATAATTGAAGCAAGGTATCTTGATGTAACAAGAGCTAAAAAATTATTGTTTACTAATTAATTTTTTATAAATTTTAAAATCGGTTACATGTTTAAATTTAATTTTACTTTCATAGCCGTATAAACTTTTATTCATTAACAATTTATTCCAGATTAGAGAAATTGGGAAAGTTTTTTTTTTCAAATTATTAAATAGATTTCTGTTTATTATTTGACAACCTGTAAATATATATTCTTTCCTTGAATTATATGTAAGAATATTTTTTTTCATTGAAAAATCACCAATTAGTCTTTTATCAAAACTTCTTTTTTTTTTAACCACAAGTAGCATATTTAATACTTTTTTAGAAAAATATAAGTTTTTCATTCTAACTATTTCAGATACATATTTTTCATTCCAAATTGTGTCTGGGTTTAAAACTAAATAATTTTTATCTTTCGAGGATTTTATAATATTTAAAATACCTCCTCCTGTGCCAAGAATGTTTTTCTTTTCATCAAATACTTTAATTTTTTTTGATAATTTCTTCTCTAAAATAAATTTTTTTATTTGTTGACTTAAATGATGGGAATTTAAGAAAATTTTATTTATATTTAATTTAAATAATAACTCTATTGTATTTTCTAGAAGAGACTTATTATCTATTTTTAATAGAGGTTTTGGCACTTTATTTGTGAGCGGCTTTAATCTTTTACCAAAACCTGCGCACATAATTATGGCTGTGTTTAATTTTTTCATTTTTTTTAATTTTTATTATTCAAACAGGATACTAATTCATCAAAGATGTCGTTGCTGCTTGTTCTAAATTTGATTAATTTCCATGTATAAGGTATTAATTTCAGATAATTATTTTTTTTATCTCTTTTTGCAAGTCTTGTAAAAATACCTAAAATTTTCAAGTTTCTCAAAACTGAAAGGATTAAAAAATCATTTTGAAAAGATTTTCTATCTATTTTTTTATTCTTTTGTAAAAAATATGCATAAATTTTTTTTTTTAATAAATTTGAAGATTTATATCTAACGTCATCTATTAATGACGCCAAATCATATGCCGGATTACCAACAACAGCATCTTGGCTATCTATCAAGTATATTTTTTTATTTTTATACATCATATTAGAAACATGAAAGTCTCGATGAACAAAGGTATTATTTGGTAATTTTATTTTTTTTATTAAGTCATTTATAATTTTTCTAATTTTTTTTTTTTTAAAAGGTTTCGCCAATTTTTTATCATAATAAGGCGTGTACCATTTATTAAATAAGTCTGCCTCTTTATATAAATCTTTGTAATTATACTTTTTCATACGATAGTATTTCCCATTAAAGTTTATGGTTTTTGTATTTTTTATTTTTTTAAAATTAGTGAGTATATCAACAATTTTTTTATAGATTTTACATCTATTATTTTTCTTTAGAATATTTTTTACACTTTTTTTTCCTAGATCAGTAATCTGTATACAGTTTTTATTATAATCACTTTTTATAAGCCTTGGTGCATGTATTTTATGACTATTCAAAATTTTATTAATACAGTCATATACTAAAAGATTTTTATATTTATTTTTTTTCGAATAAATTAATATAGAATTATTTGATCTGTAAAATTCCCTATCTGATGCGTCGCCTTTAATTTTTTTAAAATTCATAATTTTTGCAATTTCCAAAAAGTTTAATTTTTATATTCCTATTTTTAAATTTTTTTGAATATTTAAATTTTAATTCGATACGGTTTTTCGGTTTAAATTTTATTTTTTCTGGCCATTCTACCAAAGAAAGTACCTCTTTATCCTCGAAAATACCAATATTACTCAATTCTTTATAATTTTTTACCCTATAAAGATCATAATGTTGTATTAGTTTTTTTTTAGCCACATATTCGTACATTATAGTAAATGTTGGACTTGGTACTTCAGTAATTTCTGAATTTGTTTTTTTTTGTAAATGATTTATAAAAAACCTAGCAAATGTGGTTTTTCCTACTCCGAGCTGACCATATAATAAAATTGTTTCTCCCGACTTTATTTTATTTGCAATTTTACAAGCTAAATTTTTTAAAACTTTTAGATTTGAAACTTCTAACGAGCTACCCTTAGTAGCGATAGGCATCTGGTTTGTAAGGTCCTTCTTGTTTTACACTAATATAATCTGCTTGCTCTTTAGATAACTTGGTCAACTTAGCTCCAACTTTTTCTAAATGAAGCATCGCAACTTTTTCGTCTAGATGTTTTGGTAAAACATAAACTTTTTTTTCGTATTTATCAAAATTATTCCATAATTCTATTTGAGCTGTAACTTGATTTGTAAAAGATGCACTCATAACAAAACTTGGATGTCCAGTTGCACATCCTAAGTTTACTAATCTTCCTTCCGCAAGTAAAATTATTCTTTTTTTGCTAGGGAGTTCTATTTCATGAACCTGGGGTTTTATTTCGTCCCATTTATAATTTCTAAGTGCTTCAACCTGAATTTCATTATCGAAGTGACCAATGTTACAAAGTATTGCTCTATCTTTCATATCTCTCATATGATCAGCTGTTATGATATCTTTATTTCCAGTAGCAGTCACAACTATATCTGCATGCTTAATCATGTCATCCATCAGGACTACTTCATAGCCTTCCATAGCGGCTTGTAGTGCACAAATCGGGTCTGTTTCAGTAATCATTACTCGTGCACCAGCCTGTCTCAATGATGCTGCACTTCCTTTTCCTACATCACCAAAACCAGCTACTATGGCTACTTTTCCTGACATCATCACATCTGTTGCTCTTTTGATACCATCTACTAGGCTTTCTCTACAACCATATAGATTGTCAAATTTCGATTTTGTAACTGAGTCATTTACATTTATGGCTGGAACTAAAAGAGTTCCTTCGCTTTCCATTTTTTTTAAAGCCAAAACACCTGTGGTCGTTTCTTCTGACAAGCCTCTAATGTCTTTCATGAGATGTTTATAATCTTTATGCATTAAAGCTGTTAGGTCTCCCCCATCATCTAAGATCATGTTAGGTTTCCAATCTTTTTTTCCTTCGATTGTTTGTCTCACACACCACCAATACTCATCCTCAGTTTCACCTTTCCATGCAAAAACTGGAGTTCCAGATTTTGCTATAGCTGCAGCAGCGTGATCCTGGGTAGAAAATATATTACAAGACGACCATCTGCACTCAGCACCAAGGTCAACTAAAGTTTCAATTAGAACTGCTGTTTGTATTGTCATATGTAAACATCCTAAAATTCTTGCACCTTTCAATGGACTCTTGCCTTTGTATTCTTTACGCAAAGCCATAAGGCCTGGCATTTCAGTCTCTGCGAGAGAAATTTCTTTTCTTCCAAAATCAGCTAAATTAATATCTTTTACTTTATAATCAGTCATATTTTTTCTGCTTGTACATTAATTCAAAATTTATTCAACTAGTCAATTTACTACTGGAAAATAAATATCAACTCTCGCCCCGTTTTTAGCCTTGTTATTTGATGCAATTACGCTCCCTCCGTGTAAATCAACAAGATTTTTCACTATATTCAAACCTAATCCTGAATGCTCTCCAAATTTTTCAGGTCTATTGCTATAAAATCTTTTGAAAATTTTTTCAGTATTTTTTTCTTTAAACCCTCTTCCCTCATCAACTACTGAAAGTTGGATTTTATTGTTTTTATTTTTCTTAAGTTCGACTATGATTTTTTTGTTATCTTCACTAAAAGAAATAGAATTTTCAAGAAGATTGGCTAAAACTTGTTCAATTCTATTTTCAATTCCTTTTATAAAGTATTTTTCACCATTTTTTTGAATTTTAAAGTTAATCTTAATTCCTCTTTTTGAAAAATATATTGCATTAAAGTCGTCAACAACTGAATTGATAACTTCCTCTAAATCTATATTCTTCATTTGTTCTTGAGTTATAGCAACTTCATCTTTTAACATTTGTGAATAGTCTGTAATTAGTCTTTCGATTCTTTCAACATCGTGTGATAAAATTTTGACTAATTTTTCTTTCTCATTATTACTGCTTGTTTCACTTAAAATTTCTGAAGCACTTTTTAATGATGCCAGTGGATTTCTAATCTCATGTACTAAATCAGTAGAAAAGTTTTCTGCTGTATTTACCCTTTTTTGTAATTCATTTGTCATATCGCTTAATGAATGTGACAACTTACCTAGTTCATCATTTCTTTTAATTAAATTTGTTAAATCAACTCTTTTTTTACTTCTCTCTTTAATGTTTTGAGTAAAATTAACCAAATTCTTGATTGGCTTTAAAAAATACCTATTTAAAACTAAGGAAAAAATAAAAATTACAATTCCTACAAATATAGCAGTACGTATAATAAAAGTTTTTCTTTCATTAATCGCGGTCTTAATCTCATTCGCATTTTCTGAAATCAATAAATAACCAGACTGTGTATCATTTATTATTAAGTTTTTTACAGTAGATAATTTGAATTGCTGATAACTTTCTGTTGTAAAAGTAAAGGGTTTACCAAAGTTAGTTGAGGAGGCATAATTTGATATTTTTTTTTTTAGCTCTGTTTCTTTTTTTTTATTTATTTTATCTTCTTGAGTAACTGTTTCATTATTATTTTTAGAAATATCAAATTCAACTATATCAATTCTCTGACTAAATGACCTTGGATCTAAATCTAAAGTGTTAGTGTCTGCTATTATATCGTAATCTTCATCTAAAAATACTACTCTATCAACACTCTGAAATAAAAATCTTTTAGAAAATAAAAAATTTTTAATATCCTCTTTGTTAAATTGAACATTCAATCTATTTAGGTTTTGTATAGTATTATTTAAAATTTGAATATGTATTGAAGTTTTTTTTTTAATTAAATTTGGTTGAACGTAACTTAAATAGATTATTGTTAGTGAGCCTATAAACAAAAAGATAATTAGATTAATAAATAAAAATTTTTTTAAGATTGATAAATTTTTAATAATTGAGGAAAACATTAACTGACATTCCACCTGTAGCCACTTCCGTATCTAGTTTCGATAGCTGAAAAATTTTCATCGACCTTTTTAAATTTTTTTCTAATTCTTTTTACATGGCTGTCAATTGTTCTATCCTCTATGTCTGTGTCCTCTCTATATGCAATATCCATCAATTGTGCTCTTTCTTTTATTATTCCTGGTCTTTTTGCTAGCTCTTGAACTATTAAAAATTCAGTAGTTGTTAATTTATCTGGGAGTTGTTTGCCATCCCACTCGCATTCCAATTGAGAAGGGTCAAGTTTAAGTTTTCCATGATTAATAATATTTTTTGTGTCCTCAATATTGACATTTTTTTTTCTCAACTGAACACGAATTCTCTCTATTAAAACTTTTATCGAAAAACCCCCAGACTTTTTCACAAAATCATCTGCACCAAGTTTTAATCCTAGCAACTCATCTACCTCTTCATCTTTTGAGGTTAAAAAAATAACTGGCAATGAGGTTTTTTTTCTTAATTTTTTAAGCAATTCTTCTCCATCCATTTTTGGCATTTTAATGTCTATTATTGCTAAATCTGGGGGAGTTCTGGATAGACCAATTAGTGCACTTTCTCCGTCTAAATAGGTCTGGACTTTAAATCCCTCTTTTTCTAAAGCTATACTAATGCTTGTTAGAATATTTCTATCATCATCTACTAATGCAATTGTATGTGTCATGCAGTAATTAAAAATACTAAATTGTTATAATTTGGGCAATAGCTTATCTTATTGTAACAATCCCCAATTTTCACCAATATTAACATCTACAAGTATTGGAATTGAAAATGAATGCAAATCACTTTTCTGAACACTTTTCATGCCAATTTCTACTAATTTTTTTATATTATCTATATTATCTTTCTTAACCTCAAAAATTAATTCATCATGAATTTGTAAAAGTAACTTGCAATCTTTTATTTTTTTAACTTTTATTTTTTCAAAAATATTAATCATTGCGATTCTCATTAGTTCAGATGCTGATCCTTGAATAGGGGCATTTATAGCAGCCCTCTCTTGAAAATTTCTGACATTAAAATTTTTATCATTAATTCCTGTTATATGTGTTCTTCTTCCAAAAATATTATTAACATATCCACTTTTTCTGCAAAAATTTATTGTGGTTGACATATAATCTCTAATCTCAGGGAATTTTTTAAAGTAAGACTTTAGGAACTCATCTGCTTCACTGGTTGAAACAGAGATTTGTTTTGCAAGACCATACTGTGAAATACCATAAATTATTCCAAAATTAATAGCCTTTGCTTTACGCCTTAGCTCAGACGTAACATCTTTTATTTTGACATTGAAAACCTGGCTTGCTGTTAATGAATGTATGTCCTCTTTATTGTTAAATGCTTTTTTGAGCTCTTTAACATCCGCAAGATCAGCTAATATTCTCATCTCGATTTGATTATAATCTGCGGATAATAGGCTACATCCTTTATTTGAAATAAATGCCTTTCTAATTTCCTTTCCATCATTAGATTTAATTGGAATATTTTGCAAATTAGGATCACTTGATGCTAATCTGCCAGTTGTTGTTGCAGCTAATAGAAAACTAGTATGTACTCTACCTGTGTTAGGATTTAAGAATTCTGGCAATGAATCTGAATAAGTATTTTTTAATTTCGTAAGCTGTCTCCATTCTAAAACAAGTTGCGGTAGTTCATGACCCTTATAAGCGAGATCCTCTAATACACTGGCACCAGTGGCAAAACTACCTTTTTTCGTTTTTTTTAAAGCAGATATTTTCAAATCATTATACAGTACCTCTCCAAGTTGCTTGGTAGATCCAATTTTAAATTCTTTTTTAGTTATATAATAAATTTTTTTTTCTAAATCAGAGATTTTTTTTTGGAAATTTTCAGATAATTTGTTTAAAAATTTTTTGTCAAGTTTAATTCCATTTATTTCCATATGTGCTAAAATTTTAATTAATGGTTTTTCAAAAGTCTCATAGATATTCATTAATTTTTCATTTTTAAGATTAATTAAAAATTTTTTGTAAAGTCTAAAAGTAATATCTGCATCCTCAGCCGCATAATTTTTTGCATCTTCAACATTGACTTCACTAAAATTTATTTGTTTTTTGCCTGTGCCTACAATTTCTTTATACGTTATTGTCTTGTGACCCAAATGAATCTCTGACAAAGTATCCATATTGTGCCTGTTTTTGCCCGCATCTAAAACGTATGACATAAGCATTGTATCTTCTAGAGGTTCTAGATCAATTCCTCTTCTATAAAATATAATGTAGTCAAACTTAATATTTTGCCCAATTTTTTTTATACTTTTGTCAATTAGAATGTTCTCAAGTTTTTTTAGAACTTTTTTCTCGTTTAAATTTTTATAATTTTTGTGATTTAGAGGGATATAATAACTTACTCCAAATTTTGGAGATATTGATATACCTATTAAATCTGCTTGATGAGGATCAAGAGAACTTGTTTCTGTGTCTATAGATATTTCAGTTAACTCTTCAATTTGAGATATTAATTTGTTAAGTTCATTTTCATTTTTTATTAAAATATAGTTTTTTTTTGAAATTTTTTCTGATTTATTTTGAGTGAATATCTTTTTTTCATCTTTGAAATCAATCTCTCCGTAGGTTGATATTGCTGAACTTAATAATCTATTAAATTCCATATCTCTTAAAAAATTATATAATTTTTTTTTATCTATTTGTTTTAATTTAAATTCACTGAATGGAACTTCTAAAGGCACATCTTTTTTTAAAGTTACAAGTTTTTTACTTATTATTGCTTTTTCACGGTTTTCTATAAGTGTTTCTCTTCTCTTATTTTGTTTAATTTTTTTTGTGTTTAATAATAATTTTTCCAATGAACCATATTTATTAATTAATTCTGCAGCAGTCTTAATGCCTATTCCTGGCACACCTGGCACGTTATCGCTACTATCTCCTGCTAAAGATTGAACATCTACAACTTTATCTGCGCTAACACCAAATTTTTTTTGTATGTCTTCTTCACTGATGAACTTATTTTTCATTGGATCGTAAATTCTTAAATTTTTTTTATAAAGTTGCATCAAATCTTTATCAGAAGATACTACTGTAACATTTTCACCTTTTTTTATTATCTGTTCACTATAAGTTGCAATTAAATCATCTGCTTCATAATTAGTAAGTTCAATAGACGGTAAATTAAATGCTTCAACAGATTTTCTTATATAGTCAAACTGTGGAATTAAATCATCGGGTGCATCTGATCTATTTGCCTTGTAATCAGAATAAATTTCGTTTCTAAAGTTCTTCCTTGCGGAATCAAATATGACCGCAAAATGAGTAGGCCTAGATTTATTTTCTAGAGATTTTGCATCTTCTAATAATTTAAATAACATATTACAGAATCCTGCAACTGCACCAGTTGGTAAACCGTCAGATTTTCTGGATAAAGGAGGTAAAGCATAATATGCTCTAAAAATATATCCAGATCCATCGATTAAATAATAGTTTTCAGATTTGGATGTTTTGCTCATTTATAAATTTTATTTTAACTTATCTTAATGTTATAAGCCTATAAATTTAAATGAATAATAAAATTGTACTTTCTGTAAAAAATTTAAACAAAATTTATAACAAAAATATTCAAGCTCTTAAAAATTTAAACTTAGAGGTGAATGAGGGTGAGATTTTTGGTCTATTAGGTCCTAACGGAGCAGGAAAAAGTACATTCATAAATATTTTATCTGGTATAACTACAAAAACGTCTGGAGATGTGAATGTTTGGGGTTTTAATTTAGATAAAAATCCAAGACAAGTTAGGGCCTCTTTAGGTATAGTTCCTCAAGAGATAAATGTAGATCCTTTTTTTACTCCAAAAAATTTACTAGAGCTTCAAGCAGGTCTTTATGGTGTAAAAAAAAAAGACAGAATAACTGATACCATTCTTGAATTAGTGTCTTTGAAAGATAAAGCAAATAGCTATACAAGAAATTTATCTGGTGGAATGCAAAGAAGGCTTTTAATAGCAAAAGCATTAGTTCATAAGCCCCCTATAGTTATTTTAGATGAGCCAACTGCAGGAGTAGATGTTGAATTAAGAAAAAAACTTTTAGAAAATGTTAAATCTCTCCAAAGCATAGGGGTGACTATAATTTTAACTACCCACTATTTGTCAGAGGCAGAGGAAATGTGTGATAGAATTGCTATAATAAATAAAGGTAGATTGATTGCATTAGATACTACAGAAAATATGTTAAATAAAATACAAAGTAAAATAGTCAAATTTAAAATAAATAAAAAAGTCTCTAATTTAGGAGATATATCTAATTTAATTAAAATAGTATCTAATAATTCTAAAGAATTAATTATTTCATATGAAAAAAATAAAGTAAATATTCAAAATATTATTGATAGTCTTAAAGCTCAAAATATAGATATTTTAGACGTCCAATCAACTGATCCTGATTTAGAAGATGTATTTATAAAACTAATAAAAGACTAGAATAATTTAATTAAAAATTATAAAGTCATTTTATGGAAAATGTAAAAATATTACAAATTCAAAAAATTTTTAAAATTTTTTTTATTATAATTTTCGGTTCACTGTTAATAACTCTGTCAGCAAAAATAAAAATTCCATTTTATCCAGTGCCAATGACTATGCAAACTTTTATGATTATTTTAATAGGAGCTTCCTTTGGATACAAAATTGGATTAGCAACTGTAAGTGTTTATTTATTTGAAGGTATAATTGGTCTACCCGTTTTTTCGAATTCTCCTGAGAAAGGTACAGGATTAGTATATTTCACAGGTCCAACAATGGGTTATCTTTTAGGATTCCTTGGTGCTGTTTTTTTTGCTGGATATTTTAAATATAACAAAAATCCTTTTTTAAATTTTATAAAAATATTTTTTTCTATTTTCATAATTTATTTACTAGGCATTGTATGGTTGGGATATTTAATTGGTTGGGATAAACCAATATTTAAATTAGGTGCGGAACCTTTTCTTTTAGCAGAATTATTAAAAATAATAATTCTTACAATTCTTATTCCTCATTTATCTAAATTAAGAAAAATTATCTAGGTGATCTTTTAGACAAAATTCTTTGTAATGTACGTCTGTGCATTTTAAGTCTCCTTGCAGTTTCAGATACGTTTCTATTACACAGTTCAAATACCCTATGAATATGTTCCCATTTTACTCTGTCAGCAGACATTGGGTTTTCAGGTGGATCCGCTTTTTTGTTGGGATTCGCTAATAAGGCTTTTTCTACATCATCTGCATCTGCTGGCTTAGCGAGATAATCTATAGCACCTTGTTTAATAGCTGCTACAGCTGTTGGTATGTTTCCATATCCAGTGAGCATTACTACTCTGCTACCAGAGTTAGAATTTTGAATTTCTTTTACAACCTCTAGTCCATTTCCATCACCTAGTCTTAAATCTACAACTGCAAAAGCTGGTTTATTTGATTTTACGGCATCAATTCCTTTTTTTACTCCCTCAGCTTGAAAAACTTTAAAACCCTTTTTTTCCATCGCTCTTGCAAGTCTTTCTCTAAAGGGATTATCGTCATCTACTATCAGAAGAGATTTGTCCTCAAATTCGTTTATATTTTTAACCTTATCTGTCTCCATTGTAGAGGTCATATGGTCATAAATACTAAAATTTCAATAGTCTAAAAAAACCAAAAAAACCTCATAATTTTCTTTACAGAGCTCACTATATAAGTAAAAAACGATTTACGAAAATTGCATATAAGTTATGCAGTTTTTTTTTATTAAATTTTTTTTAAGGAGCTAAAAATGAAAAAATTTAAATCGGTTTATGAACTAATAACTGAGTTAAAACCATCTGATCCAGTGTACTGCATCAGAAAGAAATCAATAAAAAAAGCTTCAAAATACTTTATAAAAAATTTCCCGGGTAAAGTCCTATACGCAGTTAAAACTAATCCGAACATAGCAGTTATCAAAACATTAATTGAGAGTGGTATTAGAAACTTCGATGTAGCATCTATTAAAGAAATCCAAGATATAAAAAAGATAGACAATTCTTTAGAGTGCTCATACATGCACACTGTAAAAAGTAGAGAGGACATAAGGGATGCATATTTCAATTTTGGGGTAAAAGCATTCTCGCTGGATACTAAGGATGAACTAATCAAAATTCTAGAGACTACTAATCACGCAAATGATTTAGAATTATACGTAAGAATTGCAGTTTCAAATGAGCACGCAGAAATTGATTTGTCAAAAAAATTTGGTGCTAATACTAACGAAGCACCAGGTCTAATTAGACTTACAAACCAATATACAAAAAAATTAGGATTAAGTTTTCATGTTGGTTCTCAATGCATGCATCCTATTTCTTATACAAAAGGAATATCCGAAATTGGGAACTTAATTAAGAAAACAAAAATTATGCCCGAGGTAATAAATATCGGTGGAGGGTTTCCAACTATTTATCCTGACTTAATACCACAAACTTTAAATAATTACTTTAAGGAAATAAAAAAATCATTAAATAATCTTAAATTAGACAAGTTACCAAAAATAATATGTGAACCTGGTAGAGCGCTGGTAGCAGAGTCTGGTTCAACAATTGTAAGAGTAAATTTAAGAAAAAAACAAAAACTATATATTAACGATGGTACGTATGGATCTTTATTTGATGGAGGTGTTCCAAATATAGTTTATCCATCTAGACTTATTACAAATGGAAGAATGATATCAAAAAAAATGACAGCATTTGATTTTTATGGTCCAACATGTGATAGCATGGACTATATGAAAGGTCCTTTTGTACTCCCAAACAATATAAAAGAAAATGATTACATAGAACTAGGACAGTTAGGTGCTTATGGTCTTACATTTAGAACTCAATTTAATGGTTTTTACTCTGATAAAATTTTTGAAGTTGAGGATGAGCCAATAATGACTATGTATGATAAGGATAAAAGCAAAAGTATTCTGGTTGCTTAGAGTTCTGTGAAAAAAAACCTAGGTCATAACAGTAAAAAAGATTTTCTCAATAAACCAGTTGAACACATTGATATAACAAAATTTGATGCAAGGCCTATAATTGCTTCAATGGAAAAGATGTCTTTTGTATCTCGAGAGACAGCTAATGCTGCAAAAATTTATAATGAAATGCTAAGTGAAAAAGATTGTACAATTTTTTTAACTTTAGCAGGCTCAACCTCTGCAGCTGGGTGTATGCATATTTATAGAGATTTAGTTAAATATAATATGGTCGATGCTATAGTCGCAACCGGAGCATCAATTATTGATATGGATTTTTTTGAGGCCTTGGGATTTAGGCATTATCAAGGCTCTCAGTTTCAAGATGATACTGAATTAAGAAAAAATTATATTGATAGAATATATGACACTTATATTGATGAGGAGGAACTGCAACATTGTGATAAATTAATTGGAGAAATTGCTGATTCACTTGAACCACGACCCTATACGTCGAGAGAATTTATCTATGAGCTTGGTAAATATTTAAAAAAAAATGCAAAGAAAAAAGGTTCTTTAATTGAAATGTCATATGATAATAACGTGCCTATATTTTGTCCTGCATTCACAGACTCAAGCGCTGGATTTGGGTTAGTGATGCATCAAGAAAAAAATCCAAAAAAGCACATGACTATTGATTCAATTAAAGAATTTAGAGAATTAACTGAGATAAAGATAAAATCAAAAGGATCTGGTTTATTGATGATTGGTGGAGGAGTGCCAAAAAATTTTATTCAGGATACAGTTATTTGTGCAGAGCTGCTTGGGAAAGAAGTGGAAATGCATAAATATGCTATCCAAATCACAGTTGCGGACTCTAGAGATGGAGCGTGCAGTAGTTCAACTTTGAAAGAAGCTAGTTCTTGGGGCAAAGTTGATACCTCTAAGGAACAAATGGTTTTTGCTGAAGCAACTAGTGTAATACCTTTGATTGCAAGTGATGCATATCATAAAGGTGAATGGAAAAAGAGAGATAGAAGAAACTTCTCTAAAATTTTTGAATAAGTGAAATATCTTTCAAATAAAAATGGATTTTTAGGTATTGATAATAAATTTGATATCAAACAAAAATCTATTGTTATACCATTTGGCTTAGAAAAAACAGTTAGTTATGGTGGGGGTACAAAATATGGGCCTAAAGAAATTATAAAAGCTTCACATCAAGTTGAGCTATACGATGAAGAGCTTAATTGTGAACCTTTTAAAGTTGTAGGTGTAAAAACTATCAAACCTTTTAAAATTAGTAAAAATATAAATAAAGCCTTAAAACAAATTTCACATTTAAATCAGAAATCAATTGAAAAAAATTTGTTTCCACTAACTTTAGGAGGTGAACATTCAATTACAGTAGGATGTATTGAGCCTTTTGTTAAAAAATATAAGAATGTAACAATTTTACAAATTGATGCACACGCAGATCTTAGAAATAGCTACAATAATCAAAAATATTCCCATGCATCAGCCATGAGAAGATGTTTAGATTTTAAAAATGTTAATTTAATTTCATTTGGTATAAGAAATATCTCAAAAGAGGAAATACCTTTTTTAAAAAAAAATACTAACAGAATCAAAATATTTTGGGCTAAAGATCAAAAAAAATGGAATCTAAAATATTTTAAAAAATTAATTAAAAATAAAAATGTATATTTAACTTTTGATGTAGATGGTTTAGATTCTAGTATTATGCCAGCGACTGGAACTCCTGAACCAGGCGGCTTATTTTGGTATGAATCATTAAGTTTAATCAAAACTACTTTTATAAATGCAAATGTAATAGGAGCAGATATAAATGAATTAGCTCCAATTAAAGGTTTTAATTCATACAATTTTTTAATAGCAAAACTTGCATATAAAATACTAACGTATAAATTTTTATTAAAATAATTTAAACTGGTTTAAGCGTACCAAGTAATAATCGAAATGGTACAAGCATTACTAAAGCTATAAATATTTTTACACTTAAATCTCCAAGTGACAATGTTACCCAAGGTACTTCAGTTCCATAAAACGAAATAGAAAAGAATAAAAACGTATCGACAGTTGATCCGATTAACGATGAAAATAACGGAGCAACAAACCATGTTTTCCTTCTCAATTTGTCAAAAACTTGTACATCTAATAATTGAGCTATAATAAATGCTGTTCCAGATCCAATGGCTATTCTAATAGAGATTATATCTGAAAAACTTGTGGAAAATATAAGCGTAAATAATATTCCAATTGTAAAACCAAAATAAACAATTTTTCTAGCTATTAATTTCCCAAAAGATCTATTTGCTAAATCAGTAATTAGAAAAGCAACAGGGTAACTAAAAGCTCCATAAGTTAATATTTCTTCTAATCCATAATACTTAACGGGAAACTGAACTAAAAAGTTTGAAATTAGAACTATAAATCCCATTAAAAGGGATAAAGTTAAGAACACTTTATTCATTATGCTGATTTTTGAATTATGCTTTTTTTAATTTTCTTTAATCTTATAGATAAATTTTTTGATTTCACTGTTTTCATAAATTGATCGAAACTACCTTTTTTATCTATAGATCTCATTGCTGCATTAGATACAGTAATTTTTAATTTTTTATTAAGAAGATCGCTTTTAAAACTTACTTTTTTTACACTAGGTAAAAATCTTCTTTTTACTTTATTGTTTGCGTGACTTACTTTGTGTCCTTTTAAAGGTTTTTTTCCCGTTAATTCACACTTCTTTGACATGTTGAAGCTGTATAAATGTACTTTTTGTTCCAGTCAAGTTTATAATTTACCTATAATTTCAGAATAATTTTTTATTTTTTTTTCCTTTAATATTGTTTTAAGTTCTTCATTAATTTTTATTGCAATTTTAGGTCCTCTAAAGACCATACCAGTGTAAAGTTGAACAAAATCAGCCCCACTTAAAAATTTTTCATAAGCAGATTTTCCAGAGTCTACACCTCCCACACCAATTATTTTTACTTGTCCATTTAGATTTTTAAAAAAATGATTTATTAACTTATTTGATATATCTCTCAAAGGTTTACCTGATAAACCACCCCTTTGAAATTTTTGATGATCTTTTAAATTATCTCTATTTTGATCAGTGGTATTTGAAACTATTAATGCATTGACTTTGTATTCTATTAATAATTTAGATATGTGTTTTACGATTTCATTATTAATATCTGGTGAAACCTTCAGGGCAATTGGAATTTTGCTGCTTAATTTTTTTTTTTCAGCAAAAATTTTACCTAGTAAATTCTCTAATTCATCTAAATTATGAAAATCTCTCAAGTTTTCTGTATTAGGCGAGGAAATATTTATTGTTATGTAATCTGCTAAGTTGTGGAATTTTTTAAATCCAATAAGATAATCTTCTACTCTATCTTTACTATCCCAATTAGGCCCTATATTTACACCGAGTATACCAATTGGTTTATTTTTTTTTATTCTTTTGCTTACATTATTGCTACCTGAATTATTGAAGCCTAGACGATTTATCAAAGCTTTATCGTTCTCTAATCGGAAAACTCTTGGTTTTTTATTTCCATATTGTTTTAATGGCGTGACAGTTCCTACCTCTACAAAACCAAAACCTAAATTAAATAATGAATTATAAACTTCAGCGTCTTTATCAAACCCAGCAGCAATTCCAATTGGGTTTTTAATCTCTTTTCCAAATAAGGTAGATTTCAAATATAAGTCCTCTGAAATCTTTTGTTTTGGAAATAAATTTGTTTTGAGAGCTTTAATAGCTAGCGAGTGGGCAAATTCAGGATCTAACTTAAATATTAATGGTCTAATTTTATTAAACATTAATTTATTTTCTCTTTAATAAGTGAAATCATTTCCTTCCTTCCAAAAAAACTAATAAAAAATCCTAGCCTTGGACCATTTTCTACCCCAAAGACTACCTCATAGATTAATTTAAACCACTCTCTGAGGTTTTCTTTATAACCATTGTTTTTTCCTACAGTATAAATTTCTGTCTGTATATCCTCGGGCTTCATATTATCAGAACAGTTTTCTAATTTTGAAATTAAATCTAACAAAGCTTTCATTTCTAAACTATTAGGTTTTTTGTATTTTTTATTTTGTTTGACAACATCATTAAAGTACTTGATTGAATATTTTATTAAATTATTAAATATAGGAAAATTATTTTTAGCAACATTTGTTTTATAATTTTTTACAAATTTCCAGAGTATTTCCTCAGATGATGCATTGCTTGTTTCAACTAAATTTAAAAGCATGGAAAAACTCATGATGTTATCCTCAGAGGGAATTTTACCATTATGGACATGCCACAAAGGATTCAACAATAGTTCTCGTGCATCCTGTTTTTTGCTTTTCTCTATTAAATCTAGATATTCATCTACGGCCTTTGGTACAATCTCCTTATATAATTTTTTAGCTCTTTTTGGATTTTGATACATGAACAAAGACAAGCTTTCTGGTGAAGCATACTTCAACCATTCCTCAATAGTTACACCATTGCCTTTAGACTTTGATATTTTTTCACCTTTATCGTCAAGAAATAATTCATAAGCAAAACCTGAAGGATTATTTTTTCCTAACAGTTTAATTATTTTACTGGATAGAATTGCGCTCTCAATTAAATCTTTTCCGTACATTTCAAAATCAACATCAAGAGTATACCATCTCATTGCCCAATCTACCTTCCATTGAAGTTTGCAGTTACCATCTAAAATACTTGCCTTTAATTTTTTTCCATTATTATCAAAAATCAAATATGAATTTTTTTTGTCTATTTCAATGATTGGTATTTCTAAAACTTTACCTGTTTCATTACATATAGGTAAGAAAGGTGAATATGTTTTTTGTCTTTCTTTTCCTAATGTTGGAATAATTATATCCATTATACCTTCGTAATTATCTAATATTTTTTTTAGTGTAGAATTAAAAAAACCAGATTTATATAAATTTGTTGAACTCATAAATTTGTATTCAAATTTAAATTTATCCAAAAATTTTTTGAGCATTTCGTTATTATGCTCTCCAAAACTTTTAAATTTTTCAAATGGATCTGGAATATTTGTAAGTGGTTTATGTAAATTTTTATTTAGCACATCTTTATTTGGGACATTATCTGGTACCTTTCTTAAGCCGTCTAAGTCGTCCGAAAATGTAATAATTTCTTTAGGTAGATCGGTTAAATAGTTCAATGCATTAACAACCATACTTGTTCTTGCAACCTCCCCAAAAGTCCCAATATGAGGTAATCCTGAAGGACCATACCCAGTTTGAAGAATGATTTTTCCTTTTTTATCAATATATTTTTTTCTTTCCTTAAGAATCTTTTTTGCTTCTACTATTGGCCAAGAATTTGATTTTTGTATATCTTCTGTTTTAATTTTTATCATCAATCTAAAATATCTTGTATTTTTAGAATATATTTTATTCTTATAATGTTGAAATTTATTTTCCATAAAATAATGTTCGATAAAAATGTCCAATTATAAAACTGTATTTTTTACACTAGGTATATTGCTTGTAATTTTAGGAGTTGCGATGTTAATACCTGTTATATTTCAGCTATTTTATAAAGAATTTAATTCCACTTTTATTATTTCATCAATAATTACTGTTATATTTGGTATACTATTTTTTTTATCAAATATAGATCATCAGAAAACAATAAACACTCAACAGGCTTTTTTACTTACTGCACTCTCATGGATTAGTATTGCAATTTTTGGGTCTATTCCATTCATTTTCTCAGAACTTAAGTTGTCTATAACTGATGCTTTTTTTGAAAGTATGTCAGGTATTACAACAACTGGTTCAACAATAATTTCTAACATTGAAACAACGCCAAAAGCAATTCTAATTTGGCGAGCAATGCTTCAATGGTTAGGTGGAATTGGAATAATTTTAATGGCAATTACTTTAATGCCGATTATGAACATTGGAGGTATGCAATTATTAAAAATTTCAGGTAATGACACTTCAGAAAAAATTCTTCCTAAGTCTAAGCAGATTTCTTTAAGATTAATTATTATTTATTTAGTACTCACCTTTTTTTGTGCTCTCTTTTATAAAATTTCAGGCATGAATTATTTTGATAGTTTATCACATGCAATGACAACAATATCCACAGGTGGTTTCTCAAATTACGATCAGTCAATAGGTTATTTTAATAATCCTAAAATAGAAACCGTCTCTATTATTTTTATTTTATTGGGAAGTATTCCATTTATTTCTTATATCAAATTTATTTCTGGTAATAAAAAAATAATCTTTAATGATGAACAAATAAAATTATTTTTTAAAATGATTGTTATATCGGTTTTTATACTTTTTGTTTATTTAGCAATTGCAAATCAAAATATATTTGAGATCTCTGTCAGATCTATAATTTTTAACGTAGTATCAATTCTAACAGGAACAGGTTATGTCACTAAAGAATTTGACCAATGGGGAAACTTTCCACTTATATTTTTTTTGATATTAATGTTTATTGGCGGATGCGCTGGATCAACAACATGTGGTATAAAAATATTTAGAGTTCACATACTATATTATTTTGTAAAAAATCAACTTTTAAAAGTTATATACCCTAGAGCGATTATAAATTTAAGATATAACAACAGTAATGTGGATGATAAGCTAATTGCATCTATAGTTTCTTTTGTTTATCTGTATATATTAATTTTTTTTGTTTTAGCTTCATTGCTAACTTTAACTGGCTTAGATTTTACAACATCTATATCTGGTGCTGCCTCATCATTGTCAAATGTTGGTCCAGGTCTAGGAAGTGAAATTGGACCAAATAGTAACTACTCTAATTTGCCTGAGCAATCAAAATGGTTACTAAGTTTGGGTATGATAATGGGAAGGTTGGAAATATTCGCAATATTAATAGTTTTTTTGCCTTCTTTTTGGAGAAAATAATTGAGAAAAAAAATATCTTTTTTTATAAGCGAGAAACCTCTTAAAATGTTGATGTTAGGTTTTTCCTCTGGATTGCCAATACTTCTAGTATTTTCTACACTATCTGTATGGTTATCAAAAGCAGGGGTAGCAAGAGGAACAATAACTCTTTTTAGTTGGGCAGGTTTTGCTTATGCGTTTAAATTTTTATGGTCTCCTTTAGTAGATAAAATTAATATTTCTTTTTTTTCAAAGATGGGCCAAAGAAGAAGTTGGTTATTAATTGTTCAGATATTAATAATAATATCACTAATATTAACTTCGTTTACAGATCCACAGAAAAATTTAAAAATCACAGCAATATGCATAACTTTAGTCGCTTTTTTTAGTGCTACTCAAGACATTATAATTGATGCTTTTAGAATTGAGTCAGTAAATCAAAACAAACAGGGGCCACTTTCATCAATGTATATAGCTGGATATAGAATAGGAATGCTTATAGGTGGAGCAGGAAGCTTATGGTTAGCATCATATTGGGGTGTAGAACAATATGATCAATCTGTATGGAAAAAAGTATATTTGACCATGGCTTTACTTATGTTAATTGGAATATTTGCAAATATTATATCCAAAGATCCATCCAAATTTAAAATAAAGTCAAAAAATACCATGCAACATCTGCGTCTCTTTTTTATAACAATATTATCAGTATTTATTTTTATTTACCTATATTCAATTATACAAAAATCCTATAACGATAATTTTTTAAATTTTTTATTTACAACTTTTAAACTAGCTTTATGTTTTATAATTTGTGGAACTTTGATGTATACACTAACAAAAATTAGAGTAATTAATAAAAATTTAGTTAATAAATCTTACATAGAGCCCATTAAAAATTTTATAATAAGATATGGAAAATTTGCAGTCATTATTCTTCTTTTAATATCTCTTTACAGAATAGCTGACGTAGTTATGGGTGTTATGGCAAATTTATTCTATTTAGAAAAAGGTTATAGCGTGTCTGAAATTGCAACTTACTCTAAATTTTTTGGTGTTTTTGCAACTATACTGGGCGGGGTCTTGGGAGGTTATTTTGCATTTAAATTTGGAACAATGAAAGCTTTATTTTTAGGTGCATTGACAGCTTCAATGAGTAATTTATTATTTGCATGGCTTGCTAATGTTGATGCCAATATAAAATTTTTGATTATGGTTATTACTGCAGATAATATTTCTAGTGGATTTGCTGGTGCAGCCTTTGTTGTTTATTTATCTGGTTTAACTTCAATAAAATTTACAGCAACTCAATATGCTCTATTTAGTTCTTTAATGTTATTCTTGCCAAAATTAATTGCTGGGTATTCTGGGTCATGGGTTGATGTAATGGGATATCAGAATTATTTCATTACTACCGCGATGATGGGTTTACCAGTTTTAATATTGATTATTTGGATTTCTAAAATAGCACCAATTAAATGATTAATAATTACAATATTACAAATATTTATGAAAAAAATAATTTTAAGTCAAAAATCTCTTCGCAATTACTTTACGGTGAAAAATTCAAAATTATTAAAAAAAAACAAGGCTGGTTAAAAATAAAAACCAGTTACGATAATTATACTGGTTTTATTAAAAAAAAAAATTATTCAAAAAATTATAAATCAACACATAAGGTATATAATCTAAAAGCATATCTTTATTCAAAGCCTTCAAAAAGATATAAAACAAAAAAGTTTTTAAGCTTTTGTTCATTAGTTTCTTTAAAAGATAAAAAGAATAATTTTTATAAATTAGGTAATCTTTGGATTGAAAAAAAAAATGTGGTACCTATTAAATATAGAGAGGATTTATTTAAAAGAGTTTCTATTTTTAAAAATGTTAAATATAAATGGGGTGGGAAAAGTTGTAATGGCATTGACTGTTCAGCATTAATTCAAATTTTTTATAAATTTAATAACTTATATTGTCCAAGAGATACAAAGGATCAAATTAGATATTTTAAAAATAAGAAAATGATTAGTAAAAACGCACTAATTTTTTGGAGAGGTCACGTTGCATTATGTCTTTCAAAATCCAAATTAATTCATGCTTATGGACCAAAAAAAAGAGTTTTGATAATGGATATAAATAAAACTATTAAATTAATAAAAAAAACAGCAAAGTTAAATGTTATTGATATTAGATAATGAAAAATAAAAACCATATTTTAAAACAAAAGTTTGAGGATTTAAAAGTTAAACTTTCAAAAAAAAAATTTGATGAGGTTATAAATGAATGTGAGGAAATATTAAAAAATAATGATAATCCAGTTTTTTTTAATCTACTTTGTTTAGCTTACATGAACAAAAAGCAGTTTGAAAAAGCTGTAAATATTATGAATCAAGCAATAAATTTAAATTCAAAAAATCCAGATTTTTATAACAATCTAGGTATGTGCTATTCAAAAATGTTTAAATATAAAAAGGCTAATGAAACATACCAAAAAGGATTAGAATTAGATAAAAATAACTTGCATATACTTAATAATTTAGGAAATTTAAAGAAAGATTTAGATCAAACTGAAGAAGCAGTCAAGATATACAAAAAAATTCTTTCAATTCAACCAGATGCTATGGCAGTAATTTATAACTTAGCAGGACTTTATAATAGTATGGGTGAAATTGAAAAATCGAAAGTATTATTTTTAAAAATTTTGAAACATAACTCGAAGTTTACTGAGGCTGATAGAATTATCTCAGAAACAACAAAGTATGAAAAAAATAATCAACATTTTCAAGAAATGAAAAAAAAACTAAAAGATGAAAAGTTAAACGAAGATTCCCTTGTGCATTTATATTTTGCACTTGCCAAAGCTTATCATGATCAAAAAGATTTTGATACTGCATTTAAAAATTATAAAAAAGCAAATGATCTTTGCAAAAAGACTAGAAAATATAAAATTGATACGGATAAGGAAGTTTTTTCTTCAGTAAAAAAAAACTTTATTAATTTAAATATTTCAAGTCTTAAAAATATTGAGAGGAAGTTTATATTTATAATTGGCATGCCTAGGTCTGGAACATCACTAACTGAGCAAATATTATCAAGTCACAACAATGTATTCGGAGGTGGAGAATTACCTATTACAGAACGAATATATAATAATTATTTTGATAACAAATTAATTAATAATGAAACACTGGTTAAATCTAATAAAGAATATTTAGAATATATATCGAATATAGATAACACAGGTAAAGTTTTTACAGATAAGGCTCCATTAAATTTTCTGTATGTAGGTTTTATACTAAAATATCTTCCAAACTCTAAATTTATAAACATAGTAAGAAATCCAATAGATAACTGCTGGTCAATATATAAAAATTTTTTTCCCGCTAAAATAAATTTTTCTTATAATTTAAGAGATCTTGCAGAATATTATAAATTATACAAAGATATTATAGTATTTTGGAAAAAATATTTTCCAAAAAAAATATATGATTTAAATTATGAAAGCCTAGTGACTAATTCAGAAAAAGAAATAAAAAATTTGTTAAAATTTTGTGAATTGGAATGGGATGAGAATTGTTTAAATCCTGAAAAAAATACTAGAGTCATAAAAACTATTAGTTACAATCAAGCTAGACAACCAATTTATAAAACTTCTTTAAAATCTTATAGTAATTATGATAATTATTTAAAAGATTTAAAAATACTAATCTAAGTGTCATCTCTACCAAAGTTTGGTTTTGCAACATCTTGCTTCATAAAAATTATTTGTTTTCTAACTTTTTTCGAATTTTTCAAAATTTTTAGTATTTCTTTGTTATTTTTATTTTGAATTTTTTTCTTAAAATCTTTTAAATTTTTAATAAACATATCAATAGAATTTATTATATTTTTATCATTACTAAAAAATATATCTCGCCACATAATTTCGTTAGAAGCAGCAGTCCTTGAAAAATCTCTCAAACCGCCAGCGCTAAATTTTATAATATTATTCTTATTTTTTTGTTGAAAGTTCAAAGCTGTTTTTATAAGATTATATGCAACCAAATGTGGAAGGTGACTAGTTATTGAAAAAATATTATCATGTTCTCTTGTTTTCATTAAGACTGTACGCGAACCAAGTTTTTTCCAAAATTTCATTATTAATCTAAGTTTTTTTTTATTTTTATTTTTAATAATTACGCACCATTTATTTTCGAATAATTTTGAATTTCCATATTCTGGACCACTTACCTCTGATCCTGCAATAGGATGGCTTAATATGAAATTTCTATCTAATATAGAATTATTTTTAATTAAATTTTCTACATTATTTTTAGTTGACCCTACATCTGTTATTATATTCTTATCAGTTATATATTTAGATAAATTTTTAAGAATATTTTTATATTGAGACATTGGTGTTGCCAAAATTATTAAATCCATATTAGAGATTTTATTATCTAAATTTTTTATAAATTTAACTTTTTTTAAAAGTCTTTTTGTTATTAATCGATTTTTTTTAGATTTTTCAAAAATGTAAATGTGTTTAGTTAATTTTTTTTTTACAATTCCCCTAAGTAAAGATGATCCAATTAACCCGCAGCCAATTATAAGAATATTTTTAAACATTAATAAATATTGAATTTAAAGCCTTAATTAATAACGTATTTTCTTTAGTATTTCCGATAGTAATTCTTAGTTTATTTTTTATTTTATATATTTCAAGACTTCTAACTATAATACCTTTGTGTTCGAGTTTATCTTTTATATATTTTGCTGAAAATTTGCATTTATCAAAATTTAAAAATAGAAAATTAGCAGAAATATCATTTGTAGTAATATTAAATTTTTCAAACGTTTTTTTAAGTTTTTTTGCCCAAAATAAATTATGCTTTATAGATTTTTTAACAAATTTTATATCTTTTAAAGACTCTACAGCAGACATTTCTCCAATTTTGGTTACATTAAAAGGAGGTTTTATTTTCATTAAAGCATTAACTATTTCACTTGAACCATATCCCCAGCCAACTCTAAGTGATGCTAAGCCATATATTTTAGAAAAAGTTCTGAGTATAAAAACATTTTTAGTATTTTTAAAAAGTTTTAAGGCTGACGTATAATCGTGATTTACAACATATTCCTCATAAGCATCATCTAGAACAAGCAGTATATTAGATCTAAGTTTCTTTCTTAAATTTTTTAATTCACTAAGATTTAAATATGAACCAGTAGGATTATTGGGATTTGCTAAAAATACCATCTTAGTTTTTTTTGTAACTTTTTTGACTATTTGATCAACTGATACTTTAAAATTGATTTCGTTAGCAAAAATTACCTTTGCCCCAACAATTTTTGAGTAAATTCTATACATTAAAAAACTATACTTTGGTACTATAACCTCATCACTTTTATTTAAAAATAATTGGCATAACATCTGAATTATTTCATCAGATCCCGAGCCACAAATAACTTGATTGAAGTTACAATTATATTTTTTTGAAATTTCTTTCCTTAAAATTTTTGATTTTGAGTCAGGATACCTAAAAATTTTTTTAGTTTTGGAAATAATTTTTTTAATTCTTGAAGAACATCCAAGAGCTGACTCATTTGCCGATAATTTAATTACTTTACTTCTTTTTTTTAGTAATGATCTTCCAGGTCTATAGCTCTCTATATCTATTTTTTTAAATACAATTTTTTGCATAAGTCTATATATAAATATTATTAGATAATTTAAATAAAATTTAATAATGTTTTCTAATATTTGACATTGATAGCCACATACTATACAAGATTTTTGCGCTGATTTAACTGAATTGCGAGCGCTTTAAAAAAACCGCTAAATAAGTTTTTTTTCTCTCACAATTCAAATCAGAAATTATGGAAAAATATAATAATATAAAAAAAGTAATTATTAATAAACCATTAAAACTTGATTGTGGTGTTACTATTTCAGATTATCCTTTGGCTTACGAGACTTATGGGAATTTAAATAAAAGTAAAGATAACGCAATAATGGTATTTCATGCGCTTACTGGAGATCAATTTGCATCAGGTAAAAATCCAGTCACAAATAAAGATGGTTGGTGGTCTTATGTTATCGGTCCAAACAAAGCGTTGGATACAAATAAATATTTTGTAATTTGCGCAAATGTAATAGGTGGTTGTATGGGTTCTTATGGACCAAACTCTATTGATCAAAATAGTGGAAAAAAAATTGGTATTAACTTTCCAGTAATAACAATAAACGACATGGTTAATGCTCAATTCAATCTTCTTAATCATTTTGGTATAAGTAAATTATTTTGTGTAACTGGTGGATCTATGGGCGGAATGCAGGTTTTACAATTTGTTGCCAACTTTCCTGATAAATCAAAAATTGCCATACCAATAGCATGTTCTGCTAGTCACTCAGCTCAAAACATTGCATTTAATGAATTAGGTAGGCAAGCAATAATGGCAGATGAGAATTGGAAAAATGGTAATTATGAAATAGAAAATTTATCACCAGCAAAAGGTTTATCAGTTGCTAGAATGGCTGCTCATATAACATATTTATCCAAAAAAGGTTTACAGGAAAAATTTGGAAGAAAACTTCAGGAACGTGACAAAATTAAATTTGGATTTGACGCTGACTTTCAAATTGAAAGTTATCTTAGATACCAAGGGTCAATATTTGTTGATCGGTTTGACGCCAATAGTTATCTTTATATTACAAGAGCAATGGATTATTTTGATCTAAGCAAGAACTACAATGGTGATTTGTCAAAAGTATTTAAAAATACTAAAACTAAATTTTTTATAATCTCATTTACTTCAGATTGGCTATACCCAACTGTGGAAAATAGAGAAATAGTTATAGCTCTTAATGCTATAAATGCAGATGTGGGATTTTTAGAGATTAAATCTGATAAAGGACATGACTCATTTTTGTTAGATGTTCCCGATTTTATAAATTCATTAAAAAATTTTGTAGATAATTCTTATAAAAAACAACTATGAAAGAAGAATTTAAAGTAATAGCAAACTCAATTCAAAAGAATAAATCAATTTTAGATGTTGGGTGTGGGGATGGTGAGTTGATGAAATTTATTTACGAAAATATATCAAACAAAATTAGAGGTTTAGAAATTTCAAAAGATAATGTTCAAATATGTATCCAAAAAGGACTTACAGTTATAGAGGGAAATGCTGAAATGGATTTACAGCAATTCCCCAGCAACAGTTTTGATTACGTTATATTAAGTCAAACTTTGCAAGCTTTTTTAAATCCTGAAAAAGTTATTAATGATTTATTAAGAATAGGAAAAACTTCTATTGTGACTATTCCAAATTTTGGTTATTGGAAGGTTAGATTTAATCTTTTATTTAAAGGAACAATGCCTGTTACAAAAACGTTGCCTAATGAATGGTATAATACACCAAATCTCCATATGTGCTCAATTAAAGACTTTGTTAATTTCTGTAACAAGAGAAAAATTAATTTATTTAAATCTTTAGCTCTTACAAATAATAAAGTATCTTCAATTAATAAGTTTAATATAAATTTTAAAAACTTAACATCAGAGCTTGGAATTTTTTTAATAGAAAAATGATAAAAGTTGAAACTGTAAAATGCTTAAAAGATAATTTTTCATACGTAATCCATAATAATACTGAGGCATTGGTTATTGATCCAAGTGAGTCTGGACCAATAAATCGCTTACTAGAAAAATTAAAGTTGAAATTAAAATATATTTTAAATACACACCATCACTTTGACCATGTTGATGGAAATTCTGATTTAAAAGAAAAATACAAATGTAAAATAATTGGTTTTATAGATGACAAAAAAAGAATACCTGGAATAGATATTTGTCTGAAAAATCATGAAGTATTCAGTGAGGGAGATTTTAAATTTAAAATTTATCATACACCTGGTCACACTTCGGGTCATATATGTTATCATTTTTTTGATCAAAAAAATTTATTTACAGGAGATACATTATTTTCCTTAAGCTGTGGAAGATTGTTTGAGGGAACTTATGAGGATATGTTTAAATCGTTATCATTAATTAAAACTTTTGATGAAGAAACACTAATTTACTGTGGACATGAATATACATTGGCTAACGCAAAGTTCTGTATTACGCATGATCCAAATAACGAACACCTTAAGAAGAAAATAGTTTCAATCACTGAAAATATAAAAGCAGGAATACCAACAATTCCAACTATTTTGAAAGAGGAACTTAAGTGTAATATATTTTTGAAGGCGGAAAACATAGAAACCTTTACGAAATTAAGAGATTTAAAGGATAATTTTTAATTAATTAACCTTGACTATAAAAAGGCTAATTATATATTGCATTAAATTTTTAGGTAAAGAAATATGTCTTTTGCAATAATACAAACTGGTGGCAAACAATATAAAGTCAAAGCTGGTGAAATAATAAAAATAGAGAAACTTGGTAATAATAAACCAAACTCTACCGTAGAATTTAAAGATATCCTTGCGTATGGGGATGATAAAAATATTGAGGTAGGTTTACCAACAATTCAGGGTGCTAAAGTTGAAGCTGAGTTTTTAAAAAACTCTAAAAATAGAACGGTCCTTATATTTAAAAAGAGACGAAGAAAAAATTCTAGAAGAAAAAATGGTCACAGACAACAATACGCATTAATTAGAGTAAAAAAGATAATGTCAAAAGATGGTAAAGTGTTATCTGAAGCTGGAAAAATTGATAAGATTAATAAAGAAAAAAAGACAGAAACAAGGAAAAACAAATAAATCATGGCAACAAAAAAAGCAGGTGGATCATCTAGAAACGGTAGAGATAGTGCTGGCCGAAGATTAGGAGTAAAAAAATATGGTGGTCAATATGTTCTACCAGGTAATATAATAGTTAGACAAAGAGGCACTAAAATATTTCCAGGTCAAAATGTCGGTATGGGTAAAGATCATTCAATTTTTTCAGTTGTTAAAGGTAAGGTCGTTTTTAAAAAAAGTAAGTCAGATAGAACTTACGTATCAGTAAAACCCAATTAAATTTATACAACAAAAATTTAAGTTGTATTATGAAATTCCTAGATCAAGTAAAAATATTTGTTAAAGCTGGAGATGGCGGTTCAGGGTCACCGAGTTTTAGACGTGAAAAGTTTATTGAGTTTGGAGGTCCAGATGGAGGTGATGGCGGTAAAGGCGGTTCTGTTATACTGAAATCAGAAAGAAATTTAAATACTTTAATTGACTATAGGTACCAGCAACATTTTAAAGCCAAAAGAGGTGAAGATGGTAAGGGGAAAAATCAAACTGGTAAAGGTGGAAAAGATTTATTTTTGTCAGTTCCTATAGGAACACAAGTTTTTGAGGAGGATAATAAAACTTTAATTTTTGACTTCAAAAAAGAAAAAGATGAGTTTACAGTTGCTATAGGAGGAAAAGGTGGATTTGGAAATACTAAATTTAAGTCATCAACTAATAGAGCACCTAGGAAATTCACAAAAGGTACAAAAGGAGAAGAATTCTGGATTTGGCTGCAACTTAAAACAATTGCAGATATTGGAATAATAGGATTACCAAATGCAGGCAAATCAAGCTTACTTGGTTCAATGACATCTGCAAATCCAAAAATTGCTAATTATAAGTTTACAACTATAAATCCCAATTTGGGTGTGGCTATCTATGACGATAAAGAAATTACATTAGCGGACATACCAGGATTAATAGAGGGAGCTCATACAGGGGTTGGACTTGGTATTAAATTTTTGAAACATGTTGAACGATGCAAAACACTATTACACTTAATTGATATTTCTGATGATGATTTGATTAAGTCTTACAAACAAATTAGGAGAGAATTAGGAGAATATAGTAAAGAATTATTGAGAAAAAGAGAAATTATAGTACTAAATAAAATAGATCTTTTGTCAAAAGAAGATTTAAAAATTAAGAAAAAAAAATTTGAGGAAAAGTTAAGAAAAAAAATTATTGAACTATCTACTTTAGATAAAAAATTAATTAATAAATTAAAAATAAGATTGCTTAAAAATGTACCTTGAAAATTATAGGAAAATTGTTGTCAAAATAGGATCATCATTAATTATCGACAATAAAAAAAAAATTAGAAAAAAGTGGTTATATGAGTTTGCAAAAGATATAAAAAATTTAAGGAAACAAAATAAAAATGTCATTATTGTAAGCTCTGGTGCAATTGCACTTGGTTGTAAGAAATTGAATATAGAAAAGAAGAAGCTTAAAATTGATCAAAGCCAAGCTATTGCCTCTGTAGGACAAATCGAATTAATGAATCTATTTATAGATGTTTTTGCTAGTCAAAAAATTAATATTTCTCAAATTTTGCTCACTCTTGAAGATACTGAAAAAAGAAGAAGAGCTATAAACGCAAAAAGAACCATTGAAAATTTATTCAAGCTAAACTTTGTGCCAATAGTTAATGAAAATGATACCATTGCAACATCTGAAATTAAATATGGAGATAATGATAGATTGGCCTCGAGAGTCGCTCAAATTTCTAATGCGGATTGTTTAATTTTACTATCTGATGTTGATGGACTTTACACAAAAAATCCTAAAATTCATAAAGATGCTGTATTAATAAAAAAAGTTGAAAAGATAGATCAAAATATAATTAAATTAGCATCAGGTAAAACTAGTGAGTATGGATCAGGTGGCATGAGAACTAAAATTGATGCAGCTAAAATTTGTGAAATATCAGGATGCAAAATGGCAATTGCTAATGGTTTAAAGGATAGACCTTTAATAAACATTTTTGATAAACAAATATGTACTTGGTTCATCCCTAAAATTTCAAAATTGGATGCCAGAAAAAAATGGATTGCAAGCACTTTAAATACCAAAGGGTGTTTAAAAATTGACGAAGGCGCACAAATAGCTTTACAAAAAGGTAAAAGTTTACTTGCAGCTGGTGTAAAAAGTATTGAGGGTTCATTTAACAAAGGCGATCAAATAAAAATTGTTGGAAAAAATAACCAAGAATTGGCAATAGGCTTAAGTTCATTTTCATCTGAAGAAATTGATAAAATAAAAGGTTACAAGTCAAATAAAATTGAAGAATTGCTTGGTTATAAAACAAAATCTGAAGTTATACATAAAGATGATATGGTAGAAATTTAGTATGAAAAAATATTTGAAAAAATTAGGCCAAGCATCTTATAAGGCAAGCCTCAATAAAGTTAATACAAAATTAAAAAATAAAGTTTTATTAAAATTTAGCAAGTTGTTGCGAAAAAATTCTAGCGAAATATTGTTGCAAAATAAAAGAGATGTCGAAGTAGCTAAGAAAAAAAATATTAATAAAAATCTCATCGCAAGACTAGAGATAAGTAAAAAAACGCTTAATAAAATAGTTAAAACAGTAATTGATATATCTAGATTGAAAGACCCAGTCGGAATTATTTTGGATAAGTGGCAAAGACCAAATGGTTTAAAAATAAAAAAAATATCAATACCAATAGGTGTTATTGGTGTTATTTATGAAAGTAGACCTAATGTAACTGTGGATCTTTCTTGCCTTTGTTTTAAATCTGGTAATTCAGTGATTCTAAAGGGTGGATCTGAGGCTTTTTACACAAATAAATTATTTGTAAAGTTATTTAGAGAGTCTCTTAGGCTAAATAGAGTAGACAAAAATTACGTACAGTTAATTGAAAAGAAGGAAAGAAAAGTCGTTAAACATTTATTAAAAGATATGAGAGATTATATTGATGTTATGATTCCTAGAGGAGGGAAAAATCTCGTAAAGACAGTAAAAAAATTATGTAATGTTCCTGTAATAGGTCACTTAGAAGGTATTTGTCATACATTTATTGACAAAAACCTAAGCATAAAAATAGCAAGAAAAATAGTGGTAAACGCAAAAATGAGAAATGTTAGTATATGCGGTGCTACAGAAACTTTATTAGTTCATAAAGATTGTCCAAAGAAAGAAATAAATTTAATACTTAATGATTTAAAAAATAGTGGATGCGTAATTTATGGTGATAAAAAAACAAAAAAAATTTTTAAAGGTAATATTAAGCAAGCAAATGATAAAAATTGGGGAAAAGAATATCTTGATGCAAAGATTTCAGTGAAAATTGTGAAAGATATTTACGAAGCAGTACAACATATTAATAAATATGGAACTATGCATACTGACTCTATAATTACAAAAAATATTCTAAATGCTAATTATTTTGCGGGAAATGTAAAAAGTTCTATCGTTATGCATAATACATCTACTCAATTTGCTGATGGAGGAGAACTAGGTTTTGGTGGTGAGGTTGGAATATCTACTAATAAATTGCCTCCAAGAGGTCCTGTAGGATTAAATCAATTAGTATCATTTAAATATCATGTTGCTGGAAATGGCCAAATCAGAAAATAAATTAAAAAAAAATTTAACAGAAAAAATTGCTATATTAGGTGGAACTTTTGATCCACCGCACAAAGGTCATTTAAAGATTTCACAAGTTGCAAAAAAAAAATTTGGATTGAAAAAAGTTTATTGGGCAATAACACAGAAAAGTCCTTTTAAAAAAAGAAGCTTCAACGATTTGAAAAAAAGAATAAATCTATCAAAAAATTTGACCAAGAAGCAAAAGTACATTCATGTTGTTTTTTTTGAAAAAAAAATAAATTCCAATAGAACCTATAACCTAATAAAATATTTCAAGCACAAAAATAAGAAAAAGGAATTGTTTTTTTTACTAGGTGCAGATAACTTAATAAGTTTCCATAAATGGCAAAATTGGAAAAAAATATCTAGTATTTGTAAAATAGCTGTATTTGATCGACTTAATTTTAAACAAAAATCAAAAAAATCCGTGGCATTTAAGACCCTTAAAAATAAAGGTCTTATATATGTAAATTTTAATAGAGTTAATATTTCATCTTCAAAATTAAGGAAATTTTGATATGATAAATAATTAATGGTTAAAAAACCCGATTTAAAAACTTTAATAATCCAAACATTAGATTACAACAAAGCACTTGATATTGTATCAATTGACTTAAAAGATAAATCATCCATTGCTGATTACATGATAATAGCAAGCGGTACCTCGTCAAGGCACATACAATCTCTATCTGAACAAGTTTTAGAAAAATTTAAGATCAATGGTTTAAATAATTGTAAAATTGAAGGCAAAGATAGCTCAGACTGGAAACTTGTTGATGGAATTGATATTGTTGTTCATATATTCAATCCTGAAAAAAGAAAATTCTACGAGCTAGAAAAAATGTGGTCTGAACTAATACCTAAAGAAAGTGTAATAATATGATTAGATTATATATTTTAGTAATTTGCTTTATTTGTTCTTTTTTTTTAAATACTTTCGCTAAAGATGAAAGTATATACGATAAAATTGATTTATTTGGAGAGGTTTTAGATAAAATTGGTAAGGAATATGTCGAAGATGTAGATCAATCAAAAACTATTGATGCTGCAATTAATGGGGTATTGCAATCTTTGGATCCATATTCATCATATTTGTCACCTAAAAATCTTGAGGAAATGCAAACCGACACAAGAGGAAAGTTTGGAGGTTTAGGTATAGAGGTTGGTATGGAGGCTGGTGTGGTTAAAGTAATCTCTCCTATAGATAATTCTCCAGCTGAAAGAAAGGGTATAAAAGCAGGTGATTACATAGTTAAAATTAACAACATACAAGTTCAAGGAAAAACTTTAAATGAAGCTGTGGATTTAATGAGAGGTCCAGTTGGATCAGATATAGAGATAACAGTGAGACGTATAGGGGTTAGAAAATCACTTAAGTTCAATATTACAAGAGAAATTATAGAGGTTGCATCAGTTAAATCTCAAATTTTTGACAATAAGATTGGTTATATAAGATTGACATCTTTTAATGAAAATAGCGATGATCAAGTTAAAAAAGAAATAAGTAAATTTAGAAAAAATACAAAAATTGATGGCTATATTTTAGATCTGAGAAACAATCCTGGTGGTTTATTGACTCAAGCAATAAGGATTTCAGACTTTTTCCTAAATGAAGGCGAAATTGTATCAACTAAGGGTAGGGATAAAGAGGAAAATGAAAAATGGTTTGCAAAAAAAGGAGATTTAATAAAAGGAAAAGCCTTAATAGTTTTAATTAATAAGGGATCTGCATCAGCATCAGAAATTGTTGCTGGTGCTTTGAAGGATCACAAACGAGCAATTTTAGTTGGACAAACAAGTTATGGAAAAGGATCAGTTCAGTCAATAATACCTCTTAAAAATAGAGGGGCAATCAGATTAACTATTTCAAAATATTATTTACCTTCCGGACAATCAATATCTGAAGTTGGAGTTACACCAGATATATTTGTAGAGGAAGATAATGATGATTTTAGAATACTATCAGAAAATGATAACCAATTGAATTTTGCTAGAAAATTGTTTACTGGTTAAATAATAATGGATGAAAAGTTTAAAAATTTACCCTTGAGAATAGGAGTGGGTATAGTTCTTTTAAATAAAGATAATAAAGTTTTTGTAGCAAAAAGATTGGATAACCCGAATAATTTTTGGCAAATGCCTCAAGGTGGTGTTGATAAAAATGAAAATTATCTAGATGCAGCACTTAGAGAGCTAGAAGAGGAAACAGGTGTTAGAAATGTAGATTTAATAAAAGAAATAGATGGATATCAGACTTATTTTTTACCCAAAAATCTTCTTGGCATAATCTGGAGAGGTAAATACAAAGGTCAAAAACAGAAATGGTTTTGTATGAGATTTAAAGGTAGTGACACAGATATTAACATAAAAACCAAAAAACCAGAATTTTCAGAATGGAAATGGATTGATTTAGAAGAAATTACAAATTGGGTTGTTGATTTTAAAACTCACGTTTACAAAAATTTAAAGTCAGAAGTTAAGAAAATTATATTTAATTGAGTTTTAAAGAATTTAGAACTTCAATTTTTTGATCCAAAATAAATCTTTCTTGATCATTCATATTTTCTTTTTTTAAATCTTCTTCTGTATTTTTAATAATTCTATCAATATTATTTTTATCAAAGTTTTTTAAATCAAAAATATTACTAGTTAGTATAGACAAGTTATTATCTTTGAACTCAACAATTCCATCATCTACATAAAAATTTAAGGTTTCATTTTTAGATTTAACATCAATTATTCCTGGTTTTAGAAAAGAAATTATAGGAATATGATCTTTTAGTATACCCATATAACCTTCTATTGCCGGTACAATAACTTCAGTTGTGTCTTTTTTTATTAAAAAAGATTTTTCTGGACTTATGATTTCTAAATTAAATTGATCCATTTAAGCTGCTGCTTCCTTAGCCATTTTTTCAGCTTTTTGGACTGCTTCCTCAATAGTCCCTACCATATAAAATGCAGCTTCAGGTAAATGATCGTATTCTCCTTTGCATATTGCATCAAATCCTTTAATAGTTGAGTCTAAATCAACAAGTTTTCCAGGAGATCCTGTAAAGACTTCTGCAACAAAGAATGGTTGAGATAAAAACCTTTGTATTTTCCTTGCTCTAGCAACTGTTAATTTATCTTCCTCTGAAAGCTCATCCATTCCCAAAATTGCTATTATGTCTTGTAAAGATTTGTAAGTTTGTAAAATTTTTTGTACTGATCTTGCAACTCTATAATGTTCATCTCCTACAATTCTAGGATCAAGTATTCGAGAAGTCGAATCTAAAGGATCTACTGCTGGGTAAATACCAAGTTCTGCTATTTGTCTTGATAAAACAGTTGTTGCATCCAAGTGAGAAAAAGAAGTAGCCGGCGCGGGATCTGTTAAATCGTCTGCTGGTACATAAATAGCTTGAACTGAAGTTATAGAGCCCTTATTAGTTGTTGTAATTCTCTCTTGTAAATTACCCATGTCTGTTGCTAAAGTTGGTTGATATCCAACTGCAGAAGGAATTCTTCCTAGAAGTGCTGATACTTCTGAACCAGCTTGAGTAAATCTAAAAATATTATCTACGAAAAATAAAACATCTTGACCCTCTTGATCTCTAAAATATTCTGCAACTGTTAAACCTGTCAAAGCAACTCTTGCTCTTGCCCCTGGTGGTTCATTCATTTGTCCATAAACTAAAGCAGCTTTTGATCCTTTTCCCTCTGGTTTTATAACACCAGACTCGATCATTTCGTGGTAAAGATCATTACCTTCTCTAGTTCTTTCACCAACACCAGCAAATACTGAAAAGCCTCCATGTGCTTTCGCTATGTTATTTATTAGTTCCATGATGATTACAGTTTTGCCGACACCTGCTCCTCCAAATAATCCAATTTTTCCCCCTTTTGCATAAGGTGCTAACAAATCAATAACTTTAATACCTGTAACTAAAATTTCTGTTTCTGTTGATTGATCGTTAAAAGTTGGAGCCTGTCTATGTATCGGCCAACTTTCTTTTGTTTTCACGTTACCTTTCTCGTCAATAGGCTCGCCGATCACATTAATTATTCTTCCTAAGGTTTCAGGACCTACGGGAACTTGTATCGGAGCTCCAGTATCTACTGCCTCATCTCCTCGCTTTAGTCCTTCTGTACTATCCATAGCAATTGTTCTTACACTAGACTCACCTAAATGCTGAGCCACCTCTAAAATTAATTTATTTCCACCATTGTTGCACTGTAAGGCTGTAAGTATTTCTGGTAACGCACCTTCAAATTTCACATCAACTACTGCACCAATGACTTGTGTTATTACACCTTTTTTGTTCATAATTATAAACTTTCAGCTCCTGATATTATTTCAATTAATTCTTTCGTAATTGCAGCTTGACGACTTCTATTATACTGGATTGTCAATTTATCAACTAAATCTCCTGCATTTCTTGTCGCATTGTCCATGGCTGTCATTCTTGATCCCTGTTCACTTGCAGAGTTTTCTAACATAGCTTTAAAAATTTGAGTTGATATATTTTTGGGTAACAAGTTACTTAATATCTCATCTTCATCAGGTTCAAACTCATAACTTATCTCTAGATTCTCTTCTTTATTTTTATCTACGCTTTCTAAAGGTATAATTTGTTGCGCTTGTGGAATTTGAGATATAACATTTTTAAATTTATTATAAAATATGGTGCAGACATCGAAATCGTTTTTTTGGAATTTATTTATTATTAAACTTCCCACCTTAGATGCATCAAAGTAATTTATATTTTTAGAGTCCTTAAATGAAATATTTTCGACTATATAAGTCCCATATTGTCTCTTTAGTTGATCGTAACCTTTCGAACCAACTGTTATAATTTTTAGAGATTTACCTTCTTTTTTAATTTTCTCAAAATAGTTTTTTGCTTTTTTTATTATATTAGTATTAAATCCACCACATAATCCCCTATCAGAGGTAAGGACCACGCACAAATGATCGTCTTTTTTTCCGGTACCAACTAACAATTTTGGTGCCGAATTAGGGTCACTAACGCCTGCCGAAAGATTTAAAATAATATTATTCATTTTTTCAGAGTAGGGTCTGCCCTTTTCGGCGTTTTCTTGAGCCTTACGTAATTTAGCGGCAGCTACCATTTTCATAGCTTTTGTAATTTTCTGAGTTGATTTAACACTCGTAATTCTTTTTCTTAAATCGTCTAAACTAGGCATTTTTAAATTTTTCTTTTAATTCATTTATTAATGTTGCTAATTGTTTTTCAATATTTTCATCAAGTTTGCCTGTACTAGAGATACTTTCTATAATTTCAGGTTTCTCAGATTTACATTTTTCCAAAAGTTGGTTTTCGAAATCTTCGATATTTTTCAGATCTACATCGTCTAGATACCCTCTAACGCCTGCAAATATAGTTAGAACTTGCTCTGCAACAGTCATTGGTGAATATTGTTTTTGCTTTAATAATTCTGTTAATTTTGATCCTCTGTTTAATAATTTTTGAGTTGAGGCATCTAAATCAGATCCGAATTGGGCAAATGCTGCCATTTCCCTATATTGAGCCAACTCTAATTTAATTGAACCCGCAACTTTTTTCATCGCTTTAGTTTGGGCGGCTGATCCTACTCTTGAAACAGATAGTCCAACGTTAACTGCTGGTCTAATACCCTGGTTAAATAACTCTGTTTCTAAAAAAATTTGTCCATCTGTAATTGAAATTACATTGGTAGGAATATATGCAGAGACATCTCCTGCCTGTGTCTCTATCACAGGCAATGCTGTCAATGAGCCACCTCCGTTCGCATCACTTAGTTTCGCTGCTCTTTCTAAAAGTCTACTGTGTAAATAAAAGACATCACCTGGATAAGCTTCTCTACCTGGAGGTCTTCTAAGTAATAAAGACATTTGACGGTAGGCTACAGCTTGTTTTGACAAATCATCGTAAATAATAAGTGCATGCATTCCATTGTCTCTAAAATACTCTCCCATAGCACAACCAGTATACGGTGCTAAGAATTGTAATGGAGCGGAGTCTGATGCTGTTGCTGAAACTATAGTAGTATATTCCATGGCTCCTGCGTCCTCTAATGTCTTTACAATTTGCGCAACTGTAGATCTTTTTTGACCTATGGCAACATAAATACAATAAAGTTTTTTGCTCTCATCATCAGACTCATTGATTTTTTTTTGATTTATTATTGTATCGATTGCAACTGCTGTTTTACCAGTTTGTCTATCTCCTATAATTAATTCTCTTTGACCTCTGCCAATAGGAATTAAACTATCAATCGATTTTAAACCAGTTTGCATTGGTTCACCAACAGATTGTCTAGGTATTATACCTGGTGCCTTTACTTCAACTCTTCTTCTTTCTAAATTTTTTTCGAGATTAGCTTTACCATCTATAGGGTTTCCTAAACCATCAACTACTCTTCCTAATAATTGTTTACCGACCGGGACATCGACTATTGCTCCTGTCCTTTTTACAGTATCTCCTTCTTTAATGGATCTATCGTCACCAAAAATAACAACACCTACATTGTCACTTTCAAGGTTTAACGCCATTCCTTTTGACCCATCAGAGAACTCAACCATTTCTCCAGCTTGTACATTGTCAAGACCGTATATTCTTGCAATACCGTCACCAACCGAAAGGACTTGTCCAATTTCTGTAACCTCTGATTTATCACCAAATTTTTTAATTTGTTCTTTTAATATTTTTGTTACCTCTGAAGGATTTATATCCATTTATGCCTCTATCATTTGTGATTTAATTTGTTTAAGTTTATTTTTAATAGAATTATCTATCATAACACTGCCAACTTGGATTATTATTCCCGAAATAAGTTCTTTATCTACCTTGCAATCCAAATTAATTTTTGATCCAAATTTAGAAAATAGTTCTTTTTTTATTTTCTCTACTTCATCGTCTTTAAGTTCTTTAGCAGAAATTAATTTTGCCTCTACTTCACCTCTTTTAAAAGAACAATATGAAATAAAATCTTTTAAAATTTTATCTAAATAAAAAAGTCTACGTTTACTCACTAAAAACTTTAAAAATTTATCTAGTATTATATTAAACTTAAATTTATTTGCGAGAGCGTTTAACATTTCAACATGATCATTTTTTTTAAAAAGAGGATTTTTAATAAAAGCACGAAATTCTTTTATTGTTTCTAAGGCTCTTAAAATAGATTTAGCTTGATTCTCAATTTCATTAGCTGCATTAGCCTCGTTAGCTAATTCATATAAAGCTTGTGAGTAACTGTTAAAAGCCATTTTAAGTGATTATTTTCAAGTTAGTATAATTAGATCTTTAATTTTTGAATTAATTAACATATAGCCTAGTTACGATCAAGCAAGAGGTGAGAAAAAATACATATATTTTTCTGTGTTAATTGAAGTTTATTGGATCAACATCAACTGAAAGTTTTATTTGGGAAGGTAGTTTAAAATTTTTTATAATATTTAGTATCTGTCTTTGAATATTTATATTTTTATTAGATCTAATAAGTATTCTATTTCTAAATTTGCCTCTAATTTTATAAATTGGTGCATTTACAGGTCCTAATATATTTCCCTCTGTTTTTTTTTTTAGTAGTGTTACAAGATCAAAAGAAATTTTTTCTGACATTTGGGCATCTTTACAACTTATTATAATTGATACAAATCTCTCAAAAGGTGGTAGTTTAAATTTTTTTCTAATTTCAAGCTCTTTTTCTAAAAAAATGTATGGGTCAGGGTTTATAATGTGGGAAATCATATTATTTTTTTTATTAATTGTTTGAAAATATACTTTTGATGGCTTGCCCTCTCTTCCGGCACGCCCTGACAATTGATGGTACAACTGTACAGTTTTTTCTAGACTTCTTATATCATAACCTCTCGAGGCAAAATCTATATCTAATATTACTATGCAGTTTAAATTTGGGAAATGAAAACCTTTTGATATTAATTGGGTTCCGACTAAAATTTTAATTTCATTATCAATAATTTTTTGTAATTCTTTTTTTGAATTTTTTTTATTAATTGTGTCACTTGAAAAAATTGCGGTTTTTTTTTCAGGAAAATTTTTTTTAACCTCTTCTAATATTTTTTCAACACCTAGACCACCATATATAAATTCACATTTTTCATTGTCTTCTTTGCAAATTTCTGTTAACTCTTTTTTATAACCGCAATAGTGGCACAGAAACTTATTTATTTTTTTGTGGTAAACAAGATTAATAGAACACTTTGAACAAGTGTAGTTTTTTAAACATTTTTTACAAATAACAAAAGGAGAATATCCTCTACGATTAACAAAGAATAATACCTGGTCATTCTGTTTTAGATGATTTTTTACTTTACTAATTACTTTTTCGCATAGTAAGCTATTTTTATTTTTATTTTCTGTCTTTAAATCAATTAACTCGTATTCAGGTAAATTTGCATTCTTGTATCTTTTAATTATTCGATGAGAATAATACTTTCCTTTTATGATGTTATTGTAGGTTTCAATAGAAGGAACAGCAGAAATTAAGTTTATTGGAATATTTTCATAAAATGCTCTAGATATAGCCATGTCCCTTGCATTATATGATACCCCCTCATCTTGTTTAAAAGATTGGTCATGTTCTTCATCGACAATAATTATACCTAACTTTTCAAAAGGTAAAAAAAGAGATGATCTTGCACCAATGATAGCTTTTATTTTTCCACTACTTAAACCATTCCATATTTTCTTTTTATTTTTTGGTGTAACACCAGAATGCCAGATAGCCGGTTTAAAGCCAAAAAAATCTATGAATTTTTTTTCAAATTCTCCTGTTAAACCTATTTCTGGTAACAAAATAATAGCTTGTTTATTTTGTTTAATTTTATCTTTAACAAGATTGAAATAAACTAGTGTTTTACCTGAGCCAGTAGTTCCTTGCAGTACATTAACACGAAATTCATTATTTTTTTTTGACAGGTTTGTAAAACATTTAAATTGCTCATCATTTAATTTATAATTAGATTTTTTTATTATTGGTTTATACTCTACTAAATTAATGTCACTTTTATTTTCTATAGCCTGATTACTGAGCAAATGAAGCTTTAAAGTCATTCCCTTTGGAACTATGTTATATTTTGAAAACCAATTTAAGAAATCTATAGTTGTTTTTTTTAATGGAGTAACATCTAATTTCCTCGATATTTTCCTCAGTTGAAATTTTTTTGATTTATCTTGTTCAAATTCATTCCAAACAACACCGTTAATTTTTTTTTTTCCAAATGGAACTTCTACATAATCACCAACATTTAAATTAATATCTGAGCTATAAGTAAATGGATGATCAAATATACTTGGGATAAGAACTGGAAACTTCATTTGTAATATAAAATATATATTACGAATGAATCTGTCTTTTATCTACTGATAATGCAGCTTCTTTAATTGCCTCAGAAAATGTAGGGTGAGCATGGCAAGTTCTTGCTATATCCTCAGAACTTGCACCAAATTCCATCGCAACTGCCATTTCAGCAATCATTTCACCAGCATGGGGACCAATAATATGAACTCCTAGAACTTTATCAGTAGAATTATCAGCCAAAATTTTTACAAAACCCTCTGGCTCATCAATTGCCTTAGCTCTAGAATTTGCCATGAACGGAAACTTTCCAATTTTGTAACTGGTATTTTGTTCTTTCAATTGTTCCTCTGTTTTACCAATTGTAGCAACTTCAGGAGAGGTATAAATTACTCCAGGGATTAAATCATAATTTACATGCCCAGTTTGGCCTGCAATAATTTCTGCAACTGCTATACCTTCTTCTTCAGCCTTGTGAGCCAGCATTGGTCCTTGAATTACATCACCAATAGCAAAAATATTCTTCTTGTCTGTTCTAAAATTTTTGTCAACTTTTATCCTGCCTTTTTCATCAGTTTTTAAGTTTATTTTTTTTAGGTCTAAATTATTGGTAAAAGCTTTTCTTCCTATTGAAATTAAAGCAACATCACAAAGATGGGTATTTTTTTCTCCTTTGTTGTTGGAAGTTTCTATCTCTATATTTTCGTTTTTTTTTGTAATTTTTTCTACTTTTGTACTCATATGAAATTTTATATTTTGTTTTTTTAGAATTTTCATAAATTCATTTGAAATTTCTTTATCCATACCGGGTGTTATGTGATCTAAAAATTCTATTACATGAACATCAGAACCTAATCTTGACCAAACAGAGCCCATCTCCAGTCCAATATATCCACCACCGATCACAATCATTTTTTTAGGAACTTTTTTTAAGGAAAGTGCACCAGTTGATGATACGATTTTTTCTTCATCAAAATTAATATTTTGCATTTTAGATGGTTCCGAACCTGTGGCTATAATTATATTATCCCCATCTATTTCTCTCTCTTTACCGTCAGAACTTTTTATTTTTATTTTTTTATCTGAAACAAAACTTCCAAAACCCTTAAAATAAGAAACTTTATTTTTTTTAAATAAAAATTCTACACCCTTGGTTAATACAGTTACTGCCTTATCTTTATTTTTCATCATTTTATCAAGATTTAATTTGATATCACTTATCTCGATTCCTACTTTTGAAAAGTTTTTTGCTTTTTGAAAATTTTCGGAAAGGTTTAATAAATTTTTTGAAGGTATACATCCAATGTTTAAACAAGTTCCACCTAAAGCACCTCTGTACTCTACGCATGCAGTTTTTTTTCCTAATTGGGCAAGTCTTATTGCGCAAACATATCCACCTGGACCACCACCTATAACAATTGCATCAAATTTTTCAGACATAATTTTATAAATTTAAAAATAATCTTCTAGGATCCTCTAAGTTTTCTTTAACAGTTTTTAAAAATGAAACTGCCTCTTTACCATCTATTATACGATGATCATAAGATAATGCTAAATACATAATTGGTCTAATTTTAATTTCATTATCAACAACAATTGGTCTGCTCACAATATTATGCATACCTAAAACACCCGATTGTGGTAAATTTAAAATTGGAGTAGATAGCATTGAACCATAAACACCACCATTACTAATCGTAAATGTTCCACCTTGTAAGTCTTCGATCGTAATTTTACCATCTTTAGCTTTATCAGATAAAGCCTTTATGTTCATTTCTATGTCTGCGAACGACATCTCATCTGCGTTCTTGAGAACAGGAACTACCAATCCTTTATCTGTTCCAACTGCAAAGCTAATATTATAATAGTTTTTATAAATTATACTCTCACCCTCTACTTCTGCATTGATTGCCGGATATAACTTTAGACCAACAACGCAAGCTTTAACAAAGAATGACATCATACCAAGTTTTATTTTAAATTTTTTTTGAAAATCATCTTGATTATTTTTTCTCATATCCATTATATTTGTCATATCTACTTCATTAAAAGTAGTGAGCATTGCAGCATTTTCTTGTGATTGTTTTAATCTTTTTGCAATTGTCATTCTTAGTCTAGACATTTTAATTTTTTCTTCTTCACCAAATTTTAATTTCCGTTCTGAAGGTGCTGGTTTGGCACCCATTAAACTTAACAAATCTCCTTTAAGAACCATTCCGTCTTTACCAGATCCTTTAACATCATTTATATTAAGATTATTCTCGCTAACTATCTTTCTAACGGCGGGAGACATAACTTTTTCCTTGCCAGTACTAACTTTTTTCTCTTGTTTTATTTCTTCAGTTAAAATAAGCACATCTTCTTCTATATTATTTTTGGATACTTGATCTTTAGTTTCATTTAGTTGTTTTTTTTGGGTATCAGATTCAACAATGTTATCAAAAAGTTTGGCATCTCTTTCATCATCAAGCTTTATTACATTTTCGATGTTATCTTTTGTCTGTTGTATTGTTGGTTTAATTTTTTCTATTTTTTCACTTTTAGAAACTGATTGACCTCCCATTATAGAGCCTAATGTTGCTCCAACTTCTACTGTAGATCCCGCCTCAAAATTTATCTCTCCTAAAACACCTCCAGATGGTGAGGGTACTTCTAAATTTACTTTGTCGGTTTCTAACTCAACGATGGGTTCGTCTGCCTCAACACTATCGCCTTTGCTTTTAAGCCATTTTGCAACTGTAGCTTCTGTAATGCTCTCTCCAAGGACAGGAACAACTATTTTTTCTGACATCTATTTAAATACTTTATCTAAAATTTCTTTCTGTTGTTTAGCATGTCTATTAGCATATCCAGTAGCAGGCGATGCCGCGGCTTTTCTGCCAATATATTCTATTTTCTTTTTAACTCCTAAATTATCTAAAGTCCATTGAATATAATCTCTCACAGACGACCAAGCACCCATATTTTTAGGCTCCTCCTGACACCAGAAAAACTGTGAATTTGAGACATATGGTTTAATAGCTTTAGTTAAAGATTTTACAGGGAAAGGGTATAGTTCCTCAATTCTAAGGAAAATTACATCGTCAACCTTATTTTTTTCCCTTGCCTCAAGTAAATCAAAATAAATTTTACCTGAACAAATAATAACCTTTCTAATTTTTTTAGATTTCTTAATTTTTAAAAATTTTGAATTTTTAATCAAAGCATGATCTTCAAGCACTCTATGAAAAGAATTAGATTTATTAAAGTCATCTAAATTTGAAATACAATATTTATGTCTTAACAAAGATTTAGGTGTCATTATAACCAATGGTTTTCTGAATTCCCTATGAATTTGTCTTCTCAACGCATGAAAATAATTAGCAGGCGTTGTGCAATTCATAACTTGGATGTTTTCTTGAGCACATAATTGCAAAAAACGCTCTAACCTTGCAGATGAATGTTCTGGTCCTTGACCTTCATATCCATGAGGTAAAAGCATCACGAGTCCTGATGCTCTTGACCATTTTCTCTCTCCTGATGCTATAAATTGATCAATAACTACTTGTGCTCCATTTGCGAAATCTCCAAATTGTGCCTCCCATATAGTTAATGTTTCTGGTTCGACTAAACTATAACCGTATTCAAAACCTAGAACAGCCAACTCTGACAGAAGACTATCAACTATTTCATATTTTTTTTGTTTATTTGAAATATTATTTAGAGGTATGTATCTTGAATTGTCATTTTGATTTCTAATAACCGAGTGTCTTTGACTAAATGTACCCCTTCCTGAGTCTTGACCTACCAGCCGAACAGGAAAGCCTTCCTCGAGCAAAGTACCAAAAGCTAGGCTTTCTGCTGTTGACCAATCAATATTTTTACCTTCTATTACTGTTTTTGCTCTTTGAGAAAAGACTCTTTCGATTGTTTTATGAGCAAATATTTTTGAAGGTATTGAGTTTATTTTTTCTGATATTTTTTTAATTTTGTCATTATTTACTCCCGTTACTCCTTTTTTATCTTTACCTTTGGTTGGTTGATATCTTGACCATGTTCCTTCAAACCAATTTAATTTTGGTTTATAATCTTTTGCAGTTTTAAACTGATTTTCCAAAAGTTGTTTAAAATCTGTATTCATTTTATTAAACTCACTTTCAGATAAAGTTCTCTCCTGAACCAGTTTTTTACCATAAATATTTAGTGTAGTTGGGTGAGCCCTAATTTTTTTATACATTAATGGCTGGGTGAATGAAGGTTCATCTCCTTCATTATGGCCAAATCGCCTGTAGCAAATCATATCTATTACGACATCTTTATTAAATTTTTGCCTAAATTCTATTGCGATTTTTGCACAATGAACAACAGATTCTGGATCGTCTCCATTGCAATGTAAAATCGGTGACTCCACAACTTTTCCTAAATCAGAAGGATATGGACTTGATCTTGCAAACCTTGGGCTGGTTGTAAATCCAATTTGGTTGTTTACGATTATGTGAATGGTTCCTCCAGTATTATGTCCTTTAAGACCTGACATAGCAAAACATTCTGCTACTACACCTTGTCCAGCAAATGCAGCATCTCCATGAATTAGAACTGGTATTACTTTTTTTCTTTCTTCGTCCTTATGAAAAAATTGTTTTGCTCTAGTTTGGCCGAGAACTATGGGATTGACTGCCTCTAAATGTGATGGGTTATCGGTCAAACTCACGTGAACAGAATTTCCATCGAATTCTCTATCTGAAGATGCTCCTAAATGATATTTTACATCACCTGTAGAATCATCATGTGTAGCTGAAAATTCACCTGCAAATTCATTAAAAATTCTTTTATAAGACTTTTGTAAAACATTTGCTAAAACATTTAACCTTCCTCTATGAGGCATTCCAATTTTAATTTCTTTTGCACCTAATTGACCTCCTCGTTTAATTATTTGTTCTAAAGATGGTATTAAGGACTCACCACCATCTAGACCAAATCTTTTAGTTCCAACATATTTTTTTGCCAAAAATTTTTCAAATCCTTCTGCTTGGATTATTTTATTCAAAATTGCTATTTTTCCATTTCTAGTAAAATTCACTTGATTTTCTTTTTTTTCCATCCTTTCTCTGAACCAGACTTTTTCAGCTGGATCTGTAATATGCATAAATTCTGCACCAATTGTTGAGCAATAGATTTTTTTTAAATTATTTGTTATTTCTTTAATTGTTGCATGTCCTATATCCATATAGTTATCTAAGAAAATTTTCCTATCAAGATCCTCTACGGTAAAACCATGATCTTTTGGATGTAAATCATGTAAGTACTCTCTTTTCATTAAACCCAAAGGATCTAAATTTGCAATCAAATGACCTCTTGTTCTGTAAGCTCTTATTAGCGTTATAGCCCTTATAGAATCTGAAACATTTTTATCTACATTAAAATTTTCTGTAGGGACATTATTTTTATAGTTTAAAATATTTCTATTAATTTTTATTTTTTTAGGACTCCAATTTGGTCCTTGAATTTCTTTGGAAATGACTTCTAAATCTTCATTAAGACTTTCAAAATAGCTCCTCCAACTTTCAGGTAAATTTGGATCTCCCTCTATAAATTTTATATACATTTCCTCAATAAATCCGCTGTTGGATTTATTTAAAAAAGTTGCATTTTTATTATCTAAGTTATTTGAGGAACTCATTTATATTTACTATTTATAATACAAAGTTCCTTTATTTAAAGAGACAATTTATCTACAAGTGTTTTGCCCAACTCGGCAGGAGAATTAGCTATAGTAATGCCTGCTTTTTCCATAGTTTCTATTTTGTCTTTTGCGCTACCTTTGCCTCCAGAAATTATTGCTCCAGCATGCCCCATTCTTCTACCGGGTGGTGCTGTAACTCCTGCAATAAATCCAACCATAGGCTTTTTGATAGAATGATTTTTTATAAATTCTGCAGCTTCTTCCTCTGCAGAACCACCGATTTCCCCAATCATTAGTATGGATTTTGTGTCATTGTCTTTTAAAAAAAGATCAAGACAATCAATAAAATTTGTTCCATTAATTGGATCGCCTCCAATACCTATACAAGTCGATTGACCTAGTCCATTTTCAGTAGTTTGAGCAACTGCTTCATAAGTTAATGTACCTGATCTTGAGACTATTCCAACTGTTCCTTTTTTATGAATATTTCCTGGCATTATTCCAATTTTACATTCATCAGGTGTAATAATACCTGGGCAGTTAGGACCAATTAATCTTGATTTAGATTTTGATAATTTTTGTTTAACTTTTAACATGTCTAATATTGGTATCCCCTCAGTGATACAAACAATCAATTCTATAGATGCATCTAATGCTTCAATTATTGCAGCAGCAGCAAACCTTGCTGGGACATAAATCATTGAAGCATTCGCGCCAGTTTTATCTTTAGCTTCTTTAACAGTATTAAAGACTGGTTTACCCAAATGTTCTTGGCCTCCTTTTTTTGGAGTTACGCCACCTACAAGATTAGTTCCATACTTAATTGCTTGTTCAGAGTGAAATGTGCCATGGGATCCTGTAAATCCTTGGCAAATTACTTTAGTTTCTTTATTTACTAAAATAGACATTATTTTATTGCTTTTACAATTTTGCTAGCCGCATCTGACAAATCTGATGCAGAAATTATTTTTAACCCTGAGTTATCTAAAATTAGTTTACCTTCTTTATAGTTTGTTCCGGCTAATCTAACTACAAGTGGTACATTGATATTAATTTCTTTTGCTGCTTCAACAACTCCTTGAGCAAGAATATCGCATCTCATAATGCCTCCAAAAATATTTATTAATATTCCTTTAACATTTGGATCTGAAAGTATAATTTTAAAGGCTGCAGAAACTTTTTCTTTTGAGGCTCCACCACCCACATCTAAAAAATTTGCTGGCTCTTGCCCAAACAATTTAATTATATCCATGGTTGCCATTGCTAATCCTGCTCCATTTACCATACAGCCAATTGATCCATCTAATTTTATATAGGCTAAATCATGTTTGCTTGCTTCAATTTCTGATGGATCTTCCTCATTTAAATCCCTTAGGCTATGAATCTCTGGTTGCCTAAAAATTGAATTATCATCAAAATTCATTTTAGCATCTAAACAGATTAGATTATCATCTTCAGTTAATATTAAAGGATTTATTTCAACTAAGTTTGCATCAGTAGATATAAACATTTTATAAATTGATTTAATTAAATTTATTCCTTGTAACATTGTATTGTCTTTTAGATTAAAAATTTTGATAATTTTTTTGCAATTTTCATCATCAATATCCTCGAGATAATCTACTTTAGTCGTAATTATTTTTTCAGGACTCTTTTTAGCTACTTCTTCAATGTCCATTCCCCCTTGATCACTAGAAATAAATGCAATTTTTGAACTTGCTCTATCAATAAGACAAGACAAGTAAAATTCTTTCTTAATTTTAGACGACTCTTCAATATAAAGTCTTTTTACTTCTTTGCCATTTGGACCAGTCTGGTGAGTAATAAGAGTTTTACCCAACATCTCTTTTGCAGCATCAGTTAATTCCTCAATATTATTCAATATTTTGACTCCTCCAGCTTTACCCCTACCTCCAGCGTGTATCTGTGCTTTTAAAACATATTTTTCAGTCTTAATCTTTTTTGCTTTTTCAATTAACTCGTTTACTGTGAAAGCAAAATCACCTTTTGGAACACTTGCACCATATTTTTTTAAAATTTGTTTTGCTTGATGTTCGTGAATATTCATTATTTTAATTCGGGATCTATTTTAGTGGCGGCGTCCCATAATTTCTTAACTGAGTCTACTGAGTGAATAAATTCTTTTTTTTCTTGATCGTTTAATTCTAATTCCACAATTTTTTCAACACCTTTGCTTCCAATTATTACTGGAACACCTGCATAGACATCTTTAAATCCATATTGACCATCTAATTTGACAGCACATGGTAATGTTAATTTTTTATCTTGCAAATAAGCTTCAGCCATCTGAACTCCCGAGGCAGCTGGAGCATAAAATGCTGATCCTTTTTCTAAATACTTGACTATTTCTGCTCCACCATCTCTAGTTCTTTGGTTAATGCTCTCAAGTTTTTCAGATGAAATTTTACCTTCTTTAACTAAATCTAAAAGAGGTTTGCCAGATATTTTTGTTAACCTAGGTAATGGTACCATAGTATCTCCATGACCACCCATTACCATCGCCTCTATGTCTTTTACCGGTACATTTAATTCTAATGATAAAAATAGTTTATATCTTGAGCTATCTAATATTCCTGCCATTCCCACAACTTTATTAGCTGGTAATGCAGAAAACTTTTGTAAAGCCATGACCATTACATCTAATGGATTTGTTATACAAATTACGAATGCATTAGGTGAATTTTTTTTTATACCCTCAGCTACTTGTTTGATTATCTTTAAATTTATCCCTAATAAATCATCTCTGCTCATGCCTGGTTTTCTTGGAACACCAGCTGTGATTATTATGACATCAGAATTTTTTATATCTTCGTAGTTGTCTGTACCAGAAAATTTTACATTAAAACCATCAACAGACGAAGATTGAGCAATATCTAAACCTTTACCTTTAGCAATTCCACTCGCCACATCAAACAAAACTAACTCGTTTACTAATTCTTTTATGCCGATCAAATGTGCTAATGTTCCCCCTATTTGTCCTGCTCCAATTAAAGATATCTTGGTCATAGTATTTTTCTATTTCATTGTTGGCATTATAAACTCTGGGTTTGATCTAACACCTGAAGGCCACCTAGATGTAATTGTTTTTAATTTAGTATAAAATCTGACACCCTCAGGTCCATGCATGTGTTGATCTCCAAAAAGTGATCTTTTCCATCCACCAAAACTGTGGAATGCAACTGGTACAGGTATAGGTATATTTATACCAACCATGCCAACTTTAATTTTGCTTGCAAAAGTTCTTCCAACATCACCATCACGTGTGTAAATACTTGTTCCATTACCAAACTCATGTTCGTTAATTAAATTAATTGCCTCGTTAAAATCTTTAGCTCTTACAACTGATAAAACTGGACCGAAGATCTCTTCTTTGTAAATTCTCATATCTTTACTCACATGATCAAATAAACATCCCCCAATAAAAAATCCTTTTTCATAACCTTGTAACTTTATATTTCTGCCATCTACAACTAACTTAGCGCCCTCTTTCACACCTAAATCTACATATCCTTTCACTTTTTCAAGATGTTCTTTTGTAACTAAAGGGCCCATCTCTGAACTTTTATCCATTCCAGGACCAACTTTTAAAGACTCAACTTTTTTTGATAGTTTTCCTACTAATTCATCACCAATTTTTCCAACAGCTACTGCTACTGATTGGGCCATGCATCTTTCTCCTGCAGATCCGTATGCTGCTCCCATTAATCCATTAACAGCTTGATCTAAATCACAGTCAGGCATAACAACACAATGATTTTTTGCACCTCCTAAAGCTTGTACCCTTTTCTCATTTTTTGCAGCATTTTCGTAAATATATTTTGCTATTGGAGTCGATCCAACAAAACTTACTGCTTGAATTTTTTTATTTGTTAAAATTGCATCAACTACTTCTTTATCACCATTGACAACATTAAGAACTCCATCAGGTAAACCAGCTTCTGAAAAAAGCTCTGCTAACTTTATTGAGCATGAAGGATCTTTCTCTGATGGTTTTAAAATAAATGTATTTCCACATGCGATAGCCATTGGAAACATCCACATTGGTACCATAGCTGGAAAATTAAATGGGGTTATACCTGCACAAACACCAAGTGGCTGTCTAGTTGACCAACTGTCAATCTCAGTGCCAACATTTTCTGTAAATTCACCTTTTAACATTTGAGGTATGCCGCAGGCAAATTCAACTATCTCTAAACCTCTTGTCAGTGAGCCTTTTGCATCCTCATAAACCTTACCGTGTTCAGAAACAATTAATTTAGTTAGCTCATCTGAATTTTTTTCTATCAATTCTTTAAATTTAAACATGACTCTTGCCCTTTGTATTGGTGGTTTTAGAGACCATGTTTCAAAAGCTTTTGATGCTATATCAACTGCTTGGTCTAAGTCATTTTTTGTTCCAAGTGATACTTCGCTTTCTTGTGATCCTGTTGCGGGATTAAAAACTTTTCCACTTCTTTTGGACGAACCAGGAAAAATTTTACCATTTACGTAATGTTGTATTAAATTCATTGGCAAAATTATTTAATTAACTAATTAGCTTGTTGCAAGCATTTTTTTGATAGATGCTATAGCTTTTGCAGGATTAAGACCTTTTGGACAAGCATTTGTACAGTTCATGATTGTATGACACCTATATAGTTTTAGTTCATCAGCTACTTTTTTTAATCTTGCTTTTCTATCTTCATCTCTTGAGTCTATTATCCATCTATAGGCTTGAAGTAAAACAGCTGGACCAAGATATTTGTCTCCGTTCCACCAATAACTAGGGCATGACGTGGAACAACATGCACACATTATACATTCATAAAGTCCATCAAGTTTAGCTCTATCTTCTTTAGATTGTAAGTTCTCGGTTTTGATGGAATCGTTTGAGTTTTTTAGCCATGGTTCCACAGACTCATATTGTCTATAAAGTGTACTTAAATCTCCAATAAGATCTTTTAATACTTTTAAATGAGGAAGAGGATAAATATTAATATCTCCTTTAATCTCTGAGTGAGGTTTAGTGCAAGCTAAACCATTTTTTCCATCCATATTCATTGCGCAAGAACCACAAACTCCATGTGCACATGATCTTCTATAAGCAATCGTTGGGTCAATTTCGTTTTTAATTTTATTAAGTAGATCTAAAACTTTTGATGGACAATTATCCATATCCACTTCGTAAGTATCAATTCTTGGGTTTTCGCCAGTTGATGGATCCCATCTATAAATATTAACTTTTCTTATATTCTTAGAACCTGTTGTGTCTTTAAAATATTTGCCCTTTTGGATTTTTGAATTCTTAGGCAAATTTATTTGAACCATCAGTAGACTCTTTCCTGTGGCGGGAAATACTGCACATCATTAGTTAGTGTTGACCTGTGAACTGGTCTATAATCTATTTTTGTTTTCTTACCTTCACACCAAGATAAAGTATGTTGCATGTATTTTTCATCATCTCTCTTAGGGTAATCTTCTCTAGCATGAGCACCTCTGCTCTCTTTTCTGTAATATGCTGAGTCCATTGTTGTTATTGCTTGCCTTATTAAGTTATCAAACTCCAAGGTTTCGACTAAATCAGTATTAAAAATTAAAGATTTATCTTTTACTGATAAGTTTTCCATACCTTCAAAAGGTTTTCTTATTTGCTCAATACCTTCTTTTAAAGTTTTTTCTGTTCTAAAAACAGCGCACTTTGACTGCATTGTTTTTTGCATAGATAATCTTAAATCTGCTGTGCTGTTTGAGCCGCTAGAATTTCTAAGTTTATCAAACCTTGTTAAACATTTATCAGTTTCAGACTCTGGGATATCTTCGTGAGGTTGTCCAGGTTTTACTAATTCAGATGCTCTTTTTGCTGCAGCTCTTCCAAAAACAACTAAATCAATTAACGAATTAGATCCTAATCTATTTGCTCCATGAACAGATACACATGCAGCTTCACCGATAGCCATTAATCCTGGAACTGTTTTTTCAGAACCATTTAGTGTTAGCACTTCAGCTTTATAATTTGTGGGTATACCTCCCATGTTATAATGAACAGTCGGTACTACTGGTATTGGTTCTTTAGTAACATCAACGTTAGCGAATAACCTCGAAGACTCTGATATGCCTGGTAATCTTTCCTCGATAACATTTTTATCTAGGTGATCTAAATGTAAGTGAACGTGATCTTTATCTTTGCCAACTCCTCTTCCTTCATTTATTTCAACTGCAATAGATCTACTCACCACATCTCTTGATGCTAAGTCCTTAGCTTTGGGAGCATATCTCTCCATAAATCTTTCACCTTTAGAGTTTACAAGATATCCACCTTCACCTCTTACACCCTCAGATATTAAAGTGCCATGACCATAGATACCTGTAGGATGAAATTGAACAAATTCCATATCTTGTAAAGGTAAACCTGCTCTTAATACCATTGCATTTCCATCTCCAGTACAAGTATGTGCTGAAGTAGCTGAATAATATATTTTTCCATAACCACCTGTTGCAATAATTGTTATGTGAGATCTAAACCTATGAATTGTGCCATCATTTAAATTCCATGCAATCAAACCTTTGCACTCACCATTTTTCATTAACAGATCTAATGCAAAATACTCAATAAAAAATTCTGTATTATGTTTCAAAGCTTGTCCATACAATGTATGTAAAATCGCATGGCCAGTTCTATCTGCTGCTGCACAAGTTCTTTGTACTGGTTCGTTACCATAGTTTTTCGTCATTCCACCAAAAGGTCTTTGATAAATTTTGCCATCGTCTGTTCTGCTGAAAGGAACACCGTATTTTTCTAATTCCAAAACTGCTCGAGGAGCTTCTTTACACAGGTACTCAATACAATCCTGATCACCCAACCAATCTGCACCTTTAACTGTATCATACATATGCCAACGCCAATCATCTTCACCCATATTGCCAAGGGCTGCAGAAATTCCACCTTGGGCAGCAGATGTGTGGCTTCTAGTTGGAAAAACTTTTGATATACAAGCTGTCTTAAGCCCAGCTTCACTTAACCCAACAGCAGCTCTCAAGCCTGAACCACCAGCGCCTAACACAACTACATCATATTCGTGATCAATAATTTTGTAAGATTTCATAATTTATAAATATATAATAGTAATTATTGTAAATAGAGGGATAATTAAAGATGACAAAAAAACACCCAAATTTGCATATTTTTTTAGATTTTCCTGCTTTATATAGTCCTCAAAAATCTCACTAATACTGAGAGCTGAATAAAAAAACATGCTAACTATGAAAATTGAAAATAATATTTTAGATGGCTGTGATGTAAAGAAATTAACTACCTCGTCATAATTTCCATTAAATATTGTAACAATATTCATTAAAAACCAAATCATAAAAGGAACCATTATTACTGAACTGATTTTTTGGAATAACCATTTTTTTGTAGCATGAAGCATTAAATTAAAACTCCACTTAGAATGTATAAAGCTATTGTTAGTATAAAAGAGCCTAATATCACCATGACCCCTGTTATTTTTGTAGTTCTCAATTCAAAACCATATCCCATGTCCCAGAACCAATGTCTGATTTCACTTAAAATCTGAAATAAATAGGACCAAATAAATCCAATAATGAAAAACTTACCCACCATTGATTCTGAAAATTTTGTAAAGTATTGATAACTTTCTGAACCAAATATTAAACTAATTACCCAAAAACAAACAAGCACCAATAATAAATAATTTATCACTCCTGTAATTCTATGGGAGATTGATACAAGTGATGAAATATGCCAATTATAAACTTGTATGTGTGGAGATATAGGATTGTTATCTTTCATAATTACTTCTTAGTGTATGCCTCTGCAATTTCTACTGCATTTAAAGCCGCTCCTCTTAATAAATTGTCTGAAACTATCCACATGTTAATGGCATTTTTTTTACTATTATCTTTTCTAATTCTCGAAATAAAAGTTTCATTTTTTCCTTCGGCTTCTACTGGAGTAATATATCCTCCATCATTCCTATCATCAATAACTTTACAACCAGATGATTGACTTAAAATTTCTCTAACCTTATCAATTGATGCTTCATTTTCAAACTCAATATTTACAGATTCAGCATGTGATACTAAAACAGGAATTCTGACACACGTTGCTGTAATATCTATATTTGAACCTAAGATTTTATTAGTTTCTTGTATCATTTTAATTTCCTCTTTCGTATATCCATCTGTACTAAATTTATCTATATGCGGTATAGCATTAAATGCTATTTGTTTAGTAAAATTCTCACTTTTAATTTCTTTAGATTCAAGAGCTTTTTTTGTTTGATTCAAAAGCTCATCCATAGGTTTTTTTCCAGCACCTGATGTGGACTGGTAAGTTGATATTACCAATCTTTTTATTTTAAAATTATCATTCAAATTTTTTAAAACTATTACCAGTTGAGCAGTTGAACAATTTGGATTAGCTAAAATATTTTTTTTCATATTTTTTATTTCTTTAGAATTGACTTGAGGAACAATTAAAGGCACATCTGGATCCATTCTAAAATAGCTTGAATTATCTATAACTACTGTATGCTTTGCTGCTGCAGAAACATATTTTTCTGAAATTTTTCCACCTGCAGAAAAAAATGTAATATCAGCTTTTGAGAAATCAAAATTTTCTAAGTCGCTTACTTCAATTTCCTTGTCTCTAAACTTAATTTTTACACCTGAGCTTTTAGCAGATGCAAGAAGGTATAGATTAGTCACTGAAAAGTTTTTTCTTTCCAAAACTTCTATAATTTTTCTTCCAACATTTCCTGTTGCTCCTACAATCGCTATATTCATGTTGATTAACTTATACTAAATGAAAGGTAAATCGCAAACTGTTCCTAGAAATATTTTCTCATTGATATCAATTTTAAATTGATGTTTTGCATCCCAATAGGGTTTATTAATCATTGCGATTCCAATCACTTTTTTAAACGTTGGAGAATATGCGGCAGACCTAACGTGGCCAACGATATTATTATTATCATCATATAATGTTTTTTCACAATACATATCAATTTTATTATGATCAATCTTAACACCCATTAATTTTCTTTTTATTCCATTTTGCTTAATTTGTTTCAATCTTTCTTTGCCCAAGAAATTTACATCCGATTCTAAATTTACAAATTTATCAAAATTTGCTTCAAATGGATTATCTCTATTATCAAAATCATTACCATAAGATAATAAAGCAGACTCTATTCTTTCAATTAAATTTGGACATCCTGCTTTAACATTAAATTCTTTACCGTATTCAAACAAATAGTCATATAAATCTTGACCAGCTTTATCATCTTCAACATATATTTCAAAACCACTTTGTTTAGACCATCCAGATCTAGCAATAAAATACTTTTTTTCTTTAAATACGTAATATTTAAAATTAAAAAATTTTAACTGTCTGATTTCTTCACCAAATATTTTTGCCAAAAGATTATCAGACAAAGGTCCTTGGACAGCTAAAATATTTACGTTAGGTTCAGTTATCTCCACTTCAAATTTGTATCCCGCAGCTAAACCTTTTGCAAAAAATATAACATCCGAGTCGGCTATTGAAAGCCACCATTTATCATCTGCAAGTTTATTTATAATTGGATCATTTACTAAATTTCCTTGGTCGTCAATTAAAGGTGCATAATAGCATTTTCCAACTTTTGAATTTGATAAATCTCTACACGTCATTAGTTGAACTAATTTTGCAGAATCTTTCCCGGTAATTTGTACCTGTCTTTCTGCAGCCACATCCCATACTTGCACAAATTTCTTAAGATGCTCATAATCAGCTTCTACTGACTTAAAAGAAACCGGGAGTAGCATGTGATTGTAAACTGTATAACCACTTACCCCATGAGCTTCTATTCTATCAGTGTAAGGTGTGCTTCTTAACCTTCTTGATTTTATAATTGAAAAGTTTTTCATTTTTTTAAAAATTCTGCTACCTTTTCTCTCATTTCAAAAGCTTTTTCAAACATAATCATATGTCCACAATCATTTAAAATCTCAGTTTTTGAGTTTTTTATTAAATTAGCAAATTTTTTTCCATTTTCAGTTGGCACCATTTTATCAAGTGCTCCAAAAATAAGGATTGTTGGACACTCAATACTTGTCGATGCATCTTTTCCGTTTTTATAATTATTACAAGCTTTAAGATCTACAGATAAAATTTCCTTAACTTCTCTTGATGAATTGATAATTTTTTCTACCGGGTTTCCGCCAATAAATTTTTTTGATCCCTCGTAACCCCATTTCATCATAAGATGAACTGCTTTTTTATCGCCAGACTCTGCTAAATCAATCAAATCTTGATTGACTGGCATTTTATAAGACCCAGCCAACAATACTAATTTAGAAATATGATTTTTATATTTTGAACCATATTCTATCGCCTCAAGGCACCCTTGCGAATGACCAATTATTGATACTTTTTTAACATTTATTTCATTTCTTACATTTTCTAACCAGTCTGCAATTTTTTCTATGCTCGTTAGACATGGGCCATCTGATTTTCCATGGCCAGGTAAATCGATTGCTAAAATATTAAAATTTTTGTTTGACAAATACTGTTCAGTTAAAGACCAAACAATATGTGTTAACCCACTACCATGAAGCAAAAAAATTGTTTCTTTATTTTTGTCAAAATCTTTACCTGCATCGGAGGCAAAGACCTGCTTATTATCTACTTTAAGAATCAAGTAAGTTCCTTGGCTTTTTTTCTTAGTTCAAATTTTTGAATTTTTCCTGTTGAAGTTTTTGGTAACTCACAAAATGCTACTTTTTTTGGTATTTTAAAACCAGCTAGAGTCTCTCTACAAAAATCTATTAATTCTTTTTCTGATACATCTTTATCTTGCACTTTCTCAATAAATGCACAAGGAACCTCTCCCCATTTTTCATCCGGTTTTGCAACTACTGCAGCTATTGAGACAGATGGATGTTTTGCTAAGGTATTTTCAATTTCTATAGATGAAATATTTTCTCCTCCTGAAATAATTATATCCTTAGATCTATCTTTAATTTTAATATATCCGTCAGGATTAACTACAGCTAAATCTCCAGAGTGAAACCATCCATGTGACATTGCTTTATCCGTTGCATCTTTATCTTTAAAGTAGCCTTTCATAACTACATTACCTCTAATCATTATCTCACCAATAGTTTTTGCATCTTTAGGAACAGGTTTCATAGACTCGGGGTCCATTACCATTACATCTTCTGTATTAGGATATCTTACACCTTGTCTCGCTTTTATCTCATTTTTTTTGTCTTCATCATAAGAGTTCCAATTTTCATTCCATGCACATTGTAAAATATGTCCGTATGTTTCTGTCAGTCCATAAACATGCATTACCTCAAAACCAAGTGCTTCCATTTTTTTAAATATAATACTTGGTGGTGGTGCTCCAGCTGTAAGTACATAAACTTTATGTGTAAGTTTTTTTCTATCACTTTCTGATGCACCAGTTATCATATTTAAAACTATTGGTGCTCCACCAAAATGGGTGATTTCATATTTAATAATTAATTCAAAAATTTTTTTTATATCAATGGCTCTTAAACAAATTGTTCTTCCGTTTAACATCGGGATTGTCCATGGATATCCCCAACCATTACAGTGAAACATTGGAACAACTGTTAAAAAATTTAATCTATTTGGCATGTTCCATGCAATTGCGCTTCCTGTTGACATTAAATAAGAACCTCTATGATGATACACAACTCCTTTTGGATTTCCTGTCGTGCCTGAAGTGTAACTTAAAGATATTGCTTGCCATTCGTCTTTTGGTCTCTTCCAGATGAATGTTTCATCACCAGTATTCAAGAATTCTTCATATTCTTTTTCACCAATTTTTTTTAATAAAGATTGATCAGCAAATTTGTCATTAATATCAATTATTAAAGGTTTATTTATGGATAATTCCAATGCTTTTTTTAAAACTGAATGTAGTTGTCGATCAACAATTAAAACTTTTGCTTCGCTGTGATCAATAATATATGCAACTGTCTTAGCATCTAATCTTGTGTTTATAGTATTTAGAACTGCTCCAGTCATTGGTACAGAATAATGAGCTTCAAATATTTCAGGTGTATTAAAAGCCATGACTGAAACTGTATCCCCCTCCTTAATACCAATTTTTTCTAGTGCACTCGCAAATTTAATACATCTCTTATAAATTTGTTCCCAGGTGTAAGACCTGTCTTCATAAATTAAAGCTTCATAATCTGGATAGATATCTTTTGCTCTTTCGAGGAAACTTAATGGGGTTAATGGAACAAAATTTGCGTTATTTTTGTCTAAGTTATTATCGTAATGACTCATTTCAGTTAAAATTAAAATTCATAATGTTTGAACTTCCTGAAATGGCAGATTTATAGTGTTGTTCAGCCCTAGGTAATACTTTTTCAAAATAAAATTTAGCAGTATTTATTTTGTCATCATAGAATTTCTTATTTTCTTCGTAATCTTTAAAACTTACTTGAAGTGTTTTAATCCAAGCAAAGGCCAAAGAAATATAGCCAAGTGTTTTCAAATAATCATTTGCTGCTGCGCTTACATCATCTCTGTTAGTCTCAACTCTATCAATTGTCCATTCGCTGAATTTTTTAAGGATTTCTAGATAATTATTAAATTCTTGAACAAACGGTTTAATTTTTTCGTTATTTGAATTAGTTTCAGATTTAATAAGATCTAAGAATTTATTAATTATGTTTCCATTTTTATTTGATAATTTTCTAAAAACTAAATCAGCAGCCTGTACTGAATTGGTCCCTTCATATATAGGTGTTATTCTATTATCTCTGTATAATTGCTCTATACCTTGATCTTTTGTATACCCGTATCCTCCATATATTTGCATTGCATCACTAGTAATTTCCATACCTAAATCTGAAAATAAAGATTTTACAACTGGTGTCATTAATGAAACCATATCTGAAGCATCTTGTTTAATTTTCTGATCACTATGATTTAAACTAACTTCAGTTTGTTGTGACAACCAAAAACATAATGCTCTTTCTCCCTCAATTATTGATTTCATATTTAATAATGATTTTCTTATATCTGCATGTTCAATAATTAAATCTGCATTTCCATTTTGCGATTTGTTATTATTGCTCTTACCTTGTTTTCTCTCTTTAGCATAGCTTAATGAATTCTGGTAAGCGATTTCTGAAATCCCTAAACCTTGAATTCCAACGACAATTCTCTCTAGGTTCATCATAGTAAACATTTGACTTAATCCTTTATTTTTAGGACCAATCATAAATCCAGTCGCCTCATCAAAATTTAAAACACAAGTTGCTGAACCTTTGATGCCCATTTTTGTTTCTATAGATCCTGTTGAAATTCCATTTCTTGCACCAATTGTTCCATCATTTTTTACAACAAATTTTGGAACTAAAAATAAACTTATTCCTTTAGTTCCTTTAGGTGAGTCCGTTGCTCTCGCAATTACTAAATGGATTATATTTTCAGTAAGATCATGGTCTCCAGATGTAATAAATATTTTTTGACCAGTAATTTTATAAGTTCCATCTTGTTGTTCTACTGCTTTTGTTTTTAATAAACCTAAATCTGTTCCACAGACTGGCTCTGTTAAACACATTGTGCCACTCCATTTACCCTCAACCATTTTAGGAAGATATTTATCTTTAATTTCATCTGAAGCGTGATGATGAATACAGTTATAAGCACCGAGAGTTAACTCACTATAAAGTTTAAACGCCAAACTAGCAGATGATATCATCTCATCAAAAAAAGCACTTACAGTTCTAGGCATTCCCTGTCCACCATATTTTGGATCGCAGGATAATGAAGTCCATCCATCCTCGATATATTTTTGATAAACTTCTTTATATCCAGGTGGTGTTCTTACTACGCCATTTTCTAGAACTGCAGGGTTATCGTCTCCAGCTTTTGCAAGTGGTAAAATTAAATTTTCATTTATTTTTGCTGCTTCTTCTAAAATGTTTTTAACAAGATCTGGGCTGACTTCTTTATACTTTTCTAAGTCATTATAATTTTTATTGTCTCTTAATTTCTCAAAAAGAAACATCATATCTTCAACGGGTGCAGTATAAGTTGTCATTTTTTTTACTATACTTAAGTTAAGATAATTTAATTATTTTTGCAAACACGCAATAATCGCATCCCCCATCATGGAGGTAGAAACTTCTTTTTTTCCTTTAGAAATAATGTCTTTTGTCCTTAATCCATCGTCTAAAACTTTCTGAACTGCATTATCCAATTCCATGGACTCTTTATCCAAATTTAAAGAATATTTTAAAGCCATTGAAAAACTTAAAATTGTTGCAATTGGATTAGCAATACCTTTGCCTGCAATATCTGGAGCAGAACCATGCACAGGTTCGTACATTGATCTTAAATTTCCATCTTTATCTTTTGCACCAAGTGAAGCTGAAGGTAGTAATCCTAATGAACCTGTAAGCATTGCTGCTTCATCAGAAAGTATATCTCCAAACAAATTATCAGTTACTATTACATCGAATTGTTTTGGATTTCTTAATAACTGCATAGCACAGTTATCTGCAAGCATGTGTTCTAAATTTACGTCTTTATAGTCTTTTTTATGAAGAGCAGTTACTTCCTCTTTCCACAACTGACCGGCTTCCATAACATTTGATTTCTCACAAGAAGTAACTTTATTATTTCTTTTTTTGGCTAATTCAAAAGCAACTCTTGAAACTCTTTCAATTTCTTTAGATGTATATGTATGAGTATTAATTCCTTTTCGTTCTCCATTATCGATGGGTTTTATACCTCTCGGTTCACCAAAATAAATTCCTCCAGTCAATTCCCTTACTATCATTATATCAAGTCCTGAAACTATTTCAGGTTTTAGACTAGAGGCCTCAACCAACTGTTTAAAACAAATAGCGGGTCGTAGATTTGCAAAAAGTTTTAGTTCTTTTCTTAATTTGAGCAATGCTCTTTCTGGTTTTTTAGAAAAATCTAAGTTATCCCATTTAGGGCCACCTACAGCGCCTAAAATTACTGCTTCGCATTCTAAAGCTTTAAAAAATACCTCGTCAGTAATGGGTGTTTTAAATTTATCATACGCAGCCCCACCAACTAAATCTTGGTCTACTTCAAAATCAAGCGATCTATTTTTATTAAACCATTCAATTATTTTTTTTACCTCATTGATTACTTCTGGACCAATACCATCTCCAGGTAAAAGTAAAATTTTTCTTTTTTTTACCTTAATCATTAAAAATCCAAGGCTTCGATGACTTTATTTTGCTTTCATAGGCTGAAATCTTTGAAGACTGGGCTAACGAAAGAGAGATATCATCTAAACCTTCTAGAAGGCATTTTTTTTTAAAATCATCAATTTCAAACTTAATTTCATTATTACCAAATTTTATAGACTGGTCCTCCAAGTTTATGGATATTTCTTCTTTCCTTGTAGAATATTCAGATAATTCTTTTATTACTTCCTCTTTGATAGTTATTGGTAAGATGCCATTTTTGAAACAATTATTGTAAAATATGTCTGCATAACTAGAACTTATTACACAAGTAATACCAAAGTCTAAAAGTGCCCAAGGCGCATGTTCTCTCGATGAGCCACATCCGAAATTTTTACCAGTGATTAATATTTTTGATTGATTGTAAGGTTCATTATTTAGAACAAAGTCAGAGATTTCTTTACCCTCATCATCATACCTCATCTCGAAAAAAAGATTTTTTCCTAAACCTGTCCTTTTAATAGTTTTTAAAAATTGTTTAGGAATTATCATATCCGTATCAATATTAACTATTGGTATGTATGCAGGAATGCTTTTTAATTTATTAAACTTTTTCATTAATTTTTATACTTTCTTACATCATCAAAATTTCCAGAAATTGCTGCAGCTGCTGCCATAGCTGGGCTAACTAAATGTGTTCTACCACCTCTACCCTGTCTACCCTCAAAATTTCTGTTAGATGTTGATGCGCATCTTTCCTCTGGTTTAAGTTTATCAGCATTCATTGCTAAACACATAGAACATCCTGGTTCTCTCCACTCAAATCCAGAATTTAAAAATATTTTATCTAAACCCTCTTGTTCAGCTTGTTCTTTTACTAACCCTGATCCTGGAACGACCATGGCTTTTACATGAGATGCAATTTTCTTATCCTTTAGAATTTTTGCAGCATCTCTTAAATCTTCAATTCTACCATTTGTACAGCTGCCTATGAAAACTTTATCAATTTTTATATCTTTAATTAATGTATTTGGTTTAAGACCCATATATTTTAAAGATCTTTCAATTGAGTTTCTTCTGTCATTATCTTTTTCATCGGAAGGATTAGGGACTTTTCCATCTATTGTAATAACATCTTGTGGTGATGTACCCCAAGTAACCATTGGCTGTATGTCTTCTCCTTTAAGTGTAACTTCTTTATCAAAATTAGCGTTAATATCTGAATTAAGTTTACTCCAATATTCAACTGCTTTATCCCAGATTTCATTTTTTGGTGCCATCGGTTTACCTTTTAAATATCTAAATATCTTTTCGTCAGGAGCTATCAATCCTGCTCTTGCTCCGCCTTCGATTGTCATGTTGCAAATTGTCATTCTATTTTCCACTGTCAATGATGAGATAACATCTCCAGCATATTCAATGACATAACCTGTACCGCCAGCAGTTCCAATTTTTCCTATTATTTGTAAAATTACATCTTTAGAGGTTACTCCGATTGGTAATTTACCATTTACGCTAATTCTTAAATTTTTTGATTTTTTTTGAACCAACGTTTGGGTTGCCAATACATGCTCAACTTCTGAAGTACCTATTCCAAAAGCTAATGCACCAAAAGCTCCATGAGTGGCAGTATGACTATCTCCACAAACAATTATGTTCCCAGGCTGTGTAAATCCTTGCTCTGGTCCAATAATATGGACTATGCCCTGTCTTTTGTCAGACATTCCAAAAAGTTTAATTCCAAACTCCTTACAATTCCTACCTAGTGTATCAACTTGGATTTTAGACTCCTCATCTGCAATACCTTTAGATCTATCTGTAGTTGGAACATTATGATCTGCAACTGCAAGTGTTAATTCGGGATTTCTAACTTTCCTATTAGAATTTCTTAAACCTTCAAAAGCTTGGGGACTAGTAACCTCATGTATTAAATGTCTATCGACAAATAACAAAGATGTGCCATCTTCTTGCTGATGTACTAAATGTTCTTCCCAGATTTTATCGTATAAAGTTTTTGACATTAAAAAAAGTTTAATTTTATTTAGCCTTTTTAGTGCTATCTTCTTTAAGACTCTCATCTTTTTTTAAAGATGGAGCTTCTTTATCCTCAGGTGTCTCTAGTTTATCATCTTTTGTTGTCTGTTTAACTACGTTTTCCTCTGTTACTCCCTCAGGTTTTGTCTCTATATCGATACCGATTTTCTTTTTAATTTTTTCAGCAATTTTTGCCGATTTACCTGTTCTGTCTCTTAAGTAGTATAGTTTAGCTCTTCTTACTTTTCCAGATCTTATGACTTTAATAGTATCAACAATTGGACTAAAGAGTGCGAATGTTCTTTCGACTCCTTCGCCAAATGATATTTTTCTTACTGTAAATGATGAGTTAATGTCTCTATTTTTTTTTGCTATGCAAACGCCCTCAAAATATTGAATTCTTTCTCTCTTTCCTTCTGTAATTCTAACACCAACTTTAATAATATCTCCAGGAAAGAAATCTGGTAATTTTTTTTCTGCTGAGATTTTCTTTACGTTTTCTCTATTTATTTCTTCAATATTTTTCATTTGCATGTTTATCAATTTAATTCTTTTTATATTTTTGCCACAAGTCTGGTCTTCGGTGGCGTGTTATAGCCTCTGATTGAGATAAACGCCAGTCTTTAATTTTACTATGATCTCCTGATAAAAGCACCTCAGGAACTGGTGTTTTTTCCCATATTTGTGGTTTTGTATATTGAGGATACTCCAATAAACCATTTTCAAAACTTTCGTCTTTGTAAGAATTTTCGTTTCCTAGAACTCCTGGCACAAGTCTTAATATGCTATCCAAAATTACGTATGCAGCTGTCTCGCCACCTGACAAGATGTAGTCCCCGATACTTATCTCTTCAATACCTCTGGACTCTATGACTCTTTGGTCAATTCCTTCAAAATGACCACAAAGAATATTTATTTTTTTTTCGTTCAAAAATTTTTTTGCTTTATTTTGATCAAAAGTCTTTCCTTTAGGTGTTAAATAAATAATTTTTTCATTTTTTTTTAAATTTTGATCTAGTGCTTTCGCAACTACATCTGGTTTTAAAACCATTCCTTCACCACCTCCGTAAGGAGTATCATCTACTGTTTTATGCTTATCCTTTGCGTAGTCTCTAATATTGATTACATCCAAGTTCCACAAACTTTTCTCAATTGCTCTTCCATAGATACCTTTGCTTAGAATTCCTGGAAAAAAGTCTGGATATAAAGTGAATATTTTTACTTGAAACATTATTTTTTATTTTCCTCTGCCTTTGGAGCATCAGCTTTTTTCTCTTCTGCCTTTGGTGCTTCTTTTGGAGCATCAGCTTTTTTCTCTTCTGCCTTTGGAGCTTCTTTTGGAGCATCAACTTTTTTCTCTTCTGCCTTTGGAGCTTCTTTTGGAGCATCAGCATCTTGTTTTTTTCTATCTTTTTTTGGAATAGCCTTGTTGGGATTATTACCAGCTGCAGGCATTTCAATTAATTTATTCTCCCCTAAAATTCTTGCAACTCTAGTAGTTGGTTTTGCTCCTTGACTTAACCAATATTTAATTCTCTCAGATTCAAGACCTACTCTATCTTTTTTATCTTTTGGTAACAGTGGATTGAAATATCCTAGTTTTTCTATAAATCTTCCATCTCTTGGAAATCTGCTGTCTGCTACAACTATTTTATATACTGGTCTTTTTTTTGTACCTCCCATTGATAATCTAAGTTTTAACATTTTTTCTCCTATATTATTTTAATTGATTGAAGAGTTCTGGTGGTAATCCTTTATCCATTAACCCTTTTGTGTTTCCTTTTGACATTTTTTTCATCATGTCAGACATCATTTTAAATTGTTTTAACAATTTATTGATAGTGGCTATATCTGTACCAGAGCCATTAGCAATTCTTTTTTTTCTTGATCCATTTATTATTTTAGGATTATCTCTTTCTTGTTTTGTCATTGACAATATTACTGCCTCATTTTGGGTTATAATTTTTTCATCAACTCCTGCTTGATCCATTTGTGATTTTAATTTTGAGACACCTGGTAAAAAAGACATTACTCCCTCTATACCACCCATTTTTTTCATTTGTCTTAATTGTGTTAAATAATCATCTAGTGAAAATTGTCCTTTTTTTAAAGTTTCTTCAGCCTCTTTTAATTTTTCTTCGTCGATGTCTTCTGCTGCTTTCTCAACTAGAGAAACGATATCTCCCATGCCTAAAATTCTATTTGCAATCCTGTCAGGGTGAAAAATTTCTAAATTTTCAATTTTTTCTCCTATTCCTAAAAATTTGATTGGCACATTAGCAACATGTTTCATACTAAGTGCTGCACCACCCCTTCCATCTCCATCAGCACGTGTTAAAATTATTCCTGTAAGTTTTACTGTATTTCCAAATTCCTTTGCCACATTAGCAGCTACTTGACCAGTTAGTGAGTCAGCGACCAGTATTGTTTCAGTTGGTTTTATTACTTCCTCTATTTGTTTTATTTCACTCATCATCTGTAAATCGATTTGTGTTCTTCCAGCAGTATCAAAAATAATGACATCTGAGCCATTAAGGTTTGCAGCTGTTAAGGCTCTTCTGCAAATATCCGTGGGTGTTTGACCATCTATTATTGGTAGTGTTTGAATATTATTTTGCTCGCCAAGAACTTTTAATTGGTCTTGAGCAGCAGGACGATAGATATCTAAACTTGCCATCATAATCTTTTTTTTGTTATTTTTTTCTAAAAATTTAGATAATTTTGCGGTACTAGTTGTCTTACCAGATCCTTGGAGCCCTACCATCATAATTGAAATTGGCGGATTAGATTTTAAATTAATTTCTTGATTTTTATCACCTAAGAAATTTACAAGCTCATCATATACGATTTTTACAACCATCTGCCCAGGAGCTGTTGATCTTAGAATTTCTTTACCTAAAACTTTCGGTTTAACATTATTAATAAATTCTTTTGCGACGTCTAAAGAAACATCTGCTTCTAATAGAGCTTGTCTTATTAATCTTAAACCATCGTCAACCTGACCTTCATCAAGTGATGGTGATTTTTTAAATTTTTCGAGTATACTCTCGAATTTATTTGTTAAATTTTCAAACATATTTTAATCCAGCAGTCATCGCACCAGTGGGCGAACCCTCGCTGACTGGTGTCGATCTCTTTGTTTCCAAAGACACCGCAAAATGCTGTTTTTTTGCGGAAGTGATGAGAAACTATAATAGAGGTTCAAAAAGTCAATAAATAAGTTAAGTATAAATATATGGATTTTAAAGCATATAAAATGGATGGTTTAGGAAATGACTTTGTTATTGTCGATCAAAGAGATAGTGACTTTGAATTAAATAAGTCTCAAATAAAAAGTATTTGTGACAGAAAAAAAATTGGTTGCGATCAACTAATTTTAGTTAAAAAAAGTGAAAAAGTTGATGCTTATTTAATTTTTAAAAACTCTGATGGATCCGACTCAGCAGCTTGTGGTAACGGCACGAGATGTGTAGCAAGCCTTTTATCAAAAGAAAATGCTAAAAGTGAAATCATATTTGAAACGGAGAGCGGTATTCTAAAATCTAAAATTTTAAATGAGAATAATATCCAAACTAATATTGGAATTCCTAAAACAAATTGGAATGAAATACCTTTAGCAAAAGAAGTAGATACAAAGAATATTGAAATTAAAATAGATAATCTTAATCTTTCAGGAACAGCAGTGAATGTTGGAAATCCGCATATAATTTTTTTTACTGAAGATTTAGATAAAATTCAAATAAAAGATATAGGGCCTAAAATTGAAAATAATTCTTTGTTTCCAGAAAAAGTAAACGTGACATTTGCAAAAAAAATTAATGATAAACATTTTAAAGTTTTACATTGGGAAAGAGGGGCAGGCTTGACTAAAGCTTGTGGTACTGCAGCTTGTGCTACAGCTATTGCAGGTGAAATAAATAAAGTTTCAATTTATCCTACTGAAATTGAATTCAAATTAGGAAAGATCAAAATAAATAAGGACATTGATGGAAATATCCTTATGGAAGGAAATGTATCTAATATAGAAAAAATTCATTTAAACCTATGATAAATATTTTTAAAAAATTTAAAGACGGTTTAAAAAAAACTACTTCAAATTTTTCTAAAGGTATTAAAGAAATTATAATCAACAAAGAAATTGGTGATAAAGAATTAGAAAAAATTGAAGAATTTTTGATCCAATCAGATGTGGGGGTAAAAGCATCTTCTGAAATTAGACAGGAAATTTCTAACCGTAAAATTGATCCGAGTAAGAACGAACTTGAAGAGATTCAAAATATTATAAATAATTATATAAACTCTTTATTGAAACCTTTAGAAAACAAAAATTTTTTTAGTAAAACTGAAGCGAGGAAAGCAGTTCTTATCTCTGGAGTAAATGGTGTAGGCAAAACCACAACAATTGCAAAAATGTCAAAACTTTATAAATCAAATCATAATGAAGTAATTTTTGCAGCTTGTGACACATTTAGAGCAGCAGCAATTGGTCAGCTGGAGAGATGGTCAAAAAAATTAAATTGTGAAATAATTAAGTCTGAACCAGGAAGTGATCCTGCATCCGTTGCCTATAAGGCTATGGAGTTTGCAAAGAACAATAATATAGATATTACTTTAATAGATACAGCGGGTAGATTGCAAAATAAAAAAAATTTAATGGATGAATTTAAAAAAATTGGAAATGTAATAAAAAAAATAGATGAGAAAGCGCCACAAGATGTAATTTTAGTCTTAGACGCAACATCTGGTCAAAACGCTATAAATCAAGTCGAAGAATTCAATAAGATTATACCAATCACAGGGTTAATTATGACCAAACTTGATGGTACAGCAAAAGGTGGTATTTTAATTGCAGTTTCTAAAAAATTTCAGTTACCAATTATCGCTTTGGGGTTTGGTGAAAAAGAAGATGATCTTCAAATCTTTGATAGTGAAAGTTTTTCTAAAAATTTCATTAATTTTAATTGATCACTATATAATGTTTAAAAAATTTTTAATTTTTTCTAACAACTCTTCATCAAATTCCATCATATGGTCATCACCTTTTCTAAAATAACTTAACTTGGGTTCAGAAAACTTTTCGAACATTTCTTTTCCCATGCTGAAAGGGACAATTTTATCTTTGTCACCATGCATTACCATTTTAGGAAAATTTATTTTATCAATTTTTTTTATCGATTCGTATTTATCTTTCAAAAGTATTTTTACTGGCAAATATGGATAATATATTTTTGATAATTTAACCATTGATGTAAAAGGCGACTCTAAAATTATTCCTGCAAAATTATGTTTTGATGCTAAATCAACAGCCACTGCTGTTCCTAACGACTCACCGTATAAAATTATGTCTTTGTCAGATACACCAATATTATTCAGCCATTTTTTTGCTGCCTCAGAATCTTTGTAAAGACCGATTTCATTTGGCTCACCCTTATTACCACTAAATCCCCTGTAAGCTATGATCAAATAGTTTAAATCAAGTTTTGAAATATCGTTTAATTTATAAATTCTATTTTGAAGATTTCCTGCATTACCATGAAAAAAAAGTAATGTTTTAAATTTTTTATTTTTTATATGATGCCAGCCTAAAAGTTTAAAATCTGAATTTATATAAACTTTTTCAATTTTATGATTTAATTGATTTTCCTCAAGATAGTTATTTTCATTAGGATGATACATTAATTTTCTCTGTGAAAGAAAAATAACTATTACAACCACTAGATAAATGACTGTTAAAACTATAGCAGAATTTAAAACTATCATTGAAATTTTCTTATACATTTTTTTTTTTATATTTTACTAAATAAACACCTAAAAATACTAATATTGTTCCATATACATGGAAAGTTTTTAAATTTTCACCAAAGAACAAAATTCCATAAAAAGCGCCATACACAGTAAAAAGATATAAAGTGAAACCAGTTGTAGTTGCTCCTAAATATCTTTGAGCATAGGTATACAAGGAAAATGCAATTATTCCTGGAGAGACTGCTGCAAATGTCACCCAAATTATAAAGTTTGTATCAAACGTAGTACTTTTTATAAAAATTTCTTCAGTCAAATAAAAAGGTAATAAACTTAAAGCACCAAATAAAGATATTAGTGTAAAACGCTCAAATACTTTAAGCGATGACTTCCAGTAAAATAAAAATATAGAGTATAAAGCCCAACCAATTGAAGCTCCTAGCATCCAGAGATCACCTTTGGTAAACGTTAATTCAATTAATGCTAAATAATTTCCTTTGATAATAATAATTATAACTCCTATTAAACATGATATTAGTCCTGTTATTTTGAGTAAATTCATTTTTTCTTTAAAAAAAAAATAGCTTATTAAAATTATAAAAATTGGAGAAGAAGTATAAATTATACCCATATTTATTATTGTTGTAGTTTGACCTGCGATAAACGGGAAAGCCCCACAAACTCCACATCCCATGAAACCCAAAAAAAATAATTTCTTAAATTCTTTAAGTATAATTTTTTTTTTAGAGAAAATTGTGTAATTAAAAGTTAACAGAATTAAAAAAACTGTTAACCATCTCCAAAAGGCAAGAGATATTGGCGGTATAAATTCAACTCCACCTCTTGCAACTATAAGATTACTTGCCATAAATATTGGTTGAATTACTAATAAAGAATAAGCTAAAAGCTCTTTTTTGATCACGAAACGTGTTATGATTTATCGAAAAAAGATTCGTATATCATCATTACTATGGCTATACCCATTAAGATGTATACTGGCAAAACATCCAAAAAACCAATCATCATAGATCTTGTTAATGTTGTTGCGAGTCCGACTAAAAAAAATATTGCAAAGCTCAGACCAATAATAACTGTAATTTTATTCATTAAATTTTTTGCTTTCCTTTTCTAACCAGTTAGCTACACCTAAAAATCTGTTGTCATCATGCCTATCGCCAACTAATTGAACACCTAATGGTAAATTATTTTCTCCTTGAAGTAAAGGCAGAGAAATTGCTGGTGTATGCATATACGACCATACCCTATTAAAATCAGCACTACCTGTGCTCTTTAAACCTTTGTCGGCTACACCTGTGCTACATGGGCTTAGCACTCCATGATAATCTTCAAATACCTCTTTATAAGACTCATAACTTCTCTCCATAAAGTCAACAGCATCTAGATATTCTTTAGCAGAATGCTTCATCCCCTTTGAGATAGCTACTTGCATTTCCTTTGAAAGTTTTGACTTTGATTTTTTGTAGTAAACTTGAAAGTTATTAGCTAAATCAGTTTCATGTATTAATCTGTGGTATTTGTCTATATCCTTAAAGTATGAAGGAGTATCAAATACTTCAATATTTTTTTTAAAAGATTTTATAAAAAATTCAAATGCCTCTCTGGATTTTTTATCGACTTTCTTCCAACTATCTGTCTTATAAAAAATAAACTTTGGATCAAACATAGGTCCTTTTTTACACTCATCTAACATAAATTCTGAGGAGTAATGTATGGTCGCTTTATCGTAAGAATCTTTTTTAATTAACACTTTTGCAAGTAAAGCAACATCTTCTACAGTTCTTCCGAAAACTCCTATATGGTCAAGATTATACGAAGTTCTTAAAACTCCATTACGTGAAATTAATCCATAACTCGGTTTATAACCAACGACACCGCAATAAGACGCTGGCCTAATCACTGAACCTCCTGTTTGAGAACCAATTGATAAAGGAGCCATATGAGAAGCTATAACAGCTGCCGACCCACTAGAAGATCCACCTGGAGTTCTTGAATAATCGTGAGGATTTGTTGTTTTAGGTGGAGCAAGGTAAGCTAATTCAGAGGTATTTGTTTTTCCCATTATTAACGCACCTGCTGATTTAAGCAAATCTACTATCTCTGCATTTTGTGACTCTGTTTTTCCTTTTCTTAAAACAGTTCCACACTCAGTTGGCATATCATATGTGCCAATTATATCTTTTAGTGCTACCGGAATTCCGTGGAGAGGGCCTACTGGTTTTCCCGATCTTCTATGGTTATCTGCTTCCTCTGCTTTTTCTAGAAGTAGTTTTTTGTCAAAATGAGCCCAAGCTTTTACATCTTTTTCAAATTTATCTATTTGCTCAATGTATAATTTGCATAAATCAACAGAATTTAAATCAGATTTTTTTATTTTTTCTGCTATTTCAGAGACAGTTAATTGAAATATATTGGACATTAAAATTTATTCTGCGAATAAAACATCTGGTAACCATAAAGCAATACCAGGAAACATATACATTAAAACCATTGCAAATATCACTATTCCAAGAAAAGGCATTATACCTCTAAAAATTTGCATTAGTTCAACATTTCTACTTTGCACACCTTTTAAATAATAAGCTGACATTGCCATCGGCGGAGTTAGAAAAGATGTTTGTAAATTTAAAGCTATTAACATTGCAAAAAAATACGGGTTTACTCCAAAAAATTCTACTAGCGGTAAAAATATTGGTACAAATATAATTAAAATCTCAGTCCACTCTAATGGCCAACCAAGTAAAAATATTATGATTTGTGTGATAACTAAAAATTGCCAAGGTTGAATATCCATTGATTTAAAAAATTCTTCAAAAACTTCGTGGCCTCCTAAATAAGAGAAAACTGATGCAAATGTCCAAGATCCAACAAATAACCACATAATCATTGCACTTGTTTTAGCCGTTAGAAAAACAGACTCTTTAAAATTTTTCCATTTTAATGACTTATAAAAAAAAGATAAAATTAAAGCTCCAAACGCTCCTACTGCAGCTGCCTCTGCTGGAGTAGCTAGTCCACCTAAAATTGTACCTAAAACTAAAATTATTAATGAGAACAATGGAACAAAAGAAACTAGAACCTCTTTTAAAATAACCGATCTTGGCGGAATTTCCTCTGCTGCAGGCTTAGGTGCTAAAGACGGATTGAAATATGCTCTTATAATTACATATAGAATGTAAAGACCTGCTAACATTAAGCCAGGAAATATAGCAGCAGCAAAAAGTCTTAGTGGAGATAATTGAGCTATTACTGCATATACAATTAACATAATACTTGGAGGTATTAAAATTCCCAAACATCCTCCTGAACATATAACTCCAGAAGCAAATTTTTTATCATATCCAGCTCTTATCATTGCTGGCCAAGCTAAAAGACCCATTAAAGTTACAACTGCTCCAATTATTCCGGTTGCTGTAGAAAATAATGCACAAGTTACAAGTGCTGCGACAGCCATTGAGGCTGGCAATCTATGGGAAGCAAGTCTTATAGCAAAAAACAATTTTGCTACTATCCCAGCTCTTTCAACTAAGTAACCCATAAATAAAAATAAAGGTACCGCTGTTAAAACTGTATTATCCATTATGGTGTAAGTATTTTGGACTAATAAAGAAAATATCCGATTATCAAGCAGATGATCCATCCTAGTTGGATCAAAATAAGCGTAATATCCAAACCCAACACCCATAGCTAGTAGAGTGAATGCAATTGGAAAACCTAAAAGAACTGCAAATAAAAATAAACTCATCATTAATATTGCAATTTCTGGATTTGTTAATTCAAATAACATCAGCTTTTTCGTCTTTCTGAGATGTTCTCATTAATATTTTTTCTGTTTCTTCAGCACCTGCTGACATTCTCTCCGGCCAATGACCTGTTTTAATACATATTATTGCTCTACAAACTTCACTAATTCCTTGGATTGTTAATAAAATTCCTGACAGAGGTATTATAGATTTTGCCATATAAATTTGTATTTGTGCAGGACTGTTCCAACTAGTTTCTTTAATTTTCCATGCTAACGCTGCATATTCATATCCATAAAATACTAGAGCTAAAATTCCAGGGAAGAAAAAAATAAAATACAAAATTAAATCAATCCAGCCCTGAACTCTTGTAGGGAATAGTCTGTAAATAACATCTCCTCTAACATGTGCCTCTGTTGACAAACAATAAGCACCTGCCATCATAAAAATTGCTCCATACATTTGTAAACTAAAGTCAAAATTCCAAAGTGTTGGGCTGTTAAAAGCGTAAGCCATTATTACTTCATAGCAAGTTCCACCCATAAGTATAACTATGCACCATGAGAAGGCTTTACCCATTGATGCACTTAGTGTGTCTGCGAATTTTATGAAAGATTTCATAATGTCACTTTACGTTAAATTCTATCTATTAATCAAACAAAAAAAAGGGGGCCATTGGCCCCCTTAATTAAGATTATATCTTGATTATATTTTTACTTTAGCAATTGGTCCAAACTCATTTTCATAAGCTAACTTGTAATTAGGCTGATTCATCAGCAAGTATTTCATTACTCTCTTAGCGTATGCTTTTTGAGAATCGACGATTTTCTTAAAGAAAGGATCTTTCTTATTGAAATCACCGATAACTTTATCCCAACCTTTTAATTGTTGAGCTAAAATTTCATCTGAAGTTTGGTAAACATTTACTTTATGTTGATTCATTAATTTAGATAAATCAGCTGAATATCTAACTAATGCTTTAAAGTAGTTATCTGTGTTTGCAGCGTAAGCAGCATTTTTTAATATTGCTTGGTTAGCTGGTGACAGACCATTAAATGTTTTATTGTTAATTGGTATCTCAAACATCTCTTGAGATTGGTGGAAGCTTCCTAAGTGATAATGCTTAGAAACATCTTGCATACCAAACTGAGAGTCTGAAGTTGGGTTGTTAAACTCAGCTGCTTCAATCAAACCAGTTTTCATAGCTGGTTGAATTTCACCACCTGGTAACTGTCTTACGACCATTCCCATTGCAGTAAGAACGTTAGTAGCAAGACCAACTGTTCTGTACTTCATACCTTTAACGTCAGATACTTTTGTTACGTTCTTTTTAAACCAACCGAAAGGTTGTGCTGGCATAGGCATGTGGAATACACCTGTGTAATCGAAACCAACTTTTGCAAGTGTTTCTTCATACAGTTTTCTTCCGCCACCGTACTCCATCCATCCCATTACTTCTTGAGATGACATACCGTATGATGGTCCAGTTCCAAATAATGATGCTGCTGGATTTTTACCATACCAATAAGCAGTTACCCAGTGTCCCATATCTACAGCACCTGAACTTACCGCTTGACCGATCTCACTAGTCTTCACAACTGCTCCAACTGGTTGAAGATCGATTTTTAAAGAACCGCCGGACATGTCGCTAACCATTTTGCAATAGTCTCCTGCCATTTCAAAAAAGATGTTAGCACCACTTGGCCATGCAGCTTGCATTTTTAGAGTTTGTGGAGCTCCGAATGCAATGTTTGGCATTGCTACTGCTGCTGTTGCTGCTGCACCAGTTGCTGCCGCTGCCTTAAAGAACTTACGTCTTGAAGGAATTTTTCCCTTCAACGATTTTTTTTCTTTAATCATTTATTTCTCCTCTATTTAGTTAATTAACTTAATAATATTAAAGCACAAAATAAACTTGGAGTCTTAGGTTAAAATTGTTCTAAACTTAATTATTTACAACTATTGGTAGTATATATTTATCAATTTACTTTATTTTTGCATTTACCAGTTTTGAAAAATTCCTCAATATTATCAATAGCAAGATTAGCCATGGCTGTTCTAGTTTCTTTAGTGGCACTTCCAAGATGAGGTAATATGAAAACACTTTTATGTTTAAGATATCCGGGGTTTAAATTAGGTTCATTTTTGTAAACATCTAAGCCGGCTGCATAAACTTTTCTTCTATCTAATGCATCCAATAAAGCTTCATCATCTACTATATCTCCTCTAGCTACATTAGTTACTACTGCACCTTTTGGTAAATACTCCAAAGTTTCTTTATTTATAAGATTAATTGTTTCTTTTGATGCTGGGCAACATACAGATAATACGTCTGAAACTTCCATTAAACTTTTTAGATTATCATGATAAGTAGCTCCTTGTTCTTTATCAGAGCTCAATTTAGATCTATTGTGATAATGTATTATCATACCAAGCGACTTTGCAATTTTTGCAATTTTTTGACCAATACGTCCCATGCCTAAAATACCTAATCTTGATCCAGTTAATTGTTTGCCAATCAAATAGTCTGCTGACCATTTCCAATTTGCATCTTTTGCAGCCTGAATACCTTCACTTGCTCTTCTACAAGCTCCTAGAATTAACAATATTCCTATTTCAGCTGTAGCATCTGTTAAAACATCTGGTGTGTTTGTCACTGCTATATTTCTTTTTTTAGCAGCTACTAAATCAATATTACCAAATCCTACAGCAAAATTTGATAAAATTTTTATACTCTCTGGTAATTTATTGATAGTTGCCTCATCCATTTTATCAGTTAACGATGTTAATATTCCATCACAACCTTGACTTAATTCCACTAATTTAGATTGAGAATAAAGTTCATCATTCAAATTCAGTTTAGCCTCCCACAACTTTAAGGCTTTTTCTTCATTTGATCTTAGAAGTTTTCTGGTAATTAAAATTTTTTTCATTCAACTTATTAGTTTAAGTCAAAAATCTTACCAGGATTCATTATATTGTTTGGATCAATAGTTCTTTTAATAGACTTCATGACAGGTAAGTTATCGCCATGTTCTTTAAGGAGGTAATCTTTTTTATGAAGCCCAACTCCATGTTCCCCTGTAATTGTGCCTTCTAGTTCTAATGTTTTTTCTATAAGAATATCACTAAATTTTCGTATTTTTTGATAGGTCTCTTTTTTTTCTGGGTCATAGGGTAGTAAAACATGGAAATTACCATCTCCAAGATGACCAACCATTGGGGCTCTTAAACCAAATTTTCTTGCTTCTGCATCTGCAAAGTTAACACATTCCGTTATTTTAGAAATTGGTAAACAAACATCAGTTGAGTACACTCTGCCGTTATTTATTTGCGCTTTAACAGAATAATAGACATCATGTCTTGCTTTCCATAACTTGTTTCTGTCTGTTAAATCTTTTGCCCATTTAAAGGAGCTTCCATTATTATTTTTCGATATTTCTTCGACAATATCGATTGATTCTTTATTCGAAGTTTCTGATCCATGGAATTCAAAAAATAAAGTCGGTGTAGCTTCAACATCTTTTAGTTTTGAATATTCTATACTTATTTCCATTTGATCTTTATTAAGCATTTCAATTCTTGCAATCGGAATACCATATTGAATTACCTCTTGTGCCGTTTTTACTGCATCCTCTAAAGTTTTAAAATGACATACCGCACTCATAATGCTTTCTGGAATTGGTGATAATCTTAGTTGGATCTCCGTTATAACTCCAAGTGTACCTTCAGAACCAATGAATAAATTTGTTAAGTTATATCCAGCTGAAGTTTTTTTAGTCCTACTACCAGTTTTTATAATATCTCCGTTTGGAAGAACAACTGTCAATCCTGTGATGACAGTTTTCATAGTTCCATATTTTACAGCCATTGTCCCTGAGGCTGAAGTAGATGCCATTCCGCCGATAGCAGCATTTGCACCTGGATCGATTGGAAAAAATACTCCGTCTTCTCTTAAATAATCATTTAATTGTTCTCTAGTAACACATGCCTGAACCTTACAATCAAAGTCTTCAACATTAACACTCAAAACTTTATTCATTTTTTCAAGAGAGATGGTGATCCCTTGATCGTTTCCTACAACGTTACCTTCTAGAGATGTGCCAGTACCAAAAGGAACAACCGGTATTTTATGTTGATTGCAAAGTTTTAATATTTTTGAAACTTCCTCATTTGTTTCTGGAAAGACAACTGCTTTGGATAAAATCGGGTCATAAGTATCTTCACCCCTTGCATAATTTAACCTAGTGGATTCTGACTCAGAAAATCTTGTGTTAAGAATTTTTTTTAATTCTGACTGAACTTCATTATTCATAGGTAGATGATACTATAAAAATTTATCAAAAAAAATACTTAAATTATTTAAGCATTTTTTTTATATTTTCTAATGCTTGGGAAATGTTATCTCTCGAAGCTGCAAAACTAAATCTTACGTAATCCTGGCAAGTTTGTCCAAATGCTGTTCCTGGCACAATTGCAACACCAGCTTCGTGCATGGCCTTTTTACAAAATTCTCTACCAGTCATTCCTGTTTCTTTTACTTTTGGAAATGCATAAAATGCACCTCCTGGTAAACTACATTCAACGCCAGGTAAATCATTTAACCCTTTGTGAATAAGATCTCTTCTTGCAGTAAATTTTTCCATCATTTGATGAATTGAATCATCAGGTCCGTCTAAGGCTGCAATACCAGCATACTGAGCTGCTGCATTTACACATGATACGCTATTTATTAGTAATTTATTTACATGTTCAACTAAATGCTCTGGCCAGAAACTCCAACCTAATCTCCATCCTGTCATAGAATAGGCTTTACTCCAGCCCTCTAATACTATTAGTCTCTCCCGAAGTTTTGGATAATTAAAAAAGGTTGGCATCTCTTTGCCATCAAAAATTTGTCTACTATAAATCTCGTCACTTAATATTGTAACGTGAGGATGTTTTTCTAATCCTTGAGCGAGTTTATCAATTTCTGGTTTTTCCACGAAACTACCTGTTGGATTGTTTGGATTGATTAAGATTAATAATCTTGTTTTGTCTGTGATTAAAGACAATATCTCCTCTGCGTTAAACTTTAGATCTTTATCTTTGGTAAGATCATATGGGACAGGCGTTGAGCCTGTATAATTTATCATTGATTCATAAATTGGGAATGCTGGTGTTGGATGAATAATCTCAACACCTGGTTCACCAAAACACTGTATAGCATAGTGCATCGTAGGTTTACCGCCAGGCATTATAATAATTCTCTCTGGATCAATATCTTGATTATAGAGTTTTTTAATTTTTCTAGAAACAGCTTGTCTGCATTCTAAAATACCATTGGATAAAACATAACCATGATGTCCATCATCTAAAGCTTTTTTTGCAGCATCAACCACATGTTTTGGAGTTTTAAAATCTGGTTGGCCTAACCCAAGATGTATCATTGGTTTTCCAGATGCTTCAAGTTTTTTTGCTTCAGCTAAAACTGAAAATGCAGTTTCTGTTCCTAATCTATTTAAACTTTTTGCTAACTTCATAATTTTTATATTTTTATACTCTTTCTATAAATTAATTTTGAACTATTCAACTCTTTTAAATTTTTACAACCCATAAGCACCATGTTTCTATTTATTTCATCATGCATTGTACTTAATAAATGTTCAACACCTTTTTGACCTCCTGCAGCTAAAGAAAACAAAAACATTTTACCAAAACTGCAGGCTTTTGCGCCCGCAGCTAATGCTTTTAAAACATGGGTACCTCGTCTTACACCACCATCTAGAATAATTTCAATTTTATCACCGACTGCATCCGAAATTGCTTTTATTTGATCAAAAGGAGATCTTGAGCCATCTAGTTGTCTTCCTCCATGATTGGATACCATTATCGCGGTGCACCCAATATCAATTGCTCTTTTTGCATCTTCAACTGACATAACTCCTTTTAATGCGAAAGGACCGTTCCATTTTTTTACACAATACTCAGCATCCTTCCAATTCATTGCTGGATCATATTGTTCATTAATATAGTCTATTACTGATTTGGCAATGTTAGTTCCTTTGTCTGTTTTTTTTGCAACATTTGCTAACTTAAATTTTTCGTGAGTTAAGTAATTAAATACCCAAGTAGGATGCATAGCAAAACTTAAAAGGCTTTTTAAAGTTAATCTTGGTGGTGTAGTAAAACCTGTTCTATGGTCCCTTTCTCTATTACCAGCTACAAGAGTATCAACTGTTAAACACATACCATCAAAATTAGATCTTCTACAACGATCAATTAAATCATCTGTTATAGATTTATCTTTATGAACATAAAGCTGAAACAATTTAGGGCCACTAGATAAATTTGAAATTTCCTCAATAGTATTATTTGCCATAGTCGACATACTGTAAAAAGTTCCAAATTTGCTAGCCGCTTTAGCAGAGGCCTTATCTCCATCATGGTGATACAATCTTTGCATAGCACATGGAGACAAAAAAATTGGCATATCTATTCTTTTACCAAAAATATTTGTTGATAAATCTGGTTTACCAACACTAGCTAGAACGTTTGGTACTAAATCGCAATCATTAAAAGACTCGGTGTTTCTTTTGAGAGTGCTTTCATCATCAGATCCACCGTCAATATAATGAAATATAGGTGCAGGTAATTTTTTTTTTGCTAAAATTCTAAAGTCCTCAAAATTATAACAGCTTTTAAGGCTCATTTTGTTTTTAAATATTTCTAAATCTTAAATTGTCTCTGTTTAGATCGCTTATCTTGGTACAACCCATTAATTTCATATCTCTTTCTAGTTCTGCTTTATATTGTCCTAAAGCTCTTTCAACACCAGGCTGTCCAGCTGCAGCTAAAGCGTAAAGATATAATCTACCTCCTGCACAAGCTTTAGCGCCTAATGATAAAGCTTTAAGCATATGAGTTCCTCTTTGAAAACCACCTTCACATATAACATCAATTTTATCACCCACAGCATCCACTATTTCTGCCAATTGATCAAATGGTGACCTTGAACCATCAAGTTGTCTTCCTCCATGATTTGAAACCATTATTCCTGTGCATCCGATATCAACTGCTTTCTTTGCATCCTCAACACTCATAATTCCTTTTAAAGCAAAATGACCACCCCACTTAGAGCATAATTTTTCAGCATCGTTCCAATTCATAGACTGATCTAACATAGTAGAAAAATAGTTACCAATTGACGAATTGGTACTAGTACCCTCTTTTACAAAATCTTGTAAATGAGGTAATTCAAATTTTCCTTTTGTAAGATAATTTATCCCCCACATTGGTTTCGTAGCAAAACTGAATAAACTAGATAAAGTAAGTTTAGGGGGTGATGTAAATCCAGTTCTCAAATCTCTCTCACGATTTCCACCTGTTATAGTGTCTACAGTTAAAGCCATTACATCAAATTTAGCAGCTTTAGCTCTTTCTAAGCAAGAATCATTTAAACCTCTATCTTTATGAAAATAAAATTGGAACATTTTGGGTGTATCTATCATTGAAGATATCTCCTCAACACTAACAGTTGCTAAAGCAGAAACACCAAACATGGTATTAAATTTTTGAGCGGCTTTTCCAACTGCACGCTCTCCATCATAATGAAAAAGTCTTTGTAAAGCAGTTGGGGAACAATAAAAGGGTAGATCAATTTTTTTTCCGAAGATTGTTGTGGACAAATCAACTTTCTCTACTCCCCTCAATACATTTGGTACAAGATCTACATCATTAAATGCTGAAGTATTTCGATTGTATGTAACTTCGTCATCTGCAGCACCATCAATATAGTGAAATATTGGTGATGGTAATTTTTTTTTTGCTAAAGTTCTAAAATCACTAAAATTATGACAATCTTTTAAATTCATAATATTATTTTAGAAGCTTTTGAGGAAATTAAACATATAACTATTTGCCCCAGGATTTTTTTCCCCTAAACTAGCGTTGGATATATGATTATACGAAAAACCAAATTCAGTGTTTGGTGATAAATCTAAAGATAATTGCACTTCGCTTTTAAACTCAACTAAATGTCCTAAATCCTTACCATCACCTTTTTCATAAAAACCAGGTGCAAAACTTGGTGTTAAGTTAATTTTACCTAACGTATATTCTGCTTGTACTCCAGTATAAAGGTAAGTTGCATTGTCGGCTGTAAACATAAAACCTGTAACTGGTTTAATTGTTCCTAAAAAGCTATCTCTAAACAGATCATTATTTTTATGTTGAAAACCTAAAACTTGTGATTTTTTTCCATCATCACTAAAATCAAACATTCCTGTATAGATGTTATAATTATGTCCACTTTCAATTACTTTTTTTTCCTCAGATATTACTGAAGTCGTAGTAAAGAATAAAGAAATGAACAAAGTAATTATTAAATATGTTTTTTTCATTTTTTAAAATTTTTTTTACTGTTATATATTTTAAAATATATTATTGCACCACCAAATAAAAAAAACAATAATGGTATAAACCACAATAAAAAGGTTGTTTTTGAGTATCCTGGATCATACGAAATCCATTGACCATATTTTTTGATTAACAAATCGTAAATTTCATCTTCTGTTAATCCAGCTTCAATTTTTTCTTGTATAAAAATTTTCATACTTAATGCAAAATCGGAATTTGAGTCATAAACTGATTGGCCTTGGCAAATTAAACATCGTAAATTTTTTGATATATTATTTACATTTAAAGAATCGTCAGAAAAATTATTTTGTGGAATCAGAATTATTACTAATATGATCAATAGATATAGTATCTTATTTTTTGATAATTGAATTGATTTCATTTAAATGATTATTATTTATTGGGCCAATTATTTTTAATAAAATTTTTTTATTTTTATTAACTAAAAAAGTCTCGGGAACTCCATAAGCACCTAAGATTATAGAGGTTGTTCCATTTGAGTCTACCAAATTATAATTAAAAGGGTTTCCAAACTTATTTAAAAATAATTTTGCGTTTTTATTTCTATCTTTGTAGTTGACACCAATAATTTGTAAATTATCAAAATTGCTTAGAGATATTAAAAAACTATTTTCTTTTTCACAAGGCACGCACCATGATGCCCAAATATTTACTATTGAAAAATCTTTTTTTTCTAACAATTGCTTTATACTTAATTTTTCATTTGTGAATAATTCAGGCAAACTAAAATCTTCTATATAGTAATCTTTATTGTCATTTAATTTCGGAAAATAAACGTTTTCATTTTTGAGTGCTTTATTAAAAATAAAAAATGAAATCAGTAAAATTACTAACAAAATTAAACTAAATATAATTTTTTTTTGTTTTATCAAATATTGCAAACACACCTCCAAATATAATAATTAATGTTGAAATCCAAATCCATATCATAAAGGGTTTATTTTGATATCTTACATTAAATATGTTTTCATCCTTAATCAGATTAATAGTTATAAATCGATCTTTTAAAAAAGTAGTTTTAATAGCAGCTTCACTTGTGGCTATCACTGGTTGATTATAAATTCTAATCTCTGGTTTTAATTTTATAGTTTCATTTTTATTATTAGTTATTTCAAATAAACCTTGTATAGAGTCGTAATTATATTTTTTTACTGTTTTTACATTCTTAAAAAAGATTTTTTCATTATTAAGATTGAAACTTTCTCCAACATTTAGATTTTTAATTACCTCTGTTGAGCTAAAGCTGTTTACTAATATTGAGATCATTAGCATCGCAAAACCTAAATGGGAAAAACTTTGCGCTAGGTTACTTTTTTTAATCACAAAGTTTTCTAAACTTTTAAATGCCAAATAAAATAAAGCTAAAAAAAGTATGTACAGAAGTATATTTTTTTCATTCAAGAAAATCACAGTTATTAAAGAAGCTGCTAAAGTAAGAAATAAATAAAATATATATTTTATTTTGAATTTAAAATTAGTTTTGATCCACTGCATACTTGGCCCAATAGACATAAATAAAAAAAAAGGTAACAAGAAAGGTAAAATAAGTTTATTATAAAATGGCGGGCCAACAGATATTTTTTCTGATGATATCACGTCTAAAAATATTGGATATATAGTTCCAACAAGAATGACAGTTAAAAAATAAATAATAAACCAATTATTAATTAATACCGATGTTTCTTTGCTCAATAAAAATATCTCTTTTCTAATTTCAGGATTCTTGTTCTCAAATAAAAAGAAAATAATAAAAGATATAAATATTAAGACAAACAAAAATATTAAAATGTAAATGCCTCTAGTAGGATCGTTAGCAAAAGTATGCACTGAGTTTAAAATGCCAGATCTTACCAAGAAAGTTCCTGTGATACTCAGCATAAATGTAATTAAACTTAAAATAATTGTCCAATTTTTAAGAATATTTCTTTTTTCCAATGTAACGACACAATGGAGTAAAGCAGTCAAACTCAACCATGGCATCAGAGAGATGTTCTCCACTGGATCCCAAAACCAAAATCCTCCCCAACCTAACTCGTAGTAAGCCCATATAGACCCTAACAAAATTCCGCCAGTTAAAAAAATCCAAGATAAAAAAGTCCAAAATTTTAAATTTTTAGCCCACTCATTATTGACATATCCATTAATCATCGCAGATAAAGCGGATGCAAAAACTATGGAAGTGCCTACGTATCCAACATACAATATTGGGGGATGAATACCCAATGCAGGATCTTGTAAAATAGGATTTAGTCCTAGACCTTCACTAGGCACTGGAAAAATTAAATTAAACGGGCTTGATGTTTTTAAAACAAATATAAAAAATCCTATTGTTATTATTTGATGAAATAAAATGGTGTGTAATCTAAAATTTTTAGGTTCATTTTTAGACTTAATTGCGAAAAATAGTACAAAACTTGTTAAAACTAATAACCATAGTAATAAACTACCCTCATGATTACCCCATACTCCAGTAATTTTATAAAATAATGGTTTAGTAGAATGTGAGTTATTATAAACAGTTTCATTACTAAAATCAGATACAAGAAATGCAAATATCAAAAAGGAAAAAGCAAAAATTACAGAGCAGAATTGAAAAAAAATCAGTTTTGGAATTTTTTTATCTATACGGACTGAATTATTATTTACATCTAAAAGTGAAAACAAAAAAATTAGTAAAGAAAAAGATAAACCAAGAAATAAAGATATAAACCCGATTTGTGATATCATTTTTAATTCCCCAGTGACTTACTAACTTCGGGCGGCATATAATTTTCGTCATGTTTTGCTAATATTTTATCAGCAACAAAAAAATTTTGGTCTTTTAAAAATCCTTCTGCCACAACCCCTTTTTCTTCTTGAAATAAATTAGGCACACTTCCAGAAAAAGTTACTGCTAAATCATTTTTAAAGTCAGTAATAATAAAGGAAATACTTTCTTGTTCAAAATTAATCGAGTCTTTTTTAACCATTCCTCCTACTCTAATTTTTTTTTTATCGATTTCAGAGAGTTGTTTAATTTCTGTTGGAGATTTAAAGTACACAATATTATCATCAAGAAGTTTTAAAATTATGTAAACACTTAGAATTAAAGTAATAAATACAGAGGAAATAAAAATAATTCTTAGTTTGACTTTTTTTCCGTACATAAATCTTTTTAGATTTTATGAACTATAGTATTTTTTGCGAATATTTTATTTAAAGGTTGTTTTTCAGCCAATACTGTTTGAGTGCTATTCAGCTTGCTAAATTTCTTTGCAAATTTGTTACTTTCTTTAATTAATTGTTTTTTAGTTATTAAAAACAACGCAAAAAAACTGAAAAAAGTGAAAATAAACGATGACCATACAAAATGTCCATAACCGTTCATTGAAATAAGTTCATTAATCATAATCTGTTTAAACCTTTATTTTTTAGTTTTATCAATTCTGTATTATATTTCATCAAAAAAATTAACACTGAGAATAGAGCAAATGACGCAGTCATTAAAAATAATGGTGTCAGCATTGAAGAGTGAATTGCACTTCCAGATAATATTTTAATAGAGGATGGCTGGTGGAGTGTTGCCCACCAATTAACTGAATATTTTATGATTGGAACATTTATAACACCTATTAAAGCTAAACATGATGAGATATTAATTGCTTTTTGTTTATCAAAGATACGCCATGATAATAAATAAAGACTGTAGAATAAAAATAGGACCAACATGGAAGTAATTCTTGGGTCCCATGCCCACCACGTACCCCAAGTTGGTTTGCCCCAAATAGATCCCGTAACTAATGCAATTAAATTAAAGATAAATCCAGATGGAGCCAAACTTTTAGCAATAATTACAAAATTTTTGTTTTTAAAAATTAATATTCCTAAAGACAAAATAGCAATTATTGAAAAAATACTTAAAGATATCCATGCTGCAGGAACGTGTACATACATAATTCTCACTGCATCACTTTGTAAATAATCTGATGGTGACAAAATTAGTGCTTCAAATAAACCTAGCGTCAAACATATTATAAATAAAATTATTATTATTTTTTTGAAAGTAGGCGATGTAATAATATTTTTATTTTTTTCTATTAGTTTAAAAAGCATAAAATATTATTATATTATTTTTTTTTAAATTGAAAATTAACTGATCAAGAATGTTGAGGGAGATAATTTTAAGGGAAACGTTAACATCCTTGATCAGTAAAATCATATATATTGGAACGATTTGTCTAAGTTTTGAAATAATTGTGGTTAAAAAGTGACTAAATCAATTAGAGGGTTTAAAGTATGCTGAGCCTTTTTTACCTGAGAAAATCTCGTTCAACATAGGGTGTTTTATAGGGTCTCCTGAGTAATCTTTTATAAGATTTTGCTCAGAAACATAAGCCTCATAAGTAATATCGTCATTTTCTGCAAGTAAGTGATAAAAAGGTTGATCTTTTCTAGGTCGCACGTTTTTAGGTATAGACTCGTACCATTCCTCTGAATTATTAAATTCAAAATCTACATCGTAAATAACACCTCTAAAATCAAAGTGTTTGTGTTTAACGACATCACCTATTGAAAATTTTGCTTTTTGAATAGTCACTAATTAAATATGTGTATTCTTATAAAAAAATCAATAAAAAAAATATTAAATTTTTGCATATCTGATAGGATTAACCTGTGAATAAGTCATTAATTAAATTCATCACTGATTTTGGACCATTAATAATATTTTTTAGTTTTTATTATAAAAGTGGAAAGAACCTGCAAGTAGCAATACCACCCTTAATTATTGCGACAATAATCTCTGTAATTATAGTATGGCTGTTAGAAAAAAAAATACCGTTTGTACCTCTTTTAGGAGGTATTTTGATAACTTTTTTTGGTGGTTTAACAGTTTATTTTAAAGACCCTATTTTTATATACATGAAACCAACAATAATTAACATCATCTTTGCGTTTGCACTATACTTTGGTAAATATTTTACATCAGAACCAATTCTAAAAAAAATTCTTGGTAAAACTATGCCATTAAATGATCAGGGATGGCATAAACTTAATGTAAGATGGATGTTTTTTTTCATTTTTTTAGCAATTCTGAATGAGTTTGTTTGGAGAACGCAATCAGAAGAATTTTGGGTAAATTTTAAAGTTTGGGGGATGTTACCAATTACAATTATATTTACTGCATTTCAAATTCCTTTAATAAATAAATATAAGATAAATGAATAGAAATTTAAAACTTATAGTAGATAATTCTTCTAAAAAAAAAGAAAATAGATTTTTTTTTGAAAAAAAAGAATTAAAAAATATATTAGATCTATATGCTAAAATGGTCTCCAGGGGTACATGGAAAGACTATGGGCTAAATATTTCTTCAAAAAGAGTAAGTTTCAGTGTGTTCAAAAACTCTGCTGAAAATGCAATTTATAACATTACTAAAAATTTTAAACCTTCTAATAAAAACTTAAAATATTTAATCACAGATAATAGAAATCGAATTATCAAAAGCTCTGAAAATTTAGATAAACTCTTAAAAGATATTGATTGGAAAAAAATGTAATTATCTTCTTTGCCCGAAGAGCCTTAACAACATGATAAATAAATTTATAAAGTCTAAGTAAAGCGTTAGAGCACCCATTATTGCTTTTTTACCCGAAATTTCAATTGTATCACTTGCAGAATACATATTTTTAATTTTCTGCGTATCATAAGCAGTCAGACCTACAAAAATCAAAACGCCTAAGATTGAAATTACAAAATACATCATTGGAGATTTTAAAAATATATTTACTAAAGAGGCAATAATAATACCAATTAATCCCATCATTAAAAATGAGCCAAGCTTAGTTAAATCTCTTTTTGTTGTGTAACCATAAATACTCATTGCTCCAAAAGTTGCTGATGTAATAAAAAATACCCTTGCAACGCTAACTCCTGTGAAAACTAAAAGTATCCAAGATAATGATAATCCCATTAAAGCAGCAAAAATCCAAAAAACAGTTTGTGCTTTAGCTACTGACATTTTGTTAATTCCAAAACTCATATAAAAAACGATTCCTAACGGAGCTAGCATAATGACCCATTTTAAACCTGAGTTAAAAATAGCTTTTCCATAATCTGTTAAAGCAATTATTTGGCCAGATGCGCTAACTTCTGCTGACATCTTAAATGATAATAGTGAAATTATTCCAGTTAACAGTACTCCTGTTGCCATGTAATTATAGACCTTGAGCATATAAGATCGTAAGCCCGCATCCCAAACTACATTTTTTTTAACACTTGTTGCTTCGAATATATTTTGTCTGTTAAAATCCATGGTATTAATATAATTATTTTAAGCTGATATTCAATGGTCAAAACTGGCAAAGATTATTAGAAATTTATGAATTTTAAAAAATTGGGCAATACAGACTTAGATGTTAGTACAATTTGTCTCGGTACTATGACTTGGGGTGAACAAAATTCAAAACAAGACGCGTTCGATCAGATGGATTATGCTTTAGAGAACGATGTAAATTTTTGGGATACAGCTGAAATTTATGCAATACCACCTAAAGAAAGCACATATGGAAAAACTGAGGAAATAATAGGTGATTGGTTCACTAAAACAAAAAAGAGAGATAAAGTCATACTTGCAACGAAGATATCTGGACCTGGACTGAGTTGGATTCGAGGTGGAGGTAATCAATATGATGAAAAAAATTTAAATAAGGCTGTAAACAATAGCCTTAAAAGATTAAAGACAGATTATATCGACTTGTATCAATTACATTGGCCAGAGAGAAAAACTAACTTTTTTGGAAGATTAGGTTACGAACATAAAGATAGTAATGATTGGAATAAATTTGAGGATATTCTTAATGCCTTAGATAAAATAATTAAAACTGGTAAAATTAGGTACATTGGTCTTTCTAATGAAACAGCATGGGGATTATCCAAATTTTTAGAAATTTCTAAACTCAAAAAGCTTCCTAGAATGATGTCTGTTCAAAATCCATATAGTCTATTAAATAGATCTTACGAAGTCGGCTTAGCAGAAATTTCTGTAAGAGAAAAAAGTGGTCTTTTAGCTTATTCGCCTTTGGCATTTGGTTATTTAACTGGAAAATACAGAAATGGGGAATTACCAAAAAATTCTAGAATGCAATTATTTGGAGACAAATTCTCTAGATATAAAACAGAAAATGGTCAACTAGCTATTGAAAAGTACTTTAAAATTGCTGAAAGATATAATTTAGATTTATCCCAGTTGAGTTTGAAATTCTGTGAACTTCAACCTTTTATAACTAGTGTTATAATTGGAGCGACAACTATGGAGCAGTTGAAAACTGACATAGAAAGTGTAAATATAAATCTTAATAGTGAGATAATTGATGAAATAAATGAGGTACAAAAAATATATCCAAATCCATGTCCATAATTAAAAATACAATAATTCTGCTAATTCTTGTAATGAATTTTACGTCATTGCATGCTCAAGAAATAAAAAAAATTGGTAAATTCAAAGATTGGGAAACAATAGTAGTGACTGATGACTCTGCTAAATTGTGCTTCGCTCAATCTAAACCAGTTTTACAATCCCCAAAAAATAATTTAAGGGACGCAAGACTATTTATAAGTTTTAGACCAGCAGAAAAAATTGCAGATGAGGTAAGCATTACATCTGGCTATGAATACAATGTTCAAAATACTATTTTTGCTAAATCAGGTAAAAATAAAATCAAATTTGATATTTCCAAAGATAATTTTGCCTGGATCGCTAACAATAAAATTGAAAAAAAAATGATTAGCGTAATGAAGAAAGGCTCAAGAATTATGATAACTGGTTACAATAAATCTGGATCACAAACAATCGATCACTACTCACTAATGGGTTTCACAAAGGCATATAATAGCGCAAAAAAAAATTGTAGCTAATGAATAAACAAAACAGTTTTAATTATATTTGGCCTACGTTATTTGGAAGTTTCTTTAATCCAGAACATAAAAAAATAAAAGAACAATTAATTACTTATTTTGAAGAGTACAAAAAAAATAATCCAATAGGTAGAAAAAGTGGAGAAAATTTAAGACTTTACGAGAGTAAATACGACCTACATAGACAAAATAATGAAGTAATTCAAAATGTTTTTAAAAATTTTATAGTAAAAAGTTTTTTTGAAACTGCAAAAGAGGCAAATAAAAACTATTTAAATCAATTTAAAGATTCTCAGTTAGGTGTAACCATAACTGATGCTTGGTTCATACATTATGAAAAAGGAGGATTTGTTGCTCCTCATGCCCATGGTGATTGCAGTTGGTGTTGTGTTTATTATGTACAACTAGGAGAAGATGCATCTAGGAAAAACGGCGGAACCTACTTTCAAAAACCTTATCCTGCAAGATCAACATTTGACTTTGGTGCTTTTTATAACAAAGAAACTTCAATAGATATGCATCCTGAAGAAGGCAAGATGTTAATTTGGCCAAGTCATCTTATGCATGGATCCTATCCCTATGATGGAAAAAACGATAGAATTATAATTTCTGCTAATGCTCAAGTTTCTGTAATGCAAAACGGCAAACCTATAAGATCAATTTAATGAAAAAAATAGTTTTAGCTTATTCTGGTGGTCTAGATACGTCTATCATTCTTAAATGGTTACAAGAAAATTATAACGCTGAGGTAATTGCTTATACAGCTGATATTGGCCAACATATGGACAAAAACAAAATAACTAAAAATGCAAAAAAATTAGGAGTTAAAAAAATAATTATTAAAAATCTTAAAAATATTTTTGTAAAAGATTACGTGTTTCCAATGATAAGAGGTCATGCCATTTATGAAGGGGTTTATTTGCTAGGTACATCTATCGCCAGACCTTTAATTGCAAAAGATCAAATTAAAGTTGCTAAACAATATAAAGCATTTGCAGTTTCACATGGTGCAACTGGAAAAGGAAATGATCAAGTTAGATTTGAACTTGGATATCATTACTTTGGTCCAAAAATGAAAGTTATTGCCCCTTGGAGAATTTGGAAATTGAAATCAAGAACAGATTTAATCAATTATGCAAAAAAACATAACATTCAAATACCAAAAGATAAAAAAGGTGCACCACCTTTTTCAGTAGATGACAATTTATTTCACACATCTACAGAAGGTAAAGTTTTAGAAAATCCAAAGAATTCAGCTCCTGAATTTATATTTCAAAGAACAACATCACCTGAAAAAGCGCCTAATAAACCTTCTTACGTTTCTATTGGATTTAAAAACAGTGATCCAATTAGTATTAATGGGAATAATTTAACTCCAGAAAAAATTTTAGAAAAATTAAATCATCTCGGTGGGAAGAATGGAGTTGGAAGAGTTGATCTAGTTGAAAATAGATTTATTGGAATTAAATCGAGAGGGGTTTATGAAACTCCTGGTGGAACATTGCTTTTAATTGCTCATAGAGCAATGGAGTCTGTAACACTAGATAAAAAAACTATGCACAAAAAAGATTCAATAATGCCAAGATATGCAGAATTAATTTACAATGGTTATTGGTTTTCAAAAGAAAGATTCAAATTACAAAAAATTGTGGATCTAAAAAGAAACAAGGTAAATGGAATTGTTAAGCTTAAACTTTACAAAGGAAATGTTACAATTCAATCGAGAGTGACAAAAAGCAGCGCTTACTCAATGAAAAAAGTTTCTTTTGAGGAGAATAAAACATTTAACAAATCAAACGTTGAAAGATTTATTAATTTCCACAAAAAAAAACTAAAATAAAGAAATATGAATTTTGACGCCTCAAGAGCGAAAGCTTTAGATAAATTAAATCAATTTGTTGAAAAAAATCTTTCTGATTATTCAAAGCTGAGAAATTTTGATTTTGGTCCTGATAAAAGAGATAATGTTTCGTGCTTATCACCTTATATAACACATGGTGTTCTTAATGAAATTGAAATTATAAAAAAATCACTAGAAAAGTTTTCATTTTCAAAAAATGAAAAGTTTATACAGGAAGTACTTTGGAGAACGTACTGGAAAGGATGGTTAGAGTTAAGACCTAATGTTTGGAGTGACTATTTGATTGATTTAAGAAATATTAAAGAAAAATACAAACATGACAAAAATTATCAAAATGCAATAGAAGGTAAAACAAATATTGATTGTTTTAATGAATGGGTTAATGAGTTAAAAAATAATAACTATCTTCACAATCACACTAGAATGTGGTTTGCCAGTATTTGGATTTTTACACTTGATTTACCTTGGCAACTTGGTGCTGAATTTTTTATGCAACAACTTTTTGATGGGGATGCTGCATCAAATACTCTTGGATGGAGATGGGTTGCGGGAGTTCAAACACAAGGAAAACATTATCTAGCAAGTGAATGGAATATTAAAAAATTCACGAATAATAGGTTTAAAAATATTAAATTAAATGAAAATGCTCCTCCAAAAATTTCTGAAAGAACTTATACAATAATAAAACAAGATTTTAAAGATTCTGAAAATATTGAACCAATTAATTTATTAATTTTTGATAATAGTCTTTCTTTTGAATTCACAGAATTTAAAAATAATAAATTTAAAAAAATATATTTAGTTTCTAACAAAAATGAAAATAGATCAATCAAACTCAATGAAAAAGTAGCAAAATTTAAGCACCTTCTATTTAAAGATCAAGAAAATAGATTAAAAGAGCAATCAATTGATTGCGAAATAATTGATATAAGCGAAATTAAAAAAATTGACGAAAAAAATATAGGATTGTATCCGACTGTTGGAGAAAACCTAGATTATATCAATTTAAATAATTTAAAAATAAATTTTTTATATAGAAAACTTGATCAATATTCTTGGCAATATTGTAACAAAGGTTTTTTTAATTTTAAAAATTATATTCCCAAAATTATTTCAAACTTTACTTAATTTTTGTTAAGTTTTATCTTGCAAGTTTTATGAAGATGTCACCCATACCAGCATCTAGTTCCTCTAGGGGTGTATTATTTCTTAATTCACAATACCGACCAGTAATTTGATGATTTTTGACTAAATCAATATCATCATTTTTACATGTTCTTCCATTATGTAATAATCCTATAACTATTCTATTATTTAGATTATACACTTGATCATTATTGATTTTTTTGCCATCACAAAAATATTCTTTATTTACTCTATTTGGAAAATCATTTTTGTTGCAAGGGTTTTTAATTGTTATAACGTAGAATTCTCTTGAGCCATCAATAAATTTATATTTCATTTTTTGGACTTCTGAATACTTCATTACATCACAAGAACATGGAACGCAGCATCTATAATAATTACCACAGATTTTGTTGTTTGATTTACTCTCTTTAAGAAATAAAAATTCCGAGTCACTATCAGGATCAATTAATGATCCAGATACAGCACAAAATAACTTATTATACTCGATGAAATCTTTATATGTATTTTCTTTGTCTATGATATATTTAAAAAATTTAGGTCCAGCAGCATTTCTATTTTTATCTGGAAATATTCTAGACCAATCAGTTATTAGCTCTTTATGATAATTTTTTTCTTCGGCAATTACTTCTATTTGAAATAAAATTGCCAATAATAGTAAGCATTTAACTAAAATTTTTTTCATTTTTGTTTTATAGTAATTGTTTGATTAATTTCAATTTTATCCATAAAATCTTTTTTACCATTTGTCCATTTAACTTCTATTCTAAAATCTTTTTCATTTTTTCTAATTCCATAATGTGCCACAGGTTCCATTTGGCATAAATAACCAGATCCAGCATCTATTGTTTTTGAGTGCTTTCTTTGATTAGATATTAAAGTTACAGTTGCTCCCCTAGCAGGAGCTCCAAATTTATTGATTGGCTTGATCCTCAAATATTTATTATTTTTTTCTACTTTTGCTTTATACAATGTCAAAGGTTGTGCTTTACTTTCGCCGTGAGAGACTAATAATTCTAAAATACCATCATTATCAATATCAGCTACAGCTGCTCCAGTGCCAAATCCTTGAGTCTCAAGCGCCGCTTTTAATTTTATTTCCTCAAATTTTCCATTTTCATTTATTTTAAATAATTTGTTTGGTTCTGCGATATTGTTCATAAAAACTTCATCAAAACCGTCGTTGTCAAAATCAGCGGAGATAATTGTTCTTATTCTAGATGGTCTATCGAAAGCTTTGTTTCCTATGTCCTTAAATTCTTTATTTTCTAAAACGTATGCTCTATGATATCCATTCCAATTACCACTCAAAATATCTAATCTTCCTCTATAATAGATATCAGATAATGCAGTTCCCCTTCCATTCTGGATTACATCATCAACTCTGTAATCAAAAGCAACATCCTCAAATTTACCGTCATTATTTTTTAAAAGAAAGTTAGCGCCTCTTTCATTTGCTGCAAATATGTCAGCTCTATCTGTTAATATATGTCCTGATACTACTGCTCTTCCACCAGTAACTTTATCCAAATTTAAGGTTCTTGCTTTATCTGTTATTATGTTATTTTGAATTTCATAGAATCTAGTTGGTCCTCCATAATTAGCTACATAAATACCGTATTCACCATCACCCTTTCTATCAACACAAACTACAGATCTACCTGCAGTTAAGTTTAAATTTTCTATATTTTTTTTTAATTCAAATAAGTCAAAATAATTATTGTTAATTTTATCGATTAGTCTATCAGAGTATTTTTTTGTTCCACTATAGGTATCTGTATTTAAAAAATAAATTTCCTCAAAACCATCTTTATCTATATCGCAAGCTGCAACACCAATAGTTTTTCTATCTCGATCTAAAAAAATGTCCTCTTGGATTATGTTTTTTAATTTTCCATCAATGTAACCTAAAGCTAAGTTTGGATAACCAAAACCTGTGACTATAAACTCATTATTTCCATCTTCATTAATATCCGTAACCGAAACCCCGTAACTAAGCCTGCTTTCATTAATTGTTATAATATTTGAAATATCTTTAAAAAATTCTGCACGAGAACTGTTAATTGGTAATATTAAAGAAAAAATAATTAAAAATTTATATAAATAATTTACCTTTTTGATGAACATCTTTTAGAGCAATATTTAACTTTTTCCCAGTTCAGCTTCCATTTTTTTCTCCATTTAAAGGGCCTTTCACAAACTGGGCACAACTTAGTTGGTAGGTTTTGTTTTTTCATTAAGTTGGTGTTTGTTTTTTAAAAATAAAAAATAAGCTATAAATTCATAAGTGTAGTGAAATAAGATAAACAAAGGTTTAAAACTCAAAATTTTTGCTAAAAAATTATATTTTGGTATTTTTGACCAGATAATTATAAATGCTTTAGCTCCTCCAATAACTTGTCCATTGTCAATCACATGCAATCTTCTTAGAAGTTCTTCCTTAGATTTTGATGTTAAGTCAACTGCTTGTTGATTGTTTGTAATATCAACCCATTCTAAATTCTCATCAGAATTTTTTTTGTAGTGATCAATTTCTAGTTTACAAATATTACAAGAGTTATTAAAAAAAACTTTAACTGGCATTAGTGTTTTCCTTTATAAATTTATCTGCTGCAGCTAGTATAACTTTTTTCCTTTGGGCATTCATCTTGTCATATATTCTTACCATCATTGATAATCTTGGATTTTTTAAAAAAAAAGATCTATTTTTATTTATAAATCTCCAGTAAAGACCATCCATAATATTGCACCATTCACCTTTCTTAAAGTCCATCATTTTAAGAAAATAACTTGATCCACAAATATAAGGTTTAGTAGCAAAAATTCCTCCATCACTAAATAATCCCATTCCATAAACGTTTGGAGACATTACCCAATCAGATGAGTCAACAAACATCTCCATAAACCATTTATAAACATATATCGGTTTGACCTCACAAAGATTCATAATATTGGATAAAATCATCAACCTTTCTATATGATGTGACCAACCATGATCATTTGCATTTTTGATAGCATAATCTAGAGGTGGCAAACCTGTGTTGCCTTGATACCAAGTAGGTTTCATTTTACGATTATGTTTAAAAAAATTACCAGTTTCTAATCTGTTATAAAAATTTTGATAAATTCCTCTCATAAATTCTCTCCAGCCAATTACTTGTCTTATATAACCCTCTAAAGAATTTATTCTAATCTTTTTTTTTTTATGACTATCTAAAATTTTCTCTATAATTATTTCTGGAGTTATTAAACCTAAATTTATGTAGGGACTAAGAGCGCTATGAAATAATATATTATTTTTTTGGTCAACAGCGTCCTCATAATCCCCAAATAAATTAGATTTTTCTTTTATAAAAAATTCTAGTAATTTTAGAACATCTTTATATTTGGTCGCAAACCAAAAATTTTCTGTTGAACCAGGGTGTGTTGAAAATTTTGTTTCTATAATGTTTTTCAGTTTTTTTGTGTGGACTGTTTGATTTATTTTAGGAAATGAGGGAACTTTAATTCCTTTAGGTAGTTTCTTTCTATTATCTTCATCAAAACTCCATTTACCACCAACAGGATCTTCACCATTCATTAAGATGTTCATTTTTCTTCTAGTTTCTTTATAAAAAACTGCCATGAATGGTTTTTTTGATTTAGACAAATATCTTTTAAAATCATCTCTTGTATTAAGAAACATTGGAGATGTAATTATATTGAGCTTTATTTTGTTTTTCTTAGAAAAATCTAAAATTTTTTTTTCAAATGGTTTATCTTCAATTTCAAAACATGAAATTTCATTGATTTTATTTTTTTTTAAAATTTTTTTGATTTTTAAAAGATAATCATCTTTAAAAGTTGAGTCCTCAATTTTAGAATAAGTAATTTTAAAGCTATTTTTTTTTAAATTTTCATAAAATGATCTCATTGAAGAAAGAAATAAAAGGATTTTAAGTTTGTGATGTTTTTCGTAGGTACATAAACCATTATCTTCTGCCATAAAAAAAAGATGGTCTTTTTTGAAGCGGTTGAGGTATTTTAATGGAAATAATTGATTTCCAAGTATAATAAATAATTTCATAATTTATTTATAAATACTATTATATGATATGTCAGGAAAATATTTAATTTTTGGTGCGACAGGTTCTATCGGCTCAAATTTAGCTAAATCGATGGTTAGCAAAAATCATGACGTTCAAATTATAGGTAGAGATGAAAAAGGTCTAAATTCTTTATCGTCTGAACTTGGATGCAAATTTAGTATTGTTAATGTCTTAAACGAACAATCTATTAAAAATTTAAAAAATGAATTTGAAGGACAAGAAATTGCTGGTATTGCTTATTGCGTAGGCTCAATTGATCTTAAGCCTGTTCGCGCTGTTAAAAAAGATGATTTTACAAAATGCTTCGATTTAAATTTTTTTCCAATAGTTGAAATTATTAAAAATTTTCAAGATAATTTAAAAAGAAATAAAGGTTCCATAGTTATGTTTTCAACAGTTGCAGTGCAAAGAGGTTTCACTAATCATAGTATTATAGCATCTGTTAAAGGTGCTATTGAGGGACTAACAGTGTCATTAGCAGCTGAGTTTGCTCCTAACATAAGAGTTAACTGTATTGCACCAAGTTTAACTAAATCAAAAATTGCTGAACCAATATTAAAAAATAAATTAATCGCAGAAGGAGTAGCTAAAGCACATCCTATGAAAAGAGTTGGAGAAGGGAAAGATGCTGCTGCAATGGCTCAATTTTTATTATCTGATGATAGCTCATGGATAACAGGTCAAATTATTGGTGTTGACGGTGGTAGATCTAAGCTTTCTTAAATTTTTTGTTAAACTTTCATAAATATAATATAAATGTTAGTTGGATAACTTGTGAACAAAATTTCAGCAGAAGAACTTTTTAAAATTGCTTACGACCATTTAAAAGCTAAAAACTATAAAAAATCTATAGAACTGTTCGAAAAAATACTTAAACACCTACCACAAAATCTTTCTATATTAAGAAATCTTTCTCATGCATATGCTTATTCATCAGACTTTAAAAATGCAGAAATTACAATTAAAAAAATAATTAATATTGATGAAAAGGAACCATACATTTATCAGTTTTTAGCTTCGGTTCTAAAAAGTCAAGATAAGATCGACGAAATGATAGTTATAATCAATGAAGGTTTAGAAAAAAAATTAATGAATCCAAAGTGGAATATACAAAAAGATTTATTATTTCCATTTATACCTAAAGATAATAATGAAATTGAAAACTATCGAAGAAAAATTGAAGAATGTTATGATAGAGTATTAATAAGCGATATAAGTCTCAATTATGACAACGATCAAATTATTCAAGTACCTCACTTTGAATTATCTTATAGTGACCACGATAACTTAAATCTTAATAAAAAATGTGTAAAGGTAATTAAAAAACTATACCCAAATCTAAATCAAAATTACAATAATCAAAAAAAAGTAGAAAATAAGATAAAGATTGGATTTATTTCCGAATATTTTACTTCACACACAATAGGAAAACTATTCAAAGATATAATTTTCAGTCTTGATAAAAGTAAATTTGATATACAAGTATTTCATTCAAAAAGAACTAAGCCAAGCAAAATACTAGATGAATTTTTTGATCAGGAAAATAAGGGTGCAATTAAAAATAAATTTCTTCCTCTTCTATTAAAAGAAAAAATAGAATTTTTTAAAAAAGAAAATTTTGATATTTTATTTTATCCTGACATCGGAATGTCTGTTGAAATGTATTATTTATCAATGATACGTTTTGCGAAATATCAAATAACATCATGGGGTCATCCAGAAACAACTGGGAGTGAAACTATTGATTATTTTTTATGTACAAAAAATTTGGTTACAAAAGAATCATCTAAAAGTTATTCGGAAAAATTTTTGTTTATGGAGCATTTGCCTATGATTTATTCAAAACCTATAATTAAAAAAAAATTAAATAATGATGAAATTGGGAGAAAAAATATTTATTCATGTCCACAAACTCTCTATAAATTTCATCCTAACTTTGATGATTTTTTATTTGATATTCTTGATGAAGATAAAAAAGGTGTGTTATATTTAATTAAAGACTCTAATAAAGTTTATTACCATAAACTAATTGATAGATTTAAGAAAAATAAAAAATACGACTCTACACGTGTAATTTTCTTAGACCCCTTAGATAATGAGAGTTTTATTAATCATTTAGGATCATCATCTGTTCTTCTGGACCCTATCTATTTTGGGTCTGGAAATTCATTTTACGAGTCTATGGTTTATGGAACGCCAACTATTACAATGCCAAATAAATTTATAAAATCTAGATTGGTTTACGGAGCATATAATCAAATGAAAATAAAAAATCCACCAATTGTAAATAATAAAAAAGAATATGTTGAAATGGCGGTTAAAATTGCAAATGATGATAATCTTTTTAAATTAAAAAATTATTATCAAAAAAAAGCTGAGGAAAGACTGTTTAATACAAAAAAAGCTGGTGAGGAGTTTAACTATACATTATTAAGTCTTTTCAAATGATCTTTTAAAGCAATCTACAGTATTTTGTAGTAAACATGCTATTGTCATTGGACCAACTCCACCTGGAACTGGAGTAACCGCTCTTGCTATTTTTGATACTTCATCAAAATCTACATCTCCAACAATACCATTTTGAGTCTTATTAATTCCAACGTCTATAACAATTGAATTTTTTTTAATCCAATCCCCTTTTACAAGTTTTGGCATACCAACTGCTGCTACAATAATATCACCTTCCATGCATTCTTTTTTTAAATTTTTGGTTTTTGAATGTGTAATTGTTACGGTGCAATTTTCTTTTAGTAAAAGTTGAGCCATTGGTTTACCATTTAGGTTTGATCTACCAATTATAATAGCTTTTTTTCCATCTAAATTTGGTTCAACTTTTTTTATCAAATGGTAGCATCCGAGAGGCGTACAGGGAATTGAGCTTTTAAAACCAGATGAAAGGTTACCAACATTCATTGGATGAAAACCATCAACATCTTTATCTGGTGAAATTGCTTCAATAACTTTTTTTTTGTTTATATGCTCAGGTAAAGGTAACTGTACTAATATTCCAGAAACAGTATTGTCTTTGTTTAGTTCCTCAACCTTATTTAATATTTCCTCCTCTGTGACACTTTTTGGATATTTTATGATTTCTGATTTCAAACCAACTTCTATAGCTGATTTCTCCTTATTACGTACGTAAATTTGACTTGCTGGTAAGTCCCCAACCAATATTACAGTTAAACCAGGTACCTTTTTATACTTATTCTTAAGTTGAGATATTTCTAACTTTATCTCTTGTCTTAGTTCAGCTGCTATTTTTTTTCCATCAATTAACATAGTTATTTAATTAAAATATTAGTGGTGCTATATAAATCTTCATACACATTTCTATGAACCATATCAATAAAAGAAGGATTACTGGAGAAATATCAATCGCCCCAAGATTAGGTAAGAAAGCCCTAATCTTATTTAAAAAAGGTTCAGTAAGTCTATAAGTAAAATCTAATATAAGATAAACAAACCTATTTGATGTATTTAGTACATTAAAAGCAACTAACCAACTTATTATAACATTTGCAATTACAACATAAGAGTAGAGTTTTAAAATTTGCATACATAAGTAGAAAATTGCTATCATTTTTTTTCAACATAAATAGATTGGCTTGGAAAAGCAAAAGATGCTCCATTTTTTTCAACAATTTGTTTGACAGATATTGCCAATTTCTCTTTAACTTTTAACCACTCGTTCCAGCTACTTGTCTTAGTGAAACATCTTACATACATATCAATAGAACTATCCGAAAACTTATCAACTCTGACTGCAAGCCCAATATCTTTGTTATAATCGTCATTATCGTTTATGTGGTTTTCAATTTGATCTCTTATATTTTTAAGTTGTTCTATTGTTGTGTCGTACTGTAATGTTATTATCCAACTAATTAACCAATTAGTAGTTTGGCTGACATTAATAACTGCGTTTTCGGCGAATTGAAAATTTGGAATTATTGCAAGTGATTTATCAAACTTTCTAATTGTGGTCGACCTAAACCCAATTTTTTCAACTATACCCTCAATAATGCCTTCAACTAATATCCAGTCCCCCATTTTAAATCTTTTTTCTACCAGAACTAAAATTCCTGAAATTAAATTTTTGAATAAATCTTGAGCACCTAATGCTACTGCAACACCAAATAATCCTAAACCAGCAATTATTGGTCCTATTTTTATACCCCATAATTCTAAAACTGCTGCAGCGCCCAATATAAATATTAAAATTTTTAGAGATTTAATTATCCAACCAATTAATTCCCTGGTCAGTATTTTATCTAAACCACTTAATACATAAGAAATCGGTTCAATTATCTGATGAATTATCCAAAAAAGTAGAATTGTTATTAAAGTCCTATTTATATTATCTACAAAGGATCTGGTATCTTCTGAAAAAGTCATGTAATAACTTGCGAAAAAAAAGCCTAAAACTATAGGTAAAAATCTTGCAGGTCCTACCATTGCCTTTACGAAAGTATCATCAAGCTTATTTGACGTTTTTTTTGAAATAACCTCTAATTTTTTTATTATAAGTTTGCTTATTAAACCTCTGAATATTAAAAATATTAAAAAAATACCTAAACCAATTACAATTTGGCCTATGTCAACTCCTAGTATTCCCTTTTCCCATACCGACAAAAATAGTTTTTTAAAGTTAATTAATGCTTCCATATTTAAATTTTATATAGCAAATATTCTTCTTCACCAGGATTAAATAAAAATATTTTTTTCCATTTAATACCATTTAATACTGATGAAGTTTTTTCACCTATACACATTAAGTTAGTATTCATCCAATAGTCAACTAATTCATATTTTTCAATCAAATTTAAAAAGCTTTTTGCACTATTTTCTGAATATATATATATAATTTTAGGAACATCTTCTTTTAATTTTTTTAAAAATTCTAAATCTAAATTTTGATTATGTAAAACTTTGTAATTAATTAATCTATTTACAGAATATCCTTCTGATTTTAATTCAATATCCAAACGTTGTGTTACGATTTCTCCACTTACATATAAAATTTTTTTTTGCTTATCAGTAAAATTTTGTAAAATTAATTCTTTTAGATTATTCACATTTCCTTCTGCAGCAAAAATATTTTTGAATCCTCTTAATTTCGCTGATCTTTCTGTTGCAAATCCAACACAGAAACATGTAGTTTCTTTGTTTATATTTTTTGTTTCTAAATTACGAATTGAATTCGAACTTGTAAAAATTAAAGCTTCATAACTGTTAAAATCTATTTGTTCATAATTAATTTTCTGAATATTTAATAATGGTAAATGAGAAACCTTGAAACCCTTAGATTTAAAATTAAAAATTAAATCTTTCGAATCCTCCAAAGGTCTAGTTAATAATACGTGCATATTACAATTTATAATCTCCGTTAGACTCTGTTTTTAAATAACCGGCTACTTTTTTGGCAATTTCCAAATACATGTTTATTTCGCCTGTTTCTTCACAAAAGTATCTGTTATTACCTTTTACTGAAAACAGTTCTGCAATAATAGAAATATTTTGGTTTTCTATTTTTGAATTTACTCCAATTGCGGTACTACAGTCCCCTCCTAAAATTTTTAAAACTTCCCTTTCACATTTTCCCATTATTTCTGTTTTAGGATGATTGATTTTTTTTAAAATTTCTAAGATATTGTGATCTTTTTCCCTCGCTTGTAAGGCAATTATGCCTTGTCCGGCTGAGGGAACTATTTCTCTACAATGAAATTCCTCAGAAATTAAGTTTTCTAAATTTAAAGACGAAATACCTGCCTTAGCTAATATAATTGCATCATAATTTTTATTTCTTAACATACTTATTCTTGTGTCTATGTTGCCTCGTATAAGTTTAATTATTAAATCGGGTCTTTTAAGTCTAATCTGAAATTCTCTTCTTGGAGAAGATGTCCCAACTATTGAATTTTTTTTTAAATTTTTGAAAGATAAATTACCGTTGCTTATAAGAACTTCATTAGGGTAATTTCTTTTTAAAAATGATTTCAAAACAAGTCCTTTTGTAGTCTCTGAGGGGATATCTTTTAAAGAATGAACCGCTATATCAATTTTATTATTTATTAACTCATGTTCTATATTTTTAATAAATTCACCCTTCCCACCAATATCTGAAGTTCTGCGATCAAGAACCAAATCTCCTGTTGTCGTAATTTTTTTTAATTCAATTGACCCGTTAAAAATAGTTTTAATATTTTTAATTGCTATTTCAGCATATTTGATAGCTAATTTACTACCTCTTGCACCAACTATGATTTTTTTTTTATTCATTAAATTCTAATAATCATATATTTTGCATTTAAATTAAATTAATAAAATTATCTTATGAAAAAAAAGCCAATAATATTGGGTATTGAAACAAGTTGTGATGAAACTGCGGTATCAATAATAAAGGATACTGGCGACCATATACCCGAAATATTAGCAAATGTAGTATCTAGCCAAGATAAGGTTCATAAAAAATTTGGTGGTGTAGTTCCAGAATTGGCAGCTAGATCACACTTAGAAAAAATCGATATTATCACAAAAAAAGCTTTAAAAATAAGTAAAATAAAAATTAGTCAAATCGATGCTGTTGCAGCTACAGCTGGCCCTGGTTTAATTGTTTGTTTATCTGTAGGTTTTAATTTTGCTAAAGCTCTTGCAGCAGCTTTGGGCAAACCTTTGATCGCTGTGAATCATCTAGAAGGTCACGCACTAAGTCCTAAATTACAAACTAAACTTAAGTATCCATATCTATTATTATTAATTTCTGGAGGACATACACAATATCTTTCTGTAAATGGACTTGGAAGATATAAAAGACTTGGAACAACAATCGATGATGCACTAGGCGAGGCTTTTGACAAAACCGCTAAAATTTTAGGGCTTAAATTTCCGGGTGGACCAAAAATTGAAATTTACGCAAAGAAAGGAAATCCTAATAGATATCCACTGCCAAAACCTATATTTAATAGAGGTGGATGTAATTTATCTTTTGCTGGTCTCAAAACAGCTATCGTTAAAGTAAGCAGAACATTAAAAACAAAACAAGATAAGTATGATTTGGCTGCATCCTTTCAAAAAACTATTTTAGAAATACTTTTTAAGAAAACGAAGGTAGCAATTAATGAATTTAAAAAAATTAATAAAGGTAATCAATTTATAATAGCTGGAGGTGTTGCTTCTAACAACAAGATTAGAGAGGTGCTTAAAAAAGTATCTTGCGATTATGAGATGCATGCTATCTTTCCAAATAAAGAATTTTGTACAGATAATGCAGCGATGATAGCAATTGCAGGTTTAGAAAAATTTAAAAAAGGTAATTTTGATAACCTTGATTTCAGTGTAAAACCAAGATGGCCACTTGATCCAAAAGCTGCTTTTCTTAAAGGAGCTGGAGTTAAATTATAAATATTTTAAATTTGCTCATAAACTTTTTCAATATTTTTTGCAAATAACTCACTATTAAATAAAGGATTTTTATCTTTAAAACTTTCAATCTTTTGTTTAAGTTTTAGTAAGGTACTTTTATTGTTAGCTAAATAAATTGCTTTATTCTCGTAATCTTCATTCGAATTAGTTATCAACTCAGATAAATCACTTGTGGTCAGTAAACTTGCAGCAACTCTGCTTGGAAAAGATTCCCCGATTTTTGTTAAAATTGGAACGCCGGCCCAGAGACAATCACTACACGATGTATGTGCATTGTAGGGAAAAGTGTCTAAAAATAAATCTGCCAATTTTATTCTGTCGAGGTGTTCTTCAATAGGTATTTTTTTACTAAAAATAATTCTTTTAGACTCTACACCTTTCTTTTCTGCCTCAGAAATCAGATTTTTATCTGATGTATCATTTCCAGACAATAACCAAAGTATACTATCTGGAGTCTTTTTTAAAATATTCATCCAAACATTGAAATGGCTAGGTAAAATTTTTTGATTTGAGTTAAAACAACAGTATATAAATTTGTTCTCAGGTAAGTTAAAATCTTTTTTTGATAATTTTCTATTGGAAATAATTCTATTTAGCTCACTTGGTTGATAGGAATGAGGTAAATAAATAACTTTTTCTGAAAAAAATTTTTTATTTTTCTCAGGTATTACTAATTTATCTGCCAAAATATAATCTATAAAATTTGCTCCGCTGGTACCTGGATAACCAAGGAAATTAATTTGTGTTTGGGCTAATCTAGTTGAGAACATACTTAATCTACATTCTTCACCACCTGTATGTGCCATCAAATCTACAGCGATATCTATTCCAAGATGATTTGATAATTTTTTTACTTCTTCATCACTCATAGAAAATATATTATGAAATTCGTCAAAGATATTTTTAAACCTTTTATAAAATCTATCAGTTTCTTTATGCTTTGTGCCAAAATAAAAGCCAAATATTTTAAATTTTGATTTGTCATGACACTCCAACATTCTTGCGATTAGGTGGCCAACTGCATGATCTCTAAAATCTGCTGAAAAATAACCTATATTCAATTTATTTTTTTTTGTTTTATTTTTTAAATTTTTATTATTTTCAGTTTCAATTTGCTGAACAAATTTTTTTGATGCTATGTAATGAAGTTCTGCTGAATCAAAAATAGTAGTTGCAATTAAAGGAGAACAAACTTTTTTACCTTTTGATAAATTTTTTTTAATTTCATCAAACTCAAGCTCAATATTGTCCCATTCACAATTATTTAATTTTTCATAAACTAAGCTTCCCAGTGCATATGGATAATCTGGATTGAGAATGTAAGAGTCTTTGTAACTTTGTATAGACTCTGTTACTCTTCCCATAGAAGATAATGTTTCTGCTTTTTCAAAATAAAGTTGTGGATCTTTAGAATTTATGTTTAATAACTTATCTGAAAGCTCCAGAGCATCTTTATTTTTATTCATTAATCTTAAAAGGACAACTTTGCTTTTTAAAGCTGGCATATAATCTGGTTTTATTTTTATTGCATTATTTAAATAGAAAAGCGCTTTATTATAATTTGACAACTTGGAATATACGTTGCCAATTCCATACTGAGCCTCAAAGTAATTTGGATTTAGTTTTATTGCTTCCTCAAAATATTCAATTGATTTTACAAAATCTCTTTTTTTTGAATAAGCATTACCCAAGTTACTTATAGCCAAAAAATATTTTTGATTAAGATTGATAGCATCTTTCCATTTTTCTATTGCTTGATCAATTTTTTCAAGCTTGAATAAAATATAACCGTAGATATTTACAAATTCATGATTGGTATTTTGTTGATCAGATATCTCTTCACAAAGCTGTTCAGCTTTAAGGAATTGACCTTTTTTTATTAGATTAAAAATATCTTTTATTTTAATATTCATAATTAGATTGAAACTAATCTATAATAAAAATAGCTTACGTAAAATGAATTATTGGTTATTAAAATCTGAGCCAGATGTGTGGTCAATTGATCAACAAATTAAAGCTGGAAGTAAAGGTGTAATTTGGGATGGTGTTAGAAACTATCAAGCAGCAAATAATTTAAAAAATATGAAAGTGGGAGATTTGTGTTTTTTTTACCACTCAAATATTGGAAAGGAAATAGTCGGTATAGTAAGAGTGATTAAGGAATCTTTTAAAGATCCAACAGATACAGAAAAAAAATTTGTTGCTGTTAAAGTAAAGTTTGAAAAAAAGCTAAAGTCACCTGTAAGTTTAGAAAATATTAAGAAAAATAGGGATCTAAAGCAATTACCCTTAATAAAACAAAGCAGATTATCAGTAATGCCTATTGACTCTAAAAGCTGGAAGATTTTAAATAGGTTAGGAAATAACTAAAAAATATTATGAGAAAAAAAAGAAAAAAAAAAGTTAGATTAAAAAAGAAATCTAAGATTAGAAAAAAAACAAAAATTAGAAAAAAACTAAAAAAAAGATCAAAAAAAATTAAAACAAAAAAAAACCGAAAAGTAGAAACTAAATTATCTGAAAAAATTTATAAAGTAAAATCGGAGTGGATAAAAAAAGCCATAGCTAACAAAAAAACATACGAAAAAAAATATAGCCACTCCTTAAAAGATAATGATAAATTTTGGAGAACAGAGGGAAAAAGAATTACTTGGATAAAACCTTATTCAAAAATCAAAGACGTAAAATATAGTAATAGTGATGTTCATATAAAATGGTTTTATGATGGAACGCTTAATGCTTCTGCAAACTGCATAGATAGACATCTCAAAAACAATAAAGATAAAATCGCAATAATTTGGGTAGGGGATGATCCAAAAGTTCAAAAGAAAATTTCGTACAAACAATTACATCATGAAGTTTGCAAGATAGCTAATGGTCTTAAAGAAATTGGTGTAAAAAAAGGTGATAGAGTAACAATTTATTTAACGATGATACCTGAGCTTGCATATACAATGCTTGCTTGTGCTAGAATAGGAGCAATCCATTCAATAATATTCGGCGGTTTTTCACCTGACAGTATTGCAGGTAGAATTAATGACTGTAATTCAGACTATGTTGTTACAGCAGATGAAGGTGTGCGAGGTGGAAAAACTATACCTCTTAAATCTATTACTGATGAAGCTCTTGAGAGTTGTCCTAACGTTAAAAAATGTGTTGTTGTAAAGAGAACTGGCAAAGATGTGGAGTGGTACGACGATAGAGACGTTTGGTATCATGATATAACTAAAAAAGTCTCTTCAAATTGTGAACCTGAAGAGATGAACGCAGAGGATCCATTATTTATTCTTTACACATCCGGCTCTACAGGAAAACCCAAGGGAGTTCTTCATACCACTGGTGGATATATGGTTTACGCATCAATGACACACCAATATATTTTTAATTATAAACCTAAAGATATTTATTGGTGTACAGCTGATATTGGATGGATTACTGGTCATAGTTACATAATTTACGGTCCATTAGCGAATGGAGCTACAACTATAATGTTTGAAGGAATTCCAACTTACCCGGATTCTTCCAGATGGTGGCAAATTGTAGATAAATGTAAGGTTAATATTTTTTACACTGCACCTACAGCTATAAGGGCTTTAATGAGAGAAGGTGACGGTCCTGTTAAAAAAACATCAAGAAAAACCCTAAAGCTTTTAGGTACTGTTGGTGAACCAATCAACCCTGAGGCATGGGAATGGTACTTCAAAACAGTTGGGGAGTCTAAGTCTCCGATTGTAGACACATGGTGGCAAACTGAGACGGGCGGAATATTAATAAGTCCACAAACAGGGGCAATTGACTTGAAGCCTGGGTCAGCAACAAAACCATTCTACGGTATCAAACCAGTTATTGTAGACAAAGAGGGAAAAGTTTTAAAAGGAGAGGCTCAAGGAAGATTATGTATAGCTCAATCTTGGCCCGGTCAAATGAGAACTGTGTATGGAGACCACAAAAGATTTATTGAAACATACTTTTCTCAATTTGACGGAAAATATTTTACTGGCGATGGATGCAGAAGAGACAAAGATGGCTACTATTGGATAACAGGAAGAGTTGATGATGTGATAATTGTTTCAGGTCACAACCTTGGAACGGCAGAAATTGAAAGTGCATTCGTAGCACATCCAAAAGTGGCTGAAGCTGCAGTTGTTGGTTACCCTCACGATATAAAAGGTAATGGTCTTTATTGTTACGTAACACTTAATGTAGGTGAAAAAGCAGACGGGGATTTAGAAAGAGAATTAAAGTTATGGGTTAGAAAACAAATTGGTCCGATAGCTACACCTGATCTTATACATTTTTCTCCTGGGTTGCCTAAAACTAGATCTGGAAAAATAATGAGAAGAATTTTAAGAAAGATTGCAGCAAACGAGCATGATCAACTTGGTGATACAACAACCTTAGCTGACCCAAGCGTTGTACAAAGTTTAGTTGATGAGAGAAAAAATGTTTAAAACTTTATAAGTTTTATAAATTCATCTTTAATATTATCCCACTTAAGTATCATAGAGTTTAAAACAATCTTTCTGTCTAAAGTTTTTAATTCCTCTGCAATGGGAGCCCATTTATAAAGTGCTAGTGCACTAGGATTGAATGGAAGTGCGTTATAATACTTTTTCCAATCAATTTTTTCATATCTTTCGAAAAAAGTTTTTTTTCCGTTGGCTGCTATGTCTTGTGGCATACCGTTCTTAATTTCTTCGTCAATAATTGTTTCGTAAATTCTTTTAGACTTTTCAAAATCATTAAGATTAAAATTATTATGGATATAAGAAAATGTGAAGAAAGTTAAATCTTGTAAAGATATTATATAGATGTTCCATTTTGCTAAATTAATTGAATCAATAAAAACATCATTATCAAAATGTAAAACATATTTGGTGCCCATTCTTGTTTTTAAATAATTATACAAAGTTACTTGGGTAACCCACGCAGATTTTTTTTGGATAAATTGTTCAAGATCTAAAAAATTTTTAATTTTTTTTTTGGGCAAAATTCCCTTGAACATTGCAAGAAGATAGACCTTGAAGTCCTCTAATTTTATATCTTTAAGATTGAATCTATATTTTAGAGCCATAGGTATACTAAAAGTTGTAATATATTATAAAATAACAAAAAATACGAGAATTTTAGGGGTTCCAATATTTTTCATAATGAGTAATGTTTCGTCTTTTAACCTATAGGGAGGGAAAAAAATGTCAAAACAAGCACAACATTGGGAAAAGACTAGAGGCCTGCTTTTTGTAACGCTAGCTATCTGGTTCGTTTTCTCTATTGGCATCTTCCTCTTCGGTGCCGAAATGGAAGCATCATCTATAAGACCTTTTGGATATCCATTGTCATATTATATGACATGTCAAGGTTCTCTTGGAATTTTCGTAATACTAATTTTTTGGTTTGCGGGAAGACAAGAAAAGATTGATGAAGAGTTCGGCTTTTCTGAAAGAGAGGATGACTAATGTTTAAGGGTAATTTTATAAACAATCTCCCCAAGATTTATGGAACATACACCGGTGGTTTCATTGTTTTCATAATCTTGATGGCGATTGCTGAACAAGCTGGAATGTCTGCAAAAGTAATTGGTATTTGCTTTGTAGCATTTACAGTTTTAATTTATGCACTAATTGGTTACCTATCTCGTACAATTCAAGTTGATGCATATTACTTAGCTGGAAGGCAAGTTCCAACAGTGTTCAACGGTATGGCTACAGCAGCAGACTGGATGTCTGGTGCTTCATTCGTTGCGATGGCTGGAGGAATTTACTTCAAAGGTTATGGTTATATGGCACTACTTGTTGGTTGGACGGGTGGATACGTACTAGTTGCTTCGCTACTAGCACCATATTTAAGAAAATTTGGTTGTTACACAGTTCCAGATTTCATTGGAACTAGATATGGCGGAAACCTAGCTAGACTATCTGCGGTAATAGTCTTAACAGTTGCATCATTCACTTATGTGACAGCACAGATTAATGCTACAGGAACAATTGCATCAGTTGCACTTGATATTCCTTTTAACATTGCTGTTTACGTAGGATTAGCAAGTATATTGATGTGTTCAATGCTTGGTGGAATGAGAGCGGTTACATGGACGCAAGTAGCTCAATACATTGTATTGATTATAGCTTACTTGATACCTGTATTCTGGATCAGTAACAAAATGGGTGCTGGAGTATTTCCACACTTAATGTTAGCAGATGAAGTTGCTAGAATCGCTGAGTTAGAAGCTCAGTTTGGTCTTGGCAGTGTTAAAAATTCTGCAGCTGATTTAAAACAGGTTCCTAAAGGACTATCAGGTATAACCAAAGCGCATGCTGAAGTTAACACTACACCTTGGAAATTTATTTCATTAGCGGTTTGTATGATGGCTGGAACAGCTTCATTACCACACGTTATGATGAGATATTTTACTACTCCAAGTGTAAAAGCTGCTAGAAGATCAGTAGGTTGGTCACTATTCTTTATATTCCTACTTTATTCATCAGCTCCAATGTTAGCTACATTATCTAAACTATCGTTAATGGATCCAAACTTAGCAACGGGAATTATTGGTAAGTCAATTTCTGAAGTTCAAGCAATTGACTGGTATCAAAACTGGAACCAAGCAAACTTAATGTTTGTAAGCGACTTTAACGGAAATGGAACGCTCGAATTAAACGAGTTCTTCATGGGTGGTAAAGCCGTTGTATTGGCAACTCCAGAGATAGCAGGATTACCATATGTAATTTCTGGTCTAGTTGCTGCTGGAGGTATGGCTGCTGCCATGTCAACAGCTGACGGATTAGTGTTAGCGATATCTAATGCATTATCTCACGACATTTACTACAAGATGATTAACCCTAAAGCGGAAACAGCTAAAAGATTGTTAATCGCAAGGATATTACTTGTATTAATTGGTTTCGCTGGAGCAACAATTGCAGCTCTTGAAATTCAAGGTATCTTAGGTTCGGTTATCTGGGCTTTTGACTTTGCGATGTCAGGATTATTCTTCCCACTTGTACTAGGAGTATGGTGGAAGAGAGCAAATGCTCAAGGAGCAGTCGCAGGAATGCTAGGAGGACTAGCCGCTGGAACAGCATACTTAATAGCTGTAAGAAGTGGTTACCCTGGTTTCTTAGATATTACTCAGTTAACATTTGGTATAGTTGGATCAGTAGTAAGCTTAGTACTTATGATCGTAGTCAGCTTGGCAACTAAAGCGCCAGACGCTGCTACTCAGAAAATGGTAGACGATGTTCGTGTACCAAGTGGTAAAGCGATACTAGGAAGACAACACTAAATACTTAATTTTTAAGGGGCGAGAATTTATCGCCCCTTAACTTTTTTTCACACAGACATGTACGCAAATTTTCACCCAATGATTTACCTAATTGACTACGTCATGGGTATGATCATGTGGACTTTAATTGGTAGAGTTGCAATGAACATATTTCAAAGAGAAGACTCTAGTTTCTTCTTTATGAGAGTTTTTGTTAAATTAACCGATCCTTTTATAACAATGTTTAGGTTCATAACTCCATCCTTCATCATAAAACCTCTCGTTCCTTTATATGTTGCCTGGTTTTTCTATATGTTCAGATTTTATCTTATGCCTTACTTAATGGGATATTCGGTGATGGGTATGCTTTCTTTTCCATTGGAAAGTGAAATTGCATCTCAAATTTATCAAATATTTGGTAAAAAATAATTCAAAAAAAAAACAAAAATTGATACTACTATTTATGTATCAATGAAAAAAATAAAAATATCACCATCAATTTTATCTGCGGACTTTAGTCAACTTGGTGAAGAAATAAAAAAACTAGAAGTTGGCGGAGCTGACATGATACATGTGGATGTAATGGATGGTCACTTTGTTCCAAATTTAACAATAGGACCACCAGTAATAAAGGCCTTAAGAAAATATACATCTTTACCTTTTGATGTTCACTTAATGATTAATCCAGTGCATAAATATATAAAAGATTATGCAAATAGTGGAGCAGATATAATTACGATACATCCTGAATCATGTGAATCAGTATCTGATTCAATATCAGAAATAAAAAAATTCAAAAAAAAGGTAGGGTTGTCTTTAAATCCTGATACAGAAATAGATGTAATTAAAGATCATCTTGGTGAAATTGATATGGTTTTAATAATGAGTGTCTTTCCCGGATTTGGAGGTCAAAAATTTATTAATGATGTTCTAGAAAAAATTAGAAATTTATCGCTGATCAAAAAAAATCTTAATTTAAAATTTGATATAGAGGTAGATGGTGGAATAAATTTTTCAAATTTTAAAGATGTACTTAACGCAGGTGCAAATATTTTAGTATCCGGAACGACAATTTTTAAAGAAAATAACGGAGATATAAAAAAAAATATCGATTTTTTAAAATCAATATAAATATATTATGGTTAATAAAGAAATTTTTGTTAACACACCTTTTAATTTTATTATCAAACAAATAAAAAAGTTATATTTAAATTCTAAAATTTATGACAGAAAAATATCTAGAGTATATGAAGGTGGATTAGAGTATATACCACCCTTAAATCTTTTAGATTGTGTAGTTACTATAAAAAACAAAAAAAACAGAATTGAGGATTACAACATAGAAAGTGTGTGGGATAATTTTAATTTAAATCAAAGAGATTTAGGCAAACTCCACAGTTTTTTTTGGTTATTCAAAATTGATTTAAAGTCCTCAAAAGAAATCACTCAATCTGTGATCTTAAAATGGATTGAAACTAACAAAAATTACAACGATAAAACTTGGGATATAGAAACATTGTCTAAAAGAGTAATTGCTTGGATTTCAAATAGTAATAACTTTTATCCTAAATCAAACGAAAGTTTCAAAATTATTTTTTCGAATTCAGTAAAAAAACAAATTAATCATTTAATAAGTGAAATAAAAAATTCTGACACAAAAAATGACAAAATGCTTAGTTGCGTTGCAATTATTTTGTTTGGTTTATCTTTTAAAAATCAATCTAAATATTTATATTTTGGTTTAGGACTATTAAAAAAAATAATAGACAATGTATTTGATAACGACGGCTTTCCAAAATCAAGGAGTCTTAGAGAATTATTTTTTTTTATAAAATATTTTGTATTAATCAGGGAATTAATTAACGACTCAAATAACGAAGTGCCTGAATATCTAAATGAAATTATTTTTTATTTAGGTAAATCTTATAATTTTTTTTCTTATGAAAATCTGAACAGATACCTATTTAATGGAAACCATTATAAAAATATATCGGCTTTTAATAGTTTTTTAAAAAAACATGGTTATAGCTTTAAAAATACAGAGAATTCAATTGGTGGCTATACTATTTTTAAAAATAAGAGAAACTCATTAATCGTTGATTTAGGACCTTCACCTGAAAAAAATTATTCAAAAGATTACCAATCTGGAGCTTTGTCATTCGAGATATTTCATGACGATGAAAAAATAATAACTAATTGTGGTTATTATCAAAATTTTAAACATCAATTAAACATTTTATCAAAATCAACTGCCGCTCACTCAACATTATCCATTGATAATCATTCATCCTGTAAATTCAAAAAAAATGTAAACGGTAATTTCTATTTGGGAAGTAAACTTAATATAATAAAAAAAAAAATATCATCTGATAATAGATACTGGGAAGTTGAGGGTGTGCATGATGGTTATTTGAAAAAATATGGAATTTTACATTTTAGAAAAATTAAATTTGACTTATTAAATAATGTTTACCATGGAGAAGATAAAATTATATGCAAGAAAATTGTAAAGGATTTAGACTTTGATATTCGTTTCCATTTATCTCCAGACAGTAACGCATCAAAAACACAAGATCAAAAATCTATACTTATACAATTATCGAAATCTGGATGGAAATTTACAAATAGTGAGAAAAGATTTGGATTAGAAACCGGTCTTTTTTTTGGAAAGAAAGACAACTACGTAGAAAATTTAAATATTTTTATAATGGGTGAAATTACAAAGGAAGAACAAACCATAAATTGGGAAATAAAAAAAATATGAAGATTAAAATTAAAAGAGCTCTTTTATCTGTTTTTGATAAATCAATGTTAGACAAAATATTACCAACTTTGAAAAAATACAAAATTGAGATTTTGTCTTCTGGAGGAACTTTTAAATATATAAAAAAAAAAGGTTATAAGTGTATTGAAATTAGCGATTTTACAAATTCACCGGAAATATTAGATGGTAGGGTAAAAACTTTACATCCAAAAATTCATGCTGGAATATTGTTTAAAAGAAACAACAAAAAACATGTTAGGCAAATGACTAAAAATAATTTTTCTGGCATTGATCTGGTAATTGTTAATTTCTACCCTTTTGAAAAAACATTAAAAAATACAAAGAATGACGAAATTATAGTTGAAAATATAGATATAGGTGGTCCATCGCTAGTTAGAGCAGCAGCAAAAAATTTCAAATACGTAAATGTTGTTACCTCTGAAAAACAATCAGATTACTTAATAAATGAATTGAAAAAAAATAATGGTTCAACATCTCTAAACTTTAGAGAAAATCTTGCAGAACAAGCTTTTGCTGAAACTGCAAATTATGACAGAACCATAAATAGTTACTTTAATATTAATAAATCTCTCAATTTTCCTGATAAAACAATGTTGAAAGGAGAGTTGGTGCAAAATTTAAGATACGGGGAAAATCCACACCAATCTGGTGCAATTTATTCTTTTGATAGATCAAAAACTTTAATCCAATTAAATGGAAAGCACCTTAGCTATAATAATTATAATGATATATTTTATGGATTAGAAATTTCAAAATCTTTACCAAAAAAAATTGGAACAGTAATAATTAAACACGCTAATCCTTGCGGTGTCTCTGCAGAAAAAAATCAAATTATCAGTTTTCAGAAAGCATTTGAATGTGATCCCATCAGTGCATACGGTGGTGTTGTTATTTGTAATTATAAACTAGATATTAATAATGCAAAAAAACTGAACGATAAATTTTTTGAAGTAATTGTTGCAGAAGGTTTTAAAGAAAATGCATTAAAATTATTAAAAAATAAGAAAAATTTAAGATTGATAGACTCAACGAATATTAATTTGCAAAGCAATATTAGCTTTCAATCAGTACTAAATGGTTTTTTGCTTCAATCAACTGATTTTTTAAGATTTAATAAATCTAATTTTATGGTTGTCTCTAAAAGAAAGCCATCAAGTAAGACACTAGAACATTTAATGTTTGCATTTAATGTTTGTAGATATGTAAAATCAAATGCAATAGTAATCTCTAAAAATTTATCAACAGTTGGTATAGGTTCTGGTCAGCCAAGCAGATTGGACAGCTGCAAAATAGCTGTAAATAAAATGATAAAATTTTCTAAAAATCAAGAAAATCTTGTTGCAGCTTCCGATGCATTCTTTCCATTTGTAGACGGTATCGAAACATTAGTACAATCTGGTGTAAGAGCAGTAATCCAGCCTTCTGGTTCTATAAGAGATAAAGAGATTATAAAATTTGCAAATGATACTGATACAGTTTTAGTTTTCTCTAAGACAAGACACTTTAGGCATTAATTTATTTTATCTATTTTGGCTGCAAGAACAAAGTCACTCTCAGCAAGTCCATTAATTGCATGAGTGAAGATCTTGATTTTTGCATATCCCCATCCAAACCAAATATCAGGATGATGCCCTTCATTTTCTGCAATTTCACCAACTTTATTTACAAAACTTTGGGAATTGAAAAAATTATCAAATTTAAATTCTTTAATTAGATAGAAATTCTCATTTTCATCTTTTTTTACATCCCATCCATCAACTTTTTTTAAATATTTATGGATTTCTCCTAAATTAAAAGAGGGTATTCCACCATCACAAGGAACACATTTTTTTTTTGATAAATCTTCCATAATAATTTAAATATATTTTAACATATCAGATGACTTATTAACTAGATAAAAGTTTCCAATTGTTTGATGTTTTTCGTCTAAACTATCTAAAAGTTTTTTAATTTCATCCATATTTGTAATTTTTCCATCTAGATTATATATTTGATAATTCTCATTAATCAGAAAATTTTCAAGACTTTTGTAATTATAAGAAATGTTATGATTAATATACTTTGACAATTCAATAATAATTAATGGTTTGAGTTTTCTAATAGACTCAATTGAGCCATAAATAGCTTGAATCTCGTAACCCTCTAGGTCTAATTTTATGATTAATTTTTTTTTATTTAAAATTTTATTATCTAATATTTTATCAATTGTTATAGAATTTATTAAAGAGACACTTTGATTTTTAAATCCTGAATTTATTGCTGAACTTTCCCAATCGTTTAAACCATTATAAAAGTTTATTTGCTTATCGGATTTTTCGGAGAGAACTTTATTTAATAATGTAATATTTTGTAGATTATTAATACTTAAATTTTGTCTAAATTCCTTACAAGTTTTTTCTGATGCATCTATAGCAATGACATCATTTTCATCGCTTAAAGACGCAGTGAAAAAAGAAAAGAAACCATAATTGCATCCACCATCTATAAAAGTAATTTTGTAGTCTTTAGATATTTTTTTTATAAAATTAATTTCTCTGATTTCTGAAAAATCGCATTTTTTAAGTAAAAAGTGAGAAGTAGAACTTTTTTTTACACTCAATAATAAATAAAAATTATAAATTTTTATTTTTATTTCTGAGTTTAAAAAATTTCTTACTAGTCTAAAAAGTATATAATAATATATCTTATTTTTAAAAGTTCTTAGGTCTTTGTTTTCTAAAATTTTTTGAAATAATTTAGTTATGTAATTTTTTTCAAGCAAGTTAATTATGGAGCGGGCAATGGGACTTGAACCCACGACCTTCTCGTTGGCAACGAGACGCTCTACCACTGAGCTACGCCCGCTTATTATATTATTTTAAAATTAAACATTTTTTTAAAATTAAGCAAGACAATATCAAATTTATTAAAACAATCTATATTTTTAAACTATTAATTTTATGAAAATATTCTTTTAAAGGATTTTGATATTTTTTAAATCTATTTTTCTCATATTTAGAAATTTTTTTTCTTAGCTGCACATTACTTGCAGTTTTTATTACAAGATCATTTCTTTCATAAAATTTTAGTACGGACTCATCCCATTCTAAATCACAAAATTCCAATATTTTCTTAGAAATTAATATAGGATTTTCTGTAAGTTCTATTAAGTCTACAAAATGAATATTTTTATTTTTTTGTTTTTTAATTTTTTTAACAAAATTATCAAAATTTTGTATGTATTGTAAAATGGAAGATTTCTTATGAGCCCAGGATAAACCCTGAAGACATTGTTGAAAAATAGCTACGAAATTATCAAAATAATCTCTTTCGCAAACTATAATTTTTGAAAGTGGAAATATTTCTCTAATTATATCTATAAAAAAAATATTTTCTAAGGTTTTATCTACAAATAAAGTAGATTTCATTTCTCTATTATATGAAATTTTTAGATATTCTTTGCATACCTTTGATTTTATCGAAGAAATATCTAATAATAATTCATCTGAATTATTTTCTAAGATTTTTTTAATTACATTCGGGATTATGAATGTTTCACCATAGTTATCTATTTTTCTTTTATTTGAAGATATTAAAGACTCGACTAATGTAGTGCCTGATCTTGGAAGACCCATTACAAAAATTGGTGATAAATTGTTTTTTTCTTCAATATTTTTTTTTGAATTTATAAATTTAATTTTGTTAAAAAATTTTTTTGGAATATAATTAATCCAATATTTGTTATCATTAATATAAATAGGATTAGAATTAAATATCAAATCATGACCAAAATTCAGATATTTAATTTCGTTTTCAATATTGTTTTTCTTTCTTTCGCCTATAGCAAGAATAAAATAACCATAGGCCCTTTCTTCAACATTAGAATTAACATTATCAGTTATTTTTTTTATTGCTACTAAGTCAACTTTATCAAAGTGATCTGGGTTTATTCTTGTTAATTTATAAATTATAGAAGGTATGTTTTTTTCTTTTTCCAAAGCTTTTAAATATAAATTTTCTGCTTTTTCAAGAAATCCTTTTTCTTCATATAATAATCCTAAATTAAAAAGAGATTTCTCATATTCGTTATTTATTTTTAATGAGTCTAAATATAGTTTTTCAGCCTTATTTTCTAATCCACTATCTTTGTAAAAAGTTGCTAAATTATTTAATGCTTTATAATTTTTTTTATCTATTTCTATAATTTTTTTTAAGTAAAATTCATATTGATGAAAGTCATTTTTTTTTTTGCATAATTGAGACAAAATGACCAAGGTATTTATATTATTTGGACTTATTGCTAAAATTTCTTTAAATATTTTAAATGCTTGCTTGTATCGTTTACTGTTAAATAATTTTAATCCTTCAGCAAACATTTTTTTTAGGTCAATACTATTCATGGTACTATAATTAATGTAGAATTTTTGAATGCCTTTGATAATATAATTATTATGATTAATAAAAACAATCTACCTAAAAAAATTCCAGTATTTCCACTATCTAATTTCATTTTTTTTCCTAACACATCTGCGCCACTTAATATATTTGAACCACGATATGTTCAAATGATTGAAGAAAGTATTAAAACTGACAGAATGATTGGAATGGTCCAACCTAAAAACTCTAAAAATTCAATTAAACCTGATTTATACGACGTAGGTTGTTTAGGAAAAATTACAAACTTCAATGAAACTGATGACGGAAGATATGTGATAGTTTTAAATGGAATTATAAGGTTTAATATAGAGGAAGAACTAGAAAACAAAAAACTTTTTCGAGAATTTAAAGTTAATTTTAATAATTTTAGTAGTGACCTTGACGAAAAAAATGAAAATATTAAATTTTCTGACTTAGACTTAATCTTTAATAATTTAAAAAAAATTTTTGAAAAACAAGGCTATATTATAAACTGGGATGAATTAAAAAAACAAAGCTTGGATCAGACAATTAACACTTTATCTATGGCCTCACCTTTTACTAGAGAAGAAAAACAAATGTTACTTGAAGCAAAAGATTTGGAGTTTAGAAAACAAAAATTAGAGCAAATTGTAAAAATCTATACATCAGATAATTTTAGCAATAAAACTATCCAATAAGTAAAATTAAAATCCTTTATCAGCGTAATTTTGAAACTTATTTTTAATATACTTATTATCGTCTATTAATTTAAAAATACCGTCAATGGCACCAAAATTATATTTATTTGTAAATTTAAAAAATTCGTGAAAAAAATTAATACCGGAAGCAAACAGAAAATTTGAATTTTTTCTTCTCTTTTCAAATTTTTCTAAAACTGTGCTAAGATTGAGACCTAATTCTAAATTTTCTTTTATTAAAGACGAAAGTTCTTTTGTATCTCTTATAGTCATATTAAAACCTTGACCAGCTATTGGATGAATTTTGTGCAAATTCTCCCCGAAAGACAAAATATTTTTGAAGTAATAGTTTCTAGATAAAGACAAATTTATTGGAAATTTTTCTAATTTTTCCAGTCTTTTGATATTATATTTTTTATTAAAAGATTTAATCAGGTCTATTATTTTCTTTTCGTCATTAAATAATTTTTTATTAAATATTGAAAAAACTACTGAGGTTTTAGAATTGGATACAGGTAAAAAGGCTAATGATCCGTGATTAGTAAAATGTTGTATCGCTGATCTATTTGAAACTTTGGAATGAGTCAATATAGTTGTAAAACCAAAACTTTTGTAATCTTTTTTTATTTGATTACTAAAATATTTTTTACAAATAAAATTTGAATTTTCAGTATTTATAATTATTTCATTTTTTTTTTTTATTTGATTGAGAAAATTTTTACTTAAAAATATTTTTGTCTTTTTAAAATTTTTTTCTCTAATTAAACTTTTTTCTAAAAGTTCCAAAAAATTTTTATATGTTATAATAGAAAAACACTTTTCTGATTTAAAGTTAAGAAATTTTTTTGATTGAGATTGTCTATATAGTTCTATCTCATTTATATTCCAAGTATTATTAGCTTTTAAAATGTTCTCTTTTTTCAAAAAATCTATACTACTATTTGATAAACCAATTGTTCTTGAATAATTTCTTTTAAAATTTGTTTTTTTTTTATTAAATTCGTAGCACAATTCAACTTTTATACCTTTATTAACAAGTACTTTAGATAATAGTAAAGCGCTTAAATTATTTCCAATTATACAAACTTTCATAAATTTTTTTTAATTTTAACAATAAATATTAAATGATACAAAGTGATAAATTTGATTCTTTTATGAGTTTTAAAAATAATATTGATAAAATAAGAATATTTTTATTTAGAAGATTACTTGAAATCATTGGTTTTTTAATATTGATTTCAGGAATTATGTTATCTGTATCTTTATTAAGTTACAGTCCATCAGATCCAAATTTTCTCTATTCTTCAGGTCAAATGATTGAAAATAAATTAGGTATTTATGGAAGTATTATCTCTGATTTTTTGTTACAATCCTTTGGCTTAACATCCTATCTTCTGCCTTTCACTTTATTAGCAATATCAATTAAGGTAGCAAAAGATAAAGTATTATCTCCTATTATTAATAACCTATTCTATGTCGTGTGCTATTGTATTACTTTTACAACTTTATTATCTCAATTTTTTTTGGACACAAATTATTTGATTGTTAATGGTAATGGAGGCTTTGTAGGGAATTACTTATATAATGATGTTCTTTTCAAACCTTTAAATTATAATAATCAAGTAAGTTATTATTTTTTAATAACATCAACTTTTGTTTTCTTTTTATTGAGTGTTAACTTTAATTTGCAATGGTTTTCTACAATAAAGAGACTTTTTACTAAAAGAAAAAATATAGAAACTGAAATTAGCCCAGTCAAATCGGAAATATTTAAACCACAAAACGAAGCACAAGAAGTTTTTTCTTTTGAAAAAAAAAGTGAAACGTCTGATATAAAAGTTCGTCAATTTAAATTACCAAAACTTGATTTATTAGATAACACCAAAAAAATAAAACAAGATAAAAATACTAGGCAGGATATAAATGAAGAATTTTTGGAAAAAATTTTGTTAGATTTTGGTGTTGAGGGTAAAATAAAAAAAATAAGCTCAGGACCTGTGGTAACTTTAAATGAGTTTGAGCCAGCAGCTGGCGTTAAAGTTTCTAAAATTGTAAATTTATCTGAAGATATAGCTAGAAATACTAGCTCAGAGTCTGCCCGTATCTCAATTATTCCAGGATCAAGTTCTGTTGGAATTGAAATACCGAATTTAGTTAGAGAAAATGTTTTATTAAGAGAAATTTTAACTAGTCCAAAATTTAACGCTAAAGATATAAAACTACCTATTGCCTTGGGTAAAAACATTTCAGGAGAACCAATAATAGGTGATTTGTCATCTATGCCTCACTTGTTAATCGCTGGTACTACCGGATCTGGAAAATCTGTATGCATCAACACAATATTACTATCTTTACTTTACAAACATCCGCCAAGCCTTTGTAAATTCATTTTAATAGATCCTAAAATGCTTGAGCTATCTACCTATGAAGGAATACCACACTTGCTTTGTCCTGTAATAACTGAAGCAAAAAAAGCCTCAACAGTTCTAGGCTGGGTAGTTAAAGAAATGGAAAATAGATACAGATTGATGACAAAAGTTGGAGTTCGAAACATAGATGGATACAACTCTAAACATAAACTATCAATGCCTTTCATAGTTGTAATAGTCGACGAAATGTCTGATTTAATGTTGGTGGCTGGAAAAGAAATAGAAAGCTACATTCAAAAATTATCTCAAATGGCAAGAGCAGCTGGTATTCATATTATTATGGCAACACAGAGACCTAGCGTAGATGTCATCACAGGAACAATTAAAGCAAATTTTCCAACTAGAGTATCTTTTCAAGTTTCTTCAAAGATAGACAGCCGAACAATTTTAGGGGAACAAGGAGCCGAACAATTATTAGGTAAAGGCGATATGCTATTTATGTCGTCAGCGAACAGAATCACTAGAATACACGCACCTTTTGTTTCCGAAAATGAGATAGAAAAGGTGAATAATTTTTTAAGGTCTCAAGCTGAACCAGAGTATGTAGAGGAAATTATGAATATATCGGATGAAAAATCTGAAAATGATTTATCAGGTGATGAAAAAAATTCTAAAGATGAGCTTTATCAAAGTGCACTACAGATAATTAAAGCTGAAGGCAAGGCCTCAACATCTTTTTTACAACGAAAATTACAAATTGGTTACAATAGAGCTGCTAGAATTATTGATATGATGGAAGAGAATGGAGTTGTAAGTAAAGCAAATCATGTTGGTAAAAGAGAAGTTCTTTGATGAGATATATTTTAATATATCTACTTTTATTTTTATTTTCAATTTCTAAAGCTTACTCAGATATAAAGGGACAAATAATAAGTAATTTAGAAAAAACAAATAATTATAGCTTTAATTTTATTCAACAAATCAATAAAAAAAAGGAAACTGGAAATTGTATCTTAGTTTTTAATAGAAAAATAAATTGTAAATACGATAACTCAGGTAAAATTCTTGTGTCTGACGGCAAAAATCTAGTTATAAAAAGTAATAATTCTAATATTCCAAGTTTTTATAAATTAAAAAATACCTCATTTTATAAACTTTTAGATAAAGACTATTTAATTGAACAACTTATCTCAAACAATCTTAGAGAAGATAATGAGAGAATTTTTTTTGAAATAAATTATCAAAACATTGAAATTAAGGTATTCTTTGACAAAAAAAAACTATATCTTTCAGGTTGGGAAACTTTAGATGCATATAATAATTCTGTCTTTACAGACATAATTATTTACGAAGTAAATAAAATTATTAATAATAATTTGTTTAATCTAAAAGAATTTTACTAACTATCTAATATATTGATATTTTCTTTTCTAAAAACAGTCATACCTCTTGCTTTATAATTTTTTAAAGCATTTGGATGATCAAGGGTACAAGTATGAAGCCAAACTCTTTTAATATTTTTCTCAAAAGATTTTGTTATTGCAACACTCAACGCATAACCACCGATACCTTTACCAATATATTCCTCCAGTAAACCAAAATAAGATATTTCGGTTTCTTTTAATTCTGGATTATATAAAAGTTCAAAAAAACCTACCAGTTCATCATTTTCACTAATAACATAAGTTTCCAAATTTTGGTTAGAAATATATTTAATCCAAAATTCATCAGTCCAGCTTAATCTATCTATCCACCTATATTTTTTTCCAACCTGTTTATAAAAAAATTTATTTAATTGAAAATCAGGTTTAATTTTCTTAACTAAAAAGTTACTTTTGTTTGCTAGATTTACTTTTAAATTTTTAAGATCTCTTAATTCTAGGAAATTTCTTTCAACATGAATCATCATTCAACCATTTTACCTACTTTTTCGCCACCAAAAAGATGAAAATGTAAGTGAGGTACCTCTTGTCCACCGTATTCACTAATATTTGCTAATGCTCTGTAACCTTTTCCCGTATCAGAAGAAATTTGTAATTTTTTTGCAACTTTATTGATTCCTTTAATTAGTCCCAAGATGTCTTTTTCAGAAGCATTTGACGCAAAATCGTCTAAATCGATATATTTACCTTTTGGAATAACTAATGCATGAATTTTTTTTTGAGGATTAATATCATAAAAAGATAAAACGTATTCGTCCTCGTATATTTTTTTACAAGGTATTTCCCCTCTCAAAATCTTTGCAAATATATTATTGTCATCGTAAGTCATTTAATAATCTCAAGTTCATTGATAATGTATACAATTTTTTTGCCTTTAAGCACTGCATTTACCCTGGCACATTCATAATATGCATAAGAGCTTTCCTCAGCAATTTGTTTAAGCTCTAAACATTTCGCTCTGCTATCAGTAAATAAATGTTCTTTTAGCTCTGGTGGGTTTCCTAAATACATCATCAACCCTATAACTTCACCTTCTCTCTCAAAATCTGCTTTTTCCTCAATTCCAGCTACTCTGTCTTCAACACCAATCTCAAATTCTGTAAAAGCAACATAGCCTTTGTAAATAATAAATCCCAGAACAATTACAAAAATAAATTTTATTTTTCCCATAAATATTATTTTTTTCTATTTTTTAGTTCCTGCATTACATCTTCTATTTTAATATTATTAGACTCTAAATACATAATTAAATGGTACAAAACGTCTGCTGCTTCATGAATTTGGTTGTTGTTAGTCTCGACGGCTTCTATAAGTTCCTTAATTTCTTCTAAAACTTTCTCTTTACTTAAATTTTTATCTTTAAGTAATTTATTTGTATACGAACCTTCAATTGGATTTTTTTTTCTATTCCTAGCAAGGTTAAACAGATCCTCTAGCGTACTAAGCATGCTAAATTCTAACAGGAATTCCTTTTGAATCCAAATATTCCTTTGCTTCTTTTATAGAGTGTTTGCCATAATGAAAAATTGAGGCGGCAAGGACTGCGCTTGCTTTTCCTAATTTAATACCTTCAACTAAATGATCAAGATTGCCAACTCCCCCAGATGCAATCACTGGTATATTAACCTTGGACGATATTTTTGACATTAACTCAATATCATAGCCAACTTGAGTCCCATCTCTATCCATTGAAGTAATTAATAATTCTCCAGCACCACATTCTTCCATTTTCTTGGCATATTCAATTGCATCTATCCCAGTGCTGTTTCTTCCACCATGGGTAAATATTTCCCATTTTTTTTCATTCTTTTTTGCATCTATTGCAACAACAATGCATTGGGAGCCAAATTTTTTTGAACTATCGATAACTACTTTTGAATTTTGAACTGCCGCCGTATTAATTGATACTTTATCAGCACCACAATTAAGTAATTTATTAATATCTTCTATACTTCTTATTCCTCCTCCAACGGTTAAGGGTACAAAACATTTCTTAGAAGTTTTTTTCACCACCTCATAGATTGTGTCTCGATTTTCATTTGAAGCAGTAATATCTAAAAAACAAATCTCATCTGCACCACCGTCACTATAAATTTTTGCTTGCTCAACTGGATCGCCTGCATCCTTTAAGTCAACAAAGTTAATACCTTTTACAACGCGCCCATTTTTTACATCTAAACACGGTATTATTCGATTTTTAAGCATCTTCTTTAACTAACTCTTCCAGTTTAATATCGCCATCATAAATAGCTTTACCAACTATTATACCCTCAATATTCTCCATGTTCCTTGCTTTTATGACATCATTAATTGATGAAACTCCGCCCGAGATTATAACTGGGCAATTAGAAATGCTTGCAACTTTTGATGTTTCATCAAAATTTGGGCTTTCTTTAGTTCCATCTTTATTAATATCTGTAAAAATTAATCTACTCACGCCATAATCATTTACTTCTTTTAGAAAATCTAAAGTAGATTTATTTGAGCTTTCTTTCCATCCAGACACCGAAAGTTTACCATCCTTTGCATCCAAACCAAGAGCTATCTTTCCAGAAAATTTTTCACACGCCTCTTTTAAAAATTTTTTATCTTTAATTGCAGCACTTCCTAAAATTACTTTATCAACACCAGCATTGATATATTTTTGAATACTATCAAAATTTCTAATACCTCCTCCTATCTCTACCTTAAGATTAGAATTTTTTACTATTTCTTGAATAATATCAACGTTAACTGTTTCTCCAGTTAAAGCTCCATCTAAATCAACAATGTGCAGATTTTTAAATCCGTAATCTTTATAGCTATTTGCTTGATCTACAGGAGAATTTTTGTACTCCGTTTTATTATCAAAATCACCTTTGACTAAACGTACACATTTTTTATCTTTAATATCTATGGCTGGAAATATCTTCATTTTATAAACTAATAAAATTATCAATAATTTTTAATCCTGTCTTATCGCTCTTTTCTGGATGAAATTGAGTTCCAAAAATATTTTCTTCCTCTACAGCACAAACATGATTTGACGAATAGTCTGTTGTTGCTGAAATCACATTTTTGTCATTTGGTATAAATTCATAACTATGCACGAAATACATATGAGAATTATTTTTAACATTTTTAAAAATCTTACTATCTTTAACAATATTTACCTCGTTCCATCCAATATGAGGAAGTTTATATTTTCCATTTTGATTGTTGATTTTTGAAACTTTTCCAGATATCCAGCTTAATCCTTTAGTTTCTGTTTCTTCATATCCAACATCTGCGAACATTTGTAAACCGACACAAATTCCAAGTAGAGGTTTTTTATTATTTAATGCAAAGTCATTTAAAGTTTCAACAAGGCCATTAATTGTATTTAAAGCGTCGATACAACTCTTGAAGGATCCTTGCCCTGGTAAGACGACCTTGTCGCTTGAACTTATTTTTTTTAAGTCAGAAGTAACTTCAATTTTAACTTTACCTTTGGCTACCTCTTTGAATGAATTTATAACAGAACTTATGTTCCCTGATTTGTAATCAACAATTGTTACGTTCATTAATTCTTATAAAGAACCTTTAGTCGATGGTATTACGTTCTTATTTCTTGGATCAATTTCAAGAGCGCTTCTTAAAGATCTTGCTAACCCCTTGAAACATGACTCCACCTTGTGGTGACTATTATCACCATATAAATTTTCTATATGTAATGTTACTCCTGCTGCTTGTGAAAATGCTTGAAACCACTCTTTAAATAATTCAGTGTCCATTTCTCCAAGCTTTTCAACCTTTAAGTCTACCTTCCAAATTAAATAAGGTCGATTTGAAACATCTAATGCAACTCTAGTTAAAGTTTCATCCATTGGTATCATTGCGTGAGCATACCTTTTTATACCAACAAATTTTTTTGATGCTTTTTTCAAACATTCACCAATTGCAATGCCTGTATCCTCAGTTGTGTGGTGAAGATCAATATGTGTATCGCCTTTAGCTTTTACTTTTAAATCAATTGAAGAGTGTTTTGATAATTGTTCCAACATGTGATCTAAAAAACCAATACCAGTGTCTATTTTGAACTTACCACTGCCATCGATGTTTATAGCCACATCAATCTTAGTTTCCTTAGTTTTTCTACTTAACTCCGCTTTTCTCTTCATATTTAGTTAGATATATATGCATTATCTATCGATATCAATAACAGTTAATTTAGCACTTGAACATTTAAAATTAGTATCCATTTAACTGAAATGACAACGATAGTACTAGTAAGAAAAAATAATGACGTAGTTGTGGCAAGCGATGGTCAAGTCAGTATGGGAAATACAGTGATCAAAAGTAATGCCAATAAAGTTCGTAAAATTGAGAAAAGAAATGTGATCGCTGGTTTTGCTGGATCGACAGCTGATGCATTAACTTTATTTGAAAGATTAGAAGCTAAACTTGAAAAGCACGCAGGTAATTTAACAAGAGCTGCTGTTGAATTAGCTAAAGATTGGAGAACAGATAAATACTTAAGAAGATTAGAAGCTCTTATGGCAATTGGTGATAAAGAAAAAAGTTTTATTATTTCAGGAACTGGAGACGTTTTAGAGCCTGAAGGAGATGTAATCGGAATTGGTTCAGGAGGAAATTACGCATTAGCTGCCGCAAAAGTATTAATGGACACTGAATTAAAAGCTGAAGAAATTGCTAAAAAAGCTATACAAGTTGCAGCCGATATATGCGTGTTTACAAATAACAATATAAAAGTTGAAAAAATATAATGGAAAAATCTAACGTAAAATCATTCCCAAAAAAGACTGAAGAAAAAAGACAAAATCATATTGACTCATTATCACCAAGAGAAATTGTATCTGAGTTAGACAGATACGTTGTTGGTCAAAATAAAGCTAAAAGAGCTGTTGCGATTGCTCTTAGAAATAGATGGAGGAGACAAGCATTAAAAGGTGATATGCGTGATGAAGTTTTGCCAAAAAATATCCTAATGATTGGTCCAACAGGAGTTGGAAAAACAGAAATATCTAGAAGATTATCAAAACTTGCTGAAGCTCCATTTGTGAAAGTCGAGGCAACAAGATTTACTGAAGTTGGATATGTTGGACGAGATGTAGAACAGATAATTAGAGATTTACTTGAGATTGCAATTGCAATGGAAAAAGTGAAAAAAAGAAAAGAAGTTTATGCAAAAGCTCAAAAACTTGCCGAAGAGAGAGTATTAGATGCCCTGGTTGGTGCAAAAGCAACTGTTGCCACAAGAGAAAGTTTTCGAAAAAGATTAAGAGATGGTGACCTTGATGATAATGAGATTGAAGTTGCAATAAACGAGTCAAATTCAATGCCAAGTTTTGAAATACCAGGTATGCCTGGTGCAAATGTTGGAATGATAAATATAGGTGAGATGTTAGGTAAATCTATGGGTGGAAAATCCAAAAAGAAAAAAATGACAGTAAAAGAATCTCATGAAATTTTATTGAATGAGGAGTCAGACAAATTAATTGAACAAGACAAAATTATTAAATCGGCTAAAAATGTAACTGAAAATAATGGAATTGTATTTCTTGACGAGATAGACAAAATATCCGCTAGAACTGACAGAGTTGGTGGTGACGTTTCTAGAGAGGGAGTGCAAAGGGATTTATTACCTTTAATTGAAGGAACTACGGTTAGCACAAAATATGGACCTATAAAAACTGATCACATACTCTTTATTGCATCTGGAGCTTTTCAACTAGCTAAACCTTCTGATCTCTTGCCAGAACTTCAAGGAAGATTGCCAATAAGAGTTGAACTAGATGCTTTAACAAGTGACGATTTTAAAAGAATTTTGAAAGAGCCAGATAATAGTTTGATAAAACAATATAAAGCTTTACTTAAAACTGAAAACGTTGAACTTGAATTTTCTGAAGATGGTATCGAAACAATAGCGAATCTTGCAAATGATGTAAATTCATCAGTTGAAAACATAGGAGCAAGAAGATTGCATACTATTATAGAACGGGTTTTAGACGAAATAAGCTTTACAGCCACAGATAGATCTGGAGAAAAAATCGTTGTAGACTCTGATTATGTTAAAAAGAATTTAGGTCAATTAGTAAAAGATAACGATTTATCAAAGTTTATTCTTTGATTTAAGATGAATTATAAAAGATCCAGAGTTTTTATTTTCAGTTTGATCATCAATTTTTTTAATTAAACTCATCAATTCTAAATTATTTCTAATAAATTCTGGTACGGAGTATTTTAGAATACTTAGATCTTTTGATTGGTATGGGTTTTGATCCACCTTTGATCTAAGACCTTTGCCTGTAATTACTGTTATTTTTTCGACATTTTTATCAAAAGAAAATTTAATAAATTGTTTTATTTTTTTATTAGCAATTTCAAGAGTCAACCCATGAAGATCTAATGTACGATTAGATATTTTTTCTAATTGAACAAAATCAATATCTTTATTTTCTATTTTGCTGTTACTTTCAGTAAACTCTTTCCAATCTTTGATATCTTTCTCTGATATTTTTTTATTCAATTAAATATTGGTTTCAACCAAAGACCAGTTTGGATCATTTGACATTATATTTTTGCTAAACTTCCACGTGTCGTGTACTTTTTTAACTTTACTTGGATCTCCGGCTATAATTTTTGCTTCTTTATCTTTCACACATGAAATTATTTCACTTACAAATTCAACGGTTACCTCTAAAAGGTTTCCATTTTTTTCGTGTTTCTTAATTTCTGCTGAATTAATACCTATAAATGTAGTTTCAGATTTATGACCTTCTTTTTTTCTAGATGAGAGAGCGTCTTCGAAAGTTTTAAAAACTTTTTTATCTAATAAATTTTTAATATTTTTTAATTCACCTTTAGAAAATTCTGTAATTATAGTCTCATAAGCTATTTTTGCACCTTCCAAAAATTCAGATTTTGCTTTTTCATCAAAATTATTTAGATCAATCTTTTTTGTAGGATTAGAACTTGGGAAATCATGAGCAAAACTTCTGGACATATCTTCTTCGTACCCAGTTTTTTTTCCCAATATTCCTCTTAATCTTAGGAAAATGAAGCCTGCAATCATTGCAAGCAATATTATATCGATATATTCGAAGCTATAACTCATAAATGTATAATATTTACTCTATTGAAAAATTTCAACTAGCAAATTACATTAATGACAAATGAACACACTCATTCTAACGATTATTCTAATTCCTCTTATTGAAATTTACTTGTTTATTGAAATTGGTGGGCAAATTGGAGCGGGTTATACTATATTATTTATATTGCTAACCGCTGTAATTGGTTTGTATTTTGCGAAATTAGAGGGGATAAACACAATTAAATCTGGCATGAACCAATTAACAAATAATCAAATGCCAATATACGAAATGATTTCAGGAGCTGCATTAGCTTTTGCGGCTGTGCTTTTAATAATTCCAGGTTTTGCAACAGATATAATAGGTTTTTTGTTAATTATTCCTTTTACACGAAATTTACTTTTTAAATTTATTACTAAGAAATATGAGAAAACAAAAGTAAGTAGTGAGGATGATTTGATTGAAGGCGAATATGAAGATAAAGATAAACAATGAGTAAAAAATATAGAATCTTAGCAGAATTTATAAAAGATGTTTCAGCAGAAACACCTAATGTAGAAAGTTTTATTTATACAAAAGAAAATATTTCAAAATATAGACTACATATTGACATAAATACAAATCCCTTAAAAAATAAAATGGCTGAAGTTAATGTGTCAATTAAATTTAAAAGTTCTGAAGAACAAAAAAATAATAGTTATTTTGAAATGATATATACAACTGTAGTTAAAATTGATGATGATGTTAATACGAAAGAAGAACTCGAACCTATATTTTTAAAAGAAGTACCAACTGAGGTTTATCCAAAAATTGAAAAAGCATTTTTAGAAATACTAAACCATTCTGGTTATAAAAATGTAAGCTTTGAAAGTAAAGTAAATTTTGATGAGCTTTACAAAAACAGAAAAAACTAGAAAAAATTTTTTTTTAAAAACTTATTTAAAAACAACTGATGTTCTTTTAATTCATTATCATTAGGTAAAATTACTCTTTTACAGTAATCAATTTCTTCGTTAATTTTTTCATTAATTTTTGAGGAGCTTTCAAAGCTTAAAGTTGGCTCTTTTTGATCAATTAAATTGACATAAACTTTTGATAACAATTCACAATCAATTAGAGCGGTATGTAATTTTCTTCTTGAGTTATCAATTCTAAACCTTTTGCATAAAGCATCTAGGCTTGATTGAGATCCTGGATATTTATCTCTAGCTATTTCCAAAGTATCAATAACATTATCATTAGAAATGGGCGGCTTACCTATTAATTTAAGCTCATTGTTAATGTGCGACAAATCAAATTCTGCATTATGAATTATAATTTTTTTATCTTTTATAAAATCTAGGAAATCATTAGCAATATCTTTAAAAAATTTTTTATCTGATAAAAATTCGTCTGTGTAACCATGAACTTTTTTTGCCTCTTCCGACACTTTTCTTTGAGGATTAAGATAACAATGAAATGTATTTAATGTTGGTATTTGATTTTTTAATTCTATGCAGCCAATTTCAACTATTCTGTGACCTTTAGCGACTGATAAACCTGTAGTTTCTGTATCAAGCACAATTTCTATCATTTAAAATTTTCCTTTTTAATATTTTAACAGCTTTTTTAACTATTTCACTTTTAAAATTATTGTTTAGAACATAATGAGATTTTTTTCTTTTTTGACTTAAAGAAAGTTGTAATTTTTTAAATTTCTCCACTAATATTTTATTAAAATTTGGTCTTTTCCTAATTTTTTTATTTACTTCTTTTTTTTTAGTTTTAACGAAGACAATTATGTCATCTTTTCCATACATTTTATTTTCTAGAAATAGAGGAATATCTAAAATAACTAGTTTTTTCTTTTTATTCTTTGAGTAAAATTTCTTCAATTTTTGCCTTACAAAAGGATGTACAATATTACCTAAATATTGAAAATTCTTTTTGTTACTAAGCAATAAATTAATTATATTTTTTTTTTCTATTGGAAAACGATCAATAAATTTTGGGAATTTTTTTTTTAATTTTTTAAAACATTTTTTATTTTCTTTATATATTTTAGCAACTTCATAGTCAGCATTAAATACAGGTTCTTTAAATAATTTTGATATGTAAGTTTTTCCAGAACATATGTCTCCAACTAAAGCTATTTTAATCATTCCAGTATCTTTAAAACATCTTTATCAATTTTAGGTATTACATTGTTCCATATAGAAAATGATTGATTGGCTTGGTAAATGAACATGTATTTTCCATTTTCAATTTTGTTACCATTTTCTTTAGCCTTTTTCAAAAAATGTGTTTCTTTTGGATTGTAAATAACATCGTAGAAAACTTTGTCTTTTACATTAAATTCTATGTCTAAACTGTCTCCCTTGAGACCAACGCTTGTAGCGTTAATTACTATATCAAAATCTGGTATTTTGCCCCATTTTAATATTTCGATTTCGTTAAATTTATTTTTAATATCCTCAGCTTTACTAATAGTTCTGTTTGAGAGATATATTTTTTTACATCCCATGCTTAATAAAGAATATATAATCGAAGGTACAACACCACCCGCACCTAAGATTAAAATTGACTTATGTAAAACATTGATTTTGGAGTGTCTTAAACCTAACTCAAAACCTGCCACATCAGTATTGTGACCAATGATATCTTTTCCACTTTTATAAATTGTATTTACTGAGTCTGTTGACTCAACTTCTAGACTAAGTTTATCTAAATATTTTATAACTTTATTTTTAAAAGGAACCGTTACATTTATTCCATGTATTTCTTCATTTCTTAATTTATTTATAAAATCTTTTAATTCTGTATCTTCCAATTTAATTTTTTTATAAATTGCATTAATATTATTTTTTTTTATCCAAAAATTATGTAGTTCTGGGGACAAAGAGTGTTCTATTGGATTACCAATTACAAAATATCTTCTCATTTTATATTTTCTAAATATTTTTTTATCTCTAATATAGGTAGCCCCATAATAGTATTTTTATCACCATTAATCTCTTCAAATAAATTTTTACCTTGCCCCTCTATTTGATATACATTGTATGAATATAAATTTTTATCACTAATTTTTGATAAATAATCAGATAATTCAACAATTGAAAAATTTTTCATTATTAACTCGGCTTTGTCTGTGTGGTTCCATATCATTCCACCATTTCTAGAAATACAAACAGAACTAATTAAATAATGTTTTTTGCCATTTAATTTTTTTAATATTTCGAGTGCCTCATCTCTATCTTTAGGTTTAGAAATAATGTTTCCATTAAGATCAATAACGCTATCTGCTCCTATCACAATCTTATCAGGAAATTTTGCACTGATTTTATTTGCTTTAAGTTCTGCTAGATTCTTAGATATAAACTCAGGATTAGAACCTTCTTTCAATAAAGATTCTTTAACGGTGTCCTCATCTACCTTGGATGGCTCTGAAAGACATTTTATACCATTATCTTGTAAAATTTTTTTTCTTACCTCGCTCTGTGACGCTAATATTATATTATTCATTTTTGATTAAAAATATCATGGATTTTTAAAATAGAAGCTGCAGTTTCTTCAACTGATTTTCTTGTTACATCTATGCTTGGCCACTTATATTTTAAGAATAATTTCTTAGAGTCTTCTATTTCCGTTCTAATCCTGTCTTGGTCAACATAGTTTTTATTATCATTTTCGTTAATAGACTGCATTCTATTTTTTCTAAGATCAACCAGTCTGTCTGGTTCTGCTGTTAATCCAACAACACATTTAATATTTGGTTTTTCTTTCAAAATATCGGGTACAGATTTTTCATTAACAAGTGGAATATTAGATATTTTCATTCCTTTATTTGCTAGATATATGCTTGTTGGCGTTTTGCTAGTTCTGCTAACTCCTAATAAAATAATATCTGATTTCTCAATATCATCGAGTGAATTTCCATCATCATGATTCATTGTAAATTGTATTGCTTCTATTTTTTTATAATATTCATCATTCATGACATGCTGGCCGCTAGGAACATGCAAAGCTTTTTGATTAAGTAACCTTGAAAAACTTAAAATTAGATCACCTAGAACACCAAAACAAGGGATCTTCTGTCTATTACATTCTTCAGCTAAATATTTAGCTAATTTATTATCTACTATTGTATATAAAAATATTGAATTTTTTGTTTTCTTTGAGCTTTCTATAATTTTACTAATTTGGTTTTCAGTACGAGTAAATGAGTAGTAATGTGTTTTATAGTTAAAATTTTTAAATTGGGCTTTAATAGCTAAGAAAATTCTCTCTAGTGTTTCTCCAGTAGAGTCTGAAACCAAGTATATTTCGTATGTATTAGTCATGTATAGTTTATTTAAAAAAATGTATAAATTTTTACAATTAATCAATAATTATAATTTTTTATGCAAAAATCAAAAAAAAGGTTTTTTTTCAACAATTTTAAACATGTTTATAAATACTATACTTTTCGTCTAATAAAAATTAGAATAAATAAATATCAAGTAATATTAGGCCTATTTTAATTATTTTTATGTGAGGAAAGTGTTATTAAAACGTTAATAATAAATAATAATCACAATTAACATTTCTAATACTACTAATATAAATAATATATTATCTATTAATATGACAAGATTACAAAACTGTATAAATAATTTATCCACTGACAAATGTGTATGGTTTATGAGACAAGCAGGAAGATACTTGCCGGAATTTAGAAAAATAAGATCTGAAAATCCAAATTTTGTTAATTTATGTTTAAATGAAGAATTATCTAAAGAAATAACTTTACAACCAATTAGAAGATTTAATTTAGACGCAGCAATTATTTTTTCAGATATTTTATTAGTTCCAAATGCATTAAGACAAAATGTGACTTTTAAAAAAGATTTAGGTCCAATACTAGAGGAACTAGATATGAAAAAAATAGAGAGTGTTGATGAGGTTGAATTTATCGAAAAACTAAAGCCAGTTTATAATGCAATTAATTTAGCAAAAAAAAGCCCTGAATTAAAAAATAAGGATTTAATTGGTTTTGTAGGAGCTCCTTGGACGTTGTTAATTTACATGCTAAATGGTAAATCACCAAAAAATATTGATTATAATTTTTTACTAAAAGATAAGAAAAAAATAGATTTTATTATAAATACTCTAGAGAAATTTTTAAAAATACACATAGATAATCAAATTAAAAATGGTGCTACAGTTATTCAAATATTTGATAGCTGGGCAGGTTTACTCGAAGAAGTTGACCTAAATAAATATGTTTATGAAACTACATCTAAACTAGTAGACTTTGTTAAGGGAAAGAAAATCCCAGTTATATGTTTTCCAAAAGGTATTAAAGATTACAAAAAATATGTAAGATTAGTTAAACCTCAAGTAATAAGTATAGATTACGAAGTTGATCCTAAATTTATCTCAGAAAATATAGATATAACTGTGCAAGGTGGTCTTGATCCAAAACTTTTGGTGGGCGATAGAGATTTAATGAAAAAAAAAGCAATTAATTATTTGAATATTTTTAAAGATAAATCATATATATTTAATCTTGGACATGGAGTGTTACCTGAAACCAATCCAGATACGGTAGAATATTTAGTAAAACTTGTGAAAGAATATAAATGAAAAATGACCATCCAGAAATAAAATTTGGTAAGACAGGAGTTTTACTCATAAACCTTGGCACACCTGATAGTACTAGTTGGTGGGATATTAGAAAATATCTTAAAGAATTCTTGTCTGATAGGAGAGTAATAGAAGTAAACCCTATACTCTGGAAGGTAATTTTAAATCTTTTTATCCTCACATTTAGACCCTCCAAAACCGCAAAAGCTTATAAAGAAATTTGGATGCAGGACAAAGATATGTCTCCTCTAAGATATTATACGTTGATGCAATCCCAAAAGCTTGCAGATAAATTTAATAATGAAAACTTAATAGTAGATTTTGCTATGAGATATGGTTCACCAAGTATCAAGAGTAAAATAGAATACCTTAAAGAAAAAGGATGTGAAAATTTGATTATTTTACCTTTATATCCCCAATATGCATCACCTACAACAGCAACTGTTTGCGACGAGGTATTCAGATCCTTGATGAAACTAAGGTGGCAACCAAGCCTTCAAGTAGTGGCGCACTATGAGGCAAATCCACTTTATATTAATGCGTTGGTAAATTCGATTAAAAAGAAAATATCAGAAATTAACTGGAAGCCAGATTTGATTGTTGCGTCTTATCATGGAATACCTAAAAAATATTTTGATAAAGGTGATCCTTATCATTGTTATTGTATGAAAACTACGAGACTTTTAAAAGAAAAACTTAAAGATGTTAATATAATGACCACTTTTCAATCTAGATTTGGTCCACAACAATGGCTTGAACCATATACTGATAAAACTTTAGAGGAAATCCCGAAAGACGGTAAAAAAAATATCTTAGTAATTTGTCCAGGTTTTGCATCAGACTGTGTAGAAACTTTAGAAGAAATAGCAATCCAAGGAAAAGAAACATTTGTTAATTCAGGAGGGGAAAATTTCGATTTAATACCATGTTTAAATGATAGCGAGGATCATATAAATTTACTGAAAAATTTAGTAGATACTTATTTGATAAAAAAATGAATTTTTATTTAATACTAAAGTCTCTCCACTTAATTGCTGTAATTTCTTGGATGGCTGGATTATTATATTTACCAAGAATTTTTGTTTATCATTCAGAAAATAATTTAAAAAATGAAATAACAAGTGTCTTCAAAATTATGGAAAAGCGTCTTTATTTATACATAATGTATCCAGCGATGTTATTGTCCTGGATCTTTGGTTTAAGCATTATCCATTTTCAAGGAGTTGAACTATTACAGGCTAAATGGTTTATTTATAAGATAATTGCTGTACTTATTTTGACTGTGTATCACTTTTATCTTGGTCATTGCTTAAGAATTTTTAACGAAGATGCCAATACTAAGTCTCCGAAATTTTTTAGGATAATAAATGAAATTCCGACAGTTTTGTTAATTTTAATCGTTTTACTTGCAATTTTAAAGCCTATCTAAGGTTGAAATATTTTAAATAATGATTATATTAAAACTATCTTTAAATAATCCCCAAACATGAAAATAGAAGAATTAAAAAAAAATCCCCCTGCACAGCTTATTACCCAGGCAGAGGAACTTGGTATAGAAAATGCCAGCACCTTGAGAAAGCAAGAAATTTTGTTTGCAATTCTCAAAAAGCTTGCTGAAAAAGGTGAAGAGATAACTGGAATGGGTGTTTTACAGTTGTTACAAGATGGCTTTGGATTTCTTAGAGCTTTAGAGTCTAATTATTTGCCAGGTGCAGATGATATTTATGTGAGCCCAAGCCAAATTAGAAAATTTGGTCTTAGAACCGGAGATACAGTTGAAGGTCCAGTAAGAGCTCCTAAAGAGGGCGAAAGATATTTTGCTTTATTACAAGTTAGCAAGATAAATAACGAAGATCCTGTTAAATCCAGACATAAAATAGCTTTCGATAACTTAACACCTTTATATCCTAATAAACAATTAGTTATGGAGATTGAAAGCAACAAAACAGAAAAAAAACCTGATCTTACTTCAAGGTTAATCGATCTTGTAAGTCCTATCGGCAAAGGCCAAAGATCTTTAATTATTTCACCTCCAAAGGCAGGAAAAACAATGATACTCCAAAGTATTGCAAATTCAATAACAGCAAATCATCCTGAGTGTTCCCTGATGGTGTTACTTATTGATGAAAGACCAGAAGAAGTCACAGATATGCAAAGAACTGTCAAAGGAGAAGTAATCAGCTCCACATTCGATGAACCTGCGCAAAGGCATGTTGCGGTTGCTGAAATGGTAATCGAGAAAGCAAAAAGGCTAACTGAACATAAAAAAGATGTGATTATATTATTAGATTCAATTACAAGGCTAGGTAGAGCTTACAATGCTGTTGTTCCAAGTTCAGGTAAAGTCTTAACTGGCGGTGTTGATGCTAATGCACTTCAGAGACCCAAAAGATTTTTTGGTGCAGCTAGAAACATAGAGGAAGGTGGATCATTAACAATTATTGCAACTGCTCTAATCGATACCGGTAGTAGAATGGATGAAGTAATTTTTGAGGAATTTAAAGGAACAGGAAATAGTGAAACTATATTAGATAGAAAGATTTCAGAAAAGAGAATATTCCCTGCAATTGACATAACAAAATCTGGAACAAGAAGAGAAGAATTATTATTTGAAAAGAACGATTTACAAAAGATGAATGTTTTGAGAAGAATTATCGCTCCTATGGGATCTATGGATGCTATAGAGTTTATTAATTCAAAGTTAAAAGCCACTAAAAGTAACACGGAATTTTTTAATTCTATGAATAAACCTGCCTAGTTTTAGGTTAATACTATTTGTTCAAACGATTTAAAATGGATAGAAAATCTAAAATAGAAGAAATAAAAAAACTTTTTAGTAAAAATAAATTTCAAGAAACAATAGATAAAATAAATGGATTGTTTAAACCTGAGGCAAGACCCGCAGATTTATCATGTCTTTCTGGTGTTTGTAAGATTATAAAGTCTGACCCCACTGAAGATGAAATCCTATCTGCCCTGTCTGATTTTGAAGATGCATATTATAAAGAAAAAAATAGCAATATTGGCTTAGAATCTGTTTGTAATTTTATCTCAACATGTATTTTACATTCAATTAATTATCCAAAATTATTTGAATATTTTTTAAAAGCAAAACAAATTTACGATGACGCTGAAAAAAATTTTTCTGATAATGAAAAATTTTGTATAGCAGGTTTAAAACTTCATAAATTAATTTTAGATTACGATAAAATGAGAGAAATAAATTCAGTGCTCGTTAATAATAATACAAAACATTTAACATCGTTGTGCAGATGGGCATTTATTAACAATTATAGTTACAAATGGAGCCAAAAAGATTATTTTAATTTTGCAAATGCTTTAAAAAAAGCATTTCCCTCTTATGAAACAAAAACTGTTGAGAATTTATCTTTTAAAGACGGCAACAAGATTAAAGTTGGATTTGTAAGTTGTAATTTTAATTCTGGCCATTCAATAACTTATTTCATGAAAGATATAATTAAAAATATGGATAAAGATAAATTTGAAACTCATGCCTTTGATTTAGGAAGATATGGAAAACATAATCAACCGATATATAAGTTTAAAGATAAATTTGATTTTTGGTACGAACTTAATAATAGAAGCAACCAAGAGGTAATCAACATTATCCAAAAAAATAATATAGAAATATTATTTGATGTAATGAGCATAACTCATCCAGAAAGAATAGGAATTTTCAATAATAGGGTATCACCATTACAGATATCGTGGTTAGCATATTGTAACACTATTGGATCTGATAAAATTGATTATTTAATTGCTGATACTAACTTAATCAAAGAAAATGAGGAAAAATATTATACTGAGAAAATCATAAAATTATCAAATATATGGAGCACCCATTCTGGTTTTGATCTATGTAGAAATTATCAGGAGCCCCCGTTATTAAAAAATAAATATATTACTTTTGGATCATTTAACAATTTTATGAAAATCTCTAATGAAGTTATCGATACCTGGAGTAAGATTTTAAAAAAAATAAATAATTCAAGATTAATATTAAAGTCCTCAGAAAAATATAATTATAAAATACTTATTAGAAAATTTGAAAAGTATGGTGTAGATCATTTGGTTCAAGTCCTAGATAAAAAAAATTTCGACAAGACAGAAGACCATTTAAATTTATATAACAAAATAGATATAGCATTAGATACATTTCCTTACACAGGTGTAACCACAACTTTTGAAGCGCTTTGGATGGGAGTACCAGTTGTAAGTTTAAAAGGGCATAACTTTAAATCTAGGTGTGGAGAAAGCATCTTAAAAAATGCAAATTTAGACTTTTTAATATGTTCTAATAAGAATGAATATATTAAAAAGGTTTATGATTTATCGAATGATACTAATCGTTTGATTGAAATAAGAAAAGACATATTCAACAACATTTTGGAAACTGATCTGTTTAATAATAAAAAATATGTGATCCAGTTTGAAAAAATATTGTTACAAAAGTATAAAAATATTTAATTTATCTAGCCACAAAAATTACTTTTTAAATATTAATTATTTTTATTTGAAAATTACTATATATACTATTTAGATGACAATTTTCGCTTTATCTTCAGCGCCAGGGCAGTCTGGAATAGCTGTATTTAGAATTTCAGGTCCAGAGACAGGTGATATAATAAAGATGATTACAAATAGTGAGCTACCATCACCAAGAAAAGCAAAGCTTTTAAAATTAAACAATATCAACAATTCTAGCTTAATTGATGAGGGAATAGTTTTATGGTTTCCTGGACCAAACAGCTACACTGGTGAAGATATGGCTGAACTTCATGTTCATGGAAGCAGAGGTGTTATTACAGAAATACAAAACAATCTATTGAGCACTAAAAAATGCAGAATGGCCGAGGCAGGAGAATTTACTAAAATTGCATTCGTTAATGGTAAAATTAACTTATTAAAAGCAGAGGCTATTGGAGATTTAATAGCTGCAGAAACGCAAATACAGATTGATCAAGCCCAAAGCATTATAAGAGGAAAAAGTTTTTTAAAATTTGAAAAAATTAGAGAAGAAATTATTAAAATATTAGGAACGATGGAAGCCAAAATTGATTTTCCCGAAGAAGATATCCCTGAGAACGTTACTGAAAATATAAAGAAAAAGGTCGAAAATATAGAGATAGAAATAAAAAAAATCCTTGATGATAACAAAGTTGGTGAAAAAATTAGGACTGGTTTTAAAATTGCTATAGTTGGACCACCGAATTCAGGAAAATCAAGCCTCATGAATTACTTTTCTAAAAGAGATGTATCAATAGTTTCAGAAATAGCTGGAACAACTAGAGATGTTTTAGAAACCCATTTAAATTTTGATGGATTTCCAGTTATAATATCAGACACTGCAGGTATCAGGGCTTCAAAAGATATAATAGAAAAAGAGGGTATAAAACTAGCATTTAAAAAAGCAGAGGAAGCAGATTTAAGAATAGTAATTATAGAGCCAAAAAATGTTGAATTTTTTGGTTTTTTGAACGATTTATTTGATAAAAGCTCGATTTTATTAATTAACAAAACAGATCTTTATGATTTCAAGGTACCTGAGCAATTAAAGAAATTTAACCCTATTTCTATTTCTGTTCTTAAAGAAACCAATATTTATAAAGTAATATCTGAAATCAAATTCCTTTTAAAGAAATCATTACATTCAAATACAGATATTTTTATAACTAGAGAGCGTCATAGAATTAATTTAAATAATTGTATTCTTTCTTTACAAGATTTCAAAAATAAAAATTTAAATGAAGAATTCGATAAAGCTACCGAAGATTTAAGGGTTGCCGTAAGAAATCTAGGCAAGGTTGTTGGAAAAGTTGATGTAGAGGAGATTTTATCGAGTATTTTCAGTGATTTTTGTATAGGTAAATAAACCTCTATTTACTATCTTTTTTGCCTATTTTAGAATTAATTAATAATACTTAAGATAGACTTGTAAAAAAAGATTTCAAATATAAATTTAACTAATGCAAAAGAATAAACAGTTTGATGTTATAGTAATTGGCGGAGGTCACGCTGGGTGCGAGGCTGCTGCTGCCTCTGCAAGATTAGGAGTAAATACAGCTTTATTTACTAATGATAAAACATCTATTGGTGAGATGTCTTGTAACCCAGCTATAGGTGGTTTAGGCAAAGGTCATTTAGTTAGAGAAATAGATGCGTTGGATGGCGTCATGGGTGATGTAGCTGATAAGTCTGGCATCCAGTTTAAACTATTAAATAGAAGTAGAGGACCAGCTGTAAGAGGACCTCGTACTCAAAGTGACAGATCTCTGTACAAAAAATATATACAAGAAAAACTTGTAAACTACTGTAATTTATGCATTTTTTCTGACTCTGTAATTGGTTTTATATTTAGTAAAAACAGTATAAACGGTATTCTAACTTCCTCTGGAAAAGAAATTCATTCTAATAAGGTTATACTTACAACAGGCACATTTTTGAATGGAATGATACACATAGGTAATAAGAGAACGCCCGCAGGAAGATATAATGAAAAGCCAACTACTGGTCTAAGTGAACAGTTGCAAAAATATAATTTTAAAATTGGAAGGTTAAAAACAGGTACTCCACCAAGGTTAGATGGTACAACTATTAATTATTCGAATTTAGAGGAACAACATCCAGATGATGAAATATCTTTTTTCTCCTTTTTAACTACAAAAAATATTAACAAACAAATTAGCTGTGGAATTACTTACACAAATCAAAATGTACATCAGTTAATTTCTAAAAATATTAAACAAAGTGCAATGTACTCAGGAAGTATAAAGGGTGTAGGACCAAGGTACTGTCCCTCAATAGAAGATAAGATTTTTAAATTTAAGGATAAAACTAGGCATCAAATATTTTTGGAACCAGAAGGGCTTAAAGACAATACGGTATACCCTAATGGAATTTCAACTTCGCTTCCTGCTGAATTACAGCAGGAAATATGCAATAATATCAATGGTTTAGAGAATGTTAAAATATTAAGGCCAGGATACGCAATAGAGTATGATTATGTCGATCCAAGGGAACTTTTTTTAACATTAGAGACAAAGAAAATAAAAGATTTTTATTTAGCTGGTCAAATTAATGGGACCACTGGTTACGAAGAAGCTGCTGCTCAAGGATTAATAGCAGGAGCAAATGCAGCACTATCAATTAAAGGCAAAGAGCCACTAATTCTTGATAGGTCTCAAGCCTATATTGGGGTGATGATAGACGATTTGGTCACCAAGGGAGTTGCTGAGCCCTACAGAATGTTTACATCAAGAGCAGAATATAGATTATCGTTAAGATGTGATAATGCAGACTTAAGACTTACTCCAATTGGTATAAAATTTGGTTTGGTGAAATCAGAGAGAAAAAAATTGTTTGAGTATAAATCCACAGAATTAAAAAAGTTAAGCAAAAAAATGGATGAGTTGAAAATATCTCCATCTGAAGCAGAAAAACACGGAGTTAAAATAGCAAAAGACGGAGTTTATAGATCGGCTAACTCAGTTTTAGCTCAAAAAGGTGTTAAAATGACGAAAATTAAGGAAATTTGGCCTGAAATCGGTGACCACAGCACTGAAATTGAGGAACAGATTGAAATTAACGCTCATTATAAAGGTTATATGAAGAAACAAAAAGCTGATATTTTAGCCTTTAAGAGAGATGAAAGCCTGAAAATACCGTCTGATATAAATTACGATGTTTTTTCAGGGCTTTCTAATGAAGTTAAGTCAAAATTTAAGCAAATTAGGCCAAAAACTATGGGTCAGGCTCTTAGAATAGATGGAATTACTCCTGCAGCAGTATTTATTCTATTGTCACATCTCAAAAGAAAGTCTATTAAGCATATAGCTTGATCGAATCAAATTTTAAAAAATATTCTCCATTAGAAAAATTAAACGTTTCACGTGAAACATTTCCAGTCCTTGAGGAATTTAGATCATTGTTAGTAAACGAAAACCAGAAAATTAACCTCATAAGTAAATCCACAGTTAAAGACTCGATAAATAGACATATATTAGATACAGCACAAATTATTGATATTATTGATAAAAACTCGAAATCGTGCATAGATTTAGGATCAGGTTCAGGTCTCCCTGGAATTGTTTTAGCAATAATTTTTAAAAAAAAGGGATCAAAAATCAAATTTGAACTTTATGAAAAAAGCCAAAAGAAAAGCAATTTTCTACAAAAAATGATTAATCACTTTGAGCTTAATGCAGAAGTAAAGAAGAAAAATATTTTTGAGGAAAAAGAGTTAGAAGCAGATCTAGTTGTTGCCAGAGCATTCAAACCTCTTAAAATTATTCTGGAATTAATAAACAAGAATTTTGCTCATTACAACGAACTAATATTTTTTCTTGGAGAAAGTGGACGAGAAATAATTAAAGAATGTCTTATGACTTGGAATTTTGATTATCAAATAATAAAAAGTTTAACAGATAAAAATTCTGTAATAGTAAAAATTAAAAGTTTAAAAAAAAAATGAAAGAAAAAATTATATCAGTAATAAATCAAAAGGGTGGGGTTGGTAAAACTACAACAGTTATAAATTTAGCAGCTGGTCTTTCACAAAATAATAAAAAAATTTTAGTCATTGATTTAGATCCTCAAGGAAACGCGACCACAGGCTTGGGGTTATTGAATATTAGTCAATCATCAAATTCAATTTATGAGGTCTTGAGTGGATCAAAAAAAATTGATGATGTAATTTCGAAAACAAAATTTTCTAACTTAGATATTATTACTTCTAACGTTGATTTGTCTGGATTAGAAGTTGAAACCGCAGACGACGGCAGAAGAGCTTATATTTTAAAGGAGAAATTAGCCGCTTATTTAAATGATTCTAGAGGACATTATGATTATGTTCTCATAGACTGTCCTCCTTCTCTTAGCTTATTGACTGTCATGGCTTTAGTTGCTTCACATTCATTATTAGTTCCTCTCCAGACAGAATTTTTTGCTTTAGAGGGCATAACTCAATTAATTAAAACAATAGAGAGAATTAAAGTTGGATTAAATCCTAATTTGGAAATCAGAGGTATTCTATTAACTATGTTTGATAAAAGAAATAAACTTTCTAGTGAGGTTGAATTGGAGGCAAGGAATTATTTCAAGGAAAAAGTATATAAAAATGTTGTTCCAAGAAACGTAAGATTATCTGAGGCACCTTCACATGGAATGCCAGTAATATTTTATGATAAAAATTGCCCTGGTAGCAAGTCCTATTTAAACTTTACGGAGGAATTTTTGGCTCAGGAAGAAAGTTTTGTTACAGCAGCATGATTAGTTTTAAAAGTAAAAAAGGATTGGGAAGAGGCTTATCTTCATTAATAGGTGAGACGAGTAAATCTATTACAGTTAATAAGGCAAATATTAGTGATTTAGTAAGAAATAAATATCAGCCAAGAAAAAAATTTGATGAAGAAAGTTTAAGAGAACTAACAAGTTCAATCAAATCAAGAGGAATTATACAGCCTATTATTGTCCGAAACTCTGACGGAGAGACAAAATATGAAATAATAGCGGGAGAGAGAAGATGGGTAGCTGCCCAAAAAGCTGGTTTACATGAGGTTCCAATAGTTGTTGTCGAGGCAGATAATAAGAAAGCTTTGGAGTTTGGTATTGTCGAAAATGTTCAACGAAATGATCTTAATGCAGTAGAGGAAGCCGAGGGTTATAAAAGATTGATAGATGAGTTTTCCTATGACCAGGAACAAGTAGCAAACTTTATTGGAAAAAGTAGAAGTCATATAACAAATATGTTGAGACTACTAAACCTTCCTAAAGATGTTCTGGATTCGTTAATTGATGAAAAGATTTCTGCAGGCCATGCTAAAATTTTAGTAAATGCAGAAAATAGTAGCATTATCTTAAAAAAAATTATTGGTAAAAAACTTTCGGTTAGACAAACCGAAAACCTAGTAAAGCTCTATAAATCTCCAAGGCAAAAATTAAAAAAAACAAAAGACCCAAATATTGAACATTTAGAGCAGTCTCTTTTAGATAAAATTGGATTAAGTGTTGAGATTAAGAATAAAAAGAATAATAAGGGTTCAATTACATTCAATTATAAAGAGCTAGATCAATTAAATAGAATTATAGAAATAATTAAGCAGAATTATTAGTCTCAAATTCTAACAATTCATAAATAAAGTTTTGCATCAATATTATGCTTATAGAATTATTCATTTTTATATTAACCTCTAAAAGGTTAATTTTAGTTATTAATTCATACAATTTCTTATCTGTCCATAAACTCATTTGTTTCTTTATTATGGGTTTATCTTTCCAAAATATTGGAGGCTTATATTGACTAATAATTTTATCAATATCTCTCTCATTTTTTTTTATTTCTAGTAAGTTTATAATCTTTTTTATTTTTTGTAGAAATATTCTTAATATTAAAAAACAATCTTCTGTTGCATAATTGTTTTCATTTAATATCTCAATTGTTTTCTTTTTATTTTTGCTTAACGAAGAATCTGCTAATTCGGATGCACTATAGTTTTCTGATAGATTAGTTAAAGTATAAATTTCTTTTAAAGAAATAGTTTTTTTATCCACAATATAATTTGAAATTTTGTCTAATTCAGATTTTAGATTGCCTCTGTCACCATTTGATCTATTTATTAACAAGTTTATTGTTTCATGAGATAAACTGATTTTTTTCTCATTAAAAAATTTTGTTGCAATATTAATTAACGATTGAGAAGTATCTTTATAAGTCGGAATAATTATAGATATTTTTGACTTCTCAAAAAAATTTCTTAATTTAGATTTTTTTTCAAGTATTCCACAATTAATGATAATTATTATGTCTTTAATATTATCTTCAATAATATCATAAATTGTTTCTGAAATTTTTTCACTACATCTACCTATTGTAACAATCTTTTTATTTTCAAATAGTGATTTATTTCTTATAGAATTATTAAATTGATCTTTATTTTTTATTATTTCAGTTTCTTCGTATTTAAATTTAGACCCTTCAAAACAATTATTAATTATATCTGATAATTCCTCCTTTAGACCTTCATTGTCTCCATACAGAAGAAAAAACCTATAATTTTCAATATTTTTTTTGTTAGTTTCGTATGATTTTAAAATCATTGTAAGTTTGAAAGATAACTTAAAATTTGTCCACTTATATCCTCAATAAGATTTTGCCTTATATTTTGTTCGTATTGCTTCATATTAAACTTATTATCTTGTACACTATAATCAAAGTCTTCATTAAAATTTTTAGTTGATATTAGGTTATTTTGATCATCATTGACGATAAGTTCTATTTTTGTAATTAACTTATTTTTTAAAGGGTCACCCTTGCTATCTTTTAATATTACGATAATTTCCTCTTCTAAATTTATTTCAATATTAAGACTTCGGCCAGCGTTAGTATTTGAAAATGAAAACAAACTGTTTTCAATATAATTTGTAAGGCTATTATTTAAATTCGATGTGATTTTTTCAACATTGAAATTACTATTTTTGTTTGAATAAATTGGGGTAAAACCGCAACTTGATAGCAATAAAATTATTAAGAGATAAGTTATTTTATATTTCATTTGACTATAAAATTTACTAATTTGTTTTTTACGACTATATATTTTAACAGATTTTTGTCTTTTAAAATCAAAGAAATTTTTTGGTCTTTTTTAATTTTGTCTATTAAGTCTATATCCTCCAAGTCTTTTTCAATTTTAACTAGAGATTTTTTTTTACCGTTTATTTGAATAACAACATTTACAAACTCCTCTTGAAGATATTTAGGGTCTGATTTTGGCCACATTGGAACATCTTTGATATTTAAATCTTGTATTGCTTCAGAGACAATATGAGGTAATACAGGCATCATTAAAGTAAGTATTTTTATATAATTTTCTTTTAAGATTTCTTTAGAGTAATTTTTGTCAATTTCTTTTACAAGAAAATTATAGGTTTCATATATATTTGCAATTATTACGTTATAATTAAACTTTTCTAAGTTGTAAGAAAATTTTTCAATTAATCTGTTTGTAAATATATTTAATTCATTAGATTTTGTATCCTTGTTGTTTGTTTTAATTTTATCTGTAATCTTATTATGCAATATCCAAAACTTTTGAATAAATTTATAAGCTGCTACCATTCCTTGCTCGGACCATTGTATATCTTTTTCAGGAGGACTGTCGGATAATATAAATAACCTTACCGCATCAGCCCCATAATTTTCTATTATTTTTTCTGGATCAATCGTATTTTTTTTTGATTTTGACATTGATTCTGAATTACCAACTATTATTTTTTCTCTTTTGTTTTTAAGACTGTAAAAATTCTTGCCGTCATCAGAAAATACCTCGTCAGGGCTAAGCCAATTATTCTTTTGATCCTTATAAGTTTCGTGACAAACCATCCCTTGAGTAAATAATCCTTTAAACGGCTCTTTTGATTTTAAAAAATCCTTTTCTTTAAAAGACAATGCCTGCATAAAAAATCTTGAATATAATAAATGAAGTATTGCATGCTCTATACCTCCAATATATTGATCTACTGGCATCCAATACTTAATTTCATCAACATCATACCCATATTCTTCATTTTGTGGTGAACAAAACCTTAAATAGTACCATGAAGAGTCAACAAATGTATCGAGTGTATCTGTTTCCAATTTGTAAATTTTATTATCTATCTTAATTTTTCTCCATTCTTCTTGGTGATCAAGTGGATTACCTTTTGTGTTTAAATTAATGTTTTCAGGTAATTTTATTGGTAGTTGATTTTTGGGAACGGTTACCATATTTCCACTTTCATCATAGGCTATAGGTATAGGACAGCCCCAGTATCTTTGTCTTGAAATTCCCCAATCTTTTAATCTAAAATTTATTTTTTTTTTACCAATTTTTTTTTGCTCAATTAAATCAATAGTATGAGTTATCGCCTCTTGTGGTGTTTTTAAACCATTTAAAAATTCTGAATTAATTAAAATCCCATCTCCAGTAAATGCCTCATCCTCTACTTTAAAATTCTCGTCCTCGTTAAGAGGCCTAACTACAGTTTTTATTGGTAATCTATATTTTTTTGCAAATTCAAAATCTCTTTGATCGTGTGCCGGACATCCAAAAACAGCACCAAACCCGTAGTCCATTAAAACAAAATTTGCAAAATAAACTGGTACTTTTGTTTTATTATCCAAGGGATTAATTGCAAATAATTCAGTTTTAAATCCAATTTTATCAGCCTGAGCTATGGACTCCTCTGTTGTACCAGTTTTAGAACATTCATTTTTAAAAGCTTTGAATTTTTCATCATTCTCATAAAATTTACTAATTGGATGATCAATGGAAACAGCTAAAAAAGAAAAACCAAAAAGTGTATCTGGCCTTGTTGTAAAACATTTAATTTCATTCACAGGAAGTTTCCCCTCTATTTTGAAATTTATTTCACATCCAAAAGACTTACCAATCCAATTTTTTTGCATTACTTTTACTTTGTTTGGCCATTTGTCCAAATCATCAAGACCACTTAATAATTCCTCAGAAAATTGAGTTATTTTAAAAAACCATTGGCTTAATTTTTTTCGTTCAACCTGTACACCTGATCGCCATCCTTTCCCATCTATAACTTGTTCATTAGCCAGGACGGTTTGTTCCACAGGATCCCAGTTGACATAATTTTCTTTTTTATAAATTAATCCTTTATTATACAGTTCAAGAAAAAACATTTGTTGGTGCTTGTAATAATCTTCAGAACAAGTTGAGATTTCTCTATCCCAATCAATGGATAAACCAAGTTTTTTCAATTGAGATTTCATTATTGAGATGTTTTTTTCAGTCCATTTCTTAGGATCTAAATTATTTTGCTTAGCAGCGTTTTCGGCTGGCATACCAAAAGAGTCCCATCCCATTGGGTGAAGGACATTAAAATTTTGAAGTGTTTTATATCTGGCTAATACATCCCCAATTGTGTAATTTCTAACATGACCCATATGAATTTTACCAGATGGGTATGGAAACATTTCAAGACAGTAAAATTTTTTTTTCTTTTTATCTAATGAGGTTTTAAATATTTTATTTTTTTCCCAGTAGTTTTGCCATTTTTCCTCTGTAACTTTAAAATTATATCTTTCCACAGTTTTCTACTATTAAAATTACAAACTTATTTGTCTCTTTTACTACCTTTTCTATTTTTACCCTTTTCGTCGAAGTATCTTTTTCCAGCATCTTTTTCAAAAAGAGTTGCTTTTTTTAGGATTGCTAATTTTAGCTCTTTCTCTAATTTAGATTTTACTTTATTTGTTTTACAATTATTCATTGAGCAAATTTTTTCAAAAATTGTTACATCTACAGCGTCAGCTCTTATTTCATTAGATAAAAATCTTACTGTAATTTTTAATTCTTTAGAATTATCAGTCTCCTGTTTTTCTGATGAAAACCAATCCGTAATGATTATTCCTCCTGAATAGCTAGCATTTGTTAAAGGAACAAAATCCAAAATCTCTACAGACGCTCTCCATAAACTATTAGAAGATGCAAAATCAAAATCTCCACCTCGTGTAGCACCTTTTCCAAATCTAATCCCTCTTCCCTCTTGAACATTTTTCCTCGCTCTCTCCTCAACGTTAACCGGGTTGTCCTTAACATCTGATCTTTTATAAAAGCCACAAGAGTTTAAACTCAGGATAAAAATACAGAAAAAAACCAACAGTTTTTTAGTTTTAAACATAATATTTACAATAATGATCTAGATTTTATGAATTATAGCAAAAGAGTAGAAAATCCAATACTTTTATTGTGACTTTTATATCACACATTAGATAATAATGCTTAATATTTGGGGATTTTTGATGTTGGTCAAGGTTTTTTTGCTAAAAAAGCTCTGTTCATATGAATACAAACAAAGGAGTAACTTTATGAATAATTTTAAAAAAGTTGGTCTTACAGCATTAGCAGGTTCGCTAGTAGCATTTTCAGCTCACGCAGGTGAGTTAACTGTTACTGGTGGTGCAAACGCAACCTACAAATGGGGTAAAGATGCAACAGCTAACCACGGTAACACAAGTAAAGGTATCGGTACTGATAAAGACGTTGCTTTTACAGGTAGCGGTGAGTTAGACAACGGGACAACGTTTACAGTTGGAACTGCAACGCTTGACTCGCAGTCTGGATTAACATCCGGTTATATAACAATCACTACGCCATCATTTGGTTCATTCTTAATGGGTCATAGTACAGGTGGTCTTTCTGGTAAATACGATGAGGAAGTACCACAAGTTTATGAACAACTTTCGGATGTTTCTTCAATGGTATCAGCAAACAAAGTTGGTGATTTCATGGACAACAACCACATCGCCTATACTACTCCAGCATTAGAATTCGCTGGTGTTGGTATATCAGTTGATTTAGGTTTTTCACCACAAGCAAGAGACTCAGTAGTAGGTGACGGTGGAACAGGTGCTGGAGACGGTACTTACGGTGCTGGTAAAGAAGCTGGTGTTACACTATCTTACGAAGGTCTAAAAGCTGGTTTTTATGGTGCTGAAAGAGAAAACATTACGCCAACAGGAACTGGTGATAAAGTACGTGACGAGTTCAACGGTGCATGGTATGTTAAATACAACTTCGGACCAGTATCAATCGGTTACTCAGAGACATATCTTGACTCTGGTTTAGCTGCAACAGCAACTACAGCTCTTGCAACTACTTCTGCAAAAACACTAAGAAGTGGTGCATCTGATGGTTTCTTTGAAGGTGAGCAAATCGGTATTGCGTTTAACGTAAACGATAACTTCTCTGTTTCTTACTCAGAATCAGAAGAGACTTACGATGAGCAATCAGATCTTGCTTCAGGTAGTACAGCAGATGTATCTATGAAAATGGATGCAATGCAGGTAGCATATTCAATGGGTGGTATGTCAATTAAAGCATACAAAATGAAGATCGAAAATCCATTCTTCGACGAAGATGCTGAAGATACAAATATAACTGAGATTGCTTTAGGACTTGCGTTCTAATTTAATTTTATTTTAATTTTAAAACGGCCCAGTATTTATACTTGGGCCGTTTTTTTTTACCCAAGATATTGATGCAACTCCGGCTGATTTACACATTTTTTCACGTCTAATATTTGAACTATCAATTCCACCAAGGCTTATAAAATCATTTAAATAGTTAAGCTTTATCAAATTAAACTTAATAACATCTAAAAAGTATTTGTTTTTTTTATTTTTAAAAAGAGGTGACAAAAAAATTTTTGAACAACCCTGATTTTTTTTATTGAAAACTTCAGTAATGTTATGAGCTGATCCAATTAATTCAAAGTTTTTCTTTGAAAGATTTTTGTATTTAACCAGTTTATTAAAAGATGGAATGTATACACCATCAAAATTATAGTTTAGAGCAATTTTTAAATTGTTCGATATATAAACTTTTCTAAATTGGTTTTTACAGAATCTTACTAAACTTTTTATTTCATCAATATCAGGCTTTTTTTTATAGTTTCTATAGACTATAGATATTTTTCTATTTAACTTTTCAATTTCATTTCTTTGAAATTTATCTATAAAATAGTAAATGGATTGTTTCATATGGAAAACGTAGTAAAAAATTATAATTTAATAAAGCAAGAAATTCAAAAAAATACTAATGTTAAATTAATTGCTGTAACTAAAACCTTCCCAATAAAACATATTTTGCCAATTATTAATATTGATCATATTCATTTTGGTGAGAATAAAGTACAAGAGGCTCAAGAAAAGTGGACACCAATTAAAAACGATTTTCCCCATATTAAATTACATTTGATTGGAAAACTTCAAACAAATAAAGTTAAGTTTGCAATTCCATTATTTGATTATATTCATTCTTTAGACAGCGAAAAACTTGCAAGCAAAATAGCGGATGAGCAAATCAAAAAAGGCTTTAAACCTAAAATTTTTATACAAATTAATATTGGAGAAGAACCACAAAAAGGAGGTATTGGTGTAAATCAGCTGGAAGAATTTTACAAGAAATGCTTGGATATATACAATTTGAATATAATTGGTCTTATGTGCATACCGCCCTTTGATAAAGACTCAACACCATTTTTTGAAAAAATGCAAAATCTTAGCAAAAATTTAAATCTTAATGAGATTAGCATGGGTATGTCAGATGACTATTTAGAAGCAATAAAGTTTAGTTCAACTTTTATAAGAATAGGTTCAAAAATATTTGGAAAAAGAAATTAAGATATTCTTATCTTAGTCTTTGTATCAATTAATTTTAATAAAACTAATAAGTCATTTTTTTGGATAGCTATACATCCTAAAGTCGGTTTGTAATTTTTGGTAAGATGAATAAAAATTGCGCTTCCTTTATTTTTAATTGTTCTTTTAGTATTATAGTTAATTACTAAAATTAAATCATAAATACGGTCAGATCTAAATAATTTTTCACCTTTATTTTTTTTATTTAGCAAAATTTCTTTATTATATTTTTTATTTTTAGAGTCATCACACCATCCTATTTTTCTTGTAATTTTTTTTATTTTTAATTTTGTATTTGGTTTATCTATTCTATCTGGTCTATAATAAACTTTACCTAACGAGAAAAGACCTTTCGGTGTTGACTTATCACCTTCAATTTTGTTTTTTTTTAAACCATTTTTACCGATACTGCATTTAAAAACAAATTCATCGTAAAGTAACTTATCTTTATTTTTTAATTTTATTATCATATTATTATTTAATGACTCAAAAGTTATATATTTTAAATATACCAGAGATAGAAAAGATTTTTAATGAAATAAAAGAGTATATAACCTTTGAAGTAGTAGGCTTTAAAAAAATTAAAGATTTAGTTGAGAAATTAGAAAATGATAAAGATATTTTACTAAATTCAATTGTCTTAATATATAAAAAAGATGTAAAGTCCATTGAGGGAAAAATAGATGAAAACAAAATCTGTTATCTTCCTAATTTACCCTTTAAAATCATATATTTGCTAGAGCAAATAAATGTAAAATTTATTCAACAAGTTTATATTTCACAGTCAGATATTAATGTCAAAAATTATGCATTAGATTTGAATGCGAGAATTTTAAAAAAAAATAATCAAGAACTAAAATTGACTGAAAGAGAAACTGAAGCGATTGTTTTTCTTCAAAATAAAAATGAGCCAGTGAGTGTTGAAAAATTACAAAAAGAAGTATGGAAATATGGCGAAGATTTAGAAACCCATACTGTTGAAACGCATATTTATAGATTAAGAAAAAAAATTAAAGATAAATTCAATGACAACAACTTTATATTAAGTGAAAAAAAAGGTTATTTTATAAAGTGAAAAAGAAAAATTTTATAGCAAAAGAGCTTTTTTCTAGAAAATATAAACCAAGAGTAATTAAACCTAAAAAAGGTAAAGGTAGTTTTAAAAGAAAAAAAAAATAAACTTTTACCTATTTAACTTCCTAAAAACAGTAAGTGGTAAATTCCCTCTAGAAACATTAGCGGTCTCATCTCCTTGAAATAATTTGTAATCGAAACACATTTTTTTTATGTTAGGGGCTCTAACAACCTCAATCATATCACTTTCAAACATTACTCCTTTTTCATCAACTAAATCTTTTACATATTCGTTGTAAGTTACATCTAAAAAAGCTCTATTGTTCATTACCACATGTGTTGCATCTTTAAGTTTTTCATCGCTAAAAGTTTTGTTTATTCCCAAATATTTATTTAAATAATAAATCAACGTGAAATCACCACCTCCACATTCAGCAATTCTAAAAGTAGCAATTTCCTCTTTTGTATGATTTTTTTTAATTTCTTTTACTAATTCTTTATAAGATGCTCCCCAATAATCTAATTCAAACTTGCCTAAACTATCTTCATATTTCGGATAAGAATAATTAACATAGGAATATTGATAAGGTGTTAAATATAGAAATCTGTAAAAAGATAATGAAAATAAAATTAATACAATGATAGTACTTATTTTAGCTGTCCAATTTTTTTTAAATTGTAAAAAAAGATGTTCAAGTGAAATAGATGCAATTAAACAATATAGTGGTACTACAAACAAGAATAATCTAATATTATCGTAAATATTTACATCCATAGAAATTGCTATAATTATGGGAAAAAAAGTTATGAATAACAGTATTATAAATTTCAAATTAAAATTTGTAATATATCTTTTTATATGAATGTCTCTTTTAAAAATTAAAATTAATGACATTAAAGCTAACAAAGTAGAATAAAAAGGCATTCTATATTTTAAAATATCAAGAAAATAAGTTTTCGGTGTATTAAAAATTTCATATATCTCACCATTAATTAACCCAATTTTTGGGCCATCTAGCCATGATAAGGTTTTAGCCACGATTTTTGAAAAGAAGTTAACAAAATTTCCTTTTTGAATTTCAATTATCATATGTGGCCAACACATAAGGGTTATTATGATTGTAATGAAAATGGCTATTAAAGAATGTGAAATTAGTCGTTTTGAAAGAGCCCAGTATTTAGAATTATATTCAAAAAATAAATAAAATAAACCAACTATGACAACTGGTAAAATAACTATTGGAAAAGTAAGTCTTACACCACAACCAAATCCAATAAAAAAAGAGGTTAATAATAAATTTTTAATTTTTCCATTTTCTTCAATTAAATATTTATAAAAAAAATAACTAAACCAAATAAAGGAGAAGAAAATAATTATATCTTTAGAATTGATACCCATATGCCCGAAAAAAAATGGGTTTAATAAAGTTAACAAACAAGCAAATAAAGCAATACTTTGGTTAAAAAACTTTTTTGAAATTAAATAAAGACCTAAAATACTCAGGCTTGCAAAAAAAAAATTAATAAAATGCATTATTTCTGCAAGATTATTTATAAAAAAATTTCTATTGATTAAAAATATTATGTGAGAAATAGAATATGATAGAGTATCATAAAAACCAGGGTAGAACTCGATGTTTCTAAACTCTAGTCTATCTACAGCTCCTAAGGTTGCATAAAATTGAAATCTGACATTACCATTTATATGGTGAAAATATTCATCCCATGAAAATCCGGTTATAACAGATGAATACAGACCTAAAACAAGAAGGCTGAAAATAAATATAATTTGAAATGCTTTTACTAAATTAGATCCCATTTAATATAATTATCACAAAAAAACCTTTGGTACTATTGTTGAGTTCTTAATAATTTCGTAAAAGTTCTTTTATTTAAATTAGATTTCATTATTTTATTAATATTATTACAAGAAAGATCATTTGAACAAGGTTTATCAGCACAGACACAAAGTGTGATACTTTGAAGTACTTTTCTTCACCATTGTCTTTAAATTTATTTATTAACGGCATTAAAAAAAAATTAGATATAAAAAATAAAATACAAATAGACAGCATTAAATAAAATTTAAGACTAAAGTCACTTAAATAAGCGATCAATAAAATAATAATTAGGCTAATACTAAGATTTAGTAAGTAATATAAAGGAAATATACCTCTAATAAATTTTCTAGCATACTCTTCATTTAAAAATCTAAATGTAGATGGAGCAACCACAAATGAAAAAAAAAGCATAACTCCTAAAAGTATTGCAGTTAAATATGTAACGCCTTGTTCAATCATTATAAAACAACTTCAAATCCCTCAAAATTAGGCGCACCCAAATAAAGATCTTGATGCTGACCAGCATTTTTGTGAGCTAACCTGAAGGCTTCTGATTTAGTCCAATTAATGAAGTCCTCTTTTGAATTCCATATACTATGTGATGCGTACAAAGTAAATTCTTCGTTAGTATTTCCCTTAACTAAATGAAATTCTTTAAAGCCTGGAACACCTTTTAAATGAGTATCTCTATTTTTCCAAACACTCTCAAAGTCTTGTTCTTTGCCAAGTACAATCTTGAATCTATTCATCGCTATAAACATTGTGACTATATATATTTATTACATATGGTTTTATAGCTTAATTAGTGTGACACTCTGTTGCTTAAAAATTTTAAATAAATAACCATATCCAAGTAAATGGAAGGAAAACTATGAAAAAATTAGCGTTAATTTTATCTTTTGTATTATTTTCTAGCTCTGTATTTGCAGGTTCATGCCCGATGATGGCAAAAAACCTTGATGCAAAAATCGCAGAAGCTCAAGAATTAAGAGATGCTGGAATGAAGGCTCATGATGGTGGAGAGCACAAAAAATCAGTAGATCTTCTTAATAAAGCATTAGAAATGTTTAAAGGATAAATTCTTTGGGGTTTGGGGCACCTGGCAACAGAACGCCCCAATAATTTAAATTATAAGAGTTATGCTTTTGGTACAAATGTTAAGCTTGCTCCATTGTTACAATATCGCTTACCAGTTGGTTTTGGACCATCATCAAAGACATGACCCTGGTGCCCCCCACAAATTGCACAATGATATTCTGTCCTTGGTATTAATAATTTGAAATCTAATTTTGTAGCGATTACATTTGGGTAATGTTCGAAGAACGAGGGCCAGCCTGTGCCACTATCATATTTCATTTTGCTGCTAAATAAAGGTGTATTACAGCCAACACATAGATACTCACCTACTCTTTTTTCATCATTTAAAGAACTTGTAAAGGGTCTCTCAGTTCCTTCTTCTCTCAAAATGTAAAATTGATGATTAGTTAGTATTTCCCTCCACTCAGTATTTGATTTAATCACTCTCTTTATTTGCTGAGCAAAGGCTTGAAGAGATACAAGAGGCGATAATAATCCAAGAATTATGACTTTAATGAATTTTCTTTTTTTCATGCTTGATGTTAATGTAACTCATGTGGCTTAAATTTGAAAAAGACCAATTACCGCTCTTTACTAGAATAATTTTATTCCTTCAAAGAAAGAAATTTGGTTTTGATTTAAATCCAACGAAAGCCTGGGGTATCGTACCAAGGTTAATGTTTGGAATAAATTTTTTCTTTAAATTGATATCAAGTAAAAAATCTAGAATTGATGCAAGTTTAAGAACACTTATCTCAGTTAGAATTTCACAGATCAATAATTGTGAGTTCTGTGTTGATATGAACAGCTATTTGTTTTTTGAAACTAAGGGAGAGTCAAAGAAAATAAATCAATTGAAGTCCTGGAAAGGAAATAATATTTATTCCGCAAAGGAGCAGGTTGCTCTTGAATATGCAGAGACAATAACGATTACGGGCAGAAGTGTTACTGAAGATCTTCAATCAAGATTACTTCAACAATTTAAAAAGAAAGATATAATTGAACTTACCGCTATCGTTGCTTTTCAAAACTTATCAAGTAAGTTTAATAGTGCACTCCACATTAAACCTAATGGTTTTTGCGACATTGATAAAACTAAATAAATATTTTTTCATTAGACCGCAAGAAATTAAGTAAATCTTTTTGCTCATTAGTTATATGGGTTTCATTCAATTTTAATTGTTCATATACCTTCTTAAGATCCGAAGTAACATCAACATCAGAATATATTTTTTCAGAAATATTTACTTGATCTAAACAATCCTTTAGTGTTTTTATGACAGATGTTGATGAGGATTTAATTTTATTTAAGCATTTTATAATATTTTGGTCTTTACTTAGCATGAAACAAAATCCCCCGTCATCTGTTTGGAAAAACAGATTATCTTTTTCCAACTTACTTGAAAAAACCTCGTTTATGTCTTTTGAATTCATAGTAGGAATATCAGAGCCAAGAAGTGCCACCTTACCAACAGTCTTAAGCGCTAATTCACTTACTTCGCTCATAACAAAACTCAGATCTTGATCTTGGTTAATGAACTTTCCTTGATGAATGTTGCTTAGTAATTTTAAATTTTCTTCATCTTTATTTTTGCAAACTTTTATGAATTGTATTTTGTTTTTATTACTTAACCTTTTAAGATTTTGATTAGTTATGTTTATGAATTTTTCATTCAATTGGTTAACGAACTCATTATTCAATTTTTTCCTTAATCTTGATTTACTTTCATAAGATTTTGGATCTTTTAAAAAAGTTGCAAGGACAACGCTCTTTTTTTTTTTTCGAAATTTAATAGTTTGTATCACAGTCTTTGATAAAGTCTTTATATTTTGAAACATTTTATTATTCGCATATTTTTTGGCCGATGTTATTATTTTTTTATTTATGATATTTAATTTAATGCTCAATGATTTCATTTGCCAAATAAACTCGTGATCTTCTCCTTCTAACAAATTCTCATTAAATGGTCCTATAAAGTTGAATAATTTTTTACTAATCAAGAAAGATTGATCACCAAAGGGAATACAAAAAATTTTAGTTCTAAAATTTGCTCCAGCTGCAATCAACCAGCAATTAGCTTCATTAAATTTAAGTAAAAACGTAGTCACTGCAAATTTATTTAGTGAGCTTAAATCAGATGGACTTATATTTTTTATATCTGAGTCTAGGTGCAATAACCAAAGGATATCACGAGTTGACAAATTTATACCTTTGTTTAAAGCCTTTGCTCTTGATGAATTTCTCAATAAATATAAATGATCTACCTCAATTTTTTCTTGAGTTATGAATTTATTTTCCTCATCAACCACTAGAATGATTTCGCACCCTTTAAACTTTTGTTTTATTTGCTTAATAAGTTTGAAATCATCTTCCTGTTTTCCTATGGGAATGATGATGCTTAGATCGATCATTTATTAAAGAATAAATCCCTTATAGTGCCAATGGCAACAAACCAATAAAATCTTAGTTTACTCCAAAAGCCTTTCTTTTTACTCAACAGATAATACTTATCTATGCCACACTTTGTTTTTATGAACTTATTAATTTTTGGTTTTATATTTTTCATAAATCCTTTTCGTTACTATAGGTAAAAGTCCTATTGCTGATAATGAGACAATCACTTTCATTGTTAAGATATCTTCTAAATTATTGATTTGTGATAATTGATTTCCAGCATTAACGAATATGACTGTTGCAGGCAACATACCTAACTGAGACATCCAATAAAAATTAGTCCACTTCATTTGAGTTAAGCCGAAGGTTAAGTTGATTAAAAAAAAGGGAAAGATTGGACTTAGTCTTAAAAATAATAAATATAATAACCCGTCTTCTTTCATGCCTAGATTAACTTTACCTAAGTATTTTTTATACTTTTCTTGAATTATATCCTTGAGTAAGTATCTTGATATTAGGAAGCATAAAGTTGAGCCTATTGTACTTGCGAATGATGTTAAGATCACCCCAGGTAATAATCCAAAAAGTGCTCCAGCAAGTAAGGTTTTTAACAATGATATGGGTAGCGCAAGTGCCGTAACCACAATATAAGAAAGAAAGAAAAGTAGGTAATAAAACAAATATCTCTCATTAATAAGTATTTGTATATCCTCATATCTTTGTTTGATTAGATTAAGGCTTAAGACTTTATCATATTTAAATCCAACAATAATGACCAAGGTAAAAAAAATGAAAATAATGATCTTTTTTTTTAACTGCAGCTTGATCCTCCAAGAACACAAAACTTAGAACAATGCGGATGATTAAGATAAATTCTCTGCATTGATTCTTTTAAGGTTTGGCCAAGATCAAAAGCTTCATCGTAAGGCAATAAAGTACAAGCAATAACTGATGGTTTCTCCTTTCCTTTCTTCTTAACGATCATACGTGAAGATGAACACATCACGCTTTCTGGTTTTTTATTTAAGATTGTCCAACATTCTGTTGTGATTTCTGGCGTGTCTTGTTTAACGTCCATCTCCGCGAAAGTTACCAAATCTTTTTTTGAACTAGCGTCAATCGGTAATTCATGTTTTAAAGTAAATGCTTTAAATGCCTTTCTTGTTTGCTGTTCGCTTTCGCCCCACATCAATCTAGTAGCAAGGCTTATCTTAAAATTATTATCTCTCAGCCATTTAATCCCCTCAATCATTGGTCTATAACTATTTTGACCTCGTATTTTCTCGTGTTTTTTTTGATCAACGTGATCAATTGAAACCCTAAATGTTAATTTATCTTTTTTAAGATTTATTATTTTTGATCTATTATTTAACATTGGTTTCATTGCATTTGTTAAGATTAGAACCTCAACACCTTGATGAACTGAGTGGTTTAACATTCTTGGAAAGTCTTTATTTAAAAAAGGTTCTCCACCGGTAAATCCTATTTCCAATAATTTAAGTCCATCTTCTTTTACCTCATTCATAAATTTCAAATAGTCGTCATAACTCAAATATGATAACCGATCATTGGTTGGGCTGCTTTCAATGTAACAATTCTCACAGGTTAAATTGCACAATGTACCCGTATTAAACCACAATGTTTTAAGTTTATTTGCTTCTACGAAAGCCCTTGGTTTACCATTAGCAGTTAATGTTAAGTTATTAAATTTCATTTTCATTAAATATAAACCGACCTAGGTATTTTGCAAAAATAAAATTATTATATACAGGAAAAGTGCAATTTAGTCGCGACACGTGGAAACAGAATGTACCTGCTAATCTAAATTAATTATGCTTTTTTTTATTGTTTCTGAGATCACTTTGGTACCTTCAAAGTTGGGATGGATACCATCACTTTGATTTAGCTTTGGATTTAAAGCCACTTTTTTTAGTAAAAAAGGTATTAAAGTTAAATCATATTCTTCTGCTAAGTTAGTAAAAATATCATCAAATTTCTTTTTATATGCTAATCCATTTGTTGGAGACGCTTTCATGCCCGCTAAAATTATTTTTATATTTTTAGTTTTTATAATTTCTATAATTTTCCTTAAATTATTTTCTGTTTGATCTGGATCAATTCTTCTAAGCATATCATTAGCCCCTAATCCTAAAACAATCAAATCAATATCACTATTAGAAACATATTCTTCAATTCTATCTAACCCATCTTCTGAGGTATCCCCAGAAACACTCCCATTTACTATTTTGATATTATATCCAGCGTCTTTTAAATCATTTTCTAACATTATTGAAAGTGTTTGGTCTTCCTTTAAACCGTGCCCAGACATTAAACTGTCTCCAAATAATAGAATTTTATTTACGTTTTTTAATTTATTATTCTCGCTACAACTAATCAAAATCAAGCTAATTAAAAGTGTTTTAAAAAATATTAATAGTTTGTTTTTCAATTTTTATTTTTCCTTTTCTCTCTTTTAATTTTTCTCTTTTCTTTCAAAGATAACTTGGGCTTCTTCATTACACTCGAATCTTTAAATGATTTTCCGCTATATCTTTTAGACATAATTACTTAATTTTATTATATAGATCATTTGCACTTAACCATCCGTTCTCTAACCTTGGACCTCCAAACCAATCAGCACAAATTCCAAAACCTATTTTTTTGTCCCAATAACTTAAGGTTTTTAAAGCTTTTGAATTTGATGAATACTTCCAACCGTGAATATGAGTGAAATATATTTTTTTTATTTTTACCTTAGTTAATTTTTTAAATTTATTAATCAAAACGTTCGTATAAAATTTTTTTCTATTTCTATAAGTATCAGTGTGTTTTTTTCCATATTCATAAGTGCTTTGAAGGACCCATAAATCTTTATTATATTTAAATCTTTTTTTTGAATTTTCATTTGAAACCCAGCCTAAAATATCATCATTAGTAAAAAAACTACTGACATTGCTACCAGTCTTATTGGTCATCAATAATACAGTCAGACTTGAATTCATTTTTACTTTATTTTTAAAAAGTTTTGTTTTAACAAACTTAGATGCTAATTTTTTTACTTGTGGAAATGGAGCTGTAATAATTAAGTTCTTTGCATAAGTACTCGTATTATCTTTAAATTTAAGAAACCAACAATTTTTTTTTCTTTGTATCTCTGATAATTCTGATTGGAATTTACAATTTATACTTTTTAATAAATGTTTACTAATGTCATTATTGCCTCTTACTCCTATTAATTTGATGTGTTTTTTATCTCTTTTTACTCTTTCATTTAAAAATTCGTGATTACCTTTCCAATGCTTTATAACTCTTTTTCTAATAAGTTTATTAGTAAAAGATTTAAACTCTCTAGATCTTGGAGAAAGATATTGAAGACCATGATCAAAACCTATGTTACCTTTAAACCTTTTAAAAGAGCTTCTTCCACCAACTCCCTTAGCTTTTTCAAAAACTTTAATAGAATATTTCTTTTTTAATTTATTAGATATAGTAGCACCTGATATTCCTGATCCTATTACAGCAAAATCAATCATTACGACTAATTATTATATTCTTGCACCAATTTGTTGAATAACTTTAGAAGACATTTCAGTACCTTTTTCTAAGCATTCTTTTTGAGATAGACCGTTTATATGACCATGCAAAAATCCTGCAGCAAATAAATCTCCAGCACCAGTTAAATCAACGATTTTGAGATCTTTTTGAATACCACATTCGGTTACTTCATCACTATTAATTGAGATTGCACCTTTTTCACCTCTAGTGATAACCAATAACTTTTTAAGACTTTTTCCAAAATTAATTACCTCATCAAAGCTTTTAGCATCAATTAAAGACACTATTTCTTGTTCATTAGCAAATGTTATATCTAATTTATTTTTAACTAAATTTAAAAAATGAGGCTTATGTCTATCAACACAAAATTGATCTGATAAAGACATTGCAACTTTATTTGCATTAGTTATTGCTTTATCAAAAGCTTTTTTAGGATCTCCCTCATCCCATAAATATCCTTCTAAAAGAATGATCTCGCTTTGTTTTATAGCATCTGTATCAACATCATTTTCGTTAATCTTTCCTGCTGTTCCAAGAAAAGTGCACATTGTTCTCTCGGAGTCTGGTGTTACTAAAATTAAACAAGTACCTGTTGGCAACTCCTCCTTTTTTTTTGAGTAAAAATATTCAACATTTTCTTGTTTAAGCCCTTCCTCATATTTTCCACCCAAGTCATCATCACTCACTTTACCAATAAAACCAACCTTGTTTTTAAGTTGAGAGAGACCAACAATTGAATTCGCAACAGATCCACCCGAAACAGTTTTTTCAATTTTTAGATTAGATAGCAGTTGCTTAAATTCTTTTTCATCGAAAATAAGTTTCATCGTACTTTTTGTAAGACTATTATTTTGAATAAAATCATCTTTAACTTTACAAATTACATCTACAATTGCATTGCCTATACCTAATATTTTCATGCTAAGCCTTTTTAGTTTTAATTGGTTTTTTTCTATTAGGATAACAACTCGTACAAATTTTACAAGAAATACCGTAACAATCACGAGCTTTACAATATTCTCGACCATAAAAAATAATCTGTAAATGAAGTTTGTTCCAATATTTTTTTGGAAATAAACTCTTTAAATCTTCCTCAGTTTGAACAACATTCTTGCCATTAGTTAAACCCCACCTTTGAGCAAGCCTATGAATATGAGTATCAACTGGAAAAGCAGGGTAACCAAAACCTTGAGACATAACCACACTTGCTGTTTTATGACCAACACCTGGAAGTTCCTCTAATTGTTCAAAGGTACTTGGAACTTTACTATTATATTTCTCTACTAAAGTTTTAGATAAGTAATAAATGCTTTTGGCTTTAATTCTAAATATACCTATTCTCCTTATTAACCCCTCAATTTTTTTTCTACCTAGTCTTACAAAATGAATCGGTTTGTAATATTTGGGGTAGATATTTTTTGTTACATTATTAACATTTACGTCTGTACATTGCGCGGATAAAAGTACTGAAATTAATAAAGTGAATACATTTCTACTTTCAAGTGGAACATTAATGCTAGGATAGGTTTTATTAAGTATTTTTAATACTATCTTAGCTCTTTTGATTTTATCAGCATTTTTTGAACTCATTTAAAGTTCAATACATCTCTCATTGAATAAAGACCTGGTTTCTTGTTCATCAACCACTTTGCAGCAGTTAGAGCACCCTCAGAATATAAAGCTCTATCAAATGCCTCATGATTTAAAGTTATAATTTCTTTACCACTAGAAAATTTTACTTCGTGTTCACCAACGACTTCACCTTTTCTCATCGAATTAAAATTTATTTTTTTTCCATAAGGAAAAGATTTTTTATTTAGATATTTTTTTCCAATCAATCTATTCAAATCTTTATTTTTTCCAATAGCTATTCCTTTTCCAAGCATTAAAGCTGTTCCGGACGGGTGATCTTTTTTGTGTTTATGGTGAATCTCAAAGACTTTACTTAAGAAATTATTTCCAAGTGATTTAGAAGTAATTTCTGTTAAATACATTAACAAATTAATACCTAAGCTCATATTTCCTGCCTTTAGTATGGGGATTTGTTTTGAATATTTTTTTATTAAATTCTCCTGTTTTTTTGAAAAACCAGTAGTTCCTATTACAACTCTTTTTTTTAGCTTTGAAGCGATTTTAAGCACTTCTAAAGTACATTTAGGGATTGTAAAATCTATAATCACGTTAGTTTTTTTGAAAGAATCTACTCCATTAAATTCAGGCAAAATTTTATTTATTTTTCTGTTAATTTTAAAATTTTCTGTAAGTGAAACTAATTTAAAGTTTTTATTATTATTTGAGGACTTAATAAGTTGTTGTCCCATTCTTCCCATGCAGCCTGTAATGGTTAAATTTATTTTCATAAGATTTTGTTGATAATGATTATCATTCATAAAGAATTTTTTAAAGAGATGTTTTTAGTTGGTTTTTTTGTGATAATGATAATCAATATTAAACCTTATTTATTGATTAATATTTTTTAATTTATTATTTTATAAATTATGCAAACACAAAAATTTAGTTGTAAAAAGTGCGGATTAACTATTTCATCAGTGTGCTCGAAATGTGACAGAGTTGTTGATGTAAAGCTTCTTGATAGTGGCTGTTTAGTTCAAGTGACTAAGTGTGGTGACTGTTCTAGCGTTCCGGTTATAAAAGATATTTGCACTGAAAATAATTAATAAATATTTATAAAACAAAATATATAAATATTAATATTATTAAAATCACCAATATCCAAATCGAGAGATTTTTAAAAAATACTTTAAAATTATAATTTGTTTGTAAAAATCCAGGTAGCACAAGTATTAAAACCCCAATTAATGCTATTATCGGAACTATAATTTCAAGACTCATGATTTATAGGTTTTGTAATTTTTATGAATTAAAAAAAAATTTTTAGAACTTTTTTGAAGTTTTTTAATAAATTCACTTATATTTATAACCTTTTTTAAATTTTCATCATAAAAATTGTAATTTAATTCAGTTTTTATAAATTGAATTAAAATCTCAGGAGTATACCCGAACTCTTTGTAGAGGTAGGGGGCAAATTCAAAATATATTACAGGTTTATGTTTTAAAATTGTTTTCTTCCCGCTTTTCAAAACATCAAGCTCATGTCCATCTACATCAATCTTAATAAAGTCGACTTTCTTAAATTTTGAACAAATTCTATCAAGTTTTTTAGTTTTAAAAGATGTTTTTTTTAAAATCCCCAAGTGCACTTTGTGTTTTTTGTCTTTATCTGAAAAATTCCATGATGAGTGAACTTCTTTAACACTCTTATTCGTATTTGAGATGAAACTATTTTCGAGTTTAATTCTACTTTTTAAAGATGGATTTAAATTAACATTTTTTTTTAGCTTAGTGTAAGCATAAATAGTTGGTTCAATTGAAATTATCTTTGAATTTTTAAATATACTGGCTAAAGGTAAAGATACCGAACCTATATTTGCACCCACATCTATTATAATTTTTTTTTCTTCAGCGTTTATTAATCTTTTAATATTTGTGGTTGAAACTTCATTGCTAATACCCAAAAAAATACCTAAATCTATGCCTTCCTTAAGATTAATATTATAATTGATATTATTTCGTTTTATTATCCTGCTTTTATCGCCTAGAAAAATAATTAAAAAGTAACTTATTAAGGATGCACATTTAATTTTAAATTTTGTAGATAAAAAAAACATTTTAAAAAATAATCTTATTTTTTATATTTTAGTTTTGCCAAAAATTTTTTGCTTTTTGAAAAAATTTTTTAATACTAGGATTTGATTTTTCATTCTCAATTTCCCTGAATTTTTCAAGAAGTTCTTTTTGCTCTTTATTTAGACTAACTGGCACTTCTGTATTTACTTGAACATATAAATCACCAATTCCACCACCTCTCATTAAGGGCATACCTTTTCCTTTTAATCGAAACTGTTTTCCACTTTGTGTTCCAGATGGAATTTTAATTTTTGCTTTCCCGCCATCTATTGTTGGTATTTCTATAGAAGCCCCAAGTGCGGCATCAGCTATTGATATAGGACATTCAAAGAATAAATTTTCTTCGCTTCTTTTAAACAAATCATGAGAATAAACATTTATAAAAAGATATAAGTCACCACTCGAAGCTCCTCTTGAGCCAGCCTCACCTTTTCCTGCCAATCTTATTCTTGTGCCATCATCTACACCTTTGGGGATAGTCACAGATAGTCTTTTTGCGGCTTGTTTTTTTCCTTGTCCACTACAATTACTGCAAGGATTAGTAATTTGTTCACCAGTTCCCGAACATTGGGGACATGTTTGCTGAACAGTAAAAAAACCTTGGCTAGATCTGACTTGACCATTACCACCACACATAGAGCATGACCCAACGTTTGTACCTGGTTTTGAACCACTTCCGTTACATGTTTGACATTTTTCAGATGTTGAAAATTTTATATCTTGTTTTTTACCGTTATAAGCTTCCTCAAGTGATATTGACAAATCATATCTTAAATCTGATCCTCTAAAATTTGCTTTTCTAGACCTTCTACCACCTCCACCAAAATCTCCAAAAAAATCTTCAAATATATCCGAGAAGTGACTTGAGAAATCAAAATTACTAAATCCACCTCTTCCACCACCACCATTTTCAAATGCAGCATGTCCAAAATTATCGTAATTTTGTTTTCGTTCTGCATTTGATAGAACGTGATAAGCCTCTGATGCTTCCTTAAATTTTTCCTCAGAAGCCTTGTCTCCTTTATTTTTGTCTGGATGATGTTTAACAGCAAGTTTACGGTAGGCTGCTTTTATTTGATCTGCTGATGCTGATTTATTAACACCTAAGATTTCATAATAATCTCTTTTTGCCATAACTACGAAGACAAATAGTTGTTAGCTCTTAGGCGCTTTTTTCTTTATTTTCGTCTTTTACTTCTTCAAAGTCTGCGTCAACAACATTATCGTCTTTTTTCCCTTCTTCTTTTTTATCTTTCGAACCGTCATTCGGTTTAGCACTTTGTTGTGACTTATAGATAGCTTCACCTAACTTCATAGAAGCTTGCACCAAATCCTGCGTTTTCTTCTTAAGATCCTCAACATCGGTTCCTTTGAGTGAGTTTCTTAAATCTGAGCAAGCTGTTTCGATTGCTTTTTTATCTGCCTCAGAAACTTTACTTCCGTGTTCTTTTAAATTTTTCTCAGTAGAATGTAATAGAGTATCGGCTTGATTTCTTGCATCTACAGCCTCTCTTTTTTTCTTATCTGCATCTTTATTAGCTTCAGCTTCCTTTACCATTTTGTTAATTTCTTCCTCGCTCAAACCACCTGAAGCTTGAATTTGAATTTTTTGCTCTTTTCCAGTTCCCTTATCTTTTGCTGATACATTAACTATTCCATTAGCATCAATGTCAAACGTTACTTCTATTTGAGGAACTCCTCTTGGTGCTGGAGCAATACCAACTAGTTCAAAGTTTCCTAGAACTTTGTTATCGCTTGCCATTTCTCTTTCACCTTGAAGCACTCTAATTGAAACAGCCGGTTGATTATCTTCAGCTGTTGAAAATACCTGACTCTTTTTTGTAGGTATAGTTGTGTTTTTATCTATAAGTTTAGTTGATACACCTCCAAGGGTTTCTATTCCCAATGATAATGGTGTTACATCTAAAAGCAATACATCTTTAACATCACCCTGCAGAACACCAGCCTGAATAGCTGCTCCCATAGCCACAACTTCATCTGGGTTAACTGATTTATTTGGATCTTTACCAAAAAAATTTTTAACTTCCTCTACAACTTTAGGCATTCTAGTCATTCCGCCAACCAATACCACTTCATCAACTTCACCTGCGCTCAAACCAGCATCTTTAAGAGCAGTTTGGCATGGGGGTAATGTTTTTTTTATTAAATCTTCAACCAAGGCTTCTAGTTTTGCCCTAGTCATTTTTAAATTTATATGTTTTGGTCCTGTTTTGTCTGCAGTTATAAATGGTAAATTTATTTCAGTTTGTGCTGCAGATGACAATTCTATTTTTGCTTTCTCAGCAGCCTCTTTAAGTCTTTGAAGTGCAAGTTTGTCCGATTTCAAATCTATACCACTATCTTTTTTAAATTCAGATAAAAGATAGTCAACTATTGTGTTATCAAAGTCTTCTCCGCCTAAAAAAGTATCTCCATTAGTTGATTTAACTTCAAATACTCCATCACCTAATTCAAGAATTGAGACATCAAATGTTCCGCCACCTAAATCATAAACCGCAATTTTCTTATTTGTTTTTTTATCTAATCCATAAGCCAAAGAAGCAGCAGTTGGCTCATTAATTATTCTTAAAACTTCTAACCCTGCGATTTTTCCTGCATCCTTCGTTGCCTGTCTTTGTGCATCATTAAAGTAAGCTGGAACTGTAATTACAGCTTTTTTTACTTCCTGTCCTAAATATTTTTCAGCAGTCTCTTTCATTTTCTGGAGCACAAAAGCTGAAATTTGAGAAGGAGAATATTTCTGACCTTTAGCTTCAATCCATGCATCACCTTTATCTGAATTAACAATTTTAAAAGGAGATGTTTGAATATCTTTTTTTACGGAAGGATCCTCAAAATTTCTGCCTATAAGTCTTTTCACTGCAAAGATTGTATTTTCAGGATTAGTTACAGCCTGCCTCTTTGCTGGTTGACCAATTAGTTTTTCATCGTTGTCAGTGAAAGCCACAACAGATGGTGTAGTTCTTGCACCTTCAGCATTTTCTAATACTTTAGCTTGTGTACCATCCATTATTGCTACACAAGAGTTTGTAGTTCCTAAATCTATTCCAATTACTTTGCTCATGTTATTTTACCTGATCTTCATATAAGTGCTTATTTCTAATCTACAAGTTCTATAAGTGATTAATTTCCTCCTTTTTTTTCAGTTTTTTCAGCACTTTTTTCCTCTTTTGTGGCTTTCTTTGAAACACCAACCAATGATGGCCTTAAAAGCCTTCCTTTTAGCATATACCCTTTTTGAATTTCTTGAACGATTGTACCAGGATCTTTATTTTCATCTTCCACCTCCATCATAGCCTGATGTTTATTTGGATCCATTTTCTCACCTAAAGCCTTTATTTCTTCTATCTGATTTTTCCTAAAGATTGAAACTACATCTTTATAAATAATATCTATATGCTCTATAATTTTATCTTTGCTTTTTAGGTCTAGGTTTTGATCATTAGTGATCGATAACTTTGATCTTTCTAAATTGTCTGCGATATTTAAAGTCTCTTTTGCCAACGCCATACCACCATACTGAAAAGCGTCATCTATCTCCTTTTCATACCTTCTTCTTTGATTTTCTATTTCAGCATAACTTCTAGTAAGTTTATCTTCTAATTCTTTATACTTCTCCTCAATGGAAAGTTCTTTTTTTTCTCTGTCAGTATTTTCACTTCTCTTACTATCCTTTAAATCTTGAACTTTATCTTTATTTTCATTAATAGATTTTTGATTTTCTTTTTCCATATGACTTTATATGGTAAGTAAATTAATAATTACTAGATGAAAAAACAAAAAATTTCAGAATTATTAATTGGCACAAATAATAAAGGAAAATTGAGAGAAATCAGGGATTTACTCCCTAAAAAAATTAAAATTTATTCAACATCAGATTTTCAAATAAAAAGTCCAAAAGAAACAGGTAAAACATTCAGAGAGAACTCAATTATAAAAGCTAAATATTTTTCAAAAAAAACAAATCTAATATGTTTATCTGACGATTCTGGTCTTGAAATTGATATTTTAAAAAAAAAACCGGGAATTTACTCAGCAAGATGGGCAGGAAAAAAAAATAACTTTAATTTAGCTATTAAGAAAGTTTTCATGGAATTAAATAAAAAAGATCAAAATTGGAAAAATAAAATAATTAAAGCTAGGTTCATATGTGATTTAACAATTTATTGGCCAAACGGAAAATTAAAATCAGCTAGTGGAATAATAAATGGCTCAATTTCAAAAGAGAAGAAAGGATTAAAGGGTTTTGGTTATGACCCAATTTTTATTCCAAAGAAATCAAAGAAAACTTTTGGAGAAATGTCACCAAAAATCAAGAGCAAAATTGATCACAGATATATTGCATTTAATAAAATTAAAAAATTTCTTTAAATTTATTATTTTCAACTTTATAAAAGTTAAGTAAGTGTTTTATATTTTTATTTTCAATTTCAAATATACCTGTTTTACCTTTAAAAACAGTTTGTTTATCAAAAATTTTGTTTATTAAAACCGAGTCATTTGTTTTAGCCAAATAATATACAAGTCCAACTAAATCATAACTCAAAAATGATATTTTGGTTGGATACAAATTAAAGTTTTTAAAAAAAGTTTTTGAAAAATCATCGTAATTTTTTTTATTAACTGATGGAAAGTACAAATTTTGTGACCCAAATTCATTCAGTAAACTTTCATCAAACCACTGATTTAACGTTATAAAATAAATTTCTTTAGGTGATACATCTGTATAAATTAGAGATGTTGTTACACTTTTTAAAGTTTCATCAAAGTCTGATATAATGACGGAATCAAAATTTAATTTTCCTAATGTATCTTTTTTTTCTAAAATTTCTATCTTCTTTTCTTTATTTGGATCTTCAGAATTTTCTAGTCTTTTAATTTCATCTAGAACATTTTGTTTCCTCACAGAATATTTCGTAATTTCCTCAATCCTTTTAGTAATTTCCGTGGGCTCTGTATCATAATAAAATACTTTCTTTATTTTTATATTAGTTTTTTGTATTCCTTTTTCAATTTCAGTCTTAAAATCTGATTTTGGTATTAAACATATCGTCTTTTCTATTTTTTCTTTTTTTAAAAATTTGTTAATGGCGTACATTTGAGAATAAGCATTAACCCCAGTATAAATAATATTATTTTTTTTCTTACTTATTTTATTTGAAAGAGTTAAAAAAATTGCGTCATTTAATTTTTCTAAATTTTTAATATTTTTTTCAAAAATTGGGCCAATAAAAATTCTGACACCACTGTCATACAATTCTTTTGCTGCTAAATAGTTTTTTTCAGGACTGTCATAATTATTTTTGGGATACACTTCGAGTATGGGATCATCTATTTTATTTATCGCGAGATTCACTGATCTTAATACAGATTTTCCAAGTTCTGAATTTTGCCCAGACAACGGCAATAACAAACCAATTTTAATTTTTTCTTCTGAAATTGAAGGTTTAATCGATAACAAAAATAAAAAAGAAAAATAAAATATAAAATTAAATAATTTTTTCATTTAAAATAATATATTATAGCTTTATTTAAATGATACCACAGCCAGAAAAAAAAGGTTTATTTTTAGTTTCCACACCAATTGGTAATTTAAAAGATATAACATTAAGAGCTATAGAAACCTTAAAAACATCAGACCTAATACTTTGTGAAGATACAAGAGTTTCAATTAAAATTTTAAAGAATTATAAAATAAACAAAAGATTAATTTCTTACCATAAATTTAATGAGAAAAAAAAAACAGAGGAGATAATAAACTATTTGTTAGAGGGTAAAGTCATATCTTTAATTTCTGATGCGGGCACGCCAATCATTTCTGATCCAGGAAATATACTAATAAAAGAGTGCATAAAAAATAACATTAAAATTACACCTATTCCTGGGCCTTCATCAGTAATATCATCCTTAATTGTAAGTGGTTTTTCAGACCGATTTACTTTTTATGGTTTCCTGTCACAAAAAAAAAAAAATCTTATTGAAGAATTAGAGTACTTATCAGATTTAAATACCTCCATAGTTTTGTACTTTTCACCGAACAAATTAAAAAAAAATATAAACCATATAAAAAAATATTTTAATAATAGAGAGATAGTTATTTGTAGGGAAATGACGAAGCTATATGAGGAATTTATAAGATGTAAAGCAGAAGAAATTGATAAAATTAACTTTTCAGATAAAGGTGAATTAACAATTGTAATATCAGAAAAAAAATTAAATACAAAAGTTTTTAATTATTTAAACGAATCTGATAAGAAATTAATTAATAAGATGTTGCCGAAAAAAAGTATTAAAGACATTATTAAATTTTTTAAAGAAAGAAAAATTTCAAAAAAGATAATTTATGATTATTGTTTATCTATTAAAAAATGAAAAATAAGAAAATATTATTATTATTATTATTATTATTTAACATTAGTTGTGTTGGAACAGGGTCAAGTGGTTTATTTGGAACTGGTGTTTCAGTTGCAACAGACCCAAGATCTTTAGGCACCCAAATTGACGACTCAATAATGCAGAAAAATCTAACAACAAAACTTACAATTTTAGACAAAAAATATTTTATTTCAGTAAAAACAAAAGTTTTAGATGGAAGGATTTTTATCACAGGTAAAGTTGATAATCCTGAGGAAAAATTAAAAATAACTAAAATTGCTTGGGAGACAAATGGGGTAAGATCTGTAAGAAACGATATAAAAATAAAAGAGTCATTTAATTTTAAACAATCTGCTAAAGATATATTAATTACTTCACAATTAAGAACAGCTCTAATAATAAATAAAAATATTAAATCTAATAACTTCAAAATAGACACTTATAAAAAAAAAATTTATATTTACGGAATAGCCAAAGATAGGGATGAGCTAAAATTAGTTATTGATGAAGCTAATTTAATAGTAGATGTTGAGAAAGTTATTGCGAGTATTCTTTTAGTCGAAGATCTAAGAATCCAAAAAGATTAGTTTTTTTTATAGTCAATTATACCTGCAGAATATGCGGCTACGGATGCAAGATTAAGTATATCTGATGTTGAGCTTCTTAAAGGAGCTATTTCTATCGCCTCACCTAATCCTATCAGCAATGGCCCAATTAATTTTGCTCTACTCATTGATTGTATCATTTTATAAGATATTGCTGCACTATGTTGACTCGGCATGATAAGTACATTTGCATTACCCACAATTTCTGAAAAAGGATATAATTCTTGAAACATTTCTTCTAATGCAACATCTGGCTGCATCTCTCCATCAAATTTAAAGTCAACTTTTTTTTCTTTTAAAATTTTTACTGCGTCACTAGTTCTTTTAGTCCTATCAGTAGTTGGCTGACCGAACGTAGAATGAGATAAAAAAGCTACTTTAGGATCGAAACCAAATAATCTAACGACTCTAGCAGCAGATATTGCCATCTCAGCTAATTGTTTTTCATCTGGATATTCAATGACTGTTGTATCACAAATAAAAATGGTTTTACCTCTATTAACAATCATATTTAACCCAAACATTATTTCACCTGGTCTTGGATCAACTACTTTACATATTTTTTCTAAAGAGGATGAATATCTTCTAGTATTCCCTGTTACCATCGCATCTGCATCACCACATGAAACCATACATGCACCAAACGTAACTCGATCATTTCTTATAAGCTTATCACAATCTCTTTCTAGTAAACCTTCTGATCTTTGTAGTTTTTTGAATAAAAATTCAGTGTATTTAACCCTAAGATCTTCATTTGTTGAATTTACAATTTTTATATCAAAGTTTTCACCATAACCAATTTCGTAAAGTTTTTTCTTAACAATTTCTTCTTTAGCAATTAAGATTGGCGTTCCTAGTCCTCCATTTTTAAAAGCAATTGCTGCTTTTAAATTATTTTCATCTTCACCATCAGCAAATACAACTTTTTTTTGTGTTTTCTTAATTTGTGAATTTATACCCTGCATAACCGCAACTGTTGGATCAAGCCTATTTTTTAATTGTTCAAAATAACTATCAAAATTTTCAATTTTTTTCCTAGCAACACCGGTTTTAATCGCTGCCTTAGCTACAGCTAAAGGGATAACACTTATTAGTCTTGGATCAAAAGTTGAGGGAATTATATAATCTTTTCCATAAACTGGTCTTTCTCCTCCCATTGCTGCTACTACTTCATCAGGCACTCGCTCTCTTGCTAAACCTGCTATTGCATTAACAGCTGCAACTTTCATCTCTTCATTAATAGTTTTTGATCTAACATCGAGCGCACCTCTAAAAATATAAGGAAATCCAATTATATTATTTACTTGATTTGGATAGTCTGATCTTCCAGTCGCTATAATTGCATCATCCCTTACCTCTTCTATTTCTTCAGGAGTTATTTCTGGATCTGGATTAGCACAAGCAAATATTATTGGATTTTTTGGCATTTTTTTTACCATTTCTTTTTTTAAGACACCTGCTTGGGATAAACCTAAAAATACATCCGCATCCTTTATTGCATCATCGAGATTGCGATCTTTTGTTTCAATAGCAAATTCATTTTTCCATTCATTTAAATTATCTCTACCTTTATAAATTACACCTTTCGAATCCAACATTTTGATTTTATTTTTATCAACACCTGTTTTGATAAATAATTTTGCACATGCCATTGCAGATGCTCCGGCACCATTTATTACTACATTAATATTATTTAATTTTTTTCCAGCAATATTACACGCATTTATTAAGGCCGCACTAGTAATTATAGCAGTACCATGTTGATCATCATGAAAGACAGGTATATCCAATATTTTTTTTAATTCATCCTCAATTATAAAACATTCTGGTGCTTTTATATCTTCAAGATTTATTCCACCAAAACTCTTGGATATGTTTCTCACAGAGTTTATTATTTCTTTCGTGTCGCTTGTATCAATTTCAATATCTATAGAATCAATATCTGCGAATCTTTTAAAAAGAACTGCCTTGCCTTCCATTACGGGCTTTGATGCAATGGCTCCTAAATTTCCTAATCCTAAAATTGCTGAACCATTGCTTATAACTGCAACAAGATTTCCTTTTGTTGTATAATCATATGCTAGATCAGGATTATCAGCTATAGCTTTTACAGGAGCCGCAACACCAGGAGAGTAAGCTAATGCAAGGTCCCTTTTTGATGTCATTGGTTTAGATGAGATTATCTCAATCTTGCCAGATTTGTTTGTATTATGAAATTCTAAAGCTTCTTTATCTGAATAATGTTCTATTTTTTTTTTTTTCATTATAATTATTTACTTATACAAATGAGCCAATTTTAAGACTAATATGATTTATGAACATTATTAAGTCAACTGGGACTTTTAGCTTTTATACTTTAATAAGTAGAGTGTTGGGTTATTTGAGGGATATTCTGATAGCAATATTTCTTGGCTCAGGGGCTTTGGCTGACGCTTTCTTTGTAGCTTTTAGAATACCTAATACATTTAGGAGATTATTTGGTGAAGGATCTTTTAATGCTGCATTTATACCTAGCTATTCAAAAGAGCTGATAAAAGGAAAAACAAATGCGCGGAATTTCGCCAATAATATTTTTAATTTGTTAACAATTTTTCTCCTTATCCTTATTGCTATTGTTGAATTATTTATGCCTATTTTTGTAAGCATAATAGCCCCAGGTTTTAAGTCTAATCCAGAGAAATTTTTATTAGCAGTACAACTTACAAAAATTACATTTCCGTTTATATTGTTTGTAAGTTTAGCTTCTTTTTTTTCAGCAATCTTAAATTCATACAACAAATTTGCTGCTGCATCAGCTGCACCAATTATTTTAAATGTTTTTTTAATTTTAATTTTATTATTTGGTAAAATTTTGGAGGAAAAATTGGTTATCTATCTATCTTATGGTGTTTCATTAGCTGGATTCACTCAATTAATTTTTTTGATAGTTTTTGTAAAAAAATATTTTGTTCCAAAAATACAAATCAAATTTAAAATTACTAAAAAGATAAAGTTTTTTTTTCAAAAACTATTACCCAGTATATTTTCATCTGGTGTAACTCAAATTAATATTCTAATTGGCACCATAATTGCTTCTTTTCAGGCTAGTGCAGTTTCCTATCTTTATTATGCTGATAGAATATACCAGATTAATTTAGCAATAGCAGGAATTGCTATTGGAACAATTATTCTTCCAAAATTATCTTCTTATATACAACAAAATAAAAATAAGGATATAACACGAATTCAAAATAAATCTTTAGAATTATCTTTGTTTTTAAGCCTTCCTGCCATGTTTGGTTTGATTATTATAAGTGAAGAAATTGTTTCTTGTTTATTTGGATATGGCTCATTTGATCAAGTAAGCGTTAGAAATTCTGCGAACGCCTTGCTTTACTTTTCATTGGGTCTTCCTGCTTACTCATTAATAAAAATTTTTTCTACTTTTATATTTGCTAGAGATAATACGAGAATACCATTCTATTTTTCATCAATATCAGTTTTATTAAATGTTGTAATAAGCGTATACTTTTTTAGAGACGTAGGTTTTTTAATCATACCAATCGCAACCTCAATTTCATCTTGGGTCAATTCAATTTTACTTTATGTGTATTTACATAAAATTAACTATTTTAAATTTAGTTTTAATTTAATTTTTCAATTTGTGAAAATATTGTTTTGTACAATTTTAATGAGCTTCTGCCTTTATTTTTTAGTTTCTATTTTTAGTGAACAATTAAATTATTCAAATAATTACAAAGTTATTTATTTATTTTTATTAATATTTCTAAGTATGTTGGTATACTTCATTATTTCATTAATTACTAAAGCTTTTAAATTAAGTGATATTAAAATAAAGTATTAAAATGACAGCTAAAAAAATTTTTTCTGGTGTTCAACCTACTGGGAATCTACATTTAGGAAATTATATTGGTGCTTTAAAAAATTTTGTTGACCTTCAAAACGAAAATAATAAATGTATTTTTTGTGTCGTGGACTTGCACGCTGTCACAGTTAAACAAGATCCTAAACTATTAAAGCAAAACATACGAAAAACAACTTCAGCCTTTTTAGCTTGTGGAATTAATCCAAAAAAAAGTATTATTTTTAACCAGTCGTCTGTACCTGCACATTCTGAAGGATCTTGGTTATTAAGTTGTGTAGCTAGAATGGGTTGGCTAAATAGAATGACACAATTTAAAGAAAAAGCTGGTCCAGATAAAGAAAAAGCAAGTGTGGGTTTATATATATACCCAGTTCTAATGGCAGCAGACATACTTTTGTATGATGCAACTCATGTTCCTGTCGGTGATGATCAAAAACAACATTTAGAACTAGCTAGAGATATATCAAAAAAATTTAATTCTGATTTTAATGCACCTAATTTTTTTCAGGTTCCTGAACCATTAATTCAAAAAAATTTTGCAAGAGTAATGAGTTTAAAAGATGGGAGAAAAAAGATGAGCAAGTCTGATCCATCTGATCTAAGTCGTATAAACTTAACTGATACAGAGGATCAGATAATCAATAAAATTAAAAAAGCAAAGACAGATAGTGATCCATTTCCAAGAGACTTAAAAAGCTTGAACACACGTCCAGAAATCGAAAATTTGATTGGAATTTACTGTTCCTTAACTAAAACAAAACCCGAAAATCTATTTTCTGATTTTAACAATAAAAATTTTTCTTATTTTAAGGAAAAACTCGCTGAAGTTGTTAATGATAAAATTTTCCCAATTTCAAGAGAAATTCAAAAATTAAATAATGATGTAGATTATATAGATAAGGTTTTGGAACAAGGTAGTGAAAAAGCTTATGAATTATCTTCAAAAAAAATAAAACAACTTAAAAATAAATTTGGCTTTTAGTAATAATTTACTTTAAAATTAATTTCTAATACTTATATTATTTCTAACTATGTATGTTCAGACACAAATAACACCAAATCCAAATTCATTGAAATTTTTGCCAGGTAAAAGTGTATCCTCAGTTGGTCCAATTGAAATAAATAATAAAAATTCCATTAATAATGACCTGGTAAATAATATTCTATCTGTGAATGGAGTAGTGAGTGTATTTCTTTCAGAAGATTTTATTTCTGTAAATAAAAATGAAAACTATGAATGGGAAGACCTTAAACATATAATTATTTCTTTTATTAATGAATTCTATTCAAACGGAAATGATGTTGTGATTTCACAAGATCCTAGAAAAATAAATATCGATACATCTTCAGTAGAAGGGCAGATAATTAAGATTCTAGAAACTAAAATTAGGCCAGCTGTAGCGAGAGATGGAGGTGATATAAAATTTAAAGAATTTAAAAATGGTATAGTACGTGTAGAACTTCAGGGTGCGTGCTCAGGTTGTCCAAGTGCAGCTTTAACACTTAAACAAGGTGTTCAAAACTTGTTATGTCATTATATACCAGAGGTAAAAGAGGTGGAGGCAGTTTGAAAAAAATATTATTTAATAAATTAATGAAAAAAAACTTTGATGTTAATCAGTTTTCAAAATTACAAAAATTGTTATCATCTCAAGGTTTAGTTTTAAAAAAAAAACCGTTTACAAGTATTAATTTCCAAAAATTTAAATCTTTATATTTAACTGGTTTTTCTAGTGTTGTTATTATTTTATTAGCTTTTACTATTCCATTTTTATCAAATTTATCTACGAGCGTTGTTCAAAAGCCTAACATAAATGAGTCAGTTAAAAATTTTAAAAAAGTCCTTGAAGGAGGTGATGTTGAAACAAAATCTAAAATAGACGAAGGTTTAGACTTATCAAACATACTTGAAGATGTTTTTAAATTTGAGGAGCTACCTAAAGACACAGTAAGATTAAGTGCATCAACAATTGAGCAACTTTTCAAAGATACTAATTATTCACTCGACGAAGTCAGAAAGAGTAAAAAAGTTAAACCAATAAGGCTATCTTTATTACCTAATGAAATAAAACAAATTGAGAGTACAAAAAAAAGAAAAAATTTATTTATACAAATAATTCTGCCTTTAATTCTTGAAGAAAATAATAGAATATTAATTGACAGAAAAAAATTGTTTAGCGTTTTAAACAAAAATAATAATTCAAAGAAAGAAATTAATTGGTTGAATAGAAAGTTCAAACAGTATGGCGTTGTAAATAAAGATATTCCGACATTAAAAGTTCGAATGGACATTATCCCAGTGTCATTAGCAATAGCCCAAGCAGCCAAAGAAACTGGTTGGGGCACTTCTCGTTTTGCTTTAGAGGGCAATGCACTTTTTGGTCAGTGGACTTGGTCAGGAGATGGAATTAAGCCAGCGGGTGCAGAAAATGATACAACTCATAAAGTAATGAAGTTTAAAGTTTTAAAAGCTTCAGTCAGAGCTTATCAGAGAAACCTCAATACTCATTCAAGCTATAAAGAATTCAGGCAGATAAGAGCACAATTAAGAGATGATAATAAAAAATTAGACAGTCTTATTTTAGCTGAACAACTAAAAAATTATGCAGAAACAGGAAAAGAGTATACAAAAATTTTAAAACAAATTATTCAACAAAATTCTTTAAAAGATTTTGATGAAGTAAAACTTATGCCTTTGAGTGTTAAATATAAAAATTTAATTTAATCAGTTTCTACAGTAAATTGAAGTCCTAACCATCTCCATTTATTTCCTTCGTTTAAAGAGCAATTCAGCCTTCCACGTCTAAATTCAAATTTTTCATTAAATTTAATAAATAATTTATTTTCATCAAATTTCATTTCTGGACTTCCCCAATCTTTACCATCGTTTGAAAAACAATTTAAGTTTTTAATATTTTTTTGTTCACTAAAAAATTCTATTTGAACTGAAGGTGGGTTATTATTTTTTTTTATGAATTTATCAATAGGATCTAATTTTTTATATGGTATTGGGAATAAGTTTAAGATAAACTCAAATCTTTTTAAGTCTCCATATTTTTCATTAATAGGAAAACGAGGTAACTCGTATGCATTTTTAGTAAAATCGATTATTCCTGAATGTTGACCAAACCCATATTTAAAATTCTTTTTTATAAACTCAACTTGTTTAAGATTAAACTCACCAAATGGATATGAAAAAAAAATAGGATTATAACCAAGCTTCTTATTAAATATTCTAATTGAAGTATTTATATCTTCTTTAAACTTTTCAAAACTAAAATTAACTAAATATTCATGAGTATGAGAGTGATTCCCGATAAATGCAAATTCATGTTTAGAGACTTCAATAATTTGATCCCAACTCATATATCCTTTTTTACCTACAGGTTCTGTAGATACAAATAATATAAAAGGAATTTTCTCTTTCTTTAAAATTGGCCATGCTTCGTTGTAGAAAGATAAAAAAGCATCATCTACAGTGATAAGAATTTTTTTGGCATTTTTTATACTATTAAATTTTAAATCAAATTCTCTAGGACTATAAAATTCAACATTATTTTTTTTTATTAATTGTAAATGTTTTTTAAAAACATCCATTTTAATGTTAGTTGAAGGGTATTTATTTTCGTTAAATCTGTGATACATAATAGATATAATTCCATGATCATTAGAATAATAAGCAAAATCATTTTTATCAGCTGAAGCCATGCCAAAGAAAAAACAAAAGTATATCAAAAAAAATCTGATTGTTGACGCTGCTGGTGATAAAATAATTTTTAAAATCATTGATGATTCTAAAAACTATACTAATGAATATGAAAACTGTAGAAAAAACTTTGACATGTTTTCACAACTTCTATTTAAGTTTTTAAGAAAAAACCGTATAAAATTAGAAAATGTAAAAAACGCTTATGTCAATCTTGGACCAGGTAACTTTTCTGGTATAAGGACATCTTTATCTACACTTAAGGCTTTTAAAATTATTTATAATTTCAATATTTATGGATTTTCGTCAAAAGACGTAGAAAATTTAAATTATTATAAAGTTTTTGACCTTCAAAAAAGGGGAAAATTGATTAAAAATTTGATTAAACCACTTTATTTGGGTTAAGATTAAAATTATGACAAATTCTATTGAAAGCAAATGTTTAGCTAAAGGAGTAAAATTAACTGATCAAAGAAAGACAATTGCTAGAGTAATATCAGAGTCAAAAAAAAATTACGGAGAGTCTGATCATCCAGATGTTGATGAATTATATAAAAGAGTTTCATCAATTGATCCTAAAATAAGCATTGCAACGGTATATAGAACAGTCAAGCTATTTGAAGAATCAGGAATATTAATGAAACATGATTTTAAAGATGGAAAAGCTAGATATGAGCTCAATGATGATCATAATCATTTAATAGATATTAAGACCGGAAACATAATCGAATTTACAAGTGATGAAATTGAAAAAATACAGCAAAAAATTGCGCATAAGCATGGGTATAAATTAGTCGACTCAAAATTAGAACTTTATTGTGTTAAAGATAAATCTGATTAATTGTGAAAAAAATTTTCATTAAAACTTTTGGATGTCAAATGAATGAATATGATACAAATCGTATTTATGATACAGTAAAAAATATTGGTTATTTTAAAACAAATGATCTGTCTGATGCTGACTGTTATCTTTTAAATACTTGCCACATTAGAGATAAATCAAAAGAAAAAGTATACGATGAAATAGGCAGAGTTAGAAAGATCTATAGAAATAAAAAAAAACCAATTGTAATTATATCTGGTTGCGTTGCTCAAGCAGAAAGTGGTGAAATGATAAAAAGAGAGCCTTATATTGATATAATTGTCGGCCCTCAGTCTTACCATAAATTAAATAAAATAATTGAAAGTTTTAATTATAAAAAAAAAAGAGAGCTGACAGAATTTGATACTGAAAATAAATTTAATTATTTAGATAAGATTAAAAATAATGATAGCAAGGTATCATCTTTTTTGACAGTTCAAGAAGGATGCGATAAGTTTTGCAGTTTTTGTGTAGTGCCTTACACAAGGGGACCAGAGTATTCTAGACCTTTTAAAAAAATCATTGAGGAAGCAGAGAATTTGATAAATAATGGTACAAAAGAACTAATTCTACTAGGACAAAACGTAAACGCTTATTTTTACAGTTGCGGAGATAAAAGTTATAAATTATCGGATTTAATATTGGAGTTGGAAAAAATAAAAGAGTTAAAAAGAATTAGATATACAACTTCTCATCCGAGAGATATGACTGATGATTTGATTGAATGTTATACTAGTTCAAAAAAATTAATGCCGTTCGTTCACTTACCTATTCAAAGCGGTTCAAATAAAATTTTAAAATTAATGAACCGAAATCATAATGTAGAAAAATACTTAGATATTTATAAAATTATAAAACAAAAAAACAGTAAAGTAGAATTTTCTAGCGATTTTATTATTGGTTATCCAGGAGAAACAGATAATGATTTTCAAAATACAATTAATTTAGTGAAAGAGATAAAATTTATTAATTCTTTCTCATTTATATATAGTCCCAGACCTGGAACTCCAGCTGCAAAACTAAGTCTTGTTGATAAAGATGTTGCTAAAGACCGTTTAACTAACATTCAAAGTTTATTAGAGGAATATCAAATTAAGAAAAATAAATCATTTATAGGTTCATCAGTAGAAGTTTTGGTAGAAAATAAATTGAAAAATCAGAATAAATATTTTGGTAGAAATATTTATTTAAATTCTGTGATATTTGAAGGTGAACAAAAATACATTGGAAAAGTCATTAATGTTAAAGTAACAAAAGTTAATCGTAATACTTTATTTGGAAAAATTGATCATAATAAAAATATGAGAGCAGCCTAATTTGAACAACGTATATTATAAAAATATTGTCAACGACCTAAAATTTGTATACTCAGAAAATAATACCTTAAGTATTATATTTAAAAATAATGATACATTGATGGGTGTTGTTGGCGAGTTTAATAACAATCTAAAAGAATTAGAGAAAATAACAAATACTAGCATTTATTCTCGTGGAAATTCAATTTTGATTAAAAGCACACCTAAAAAAAATGAAATTGTTAAAAATGCAATTGTTTTTTTATTTGATCAATTTATAAATAATGGAGCAATCGAGAAAAAAGATATTATATCTTCAGTAAATAAATTTATGATTGAAGAAAAAAATGATAAAATTGAGTATATAATTAAAACTCCAAAAAAGTCGGTAATACCAAGGTCTGAGAAACAAAAAAATTACGTTAGAGCATTAAGAGATAAAGAAATTATAATATCATCAGGTCCTGCAGGAACTGGAAAAACATATTTGGCTGTAGCTGTTGCATTAACAATGCTTTTAGATAAAAAAATAGAAAGAATAATATTATCTAGACCTGCGGTTGAGGCTGGAGAAAGACTAGGTTTCTTGCCAGGAGATATGAGAGAAAAGGTAGACCCTTATTTACGACCTTTATACGATGCGCTTTATGATCTTTTAGATTTTGAAAAAATTCAGAAACGTATTGAGATCGGAGACATAGAAATAGCACCTTTAGCTTTTATGCGAGGTAGAACTCTCAAAAATTCATTTGCTATTTTAGATGAAGCACAAAATGCCACTGACACTCAAATCAAAATGTTTTTAACAAGAATTGGTGAAAATTCCAAAATAGTTATTAATGGCGACCCCTCACAAATAGATTTACCTAATAAATCTCTATCAGGTCTTAAAAGATCTAAGGAGATACTTGAGCACTTGAATGAGATATCAATAGTAGATTTTGATCACACAGATGTTGTAAGACATCCTCTTGTCTCAAAAATTGTAAAAGCTTACTCTGATCAAAATTTTAAGAAATGATCAAAATCAATGTTGTAGTTGGATTTCCAAAATGGAAAAAAAAAATTAAAAATATAAAAAATTACTTTAAATTAAAGCAAAGAAAATTTAACAATTATTACAACTCACAAAAAAAAATTAAAGAATTTACTGTATTCTTAACAAACAATTCTAAGATGAAAAATTTAAATAAAAAATATAGAAAAATAAATAAGCCAACCGATGTTCTATCCTTTCCATTAAACATAAAAATAAAAAGCAAAATTTACCTTGGTGATATAGCAATTAGTTATGAAATAGTTAATAAACGGTCATACAATTCTTCTTTTGTCTATGAATTAGACAAAATGTGGATACATGGATATTTACATTTAAGTGGATATGATCATATAAAAAATTTAGATTTTGAAAAAATGTATAAAAAAGAAAATCTAATATTTAAACAACTCAATTCATAAATTGTCCCAAATATTAAAAAATAAATTTGCTATAGTAATAACATTAATTTTCTTAGGAGTCTTGTCCTCATTTAGTTTACCACCGTATAACTACTTTTTTATAAATTTTTTTACATTTCCATTTTTATTTTATATTTTGGTGTTTAACCTCAATAATAATTTGATAAATAATTTTCTAACAGGGTGGTTTTATGGATTTGGATATTTTTGTTCAAATTTATATTGGATTTCAAATTCATTAAAATTTGATGAAAATTTTGAAAATTTAGTTGTATTTTCTATTATATTCATACCTTTTTTATTGTCGTTGTTATATGGAATATTTTCCTTTTTACTGAAATTTTTAAATCTTAAGATGAATTTTAGTTCAATTTTAATTTTTTCACTTCTTTTATCTATAATTGAATATTTAAGAGGAAATATATTTGGTGGCTTTCCATGGAATCTGATTTCGTTTAGTATGGTAAATCTCACAAGTTCTTTACAAATACTTAATTTAATCGGGACTTATTCATTCAATTTAATAGTTATAACTATTTATTGTTTGCCAATAATAATTATTTTCAAATTTAATAGGCTTAAAAAAATCACTATTTTTTTATCAGTAATACTAATTTTAGTAATTAATTATTTTTACGGAAACAACAGAATTGAACAAATTCAACTTTCAAAAAAAAAACAAATTTATCCAACAATTAAACTAATTTCACCAAGTTTTAATATAGAAAGATTTTTTATAGAAGAACCAATTATTAATAAACTTAAAGAATTAATGGAAATTGGCCATCCTTTTAATAAAGATTTTTTATTAGTATTTCCGGAAGGTATCTCTGATAATTTTGAATTAAACGATTTACGTAATAGTAGTAGTTTTAATAAAATTTCTAATCAATTAAATGCTAATTCTAAAATTATTATAGGTATATCCTACGATGATGGTGAAAAAATTTTCAATTCATTAGCTCTATTAAATAGTAAATTTGTATTAGAAGACAAATATAGTAAGAACAAACTAGTACCTTTTGGAGAATTTCTTCCATTTGAAAAATTTTTAAGTAATTTTGGTTTAAAAAAAGTAACTTACGGCTACAGATCATTCAGTTCATCTAATGAAAGAAGTATTATGAATTTCGGTTCAATTTCATTTTTACCCTTAATTTGTTATGAAATTATATTTTCTGGTAAATTAAATTTAGATAATAAAGATTATGACTTCATTTTAAATATTTCTGAAGATGGTTGGTTTGGCAATAGCATAGGCCCTATTCAACATTTTTCTCATTCTATATTTAGATCAATAGAGGAAGGCAAAGATGTTTTGAGAGTAGCTAATAACGGAATTTCAGCTCATATAAGTTTAAACGGTAAAGTTGTGAAAATGTTAGACACAACCGAAAAGGGAAGCATTGAAATAAATTCAGTTTCTGAGGTTTTTCCTACATTCTTTAGTATTTATGGTAACAAGATTTTCTTTTGTTTCGTATTTTTTTATACTAGTTTAATTTTCTTTTTAAAAAGATTTAAATGAAAAAAAATTATTTATTTACAAGCGAGTCAGTCTCAGAAGGACATCCAGATAAAGTATGTGATAGAATTTCTGACATGGTGGTAGATACCTACCTGGGTGCTGAGCCCCATTCAAGAGTAGCATGTGAAACTTTAACCACAACTAATAAAGTCGTTTTAGCCGGTGAAGTAAGAGGACCAGAAATAAAAAAAGACGATTTAATAGAGAAAGTTAGAAATTGTATAAAAGACATTGGATATGATCAGGATGGATTCACTTACAAAGAAGCAACTAAAATAGAAAGTCATTTACATGCTCAATCCTCAGATATAGCTATGGGAGTAGATTCTTCGGGAAATAAAGATGAGGGGGCTGGAGACCAAGGAATAATGTTCGGATATGCGTGTAATGAAACAGATGTCTTAATGCCTGCACCAATACATTATTCTCACAAAATATTAAGGTTAATGGCTGAGGATAGAAAATCTGGAAAGCTTAAAAATATTGAGCCAGACTCTAAAAGTCAAATAACAATAGAATATAAAGATGGAAAACCAACTAATGTAAAATCTGTAGTTATATCCACACAGCATTCTGCAGATGTTAATCAGTCACAAGTTAGAGATTTAGTGAAACCTTATATTGAAAAATCTATACCAAAAGAATTGCTAAATAATCTTATAGAAGAGGAAATTTACGTAAATCCTACAGGTAATTTTGTTATTGGTGGCCCAGATGGAGATAGTGGTTTGACAGGTAGAAAAATTATAGTTGATACTTATGGAGGAGCTGCACCGCATGGTGGAGGCGCATTTTCAGGGAAAGATCCAACTAAAGTTGATAGATCAGCTGCATATGCATCGAGATATTTAGCAAAAAACATTGTAGCTTCAAAAATAGCTGACAAGTGTTTAATACAATTGGCATACGCAATAGGTGTATCAAAGCCACTATCAATATATGTAGATTTGTTTGATAATGATGAAGAAAAGAATAAACACATTGAAAGTTTAATTAAGAAAAATTTTGATTTAAGTCCTAGAGGAATTAGAGAGATGCTTGGGTTGAACAAACCAATATATGAAAAATCAGCAGCCTACGGTCATTTTGGAAGAGATCCTGGTTCAGATGGCTCATTTTCATGGGAAAAAACTGATAAAAAAGATATTTTTTCAAAGTAATATATTGAAATATAGGGAATATTTATTATAAGCATATTTAAATTGTAAATTACAAAAGTGGGCTTCGGCCCATTTTTTTTTGGAGTGAAATAAATGCTTAACAGAAGAGCAGATAAATTAGAGTTATTGAGAATAGCAGAAGCAGTAGCCCTAGAGAAATCGATTGACAAAGAGCTCATCATTAATTCTATGGAAACAGGGATTGCCAAAGCAGCTAAATCAAAATTTGGAAACGAAAATGAAATACACGTTTCAATAAATAGAGATAACGGAGATATAGAAATTTTTAGGAAATTAATAGTAGTTGAAAAACCAGAAAATACTAATACAGAAATAAGTGTTGAAAGTGCGAAACTTCTTAACAAAGAAAAAAAAATTGGGGATGAAATATTGCAGCCTCTGCCAACCTTTGACTTTGGTCGTATTGCTGCTCAAACAGCTAAACAAGTGATTAGCTTTAGTGTAAGAGAAGCAGAAAAAGAAAGACAATTTAATGATTTTATAGATAAAAAAGATACAATATTGAGTGGTATTGTAAAAAGACTTGAATTTGGAAATGTAATTGTTGATCTAGGTAAAGCTGAGGCTATTATTCAAAAAAATGAGATGATACCAAGAGAAAATATTAAAGCTGGAGATAGAGTTAAAGCTTATTGTTATGATGTACGAAGAGAACAAAGGGGTCAACAAATTTTTCTGTCAAGAGCTCATCCAAAGTTTATGGAAAAATTATTTATTCAAGAAGTACCTGAAATCTATGACGGATTAATTGAGATTAAATCTTCAGCAAGAGACCCTGGTAGTAGAGCAAAAATTAGTGTTAAAGCTATTGATACATCTTTAGACCCTGTTGGTGCTTGTGTTGGTATGAGAGGTAGTAGAGTTCAGGCTGTGGTAAATGAACTTCAAGGTGAAAAAATTGATATAGTAAACTGGTCTGAGGATATTTCTGTGGTTGTGTCAAATGCTTTATCACCTGCTGAAGTTCAAAAAGTCAATGTTGATGAAGAAGCGAAAAAGTTAGATGTGATATTGACTGAGGAAAATTTAAGTAAGGCAATTGGAAGAAGAGGTCAAAATGTCAGGTTAGCTACTAAATTGCTTAACTATGAGATAAATATCATGACTGATAAAGAAGAGTCTGAGCGAAGACAAATAGAGTTTAAAGATAGAACCGAGAGTCTTATGAAAAACCTAGAAGTGGATGAAACTTTAGGTCAACTTTTAGTAGCAGAGGGTTTTTCAACAGTCGATACAATTAAAGACAGTGCATTAGGAGATTTAACAAAAATTGAGGGTATAGAGGAAGAAACAGCGAAAGAATTAATAGATAGAGCAAAAGAATTTCATAAAAAGAATGAGGAAGAAATACAAACAAAAATCAGAGAATTAGGATTAGAAGCAGAGTTAATAAATCATGAAGGACTTACACCTGGTATGCTTTTAACACTGGGTGAAAAAAAAATTTTATCATTAAATGATTTTGCTGATCTTGCAACAGATGAGTTGATAGGTGGATATGATATAATAAAAGGTGAAAGAATTAAAATATCAGGATATCTAGAGGATTTTGCTTTATCTAAAACAGAGGCAGATAACCTAATCATGACCGCAAGAGAAAAAATTTATACAGACTAAGAGATGAGAGATGGAAAAACAAAAAAAAAAATTAACAATATCTGGAAAACCAAAAAAAAATTTTTTAAATCAACAAAATTTTGAAAGTAAAAACAATCAAAGACAATTTGAAAAAAAATTTTCTAAACCTGTAAATAAATTTTCAACTAATTTTAAAAAAAATTTTAAAACTAAGCCATTACCTCAAAAACTCAGTGATTATGAGAGAAGAAAGTTAGCTGAACAAAAAGCTACAAAAAGTATTCGTGGTGAAAATAATCAAAAAGATAAAGAAAATAAAACAAAATTTTCAACAAAAAAAAGAGAAACAAAACTAACGGTTTCTAGAGCATTAAGTGAGGATTTAGAATTTAAATCAAGAAGTCTTGCATCAATAAAGAGAGCTAGGGAAAAAGAACTAAGAGCATCAAAAGAAAAAAATAATGGTGATATAAACTCTTCAGTAAAAAAAGAAATTAATATACCTGAGTTTGTAACTATAAGAGATCTAGCTAACAGAATGGCAGAACAATCATCAAATATTATCAAACATCTAATGGGAATGGGAGTAACAGTAACAATCAATCATACCATAGATTCTGATACAGCTGAGTATTTAGTTAAAGAATTTGGACATATTCCCATAAGAGAAAAAAAAGCTGAAGAGATAATCAAAAATATTAAACAGATTAAAACTGAGGATCTTAAAAGTCGTCCTCCTATCATAACGGTGATGGGTCATGTTGATCATGGCAAAACCTCAGTTTTAGATGTAATTAGAAGCACGAATATAGTCTCTGGTGAGTTTGGTGGTATTACACAACATATTGGCGCTTATCAAATTGAAAAAAATGAAAAACTAATAACCTTTATAGATACACCGGGTCATGCGGCATTTACTGAAATGAGAGCCAGAGGTTCGAAATTAACTGACATCGTTGTTCTCGTTGTAGCTGCTAATGATGGTGTTAAACCACAAACTATTGAGTCAATTAAACATGCAAAAGCAGCTAAAGTACCTATAGTAGTTGCAATAAATAAATGCGATTTGCCAGATGCTGACGTACAGAAAGTAAAAAATCAACTTTTAGAACATGAACTAATTGCTGAAGATTTATCAGGTGATACTATAATGGTTGAAATTTCAGCAAAAACGAAAAATAATATAGATAAACTTTTAGAGCTGATTTTACTACAGGCAGAAATTTTAGATCTTAAGAGTGATTTTAATAGTAATTCAAATGGAATAGTTTTAGAATCTAAAATAGACATTGGCAGAGGCCCAATAGTTAATATAATTATTACTTCTGGCAAACTTAAAAAAGGTGATTATTTTGTTTGTGGAACAAAGTGGGGCAAAGTTCGAGCAATAATTAATGATAAGGGCAAACCTATTGATTTTGCTTTACCCTCGACTCCAGTGGAAATTTTAGGAATTAACGGTGCAGCCAAATCCGGAGATGATTTTTTAGTTGTAGACTCTGAGAAGGAAGCAAAATCATTATCTGAAGCAAGAATTGAGGAAAAGAAAATATCAAAAAATCCTCTTGCTTTATTTACTCAAGAATCAGCTTTTAAAGATAATAAATCAGATGATCTTAACATAATAATAAAGTCAGATGTGCATGGCTCATCGGAGGCTATTAAAAATGCGTTAAATCAAATAAAACATGATGAAGTTAAGATAAAAATTATTTTATCTGATGTTGGGATGGTTACAGAAACAGATGTAAATTTAGCCAAGGCCTCAAACGCTACTTTAATAGCTTTTAATGTAAAACCAAGTAAGGAAGCTAAAAAAATAGCTGAGCAAACTCAGGTAAAAATTTCTTCATACAATATTATTTATGAACTCATTGATTTTGTAAAAAAACAGATGTCTGGATTACTAACACCTGAAATAGAGGAAAAAGTAATTGGATCTGCAGAAATACTTGAAATCTTTAAAGTTTCTAAAGTTGGTAAGGTAGCAGGTACAAAAGTCCTAGAGGGAGAAATCACTCAAGATTCAATGGCAAGAGTAATAAGAGATGGAGCAATAATATTTAATGGTAAAATAGGCACTATATTTAGGGAAAAAAACCAAGCTAAGCAAGTGTCAGCAGGTTTGGAGTGTGGTATATCATTTAAAGATTTTAGTGACTTTCAAAAAAAAGACATTATAGAAGCATATAATTCAACAACTACAGAGAGGGTTATATAGAACTATGTCATCAGATGGAAGACAGATTAGCCAAAGACAATTAAGAGTTGGAGAAATGGTAAAGCAAGCATTGAGCATGATATTTTTAAAGGATGAAGCTAAAATTCCTAATATTCAGACAAAAGAAATTACAGTTACAGAAGTTAGGATGAGTCCAGATTTAAAAACTGCTAAAGCCTTTGTATTGCCTTTGGGAGGTAAAAATTCCGAGGAGATCGTTAAAAATCTTAAAGACTTTTCTTTTCTCATAAGAAAAGTATTATCAAAAAAAATTACAATGAAATTTTTACCAAAAATTTTATTTGTTAAAGATGAGTCTTTTGATTATGCAGAAAAAATAGAAAATTTAATAAAACAAGCTAATAAATAGGAAAATATGAAAAAAAATATTACACAAATGGGTTTACATGAAAAAGATACAGGATCTTCAGAGATACAAGTAGCTCTGTTAACAGAAAAAATCGAGACTCTGTCAAAACATATGAAGAAATTTAAAAAAGATAAACATTCTTCAGTAGGTTTGTTAAAAGCTGTTAACAAAAGGAAAAAACTTTTAGAATATCTAAAAAAAAATAACGTTGAGTCTTATAAAAACGTTTTAACAAAATTAAACTTAAGGAAATAAATGTTTAAAGTTTTTAAAAAAGAAATTGAAATTAACGGAAAAAAAATTAGCCTAGAAACAGGAAAAATTGCCCGTCAAGCAGATGGAGCAATAGTTGCAACATGTGGAGAAACTGTAGTTTTGGCAACAGTAGTTGGAGCTAAAAAAGTAAATCCAGATGTAGATTATTTTCCATTGTCAGTTAATTATCAAGAAAAATACTATGCTGCAGGAAAAATCCCTGGTGGTTATTTCAAAAGAGAAGCAAGACCCACGGAAAGTGAAACACTCATTTCAAGATTAATTGATAGACCTATCAGACCTTTGTTTCCAGACGAATTTAGAAATGAAGTTCAATTATTACCTACGGTAATTTCTTATGATAAAGAAAATGAAGCTGATATTCTTTCTATTATTGCATCTTCAGCTGCATTAGCAATATCTGGAATGCCATTTATGGGACCAGTAGGAGCATCTAGAGTAGGCTTTATAGGTGGAAAATATGTCTTAAATCCTACGAAAAAAGAATTAGAAAATTCAAAACTAGATTTAGTTGTAGCGGGAACAAAAGATGCTGTTTTGATGGTTGAGTCTGAGGCAAAAGGTTTAACCGAACAGCAAATGTTAGACGCAGTAAAATTTGGTCACGAAGGTTTTGTACCTGTTATAAAAATGATCGAGGAGCTTGCAAAAGAATGTAAAAAATCTGATTGGGTTGTGGAAAAGAAGGACTTATCAGAAGTAAAGAAAAAATTAGAGGATGAATTTACTAAGGATCTGAAAAAAGCCTTTTCTATTAAAGATAAACAAGAAAGATCAAACTTAATATCTGAAGTAACTGAAAAAGCTAAAAAGTTGTACGAGGAAGATGAAAATTTCTCAGAGTTAGACGTTATGCATGAATTGAAAAATCTAGAGAAAGGTATTGTAAGAAATGACATATTAAAAAATAAAAATCGTATTGATGGCAGAGGCTTATCTGATGTAAGACCAATTAAATGTGAAGTTGGAATACTACCAAGAGTTCATGGATCGGCATTATTCACCAGAGGAGAAACACAAGCAATTGTTACAACAACACTAGGGACATCTGATGATGAACAAAGGATCGAAAGTTTAGAAGGTCTTCAACGTGAGAGATTTATGCTCCATTATAACTTTCCACCTTTCTCAGTTGGAGAAACTGGTAGAATAGGAACTGGAAGAAGAGAAATAGGTCATGGAAAATTAGCATGGAGAGCAATAAATTCATCTCTACCTACAAAAGAAAGTTTCCCATATACATTTAGAATAGTTTCAGAAATCACAGAGTCTAACGGTTCCTCATCAATGGCTACTGTTTGTGGTTCGTCTTTAGCGCTTATGGATGCAGGTGTACCAATTAAAGAACCAGTTGCTGGTATAGCAATGGGATTAATTAAAGAGGGAGATGATTTTAGTGTTCTTTCAGATATTTTAGGCGACGAGGATCATTTAGGCGATATGGATTTTAAAGTTGCCGGTACAAAAGATGGAATTACTTCTTTGCAAATGGATATAAAAATAACAGGAATTACATTTGAAATTATGGAGCAAGCTTTAAAACAAGCTAAAGATGGTAGAGTACATATCCTTGATGAAATGAATAAAGCATTATCCAAATCAAGAGATGATGTAGGAAAACATACACCTAAAATGGAAAAAATTACTGTAGATAAGAAAGATATAGCTACGGTAATTGGAAAAGGTGGTGCAACAATCAGGGAGATTGTAGAAAAATCAGGAGCTAAGGTTGATGTGAATGATGAGGGTGAAGTAACTGTAGCAGCACCAGATGAAGACTCGAGAAATAAAGCAATGCAAATGATTAAAGATTTAACAGCTAAAGCTGAACTTAATAAAATTTATAACGGTAAAGTTATGAAAATTATGGAGTTTGGTGCATTTGTTAATTTCTTAGGCAAACAAGATGGACTTGTTCATATATCAGAACTAGCTGACAAAAGAGTTGCAAAAGTTACTGATGTTGTCAAAGAAGGTGATAAAGTAAAAGTAAAAGTCATAGGTTTTGATAGAGGTAAAGTTAAATTGTCTATTAAACAAGCAGCTGTCTAATTAATGTTCTCATTATCAAAATTTAAAAATATTTTATCTAAGAATAAATATGGGAAATATTTAGCTATTGGAGGTTTTGCCTTCTTTTTTATAAAAGGTCTTATTTGGTTAGCAGTCATATTTTCTGTTGGTTTTAGCGCTTTTAACTTCATTTAAATCCCTGTTCATTTTGCGTTTGATATCCTTTAAGTAGTTGCAATAATTTTTTAAAAATGTAAGCTATTCATTAACCATATCTCATGGTGATAAAGAGACCGATATCGCATCGGTTAAAAGCGAGTTTTGGAAAAACTAACAAGGAGTGTGTATGAAAAGAATGCACAGAGTTCTTAATTCGTTTAGCCGAGGCTCAAAGATCGCTAGGCTAAATCAATTAATGTTCCGAAATTTAAAATCTGTTGAAGCTAATGGTAATGGCACAAGCGGATACGTTATTAAATCTGGAAAAAACTCTGGAAAAGTTGTTGGGCATTTAAAAAAAGAGCCTAAAAACATTTAATTAAGATTGGGGCATGGGGCACCTGGCAACAGAACGCCCCTTTTATGTATGAATAAGTTAATATTATTTTTTCAATTTTAGTGGCGGTCCAAATTTATTCTTTTTTTTTGTACCGACTGAAACATACCAAACAAACAAAGGTATTAGTCCAATCAATGTTAAAGCTATTAACATCCACCAGCCTGATTTATCGACATCGTGCAACCTTCTTGCAGTAACTGCCAAAGATGGCAAAAGTAAAATTAAGTAGCTTACTAATTCAACAGGACCCATGTTTTGAGAGTTATCAACGTAAAAAGAATCAAATATTGCTGCAACTATTATTACTATTATATAAAATAAATGAAACCACCAGAATTCAGATCTTGAAGCTCTTCCACTAAAATCTGCAAATTTTTTAAAACAAATCTTTATAGATGATTGCATATCCATGATTATGATATAACAATATTTCGAAACTTATGTCAAAGTTTGTTTGTTAAACAAATTTAAGTGTTTTAAACAATATTCTTTGGATCTGGCATTCCTACCTTATTATAACCAGCATCAACATAATGTATTTCACCAGTGACACCTCCAGCCATATCACTTAATAGATATAAAGCAGAATTTCCTACATCAAGATTATCAACGTTTCTTTTTAAAAAAGAATGATCAGCATTCCATTTATATAAAAATTTTGCATCTCCAATTGCTGATGCTGCTAAAGTTTTTATGGGTCCCGCACTAATTGCATTAATTCTTATACTTTTTGAACCCAAGTCTCTTGCAAGATATTTAACACTTGCTTCAAGTGCAGCTTTACATACTCCCATCACATTATAATTTGGAATAGCTTTGTTAGCTTCATAACTTAAGGTAATCATGCTTCCACCTTGTTTCATGATTTTGGAAGCTTCTTTTGCAACTTCTGTAAATGAGAAACAAGAAATCAACATGCTTCTTAAAAAGTTTTCTCTAGTTGTATTAAGATATTCCCCCGATAATTCAGATTTATCTGAAAATGCAATTGCATGAACTACGAAATCTATTTCACCCCATTTAGATTTTATATCTTCAAATAATTTTGTTACTTCCTCTTTTTTTTCAACATCACAACTAAAAGTAACATTTGAATTTAATTTTTCCGCTAAAGGAACAACTCTTTTCTTTAATGCATCACCTAAATAGGTAAATGCAAGTTCTGCTCCAGCCTCTGCAAGTTTTTGAGAAATACCCCAAGCAATTGATCGCTCATTAGCAACACCCATGATCAATCCTTTTTTACCTTTCATCAAACTCATTATTAAACCTTTTCAAATACTAAAGTGGCATTAGTTCCACCAAAACCGAAGCTGTTAGACATTACAGAATTTAAATTAACATCTTTTTCAACTTTAGTTACTATTGGGTAATTTTTTGCTTCATCGTCCATATCCTGAATATTTGCGGATGCAGCAATAAACTTATTTTTCATCATTATTAAACTATAAACTGCTTCATGAACCGAGGTTGCACCTAAAGAGTGACCAGCTAAGGATTTTGTTGAACTTATTTTTGGTTTGTAATCTTTAAAAGCTTCCCCAACTGCTTTTAATTCCGTTATATCTCCAACTGGAGTAGAAGTTCCGTGAGTATTTATATAATCGATTTTATTTTTTGTCGTACTTAATGCCATTTGCATACATCTAACAGCTCCTTCACCTGATGGAGCAACCATATCGTAACCATCAGAAGTAGCACCATAACCAGATAATTCAGCATAAATTTTTGCACCTCTTGCTTTTGCATGCTCGTATTCCTCTAAAACTAAAACTCCACCTCCACCAGATATAACAAAACCATCTCTTGTTTTGTCATAAGGTCTAGATGCTTTTTCAGGAGTATCATTATATTTAGAAGACAAAGCAGTCATTGCATCAAACATTGCTGTCATTGCAAAATGCACTTCATCACTTCCACCAGCAAAAATTATTTTTTGTTTCCCTAATTGAATAATTTCCATTGCATTACCAATACAATGGCCGCTTGTTGCACATGCTGAACTTATTGTATAATTAATTCCTTTAATCTTAAATGGTACAGCCAAGGTTGCTGATGCTGTGCTGGACATCGTTCTTGGAACAATAAAAGGCCCCATGCGTTTAGGACTTTTTGCTCTAGTTTTATCTGCTGCTAAAATAACATTTTCAATAGAAGGGCCACCAGATCCCATAATCATACCAGTTGAAGTATTACTTACATCTTTTTCCTCTAGACCAGAGTCTTTAACTGCTTCTGCCATAGAAATATAATTATAAGCTGACCCTGGTCCCATAAATCTTATAAATTTTCTATCTACATGATCTTCAAGATTAATATTTGGCTTACCATGCACATGGCTCTTTAAATTGTATTCTTTGTATTCTTCTGAAAAAGAAATTCCTGACTTTGAATTTAATAGTGATTGATAAACTTCCTCTTGATTGTTTCCTAAACAAGAAACAACCCCTATCCCTGTTACAACTACTCTTTTCATTATTTAAATAAACCTACTTTTAAATTTTCTGTTGAGTAAATTTTTTTGCCATCTGCGAGCAAAATTCCATTTGCTAAACCGACAGTGGTACCTTCTTTTATAAGAACTCTTTTCATATTAATTTCATAAACTGCTTTTTTGACATTTTTAAGAACTTCGCCAGTAAATTTTACTGTGTTAACTCCTAGAGCTCTTCCTCTTCCAGGATTTCCCAGCCATCCCAAATAAAATCCTACAAGCTGCCACATAGCATCTAATCCAAGACATCCTGGCATTACAGGATCTTTTTTGAAATGACAGTCAAAAAACCATAGACTATCTTTTATATCTAATTCAGCAACAATAAATCCTTTGCCAAATTCACCTTTGTTTTCACTAATTTCTGTAATTCTATCAAACATTAACATTGGAGGTGCAGGCAGTTTTGCATTTCCTGGACCGAAAAGATCACCATTAGCACAATTAATTAGATCGTCGTAATTATATGAGCTTTTTTTCATTTTTCGATATCCTTAATACTTGATTTAGCAAAAATATAATATAGATTTAGTTTAGAATAGTTATAAATTACTATGTTAAATAATAGCCAATATATAGAAAAATTAAGAAGTTCAGGCTTAAGACCAACAAAACAGAGAATTAAAATTTGTGAAGTTCTGTTCAATACAGAAAAGACTTTTCATTTTACAATTAACGAACTTGTTAAAAGAATAAGCAAGTCAACAAATGACAAGATTTCACTTGCAACTGTTTATAACACAGTTCATGCATTCAAAAACAAAGGTTACTTAAAAGAGATACCAATTAATTCTGATCAAAGTTATTTTGATACCAATACGTCGCATCACCACCATTTCTATGATGAGACACATAAAGATTTAATTGATATAGATGATGCAGATGTTGAACCAGTTAAAATTAATACAAGAATTCCTGGAAAAAAAATCAAGTCAGTAGAAGTACTTGTTAAAGTCGAAGATCACAAATCTTAATTCAATTTCTACATTATAATAGTTCTAAACTGTTGACAAATTTATTTAGAATTATTATAAAATACAAAAAAGGAGATACATGAGCACAGAATTCAGAAATAAAGATTTTAAAAATAAAGAATTAAGCAAATGCCCGGTAACAGGAGTAGGAACAACTGCTAAGTTTTCTGCAGGTAGAGGACAATCAAATAGAGACTTTTGGCCAAATAGTTTGAATTTAAAGATATTAAGTCAGCATTCTAACCTGACTAATCCAATGGACAAAAAATTTAATTATGCAAAAGAATTTAAGAAATTAAATTACAAAGCATTAAAAAGAGATTTAACAAAATTAATGACAGACTCGCAAGAATGGTGGCCAGCAGACTATGGTCATTACGGACCTTTTTTTATCAGACTAGCTTGGCATGCTGCTGGTACTTATAGAACTGGAGATGGTAGAGGTGGAGCTGGAACAGGTAATCAAAGGTTTGCACCATTGAATGCTTGGCCAGACAATGTCAATTTAGATAAAGCAAGATTATTACTTTGGCCGATTAAACAAAAGTATGGAAAACAAATTTCATGGGCTGATTTATTTATTTTAGTTGGAAATGTTGCCTTAGAGTCAATGGGTTTTAAAACTTTTGGTTTTGGAGCAGGAAGAATTGATATTTGGGAACCAGAGGATGATATTTACTGGGGATCTGAAAAGGAAATGTTAGGAGTTGAAAGATACAGTGGAAAAAGAGATCTAGAGCAACCGCTTGGAGCTTCACATATGGGATTAATTTATGTAAATCCTCAAGGTCCTGATGCAAATCCAGATCCTCTTTTAGCAGCTCATGACATTAGAGAAACATTTGGAAGAATGGCAATGAACGATTATGAAACTGTTGCTTTAGTTGCTGGAGGTCATACATTTGGAAAATCACACGGAGCGGCATCTGAGTCTCATAAAGGTCCAGATCCAGAGGCATCAAGAATTCAAGATCAATCTACAGGCTGGAACAGCGATTATAAATCAGGAAAAGGTGTTGATACTATAAGCAGTGGTATTGAAGGTGCATGGACACAGTCACCTATAAAATGGGATATGGGTTACTTTGATTGTTTATTCAATCATGAATGGGAGTTAACAAAAAGCCCTGCAGGAGCTCATCAGTGGACACCAAAACAAAATGGCCAAAAAATTAAAATGGTTCCTGATGCTCATGATAAAAATAAAATGCATCCACCAATGATGCAAACAACAGATCTTTCTTTAAGAATGGATCCTTCATATGGGCCAATATCGAAACATTTTTACAACAACCCTGAAGAATTTGCAGATGCTTTTGCAAGAGCATGGTTTAAATTAACTCATAGAGATATGGGTCCAAGAGCATGTTACTTGGGTAACGAGGTACCAAAAGAAGAGTTAATATGGCAAGATCCTGTAAAAAAACCAAAATATAAATTAAAGAAAAGTGATATTAATACTCTTAAATCTAAAATATCTAAATCTAAATTGTCTGTATCAGAGTTAGTAAGCACAGCTTGGGCATCAGCTTCAACTTACAGAGGATCAGATAAAAGAGGTGGAGCTAATGGAGCTAGAGTTGCTTTAGAACCACAAATTAGTTGGGATGTTAATGATCCAAAACAGATTAATAAAGTTATCAAAACTTTAGAAAAAATTAAAAATAAATTCGATAAAAATAAAAAATCTGTTTCGTTAGCTGATTTAATAGTTCTTGGTGGAAACGTAGGTATTGAAATGGCAGCTAAAAAAGCAGGAGTAAATGTTGATGTGCCTTTCTACCCGGGAAGAGGAGATGCTACACAAGAACAAACTGATATCCATTCATTTGGTCTTTTAGAGCCACAAGCAGATGGATTTAGAAACTACAACAAAGATGAAACATCTACAGTTTCAGCTGAGGAAAAATTGATAGACAAAGCACAATTAATGGGTTTAACAGCTCCAGAAATGACGGTTCTTCTTGGCGGTATGAGAGTTTTAGATACTAATTTTGACCATTCAAAAAATGGAGTTTTTACCAAAAAGCCAGGAACTTTAACTAACGATTATTTTGTTAATCTTTTAGATATGAATACTACTTGGAAAGAAACAGATAAATCTGAACAATTGTTTGTAGGAAAAGATAGAAAAACAAATAAAATTAAGTGGCATGGTACTAGAGTGGACTTAATATTTGGTTCAAATTCACAATTAAGAGCATTAGCCGAGGTTTATGCATGCAACGATTCATCTAAAAAATTCGTTAATGACTTTGTTTCAGCATGGACAAAAGTCATGAATTCTGACAGGTTTGATCTAAAATTAAATTAATAAAATGGAAACTGCACTTAGTACACCTAAAGTAAGCTTTGAAGATTTCTACGAAGTACCTAACTTAAAATTTGATATTGTAAAACTTAGATCTGATTTAGAGAAAATTCTTGAAGAAAAAAAGTTTAATTCCCCAGGAGTTACGCATTTTGGTGCGATCCCGCTTAACCAGATACCTAATGATGAAAATTCTATTAAAGGTAATAATATTAGAGGTAAATATTGGACTATAGCAGACGAGACAGGAAAAGAAGTTTCAAGAGATGTAGAAATTGAAGAGTCTAAATATACTCAACTTTTACCAGAATTTGAAAAAACATATTTTAAAGAAGTTTATGAAACTTTAAGTAAAAAATTTAAATTAGGAAGAGTAAGATTATTATTAAAAGAACCAAGATCTACTTTAAGTTGGCATAAAGATCCAGAGTGCAGATTACATGTTCCAATAATAACAAACCCAGGTTGTTCGATGGTAATCGAAAACGTTGCAAAACATTTGCCAGCCGATGGCAGAGTTTGGATAACAAATAACACTAAATACCATAACTTTTTCAATGGAGGGGAGCAAGCAAGAATACACTTAGTAGCGTGTGTATTAGACAGTCCATTTGTGTAATGACTGAATTAACAAAAGGTATATTTGAAGTAAGTAAAAACGTTTATAAAAATAACAAAGGCTCCATATTAAGAACTATAGTTTATACAATTGGTCACTTCGCAATTGCTATTACAGTTTTGATGCTTGTAGCAGATGTATCTTTTATGATTGCTCTAACAGATGCAATTGTTGAGCCAATAGCAAATTCAGTTTGGTATTTTGTTTTAGATAAGTGGTGGGCTAGTAAAAGCAAATAATATTAAAATTTTTTCAGTCCCCATAAATTTTTTTTAGTGACCCAACCAGAATATTTAAGAGTAGATATTTTACACCACGCGCCATCACATTTTTTTATTTCAATAAGCCTTCCAGGAGCAAGCAAAGCCAGGGCCTCAGAAAATTTAGTTGGTTTTTTAAAGAGAACTTTTTCACTGAGAACTATAGAATTTTGATTTTTTTTAAGTTGAGAAATATGTATCCAACCACTATTTTTTTTGTAATCTTCAATCTTTCTAAAGTTCTCTTTTTTGTCGATTATTTCAACAGGAAAATTTCTTTTTTTATAAATAAATTTAATTGGGTAATCGATACCAGGTCCGTATCTAACGTTCACTTTGTTATATTTTAAGGATAAATAATAATTTTCATTTGATATTGCATTATTAAAAAAAAATAAAAAAAGAATAATGAATAATAATCTTACTTTTATCATTTAATTAAATCACAAATTCTAAAATCTAGAGTTAATAAATTAATAATTAACACCTTACCATTTAGGCATTTTCCAACACCTAGTATATATTTTATTGCCTCATTTGCTTGAATATTACCTACTACACCTGCAACTGTGCCTATCACACCATCTGCTTCACATGTGGATATGTCATCACTGGGCATAGTTTGATAAAAAGATTTTAAGCAGGGTTTTGATTTCTTAAAGAAATCAAAAGCAAAAATATGACCATCAAATTTTCCAATTGATCCAGAAATAAATATTTTCTTTAAACTTTTTGAAAATTTGTTTAATAAAAACTTACTGGTAAAATTGTCTGTTCCATCTATTACTATATCAAAAAATTTAATTATTTTTTTGACATTAGAACTATCAATTTTTTTTTTATAAGCTTTTATTTTAATGTGTGAATTAATTTTTTTTAGTCTATGTTTTACAACATCGACTTTATATTTTTTTATATCACAAGTGGCAAACATAGATTGCCTGTGAATATTTGATAAATTGATTTTATCGTGATCAATTAATCCTATTGTTCCAACACCAGCTCTGCACAAGTATTCTACCGCGGGACATCCTAGCCCTCCAAGACCTACGATCAAAACTCTTGAACTTTTAAGCTTTTTTTGACCTATTATTCCGATATCCTTTAAAATAATTTGTCTTGAGTACCTTTCAATTTCCTTATTTTTAAAATTCATTTTTTCCTGTAGACCCAAAGCCACCCTCTCCTCTTAAAGTATCAGGCAAGTTATCAACTTCTTCTAATTCCATTTTAAGAATTGGAACCAAAACCATTTGAGCAACTCTGTCCCCATTATTGATTATAAAATCTTTACTACCATGATTAAATAAAATGATCTTTATTTCACCTCTATAGTCACTGTCTATAGTGCCAGGAGAGTTTAATACGCCAATACTTTCTTTTGCGGCTAATCCTGACCTTGGTCTTATTTGAATTTCTAAATCCTCTGGTATTGCAACTTTAATTCCAGTTGGAATTAACTTAGAGCTTTTAGGTTTAATTACAACAGTTTTATTTAAAAATGCACACAAGTCTAATCCAGAAGAACCTTCAGTTTTGTATTTTGGTGTGATTACTTTCTTGCTTAATTTTTTAATTAATATTTTAACCATTAAATCAAATTTAGCTGATTGATAACCCTTTTAACAATCTCATCAGCTACTACTGATTTATATGTTTTAGAAATAATTTCATTATCTACTTTTTCGTCTTTATAGAATATTGAAACCTCATTAAAATCAGAGTCGAAACCAATATCATTTTTACTAACATCATTAGCTATTATCCAATCACAACCTTTATTTTGCAGCTTTTGTTTACTATTAAAATGTAAATTACTTGTCTCAGCTGAGAAACCTATAACTAATTTTGGCTTATTATTATTTTTAGATATCAATTTTAAAATATCTATATTTTTTTCAAAATCTAAATTTAGATCTTTATTTTTTTTAATTTTATCTTCACTCAGATTTTTTACTTTAAAATCACCTACAGCTGCACAAAAAATAGCAACATCACATGGTAAATTTTCTACTGTTTTCTTATACATTTCTTCTGCAGTATTTACTTTTAAAAAATTGATGTTTGGATCAGGAATAAGCTTTGATGGACCAGAAATCAAAGTTGTATTAAAACCATTATTAAATAATGATTTTGCTATCTCATATCCTTGTTTGCCACTTGATCTGTTTGAAATATACCTAACTGGGTCTATATATTCTCGTGTAGGACCTGCTGTAACAATTGCTCTAAATTTTTTGTTATTACTTTTAGATTTAAAAAAATTATCAAGTTCTTTAAGTATGTATTCTATATCAGCCATGCGCCCGTCACCGTATTCTCCACATGCCATTTCACCATTAAATGGACCTATGATTCTGTAATTATAACTTTTTATTTTTTCTATATTTTGTTTATTTGATGCATGTTCCCACATCCTCACATTCATAGCAGGACAAACAAATATGTTTTTATTAGATGCTTGTACAACAGTTGTTGCTAAATCATTGCTAATACCCTGACTCATTTTAGCAATTATATTTGAAGTGGCTGGAGCTATTAATATTAAATCTGCCCATCTTGATAGAGAAATGTGATCCATCTCAGTCTCATTTTCAGCAGAGTAAATATCTGAATAAACTTTATTTTTTGAAAGTGATGCAACAGATAAAGGCGTAACAAATTCAGTACCGCCTTTTGTAAGTATAGTTTTAATTTCACACTGGAGCTTTGTAAGAGATCTAATCAAATCTAATGATTTATAGGCAGCTATACCACCAGAAATTATAAGTAATATTTTTTTTTTTTTCAAAAAATTCATAACAAATTAAAATACTATGACACCTAAAAAAACAAGTATTAATACACCAATAATACTTTGGTTTCTTAGAGATTTCATCTCGTTTTTCTTTTCAGTTAGGGATGAATAAGAGTTGGTATTTTGTGGAATTTGACCACTAGCTAAATATGCTAAAGCTTGATTTGCGTTTTCCATAACCTTTGGAAATTCTGGAATCTTTTTTAAAATCTCTGCAGAATCTTTTAGAGAGTCCATAACATTTTTAATTGGATCTTTGGTTTCTTTCAACCAGTTTTCTAACACAGGTCTTGACGTTTCCCAAATATTAGTATTTGGATCTAGTTTTCTTGAAACTCCCTCTACAACTACCATTGTTTTTTGAAGTAATAAAAGCTGTGGCTGAGTTTGCATATTAAATTTTTCAGTTATATCAAATAGCTGTTTTAGCAATTTTCCACCAGATATATCTTTAACACTTTGACCAAATATTGGTTCTCCAATTGATCTCAATGCTTGAGCGAGCTCATCAACTGAAACATTTTTAGGTACTAATCCTGCAATTAAATGAACTTCTGCTACTTTCTTATAATCTCGACTCACAAAACCAAATAATATCTCAGCTAAGTATCTTCTATTTAACTTATCAATTCTTCCCATAATTCCAAAATCTATAGGTACAATTTGTCCGGCGGAATTGATAAAAATATTTCCTTGGTGCATGTCGGCATGAAAGAAACCATCCCTAACAGCTTGTCTTAAAAAATGTTGTATTAAATCGGAAGCAATTTTTGAAGTACTTTTTCCATTCTCAATTAATTTGTCTTTTTCTCTTATAGATATTCCATCAACCCAATCTAAAGTCAGTACACTCTCACTAGTAAAGTTCCAATATATTTTAGGCACATTAAAACCCAAATCATTTTTTGTATTTTCTAAGTATTCATTAGCAGCCGCTGCTTCAAATCTTAAGTCCATTTCATGATTTGTTATTTCTTTAAATAAAAAAACTACCTCAATTAATTTTAATCTCTTTGTTTTTGGAATAAATGTCTCGATCAAATAAGCCAGCATCATTATTGCATCTATTTCAGAATTAAATATTTCTTTAATATTAGGTCTTAAAACTTTTACAGCTACATCTTTAATGGTACTTGCCTCATTTATTTTAGCTTTGTGAACTTGTGCAATGGATGCTGCTGCAACAGGTTCGGAAAATTCAATTATATTCTTTGCTGTTAATTCCCCAAGTTCTTTTCTGATAATATCTTCAGCCAATGACTTTGAAAATGGAGGCAATTTATCCTGCAATTTTTCTAAATTTTTTGTGAGCTCCTCTCCGATTATATCTGGTCTCGTTGCTAAAAATTGCCCAAGTTTTATAAAAGTAGTTCCAAGGTCTTGAATTGTTGAACTCAAATCATTTGTATTATTTGTTTTCTGGTTTTTACCAAAAGACAAAGAGACTAAGTTAAAGAAAAATTTGATTAAAAAAGGGACCTTGTGAGTTTTATCAATAATTTTTATAATATCAGAAGAGCCTATCTTTCTTGCAATCTTGAACAATATAACAATTTTATTAATCATATTTTCCACCCTGAGTGAATTGAAACTATACCTCCTGAAAGATTCTTATAATTTGGTTTATAAAATTTGTTACTCTTTAAAATTTCTGTCAATTCCTCTTGATTTACAAAATTTTCAATACTTTTAACTAAGTATTCATATGGCTTGCTCTCACCAACTACAATTCTACCGATTGTTGGAATTAATTTTGAATAATTTTTATATAAAATTTCTAAATTTTGATTTTGAATTTTTGAGAATTCCAAACAAAAAAATCTACCTCCTTTTTTTAAGACCCTGTAAGCTTCCTTTATAGATTTATTGATATTTTTTGTGTTTCTCAGACCAAAACTGATCGTATAAAAATCAAAACTATTACTTGGTACATTTAAATTTTCAGCATTTGAAAGTTTCCATTTAATATTTTTATAATTTTTTAGCCTTTTTTTTCCTTCATTTAACATTTTAAGGTTAAAGTCTACACACAATATCTTTGATTTATTTTGATTAATATCTGAAAATAGTTTTGCTACATCACCGGTACCACAAGCTACATCAACAAGAGAATTATTTGATGATGGATTAATTTGTCTTATTAATTCTCTTTTCCAATATCTGTGTATGCCAAATGACATAAAGTCGTTCATTAAATCATATTTATTGTAAACTGTGTCAAAAACACTTTTAACTAAACCTTTTTTTTGCTGAAGATTTTGCTGCATAGTAATAATATTATTTTTATTAATATAATATTAAATGCCAGAATTACCAGAAGTAGAAGTAGTCACACGTTCACTGAAAAAGACGATTAAAAACCGTAAAATTATTAAGATTACTGTTAACAATCGAAATTTAAGGTTTAAACTTTCAAAAAACTTTGAAGACATTTTAAAAAATAAAGTAATTAAAAATATTGAAAGAAAGTCTAAATATATCGTATTTTATTTTGGTAATCATCTTTACACTATTTTACACTTGGGCATGTCAGGCACTTTGCATATTCCATCTAAAAAAAATATTACAAATTTGAGTTTTTATAGTAATCCAACATTACCAAAAAAACATAATCATATAATTATTGATTTTGAAAAAATTAAATTAATTTACAATGACCCTAGAAGATTTGGATACTTCAAAATATTAAAAAACAAAAATGACTTTGATAATTATTTTACAAGGATTGGACCAGAAGCATTAGATAAAAAGTTCAATTTAATATATCTAAAAAAAAAAATTAAAAATAGAAAAAAAAATATAAAAAATTTATTGTTGGATCAAAAAATTGTTTCAGGCATAGGTAATATTTATGCAAATGAAATATTGTATAAATCAAAAATTTCACCTATGAAAAGTGTAAGGAAATTAAGTTCTACGGACTTAATTAAAATAATTAAATTTTCAAGAATAACATTAAAAAATGCAATAAAATTTGGAGGTTCATCAATCAAAGATTTCAAAGATATTTCTGGTGGAGGGGGTAATTTTCAAACAAAATTTACTGTGTATAATAGAGAAAATCAGAAATGTGCCGAAAGTAAATGTAAAGGTATAATTCAAAAGAGGTATATATCAAATAGGTCAACTTTTATTTGTAATTTTTGTCAAAAATAAAAAAAATATTGACCATGTCTTGTTCAAAGGTTATACCATCGCGTTTAATGGCAAATACAAAATCAGCAATCAAAAGAATTAGAAGAATTAAAAAACAAACTTCTGTGAATAAAGCAAGGAAGAGCAGATATAAGATAGCTTTAAAAAAAATGAACGGCCTAATTGAAAATAAAGATAAAAAAAAAGCTCTAGCGTACTTGCCTAAGTTGAATTCAGAACTAATTAAGATAGCTAAAACTGGTGTGATAAAAAAAGGTAATGCCTCGAGAAATATTTCAAGGATAACTAGAAAGATTAGTACACTTTAATCAACCTAGGGTTACGAAAAAAAACAACTTTAAATTTACTCCCACTATATATAAACACTTCGATACTCCCCTAACTACATATTGAGTCAAATAAAATATCAAAATTGATAAAAACTTTTAGTAATTATTTTTTTACTATCTAAGAAATTAAAAATTCAATTCATAATTTATTCAATTGAGGATTTAATTTTTTTTTTTCTAATTCAAAAATTTTATTGAATATTTTTCTTTAAGATTTTACATGGAGTTTCCCAATGAAAAATAATTTAAATGTAAATCTTGAAAAAAATTTTAATTGGGAAATCATACAAAAAGAATTACGACACCAGTTTGGTAATGAAATTTATGAAAGCTGGTTAAAAAAAATTGTTTTTGAAGAAAGTCATCATAATTATATTTTAGTTTCGGTATCTACAAGATTTATAAGGGATTGGATTGTTTCTAGATATTTAGATCAAATATTAAAAGTAATAAGAAAATCTAATAAAGAAATTATAAGAATTGAATTTAAAATAGCGGATAAGGCAATTGAAAATGTTCAAAAAGAAAAAAAAGAATTTAATACAAATATCTCTTTTATTAAAGATTCTTTTATCCAATTTAGTCGAATAGACCAAAATAAATCTTTTGATAATTTTGTAACTGGCGCAAGTAACAAGCTTGCTTATGAAGCTTCGAAAAAAGTTTCAGAGAACATATCTCATTATAATCCTTTATACCTCTATGCCGGAGTAGGTATGGGTAAAAGTCATCTACTAAACGCTATAGGTTTAAAATTAAAAGAAAAATACAAAGTTACTTTTATATCAGCTGAGAGATTTATGTATCATTTTGTAAAGTCAATTAAAATGAATGATATGGTCAAATTTAAAGATAACTTTAGAAATACAAATGTTTTAATTATTGATGATATTCAATTTATGAATGGCAAGGAGGCTATGCAGGAAGAGTTTTTTCACACATTCAATTCTCTTATCGAAAAAGGCTCACAAATAATTATTTCTGCTGATAGAGCTCCAAATAAATTAATGAAAATTCAAGAAAGGATAAAATCGCGTTTTTCTGGAGGGCTTGTTGTAGATATTCAGAGTCCTGAATATGACTTAAGACTAAAAATAGTTAAGAAAAAAATAGATGAGTTTAATCTTATTAATAAAGAAAAAGTAAATATATCTGAGGAGATTCAGGAATTTATAAGTAGTGAAATAAGGACAAGTATTAGAGAGTTAGTAGGGGCTCTAAATAGGATTGCTTCATTTTCTAGGATATACAGCCGAACTCCTAATTTGAGTGAGATTAAAATAATTCTGAAAGATCTTTTAAACATAAATGATACAAAAATTAATATTGATAATATTCAAACGCTAGTCTGCAAATATTTCAAAATTAGTAAAAATGAGATGTTATCATCAAGAAGATCACGATATTTAGTAAGACCAAGACAAGTGGCAATTTATTTATCAAAAATATTGACTACAAAATCCTTACCTGAGATTGGTAGGGAATTCTCTAATAGAGATCACACAACTATAATTCATTCAGTAAAAACAATAGAAAAATTAAAAAATGAAAACGGAGAAATTTCTAGTGGGATAAATAATTTAAAAAATCAAATCCTCTATAAAAAAGAAAATGAAATTTAATATCAATCAAAAGGATCTTCAAGAATCCTTATCCTATTGTCAAAATGTTATTGAGAGAAGAAGTACTTTACCTATTCTTTCAAACGTATTGATCGAGGCAAAAAGCAAAAAATTAACAATAACAGCCACAGATCTTGACATGATATTTATACATGAAATATCTAATGTAGATATTATAGAAGATGGAAAAACAACTACTAATTCTTCAATCATGCATGATATAATTAGAAAATTCTCGACTGGAAAAAAAATAAATGTTCAACTTATTTCAGAAAGTAAATTACAATTAGAGTCTGAAAAATCACTTTTTAAACTTAATTGTATTGATGCTCAGGAATTTCCTGTTACGGATGAAAATATAGATGGATCTGAAGTAACAATTAATTCAAATGGTTTTTTAAAACTGCTAAACAAATGCAAGTTTTCGATATCTAGTGACGAAACTAGACACTATCTAAGTGGTATCTATTTTCATGTGACTCAAAACGATGACAAGAAGTTTCTTACAGCAGTTTCAACCGATTCACATAGAATGTCCATCTCAAAAATGAAATTAAATGAAACAATAGAATTTGAACCAATAATTTTACCAAGGAAAACAATTTATCAATTGTGCGCGCTTTTAGAAAATTTCAGTGGGGACATTAAAATAATTAGTAAAAAAAATAAAATTAAATTTATTTTAAAAAATAGTGTTTTAACCTCAAAAGTTATTGATGGTAAATTTCCAAATTACGTACAAGTAATTCCAAAAAACAATAAAAAAAGATTACAAGCAGATCTAAATTTATTTCAAAATAGTGTAGATAGGGTTGCTTCAGTATCTACCGATAAAAAAGATGGGGTAAGGTTTAATATTTCAAAAGATAAATTAGATTTGTCAGTAAACAACGCAAATAGTGGTGATGGAAAAGAAAGTTTGTCCGTAAAATTTGAACACGATTTAGATATAAGTTTTAATTCTAAATATCTAATTGATGTTGCCAGTCAGTTAGAAGGTGAAAATATCGAGATTTATTTTAATGATACTGCTTCCCCAGCATTAATAAAGGATCCGAGTGATTTTGATAGTATTTTTGTAATAATGCCAATGAAAGGCTAATTTCAATAAATTTTATTCAATTCTTCATATATTGATCGCTCAATTTCATTTGCAAATTTATTTTGCTCAATACCTGGAGGAAAAATTTTTAATATTGAAATAGTAATTTTTTGATTTGGTATTAATCCCCCCTTTTTTGGCCACACCTTCCCCGAATTTATTGCAACAGGCAAACAAGCAATATTTAAATCATTATAGATTCTTGAAAAACCTTTTTTAAACTTTGATCTGTCATCAGGATTTTTTCTTGTACCTTGAGGAAATATTATTAAAATTTTGTTTGTATTTTTTATTATTTTACCAACATCCTCAGAAAAATTTAGATTTTCTTTAGATACTTTATTTCTATCAATCGAAATACATCCTAATTTTTTTAGATACCATCCAAATAATGGTATTTTTGTAAGCTCTTTTTTTAATATAAAAACAGAATTATTAAACAAAGTTTGCAAGAACAAAGTTTCAAAAATTGATTGGTGAGAACACACAACAAAATATTTTTGATGATTTAGAATATTTTCAAACCCTTTTACTTCTATTCTAGTTGCCATTATATATTTAAGACAAAAAGCAGCCCAATGACCCAATAATTTACCCCCTTGGACGACTATATATTTAGGGAGTATAAGGCTTGGTATGAATAAAATTAAAAAGAATATTAGACCAAAATAGAAAACTATTAAAAAAACTAAATTTCTAATCATTGATTTAGATTATGTCATTCAAACTTTGTTGTGCGCTAATCTTTTTTACTTTTAAATTATCAATAATTAACTCTATTGGCCGTGGCCTTAAATTATAGTTTGAGCTTAAAACTATACCATAAGCGCCAACATCTTTAATTGCTAAATTATCACCCTCGTTTATTTTTTGATATTTTTTTGTTTTAAGAAACCGATCTGATGTCTCGCATATTGGTCCTACAAAATCATGAGAAATGGAATTTTTAGATAAATTTTTCTTTAATGGTATTATATCATGTTTAGCATTGTAAAGGGCTGGTCTTATTAAATCATTCATTCCAGCATCAATAATAATAAATTTTTTATTTTGGTTATTTTTCACATATATGACCTTAGTAAGTAAAACTGCAGTATCGCCAACAATTGAACGTCCTGGTTCGAAGATTATTTTACAGTTATTTTTTTTTGAAAAATTATGGATACTTTTCGAAAGTTTTAAATAATTTAACTTTTTATTATCTTTATTATAATTAATACCCATACCTCCACCCAAATCTATATAATCAAATTGATATTTTGATCTTGATAAAATTTTGTTTATTGCAGTAAGAACTTTTTCGTATGGTTTATTTTGTGTTATTTGACTTCCAATATGTACACTTAGACATTTGATATGAATATATCTTGAATTTAAAAATTTTTTTAAAATTTTTAATATGTCACTATCATTTAACCCAAATTTATCTTGTGTTCTACCTGTTGAAATTTTAGAGTTAGTTTTTGCATCAATATTTGGATTTAATCTAAGATTGCAAATTTTAATTCATGGAACTTTTTCCCAACTCCAGAATATACAATTTTGCTTGGTTTAAATCCTATGGATAGTGCCTTTTTTAATTCACCGTCAGAAACAACATCTGCTCCAAGACCATTATTTTTGATAATTTTTAGTATGGATGAATTGTAGTTTGATTTAACAGAGAAACAAACCAAAGGGTCAAAAGATTTAAAATAGTTGGTAAATTTTTTTATATTTTCAACCAATCTTCTATTCGAGTAACAATAAATTGGAGACCCATATTTTTTAATTAAATTCTCTGCTTTTACTTTTTCTATATAAAAGTTATTATTTTTATAGTTCATTAAATAATTAATTTTTGATTTTGGATTTCATTTGAGGCTTTATACTCTGGATCACCTTTTTTTCCACATGAGATCAAGAATAGAAATATTATTATTAAAAAAATATTTTTCATTTAATTTCCTTTTTAAGTTTGTTTATCATTTTCTTTACATTTTCAAAAGATGTTCCTCCATATGATTTCTTTGAGTTAACGGAATTATGCAACTTAGCGAGTTCTAGGATTTCTTTATTTAATCGTTTATCAATATTTTTAATGTGTTCTAAATTAAGCTCTTCAAATGACAAATTTGTTCTTTCAGCAAAATTCACAATTTTTGAAGTTATTTTATAAGCCTCTCTAAAAGTAATATTTAAATTTTTTACTATGTTGTCTGCTAAGTCTGTTGCCGTTATGTAGCCGACGTTTGCAGCATTAAGCATTTCTGATTTATTGATAATTAAACCTTTTAAAACTTCATCAAATATTAACAAACTATTTTTTAGTATATCAAATGAATTAAACACTAATTCTTTATCATCTTGCAGATCTTTAAAATAGGATAAAGGCAACCCTTTCAAAATGGTTAACATAGAGAGTAAAGAACCATAGCTCATTCCTGTTTTTCCTCTTAAATATTCTAAAGTATCAGGATTTTTTTTTTGAGGCATAATAGATGAACCTGTTACTAAGTTATCTTTTAACTTTATAAATTTAAATTGATCAGAATTCCAAATAATTAGCTCCTCTGAAATCCTAGAAATATGCATGGAACACAAAGATACGTTATATAAAAAGTCTAAAACAAAATCCCTATCAGATACTGTATCTATCGAATTATTTGTAGGCTTTTTGAATTTTAGTTTTTTTGTTGTATACCATCTGTCAATATTAAATGAAGTTCCAGAAATAGCACAAACTCCTAATGGATTTTCATTTAAATTTTCTAAATTATTCTTAAATCTCTTTCTATCCCTTATAAACATTTCGACACATGACATAAAGTAATGTGCTAATGAAATAGGTTGAGCATTTTTGAGGTGTGTGAAACCTGGCAAAACGGTTTTTATATTCTTCTCTGCATTATTTGTTAGGCTTTTAATTACTTTAATTAAGAGTTTATCAATTTCATTTACAGAATTTTTCATCCAAATTTTTAGATCTGTTAAAACCTGATCATTTCTAGATCTTGCGGTATGTAAAAATCCAGCATCATCTCCAATTAATTCAAATAACCTACTCTCAATATTCATATGAATATCCTCTTTGGAAATATCAAATTTGAATTTTTTCTTCTCTATTTCATTTTTAATTCTATTCAAACCCCACAAAATTTTAGCTTTTACTTTGAGTGAAATAATTTTTTGCTTGTAAAGCATTTCCGTATGCACAATTGAACCTTGAATATCTTCTTTGTACAATCGTTTGTCTATATTTATAGAGGAACCTATTTTCTTGAAATTATTTGATGTTTGTTTCTTAATACGTGAACTCCAAACTGCATAGTTGTTTTTATTTTTTCTCATGATAATTACTAATAATATTTAGTATGCGTAATTTAATTAAATTTTTTATAGCAGTTATAATTATTTTTTCTACATTTAGTAGCTACTCAAAAGATTTAAATTTACCAAAAAATTTGGTTATTTACGATAAACCAAAAGAATACAAGGATGTATTTTTTAAAAATAGATTAAATGAGGAGACTAATTTAATCAAATACGAGGGAAAGCTATTATTAATGAACTTTTGGGCTACTTGGTGTGAACCTTGCAAGGAAGAAATGCCATCACTTGATAAACTAGCTGTTGATCAAAATTTTCAAAACTTAAAAATTTTACCAGTAAATATAGGCCAAGAAAAAACAAATAAAATTGAGGAGTTTTACGATAAAACTAAAATTAAAAATTTGGAAATCTTTTATGATACGGACGTTAGACTAGCAAAAAAGTTTTTACTTAGAGGTGTACCAACAACACTCATAGTTGGCAAAGATGGAAAAGAATTTGCAAGAGTTGTTGGATCTATAGATTTCCAGGATGAAAGTTTTAAAACATGGCTTCAAGCCTTTGATTAATCCTTAAAGAAATATGCAAGACAAACTAAAACTATTATGGCAATAAATTGTAAAAGAACTCTAAGTTGCATAAGTTTATTTGAGTATTTTTTGCTTGTCGAACCACCTTTAAAAAGAGTACCAATACCCAAAACTAAAACAATAGCTACAGCTAATATTAAAACAATTGCTATTACTTTTATAAATATTTCAGAAACCATTAAAACTATTTATTACATATATATAAAAAAAAAAATAAAATAATTTGTTTATGACATTTTGCCTTGATACAAAAATTATAAAACCAGACACTAATAAAGATATAAAAAATATTGTAGTTTTGCTCCATGGTTATGGAGGGGATGGAAATGATATTGCACAAGTAACATTAAATTGGAAAAGATTTTTACCCAATACACTTTTTATATGTCCAAATGCCCCAGAAACATGCTCAATAAATCCATCTGGATTTCAGTGGTTTGATCTTAGTCAAGATGATGAAGAATTTGTTCTAAATGAAAGCAAAAAAAACGAGTTAATCCTAAAAAAATTTTTGAAAGAAATTAACGAAAAATTTTCATTACCTAACTCAAAAATTTGTATATCTGGATTTAGTCAAGGTTGCATGATGTCGATCAACGTAGGACTTTCATCAGATGATAAATATTCTGGAGTCCTAGGTTTCTCTGGAAAGATTATTAACAAAAAAGATTTATCTAAAAGAATAAATTTTAAGCCAGAAATTATGCTGATACATGGTGAAAATGATGAAATTGTTTCTTGTGTAAATTCTTTAGAAGCTAAAGATTTTCTAGAAAGAAACAAAGTTCCAGTTAAACTCGAGATAATCAAAAATTGTGGACATCATATACCTATTGAAGCATCAAGTATAGGATTAAAATTTATTAAAAAAATATTAAATATAAATTAATTTAAAATTAACAATTTGAAGCATTGAATTAATATTTCTTTTAGGTTAATTTAAACTATGAATTTTCAAGATCATAACGTTTCATTGGAAAAATGTCCTGCGTTAGTATTGAATGCAGACTATCGACCACTAAGTTATTATCCATTGTCTTTATGGAGTTGGCAAGATTCAATTAAATCAGTTTTTTTAGATAGAGTTTCAATAGTTTCTTATTATGATAGAGTAATTAGAAGTCCCTCTTTCAGCATGAAGCTACCAAGTGTAATTGCTCTTAAGAGTTATATAAAGCCACTTTCAAATCCAAATTTCACAAGATTTAATGTTTTTTTAAGAGATAAATTTTCTTGTCAATATTGTGGAAGCAAACATGAGTTAACTTTTGATCATTTATTGCCAAGATCAAAAGGAGGAAAAACTGATTGGGACAATGTAGTTACGGCTTGTTCAGCCTGTAATGTAAAAAAAGGTGGTCGATTATTAGAAAAATCTGGAATGAAATTGAACCAAAGACCCTTTCAACCCACTACTGAAGATCTTCATAAAAATGGTAGAAACTTTCCACCAAACTTTTTACACAAAAGTTGGATGGACTATTTATATTGGGATGTTGAGCTTGAGCCTTAATTAAATTTTTTCTGATATATTTATTGCAATTTTAGAGCCAGTTTTTATCACTTTATCAAAAATAGAATAAATTCCATCTTTAGTTGCTCCTTCATCATATGCAATATCTTTATGATCTATCTCATCTTGTCTAAACTTTTCTATTTTTTTTCTTAAAACTTTTTCATCGTTCTTAATTTCTTTTATTTGATTTGAATAATGTTCATCAATTACTTCTTCTACAGAAGCTGTGCAAAGCATCGCTGCTTTTTTCCCTAGTAAAGTACTTCCAAAACCTAAACCTAAACCTAAAAGATCCCATAAAGGTAAAAATTTAGTTGGTTCAATACCTCTTTTTTTAATTTCTTTTTCAAAAAATTCACAGTGTTCTACCTCGTGTTCTTTCATGTGTTCAATAGTTTTCTTTAATTCATCATTTTTAACTATCGTATTTAATGCTAATAATTGGCCCTCATAAATTTTAATAGCTCCTCTCTCACCTGCGTGATCTACTCTAATAAATTCTTCGATTTTTTTTTTATTACTTTTTTGCATATTTAAATATATAGACAATGACCACAGTTAAAACAAACGAATTTATGAAATTTAAAGTCGCAAGCGATACACCAAATAATGAAAAATCCACATTTTTGCAATCAGGCTGAATCTCTTTAAGAGATCTTAGAATTTCTTCTTTATCAACAATTCCAGTATTTATATTAGTACATGAAAAAAGTGGTTCTATAACACCTTTTTCGATACCAACATGATATCCGGATATTAAAAAACTTGATATGAAGGTTAATGCTAAAAGTACTAATAATAAATTCTTATTATTATAAAAAAAATAGATTAAAGTAATTATTAAAGCTATCAGATATGGTAATCTTTGATAGAGACAAAGTATACACGGTTTAAAACCAAGAATATATTCAATATATAAAGCAGCTATTAAAGAGAATAAACTTAAAGTGAAAATGAATAAAAAAAAAAATTTAATTTTTTGTTCTGACATATATTTAAAAATTTATAAGAAATTTATACACAAAAAATGCAAAAACTATAATAATTATCGATACCAATATTGAGACTGGCAATAGTTTCTTTTCAATAATTTTTTTCATTGTGGCACCAAAATTTCCAAGTAGAAATGCAATTATAAAAAATCTTGATCCTCTAGTCAGTAGAGAAACTATAACGAAATAAAAAAAATTAAAGTGGACAAAGCCGCTAGTAATTGTAAGCAATTTAAAAGGAACTGGTGTAAAACCTGCAATTGCTAACAATGTAATCCAGGCGATTGTGCCCCCATCGGAGGAAACCTTATCTTTCAAAAAATTTGTATTATCAACTCCATATAATTCAAAAATTTTTATTCCAATCTCGTTAAAGAAAATAAATCCTATTAAATATCCTAAACACGCACCTAAAACTGACCCAGTTGTTGCTATTATTGCTATTTTCTTCCACTCATTTTTTTTTGCAAGTGTCATTGGAATTATAAATACATCTGGAGGTATAGGAAAAATAAAGCTTTCAATAAAGGATATAAATCCTAAAAATTTTTTTGAGTTTTTATGGCCAGCTATTCTAATTGATTTATTATAAATATTTTTAACAATCATTTAAGTATTCTAAAAACTCTATATATACTATAAATTTTAAGTTATATTAAATAAAAAGGGCGAATGGCGGAACTGGTAGACGCGTTGGACTCAAAATCCAATAGCAGCAATGTTGTGAGAGTTCGAGTCTCTCTTCGCCCACCAATTAAAGTATGAAATTGAAAAATTTTAATAATTTATTAGATCTTTTTTTTGATCAATATAACAAACAAGATAAAAATAAGATTTTTTTAACTAACTTAGGCAATCCTAAACATAAATTAAGTTGGGAAAAAACCTATTTAACTGTTAATCACTTATCAAATAATATATCAAAAGATATTAAGTTAGGCGATAGATGTATCTTAATATCCGAGAATAGACCAGAATGGTTTATATCTGATTTAGCAATTATGTTAACAGGCGGAATTAGTGTACCATCATATACTACCTATACCACTAAAGATTATGAATATATTATAAATGATTGTGAGCCTTCAATTGTAATAGTCTCAAATGATGATCAATTTAAAAAAATTAAAGATATATTAGATTATAAAAAAATAAAAAAAATTATTTCTTTTGACAGATTAAAAAATCTACAATTTGAAAATTATCTATGTATAGAAGATATTATTAATAAAAACGATAATTTTGAAAACTTTGAAAACGAAATAAGTTTAAAGCGTTCAGATCCAGCTTGTATTATATATACATCTGGTACACAAGGAAATCCTAAAGGGGTAATTTTAAGTCATGGAGGAATTCTAAGTAATTGTGAGGGTGGCTACGAATTACTCAAATCAATTATATCAAAAGATATGAAATTTCTGACTTGGCTACCACTATCACATTCCTATGAACATACTGTACAATTTATACAAATTGCAGTAGGTGCAAAAGTTTTTTACGCAGAAAGTATAGATAAACTTCTCAAAAATATTAGCGATTGTTCACCTGATATTATGACTGCTGTTCCAAGATTTTACCAAAACCTATACCAAAAAATAAATTCTACTTTTAGTAAAGCCAAAGGTATCAAAAAATTTCTAGTTGAAAATACAGTAAAACTTGGCACAAAAAAATTTAAAAAAGAAAAAATGACTATTAAAGAAAAGATGATAAATAAAATATGCGAAATCACAGTTCGATCTAAGATAAAAAAACAATTCGGTGGTAGTTTAAAAACATTTGTATCTGGTGGTGGTGCACTCGACCCAAAAATTGGTACTTTTTTAAATTCAATAGGATTGCCAACTTTACAAGGATATGGCTTAACAGAAAGTTCTCCTGTTGTAAGTTGCAACCCAATTGAGGATATTAGAATTGAAACAGTAGGAATTCCTTTTAGATGCAACAATGTAAAAATAGCTGAGGATGGTGAGATACTAGTTAAAGGAGAAAATGTAATGTTGGGTTATTGGAACAAAAAAGCTGAAACAAATAAAATTTTAGTGGATGGATGGCTTCATACAGGAGACATTGGTAAATTTGTAAATGGTTACTTAAAAATTACAGATAGAAAGAAAGACATATTAATTACTCCAGGTGGTGACAATATTTCGCCAGTTAAAGTAGAAACTGCACTAACTAATTCAAATTTTATTGAGCAAAGTTTAGTATACGGTGATAACAAACCTTATCTTGTAGCTTTAATAGTTTTAAATTCTGAAATTAATATAAAAGAAAAAGAATTAAATGATGAGATAGAAAAAATAAATAAAAATCTAACTAAAATAGAAAAAATAAAAAAATATTTTGTAATAAAAGAAAAATTTTCAATTGAAAATGGAATGATGACACCAACATTAAAGCTTAAAAGATATAAAATAATAAATATTTATAAAAAAGATTTTGAAAAACTTTATAATTAATAATTATTTAAAACAGTTGATTAATCGCATAAACATTAATGTTTTTTACTTTTAAATTTATAATAAATTAAAAAAAATTTTTTTTACTTTCACAACTAATTTAATCAATAATTATATGTTTGACATAACATAAGAAAAAATTTAAAAATTATATTAATAACGAATCAAAAAGATTCGTAACAAACAGGGAGCTAAAGATGGCTAAAAGAAGAAAAAAAGCTAAGAAAAAAGCTAAAAAGAAAGCTAAAAAAAGAAGAAGAAGAAGATAGTATTCTTTTCTTTAAAAACGCTTCTCATAACGATTGTGTGGGAAGCGTTTTTTTTTATTCCTGTTCTTCATTTTCATCATTATCACCTAAACCAGTATCTTCGTTTTCTCCTAAATTTTGAGGACTATCTTTATTTATTTGAACTTCGTTTTTAGAATCTTTTTGCGTCGTCACATTTTTATCTGCGTTTCTTTTTAATGCTTTATCAAGTTTTTTTTGTGTATTTTCAAATGATAAATTTAAAACGATTTGAAATTCTGACAAAATTCTCTCGTAAGCCTTTTCAAACAATTGTCTCTCGCTATACGATTGATCAATCATGATATCATCCCCTTTATTCAAATCCCTTACTACCTCTGCTAAATCATATATTTTACCAGATGTAATTTTCTGTTCATATTCCTGAGCTCTTCTGCTCCACATGGATCTTTTAATCTTAGGCTTGCCTTTAAGGATAGATATAGATTTATTTACCTGGTTAATAGTAGACAGAGGTCGTAGATGAGTTTGTTTATTAATTGGAAGAAGTCCTATAGCTTTATCCTTTTCAAATTTTATATCATAGCATTGCACTTCAATCCCTCCTATTTTTTTTTGACTAATTGATAGTACCTGTCCAACACCATGTTTTGGATAAACTACATAATCTTTAACTTTAAAATCTCTCTTTTCAGTTGCTTGCTTTTTAATTTTTACTATTTCTGGTTTTTGGTCTGGACCTTTATTGAATTTTATATTTTCATTTTGTTTAATATTTTTTTTCGTTTCCTTATTCTTTTCTTTTGTATTTGCTTTAATGTCTTTTTTTATTAATTTGGGTCTACCTTTTTTCTTTAATGGTTTTAATTTAACTTTTTTATTAAACTTTTTTACAGTTTTCTTTTTTTCAGTTTTATGTTTTTTTTTCTTAAAGGTTTTCTTTAAAATACTTTTCAAATTTATTTTCTTCATTTTTATATTTTTCGTGATCTGATGGTGGAGTTTTTTTCTCTGAGATATTTGGCCATAATTCTGAATACTTTTTATTGACTTCTACCCATTTTTCAGAACCAGGTTCGGTATCTGCTTTTATAGCATCAACCGGACATTCAGGTTCACAAACGCCACAATCTATACACTCATCTGGTTTAATTACAAGCATATTTTTACCCTCATAAAAACAGTCTACAGGACAAACCTCTACACAGTCCATTAACTTACATTTTATACATTTATCGTTTACTATGTACGTCATTGTTTTAATTTAGTTTGAATATTTAATTTTATATCACCCATAGTCTTAGCATCTATATAAAGCAATCCTGCCAAACGTCTCATTAAATTTTCTTCGTATGCATCCGAAGTACCATCAGATAAAATAATACTCCAAATATTTTTTATAATTTCTATTTTATTTGTCTTATCCATGGCTTTTATGTTCTTAGTAAAATCTTGTATGTGATTGGAGTCAGCTTCTTTCTTTTCGGCTTCTAATATTAATTTGTTCATATCTTCGTTATCATCAAGTTTAGTAAGAGTTTTTTTTATAATTTCCCTCTCTTTTTCCGTATAGTTTTCATCTATTCTAGCCGCGTGTATCATTAAACAAGCTACATTAAGCAGATCGCTATCCTTATTTAATGGCTTTTGTTTATCAAAAAATTTAAATATCATTTAATGTTCAATTGTTTTAAAGCAGCAAATGGGTTGTCGTTTTGAGATTTACCTTTAGTTTTTTTATTAATTTTTTTAATAGGATTATATTTAAAATAATATTTGTCATTTTCAAGTGACACAATGTAATTCATTTTCTTAATTAATTTGAGGAAATTTTCTTTACTACAGCCTAAAAGATTCAACATTTTAGGAACTAGTTCAATTTTACTGCTTTTAATTGTATCTGAGCTTATTATTTCTAAAAATAACCTCTCTAAAATATCTATCCGAACGAAAAATTCATCAAATTTTTCAAAACCGCAAAGTAACATAAAGTTCTTATCAGCAAATTTTTTATCATTTATAAAATTTAATCCAAAAGTTGGGGGTTCTAAATTATAATTTTTTTCATTATAATTTTTCCATAAAATCAATCTTAGTGAAACAATATTTGGTTTAAATAGTTTATATAAAAATATGTGATATCTACCAAACTTAACTCCTTGATCTCTTAGTATCTTCCTCTCCTTTTGATCAATGTTTTTTAATAATTTTTCTAAGAATTCTCTTTTTAAAACACCATTATTTTCATAAAGCATATAAGATAAAGCTCTAGTAGAAGAATTGGATGATTTTATATCTTTTAATTTTAAAAGGCTTCCAAGATCGTTATTAATCTTTTCATTTAACCATTCTTTTAAAAAACTTTGTAACTTATTTTTATCATCTGTTTCTACAACGTCATCAATTATTGGTATTATTTCTGGTTTTAGATAGTCATTACCTTTTGTTAAATATGCTATTGGAAAGTTATTCCAGTAAATTTTTAGGTCATTTTTTAACTCAATATTTTTTGTTTTAATTATTTGATTAATCCTCTCTAATATCTCAGGACCTACATTCTGTCTTGACGCTTTTTTTAAAGATTTTATATCTGAGTCGAGATCTCCTATTTTAAAGTCTAATTCAAGTTTAAGACCTTTCAAATTTCCTATAAATTGATTATTAATCATTACTTTCTCATTATTAACTATTTTGGTCTCAAAAATAATATCTTGTTTTAAACCTTTAGCTAAAACACTTGCGCGTTTATCGATAAAACTTTTTGTCAGCTCATCATGCAGTCGGTCTGACAATCTATCCTCTAAAAATTTGGTTCTTTCAATCCAATAATCCTGATTTTCTACCCAGCCATTTTTATTAGCTACGTATGACCAAGTTCTAACATTTGCTATCCTATTTGATATTGAGTCAACGTTTCCATCTAATTTATCTAATATAGACAATTGTTGTTTCATGTATTTATTGGTTATTTTTCCTGGTGTCTCTCTTAAAAAATTAAATACCTTACCAACAACTTCTAAATGATTACCGTAGGTTTTTTTTACAAAATCTGGTATTTGGCAGCACTCCCACAATAATTTAAGCTCATTTTCATTATTAAAAATTTGAAGTTTTTCTGTGTCCTTCAGTATATATTTTAATACCTTCTCATCTTCACACTCTGAGATTTTTCTTAACCAACTTTTATTTGGTTTTTCTTCAAGAGATTTTATTAATGTATTTCCATTTTTAAAATTTAACTTTGGATTTCTCCAAAAAATTGTATGAATTTCATCTATTTTATGATTTTCTAATAGTTCTATTTCCTCAGCACTTATTTCACCACAATCCCCAGTTATTCCAAATGAACCATCATTTAAATATCTACCTGCTCTACCAGCGATTTGAGATATTTCTGAAAGTTTTAACCTCCGTAATTTTTTTCCATCAAATTTTTTTAAGTTTGAGAAATAAACATTATTTAAATCCATATTTATTCCCATACCGATTGCGTCTGTTGCAACTAAAAAATCAACATCTCCTGATTGATATAAACTTACTTGGGAATTACGTGTTTTTGGACTTAACGAACCCATCACAATTGCAGCACCTCCCTTTTGTCGTCTAATCAACTCTGCGATTGCGTAGACTTCTTCAGCTGAAAAAGCAATTATTGCACTTTTTCTCTCAATTCTAGATATTTTTTTATGCCCTGAGTATGTTAATTTAGAAAGTCGTTTTCTATCAATATATTCAATGTCTTCCTCTAATTTTTCAATAATATTTCTCATAGAGTTTGAACCCATAAACATTGTCAACTTTTCCCCTCTCAAATTTAATAATCTATCGGTAAATATATGACCTCTTTCGTGGTCGCTGCACATTTGTATTTCATCTATACCAACAAAATCTAAAAACTTATCAACTGGCATAGATTCTACTGTACAAAAATAATACTTTGCATTAGCAGGTATAATCTTTTCCTCTCCAGTTATTAAAGCTACTTTATTTGGATCAATTTTTTTTACTACTTTATCGTAAACCTCTCTTGCAAGAAGTCTTAAGGGAAAACCCATCATACCGCTGTCAAACGAGAGCATGGTTTCAATAGCTAGAAAAGTTTTTCCTGTATTTGTTGGACCTAAAACTGCTGTAATTTTATTTTTTCTCATCTCTACTCTTTGTATGTCAAAATTTTTTACTACTATATCTTGTTACCTGGTGAGAACAAAAATGGTCTAAAACATGACCGAATCAAAGAAAAAAAAGTTCTCATTTTATATTTATTTCACATTCAATTTAAATTTTAATTACTTTTATATTTTCTCATACACACATTTGCTAATAACAAATTGGGATCTATAAATATTTTTGATTTCTTAGCTTTTTTAAAAGATTTATAAGCAAAAATTGCAATCGGTATTTCTGTGCATCCAAGAATAATTTTTTTACACCTTATTTTAATTAAATATCTAACAGCAGGACCAATGATTTTCTCAGCTTCTTTAACCTTACCAGATTTAACTAATTGAATAGCTCTATTAACACTTTTTTTTTGAAGATTCATAGTAGGTGTTACTAATTCAAAATTTCTGGACAAATAATTATGATATATCTTTGTATTTATAGTTGCTTCAGTAGCTAACAATCCAATTCTAGAATTTTTTTTACATGTTTTTTTTGTATGCAGATAGACCTCTTTTGGCATGCTAATTATAGGAATTTTTATTTTTCTTTGTAAATCGTTATACCAATAATGTGCAGTATTGCAGGGCATTACAATAAATTTACATCTATTTTTCTGAAGTAGTCTGCAACCTTTAATAAGTTCATTAAGAACATTAAAATATTTTTTTAAATTTTCGGGTCTTTTAGGAGTATCGGATTTATTAAATAATAAAAACTTTGGGTATTGTTGATCTTGTTTGCCTCTATTTAATACTGCAATTTTATTGCAAAAATCTAAACCTGCTTGCGTACCCATACCACCTAGAATACCAATCATTTTTTAAACACTTTCCAAACACCAGACGCTTGCGCAACTATTTGACTCTTCTTTTTTAATTTACAATCGACAAAGACCATACTTTTAGTTTTTTTTAATATTTCAACATTACCAATTATTTCATCACCTTTTAATGTTGGGGCTATAAACTTAACATCTAATGATACTGTAACGCATGATTGATGATTTGTTGATCTATAAACTGCAGTTCCTGCGCCAGCATCTATTAATGTACAAACAAATCCACCATGAGTTATACCTCTTTTATTTAAGTGTAGGTCATTTATTGTAGTTTTAAATTCATAAAAGTTTTCTGATATTTTCCTGAAGTAAAGACCTCCATTATGGCGCATAAAACTAGATACTTTGCTTATTTGTTCGAATTCTTCACTCATTATTATTTAAAGTATTACAGTCAATAAAATTAAAATTAAAAATACTGCTAAAAAAAAAATAATTACGCTTTTTTGTAAGGAAACTTTCATATTCAGTAAATAGTTTTTTTAGTTAAATTTGCTTTCCTAGATTTATAATAATTTACATTAAGTTTTAACAATAATTAAAATCTTTTCAATAAAAACCAAGATTCAAAGTAAATATTATCAATTTATTATACGTGTCAACTAATATACAATTATTCAATGAGTTCAAATAAAAGTTTTGGAATAGTTTTTTGTATTGTATTTTTGATTATAGCTTTTTTTCCCTTAATTTATGGAGAGCCATATAGAATTTGGTCCATAATTATATCGACAATTTTTTTATTTTTAGGATTAATTAATGCATCTATACTCACTCCTTTAAATATTATTTGGACTAAATTTGGAATGTTGCTTGGTAAATTTGTTTCGCCAATTATAATGGGTTTAGTATTTTTTGGTGTTGTTACTCCCACAGGTTTAATTATGAAAATTTTTAAAAAAGATTTACTAAATTTAAAAAAAAAAAATATTAAAAGTTATTGGATAGACAGAAAATCTAAATCTGATATGAAAAATCAATTTTAATTTAATTTATCATTTTTGATGGAAAATTTTTTGAAAAAATCTTTTATTAACAAAAATGGAATTATATCTTTTGAAATAAAAGATATTAAAACTAAGGAAGTTTCAGAATTTTATAACAACAATCCTTTCCCAAATTATAAGGAAGGGGATAATAAACAAACAATACTAGATAAAGGTAATAAAAACTTCCTCGCAAATCAGTTTAAAAACTTTATTGGATATAAAAAAAAAGTTTTAGAAGTAGGATGTGGTACTGGCCAACTTTCTAATTACTTTGCAATTGGCACTAACAACAAGATTGTTGGTTTAGATCCCACAATAACATCACTAAATTTAGCAAATGACTTTGCAAATAAAAATAAAATTACAAATATAAAATTTGTGCATGCAGATATTTTTGATGATGTTCTAGTAGATAATGTATTTGATTTTATTTGGACAAATGGTGTTTTGCATCATACAAAAAGCCCTTACGAAGCATTCAAAATTTTAATCAAATCTTTAAAAAAGGATGGCTACGTTTTGGTTGGTCTTTATAATAAACTTGGTAGGATAAGAACTATTTTTAGAAGATATATTTATAAAGTTTTCGGTAGAAAAATAATTCAGAAAATCGATCCAACATTAAGAAATCTAAAATTTGATGAGAACGAGATTAATGCGTGGATAAAAGATCAATACGACCATCCTTTAGAAAGTCTTCATACTATTGATGAAGTTCTTAACTGGTTTAAAAATAATAATATTGAATTCATAAGCTCTATTCCGTCTTCAGATTATGATTATGATTATAAAAATATATTTGAAAAAAAATCATCAGGAAGTTTTTTTTCAAGAATAATAAATCAATTTTTTATGATTTTTAACTCTTTAGGTTCGGATGGTGGTTTATTTGTGCTTATCGGAAAAAAAAAATGATATTGAATATATTAATAAATAATATAAGAAAATTTAAATGAGTTTTTTAAAAGAATTTTTAAAATTTATTATGGAAAGAAAAAAATTTTGGTTGCTACCAATACTATTATTTCTTTTAATATTTGGAGCTTTGTTTGTCGTTACCCAGGGAACTGCCGTAGCGCCTTTCATTTATACAATCTTTTAATGACTTACATCCTTGGTATTTCTGCCTTTTATCATGATAGCGCTGCGACACTAATAAAAAACGGAACAATTATATCGGCTGCACAAGAAGAAAGATTTACTAGAAAAAAACATGATTCAGGATTTCCAAAAAATTCTATAAAATTTGTTCTAAATTTTTCAAGGATAAATTTAAGAGATATAGACCATATAGTTTTTTATGAAAAACCTTTTTTAAAATTTGAAAGACTATTGGAAACCTATGTTGCTTTTGCTCCAAAAGGATATCAATCTTTTTCTAGAGCAATGCCTATTTGGCTAAAAGAAAAATTATTTCAAAAAAAATTTATATTTGACCACTTAAAAAGTATAGATAAAGAATTTAAGGATGATTCAAAATTATTGTTTTCTGAACATCATTTAAGCCATGCTGCTAGCGCATTTTATCCCTCACCTTTTGAGGAGGCAATAATATTGACAGCTGATGGTGTCGGAGAATGGGCAACTACAACAGTTGCTTTAGGAAAAAAGAATAAATTGGAAATCAAGAAGGAATTACACTTTCCACATTCATTAGGACTTTTATATTCAGCTTTTACTTATTATACAGGTTTTAAGGTAAATAGTGGTGAGTATAAATTAATGGGTTTAGCTCCGTATGGAAGCCCAAAGTATGTAGACAAAATTTTAGATAATTTAATTGATCTAAAAGATGATGGAACATTTATGTTAGATCAAAAATATTTTAATTATTCTACTGGGCTTACTATGACAAATGAAAATTTTAATAATCTATTTGGCGAAAAACCTAGAAAATCTGACACAGATAAAATTAATCAGTTTCATATGGATATTGCTTCCTCAATTCAAAACGTCACTGAGAGAATTATGCTCTTAATGACAAAATCTTTAAGAAAAGAATATGGAATTGAAAATTTGTGTTTAGCTGGAGGAGTTGCTTTAAATTGTGTTGCTAATGGTAAAATTTTAAAAGAAAAAATCTTTAATAATATTTGGGTACAACCTGCATCTGGAGATGCAGGAGGGTCGTTGGGCGCAGCTCTAGGATATTGGTATATTGATTTAAATAATGAGAGAAAAGAAATCACTAAGGATAATATGCTTGGATCTTATTTAGGTGATGGATTTGAAAATACTTATATTGAAAAAAAATTTAATGAAATTGGAGCAAATTTTGAAAAATTAGATCAGAATGAAATTATAGATAAGACTGCTGAAGATTTAGCTAATGGGAAAGCAGTGGGATGGTTTCAAGGTAGAATGGAATTTGGCCCAAGGGCTTTGGGTAACAGGTCAATATTAGGAGATCCTAGATCAGATACAATGCAAAAAAATTTAAATTTAAAAGTTAAATATAGAGAGAGTTTTAGACCATTTGCACCTTCAGTTTTACGAGAAGATCTAAATGAATGGTTTGAAATGAATGTTGATAGTCCTTATATGCTTTTTGTTTCAGATGTTAAAAAAAATAAGATTTTAGAAATGACAGATGATCAGAAGAAGTTATTTGGTATAGATTTGCTAAATATCAAAAAGTCACAAATACCTGCTGTAACTCACGTTGATTACTCTGCACGTATTCAAACCGTTTCAAAAGATACAAACCCTCTCTATTATAAGCTTCTTAAGAAGTTTAAAGAAAAGACCAACTGTCCCGTTCTTGTTAATACTTCATTTAACATAAGGGGTGAGCCAATTGTTCACACCCCAGAGGAAGCATTTAAATGCTTTATGGGAACAGAATTAGATGTTTTAGTTGTGGGGAATTGTTATTTGGTTAAAAATAATCAGGATACAAATTTAACAATGAATTATTCAAATAGTTTTGAGCAAGATTAAAATGAGTATTTTTTTAAAAAGAGAAGTTTTACTAGTAAAATTTCCAATAATATTTCCGTTGGTATATTTATTTATACTTTATTCTTTTCCTATTTATGAAACTCATTTAATTTTTCTCACAATTTTAATTTTAGCAGAAACACATTTTGGAGCTACTTGGCCTTTTTTTTTAGATAAGGTTAATTATCCGCATATTAGAGAAAAAAAAATTGAACTTATAATTGTTCCATTAATTTTAACTATTTTCTGTATAGTCGGTTTTTTTTATTTTAGAAATTTTTTCTTACTTATATTTTTTGCTGCAAATATGTATCATGTAACAAGACAAAGTTATGGTGTAATGAATTTGTATACAAAAAACCCTGAAGAAAAATTTCATTACTCTAACATTATATATATTTTTAACTTTTTATTTTTTTTAATTGCGTTTTTTAGATTTTATATCCCACTAGTTTCAAACGAATTTTTGTTGATTATGAATATTATCGTCATTGTAGCTATGTTACTGACATTTCTTTTTGAGTTTAAAAAATTTGGTTTTTCTGAGAACTTTCTAACTTTAGTAACTGGAGTTTTAATATTTTATCCGGTTTGTTTTGTAGAGAATCCAGTTCATGCAATTATTATGGGAGTCACAATGCATTATTCACAGTATTTATATCTAACTACTAAAGTATTAAAAAAAAGAAGTGTAGATAATAACTCAACAAAAAAAACAAAATTTTTAGGATTTATTTCGGTAATAGTTGTTTATTCTTTGGTAATGTCAATTTTATCAATTTTTGGAAAAAATGAATCTGAGTTCTTAAGCACGCTAATTTTTATACCTATAACAGGCCAAATGCTTCATTTTTATTTGGACTCGCAACTTTGGAAATTTAGCGAACAACATAATAGAGAAAATATTTTAAAATATTTGTAAAATTAATTTTTAAATTTTAATTGTTTTATTAAACTTTCAAAAACAATTTTGGTTCCCATCTTGTTCCAATGCAAATCACCAAAAATAAAAGTATCTAAAATAATTCTTCTTTTATCATTACCGTCAAAATCTGGATAAAGGGATATCATTTTTACTTTGTTTTTTTTTGCCCATTTTTCCCAATAAGGTAAGTGATATAAATCTTTGTAATAAATTTGAGAAGGGTGTGGATATAAAACAAAATTTATTCCTATACTATTTTCCCTTAATAATTTTAACAATTTATCTAAGTATTTTTTAGAATCGGATAATCCTTTATTATAATTTTCAAATATTTTATTATCAAATGTCCAAGCAGATCTATCAACATGAGTCATCCTGTAAAAAAGTGTATCTTCTACTGTTGTTTCAAAAAAACTTTTCTCAAACTTTTTTGAAGCTTTGTATTTTAACTTATAATAATTTTTTAGATTTTCTGTTCCATCTGAAATTCTTAAAAATGTCCTAAAAATCAAAAAATTATTTACCAAAAAATCAGTAATTTTATTTTTTTCAAGATCTTTTTCATTAATTAAGATATTTTCGTTGTTATCCCATTTTATAAACAATTCATCTATTACGTCTGATGGATCCAAAAATATTATTGCTTCATCGAATTTATAGCCCTCATTAATAAAAAATTTTATTTTTTTAAAATAAATACTTGGAGAATAAGATCCAACAGCACTATTTAATACCTCAAAAGTACCTTTGTAATTATTCTGCAACAGACCTCCCAATGTGTGCTCATAATCATATCCTGCCCCTTCAATTGCAGAGTCACCTATCAATAATAATCTTTTTTTTGATGATATTTTTTTTACCTCTCTGTTGGAAAAATCTCTAAAACCAATTGAATTGGTAATCAAATTTTTACTCAAGCTAAAACCCCAAGGTTCTATAACATCAATATTTGGTAAAAGATCATGATGGTATTCTTTTGAAGGAATTCTCCAATAAAAGTCTGTTAATTTTTCGTATTTCCAAAAACTTTTGCTTTTAAAAAATAGATTTGACAGGGAGTAATCTAATGCTGAAATAATAAATAACAACGCAAAAAATTTTATAATTTTTGATTTTAACATAAGACAAACTGGTGCGCCTGCTAGGAGTTGAACCCAGAACCTCCTGGTCCGTAGCCAAGCGCTCTATCCAATTGAGCTACAGGCGCAAATAAATTCACGTAAATCATCTATATTTTAATGTAATTTTTAAATTTAAGTTTATTCTACAGTAATGTCAAAAAATTCTAAAGATATAGTTTTAACATCTGCCTTGAGAACATCAGTGGGCAAATTTGGAGGCATTCACAAGAAACTTCAAGCCCATGAATTAGGCTCTATTGTTATAAAAGGTATTTTAAAAAAAACTAACGTAGATCCGTTAGAGATAGACGAAGTCATACTTGGTCAAGTTTTACCAAGTTTAGGTGGACAAAATCCTGCAAGACAAGCCTTAATAAAATCTGGAGTACCTAAAGAAAAAACTGCTTTTAATGTTAATCAAGTTTGTGGATCAGGACTAAGAGCTATTGTTTTAGGATACCAGTCAATTGGTATGGGTTCTTCAAAATTTGTTATTGCTGGTGGTCAAGAAAGTATGTCAAATTCAGATGAGAAAGAAATGTTAACAAATGGTTTAATAGATGCTTTTAACAATTACCATATGGGTGTCACCGCAGAAAATGTTGCAGAGAAATTTAATATTTCAAGAGATGAACAAGATTATTTTGCACTAGACTCACAATCTAAAGCAGAAAGTTCAATCAAAAGTAAAAAATTTTTAAATGAAATAATTGATAATAATCAAGATGAACACCCAAGGTTTAATTTAAATATTGAAAATCTTAAAAAGTTAAAACCTGCTTTTAAAAAAGATGGTACTGTCACTGCTGGTAACTCATCTGGTATAAACGATGGTGCAGCCGGTATATTACTCACCACAAGAGATATAGCTGAGAAAAAAAATTTAGATATCCAAGCAAAGATTGTTTCTTGGGCTACTTCTGGAGTTGATCCAACTTTAATGGGTTTGGGACCTATTCCGTCCTCTACAAAAGCTCTTGAAATTGCTGGTTGGAGTATAAATGATTTAGATTTAATAGAGTGCAATGAAGCTTTTGCTGCACAAACACTTGCAGTTATTAAAGAGCTTAAAGTCCCTAAAGAAAAACTAAATGTCAATGGAGGTGCAATTGCTATAGGTCATCCAATCGGAGCATCAGGCGCAAGATTGATAGTCACATTAATTCATGAAATGATTAAAAGAGATAATAAAAAAGGTTTAGTTACTCTTTGTATAGGTGGTGGTATGGGTATCTCTATGTGTATTGCTCGGGATTAATATTTTAAAGATTTTAAGTTTTTATTTAATAGTGCCAATTGTATCCATACTCTTGCATCAAATTTTTTGCTATTATCTCTGTTTAATAATAATTTTTTAAATAAATTAATCATTTTAATATTTTCATATTTAAGGATGTCAAAAAAAAGATATAAATATGTTATAAATATAGCTTCAAATAATGAAAAAAGATCTTTTAGTACCCGATATTGGTGATTTTGAAAATGTTGAAATTATAGAGCTGTTAGTAAAACAAGGCCAAAAAATCTCTATTAACGATCCAATTGTAACATTAGAAAGTGATAAATCTAGTGTTGAAGTGCCATCAACAGAGGAAGGCATTGTAGAAAGTATATCAATTAAGATAGGAGATAAAGTTTCAAAAGGTGACAAATTAATTTCAATTTCTGTAGAAGGTGGAAGTGAAAAAATCGATGAAGTTAAGGAAGTTAAAAAAGAGACAGAAATACCAAAAGATACAGAAAAAATTATAAGTGATGCAGAAAAAGTACAAAAAATTGAGGAACCAAAAATTATCAGACAAGAAGTTTCGGAGACAAAAAAAATCTCCAAATTAGAAAATTCAAAAATTGAGATTGTCTCAGATACAAATGATATAGATCCTAGTGAGACCAAAGAGTGGCTTGAGTCATTATCTGCAGTACTTAACAGCGATGGTAAAGAACGAGCACAATATATAATCAGACAATTAATAGAGCATTCATACAGAGAGGGTTCTGGATTAGTAATGTCTAGAAATACTCCGTACATTAATACAATACCTCCCGAGGAAGAAAAAAAACTACCTGGCGATCAAAATATAGAGCGAAAAATTAGATCTCTAATTAGATGGAACGCAGCTGCCATGGTTGTAAGAGCCAATAAAAAAAACCCAGAATTAGGTGGACACATAGGAACTTTCGCTTCAGCCGCAACTCTATACGATGTTGGAATGAACCATTTTTGGAGAGCAAAAAATAATAAATTTGGTGGAGATTTAATATATTTTCAGGGTCATAGTGCTCCAGGAATTTATGCAAGATCTTATCTGGAAGGAAGATTAAACGAAAAACAATTAGATAATTTCAGACAAGAAGTTAAACCGGGTGGACTGTCATCTTATCCACATCCATGGTTGATGCCAGAGTATTGGCAGTTTCCAACCGTATCAATGGGGTTAGGTCCTATGCTTGCAATTTATCAAGCAAGATTTATGAAATACTTAATTAATCGAAGCCTCATTAAAGATGAAGGTAGAAAGGTTTGGGCTTTCTTAGGTGATGGAGAAATGGATGAACCTGAGTCTTTAGGAGCTATAGGCTTAGCTGCTAGAGAAAAATTAGATAATTTAATTTTTGTAGTAAACTGTAACCTTCAAAGACTGGATGGACCAGTAAGAGGTAATGGTAAAATTATTCAAGAGCTTGAGGGTATTTTTAGAGGAGCTGGCTGGAATGTGCTTAAGGTAATTTGGGGGTCATACTGGGATCAGCTATTAGCAAATGACAAAAAAGGTCTGTTAGTAAAAAGGATGAATGAAGCTGTTGATGGTGAATACCAAGCATTTAAAGCTAAGGGTGGATCATATGTAAGAGAGAAATTCTTCGGAAAATATAAAGAATTAAAAGATATGGTGTCTGCTATGACAGACCAAGATATTTGGAAACTTAACAGAGGTGGACATGACCCACATAAAGTTTATGCAGCTTATCATCAAGCAGTTAACAATGTTGGAAAACCCACTGTTATTATAGCAAAAACGATAAAAGGTTACGGAATGGGTAAATCAGGAGAAAGTATAAATACCACTCACCAACAAAAAAAATTAGATGTAAAAGATCTTATGTATTATAGGGACAGGTTTGATGTTCCATTAACAGATGAGCAAGTAAAAAATATTCAATATTATAAACCAGACGAAAATTCAGAAGAAATAAAGTATTTAAAAGATAGAAGAATAAAACTTGGTGGAAATATACCTGAAAGATCCACTTTTGCAAAATCAATTAAGGCTCCACCAAAAGATATTTTTGATGCTCTTAAAAAGTCGACTGGATCAAAAGAAATGTCTACTACCATGGCACTTGTTAGAATGCTCACCAATCTTTTAAGAGATAAAAATGTTTCGCCAAGATTAGTTCCTATTATTCCAGATGAAGCAAGAACTTTTGGAATGGAAGGTTTTTTTCAAAAAATCGGTATATATGCTCACGAAGGACAAAAGTATGAGCCAGTAGACTCAGAACAATTATTTTCTTATAGGGAGGATAAAAAAGGTCAAGTTTTAGAGGAAGGTATAACCGAAGCTGGATCAATGTCATCTTGGATAGCAGCTGGCACAGCATATTCAAACCATGATATTGAAATGATCCCTATTTATCTATTTTACTCAATGTTCGGATTTCAAAGAGTAGGAGATTTTGCATGGGCTGCTGGAGATAGTCAAGCAAGAGGATTTCTAATTGGAGCAACATCAGGAAGGACTACGCTCGCAGGTGAAGGTTTACAACACCAAGACGGACATAGTCATTTACTAGCCTCAACTATACCAAATTGTGTTTCCTATGACCCTACTTTTGCATATGAGTTAGCTGTAATTTTTAGAGATGGTTTAAAGAGAATGCATGAAAACAAAGAAAATATTTTTTACTATATAACTACATTAAATGAAAATTACCCACATCCAGAAATACCAAATGAAAAAGGTATTGAAGATTCAATTTTAAAAGGAATGTATAAGATAAAATCTATAAATAATAATAAAAAAACAAAAATCACACTTTTAGGATCAGGTTCAATATTAAGAGAAATGTTAGAGGCATCAGAAATCTTAAATAAAGATTATAAAATTGATTCTGATGTGTGGAGCGTGACAAGTTACAACGAATTACGAAAAGATGGTTTAGAGATAGAGAGATATAATTTACTTAATCCAGATGAGAAACCTAAAGAAACGTATGTAGAAAAATGTTTAAAGGATTCTGAAGGACCTATATTAGCTGCATCAGACTATATGAGAATTTCATCTGATCAAATAAGACCATATACAAGCAAGAGCTTTTATTCCCTTGGTACAGACGGGTATGGAAGAAGTGATACAAGAAAAAATCTTAGAAACTTTTTCGAAGTAGATAAAAAATATATTGTTACTTATGCTTTGAGCGTTCTTTCAAAAGAACAACTAATTGCATCAAAATACGCTGAGGATGCAATTAAAAAATATAATATTGATAAAAATAAACCGATGCCAACCAAGTTATAAAAATGAGCCAAATTATACATGCGAGCCCAAAAGTAAGAAAGTTTGCAAGGCAACTTGGTGCAGACATTTCTCAATTAAAAGGTTCAGAAAGAAATGGCAGGATTACAGAGAATGATGTCCGAAATTTTATAAAAAATCAAATTAAGAAACAAGAAAACACTCCGAAGAAATCAATAAAAGACGAAAAAAAGAAACTAGAGTTTGATCATAGTGAGTTTGGTGAAATAGAAATAACACAAATGCCACGAATAAAAAGGTTGGCAGCACCGAATTTATCTGAGTCTTGGCGAACAATTCCGCATGTAACTCACCATGATGAAGCTGACGTTACTGAACTTGAAAGTTTTAGAAAAAATTTGAAGGATAATTTTACCGGTGAAAAGAAAAAAATAACCCCTTTAGCTTTTATTATTAAAGCTCTAGTGAATAGTTTAAAAAAATTTCCTCATTTTAATTGCTCTATTAAGGATGAAGAAAACTACGAACTTATATTAAAAAAATATTTTCATATAGGAATAGCAGTTGATACAGAGCATGGCCTAATGGTACCAAAAATAAGAAATGCAGATAGCAAAAAGATAGAAGACTTATCAATCGAACTTAAAGATATAAGTGAAAAATGTAGAAATTTAAAAATTGATAAAAAAGAATTTTTTGGAGGCTCCATGACAATTACAAGTTTAGGAGGTATTGGTGGGACTTTTTTTACACCGATTATCAACCCTCCTGAAGTTGCAATATTAGGTATTGGTAAAATAGTAGAACGAAATAAAAATTTAATGCTTCCATTATCTTTGTCTTATGATCACAGAGTAGTTAATGGTGCAGATGCAGCAAGGTTTTGTAACGAATTAAAAGACAACCTTGGGCAAAATTTTGCTTATAAATTATCACTTTAATTAAATGACAAAAAAAGCTTCTTTAGCAAGTGCACTACTTTGTTGTTTTATTTGGGGAACAACTTTTATTGCACAAGACACAGGTATGGACAACATAGGGCCTTACACTTTTAATGGTGTAAGATTTATGGTTGGCTTCTTTGCTTTATTACCTATTTTTTTACTGATAGAAAAAAAAAATTTTGCATCCGAATTTAATAAAGACAAAAAAAAATTTGTATATTTATCTTTTTCAATCGGTATTTTTCTCTTTTTAGGAACTGCTCTGCAACAAGTTGCTCTATTATACACAGATATTGCTAATGCAGCATTTTTTACAATTTTTTATGTTCCAATGGTTCCTTTTATAGTTCTTTTTTTATTTAAAAAAAAAGTTCATTGGAGTGTTTATCCCTCTGTAGTTTTATGTGTAATCGGTGGGTATTTATTGACTAATTTTTATGATGCTACTGTTAGAAAAGGAGACATGTTAGTTATTTTTTGTGCATTTTTTTGGGCTCTACATATTATTTTTATAGGCGAACTCGTAAAAAGTTTTGAGCTTCCAATTACCGTTGGTTTAGTACAAACTTTTATTGTATCTGTACTTTCGTTGTTGATTAGTCTCTATGTTGAGGAAATAAACATTCAAAAAATATTATCTGAAAAATACGAAATCCTTTATGCAGGAGTTTTATCAGGTGGGTTTGCGTTTGTTTTGCAAATATATGCTCAAAAGAATATTAATCCAGCTCCTGCTGCTATAATATATTCTTTAGAGGGTGTTTTCGCTGCTATTGCTGCTTGGCTTATTTTAAGTCAAGTTTTAAATATAAATAACATTCTTGGATGTGTATTTATTCTAATTGGAGTTTTATTATCGCAGTTACTTCCTGAACTTAAAAAAGTTAGCTATAAATAATATAAAAAATAAATAAAGATAAAATAATTCTATAAATTATAAATATATTAAAGTTAAAATTTTTTATGAAGATTAAAAAATATTTAATTGTGATATAAGAAAAAATAAAAGATAAGATTACAGATAATATTATTAATGAATTAAAAGTTGCATCGTTTATAAATACATCTTTCAAACTTAAAAAACTCGCACCAGCTATTGCTGGTACAGATAAGTAAAAAGATATTTTAGTAGCATCATATCTATCAAAATTTAAAAATCTTCCTGCTGTTATCACTATTCCAGATCTACTTACTCCAGGAAAAAGAGAGGCAATTTGGAACAGTCCAATAATTAATATTGTCTTTAAATTCAAATCAGTATCTATTTTTTTTGTTACTTTAATTTTATCTGCAAAATAAAGCACTATTGCAAAAATTAACGATAACCAAGCAAGCAGTTTTAGGTTTCTTACAAAATCTATTAAACCTGTCGTATAAATTATAAAGCCAGCTATAATTAGAGGAATAGATCCAATGACCATTAAATTTAAAATTTGTTTGTTTTTAAGAATATTTAAGAAGTCTTGTCTGAAATAGAATAGAACTGCTAAAAGAGACCCTAAATGCATTCCAACATCAACCATTAGTGATTGATTTTTAAAATCAAATAATTCTGAAATTATATAAAGATGTGCAGAGGAACTTACTGGTATAAATTCTGAAATTCCTTGAATTAATGAAAGAATTAATATTTCGTAGTAATCAAACAACATCTTATTTTCTTAAGATATTTCAAAATTATAGCAATAAGATGTATGCATACTTGCTATGCAAAATATGAATTAATGCCTAATTTTCTTACTTTTTTTAAATTTTAGGTCAATTATTATGTCCCAATTTTGATTTATATACTCGATCGCTTATTGTATAAGAGCGATCGATTATGTCAGAAAAAATGCTTAAATTCGTAAATATAGGTCAGCAAAATCCACCTAAAAGAGATACCGATAATAGAAAGGAGGATTTTAATGAGATCTATAAGGAGTTTATTCATGGAAAAGCTCAAGAACAGTCTAGCCGATGTTCTCAATGCGGAGTTCCATTTTGCCAAGTACATTGTCCTCTAAGTAACAACATACCCGATTGGCTTAAGTTAACAGCAGAGGGTAGACTTGAAGAGGCTTATAATTTAGCTCAAAGCACAAATAACATGCCCGAGGTCTGTGGTAGAATTTGTCCTCAAGACAGATTATGTGAAGGAAATTGCGTAATAGAACAATCTGGTCACGGCACAGTTACAATAGGATCTGTAGAAAAATTTATCACTGATAATGCTTGGGCAAATGGTTGGGTAAAACCAATCAAAATAGAAAAAGAATTAAATCAAAGTATTGGAATAATAGGATCAGGACCAGCGGGCTTAGCTTGCGCCGAACAACTAAGAAAGAAGGGTTACAAAATAACTGTTTACGATCGTTATGACCGTGCAGGAGGTTTGTTAATTTATGGAATACCAAATTTTAAACTTGAGAAAGAAGTTGTTGAAAGAAGAATTAAACTTTTAAAAGATGGTGGAATAAATTTTAAATTAAATTTTGAAGTTGGAAAAGATGCAACTTTAGATGAATTAAAAAATGAGCACGATGCAATACTTATTGCTACAGGTGTTTATAAACCTAGAGAAATAGATATTAAAGGTAGTGATCTTGGAAATATATTTCCAGCAATGGAATTTTTAACAACTTCAAATAAAAAAGGTTTAGGTGATAAAGTTGAGAACTTTGAGAACGGAACTTTAAATGCAAAAGATAAGAATGTAGTAGTCATTGGCGGTGGTGATACAGCAATGGATTGTGTCAGAACTGCTGTTAGACAAAAAGCTAAATCTGTAAAATGCCTTTATAGAAGAGACAAAGAAAATATGCCTGGGTCTGCAAGAGAGGTTGCTAATGCAGAAGAAGAGGGTGTTGAATTTGTTTGGTTAAGTGGTCCAAAAGAATTTATTGGAAAAAATAAAGTTCAAAAAGTTTTAGTAAATAAGATGAAACTAGGTGATCCAGATGATGGCGGAAGGAGAAAGCCAATTGTGGATGAAGGATCTGAATATGAAATTGAGACTGATATTGTTATAAAATCATTAGGATTTGATCCTGAAGATCTACCTAAATTATTTGATGAAAAAGATCTTCAAGTTTCCAAGTGGGGAACAATTAAAATTGATTTTGATACTATGGAAACAAATTTAAAGGGAGTTTTTGCTGCTGGTGATATTGTAAGAGGTGCCTCACTTGTAGTTTGGGCCATTAAAGATGGTAGAGATGTAGCGGAGAGTATCGATAAATTACTAAAGTCAAAAAGAAAACAGGATTTAAAAGTAGCATGAACAAATTAAGAAAAAAAAATTTAGATTTATTAAAAAAATCAGGTGTTTACCATGAATCTATGGAACATGACGCTTGTGGTGTTGGTTTAGTTGCATCAACTGATGGGAAAAAATCTAGAAAAGTAGTTGAGTTTGGTATTCAAGCTTTAAAAGCTGTTTGGCATAGAGGAGCAATTGATGCAGATGGAAAAACAGGTGATGGAGCTGGTATTCATATAGAAATTCCCTCTGATTTCTTTATTGAAAAAATAGAGGCTACTGGACATAAGCACGATGACTCCGAAGTTTGCGTCGGAATGCTTTTTTTACCAAGAAATAATTATTCAGCGCAGGAGGAATGTAGATCAATTGTGGAGAGTGAATTAACAAAAAGTAACTTTAATATTTATGGATGGAGACAAGTTCCAGTCGATCCATCAGTATTGGGTGAAACAGCAGAGTCAAATAGACCTGAAATTACGCAAGTGCTTTTTAATCATAATACCAAAGAAGAGAAAGGCAAAAAATTAGAAATAAAGCTTTATGAAGCTAGAAGAAAAATTGAAAAGAAAATTTTAGAGGCGAATTTAAATGACTTTTATATTTGTTCATTTAGCTCCAAATCAATCATCTACAAAGGCATGTTTCTCGCCGAAGCTTTATCAGACTTTTATTTGGATTTAAAAGATGAGAGATTTACATCGAGATATGCAATTTTTCACCAACGTTTTTCTACAAACACAGCACCTAGTTGGGACCTAGCTCAACCGTTTAGAGCTTTAGCTCATAATGGAGAGATAAATACATTAAAAGGTAATATTAATTGGATGAAAGTCCATGAGGAAGAAATGTTTAGCCCCATATTTGAAGATATGGAAAATTTAAAACCGGTTATACCAAGTGGTAATTCAGACTCTGCTTCATTAGACAATGTTTTCGAAATACTCAATATCTCTGGACAACCAGCACCGTTAGCGAAATTAATGCTGATACCAGATGCCTGGTCAAAAAAGAGTAAAATACTACCTGCTGATCACCAAAAATTATTTAATTTTTTAAATAGTACAATGGAACCTTGGGATGGCCCTGCAGCTATTGCAGCTACAGACAATGAATGGGTTATTGTAGCAACTGACCGAAACGGTTTAAGACCTATGAGATACACATTGACAAAAGATAATCTTCTTTTTGCTGGATCTGAAACTGGAATGATTGAGCTTAATGAAAAGAAAATTATTTCTAAAGGTAGATTAGGACCAGGAGAAATTTTGGGAGTTAGAATAGAGAAAGGAAAAGTTTTTAATAATAAAGATATTAAAAATTATCTTGCTAAAGAATATAAACATTTCAATAACCAAATTATAGATTTAGACAAAAAACTACCTATCAAAAATGAAAAAAATATATTTTCAGGAGATAGTTTAAGAAAACTACAACATTGTTTTGGATATAGCTTAGAGGATTTAGAATTAATACTTCACCCAATGGCAGAAGATGCCAAAGAGGCTACAGGTTCAATGGGAGATGACACCCCACTTGCAGTCTTGTCAAATAAATATAGACCACTTTACCATTTTTTTAGACAAAATTTTAGTCAAGTAACCAATCCTCCAATTGACTCATTAAGAGAAAATAAAGTTATGAGTTTAAAAACTAGATTTGGAAATTTAGGTAATATTTTAGATTTTAATAATTTAACAGAGGAAAATATTTACGTTTTAAATAGTCCTATACTTACAAATAATCAATTTGAAAAATTTGTAAGTTTTTTTGATAAGAACAATAAAACCATAGACTGTACTTTTAAAACTGATGAAAACATTGAGTCAAAACTGAACTCTATTAAGCAAGAAGCTGAAATTTATGTAAGACAAGGTGTAACTCAGATAATATTAAGCGATAAAAATGTTTCCAAAGAAAACTATCCTGTTCCAATGCTTTTATGTATCGGTGCTGTTCATACTCATTTAACAAAAATGAGATTAAGAGGCTATGTTTCAATAAACGTACAGACCGGAGAAGCGCTTGATACACATTCATTTGCTACTTTAATAGGAGTGGGCGCAACTACAGTAAACCCTTATTTAGCCCTTGATAGTTTGTATCAAAGATTTGAAAAAAAATTATTTGGCAAGTACCTGTATGAAGAGTGCGTTGAAAGATATGTAAAATCAGTAAATTTAGGTCTTTTAAAAATCATGTCGAAGATGGGTATTTCGGTAATAAGCTCATATAGAGGTGGATGTAATTTTGAAACTGTTGGTCTAAGTAGAACAATTGTAAGAGACTTTTTCCCTGGTGTTTTGTCTAAAATTTCAGGTATTGGATTAACAGGTATTGAAAAAAAAGTTAGAAAAATACACGAAGAGGCGTTTAACAATGAAAATAATGTATTACCTATTGGAGGAATTTATAGGTACAGAAAAAATGGAGAAACGCATCAATATCAAGGAAAATTAATACATTTACTCCAATCAGCTGTGACTGCAGGCTCTTACGATTTATATAAAAAATATTCAAAGGGCATACAAAATTTACCACCTATAAATTTAAGAGACTTAATCGATTTTAAAAAAAGAAGCCCGATATCTATAGACTTAGTAGAGTCAGTTGAAGACATACAAAAAAGATTTGGCAGCGGAAGTATGTCTCATGGTGCCCTATCAAAAGAAGCACACGAAACTCTTGCTATTGGCATGAATAGAATTAAAGGAGCATCATGCAGTGGTGAAGGTGGAGAAGATGCTTCCCGATTTAAAAAAATGGAAAATGGAGACAGTGCTAATTCACGTGTAAAACAAGTTGCTTCAGCTAGATTTGGGGTAACCATTGATTACTTGAATAATTGTAACGAAATTGAGATAAAAATTGCTCAAGGCGCAAAACCTGGTGAAGGAGGACAACTACCTGGATTTAAAGTCACAAAAGAAATTGCAAGACTTAGACACTCAACCCCAGGAGTTACTTTAATTTCTCCACCTCCACACCACGATATCTACTCGATAGAGGATTTAGCTCAGCTTATTTATGATTTAAAGCAAATTAATCCAAAGGCTAGAGTCGGCGTAAAACTTGTTGCATCCTCAGGAATTGGTACGATTGCAGCAGGCGTAGCTAAAGCAAAAGCTGATATTATACTCATATCTGGTCATAACGGAGGTACAGGAGCAACACCGCAAACAAGCGTAAAATATGTTGGTATACCATGGGAGATGGGATTAACAGAAGCGAACCAAGTTTTAACGTTAAATAATTTAAGACATCAGGTGACTTTAAGAACAGATGGAGGAATAAAAACTGGTAGAGATGTAGTCATTGCAGCAATGATGGGAGCAGAGGAATTTGGAGTAGCCACAACTGCATTAGTTGCAATGGGTTGTATCATGGTAAGACAATGTCATTCAAACACATGTCCGGTTGGAGTTTGTACACAAGACGATGAGTTAAGAAAGAAATTTACAGGCACACCAGATAAAGTTGTAAATTTATTCAAATTTATCTCTGAAGAGGTTAGAGAAATACTTGCAGAATTAGGATTTAAAACACTTAATGAAATAATTGGAAGAACTGATTTACTAAGGCAGATAAGCAAAGGCTCACCTAATCTAGACGACCTAGATCTTAACCCTTTGTTTGTTAAAGCTGACCCGGGTAAAAACAAAAGGTATTGTGAATATCCTAAAATTAACTATGTTCCTGATACAGTTGATCAAAAAATCTGGCCAGAGATATTAAATAACTTAGATAACAAAACACCTTTAAAAGATGAGTATTTAATTGAAAATACTGACAGAGCTGTTGGTACAAGAATATCTTACGAATTATATAAAAAATTCCAAAATAAAACTCTGGATGATGGTTTTTTAAAAATTAATTTTAAAGGTTCTGCAGGTCAATCATTTGGTGCATTTGGAATTAAAGGTTTAAAACTAATATTAAATGGTGATGCAAATGATTATGTTGGAAAAGGTCTTTCAGGCGCAACTCTTGTAGTGAAACTTCAAAAAGAAAGTAATCTAATTTCTTTTGAAAATACAATTATCGGCAATACAGTTTTATATGGAGCAACTTCAGGTAAATTATTTGCGGCAGGACAAGCTGGAGAAAGATTTGCTGTTAGAAATTCAGGTGCGACAGCAGTAGTTGAGGGTTGTGACTCAAATGGTTGCGAGTACATGACAGGAGGTAATATAGTAATTCTAGGTGAAACAGGTGATAATTTTGGAGCTGGTATGACAGGTGGAATGGCCTTTATTTACGATACAAAAAAAGAATTTGATAAAAGAGTTAACCCAGAGTCAGTAATTTGGCAAAAGATTGAGACAGATTATTGGAAATCTTTTTTAAAAAATCTGATTACAGAACATCAGCATGAAACAGAATCTTTACTATCAAAAAAGATAATTGATAATTTTGATCAAGAAATAGAAAATTTTATTCAAGTTTGTCCAAAAGAAATGATTGATAAATTAGAAAATCCAATTTCAAATAAAGTTGTTAGTTTCGCAAGTTAGGATATAAATGAATCTTTTATGTTTTGGTTATGGTCAAGTTGCCAAAAACTTAGTATCAAATCTTTTAAAAAAAAAAGTAAATTTAAATTTGACAATTTCAACAAGAGAAAACTCATCAATAAAAAAATTGGGTGACTTTGAATTTGAAAACCTAGAATTTAAAGAAAACACCTACGACAAGAAAATTTTGGATAAAATAAATGAGTATGATTATATTTTAATTTCTGTTCCACCAATTAATTCAAACGATTTATTTTTAAAAAATCTTGCTAATCATTTAAGCGAAAGTAGTAAAATTAAATCTATTTTGTACTTGTCATCAACTAGCGTATACGGAGATCATAACGGCGCATGGGTAAATGAAGAAAGTGAAACTAAACCAAAAACTAAAATGGGGATTGACAGACTACATATAGAAAATAAGTGGATAGAATTTTCAAAAAAAAAAAAATTACCAATTCAGATATTTAGATTAGCTGGTATTTATTCAGAAAAAAATAATGCAGTAACCAGGCTCCAAAACAAACAAAGTTTTTTAGTTGTTAAAGAAAATCATTTTTTTTCAAGAATACACATTAAAGATATATCTGAAATATTATATCTGTCTCTAATAAATATTAAAGAAAATCAAATATTCAATCTTGCTGATAATAAACCAGCATCGAGTGTTGAAGTTACAAGTTATGCATCTAAATTGTTAGGATGTGAGTTACCTACCAAAATTAATTTCGAAGACTTAGAAGATGGTGTTTTGAAAGATTTTTATAGAGATTCGAAAAAGGTTTCTAATGAAAAAGTAAAAAAAGAATTAAATTACGACTTTATTTACCCTTCTTATAAAGAGGGTTTATTACTGTGATCAATTATTTTATTTATGTAATTACTCAAAATTTTTAAGTCTCTAACTCTTGAAAGACTATGATCCCCATTTTTAATTTTTACAAATTTCTTCTCTGAATTTGGGAATACTTTTAGTATTTTTCTTGATAAACTTTTAGGAACAACATTATCTTTTTCACCGTGAAGAAGATAAATTGGAAATTTAGATTTGTTTTTTTTATTAAGAACCTTATTTTTTCGACCGTCTTTAATTATTTTTAAAGTAATTTTATATGAATAATCATCATTCTCTAAATTATAATATTTGTTTCTAAGGAGTAAATTTTTATTTTTTTTGTTTAATTTTTTCCATATTAATCTGTCAAGAAATTCAGGTGCTGCTCCAATTCCTATAAAACCTATTATGTTTTCAAAATATTTAAGTTGGATTAATCCTAACCAAGCTCCCAAGCTAGATCCCACAATGATTATTTTTTTTTTTCTTAATTTTTTCTTAATAATAAATTTTACGTCGTTTGACCAACTAGTAATAGTACCTTTTTCAAACTTACCATAGGACTTACCATGACCAGAGTACTCAAGAGCCATGAAACCAATTTTTATTTTTTTGCAATATCTCAAAAGGTATTTTGGTTTTTTCCCATTTAAATCTGATTTCAAACCATGTAAAAAAACTAAAAAAATATTTGATTGGGAATTCTTAAATAGGACCCTTATTTTCTTGTTTGTTTTAAATTTTATAAATTTAAATTTAGTCATAAAGAATTATAAAATATGATAATATATGAATATTAAATGTCATCTAAATTAAAAGTTTTACAGGTAATACCAAGATTGGACTATGGAGGAGCTGAGATAGGCTGTTATGATCTAGCACATTATCTTAGTGAACAAAAAACTAAGTCTTATATTGCCACAAGTGGTGGTAAATTAATCAAATATATCAACAAAAAAAAAGTTAAATTATTTAAAATTCCTGTTCATAGTAAAAATCCAATATTAATTTTTTTAAATATTTTTATTTTAACTTTAATAGTCCTTTTCTATAGAATTAATGTTATTCATGTTAGAAGTAGGGCACCAGCATGGTCATGCTATTTTGTTGCTAAAATTACCAGGTGTAAATTAGTGACAACATTTCATGGTACTTATAATTTTAACTCATCATTGAAAAAATATTATAACTCAATTATGCTTAAATCGGATTGTGTAATTGCAGGATCAAATTTTATCTTCAAACATATTACAGAGAATTACTCTGAACATGTACCTAAAATAAAAAAATTTTTGGTAATATTTAGAGGAATTAATACAGAATATTATGATCCAAATAATATTAATAAAAAAGAGAGAGCTAAATTTTACACTAAATTAAATATTGAATTCGGAAAAAAAGTTATATTAATGCCTGGTCGTCTTACTGAGTGGAAAGGTCAAGAGTTGTTAATAGAGTCTTTAAATATTCTTAAAACTAACTTTGGATACAAAAATTTTGTAGCTATAATACTTGGATCAGACCAAGGAAGGGATACATATAAAAAAAAATTATTAAGACTAGTTGAACAGTATAGACTGAATAAAGATGTAATTTTTTTGGAACATGCAAACTCAATGCCAATTGCTTACAGCATAGCAAATGTAGTCGTATCAGCTTCAGTTGAACCTGAGGCTTTTGGTAGAGTTTCGGTAGAGGCACAGTCAATGAAAAAACCAATAATAGCAAGTGATATTGGCGGCTCCAAGGAAACTATTATTGATAACAGAACAGGCCTACTATTTAAGTCTGAAGATCCAAAATCTTTGTGTGAAAAAATTGACAATATATTTAGATCTGATGATACAACACTAAATGCAATGGGAAATAGTGGAAGAAAAAATGTTGAACAAAAATTTAATGTTGAAAAAATGTGTTTTTCAACCTATTCAGAATATAAAAAATTAATAAATGCCTAATATAACACTACCAGATGGAAAAAAGTTATCTTTCAGTGAAAAAGTAACTGGAACTATGATTGTAGAAAAAATTAGTAAGTCACTTGCAAAAGAGGCACTAATAATGAGTGTAAATGGTGATTTAAAAGATTTAAGTTTTGAAATAGAGAACGATTCTGAAGTAAAAATTTTAACTTCCAAAGATAACGACGGTTTGGATACCATAAGACATGACACTGCACATATTTTAGCAATGGCTGTGCAGGAATTGTTTCCAGGGACACAAGTTACGATCGGCCCAACAATTGAAAATGGGTTCTATTACGATTTTTCTAGAAAGGAGCCTTTTACTGAGTCAGATTTAAAAGAAATAGAGGTTAAGATGTCTGAAATAGTTGACAGGAACGAAACCACTCATAGAGAGGTTTGGGAAAGAGATAAAGCAATTTCTCATTTTAAAAAAATGGGTGAAAATTATAAAGCAGAAATTATTCGAGATATTCCAAAAAATGAGGAGATATCGATTTATTTTCACGGAAAATGGCATGATCTTTGCAGAGGCCCACATCTTCCTTCAACAGGCAAGATAGGTAAAAACTTTAAATTAACAAAAGTTGCTGGAGCTTATTGGAGAGGAGATTCAAAAAATGAAATGTTGCAAAGAATTTATGGAACATCTTGGGCATCAAAAAAAGATTTAGAAGATTATTTAAAAAGACTTGAGGAAGCAGAAAAAAGAGATCACAGAAAATTAGGAAAAGAAATGGATTTATTTCATTTTAGAGAAGAAAGTCCAGGTGCAGTATTTTGGCATGAAAAAGGATGGAACTTATTCCAAAAACTAGTTAATTACATGAGAAAAAAGCAACAAGATGCAGGTTACAAAGAAATAAATACTCCTGAGATATTAGATAGGTCATTATGGGAAAAATCTGGACATTGGGAAAAATTTGGAGCTCACATGTACACTTCACAAACTCCAGATGAAAAGATTTTTGCAGTGAAACCAATGAATTGCCCTGGCTGTGTTCAAGTATTTAATCAAGGGTTAAAAAGCTATAGAGATCTTCCACTTAAAATGTCAGAGTTTGGAAAAGTTCATAGATATGAACCATCTGGAGCATTGCACGGATTGTTAAGAGTAAGAGCTTTCACACAAGATGATGCGCATATTTTTTGTACCGAGGATCAAATAACAGAGCAATCTCTTTCTATAACAAACCTGATTTTAGAAATATACAAGGATTTAGGTTTCGAAAATGTAATTTTAAAGTACTCTGACAGACCCGATCTTAGAGTGGGTAGCGATGAGGTTTGGGACAAATCTGAAAAGGCTTTAATCAAAGCTGTAAAAGAAACTAAATTAGATTATAGCATCAATAAAGGTGAAGGTGCTTTTTATGGACCAAAAATAGAATTTGTATTAAGAGATGCAATTGGTAGAGATTGGCAATGTGGGACCTTACAAGTAGATCTTAATTTGCCAGAGAGATTGGGTGCATCATATGTTGAAAAAGATGGCTCCAAAAAAGTTCCTGTTATGCTACATCGTGCATTATTTGGATCACTAGAGAGATTTATTGGAATATTAATTGAAAACTACTCAGGAAAACTTCCATTTTGGATTAGCCCATTACAAACTGTTGTAATACCTGTTTCAGACGAGTTCGATGATTATTCTAAAAAAGTTAATAAGGAGTTAATTGATGCTGGTTTTTCGTCAGAGGTAGATCTTAAAAACCATAATTTGAATTATAAAATTAGAGATCATTCTTTATCAAAAGTCCCAATTTTACTTATTTGTGGAAAAAAAGAAGTTGACTCTAATAGTGTAACTATTAGAAGATTGGATTCTAAAAAACAGGAAAATATAGAATTGAAAAAGTTTATAACTACCCACCAAGCTTTAAATAAAGCTCCATCTTTATAAGTGCCGGATTTTAAACAAAATTACTTTCAAAGAAGAACTAAACATAAAGGGCCAAGATCCAACAATAGAATTGTCTCTAATGAAGTACAAGTTATTTCGAGTGACGGGAAAAATTTAGGAATATTAAATACTCAAGAGGCAATAACAATTGCTAAAAATGAGGGCTTAGATTTGATCGAAATAGCCCAGAACGCTAAGCCACCAGTATGTAAAATAATGGACATGGGAAAATATAAATATGATGCCCAAAAGAAAGCAAACAAGGCAAAAAAAAAACAAAAGAAAATTGAAATTAAAGAAATTAAACTTAGGCCTGTAACAGAAATTCATGATTATACTTTTAAAATTAAAAATGCACAAAAGTTTCTTTCTAAAGGTGATAAAGTAAAATTTACTATAAAATTTAAGGGTAGAGAATTACAACATTCAAATTTAGGTGATGAATTAATGCAGAAGATTAAAGCAGATATGGAAAAACTTGGAAAAGTCGAACTCCAACCAAAATTTGATGGCAAACAGATGATTATGATAATACAGCCTATTTAATAAATATCTTGTAAATTTATTATTATCTTTGTATAACCCTCGCACTTATGCCAAAACTAAAGACAAAAAGTTCAGCAAAAAAAAGATTTAAAATTTCTGCAAGAGGAAAAGTGATAATGCCTCAAGCTGGTAAAAGACATGGAATGATTAAAAGAACAAATTCACAAATAAGGAAACAAAGAGGCACAACTGTAATGTCAAAACAGGATGGAAAAATTGTTAAATCATATATGCCTTATAATTTGAGAGGGTAGAAAATGGCGAGAGTTAAAAGAGGAGTTACCAGTAGAGCTAAACATAAAAAAGTTTTAAAAGCTGTTAAGGGTCAATGGGGCAGAAGAAAAAATACTATCAGAGTAGCTAGACAAGCTATGGAAAAATCTATGCAGTATGCATATAGAGATAGGAGAAATAAGAAAAGAGAATTCAAATCATTATGGATACAAAGAATTAATGCTGGAGTTAGATTAGAGGGTTTAACTTATTCCAGATTTATTTATGCCCTGAATAAGTCAGGTATAAAAATTGACAGAAAGATACTTGCAGAAATAGCTTATGATAATCCAGAAGCTTTCAAATCTATTGTAAAAAAAGCACAAGCTGCACTTAAATAATCTTTGGTATTGTTTTTATTTGTTTAAGAAATAATCTGTGAATATGTCAGATTTTGAAAAAAAAATATCAGAGTTCAAAAATATACTTGGCGAAACACAAGATGCTAAATTAATAGAGACACTTAAAACAGAAATTTTTGGCAAGAATGGATTAATCAATCATGAGTTTAAAAAAATTGGATCTTTATCACCAGAGGAAAAGAAAATCTTTGCATCTACTATAAATAAATCTAAACAAGAACTCCAAGACATAATTAGACATAAAGAAAATGAGGTATTAAACAAAAACTTAAACGAAAAACTGGAAAAAGAAAAAGTAGATGTCACTTTACCCGAGAAAGAATTTAAAATAGGAAAAATTCATCCAGTTTCGCAAGTGATAGATGAAATTTCATGTATATTTTCAGAAATTGGCTTTTCAGTAGAAGAAGGACCGGATGTAGAGAATGACTATAATAATTTCACAGCCCTAAATACACCTGAAAATCATCCAGCTAAAGATATGCACGATACTTTTTATTTAGATAAAGACATGAAAACATTATTAAGGACACATACATCTCCAGTTCAGGTACGAACTATGTTAAAAGGAAAACCTCCCTTCAAAATTATTGCTCCCGGAAGAACATATAGAAGTGATAGCGACCAAACACACACACCAATGTTTCATCAATTAGAGGGACTACATATTGATAAGAATATAAATATGGGGCATTTAAAAGGATGCCTAAATTATTTTATAAAAGAGTTTTTTGAGATCAAAAAAATTAAAATGAGATTTAGACCAAGTCATTTTCCATTTACAGAACCATCCGCAGAAGTTGATATAGGTTATAAAATTGAAAATAACAAAATAATTATAGGTGAAGGTGACAAATGGCTTGAAATACTAGGGTGTGGCATGGTTCATCCAAATGTTTTAAAAAATTGTAAAGTTGACACTAAAATATACCAAGGTTTCGCTTTTGGAATAGGCATTGATAGACTAGCAATGTTAAAATACGGAATTAATGATCTTAGATCTTTTTTTGAGTGTGATTACAGATGGTTAAATTATTACGGCTTTGATCCACTAGATGTGCCTACGAACTATAGAGGTTTAAGTAGATGAAGTTTACTAAGGACTGGCTAGATATTCATTTGAAAACTAAAAAAAAAGAATCTCAAATTATAAATAAATTAAATAGTATTGGTTTAGAGGTTGAAAAAGTAGAACCTATAAAAAATGAATTAAGTGATTTTATAATTGCAAAAATTATTAAAGCTAACAAGCACCCTAATGCAGACAGACTAAAACTTTGTGAGGTTGAAATTGATGGTAATAAATCAGTTAATGTTGTGTGTGGGGCAGCTAATGCTAAAGAAGGTCTTTTAACAATTTATGCTCCACCAGGATCAGTAATTCCAAAAAGTGGAATGAAATTAGAAGTTTCAAAAATAAGGGGCGAAACATCTTATGGGATGCTTTGCTCAGAGGCAGAACTAAAGTTATCAGATGAAAGCGAAGGGATTATTGAATTAAATAGTAAATTTAATTCCAGAATTGGAAAACCTTATTTTAATAATTCAGACAAGAATAATGTAATCGAATTATCTGTAACACCAAACAGACCTGATTGTCTAGGGGTACGTGGTATAGCAAGGGACTTAGCTGCTTGTGATTATGGAGATTTGAAAGATTATAAAAAAATTAAATTTGACAAAAAAATCAAACATAATCTTAAAGTAAAAATTGAAAAGGATAAAAATCAAGCATGTTATATATTTGGAAGTTGCATAATAAGAAATATAAAAAATATAGAAAGTCCTGGTTGGCTAAAAAATAGAATTTTAGCTTTAGGTTTAAGACCAATTTCTGCAGTCGTAGACATTACAAATTATGTTATGTTTGATTTAAATAGACCCCTCCATGCATATGATTTAAATAAAATAAAAAATAAAATTATTGTAAGAAACTCTAAGAAAGGTGAGAGTTTTAAGGCACTAGACAATAATAGCTATACATTAGATGAAAATATGTGCGTCATAGCTGACGATGAGGGACCCTTAGGATTGGGTGGTATAATCGGTGGTACTAGATCTGGAACAGAAATAAATAGTGAAAATATTTTACTAGAATCAGCTTATTTTGATCCTGAGTTAACAAGAAAAACTGCAAAAAAATTGGACATCCATAGCGATGCAAAGTTTCGTTTTGAAAGAGGTATAGATCCAAATTCTGTCCAATTAGGACTTGAAGCAGCGGCTGAATTGATAACCAGCATATGTGGTGGGGAGGCTTCAAAATTAGACATACAACAAAATAGAAAGTTTAAATCTTTAGAATTTAGTTTTGATCCAAATTTAGTAAGTAAAATTATTGGAATAAAAGTCAAATCAAATCAAATATATAAGATTTTAACTAAATTAGGTTTCACACTAAAAAAGAAGGGAAAGAACTTTATCGTTAAAGTCCCAACATGGAGACCAGATATATTTGCAGAAATTGATTTAGTAGAGGAAGTGATAAGAATTATGGGATTAGAAAACATTAAATCAATTGAGCCTGAAAAGAAAAGAATTAAACCAACACTTAATTTTTATCAAAAACATTTCCACTTAGCACAAAGATCTGTAGCTTCTAAAGGTTATTTTGAAACTGTGACATGGTCTTTTACAGATGAAAATTTGAACAATAGTTTTAAAGAAGAAATAGATACTATAAAAATAGTTAACCCGATTAGTTCTGATTTAAATGTTCTAAGAAATTCTTTATTTCCAAATTTAATATTTTATATGAAAAAAAATTCTAAAAGAGGTTTCGACAACCAGTCTCTTTTTGAGATTGGGCCTGTATTTATAGGAAAAAAACCTGGTGAGCAAATTACATTAGTTTGTGGTCTAAAAACACAAATTAATAGTGAGGGAAAATTAGAACAACTAGACGTTTTTGAAATAAAAAAGGATTTAATACAAACACTAACTGAATTAGGAATCGATAAAAATGAATATAAAATTCAGGACAAAACCCCTAGTTATTATCACCCAGGTATATCTGGGTCTGTATTTTCAAAAAAATATAATTTGTTATTAGGTTATTTTGGTGAGCTACATCCTAAAATTGTTAAAAAGTCTTTTGGTTTTGAGATATTTTTAGAAAATATTGTTGAGTATAAAAGTAGAACTAAAAAAGTAAAAGAGAGCTTAAATTTTTCAGATTATCAAAAATCAGATAGAGACTTTGCATTTATAGTTGATAAAAATTTAAGAGCTCAAAATTTATTAGAGGTTATCTCAAGTGTTGATAAATCATTGATAAAAGATGTGAATATTTTTGATGTTTATGAAGGTGAAAATATCCCCTCTGGGAAAAAATCAATTGCTTTGAAGGTAACAATTCAATCTGACCATAAAACTTTAAATGAAAATGATTTAACAGATATTTCAAAAAAAATAATAAATTCTGTTGAAGACAAAATCGATGCTAAATTAAGGTCTTAAATGTCCAACCTAGATAATATAAGAAATTTTGCAATTATTGCCCATATAGATCATGGTAAGTCCACAATCGCTGACAGAATAATACAATTATGCGGCGGATTAACAGAACGAGAAATGAAAGAGCAAGTATTAGACTCAATGGATATAGAAAGAGAAAGAGGAATAACAATCAAAGCACAAACTGTGAAACTTAAATATAAATCTAAAGATGGCAAAGATTATATTTTAAACATAATTGATACTCCTGGGCATGTCGATTTTAGTTATGAAGTAAGTAGGTCCTTATATGCTTGTGAGGGATCTATATTAATTGTTGATAGTACTCAAGGAGTAGAAGCTCAAACATTGGCAAATGTATATCAAGCATTAGATACTAACCATGAAATTATTCCAATTTTAAATAAAATCGATTTGCCTGCATCAGATCTTGACAGAACAAAAAAACAAATTGAGGACGTTATTGGTATCGAAACTTCAAATTCAATTTCGTGTTCAGGTAAAACTGGTGAGGGTATAGGAGAGATATTAGAGCAAATAATTTCTGTTTTACCATCTCCTAAGGGAAATAAAAATGAGAATTTAAAATGCTTACTAGTTGATAGTTGGTATGATTCTTACTTAGGAGTAATTATTCTAGTTAGAGTAATTGATGGTAAAATAAAAAAAAATATGAAAATTCGAATGATGTCGTCTAAAAGAGAATACGATGTAGAAAAAGTTGGAGTATTTACTCCCAAGCCAACTGACATTGAAGAGCTAAATTCTGGCGAAATTGGATTTATAATAACTGGAATAAAAAATTTATCTGAGACAAAAGTTGGAGACACAATTTGCGACTCATTAAATCCAATTAAAGAGGCTTTGCCAGGGTTTAAACCTAGCAAACCAGTTGTATTTTGTGGTTTATTTCCTGTAGACAGTTCTGAATACCAAAAGTTAAAAGACGGTCTTGCAAAACTAAAATTGAATGATGCAAGTTTTTCATACGATCCTGAGGCATCTTCAGCTTTAGGACTTGGTTTTAGATGTGGTTTTTTAGGTTTGTTACATTTAGAAATTATAACAGAGAGACTTGAAAGAGAATTTGATATCAATTTATTAACAACCACACCAGGTGTTGTTTACAAAGTTCACCTTAATGATGGTAAAATTTTGAATTTACAGAATCCTTCAAATTTACCGGATCCAACATTAATTAAAATGATTGAAGAACCCTGGATAAAGGCAACAATAATTACACCAGATCAATATTTAGGCGCAATAATGAAACTGTGCCAAGGCAAAAGAGGTATTCAAAAAAATTTAAATTATTCAGGAAATAGAGCTGTAATCAATTACGAAATTCCACTAAACGAAGTAGTCTTTGATTTTAATGACAGATTAAAATCTATGACCAGTGGTTATGCTAGTTTTGATTATGAAATTATTGGTCATAGAGAGGGAGATTTAGTCAAGTTAGGAATATTGGTAAATTCTGAACCTGTAGATGCTCTAGCAATGATGGTTCATAAGGATTTTGCTCAACCAATTGGTAGAGAGGTATGTGAAAAATTGAAAGACTTAATACCTAGACATAATTTTATGATACCAATACAGGCAGCAATTGGAGGCAAAATAATAGCAAGGGAAACGATTAAAGGTTTTAAAAAAGATGTATTAACCAAAATTCATGGTGGAGGAGCACTTGATAGAAAAAGAAAGTTATTAGAAAAACAAAAAAAAGGTAAAGCTAGAGCAAAACAATTTGGTCGTGTTGAAATTCCGCAGGAGGCTTTTATAGGTGTTTTGAAAATAAATAAGGAAAGATAGATGATTTATGATTGCTTTTCATATTGGGATGAAGACTTATTATTAGAACTAAGACTAAATATACTCAATAAAATTGTTGATTACTTTGTGATTGTAGAAGGTAATAAGACTTGGCAAAACAACCAAAAAAAATTGCGTTTTAAGATTCAAGATTTTCAAAAATTTGAAGATAAAATTATTTATGTTCCTGTTGAGGATTTACCTGATGGTGATGATCCATATTTAAGAGAAAACCATCAAAGAAATTGTATATCCAGAGGATTAAAAAATGCAAAAGACGATGATTTGATAATAATATCTGATTTAGATGAAATACCGAATCCTGAAAAAATTCTAAGTTTTAAAGTCACAGATAGATTCTCGGCTTTTAAACAAAAACATTTTTATTATAAATTTAATTTACAAAGCCAAAACCATCCATTCTGGTTGGGTAGTAGAATATGTGTAAAAAAATTTCTTAAATCACCTCAATGGCTTAGAGACTTGAAATTTAAAAAAAGACCTTTTTGGAGAATTGATAAATTTAGATTAAACAATATTATAGATAATGGAGGGTGGCATTTTTGCAATCTAAAAAGACCAGAGGATCTACTTAACAAATATAAAAACTTATGTGAGACTAATGATCCGTATCACTTTAATGAAAAGATTGATGATAAATATTTAAATTTAGAAGAAATTAAAAAAAAAATAGATCTTAAAACAGACATTATAGGGCGAGATGATAATTTTAAAAAAATAGAAATTGATGAAAGCTTCCCTAAATATATTATAGATAATATATCTAGGTATAAAGAATGGATTAGTGATTAATATTTATTTAAATTTTATTTTTTTAAATAAAAAATTATAAATAAATTTTAAAGTGCCAGCTATATTTGAATAATTATTTATTAATCCACTTTTATTAAAAAAGAAAATATTAAATATTAAAAAAATAGTATTTTTGAAAAAATTTCTTATTATTTTCAGCAGACGTAATCTTTTATATTTTAAATCAAAAACGAACTCACCATATTTAAAATTAATTTTTCTAACTAATTTAGTATTAGTGTCCTCCTGAGTTGATTTTCCTCCCAAATGAACCGCATTCGAATGAAGTACCCTCACCATTTTAAAGCTAGATTTTTTTGCTCTTTTCATTAAATCTTTATCTTCCCAATATAAAAAAAAATTTTCATCAAAGAATCCTAATTTTTTTACTTTTTTTGTATCGCACATCATTACAGATGCATCTAAATCATTTTGGTATTGAAATTTTGCTTTTATTCCTTTGGTAAATGTTTTTTTTAAAACAGGTGCTGCAAAAATAATATTCTTATCTTGCCTAAATGCAGATAACAAAGCAGTAATAGACTTTTTGCTTATTTTAATGTCAGCCTGCGTAAATAAAAAGTATTTTGTTTTTACTTTAGATATTAGAAAGTTTGTAGCCCTTGAAAGGCCCACATTATATTTAGAAAAATTATAATAGAATTTTTTTTGTAGTATAGAAGAAATTTTACTTTTATTGTTTTGTATATCATGATCAAAAATGAATAACTTAAAATCTTTATACTGCACCAAATTATTAAGCATTTTGCTCGGTGTTTTATATAAAGTTATAATTATACTTAAATTTCTTTTCATTAAACTAGGATTTTATAAAGATAGCTTGACCGGTAGGAAAAGAAATAAAATTACCCTGTTTGTCCAAAAAAAATTCATCAATAACTTGTTTTTCTAAGGCCATTCTTCCGTAGTCATCAAAAATTATTATCCCTTCTGAATTAATTTTGTCATAAAAAAACATAAGTGCATCTCTTGTTGCATCACCAGAATTTAAATCTAGATGCAACAAATCGATACTTTTTGGATTTTCTGAATTATCAAAAACTTCAGGAATATTTCCTTCATTAAAAATAATATTTCTCTCAAATTGTTTCAAATTTTTTTTTGTAATTTCTAAATTCAAATAAGAATAATCAAAAAGATCTTTTTTATTATCAAAATTAAATTTAGACCAAGAATCGTATAAGTAGCCTTGAAACTCAATTTTGTTAATATTAAAACACTGAGCCATAATGTAAAAAGTCAAACCATCACAGACACCACATTCTACTAAATTCTTTTTTTTATTATTAGAATTTTTAATAATATCATTACAAGCATTATAGAGTAAATAATGCCTCCATTTTAGTTCTTCCAAAATTTTGGAGTAATTAGTGTTATGGAAGTCAAACTGAGTCAAACAAAATTCTTTATTTGAGATTCGTTCCAATAAAAGATTATTAATTTGTTCAAAAATTTTATCCTTTGCGGTAGGTAAAGTTTCCCATGGCGGGTCAGAATGATTAATATCCATACCCCAACCTGAAAATTTATACAACTTTTTATTTGATCTTTTAAATAAACTTCCTTTTATCAATCTCCAAATTAAACTTAAAATTTTTTTTTTACTTTTTTTTGATTTTGCAATTAATACTCTATCAATTTCATACATTAAGAAAGATACCTCTTAGGACTAATGTAGTATATATTTTTGATTATAGCTATATAAAAAAAGAAATTGAAGATATATAAAAAAATTAGTTATAAAATTAAATGCTAAAAAAATTTTTAGATCTTGGACAACAACCTTTGGCTAATTCTTATTTAAGAAAATCGCAATTAAAAAAAAAAGAAAAAAAACTAAAGTTAGAATTACTCTTTGACGATAAAAGTTATCTTGTATCTATAAAAAATAAAATCCCCAAACATCAGATGTTTAATTCAAGTTATCCATATAGATCCTCTCAATCAAAAACTATGCAAATATCATTTAGAAAAATTGCGAACGAAATTAAAAAAAGATTTAACCCAAAACTTATTGTAGAGATAGGAAGCAATGACGGTGCATTTTTAAAAAATTTTAGTAAAAATAAAATAATCGGTATTGAACCTTGTAAAAATGTTGCAAAGGTTACAAAAAAAAAAGGTTTTGTAACTATCGACAAATATTGGACAAAAAGCCTTGCAAGATCTCTCTTTAAAAAAAAAAAAGTTAATTTAATTTATTCAGCTAACACTTTAAGTCACATAGAAAATCTCAATGAAACCTTTACTGCAATTAATATTGCGTTAAATAAAGATGGAATTTTAATTTTAGAAGGCCCAGCGCTTTTACCTTGCTTAAAATTTAATATTTACGATCAATTTTATTGCGAGCATATATATGTGTTTTCGACATTATCATTAAGCAATATTTTAAAAAAATATAAATTAGAAATATTCGATTTACAAAATTTAGATACGCACGGTGGATCTACAAGATACTTTATTAAAAAAAAAAATAATAATAAAATTAAAATTTTAAAGGCTGTGAGAAGAGAAATTAATAAAGAAGTGAGATTTGGATTGAAAAAATTCTCTACATACAAAAAATTTTCCAAAAATATTAAAAAGTCAAAATTTAAACTAAAGAAATTACTTAAAGATTTACAATTAAAAAACAAAAAAGTAATTGGATACGGTGCTACTGCAAAATCTTGTACTGTTCTAAATTATTGCAAAATAGGCCCAACTTTAATTAATTATTTTTTAGATACTACCCCAGATAAAATTAACAAATTTTTACCAGGATCTAAAATCTTTATAAAAAAATATAAGAAACTGAATATAAAAGATGTGGATTTTGTTTTCCTTGGAGCATGGAACTTTAAAAAGGAAATTTTTAAAAAGGAGTGTTTATTTATAAAGCAGGGTGGAAAATTCATAACACACATTCCAAATGTTAAAATTATTTCAGATAAAGATATGAGAGGTAAAATTTGAAAAAAAATATTTTGATAACTGGTGGAGCTGGATACATAGGAAGCCACATAGCTGAAAGAATTAATACTAATAAATATAACATAATTATTTATGATAATTTAGTTACGGGGAGAAAAAAATTAATAAACAAAAAAGCAAGGTTTGTTAAAGGTGATATTAAGAATTTAAAACAATTATCTAACACTATTAAAAAAAATGATATTTCTCTAATTATACATTTAGCTGCATATCTAAATATTGCTGAGGCAGAAAAAAAAAAAGGAAAATACTTTAAAAATAATGTTGGCGGAACGTTTAACTTAGTAAGGGCATGTGAGAACTCAGGTGTAAAAAGTATAATTTTTTCTTCCTCTTGCTCTGTTTATGGAAATATAAATGGAGCTGTTAAAGAAAAGCATAAGCTAAAACCAAAAAGTTATTACGCATTTACTAAATTCAAAAGCGAAAAAATAATTGAGAAATATTCAAGCAAATATAATTACAATTACGCAATATTAAGGTATTTCAATGTTGCTGGTGCAAGCCCATCTGGAAAAATAGGAGAAATAGAAAGTTCTCATGGCCACTTAATTAAAAATTTAGCAATTCAATATTACAAAAAAAATCCAAGGGTAAATATTTATGGAAATGACTATAATACTAAAGATGGAACTTGTGTAAGAGATTATATACATGTTACGGATTTAGCTAATATACATATAAAAGCACTCAAAAAAATTTCTTCAAATAAAAAATCTTTAATTTTAAATTGTGGTTATGGGAAAGGATACTCTGTAAAAGAAATTGTTAATATTTTTAAAAAAATAAAAAAAAATGTAAAAGTTTATAAACAAAATAGAAGGAAAGGAGATGTTGCGCAGATTTACTCAGATATAACAAGATTAAAAAAAGTTTTAAAATGGAGGCCAAAATTTAATAATATAAAATTTATTCTAAAAAGCTCTATAAATTGGGAAAAAAATGAAAATTAAAACCTTTTACGCACTATATTACAGGCATAGATTTATTAAAGCCTCAATTTTATTGAAATTATATTTATTAATTACAATAGTATTTAAATATGCTTACAATTTATTCTTTTTACCCAAAACTACAAATTTAGATATAATTCCCTCTAAAGACAAACTTTATAATTCAAACTTAAATTATTTATTTGAGTATTTTAATTCTGATAAAGGAGATTTTTGTTATAATCAATATGCTCAACCATCAAAACAAAAAAAAGATAAGATTATAGGACACGGGTACGCGAAAATTTATGAGAATTTTTTCAATAAGCTAAAAGAAAGTAAAATCAATATTTTAGAAATTGGATCTTTTTATGGAAATGCTTCAGCAGCCTTAAATTTCTATTTTAGGAATGCAAATATTTTTAGTGCTGATATTAATCCAGATATGTATAGTTATAAAGGCGTAAGACTAAAAAACTTTTATGTGGACTCTTCGTCAAGAGAGTCAATTCAAAAAAATATAATTGATAAAAAAATTAAGTTTGATGTAATTATTGAGGACGCTAGTCATATGTTAAAAGATCAGGTCATTTCTTTTTTTATGCTATTTCCACTTGTTGAGAAAGATGGTTTTTTCATTGCTGAAGAGATTGATTTTCCTGAGAAAAGAGATGACATGAGAATTGGTCAAAAGAGGCCTGATTTAAAAACAATTTTAATGGAAATTTTATATAAAAATGATTTTAACTCAGAGTATATTACAAAAGTTGAAAAAGATTATGTATTATCAAACATTGGTAAAATCTCTTTTTTTAAGGGAAATACAAACGAAGTAGTCATTATAAAAAAAAAATGAATATCTTAGGGAGAGATGGCCGAGTGGTTTAAGGCGCACGCTTGGAAAGCGTGTTTAGGGGAAACTCTTTCGTGGGTTCGAATCCCACTCTCTCCGCCATTTTTTTACTTTTTTTAATATTTTTTTAATATTAGTTTAAAGAATTAGAATATATGAAATAAAGCCCGGATTTATTGAGTTATTTGAGCTAATTTATAGAGGCAGTTTTATTTAATTATAGAAAAATGATATGATTATCTTTTCTCAAAAAAATTTTTATGGCAAAAATAGAAACAAACCAAAGTTACAAAGCAGATTCCATTAAAGTTTTAAAGGGTCTAGAGGCAGTACGAAAAAGGCCAGGCATGTATATCGGTGATACCGATGATGGTACAGGTTTGCATCACATGGTTTACGAGGTTGTTGATAATTCTATTGATGAAGCACTTGCGGGACATTGTAAAAATATAATAGTTGAAATAAACAAAGATGGTTCAATAACAGTATCAGATGATGGAAGAGGAATACCGGTAGATTTTCATAAAGGAGAAAAAAAATCAGCGGCGGAAGTTATAATGACACAGTTGCATGCAGGGGGTAAATTTGATCATGATTCATATAAGGTATCAGGTGGTTTACATGGTGTTGGTGTATCTGTAGTTAACGCACTTTCTAAAACTCTAAAGTTAGAGATAAACAGGGATAGTAAAAAATATTTTGTTGAGTTTTTTAATGGGGATGCAAAAAATCCATTAAAGCAAATTGGTAAATCTAAAGAAACAGGAACTAAAATAACTTTTACGCCCTCAAGCGAAATATTTTCATCAACAAAGTTTAGCAGTGCTATAATTCAAAAAAGAATGAGAGAACTGGCTTTTTTGAATAAAGGTATTAGGCTAGTTGTAGTAGATAAAACTGTAAAAAAAGAAAAAAGCTATGAGTTCAAATTTGACGGTGGTTTAATTGAATTTGTTGAATTCTTAAACCAAAAAAAAGAAAAACTCAAAAACAAAAATGGTAATAATTTATTTAAAAGACCAATTTATATAGAAGGCAGTAAAAACAATATAGAAATACAATGTTCTTTAGAATGGAATTCAAATTATTCAGAGGATGTTTACGCATATACTAATAATATTTACCAAAAAGATGGTGGAACACATTTGTTAGGATTTAGAAGCGCACTAACTAGAGTAGTAAATAAGTATGTTAGCGACAATAATATTTTAAAAAAAAATAAATTATCAATATCTGGTGAGGATATAAAAGAGGGTTTAATTGCAATTTTATCTATCAAAATGCCAGATCCAAAATTCTCATCTCAAACTAAAGATAAGCTAGTTTCATCCGAGATAAGAAATATCGTAGAAACCTTTATTAACGAAAAGCTTTCTATTTGGTTTGATCAAAATCCCGCAATAATTAAAACAGTATTATTGAAAATTATACAAGCTGCACAAGCTAGAGATGTTGCAAGAAAAGCTAGAGAGAGTGTTAGAAGAAAAGGTGCTCTTGAATTAACAGGTTTGCCAGGAAAATTGGCTGATTGTCAAAACAATAAAAGGGAGGGAACAGAATTATTTATAGTTGAGGGAGACTCAGCAGGTGGTTCAGCTAAACAGGGAAGAAATCGTGAATATCAAGCTGTACTACCATTAAGGGGTAAAATATTAAATACTTATGTTGAGGTTAATGGACCAAAAAAAAATGGGAATATTTCAGATTTAAAAACCAAAGCTTTATCTAAAATGATATCTTCCAATGAAATAGTTACACTTATAAACGCACTAGGACTAGATCCAAAGTCTGACGAAATAGATTTAGATGATCTTAGATATGGAAAAATCATAATAATGACAGATGCTGATGTCGATGGATCGCATATTAGAGCATTATTGTTAACTTTTTTCAACAATCATCCTTTTAAAAAACTTATTGAACAAGGTTATATTTATTTAGCCCAGCCACCATTGTTTAAAGTCAACAAACTAGGAAAAATTATATATTTAAAAGATGAGAAAGAACTTGAAAATTTTATTTTAAAAAACTCTCCAAGCTTAAAAAAACTAAAAAAAAATACAAAAATTTATGAAGACACACTAAATAACGAGAAATCTAAATTAAAAATTCAAAGATTTAAAGGCTTAGGAGAAATGAATCCAGAAGAGTTATGGAACACAACTTTAAACCCTGAAAATAGAAACCTACTTCAAGTAAAATATTCTAAAGACGAAAAAAAAGATCAAGATATTATCCATACACTTATGGGAAATGATGTGAGTATAAGGAAAGAGTTCATTATCGCAAATGCAATTGATATTAAAAATTTAGACATATAATATGGAAACAAAATATGTTTCTAATATTTATACACTGAATAAATCCACATATATTGTTTTAAGATGGATTGCGATAATTGGTCAGTTTCTTACAGTAAATATAGTGTATTTTTTGTTTGATTTTAATTTTCAAATAATTCTTACAAATATAATTATATTTATTGGAGTGATAACAAACATTTTTTTAATTAATTTTTATAATAAAAATTTATTAACAAACAGGGCATCATTCCTTTTTTTACTTATAGATATTATACAATTAAGCGCTATAATTTATCTAACAGGTGGAATTTTAAATCCATTTTCAATTTTTTTAATTATTCCAAGTGTATTCTCTTCCTCAAACCTACAATTTAAAACTAGTCTAAGTTTAATAATTTTAACAATATTTTTAATAATTTTTTTAACCTTTTTTCATAAAGAACTAGTTTATCCAGGCCAAAATATAATTTTAGTAAACAATTTTTATTACTACGCAATACCTACATCATTGATTATAGCATTAATATTTTTGAATTATTTTGCAATTATATTTGGTCAAGAGTCTAGACTTAGAAAGGAAGCTTTAGATAAGTTAGAAGAGGTTATCGCTAAAGAACAACAACTAGTATCTTTAGGCGGTCAGGCAGCAGCAGCTGCGCATTCCTTAAATACTCCATTATCAACGATTAAAATAATATCTCAAGATTTATCATCTCAATTTAAAGACAAAAAAGATATTAAAAAAGATATTGAACTGTTGGTAAGCCAGGTTGAAAGATGTGGTCAGATTTTAAAAAAATTATCATTAAATCCAGTCATTGAAGATGATTTTATAAACAAAGAGTGCTCTTTGGCAGAATATATTAGAGATATAATTAAATCATTCCAAGAAATTTCTAATAAGGATTTTATTTTAAATCTAAATCAAGATGATAACCCTTTTAAGATTTCAAAACTTATAGATATTAATTATGGAATAAGAAATTTTATTGGTAATGCTAATAAATTTGCAAAAAATAAAATATATATATCAATAAAAAGTGATAATGAAAATTCAGAGATATCAATCGAGGATGATGGACCAGGCTATCCAAAAGATATTTTAAACAAAATAGGTCAACCATATATAAAGTCATCTACCAAATTTTCATCTAAAATAGGACTTGGATTAGGTATCTTTATTGGAAAAACTCTTTTAGAAAGAAAAAATGCAAAAATAATTTGCAGAAATTCAAAAACAAGATCAGGCGCAGAGGTATTAATAAGATGGAAAAATTCTTATTTAAAAAATCTTTAGTGATATCTTTTCTTAGAGGTATTTTTCTCAAACAAATTACTTAATTGCTTAATCATTACATCCCCTAACTCTTGAACATCAGTAATTTTAATTGCTTTTTTATAATATCTGGAAACATCATGACCTATTCCTATTGCTAAAATTTCAGCATCTTTTTTATCCTCAATATTTTTAACAACTTTTTTAAGATTTTTCTCTAAAAAATCTCCTGAATTAACCGATAGAGTAGAGTCATCTACAGGGGCACCATCAGATATGACCATTAGAATTTTTCTTTCTTCTTTCCTTTTTCTCAGTCTGTTGAAAGCCCACAAAATCGCCTCACCGTCGATATTTTCTTTAAGGAGGCCCTCCTTTAACATTAAACCTATGTTATTTTTAGATTGTCTCCAATGTACATCTGCACTTTTATAAATAATATGTCTTAAATCATTTAATCTTCCAGGATTCTTTGGTTTGCCAATAGTGTTCCATCTCTCTCTTGATTCGCCTCCTTTCCAATTTTTTGTTGTAAATCCGAGAATCTCAACTTTGACGTTACATCTCTCCAGGGTCCTAGATAAAATATCAGCACAAAGTGCAGCGATCGTAATTGGTCTACCTCTCATTGACCCAGAATTATCAATTAGTAGTGTTACAACTGTATCTTTAAATTCAAATTCCTTCTCTCTTTTGAACGATAGTGAATTTTGTGGGTCTATTATAATTCTTGTTAGTTTAGAACTATCTAACAATCCTTCTTCTAAATCATATTCCCACGAACGATTTTGTATCGCTAATAACTGTCTTTGCAATTTGTTTGCAAGTTTTGTTATTAAATCTTGAAAGTTTATTAATTGTTGATCTAGGTTTTTTCTTAATCTTATTATTTCCTCTTCTTTTTCTAAATCTTCAGCTTTTGAAACTTCATCAAATTTTGTTGTGAAGATTTTATATTCGAGATTTGATTTATTAACATTTAATTTCTGCGAAATAATCTGAGTATCATTTTCATTCGCATCAGAGTCTAGGAAAGAATCATCCATTCGAAATTCGGTCAGGTCACTTTCTGCAGTTGTATCTGTATTTATGTCGTCCATACTACTATCATCTGCTTTTTTTTGATCTTCTGCCTCATTATCTGCGCCATTACTTTCAGTATTTCTCTGGTCTTTCTCTTTATCCTCTGTTTGTCCATCCTCATTTTCAAAAATATCTAAATTTTGAAGAATTTTAGAAAACTTAAAATTGTATGCTTCTTGGTTTTCCAAATTTTCCATTAAAAAATTTATTTCACCATCAATATTCTCTTTGAATTTTTTTTCATAAAGATGAAATTTTTTGTTAGAATTCATGTCATGTTTAATATTAAAAAACTTATTTAACATATAAACTTCAAAAGCCTCTGATATATTTATTTCATCCTTGATTCCCAAATTATTTTGATTAATCCTATTTAAATAACTATTTTCCAAGTTTTTTTTTATCCCCATTAGCATTTTAGATCCTAATAATTCGTATCTAATTTTCTCGCTAATTTCATATAATTTTCCCAATGAATTGTTTTTAGGGTAATTTTTATTATATATACTTTTATTAGAAAACCGAATCTTCAAAGCTTTAGAGTCCAAATCGGACCTTAACTTTATATATTCCTCTTTTTCTTTTAAACTATCAGAAAAAAATCGATCATTTTGTAAATCCAAACTTTTTTTGTTGTTTGAGTTATCAACCAGACTTTCAGATATTACTTTAAAAGTAGAATTTAGTGCTTGTTTAATTTTTTCTTTATAAATCTCTTCTTTTTTACTCATTTACTCTGTTTATTTATCAAAGATTCTGGTAAATCATCACCAAAACATCTTTGATAATATTCAGCTATAATATTTTTTTCACTTTCATCACATTTATTTAAAAATGTTACTCTAAATGAATAACTGATATCATTAAATATTTTTGCATTTTCTGCCCAATGTAAAACAGTTCTAGGACTCATCACAGTGGATATATCACCAGACATAAAACCTTTTCTTGTTAAAGAAGCGACTTTTATCATGTTAGAAATTTTTTCTTTTCCCTCTGAAGTGTTATAAGATTTATTTTTTGCTAGTATTATGTCCATTTCTTTTTCTAAACTTAAATAGTTTAATGTTGTTACGATATTCCATCTATCCATTTGACCTTGGTTTATTTGTTGTGTTCCGTGATAGAGACCTGTCGTATCGCCTAAACCTACTGTATTTGATGTAGCAAATAGTCTAAAATATTTATTCTGTTTTATTACTTTATTCTTATCTAATAATGTGAAATTTCCTTCAGACTCCAGAATTCTTTGAATAACAAACATTACATCAGGTCTACCAGCATCATATTCATCAAAAACTAAAGCAATTGGATTTTGAATCGACCATGGTAAAATGCCCTCTTGGAATTCAGTAACTTGTTTACCGTCTTTTAATCTTATCGCATCCTTTCCAATCAAGTCTATTCTGCTTATATGACTGTCTAAGTTAACTCTTATACAAGGCCAATTAAGTCTCGCAGCAATCTGTTCTATGTGAGTAGATTTTCCTGTACCATGGTATCCTTGAACAAGAACTCGTTTATTAAATGAGAATCCAGATAAAATTGCAATAGTGGTGTCTTTGTCAAATTTATAATTTTTATCTATGTCAGGTACAAAGTCGTTTTTTTTTGAGAAAGCATCCACTTCTAAATCTGTATCTATACCAAAAGTTTGTTTTACAGAAACCTTAATATCTGGAATTGAATTTATATTTTCATTCATTTTTTTAAAGTTCTTTTTAATTGTGTGTACGCTAAAGTAATTACTTTTAGTTTCTCTTCAAAATTTTTATTACCTGAATTCATATCAGGATGAAACTTTTTGACAAGTTTTTTAAATTTTTCACGGATTTTATGCCAACTGTTACTTGCTGGAATACCTAGTATTTCAAAGGCTTTTAAATCTTTTTCGGAATATGTAAAATGTCTCATTTTATAATAACCATTTGATTTATCATTTTTTGCAAATTCATCATTAAGTGTGTTATTCCATAAAATTTTAAAAAAATTGTCTTGAGCACTAAAATTTTGGGTAGGTTTATGCCAGGTCATATCTGCTTTGATAAATTCATTTATTTCCTCATCATTCATATTGGCAAAATAATTCCAGTTTTTATTAAATTCTTTTATATGTTTAAAACATAATAAACGATATTTTTTGCTATTATCTTTCTCAACCGGAGCCTTATATTCACCAACCTCAGTACAATTATTCCAATCGCAAATATTTTTCATTTATGTATTATTATACTTTATTAAGATGAAAATAAATAATTTAATAAATATTATCAAAAAAAAAATTTCTGATAAAATAATTTGTGAAAAACTCAATGTTGAAGATAAAACTTTTCTTCATGTAAAACATAAAAATTTTGATAAAAAAAGATTTCATATAAAAATTGAAATTAAATCTAAACAATTAAAAATTAAAAATAAAATTGCTGCAAATAAAATAATATTTTCAATAATAGAATATGAATTAAAAAAATATATTCACAGCGTGCAAATTTTAATTAATTAAGTTTTTCAAAAAATTACCAATTGTTTTTTTGCTATACTCCTTATGGAGAATTACTTTTGAAATCCTTTTAAGCAAAACTAAATTTATGGATGAACCTTTATTTTTTTTGTCTGTGCTCATAAACTTAATAATTTTACTAATCTTATTTTTGTTAAAATATTTTTTAAAATTAGAGTAATTTAATTGAGTTAAGTGATCTTCAATTAAGTTAAAATCTTGTGAATTTAATAAGTTTTCTTTATAACTAAACTTAGACGCAGCCAATATTCCTAATAAAACTGCTTCCCCATGATTTAATTTTTTTGAATATCCCATTGTTGCTTCAAAAGCATGAGCAAAAGTGTGCCCAAAATTTAATGACTTGCGAAGATTTTTCTCTGTTTCATCTTTTTCAACTATTTTCTTTTTTATTTTACAACTTACAAAAATAGCCTTATCTAAAAATTTTTGCTTTAGATTTATAATGTTAATATAATTTTTTTTTAAATAATAAAAAAAACTTTTATTATCTATTAGTGAATGCTTAAGTATTTCTGAGTAGCCACAAATTATTTCTCTCTTAGGTAAAGATTTTAAAAATATGGAGTCTGATATTACTAAATCTGGTTGACAAAATGTACCTACCATATTTTTTCCTATAAATGTGTTTACACCAGTTTTACCTCCAATAGATGAGTCTACTTGACTTAGTAAAGTAGAGGGTATGTTAATAAATTTTAGACCTCTTTTGTATATACTCGAGGCAAATCCGCATACATCTCCTGCTATACCTCCCCCAATAGAAATTAAACAATCGTTTCTGCTAAAATTATTTCTTTGAAGTAAATTTATTATTTTCTCGATAGTTTTCATATTTTTATTCTTTTCGTTAAAAACCATCTTATAAAATATTACTTTTTTACTTTTTAAATTATTTTTTATTTTTAAAACAATTTTAGAAGGAACGTTCTTGTCACAGATTATTATTATATTTTTAGATCGTATATTGTTATTTTTTAAAATTTTACTGATGCGGTAACTATTATTTTTCCCAATATAAATAGGATAATTTTTTTGCTTAGTTTTAATTACTAATTTCATATTTCTTATAAACGTTAATTATTTTATCTATAATTTCGTTTTTTTTATGATTATCACATGTAATTTTAAAATCTGATTTTGCATATACTTTGTTTCTCTCATTAATCATTTTTTTTATTTGAAATTCATTCATTCCCCTAATTACGGGGCGTTTAGGATTATTTCTAATTCTTTCTATCAGAGTTTTTGATTTCCAATGTAACCATATAGAACAAGAAAATTTTTTAATTATTAGCCTTAATTTATCGTTAAGGTAAGCCCCTCCACCTAAAGACACTATATTATTATTTTTTTTTATTTCTTTAAAAGACTCTTTAAATTCTAAATTTCTAAAAAAAATTTCACCTTTCTTCTCAAATATGTCTTTAATTTTTAAATTCTCTAATTTTTCTATTTTACTATCTATATCTATAAAATTTAAATTCAATTTTCTGGCTAACATCCTACCAATAGTTGATTTTCCAGAGCCCATCATACCGATCAAGACTATATTCTTTTTATATTCCATAATTTTCTTAGTTGAAAAAACACAAATTTGTCTTAATTTGAAATTATTAAAATTACATGCAATTTTATAAAAAAACAAGTATTGGAAAGTCTTTTAATCCTTTAAAAATAATAATTAAGTTACTTTTAGCAGTATTTGTTTTTTTTATTATAGTTATTTTAATAAGCAAAATAAATTTTCCTTCTCCAAATAAATTAATTGAAAAAAAAATTCCACAAGAAAATTTAAAAATTGTCAAATAAAACTTTTATAATCTTTATTATGCTTATGAGTTTAACATTAAGTGTTAAATCTAATGAGCCAGTCGATATATGGAGCATAGAAAATAAAGAAGAAAAAAAAACTACCGAGGATACTTTAGATAATGATGTACAGCAAAGTATTAAAAATTTAACAAATTCTAGAGAAGACGAAATAGCAATAGAACAAGATACAATAAAAATTAATAAGAAAATAGTTGGATTATATGATCCAAGCGATAACGGCCTTATGATGAATATGTGGAAAAATTCTGATCCTAAAAAAGTTTTTAATTTATCTAACAAAATAAATAAAATGAAACTATCAGATGATGCTAAAAGTATTTACACTAAACTGTTGTTAACAAATACATACTCGCCAATAATTCCTGAAGATGAAAAAATTTTTTTTGATATCAAATCTGAATGGTTGATGAAATATAAAGATGTAGAGCTAATTAAAGACTATGTACTTAAAAATATAGATATAATTCCTAATGAAAAATTAATCAAATTTATTGTAGATGAATTATTAGCAGAAAATAAAAATAAACAAGCTTGTGAAATATTAGACAAAATAAAAATTAATTTTACTAATAAATATTTAAAAAATTTTACTATTTATTGTCTCACATTTTTAAAGAAAAAAGAGGAAGCAATTTTAAGTTATGATCTTGAAAAAGAATCAGGATATAAAGATCCATTTTTTGAAAAAAAATTATCATATTTATTTGAATATACAGATGAGGAACTAAGCACATCCGATAAAGATTTATTAAGTTTACATTTATCTTATTTAACTAATAAAAAGTTTGTTTATGTGCCCTCTGAAAAAACGACAAAACTTTATTGGAGATATCTATCTTCAAATAACTTGCTTGGCAGTATAAATGATGTAAATCTTGAAGACGAGGAAGAAGTTTTCCTTCTAGAAAAAGCAACTCATGACCAAAATTATGATGAAAACGAGTTGTTTAACTTATATAAAAGATTTCAATTTAGTATTGACCAACTTTTAAATGTTGAATTAGAGTATCAAAAATTATCTAAGATTAAATCTAGAGCTTTACTATATCAAGGAATACTTTTAAGCAACAATGCCAATGACAAAATTAAACTTTGCAAGATACTAAAAAATAGTTTTATCCAAGATAATATTTCGTTGGCTTTTAATAAAGAACTTAAAACAATACTTAAACAGTACGAATTAGAAGATTTATCATCAGAATTGACGAATTTTTATGAAGTTTATACAGAAGCAAACAAAAAAAATAATAAGATAAAGTATAACAATAAAATACTACATCAATCAAAATTAGTTAAATATTTTAGTAAAGAAACAATTTCCAAAAAAAAAATTGAAAAGGACTTAAATAATTTTTTAAAAAAAGTTAAAAAAAGTAAAAAAAACTTTTTAGTAACAAAAGATATCATATTAATAGAGGCAATGGAGTCTGATGGTATTAATGTTAGTGAGGAATTTAAATACCTATATGCTTTAGACGATAATTCTATGCCCACTGATATTCAAGTTTTAATAAATGATGATGAAACTGGTATGGCGATATTAAGATTGATAGAGATTATTGGTGAAGATAATATAAAAGATTTAGGATCCGAGACACTATATTTTGTTATAAACGCTTTAAACCAAATGGACATAGACCCAATAAGAAATGAAATTTTATATAACATTTTACCTTTAAGGGCTTAAATTATTCTATAAATTGTACTAAAATTAAAAAATGGCTATTAGAAAAATTATAACCGAGCCGAATAAATTATTAAGGAAGATTTCCCTTCCTGTTGAGAATGTTGGTAAAAAAGAGCAGCAATTAATGGATGATATGTTGGATACCATGTATGCAGCAAATGGAATTGGTCTAGCTGCAATACAAATAGGTGTTCCAAAGAATGTAGTAGTCATTGATTTAAATAAAGATAAAAAGAAACTTCCAATGTTTTTTGTGAACCCTAAAATCACGAGCAAAAGTAAGTCACTGAAAAAATACGAAGAAGGCTGCTTATCTATACCAAATTTGTTTGCTGAAATAGAAAGACCAAGTGAATGTGAAATTCAATATTTAGACTATTTTGGTAAAGAAAAAACTTTAACAGCAAACGGTTTATTGGCTACGTGTATACAGCACGAAGTAGATCATCTTAAAGGTATTTTATTTATTGATTATTTATCGAAACTAAAAAAAGATATTATATTAAAAAAACTCTCAAAACAAAAAATAGACCAGAAAAGATTGGTCATTTAATTTAAAATGAAAAGAATTGTTTTTATGGGAACATCTTCTTTTGCTGTACCTATATTAAAATCAATATCTGAAAATGCATATGAGGTTTCTATGGTATATACACAACCTCCAAAAAAAAGTGACAGAGGCCAAAAAATAAAAAAATCACCTATCCAAACAATCTGTGAGGAATTATCTTTAAAAGTTAGAACTCCTAATAATTTTGATAATATCGAAGAGGAAAAATCTATTTTGAAAAACCTTAAACCAGATTTAGTGTTAGTCGTAGCTTACGGTCAAATAATACCAAAAGAATTGCTTGGTTTATACTCGGATAGATTTATAAATATTCACGCATCATTGCTGCCTAAATGGAGAGGTGCAGCCCCAATTCAGAGATCAATAATGAATTTAGATAAAGAAACAGGCATAACAATTATGAAAATTAATGAAAAATTAGATCAAGGAGATTTTTGTAGTCAGTATAAATTAAAAATTGAAAATAATGAAAATGCCAAAAATTTAGCCCAAAGGTTATCAAACCTTGCAGCAAACAAAATTATAGGGGACTTAGACGATATACTTGAAAACAAAAAATTATTTATTAAACAAAATAACAATGAAGCATCGTATGCAAAAAAAATTAGTAAGACTGAAGGTAAAATTAATTGGGATAAAAGCGCAGAGCAAATAATAGCAAATATTAATGGATTATATCCAAACCCTGGCGCCTGGTTTTATTTTAAAAAAAATAGATATAAAATATTAAAAGCAGAAGTTTCAAATAATAATTCAGTACCAGGTTTAGTAGTTAATGAAAATCTTGAGATATCATGTGGTTCTAATTCAATAAAAATAATTAAGATTCAGAGAGAAGGGAAAAAAGAGCAGAATATTGAAGACTTTATTTTAGGTACAAAGATAAAAAAGGGAGTGAATTTGAAAGATGTATAGGTATCAAATAGTGCTGGAATATGTAGGCACGAACTTTAAAGGATGGCAGATTCAAAAAAAAGGTAAAACTGTTCAAGGTACTACCCAAAACATAATTTCTAAACTTTTAACTCAAAAAATAAAATTACACGGATCTGGAAGGACTGATGCTCAGGTTCATGCTTTAGCTCAGTCTGCTCATTTTGATACACCTAATAAAATTAAAAATATAAAAAAATTTCAAAGTAGCCTAAATTATTTTTTAAATAAAAAATATATATCAGTTATATCCTTAAAAAAAAAAAATTTAAATTTTCATGCTAGACATTCAGCAAAAAAAAGAATTTATAGATATTTAATATTCAATCGTGAAAGTTTACCTTCAATTAACAGAGAAAGAGGTTGGCATGTTAAAAAAAAACTAGATTTAAAATTAATAAAGAAAGCTTCTATTTTTTTAAAAGGTACCCATGATTTTTCATCTTTTAGAGCATCTAATTGTACTGCACCAAGCGCAATCAAAACTATAGACTTTATAAAAATTAGTAAAAAAATCGATGAAATACAAATTCAAATTCAATCAAAGTCTTTCTTAAAAAATCAAGTACGTTCTATAGTTGGATCTTTAAAATATGTTGGTGAGAAAAAATGGTCATTAAAGAAATTTGAAAAGGTTTTTAAATCAAAAAAAAGGGTATTATGCGCTCCCCCAGCACCAGGGAATGGTCTATATTTAGAAAAAGTTATTTATTAGTTCTTTTTGTTATTTTAAATTTTTTGTTAATTCTCCATCTAGAGCCTTCTCTTACAATATATCCGCAACACTTTTTTGATTTACATTTGCATGGAAATTGTTTGTAATCTTTATCATAACTAAAACCATAATCGTAACTCAACTCCTCTCCTGCTTTAATATTTCTTATAGACGTAACCCAGATTTCTAAACCTTTACCTTCTACTTCACAGTTTGGGTCACATGAATGATTAATTAATCGAGCAGTATTCCATTTAAAATCACCGTCTAAATCGTATCTTTTACTTAAATTAAATAAATATATATCTTTATCATTATCAAATTTATCATTGTTCTCTGTTTGCTTTTTAGTGATTAATTTTCCAATATATTGAATTATTCTAGTTCCTGGAGCTATATCTTTTTTTGCATACAAACCTATTTTGTCTATTTTTGAGTCTTTAATTCTGTAAAGTTTACTCATTAATTTTATTAGCAATTTTTAAAATAAAAGCGTAATCAAATGCGATATCTTCAATTGCTCCATCTCTTCCAGACTTACCACCGTGGCCAGCTTCCATTTCAGTTTTAAGTAATAGTAAATTATTATCAGTTTTATATTCTCTGAGTTTAGCTGTAAATTTTAATGGTTCATCAAACAATACTCTATTATCACTTAAACTTGTTGTTATTAAAATATTAGGGTAATCAGTTTTTTTAATATTATTATATGGCGCGTAAGAATATATATAATCAAAATGTTTTTTATTATCTTTTGCATTGCCAAATTCATCAAATTCTCCAATTGTTAAAGGTAGTGAATGATCCAGATTAGTTGTAAGACTGTCTACAAAAGGCACAGCCATGATTACACCTAAAAATAAATCCGGTTCTTCATTTACAACAACACCCATTAACAATCCACCTGCTGACCCACCCATTCCAATAATTTTTTTTTTACTTGTATATTTTTTTTCAATCAAGAATTTTGCGCAAGCAATATAATCTTTAAAAGTGTTTTTTTTATTTAATAGTTTACCCTCTTTCCACCATTTCATTCCTCTCTCCATACCTCCTCGAATATGAGCGGTAGCCCAGATAATATTCCTTTTTATTAAACTGAGTCTTGTTGAAGAAAAAGTTGGTGACATAGAGTGACCATATGATCCATATCCATAAAGCAACAACTCGGCAGAACCATCAATAGGAGTATTTTTGTGCCTAGTTATTGTAATTGGCACAACTCTACCATCATGTGAAGGGCATTCCAATCTCTCAACTATATAATCATTCGGTTCATGACCAGATGGTATTATCTGTTCTTTGACTAATTTTTTTTCCTTTGTTTTTATATTGTAAAGATAAGTTCTATTCTGAGTTTTAGGGGTAGAGTAGGAAATATATATTTCGTCTGTATCTCGATCTTTTTGTCTCAAAGAAACACTTGGATCATAAACTTTTTCATCAGTAAATATTAGCTCCTCTTCTTCATTTGTTATTATATTTCTTATGAAAACTTTATCCAAAGCATTTGTCAATTCTGTTCTTATAATCCAATTATTTAAAAATACTAAACTTCCTATCAAAGTCTCGTTTTTAGCACTTATAAAATCTTCCCAATTATTTGAATCAATATTTTTTGACACTAAAATCTTAAAGTCTTCTGCATCTTTGTTAGTATGCATGTAAAAATTATTATTCCACGAATTTATAGAATAAATTATACCTTTCTCACGTTCCTTAATCAGTTTAGGCTTAGGTATTTTCTCATCAACATTAAAATAATATTTTTCAGTTGTATTATGATCTGAACTGGTAACTAAATAATATTTTTCATCTGATGTAAGACCGATACCAACAGTAAAAGCTTTAGTTTTTTCTTCAAAAATTAAAATATCATCTTTGACAGGTTTTCCAATTTCATGTCTGAATATTTTTCTAGGCCTGTGATTTTCATCTAATTTTGAGTAAAAAATAAATTTGTCATCAAGACTAAACATTATTGACCCTGAGGTATCTTTAATTTCCTCTGTAACAAAAGTATTAGTTTTGATATCTCTTACATAAATTGTAAAGTATTCAGACCCTTTAACGTCCAATGAGTATGCTAAATATTTGTCGTTATAACTAACTTCTAAATCACCTACTCCAAAGTAATTTGTATTTAGTTTTTTTTTTTCTAAATCACCATTCCAAATTTCTTCAATATTTGCAGTACCAATTTTTTTCCTAAGTTTTATAGAATAGTTTCCTTTTTCAGTAGTTTTAGTCCAATATTCATATGCTTTATCTTTATATTTTAAAGATTCATCATCTAATTTTATTCTACCTTTTATTTCTTTAAATAATGTTTTCCGTATTTCAGAGGTGTCTTTCAATTGAAAGTCAGTATATTTATTTTCGTCATTTAAATATTCTCTGACTTCAGGGAGAAGTTTGCTTCCATCTTTAAGGACCTCAAGGATATTTTCTTGGTGAACCCAACTGTAATTATCTTCCCAACTGATATTGTGGCAAGATTTAACCTCCAGTTTTTTTCTTAATTGTGGTATTTTCATTCGGATCTAATACATGAATTTTTTTTTAATATCAGTAGTTATTTTTGTCATCCTGTATTTGTTATTAAATTGGTTTACCAAAACCTCGAGTAAAAAAATATCTAATTTAATTAGAAAGCTTATTATTTTTGGCTCTATAGGACTTGCTTTATTGATGATCTTTGCCGGAAGATTTATTTTTTCTTTACCTTTTTTGTTAATGATTTTACCTATTATAAAAACAAAAGCAGGACTTTCATTAATACAACTCTTTAGAATTTGGGGATTATTAAGAGTTCTAAAAAATTCAGGTCGATTTAATTTTAATACATTTCAACAATCTGGTACAAAAAGTATTCCATTAGATGAGGCATATAGAATTTTAAATTTAGACCCTAAAAAAAAATATACAAAGGATGATGTACAAAAATCATACAAAAAAATAATGAAAAAAATACATCCCGATATAAGTCCTGAATTAAATAGGCTTGCGTCCATAGTAAATGAAGCAAAAGATACCGTTTTAAAAAATTTATCCTAATAATTTTTGAAATTTATTAAAAATTTCCTCAGGATTAATTTTATCTTTACCTAATGTATCATGGGTTACATTTGTTTCTCCCTCTGGAAGAATTGGATACATATTTTTATTATAGCTTCCATATATTAAAGGCGTGTCTACCATTAACACAATCGTCTTGATACCTAGTCCAGCAGATAAATGACTAAAACTTGAGTCATTACAAATTGCTATTTGACAATTAGGAATAATAGGTAAAATTTCTTTAATGGTAAAATTATTTAGTGGGGTACAATATTCTCTGTACTCACTTTCTATGATTTCATCCATAATTTTTAACTCGTCAATGTTATTACCCGTCATTAAAAAAAATCTACAATTAGATCTTTTTAGTACCTTGCTCATAAAACTTTTAAATATTGAAGCTGGTACCCTCTTAGTTTTTCCTGAACCACCGATACCAAGTATTACATTAGTAATACTTTGATCAATAGAATGATCCTTTTTGGCTTTTAGAATATCTTGTTCATTTATAAATAACCTTGGTGTACTTTCAATATCCTCTCCAATTGATTTGAGAGTAAATTCTTTTGCCGTTTCTATAATTTGTTGATTTTTTTTTTTAAATAAAGGGTAGTGAAAGACTTCTTTTATACCTGAAAATTTAGAAATTAGGAAATATCTTAAGGATGAATTAAATATAAAAACTTTATCAAATTTTTTTAACTTTAATTCATTTACTAATTTAAAAAACCCCTTCACGCCAGAGTGTTTTTTATTATATTCTCTTTCTAGATACATAATTTCTTCAACAATTTCTTTATTATTAAAATACATTTCCACTTTAGTATTTTTTTTTGCTAAAATAGTTACAGGCGTTTTGAATTTTTTGGAAATAGCCTCAATAAATGGAAGAAACATTATCATGTCTCCTATTCCCATTCTGTTTTGTAAAATTAATATTTTCATTAATTAACTAATATCTTTACTAAATTTTTCATTAGAGATAAGCTTATTTTATGGTTGAAATTAAAGGCATTTATGCGGCATCAGTTTCAGTACTTAATGATGATATGTCATTAAATATTAAAAAAACTGTAAATCATTGTGAAAAAATTATTAAAGATGGTTGTCATGGTGTAGTCATATTTGGAAGCACAGGCCAAGCTCAACTAATATCTCTAGCCGAAAAAATTCAAATGGTTACATATTTGAGCAAAAACAGAAATGAAGATAACTTTATCATAGGTTGTGGATTAAATTCCTTGTTGGACACAATAAACCTCATGAAGGTTTCGGTTAACCTAGGTTTCAAAAAATTTTTAGTAATGCCTCCTGCATATTACAAGTATGGAGATAAAGAAGTCGTTAATTACTACACGAAGTTAGTTAATTCAGTGCCTGAGTCTAAAATAATACTATATAATTTTGAAAAACTATGTGGTTACAAATTTTCTATAAAATGTGTCGAAGAATTAGCTAAAATTTTTCCAGAAAATATTATCGGGGTCAAAGATAGTTCATATAACTTATATAAAGATCTTAAAATTAAAGATTTTTCAATTCTTCCAGGATCAGAACTAAAGTTATTACCTGGTTTAGAAATTGGATGTTCTGGAATTATAACCGCAACTTGCAATGTGACTGCAGAATTATCTAGAAAAGTTTATGACGATTTTTTTAGTAATGTTACGCAGACTGCAAACGATAAACTATGTGAGGTTAGAAAAGCGTTTGATCAATTTAATTTAATTTCTGGTTTACATTCTTTTTTAAAGGAAAAAGATAGCGATTATAATAATATTTTACCCACTCTATCATTGCTAGATCCGAAGGACGAAAAGATACTGTTTAATAAACTTAGAGAATTGGATTTTCCAGCAAAAAAAAATGTTGCGGCCTAAGTATCTTTCAGGTTGTGAAAGTGTATAATAGATTAATTATAAGCTGTTATTTTAAATATAATTAACAGAATAAAAAAATTTTCAATTACAAGTTACTATATTTATTAGTTATTTGCTGATAAATCAACATATCTAACCAATGAAAAAAAAAAAGAAAAAAAAAGTTAAGAAAATAAAAAAGAAAAAATTAAAAAAAACCCTTGTTAAAAAAAAAGTATTAAAGAAAAGAAGAAAAAGAAAAGCCTCAAATAGAAAAAAAAATGTAAGTAAAAAATTTACAAAAAAAAAACACTTTCTTGTCAATTTGTTGAGGTTTCAAGAAAATATAAAAATAAATATAAAAAATAATTTCAAGATTAATTTAGAAGAAAAAATAAAAAGCTTCTTTGATTTTATTGATAATAAAATTGATCAATACAAATCAATGATAAAAGAAGAAAAGCAGAGATTAAAAATAGAGGCATATAAGAAAGAGCAAAAAATTAAAGAACAAGAAAAACAAAAGGAACTAGAAACAGCAGATTTACAATTAAAGCTTAAACAAAAGCAATTAAAAGATGAAATTTTGCTTGAAAAGCAAAGATCTAAAGATTTAAAAAATTTCCTTAGAAAAGAACAAGCAATTCTTAGAAAAGAACAAACAGAAAGACAAAGAAAATTTTTAGAGGAAATAAAGTTACAAAAACAGATTGAGAAATTTAGAGTTAGAGAAATAAAAGAATTAGAGAAACTAGAAAAAATTTCACTTAGAGAGAAAAGAGAAGATTATGCTGGTTTGCAAGAAAGGATAGATAAACTTAAAGAAAAATATAGATTAATTAGAGACCAGAAAATTAGAGAGAGAGTAGAAGCGTTAGGTATAACAATTTCTGATAAAGATGATAGAGATACACTTTTAAAAAAAGAGCATGATTACATAGTATCCAGACAAAAAATTGAAAATTCTTTAGAAAGTTTTTATAGGAGCGCTAACAGTTTAGTTTTTCAATTAAATAAAAGACATCTAACAAGAGAAATGTCTATTTTTAGATGTATAGATAGAAGATTTGAAACAGGTGAAATTTTTATCAAAAAAGATGACTCGAAAGATGAGGAATGGTTAATCTTAATATACATTAAAGATAATTCCTTAAGTGGTGATATAGTTATAGAGGATAAAAGTAATCCAGAGAAAAATCACTCCCACGAATTTAAGTCCACAGATATATTTACTGCATCAGACTTAATGGTAGACTCATTAACCCAGTTGATTTCTAGAGAGAGAAGTAAGACAAACTAAATAATTATTTTGAATAAATAACTTGTTTTAATTTATATTCCCATAAACCATACTTTGAGTATGTCATTTTTAAAATATGATTGGTATTTATATCTAACCACACATCATATCTACGTTCTTCACTGTCTTCTTTATTGAATCTTTTTGATAAAATAACAAAATGCCTGGTGTCGTAAACTTTACCATACAAGTTTATTTTTTCCTTTTTTATAAAATTTATAGTTTGCTTGTTTATACTTCCAGAAATAGGACTTATGTTTTTTTCACTTTGGATTATTTTATGATTCCACCAGCTACCAATTACTATATCTAAATCAATCTTGCCAGTATAAGAGGATCCCTTAATAAAATAACTTTCTTTACTTTCATCTAAGTATAAATCAACAAATTTCTTTTTTTTATTTTGAATAGTATCTGATTTAAAACTAACAAGTTTGTTGTTTTTATAAACTTCTTTACTAATCCCTTTAATTGAAAAAGCGTTCAATCCTAATATAGAAACATTGAATTCTGTTTTATTATTTATTTCTAAATTTTCTTTATTCCTACTAAAAGTATAATTATTAAAACCTATTTTTTTTCCATCTTTGAAAATTTCCATCAAAAATTTCTCAACTTTTTTATAGTGTTCTACATGTGCAAATGATTTGAGAGGGAAAAATATTATTATTGTGGTAAGAAGTAATGTTTTGATAATTATTTTCATTTTAAGATTAAAATTGTATTCTAATAATTAATTATGTTTTTAACTATAAAAAAAATTCCCAAAAAAACATGGAGTTCTAAAAATCCATTCAACTTAAGACCAAAATTAATAACTATTTTTTTCTTAGTTTTTGGATTAACGTTATTTGGTGCAGGCGAGGGTTTGCTTATAGTTTCATTTACAGGTGCATCCCCCTGGAGTGTTTTAGCTCAAGGAATATCTCTTAATACAGATATATCTGTAGGCTTAGTCACTTTCATGGTGAGTGTTTCTGTTTTGTTTTTATGGATTTTTCTAAAACAAAAACCAGGTCTTGGAACATTATTTAATATTTTAATAATAGCTACCATGATTGATGTTTGTATAATTTTTGTTCCTACTCCAGAAATATATTTTAATAAACTTTTATTAGCCGTAGCATCGGTTTTATTAGTAGGATTAGGCACTGGTTTTTATTTAATTGCTAACTTAGGACCTGGACCAAGAGATGGTCTCATGACCGGCTTACAAAGAAAAACAAATTTTCCAATAGCATCTGTAAGAGCGTTTTTAGAAATTTCGGTTGTATCAATAGGGTGGTATTTAGGAGGCACTGTAGGAATCGGCACATTACTTTTTGCTTTTGGCATAGGTCCTGCTGTAGCTTTAGGATTATATTTAGTAGGAAAATTCTTTAATTGATTTTTTCGTTTAAAATATTTAAATAGTAGTATGTCCCTTAAGAGATTCATGATTGATTCTGCGAACATACTATTTGATGATAGTAAAAATGATTTAAGAGCACTACCAAAAACAGTTAGATTACAAATTTTGTTAGTTTTAAGTTTTATTTGGTCAGTAGTATTTAGCTTATATATATTTTCATATACAACTTTTATATTTGGGTGGGCTGGAGTTTTTTTAGCTCATGCAGGTATAATTTTTGCTGTTTATTATACTTTTAAACAATTCCATAACGCTGAAGCACAATCAGTTAGTGTTTTTAAGACTAAAAATTTTAATCCTTTTAAAATTATGTCGTTAATATTTATTTTAATGTTCATATTTGTATTTTCTAAGGGTATTGAAGTTCTAACTAGAACAAATTCATACGAAATAAAGTATGATGGACCTGAAAAATCAGCTTTTGAAAAATGGTTACCTTTTACACAAAAAGATAAAAATAAATAGCTTCTTATTTTTTAGAGAATCAATTAAATTAATTTTGTGAAAGATTTAGTAAAAAATATTCAACTAATTTTACTTGCAGTTATACTTATATGCACAGTTCTTGCGGTCTTGTTAGAAATAAGAAACATGGTTATGAATCAAACTGTTACATTAGCAGACTTACTACTTATGTTTTTATATCTAGAGGTTTTAGCAATGGTGCGTGTTTTTTGGGATGAGCAATCAATTAGTATTACTTTACCCCTATTAATTGCAATAACAGCTTTATCAAGATTTATAATTCTACAGGGAAAAGAGATGGACGCTTCACAACTATTGTACGAGTCTTTAGCAATTGTATTTATAGCTATTGCAATAGTTGTATTAAGACTAAGACACAGCGATAAACTTGGATTATCAAAAAAAAGAAAATAATTGAATACAACTTAGCTATTTAATAAAGTTAAAGTATGTGGTTAATCAGAAAAAGACTACATAAATTTGTAAGAACAACTTTTAGACCCCCATGACAGGAAAAATTTAATAAAAAAAAAGGGCAGAAAAATCTGCCCTTTAAATTTTTTTTTAAATGAAATTTCGGAAATTACATTCCCATTCCACCCATTCCACCCATGCCGCCCATGCCGCCCATTCCACCAGCTGGCATTCCACCTGCAGAGTCTTTTTCTTCTGGTTTGTCTGCGATCATGGCTTCAGTTGTTACTAATAGACCAGAAATAGAAGCAGCATCTTGCAAAGCTGTTCTAACAACTTTTACTGGGTCAATGATACCTTCTTTGAACATATCAACATATTGTTCTGACTGAGCATCGTAACCAGTGGAAGGTTTATTTGACTCTAATAATTTTCCAACTACGACAGATCCATCGACACCTGCGTTTTTTGTTATTTGTCTAATTGGTGCTTGAAGAGCACTTTTTACAATCTCAACTCCGGCTTTTTGATCATCACCTTTAACTTTAACTTTATCAAGGTCTTGTGAAGCGTATAATAAAGCACAACCACCACCAACAACAATTCCCTCTTCAACAGCTGCTCTCGTAGCGTTTAATGCGTCCTCAACTCTGTCTTTTCTCTCTTTAACTTCAACTTCTGTTGCACCACCAACTTTTATTACAGCAACACCACCAGCAAGTTTTGCTAGTCTCTCTTGAAGCTTTTCTCTATCGTAATCTGAAGTAGTCTCTTCAACTTGTTGTTTTATTTGATTACATCTTGCTTCAATGTCAGCTTTTTTTCCAGATCCACTAACAATCGTACTATTCTCTTTATCAACTTTTACTCTTTTAGCAGATCCTAAGTCAGTAAGTTTTACATTCTCAAGCTTTATTCCTAGGTCCTCAGAAATAACTTGTCCACCAGTTAATATAGCTATGTCATCTAACATTGCTTTTCTTCTATCACCAAAACCCGGGGCTTTAACAGCAACTACTTTCAAACCACCTCTTAATTTGTTAACTACTAAAGTGGCAAGTGCTTCACCCTCAACATCCTCTGATATAATCATTAATGGCCTTCCAGCTTGAACAACCGCTTCTAAAAGTGGAACCATAGGTTGCAAGTTAGTTAGCTTTTTTTCATGTAATAAAATTAAAGGGTTCTCTAACTCAGTAGTCATTTTATCACCATTAGTAATAAAATATGGAGATAAGTATCCTCTATCAAACTGCATACCCTCAACCACATCAAGCTCTGTTTCAATTCCTTTAGCTTCCTCGACTGTAATTACACCCTCATTACCAACTTTTTGCATAGCTTTAGAAATCATATTTCCAATCTCTTTATCACCGTTCGCTGAAATTGTACCAACTTGTGCAATCTCATCACTATCTTTGACTTTTTTTGCTGACGATATTAATTTTTCTCTTACATGATCAACTGCTGCATCAATACCTCTTTTAACATCCATAGGGTTCATACCAGCAGTCACATACTTACAGCCTTCTTTTACAATCGCTTGCGCAAGAATTGTTGCAGTAGTTGTACCGTCTCCAGCTTCATCGTTTGTTTTGCTTGCAACTTCTTTTACCATTTGTGCACCCATGTTCTCGAATTTATCTTGTAATTCTATTTCTTTGGCAACAGAAACACCGTCCTTTGTAGTTCTTGGTGCTCCGTATGATTTATCAATGACTACATTTCTTCCTTTAGGACCTAAAGTTACCTTTACTGTATTTGCAAGGATATCAACACCTTTAAGCATTGCTGTTCTAGCTTCAGAATTAAATTTTACTATTTTAGACATTATATTTTACTCCTTAATAAATATTATTTTGATGTTGAGATACCCATAATGTCCGATTCTTTCATTATGCTGTATTCTTTTCCATCTATTTTCACTTCAGTTCCAGACCACTTACCAAATAAAACTTTATCACCGACTTTTACATCCATTGGTATAATTTTGCCATCTTCAGTTTTAGAACCACCACCAACAGCAACTACTTTTCCTTCTTGAGGTTTTTCTTGAGCTGAGTCAGGTATAATTATTCCACCAGCAGTTTTTTCACTGCTATCAAGCACTTCGATAAGAACTCTATCATGCAAAGGTTTAAATTTCATAAATTACTCCTTTAAATATTGAGGTCATATAGTCTTAAAGCTGTAATTTTTCAAGATGCTGAAAAAAAATATATGTTAAAAAAACCAAAGAAATTCATAGATTTTTAAGCTATATCTCATTCATGACCGTAAATTTAGACAAAACAGGTCTTAAATCAATAATAAGTGATATAGACTTATTGTTTATTGATATTTGGGGCGTCCTACATAATGGAATTAAGTTATACAATGAGTCTCTTAATGTGCTTGATAAACTTGAGCAGTCCAAAAAAGAATATATTTTGCTAACAAATGCACCAAGACCAAATAATACTGTAATAAACTTTCTGAAGAATATGGGATTAGATCAAAGTAAATGTAAAAAAGTATCTACATCTGGTGAAGTAGCTTTGAAATATTTGAAGTCTAAATATAAAGGTTTAAAGTTCTTTCATGTTGGACCTCCACGTGACTTTGATTTATTTAAGTCTTTTGAAGAATTTAAAGTAAATAGCTTAGATGAAGCTGATTTTATTATTTGTACAGGATTATATGAAAATTTTTCAAAAAATTTAGACTATTATAAAAATTTGCTTAAAAATAAAGTAGATAAAAAAATGGTTTGTACTAATCCAGATCTAATTGTTGACAGAGGAAGTAATAGAGAATTTTGTGCTGGATCTGTAGCTAAAATTTTTGAGGATCTTGGAGGTGAAGTAGAATATTTTGGTAAACCTTATCCACTAATTTACACTCAATCAGCAGACATTAAAAATAAAAAAATTCTTTGCATCGGGGATAATTTGAACACAGATATTAAGGGAGCTAATGTCCAAAATTTTAAATCACTATTTATAATGAGTGGTATTCATAACAATGAAAATAATATTAATGAATTAAAAATAAAATATGATGTAGAAATAGATTATACACAAAAAAATTTAGTATGGTAAAAAAAATAAATTTATACAAAAATTTTAATATAAAAGATAATGACAAAGGCTCAATTATCTTAATTGGAAGTTTCGATGGATTACATTTAGGACATAGAAAACTTTTTGAAAGAGCAAAAAAATTAAAATCGAAAAAAAAACTAAAAATTGGTGTTTTTACTTTTGACCCAATTCCAAAAATGTTTTTTTCTAAAGGTTTAATAAATTATAGAATTTCTAATCTTAATGAAAAAATAAGGATATTTAAGAAATTTAATGTGGACTTTGTTATTAACCAAAATTTTAATAAAAAATTTTCGAGAATAAAGTGTAATGATTTTATTAAAAAAATCTTAATTAAAAAAATTGGAATGAGATATATATACGTGAGCAATAACTTCAAATTTGGTAATAAAAGGGAAGGAGATGTAAAATTATTACAAAGGTATCAAAAAAAATACAATTATAAAGTTATAAAACCTTCACCACTCAAAATAAAAAATAAAGTGATTTCATCGTCATTAATAAGAAAGTTATTACAAGATGGAAATTTAAATACTGCTAATAAATATCTAAACAGATTATGGACTGTGGAGGGGATAGTTAAAAAAGGAAGACAAATAGGAAAAACAATTGGATTTCCCACATGTAATATCGAAATGCAAAATTATGTTATATCAAAACTAGGCGTCTACGCTGTTAAGGTTAATTTATTGCCAGACCAGAAGATTTATAAGGGAATTGCTAACTTGGGTATTAGACCAACCTTTAATCAAAAAAAAATACTTTTAGAGGTAAATATATTCAACTTTAATAAAAAAATTTATGGTAAAAGAATTAGAGTTGAGTTCGTAAAATTTATTAGAGGTGAAAAAAAGTTTGAAAATATAAATAATTTAAAAAAACAAATAAAACTTGATATAAAAAAAGCAAAAAAAATCAATTAATGAGCAAAGAACAAATAAATTTACCTAAAACAGCTTTCTCGATGAAGGCAAATCTTCCAGTTAAAGAACCAGATTTAATTAAGTATTGGACCAATATTAATCTTTACAAACAATTAAGAGTTAAAAGCAAAGGTCAAAAAAAATTTGTTTTACATGATGGCCCTCCTTACGCTAATGGAAATATTCATATGGGGACAGCTCTTAATAAGATTTTAAAAGATATTGTAACCAAATTTCATCAAATGAGTGGTCAAGACTCAGTTTATGTACCAGGATGGGATTGTCATGGTTTGCCGATAGAATGGAAAATTGAGGAACAATACAAAAAAAATAAAAAAAATAAAAACGATGTTCCTATAGTTGAATTTAGAAGAGAGTGTCGAGAGTTTGCAGAAAAATGGATTGAAATACATAAAGATCAATTTCAAAGATTAGGGGTAATTGGTGATTGGAATAATTATTACTCGACAATGAGTTTCGATGCTGAAGCCCAAATAGTCAGAGAATTAGGCAAGTTCTTAAAAGAGGGAAGTTTATATAGAGGCTATAAACCAGTTCTTTGGTCTACGGTAGAAAAAACAGCATTAGCAGATGCGGAAGTTGAATATTTAGATCATACATCGGACACCATATATGCCTCTTTCCCAGTTAAAAATTCAAAAAATAAAGATCTATTAGATTGTGAAGTAATTATTTGGACTACCACACCTTGGACAATTCCTGCAAACAAAGCTTTGGCATATAATAAAAGTCTTAAATATTTAATTATCGAAGTAACTAGTGACTCTGTTTTTAAAAATAAAAAATTAATAGTTGCGAAAGATTTATTAAACTCATTTTTAGATGAGTGTAAAATAGAAAAATTTCAAAAAATTTCTGAATTTTTGGGAAATGATTTTGAAGGAACAATTTGTTCACATCCATTTTATAATCTTGGTTATGACTATAATGTTCCAATGTTAGAGGCAAGATTTGTTACAACCGAGCAAGGTACAGGCATTGTCCACTGTGCGCCAAGTCACGGCCCTGATGATTTTAATTTATGCTTAAATAACGGAATCAAAGCTTTAGAGACAGTTGATGATGATGGTAAGTATACCAACAATATTCCATTATTTGAGGGAACACACATTTTTAAAGCAAATACAATCGTTATAGAAAAACTCAAAAAAGAAAAAAAATTGGTTTTCAGTGGCAAATTAAATCATTCATACCCTCACTCTTGGAGATCAAAAGCTCCTTTAGTTCATAGAGCAACTCCACAGTGGTTCATCTCAATGGAGAGCCATGGTCTAAGAGATAAAGCGCTCAAAGCAATAGACAAAACGGTTTTTTATCCTGAGAAAGGAAAAGAGAGATTAAAGTCTATGATCGAAACTAGACCAGATTGGTGTGTTTCAAGACAAAGAGTTTGGGGTGTTCCTCTACCAATATTTATAAATAAAAAAGATGGAAAGGTTTTAGTTGATGATGAAGTTTTCGAAAATATAGCAAATATTTATGAGAAAGAAGGTTCAGATTGTTGGTTTAAGGACGATGCTCAAAAATTTCTAGGAAAAAAGTATAAAGCAGAAAATTTTACAAAACTCTCAGACATTGTAGAGGTATGGTTTGATAGTGGTTCCACACACTCTTTTGTTTTAGAAACTAGAAAAGATTTAAAATGGCCTGCTTCTATGTACTTAGAAGGCTCAGATCAACATCGAGGCTGGTTTCATTCTTCACTATTACAATCTTGTGGAACTAGAGGAGAGGCACCATTCGAAACAATTTTATCACATGGATTTGTTGTAGATGGAAAAGGACTTAAAATGTCCAAGTCATTAGGCAATGTTATTTCACCTGATGATATCCTTAAAAAGTACGGTGCTGATATTTTAAGAATTTGGGTTGCAGCTTCTAATTATTCAGAGGATCTAAGAATTGACTACACAATTTTGGAACAGCATGCAGACGCATACAGAAAGATAAGAAACACTTTTAGATATATTCTTGGAAATTTAAGAGATGAATTTTCAGAAAATGATTTCAATAAGATAAATTATGATGAACTGTGCGAACTTGATAAGCTGATGTTGCATAAAATTTATTTATTAAATGATAATTATCAAAAAAATTTTAAATCTTATAATTTTCATTTGCTTTATAAAGATTTATTAAATTTTTGTACAGTCGACTTATCATCCTTTTATTTTGACATAAGGAAAGACTCTTTATATTGCGATAATTTTAATTCGAAGAGAAGAAAAGATTGTTTACAAATATTAAATGTGCTTCTCGATTGCCTTCTCAAATGGTTTGCTCCCATTCTATCTTTCACTACTGAAGAAATCTTCAAATTGATAAATAAAAAATCAATTGAAAGCATTCATTTAGAAAAGTTTGTAACAATCCCAGAGAATTGGAAAAATGAAAAGCTTGCAAAAAAATGGAAGGAAATATTAAATGTAAGAGAAATTGTTAATTCAAGTATAGAATTAAAAAGAGCTGATAAACTAATTGGTTCTAGTTTAGAAGCTCAAATAATAGTTGAACTTAATAAAGAAAAATATGATCTTTTAAAAGACTATGACTTTGCTGAAATTTGTATTACTTCAAAAGCCAAACTAAAATTAAATCCAGATATTAAAGCAAGCACAAACGTAATAACAAAAAAAGCTATTGGTGAAAAATGTCCTATGTGTTGGAAAATTTTTGAAAAAAAATGTGAGAGACATAATTGTGGTTTTGATGGAAAAAAAAAATAAAATATTTTTCTTAAATTTGTTTATTGTAACTATTATTTTTTTAATAGATAGAGTATGCAAAATATATGTAATAAATCTTTACGAAGATATTAGTAATCAACAAATTTTTTTAACATCTTTTTTAAATGTATATTTAATATGGAATGAAGGAATTGCGTTTGGTTTACTTTCATTCGAAAGTCTTACGATTTATAATATTATAACTTTTTTAATTGTATTAATTAATATTTTAATAATCTATATATTATTTAAATTAAATGATGTTAGAAAATATTTTTTTTTGATTATACTAGGGGGTTCATTAGGAAATTTATTTGATAGATTTGTATACAATGCAGTACCAGACTTTATTGATTTCCATATAGGTGATTTTCATTGGTTTATCTTTAATCCCGCTGATATTTTTATTACAATAGGAGTTTTTTGCCTTATTTTAGTTGAATTTACTTCTAAAGATAAAAAAAAATAATGAGGAAAATAATTTTAATAATTTTGATATTTTCATTGAATTCATGCGAGTCTGTTAAAAATGCTTTAACTGGAAAAAAATATGAGTCTAGTGATGAATTTTTAATTATAAAAAAAAATCCATTAGTTCTTCCTCCAGAATTCAACAAATTACCTACTCCTGATGATCCCGAAATTAAAGATCGTCAGGAACAGGTTGAAGCAGAGATAGATAATATTCTCTCAAAAATAAAAACTGAAGAAATGTCAAGTGAAAAAGAAAAAATATCAGAAAGTAAATCAACTGAAGATTTTGTGTTAGATCAAATTAAAAATTGAATTGATGTTTTCGAAAAATTTTAGAGTAAGAGATTTTAAAAAAATAAAAATTAATGGAAAATTAAAAAAATATTATAAATCTTTTTTAGCTGATAGCCTTAATAAAAAAAATCTACTAAATAGTTTTACTAATAAATATTCTTATTCGTTTAGCAATTCACAAATTAAAAAACTTAAAAAATTTAAGATTATCAAAATTTTTGGTATGGGTGGTTCGTCATTAGGGGCAGAAGCAATATATAAATTTATGAAAAAAAAAATTAAAAAAGAATTTCAATTTTTTAGTAATCTAGATAATGAAAATATTTACAAAAAATCTGACAAAAAGGAATTAAACATAATTATTTCTAAATCTGGAAATACACTTGAAACTGTAGTTAATGAAAATTTATTCTCAGGTAAATCTAAATTTTACATTGTTGAGAATAAAACAAATTATCTAAGGAAAGTATCAGCTAAATTTAAGTCAGATATTATTGAACACAGAGATTTTGTTGGTGGTAGATACTCCGTGTTATCAGAGGTTGGAATGTTGCCTGCAGAGTTAATGGGTTTAAATATCTCAAAATTTAAAAGTTTCAATAGGTTAATTTTGAATAAAAAATTTGAAAATAATTTACTTAGAAATGTTAGTAACATTTATAACTTTATCCTTAAAGGAAAGACGAACTCGATAATCTTAAATTACGATGAATGTTCTTATAGTCTTTTTAAATGGTACCAACAACTGGTTGCAGAAAGTTTAGGAAAAAATTCTAAAGGTGTATTACCAATAATATCAGAAATGCCACGTGATAATCATAGTTTAATGCAACTATATTTAGATGGTACAAAAAATTGCTTTTATACATTTTTTGATGTTAATGAAAAAAACTCACCTAAAATTAAAAAAAATTTAATCATAGATGAATTTAAATTTTTAAAAAATCATAATCTCCAGTCTATAAAAAGTGCACAAAAAAATGCAACTAAAAGAGTTTTCACATCATATAAAATTCCATTTAGAAGTTTTGAGATAACAAATAGAAATGAAGAATGTCTTGGTGAATTATTTACATATTTTATGCTAGAAACAATTCTTCTAGGAAAACTTATGAAAATCAATCCTTTCAACCAGCCGTCTGTTGAATTAATTAAAAAAGAAACTAAAAAAATATTAGTTTAATTTACCAAAAATAATTTTTGATATACCGTATTTTTTTTCAATTAAAATTTTAAACTTTTCAGGAAATTTGTCTTTTGAAATTTTATTTCTATGAATTAATATTAACCCGTTTTTTTTTAAAATTTCAAACTTATAAATATTCTTAATAATATAATCTATATTTGTTTCTTTAAATGGTGGATCAAGAAAAATAAGGTCAAATTCCTTTACTTTAAATTTATTAAATCCATTAGGTTGTAAAATATCAGTTTCAAATATGCTGATTTTGTCAGGACAATTTAATGAATTTATATTTTTTTTTAATATTATCATAGCCTCACTATATTTTTCCACAAACGTCACGTGCTCAGTTCCTCTTGATATACATTCCAGCCCGAAAGAACCCACTCCTGAAAAAAGATCAAGCACCTTTGAATTTTCAAATTTAAAATTAATTAGCGGAGAATGTTCAATTATATTAAATATAGATTCTTTTAATGAGTCCCTTAATGGTCTGGTTTTTTTATCTTTAGGTAATAAAATTTTTTTTCCTCTAAAATTTCCAGAAATTATTCTCATCAATCTATTACCTTGTATCCGATATCTTTTCTGTAAAAACCATTTTTCCAATTTAATTTCTTTATCAAATTGAAAATATTATTTCTGGTCTCTTTTAAATTATTGGATGTGGAAACAAAATTTAAGACTCTGCCACCTATGGCGTATACATCACCGTTTTCTTTTTTTGTACCAGCATGAAAAATATTTTCATTTTTTTTTGTTACAATATTTCTTAAATTATCAATTTTAATATTTTTAATATATTTATCTGGATAACCATTTGAGCACAAAACCACACAAATACTTTTTTTTTTAATAAATTCAATTTTTTGGTTCTTTAATTTTTTTAAACAACAACTCATTATAATTTCTAACAAATCGGTATTTAATAATGGAAGAAGTGTCTGACATTCTGGATCACCCATTCTAACATTAAATTCTACTAAATAAGGTTCGTTATTTTTAATCATTAAACCAACATAAAGGAAACCCAAATAATTTGACCCAATTTTATTTATTGCATCTAAAGTAGGCTTGATAATTTTCGATATAATTTTTTTATCAAGCTCTTTATTAAATAATCTTGAGGGAGAATAACATCCCATTCCGCCGGTATTTTTACCACTATCACCTTCACCTACTCTTTTGTGATCCTGAGCCGTACCAAAAAATTTAAACTCATTTCCATCAGATACTATAAAATAACTCATTTCTTCGCCCTCTAAAAATTCCTCGATCAGAATACTATTAGCTGTTCCGAATTTACCCCCAAATATTTCTTCTGATGCTTTTATGGCATCTGAAAATTTCTTACAAATATAAACACCCTTGCCAGACGCTAAACCATCAGCTTTGATTACTAAAGGAAATTTGCTATTTTCAAGGAAAATCTTTGTTTCCTCCAGTTTTGTTAAAATTTTAAATTTTGCAGTAGGAATATCATTTTCTTCACACAATTTTTTTGTAAAAATTTTAGAACCTTCTAACTGTGAAGCTACTTTATTTGGTCCAAAAACATTAATATTTGTATCACTAAAATAATCCACAATACCTTTTACAAGAGGTTTTTCTGGACCTATTATTAATAAATCAATTTTCTTTTTTAAACAGAAATCCTTAATTTTTTTAAAATCCTCATCACCAATATCAATATTTTCAGCTATCTCAGAGGTTCCTGCATTGCCAGGAAAACAGTAAATTTTATTGACTTTTTTGGAAGATTTTATTTTGTGGCATATTGAATGCTCTCTACCTCCACTTCCAATAATTCCAACTATCATTTATATTAAATTATAACTTAAAAATGAAAAATAAATTAGCAAAAATAAAATATCTGCCAAATAATTATGAAATTATAGAACCTGGTGATCATGTTATTTGTGCAATATCTAATAAAAAAATAATGTTAGAAAACTTGAATTATTGGAATGTTGATTTACAAGAGGCGTACTTTTCATTTAAAGAGGCACAATTAAAAAGAGAAAAATTAAAAGACAAATAATTAATGTTTCCACCTATTATGTGTCCAAATCCATTGATCTGGGTTCAAAGATATTTTATTTTCCAACCATAAATTTAATTTACTTGTAATATCCTCAATAGTTTCACTCTTTTCAAAAGAAATAGGTTCATCAAAAACTATATTAAAATAATGATTATTTGATCTTTGAATATACACAGGTTGAACTTTACAATTAAATTTTTTAACAAATTGTGCGGGTATAGTAGTTGTAAATGCTTTTTTGCCAAATAATTTGACATCCAATCCCTCCGATACTCTTTGGTCAATCATTATTGCAAGACTTGATCCATTTTTAAAATTAGCAAGGCTAAATTTTACACCTTGCAAGCCCTTTGGAATTTGTTTTTTACATATAAATTTTTTTCTGAGGTACTCCATCACTACATTTAGAAATTTATTGTTTAATGGTCTATAAATTGCGGTTAAGTCTATTCCCTCTCTTTCAATGATCATAGCCATTAATTCAAAATTATTAAAATGAGCAGATATGAAGACTACAGGTTTTTTTTCTAATTTGATTTGTTTAAGATTATTTAAACCTTCTACTTTCAAAAATTTTTCATACTTATTTTTTCTAAACGATGGAATAAATACGTATTCTGCAAAAATTCTTCCATAATTACCCCACATTTCATTTATTAGTACTCTTAATTTGTCATCGTCTATAGTTGGATCAAACTTTCTAAAATTTTCTTCAATAATTTTTTTGGATCTAAATTTTGGGCCAAGTTTTTTTCCTAAAAAACATCCCAGGTTTGAAGCATTTTTATATCCAATTAATTTAAAAATCACAAAAAAAATTGAAATAAAAATAAATTGGAAAAAGTAAATTATGTTTTTCATATGAAACTTTTGATAAATTTTCTAAATTTTGATATTTCCAATATTTCTAAATTAATTTTCAAAAATTGTATATCTTTTCTATATTCTTTTTTAATTCTACAAAAGTCTTTTTCTGTTGTTAAGATTTTCAAATTATTCATTTTTGCTTTTCTTTTTATATTTTGAATATCTGATAAACTGTAAACATAATGATCAGGGAAAATAATATTCATTTTAAATTTTATACCATATTTTTTTAATGTGTTTTTAAAGCTATCAGGATTTCCTATTCCACTAAAAGTTAGAAAGTTTTGTTTTTTTAAGTGCTTAGCATTGTTTGCTACATAAATACCTCTAAAAATTTTAATATCTGATTTTATTGTTTTTAAATAGTTAGAAAACTTTTTAATCTTATTATTTTTTTCTCCATTAATAAATACAGCATCATAATTTTTAATATTATTAATTCTTTCTCTTAATGGTCCTGATGGAATTCTTAATTGATTACCAGCTAAATTATTTGAACTAAAACAAGCAATTTTTAAATCATAATCTATATTATAATCTTGAAGCCCATCATCAAATACAGCAATTTTAAATTTTTTTTTTAAGGCTATATTTAATGATTTCAATCTATTTTTTTCAAAAATAATTTCATTATTTTTTTCCAATAAAATTTTTTCGTCAAAATGACTTAGATATTTTTTTTTTATTATTACCGTTTTATGTTTCTTTTTTAATTCATTAGCTAAAAATTCGGTCAAAGGTGTTTTACCAGTTCCACCTACATAGATATTCCCAACACAGATTGTCTTAATTTTTTTGAAACTGACTTTCTTTTTAAAACATCCTAGAAAAAATGTTCTTAAATCTATAATAATGGTGAGGGGATATAATAGTATTGAAAATAAAGATATTTTTCTATTATCCCAAAATTTAGGCTTCATTAGTATCATTTATATAAAATTACGGATCTCGTTGAAGTAGTTAGCTAAAATCAAGTTTCCAATTTTTTTAAATTTTTTTATTTGTTTTTTATTATTATTTTTCCGCTTGAGTAATTTAATAATTTTTTTATATAAATTTTGCTCGTTATTTACTTTAAATGACATTTTTTTTGCTGATAACATTGTGAATATTTCTTTAAAATTTTCTATATGCTTTCCATGAACTATCTGGCAACCTAGCCTAATTGCCTCTAAAGGATTTTGACCACCTTTTGGTACTATAGACCCCCCTATAAACACTAATTTGCTTACATTGTAAAATGATTTACTTTCACCATATACATCAACAAGAAATATATCAGTATTTTTTTTTACAGTTTGATTTGAGGTATACGAAATAGTATTTAATTTTTTATCTTTGAATACTTGGAGTATTTTTTCTGATCTTTCAATATGTCTAGGTATTATTATAGTTATTATATTTTTTATTTTATTTTTAATTTTTAAATGTAAATTTGCAATAATTTCCTCTTCATTATGATGGGTACTTGCAGCACAGAATACTGTTCTTTTTTTAAAAATTTTTGAATAAATATTCAATTTATTAAATTTTTCTGTTTCAGAATATTTAAGATTTCCGATATATTTAATTTTTTTTACATTCAGTTTTTTTAAATAATAAATTGTTTCTTTGTTTTGGGGAAAAATGTAGTCGAATTTATTAAAAATCTTTGTGGCAATATCTTTATATTTGTACCATTGTTTAAAAGATTTTTTACTTACTCTTGCATTTAAAAGAATAATTTTAATGTTTTTTTTGTTAATGCTATTAATCATTTCAGGCCATATTTCTGATTCAATAAAAAAAGCAGCGGAAGGTTTCCAGTAATTTAAAAATCTGTTTACTATAATTGGATTATCTATTGGATAAAATTGATGAAAAGTTTTCTTAAATTTAAATTTATTAAATAATTTTGAAGAACTTAAAGTGCTTGTAGTTACTAAAATATTGTCAATTTTTTTTAAATTTTCTAATTTTTCAATTATAGGTATAATACTTAAAAATTCTCCTACACTTGAACAATGGAACCATATCAAATTACCTGGTAATCTTTTTCTTGCAAGAAGGGAGAATTTTTCAAGAAACCTCCGTGGATTTTCTTTTTTTTTAATTATCCTTATTATTATTATGATTGGTGAAAGTATAATAACAACTAACACAAAAAAATTGTAAATAAGTCTCATCAGTTTTTTTGAACTTGTTTTTCATAAAAATTTTTATAAATCACAGAACTTTTAATTAGTTCATCGTGTGTTCCATGTCCTGCAATCTCTCCTTGATTGACTACATAAATTTTATGAGAATTAAGGATAGTAGAAAGTCTGTGAGCTATAACTAAGGTAGTTTTTCCTTGTATCAAATAATTTAACGCCTCCTGTATTTTTTTTTCAGTTTCTGCATCTAATGCTGAGGTTGCTTCGTCTAGTAAAATAATTTTACTTTTTTTTAAGAGCGCTCGAGCAATTGACAATCTTTGTTTTTCTCCACCAGATAGTCTAATTCCATTTTCTCCAATCAATGTGTCATATTTTTTTGGGAGTAAATCTATAAATTCATCAGAAAATGATAGTTTTGTTGCCTCTTTAATTTCTTCCTCAGAAGCATTTAAATTAGCATATTTAATATTATTGAAAACAGTATCATCAAATAATGTAGTCTCCTGACTTACTAGAGATATGTTCTTTCGAAGTGAAGATAAATTTTTTTCCTTGATTGATTGATCGTCAATTTTTATACATCCATCTACGCAATCATAAAATCGAGGTATTAAGTTCAAAATTGTTGATTTACCCGCACCGCTATGACCTACTAAAGAGGTCATTTTTCCACCTTGTATATTAAGATTTATGCTTTTTAAAATCTTTCTCTCAGCATGGTCATAGTTAAAACTAACATTTTCAAATTTTATTGTACCATCTATAATTTTCATATCATCTAGCTTGAGGTTATTGAAAATTTTTGGTTTTTCGTCAATTATCGGAAGAATACGCCTTGCACCAGCAAGTCCTTGATTAATTATAAGATTTAAAGTCGCAAGTGACCTTACTGGTTGGTAAGCCAACATCATCGCCGCTAAAAAAGAAAAAAAGTTGTTCACAGCAAGCTCTTCCTTAATTATTAAATTTCCAGAGTAATAAATTAGTATAGCAATCATAATGCCTGTTAGTGCCTCCATTATAGGAGAAGATCTTGAGAAAATAAGTTGCTGTTTTTTTTGTTTTTCTTTTACATCATCCAATGCTTTATCTGCTCTAGAGGTTTCGTAAACTTCTTTCTGGAATATCTGAATTAATTTATGATTTTTGAAAATCTCCATTAAATAAGTATTTAAGACTCCCACTTTTTCCATTGACTGTGTTGTGATTTTACTTATTCTTTTACCAAGTAATCTTGCAAAAAAACTTGCCAGCGGAATCATTATAATTGCAATTATTGATAGCTTCCAATTTTGATAAAGCATAACCCCCATTAAACCTGTCAAAGTTAAAGAGTCTTTAAAAAGATTTAATAAAGCAACACTAACAAGTCCAGTCATATTATTTACATCATTAATTATATTAGTAATTATTCTACCAGAGTGTTTTTTTTGAATAAAATCAGTATCTGCTTTTATTAAATTCTCCATCATATCCATTTGAATTTTTTTTCTAACCTCTTCAGAAACATCAATCATTATTGCTTTAGCCCCATATAGAGATAATCCTTTAGATGCAAATGCCACCACTATTAATGCAGGTATTATGATTATTAAACTTTGATCTTTTTCAATAAAAAGTTTCTCTATAGCTGGATCAAGCAAATATGCAATTGAGGATGTACTGCCAGCCAATATTAAAGTAAAGAAAAGTGCAATAAAAATCTTAGGAATATATTTTTTGGTATAAACATTGAACAGCCTTTTTAGTATATCAGTGTTAGACATATTAGAAGCCTTTACCTGCTAAGATATTTAAAAAGATTAAAAAACCTAAAAAATTGTTACTCCTGAATTTTTTAAGACAAATTTTAGGTAAAGAAATATCAAGACTAATGCTTTGAAAATATATTAAATGAAAAGATATGAATAATAATCCTATGAAATATAATAATTTAAAATCCATAACAATTCCTGTAACAACTTGCATGAATATAAAAATCAAATAACATATCGTAATAAATATTTTAGGATTCTTTTTAAATTTTATTGAGGTTGATTTTACTCCTATAATTTCATCATCTTTAATATCTTGGTAGCCATAAATAGTGTCGTATCCTAATGTCCAAAATATGGCTCCTATATAGAAAATTATAGGAATGTAACTAAACTCATTATTTATTGAAAACCAAGCCATTATTAACCCGTAATTAAAAGTGAAACCTAGAAATAATTGTGGCCAATATGTAAATCTTTTCATTAATGGATAGGTAAATGCAAATGGCATTGAAATTAATCCTAAAATTATCGTCACAAAATTAAATTGAACTAATATCAAGAATGCAATTGAACAAAGTATTGAGCTATAAAACAATGCTGAGAATACAGAAACTTTTCCTGATGCTATTGGTCTTGATTTCGTTCTTTCAACTAATATATCGTATTTTCTATCTAAAATATCATTAACAATACATCCAGCAGATCTCATTAGTATGGACCCAAAAAAAAATAAAACAATATGTTTAAAATATAAATGATTTGTACCGCTAAAATTATTTGATAAAGTTAATCCCCACAAGCAAGGCCAAAATAAAAGCATAAAACCTATTGGCTGTTTAAACCTAATTAAATCTAGAAAAAGTTTTAAATTTCTCATTATAATTTACTTGTAAATAACAAAGCATCGATTCATAATCAAACTGATTCGTATGGATATTGATTATACAGTCACTGCTTTGATGTTTCCTGCAATACCACTTATAATGGGAGTATACAGTAATAGGTTTCACACACTAAGCAATCTTATTAGAAAAATTCATGATGAACACGTTTTTGAAAAACATACTCCGCCTGAATGGAAAGATCAGCTTAAAAATTTAAACAACAGAATTAATGTATTAAAATATACCATTATGTTTTCTGCATTTGGTTTTTTATTCAATATGTTAACTGTATTTGCTCTGTACTTAGAAAAAATATTTGTAGCTAGAATAATTTTTGGCTCATGCTGTTTATCTATGATGATATCTATTGTTTTTTTTATAAGAGAAATTCAAATTTCTACTAAAGCTCTAAAACTTCATATGTCAGATATGGATGTTCAGTTTAAGGAATGATAATTGCTGGACCTAAAATTTTACGTCCTTCAAGATCTTTATGGGCTTCTATTGCATCCTTGAGATTATATTTTTTAAAAATTTTAACCTTAACTTTCCCTGATTTTACTTTTTCAAATAACGTTGCAGATGCTTCATCTAACTCTTCTCTGGTAGCTGTATAATGGGCTATACTTGGTCTAGTTAAATATAAACCTTTGGGAGCTATTAATTTTCCTACATCAACTGGATCAAGTTTGCCAGATGCATTACCAAATGAAACCATCATTCCTCGCATTTTTAAACAGCCTAAAGAATTTTCTAAAGTTACTTTCCCCACCCCGTCATATACTACTGGCAGCCCTTCATTGTTAGTAATTTTCATAACTCTATCTTTAAAATTCTCTTTTGAGTAATTTATTACTTCATCACAGCCATATTTTTTAGCTAATTCTATTTTTTCATCAGACCCAACGGTCCCAATAATTTTACATCCTAAACTTTTTGCCCATTGACAAAATATTTGACCAACACCTCCAGCTGCAGCATGAAATAATATTGTTTGACCTTTTTTAACCTCATAAGTTTTGTGTAACAAATAAAAGGTTGTTAAGCCTTTTGTCATTAAACATGCAACTATTTCAAGATCAATTCCTTCTGGAACTTTGACTAAATTTTTTGTTGGATAAACTCTGTGAGAAGAGTAAGAGCCTAATGGCGCAGCAGCATAAGCAACTTTATCACCCTCTTTAAAATTTGAAACATCTGGTCCAACTTTTTCAATAACTCCTGCACCTTCTAAACCAATTCCTGAAGGTAGCGGTACAGGGTATAAACCTGATCTATGGTAAGTATCTATAAAATTTAATCCTATTGCAGAGTGTTTAATTAGCACTTCACCACTCTTTGGATCTTCAAGTTTTAACTCTTTATATTCAAGAACTTCAGGGCCACCAGTTTTTGAAAAAGATACACTATGCATTATTTAACAAATGTTCCATTATGGTAATCATTTACAGCATCTAATATTTCTTTTTTAGTGTTCATAACAAATGGACCACCTCTTGCTATTTTTTCATTTAAAGGTTTTCCGGATATCAGTAGAAATTTAGAGTCTGATGATGCTTTAACTTTTAAGTCTTTTCCATTATCAAGTAGTATCAATGTACTATCTTTAATTTTATCGTGCACTTTGCTCCCAATTTTTATTTCTCCATTAATTAAATATATAAAGGAATTGTGTGTCTCAGGAATATCAAATTTAAACTCTTTATCTTTTTTAAGCTCAACATCAAAGTAAATAGGTTCAATGTTATGGCCCTTTACTGGACCTTCTGCTTCTTTAAATTTTCCAGCTATAGTTTTTACTTCCTTGTCTTGATCTTTATGGATGCTCATTTTATCTGCCTTAATATAAATATATTCAGGCTTACTCATTTTTAGTTTGGCGGGCATATTTATCCATAACTGAAATCCGTGAAGTTTTCCCTCTTTCATGGCCGGCATTTCAGAATGAATAATACCACTTCCGGTTTTCATCCACTGGACATCACCAGCAGTCATTTTCCCTTTGCCACCAGTACTGTCCTCATGCTCAAAATCCCCATTTAACATATATGTAACAGTTTCAATTCCTCTGTGTGGATGTGGAGGAAATCCTGCAACATAATCTTCACTATTTTCAGAACCAAATTCATCTAACATTAAGAATGGATCATAATAATTTGGCTCTACACCAATACTTCTTTTTAGCTTCACACCAGCACCATCTGATGCATTAGATGGATTTATAATTTTGCTTACTTCAATCATAAGATTAATTGTTTCCCTTAATAACAAAATATAAACTTATCAGAAAGAGAAATATTTGCTCACTAGTAAAAAGTTTTGTTGTAAAAAACCAATCTGGATGACCAATAGCAAACACATTGATCATTATAATTGTGATAGTAAAAGCACTTAATCTTGTAAGAAAATTTCCAATAGGTCCCTTTATAAATCCACTTACAATTAATAATATTCCAGATCCAACTTCTGATATAGCAACAACAGACGATAAAAGTGGCGATAAACCGAAATATTCTATTAATCCAGCTGGTGGTAAAGGAAACTTAAAATATCCATGTATAATAAATGCTACACCTAGACCCAATCTTAAAAACCAAGGTGCAATAAAATTTAATTTACTAAATAAGTTTTCCATCATTTATTTGTTATGAGAACCATCACAAAATGGCTGATTTTTAGTTTGTTTACAAGCACAAAAAAATAATTTTTTTGTTACATCTGCTTTAAAAGCTATTGGTTTAAATTTGGTTCCTTTGTGTGAGCCATCACACAATGGTTGTTTTGAACTTTTTCCACAGCTACACCAAAAATAAGATTTTCCTTCTTCAACTTGTAAAGCGATGGCACTATCTCCTGCTCTAATAGGTCTGTTCATTTTTAAATTAGTTTCAATAATCCATTAAGATTATTTATTTCATTATGAGGAATATAATCCAGTTTGTCAAAAATATTTTTGTTTCTGTTTACCCAAATAGCATTGAAACCAAAATTTCCTGCACCGGAAACATCCCAAGTATTTGCACTTAAAAATGCAACTTCATTTTTTTCAACTTTATACTTTTTTATGGGAATATCATACACTTTTTCGTCTGGCTTATAAATTCCAACCTCTTCAATTGAAAATATATCATCGAACATTTTTTCTAGATCATTACTTTTTACCAATGCGTCCAAGAGATCTGGTGTACCATTTGAGAGTATTGAAATTTTATATTTTTTTTCTTTAAGATTTTTTAATACTTCTTTTACCTCTGGAAAAGTATTTAAAATTTTATAAAGATTTAATAACTCTGATCTCATATTAGGATCAATTTTAAATGCCAGCAAAGATTTATCTAAACTATCTTCTGTAACTTGCCAAAAGTCTTTATGTCTTTTCATCATACTTCTTAACCAAGTATACTCTAACTGAGTGGTTCTCCAATAATTAGCAAAGCTTTCCCATTTATCTCCAATTTTTTCTTTACATTTTTCTGCTGCAGAATTTACATCAAATAGAGTGCCATAAGCATCAAAAATTATTACCTTAATTTTTTTCATAAAAAGTTTAATATCTCACTATGAACAATATTAGATTATTTTTCAAAGAAAGTTTATCTAATAATTTAACTGGTAAATTAAATAAAGATCAATCTCATTATTTGTTAAAAGTCATGAGAATAAAAAAAGGTGATAACTTTAATTTATTCAACGAAAATGGAGAATGGGTTGCTCACTTTGAAAGTATTAAATCTGGATTGATAAATTTTAAACTTGGAAAACAAATAAGATCAAAAGAACATAAAAATGAATTATGGCTCGCATTTTCACCAATTAAATCAAACTTTTTTAATTTCATGATACAAAAATCCACAGAATTAGGTGTAACAAATTTTATACCAATCATTTTTGATAGAACAATTGTTCGAAAAATAAATTTAGATAGGTTAAGAAAAATAGTTGTGGAAGCAAGCGAACAGTCCAATCGGATTAATATTCCTAGTATCGAAGAACCAACAACATTAAAAAAATTTCTTAATAAAAATCAAGAAAACATAAATTTAATTTTAACAGATTTAAATTCAAAAACTAAAAAACTAGATAAGAATAAATTATTATCAAAATCTAATTGTGTAATTATTGGCCCAGAGGGAGATTTCTCAGAATCCGAAAGAGTTGAAATAGGAAAATTTAAGGGTATTTATAAGTTGAGTTTAGGTGAGAATATATTGAGGGCTGAAACAGCAGCAATATCAGCATTATCTATAGTAGGATATGAGTTAAATTGATAAATTGTCGCGAAATCTTAAGTGTAATTTCTATAAAATCACTTTATATAGTTTTAAAGATGCAAAAAACTTTATTTATATTATCAACGTTAATTTTGTTACCTTCAAAGGTATTTGCAGATCAACCTAGAGATTGGCAGCTTGGATTTCAAGACGCTGCCTCACAATCAATGTACGAAATAGTTAGTTTTCATAATTCGATTTTACTTCCAATTATTATAGCAATAAGTGTTTTTGTTTTATTTTTGATGGCTTATGCTTGTTTTAGATTCAGAGAGTCAAGAAATCCTAATCCTTCTAAGACAACCCATAATGTTGCTATTGAAGTTCTTTGGACTTTAATACCTTGCTTAATTTTAATTGTAATGGCGGTCCCATCTTTTAAAATTTTATATTCACAAGATACAATACCTAAAGCTGATGTAACTATTAAAGCAATCGGCTATCAATGGTACTGGGGTTATGAATATCCCGATGAGAATATAATTTTTGACTCATATATGATTGAAGACAAAGATTTATTACCAGGCCAACCAAGATTATTAGCAGTCGATAATGAGGTAATTGTCCCCGTTAATAAAGTGGTAAAAGTTTTAATCACTGCTAATGATGTATTACATGCTTGGGCACTACCCGCTTTTGGAGTTAAAAGAGACGCTATGCCTGGTCGAGTGAACGAAACTTGGTTCAAAGCAGATAGAGTAGGAACTTTTTATGGTCAGTGTTCAGAACTTTGTGGAATTAAGCATGCTTTTATGCCGATCACTGTAAAAGTTGTAACAGATGAGGAATATCAAGAATGGCTTGAAGAGGCTAAAATAAAATTTGCAAAAGAAGAAATAACAAACCAAAATAATAATTTAATAGCGGGTAAATAAAACAATGAGCACTGCAGCTACACATCACGATCATCACACACCAACTGGATGGAAAAGATGGGCGTATTCAACAAACCATAAAGACATTGGAACTATGTATTTAATCTTTGCAATTATTGCAGGATTAATTGGGACTGCATTTTCAGTTTTAATGAGAATGGAACTTATGCACCCAGGAGATGGCATTCTAGGTGGAGACTATCATTTATATAATGTCTTAGTAACTGGACATGGATTAATAATGATTTTCTTTATGGTAATGCCAGCAATGATAGGTGGATTTGGAAATTGGTTTGTACCAATAATGATCGGAGCACCTGATATGGCATTTCCTAGAATGAACAATATTTCATTTTGGCTATTACCTGTTGCATTTATTTTGTTATTATCATCAATTTTTGTAGATGGACCTCCTGGGGCTCAAGGTGTTGGAGGAGGTTGGACAATTTATCCGCCATTATCATCCAAAACAGGTCAACCAGGTCCTGCAATGGACTTAGCAATTTTAAGTCTGCACGTTGCTGGAGCATCTTCAATACTTGGAGCCGTAAACTTTATAACTACCATTTTAAATATGAGAACTCCAGGAATGACACTTCATAAGATGCCTTTGTTTGCATGGTCTATTTTAGTAACTGCATTTTTATTACTATTGTCATTGCCAGTTTTAGCTGGAGCAATAACAATGCTCTTAACAGATAGAAATTTTGGAACCGCGTTTTTTGACGCTCAAACAGGTGGAGACCCTACACTGTTTCAACATTTATTTTGGTTTTTTGGTCATCCAGAAGTTTACATATTAATATTACCAGGATTTGGAATGATAAGTCATATAGTTTCAACATTTTCAAAAAAACCAGTTTTTGGATATCTAGGTATGGCTTATGCAATGGTTGCAATTGGTTTTGTAGGATTTGTGGTTTGGGCACATCATATGTACACGGTTGGCTTAGATACAGATACTAAAGCTTATTTTCTTGCAGCGACAATGATTATTGCAGTCCCAACAGGAATTAAAATTTTTTCATGGATTGCAACAATGTGGGGAGGATCAATCTCATTTAAAACACCGATGCTTTGGGCACTTGGATTTATATTTTTATTTACTGTAGGGGGCGTAACTGGGGTAGTGCTTGCTAATGCAGGTGTTGATACAGCTTTACATGATACGTATTACGTTGTTGCACACTTTCATTACGTACTATCTTTAGGGGCTGTTTTTGCAATATTTGCTGGATGGTATTACTGGTTTGGAAAAATGTCGGGATATCAGTATTCAGAGTGGATGGGCAAACTACACTTCTGGTTAACATTTATAGGTGTAAATTTAATTTTCTTCCCTCAACACTTTTTAGGTTTAGCAGGAATGCCTAGAAGATATGCAGATTATCCAGATGCATTTGCTGATTGGAACTACATTTCTTCCGTTGGTTCATATATATCAGTAGCTGGTGTAGTAGTTTTTCTAATAAATTTATTATACTCATTTATTACTAAGAAAGCCTCATCATCTAATCCATGGGGAGAAGGGGCAACGACACTTGAGTGGACTGTGCCATCACCGCCAAATTTTCACACTTTTGATGAACTACCCAAAGTGGACGTTTACGAAGGAGCAGAGAAATCTAAATCTTAATTTAAAAGTAATTAAATGAACGCTCTAAACTCATTATTAAAAAGAAATCTACTTAGTGAGACCAAACTATTTAATGGTTTAATTGATCTTATGAAACCTAGGGTGATGTCCTTAGTAATTTTCACCTGTGCGGTAGGATTACTTACAGCACCAAATCAAATACCAATCTTTGATGCAATTATAAGCATAGGTTTTGTTACATTGGGTGCTGGAGCAGCTGGTGCTTTGAATATGTGGTATGAGGCGGATCTTGATAAATTAATGTCAAGAACTTGTTTAAGACCAATACCCACTGGAAAAGTAAACAAGTCACAAGCTTTAATTTTTGGATTAGCATTATCTTTAATTTCAATTTATGGATTATATTATTTTTCAAATCTTTTATCGGCATTTATACTTTTTTTTACCATTTTCTTTTATGTTGTTGTTTATACAGTTTGGTTAAAAAGAAGAACGCCTCAAAATATAGTAATAGGTGGAGCTGCAGGCGCATTACCTCCAGTTATAGGCTGGACAATCGTAACGGGCAATTTATCATTAGAAGCAATTTCATTTTTCCTAATTATATTTTTCTGGACACCCTCACATTTTTGGGCCCTTAGTCTCTACAAAGCAGAGGATTATAGATTAGCAAATATACCAATGTTACCTGTTATAAGTGGAGTACAAAATACTAAAATAAATATACTTTTTTATTCGCTAATTATGTTACCAGTATTGTATTTGCCATACCATATTGGTTTTGTGGGAAACTTTTTTGCAATATTTTGTTTACCTTTAACAATATATTATAATTATATTTGTTTTGATCTATACAAAGACGAAAAGCACAAATTTAATATTTTAAAAGCCAAAAAGGTTTTTAGTTATTCGATAATCTATTTATTTGCAATTTTTGTATTATTTTTAGTTGATAATTTCGTATGATGGAAATTGATAAAAAAGTAAAAAAGAAAAATCTTCTAACAGGAATTGGACTTGTTGTTTTTATAATCTTATTGTTTATTTTCACCTTGTATAATGTTGGTGTATTTGAGAGAGTAATATGATATCAAAAAAAAAATTAACCCCTCTATTACTATCTTTCATATTTTTGCTAATGCTAGGTTTGTCATTTGCTGCTGTTCCTTTATATGACCTTTTTTGTCGTGTAACTGGTTTTGGAGGTACAACGCAAATTTCAAAGGATATACCAAAAATCGTAATAGATAAGCCTGTATCTGTAAGATTGGATACCAATGTTCAAACTGATTTATCTTGGAACTTTAAAACTGAAAAAAATTTAGTTGATGTCAAACCAGGCAAAGTTTACAGAGTAAACTTCTTAGTTGAGAACTTCAGTAAAGATCCTACTAGCGGTGTTGCAAGTTATAACGTTTCTCCATCCTCATTTGGTCCTTACTTTAATAAATTAGGATGCTTTTGTTTTGAAAAACAAACTTTAAATCCCGGAGAAAAAAAAAGTTATTTCATGACTTTTTATCTTGATCCAGAAGTAGTAAATGATCCAAAAACAAAGAATGTAAGCGATGTTACTTTGTCATATACTTTCTTCTCATCAGATTATTATAAACAAACTAAGGTAATAAAATAAATGTCTGCAAAAGATCAAAAACACGATTATCATTTAGTAGACCCAAGTCCTTGGCCGATTTATACTTCATTCGCAACGTTAATAACTGCTATTGGTACCGTCTATTATTTTCACTCAAAAGTTATGTGGGCTATGCTTTTTGGTTTTGCTCTTTTAATTTATGGTGCTTTTATGTGGTTCAGAGATGTTGTTAATGAAGCAGAACATCAAGGACATCATACCCCAGTAGTTCAAATTCATCATAGGTATGGAATGACATTATTCATTGCGTCTGAAGTCATGTTTTTTGTTGCCTGGTTTTGGGCTTATTTCGATGCAAGTCTTTTTCCAGGTGAATTTGTAGGCAATGTTTGGCCTCCAAAAGATATTGAAACTTTTGATCCCTGGGACATTCCTTTAATTAACACTTTAGTTTTGTTGTTGTCAGGCACAACGGTAACATGGTCCCACCACGCTTTACTTGAAGATGATAGAAAAAGTTTTATTCAAGGTTTGTGGCTCACAGTTATATTAGGCGCATGTTTCACTGCATTGCAAATTTATGAATATCAGCACGCAAGCTTCAATTTCTCTGGTCATATATATGGTGCAACATTTTATATGGCAACTGGTTTCCACGGTTTTCATGTTTTAGTTGGAACTATATTTTTAGCAGTATGTTTATGGAGAGGTAAACTTGGTCATTTTAACAAAGATCATCATTTCGGTTTTGAAGCAGCGGCATGGTATTGGCATTTTGTTGATGTAGTTTGGCTGTTTTTATTCGCAGCAATATATATTTGGGGCAGTTAATCAATATTGAAAAATAAATTAGCATTTTCATTATTTGTATATTTTTTCATATTAGTATTTTTATCATTGGGCGTTTGGCAAATGATTAGACTTGATTGGAAGTTAACATTAATAAAACAAATTAATCAGTCACTTGATAGTGAACCATCTGAATTTAATGGCACAAATTTAACAAATTTTAGAAGTATAAAATTTGTAGGTAAAATTGACTATAATAATCAGATTTATCTTTACAGTTTAAATGAAAAAGGAGCCCCAGGTTTTGATTTAATTAATCCTATTATAATAAACAATAAATTTTTTTTAGTTAATCGTGGATGGATACCTAGAAATCAAAAAGGTAAAAAATTTCAATTAAACGATAAAAACTTTACAGCAATATTAAAAGAAAAATCCAAATTCAATTATTTTAAGCCCGAAAACGATTTAGAGAATAATTATTGGTTTACACTAAATGATGAAGATTTAAATAAATTTACAGGAAAATTATTTCCTAATTATATAATTTACCTGAACAATAGAGTTAATGATAAAAATTACCCTCTTCAAAAAAATATAACAGCAAATATTTCCAATAATCACTTAAAATATGCACTGACATGGTTTTCATTAGCGATTTCAATTTTTTTAATATATTTGTATTTTAGGAAAAAAAATTATTGATGAAATATATAAGCACAAGAAATAGTTCAGAAAGTTTACCTTTTGAAAATGTCTTTATTAAAGGCCTTGCTGATGATGGTGGACTTTTTTTACCAGAGAAAGATTGCAAATTTGACGAAAAAGATTTGTCAAAATTACAAAGCATGAGTTATTATGAGCTTGCTACTGAAATCATTCACAAATTTACTGGAGATTTCATTGAAAAAGATAATTTATACGAATTGGTTAAAAAATCTTACTCATCTTTTAGATCAGAAGAAGTTGTTAAATTGAGAAAAGTTGGAAATTTCAACATATTAGAATTATTTCATGGCCCAACATTGGCTTTTAAAGATATCGCTATGCAATTAATTGGTAATTTTTATGAATATTATCTGTCAAAAAATGAAAACTTTATAAATATAATAGTTGCAACATCCGGCGATACTGGAGCAGCCGCAATAGATGCAATAAAAAGAAAAAAAAATCTTAATATTTTTGTTCTTCATCCACATAATAGAATTTCTTCAGTTCAAAGAAGAATAATGTGCACTGTTAAAGAAAAAAATGTTTTTAATATAGCCATAAAGGGTAATTTTGATGATTGTCAAAACCTTGTTAAAGCAATGTTTGTTGACCAAAATTTCTCAAAAAAGATTAATATGTCTGGTGTTAATTCAATAAATTGGGCTAGGATAGTAGCGCAGACGGTTTATTATTTTTTTTGTTTTTTTTCATTAAAATCCAAAAAGTTAAATTTTTCTGTTCCCACAGGAAATTTTGGAGATATTTATGCAGGATATCTTGCAAAAAAAATGGGTCTACCGATAGATAAATTAATTGTTGCAACTAATCAGAACGATATATTGCACAGAGCTATTTCTAAAGGCGATTACACATCAAAAAAAGTTTCTGAAACTTTTTCACCTAGCATGGATATACAACTTGCTAGTAATTTTGAGAGACTTATATTTGAGATACAAGGATGTAATTCAGACAAAACAAAAAAAATAATGGCTAAGGTAAAAGAGAATAATTACAAATTAGATGAAACTTCTTTAAATAAAATTAATAAAGATTTTTTATCCGAAAAACTCAATGAGGATGAAACAATTAATGAAATAAAAGAGGTATTCAAAAATCATAGTATAGTTTTGGATCCACATACTGCTATAGGTTATGGAGTTGCAAAAAAGCTTAAACAAGACAATAACTGTGTAATCTTATCGACTGCACATCCTAGTAAATTTCCTGAGGCTATTAAAAATGCATTAGGTAAAAATGAAGAACTTCCTCCAGAATTAAGAAATGTATTAAAAGAGGAAGAAAAATTTGAGATTATAGAAAATAGCTTAGATCAAGTAAAAAATTATATTTTAAAAAAGATAGATGAAAATAAAAATTAACGAAAAACTCCCAGATAGTGAAGTTTTTCAGCTCATAAATCAAGAACCAGTAAAGATTAAAATTTACAGTTTATTTTCAAAAAAAAAGATTATTTTACTAGGAATGCCGGGAGCGTTTACGTCAGTTTGTTCTGCAAAACATTTACCAAGTTTTATTAACTTTTCGAAAAAATTTTATGAGAAAGGAGTTGACCAAATCTTTTGTATTGCAGTAAATGATCCATTTGTAATGAATGCATGGGGCAAAACAAATAAAGTTGAAAACAATATTATGATGTTAGCTGATCCTTTTCTAAATTTTACAAAGTCAATAGGCGCTGAAGTTGATAAGTCGGGTAGGGGACTTGGCTTAAGGTCAAATAGATATACCATGCTAATTGACAATTTAAATGTTTTAACAATTCAAGAAGAAAAAGAGACTGGAGTTTGTGATATCTCAAGTGCTGAGAATTTTTTAAAATTATTATAGGCCTGCTTCTTTTCTAGCTAATAAATCAACTTCATTATTCAAATCATTATCTGAGTGGGCTTTAACCCATACCCATTCTATAGAATTCTTAGAAGTCAATTTATCTAATTCAAGCCACAAATCTTTGTTTTTAACCTCCTCTTTTTTTGAAGTTTTCCATCCATTAATCTTCCATTTTGTTATCCATTCAGTTATTCCCCGCTTTACATATTTAGAGTCTGTGTAAATTTGAATTTTGTCTTTCGTACTAATATATTCTAATGCTTTTATAGTAGCTGTGAGTTCCATTTGATTGTTTGTTGTTATCTCTTTTGAACCTTTTAAAATTTTTTTTTCATTATTCTTAAAAATTATTGCAGCCCAGCCACCCTTCCCAGGATTTCCAATACATGAACCGTCTGTATAAATTTTAATCATTATTTAATATAAGATCTAAAAGATTTCATTTTTTTATGAAAAGCTAATTTTTGAATATACTCTCTTGGATCCTTTTTTTTTATAATTGCTGATTTTGGAGTATTTATATAGTCATACGATCTAGTGGCAAGATATCTGAGTGCAGATCCTTTACAAAGTATATTTAAACAATCCTTCTCTTTTTTTTGTAATTTTCTTATCGTTTCGTAACCCTTAATCAATTGTAAAGTTTTATCTTTGTCATAGGAAAAAGTTTTTTTTCTTTTATTGAAACATAAGGCATTTATACATGTAGCTAATTCATATGCTTCAAAATCATTTGACGAAAAATAAAAATCAATAAATCCTAAAAATTTTCCTTTATGAAAAAATATATTATCTATAAATAGATCACCATGTATTATGTTTTTGGGCAATGTTTTTGGCCACCCTTGCTTAATTTCCATAAATGTATTTTGCATTTCCGAAACTAAATTTTTTGAAAGTTTATTAATTTTATTTTTATTTATACTGTTTAATAAATTTTTTATTTTAAGGGGGGAAAAAGAATTTTTCCTATATAATCTAATTTTTCTTGAAGCTTTGTGCATTTTACCGATATTTTTACCTATAATGTATAAATCCTTTTTTTTTAATTTTTTCTTATCTTTACCTTTTAAAAAACTGACTAGGCAGGCTTTTTTAGACTTTAAGTTAAATAAATATTTTCCTTCTTTACTTTTAAGTGGACTAGGACATTTAATTTTTAAATTTGATAATTTATCCATTAGTTTCATAAAAAATGGGATATCTTTTTTTTTAACTCTTTTTTCAAATATCGTTAAAATATACTTTTGTCTTTTAGTGGAAATAAGATAATTCGTATTTTCTATTCCTTCTTTTATTCCATGGTAACTAATAATTTTTCCGATGTTAAAAAAATTTTGAATGTTAAATATATCTCTTTTGTTTATTTTGGTAAAAACAGCCATTAATTTAGCATACCGGGGATCTTAAAAAATACATTTTCCTTTACAATCTCAACCTCTTCGATCTGAACCTCGTATTTTTCCTTTATTTTACTTATAAAATCTTGCACAATTATTTCAGGTGCTGATGCTCCTGAGGAAATACCGATAGTTTTACATTTACCGATTTTATCTAATGGTATTTCACTTTCTGAATGAATTAATTCAGACTCATTGCATCCCGCTTTACTGGCAACCTCAACTAACCTTTTTGAGTTAGATGAATTTCTACTACCAATTACAAAAAACATGTCACAAAGTTTGGCAATTTTTTTTACTGCAGTCTGTCTGTTTGTGGTAGCATAACAAATATCTTCTTTTTTTGGTTCACCAATTTTTGGGAACCTTTTCTTTAAACATTCTATTATTTCTTTTGTGTCATCCACAGATAAGGTAGTTTGCGTTATAAATGCTAGCTTCTGATCTTTTTTAAAAATGATTTTTTTTACGTCTTCTATTGTTTCAACAAGCGTAATACCATTTTCTGGAATTTGACCCATCGTTCCAATTACCTCTGGGTGTCCCTTGTGGCCAATTAATATTATATGATATCCACTTTTATGCATATTTTCTGCTTCTCTATGAACCTTTGACACCAATGGACAAGTTGCATCAACATATTTCATGTTTAATTCCTCTGCTTCTTTTGGAACTTTCTTAGGGACGCCGTGCGCAGAAAATATCACAGGTCTTGATTTATCTTTAATTTCACTAATCTCCTCAACAAAAATTGCACCAATTTTTTTTAAACTCTCAACAACATGTTTATTATGAACAATTTCATGCCTTACGTATACAGGAGAACCAAATTTATCAATACTTTTTTTTACTATTTCAATTGCTCTATCTACTCCTGCACAGAAGCCTCTTGGAGATGCTAAATATATTTTTAATTCATTTTTTTTCATTTTTTTCTAAAAGATACTCAAGTAATATATGCGGAAAGGTTAAAGACGCCAAACCAATAAATATAATTTTCGATATAGCATTATCCAGTGCATAATAATTTTTTATAATAATTAAAGATATTATAAATAAAAAAGCAGTTAAAATTGTTAAAGGTATTGCTTTTAAAGCGAATTTCTTTAAACCCTCTATTAGTGATATTTTATTTAATTCGTTAGACATTTTAAATGAATGTCTAGCTGAATGTAAAAAACAAAAATAAATTGTAAAAGCTAACAAAGGATTTAAAAAGTAATTTAAAATTAAAATAGAGGTATAGTCCATAAGTAATAGAGACTTTATCTCAAAATTTTTATTCAATGAGATTAAAATATTTGCCATAAAGCTTAATATTAAAATTGACCAAAGAAAGGCATCAGTTACCAAAAAGCTGTCAAAAATTTCAAAATTTAAATATTCAAAAATAGCTAGTGTCTCGGATTTATGGAAAATTAATGGAGCTACAATAATCACGCACCCCTTTAAGAAATAAATCAATTCAAAATTAGACGAACTGTTAATGAATTCTGAATCCTCTTTACCAAAATGATAGCTTGCAACTATCAAAAATATCATCAATATTAATTTTGGGAATATAAGCCAAAATATAATTACAGATAATCCTACAAAAATGTATGAAACGTAAAATAATGACATTGACCTATATTTATAAATTTTTAAAAGTTTTGTACCTTTAAGATGATCAAGCGCACCATGTGATATACCCAAACTTAATATTAAAAATAAGCAAAAAATTAAAGGGTCATTATTTCTTAAGAATTCAAATGCTGATAAAAAAATACATAAATTGAAGAAAATTAAAGAATGATAATAATTAATCTTGTTCATTATATTAAAAAATATTTTTTATAAATAGCCACTTTGGCATTTTAAGAATTACCGTTAAGTCATCTAAAATATTACTTTTATTTGACAAAAATTTAATTACTGATTTTGAAGGCGCTTGAAACATATTAAAGAATATATTTGGCATTTTTTCTGGGTATCTATTTAAAACTTTTAAAAAAATGTTATCTAAAAATTGGTATTTCCTCCCAATATCATAAATTTTTGCATTTTTAATATTTTCTATCTGATTAACAATATATCTAGAATGATCTTGAATATTTAAAAAGGTATATCCTGTGCTTAACCTTGTCATACCACCAGCAGATCCTATATTAATTGTATTATTTTTTTTTACGGATTTTGGAAAAAACAACGGTATTGCTCCTTGCTCTTTGTATCTAATTTCATAATTTTTAATCTTTAAAATATTTTTAATATAATTTTTAAGCTGAGTATCGTAATCACTTAAAGTATTGTTGTTTAGTTTAGACAACCAAGTTGTTTCAACTAAAGCCTTATTTTTTGCAAAAGGAAGAGTGTAAAAAAAATGAACACTTTTTCTTTGATCACAATTAAAATCCATTAAATTAAAAATTTTATCATCAAAAATATTTTTTTCTGTTTTTATTTCCACACCTTTAAAATGTTGCCAGAGGCTCAACTCACTATTACTTTTAGGTGGGATGCTGTTGAATATTATAGAGTTTTTAAGATTAAGATTCTCAGTATTTTTGTAAAATTTAATATTTTTATTTAACCTTATTCGCTTAAGAATTTTTTCATAAAAAAGACTGCTATCAATAGTTTGATAAGGGTAGTCTTTATTTTTAATTTCGTGATGGCCTGTTTCTGTATTTACTGAAAAATTTTCCCAACTTTTGATAACACAATCTTCAAAATTGTGATCTATAACCTTCCAAAATGACCAAGTCTTATCCCTTTTATAGCCACTCCTTGTTTCTATTATAGCAAGAGTTTTATCTTTTAACTTGTTTTTAGAATCTAATTCATACGCCAGAGACAACCCAGCGCATCCGCCTCCAATAATAATGTAATCAAAATCTTTCATTTAAATTAATTTCCTTACTAATTTCCATATGTTCTTCATTAGTTAAATGAATATCTGATTTAGAGAATATTAATAAAAATAGATCAAATATACTAAATATTGTCTGTTTTATTTTGCCAATTTTATTAACAAAAATTTTTCCAGATTTATTATAATTTTCTAAATTTTTTTTTCTTAATATATTGTTTCCAATTTCTCTATAAACTCTACGTGCTACCAAAATTGCAAATCTATTTACTAGAGGAATTTCTTTTATCGGTTTAAAAGAGCTTTTATAGAATAGTTCAGCAACACCTAATGTCTCTTTAATTTTTATAAAATCATGATCTATATATTTTCTATTTCTACTACTATCCTCTACAACATCTCTTGCTATATTGGTTAACTGCATTGCTATACCAAGATCTACCGCCGATCTAAGAGCAATTTTTGAGTCTACTTTTAATATTTTTGCCATCATTAGTCCTACTGTGCCAGCAACTCTGTAAGAATACACAAGTAACTCCCGCTTTGTTTTAAATTCAATACTTTCTTTAATATCAGACTCAATACCATCAAAAAGATCCAGAACTATTTTTTCTGAAATATTAAATTTCTTAATAATATTATCAATGTTTTTAATCAAAATATTTTCAAAGTTTCTTTCAATGAAATCTTTTTTTAATTTATTAAATTTTTGTTTTTTTGAATCCAAAGGAATATTTTCATCTGCTATGTCATCTAAGGTTCTACAAAAATCATAAAGATTCGACCCGTTTTCGAACGTCTTTTTAGCTAAAAAAAAACCTGCCCAACTAAATGATTTCGCGTGGGTTGAGATTAGGTTGTTTGACATTACAATATTTTATCTAATACTTTGGCAGAAGATAGTACACCAGGCACTCCCGCACCAGGATGAGTACCTGCACCAACGAAATATAATCCTTTGTAAATTTCTGACTTGTTATGAAAACGAAAGTATGCAGATTGAGTAAATTTTGGCTGGATTGAAAAACCTGACCCAAACTTTGTATTTAAATCATTTTCAAAATAATCAGGAGATAAATAAAAATCCTCAACTATGTTTCTTTCAAGATCAGGCAATAAATCATTCTGCATTTTTCTTATTACAAGTTTTTTAATTTTTTCTCCTTCTATAGACCAATCAATATTTGATTGATTATTTGGAACAGGCACTAAAACATAAAAACAATCATTTCCCTCAGGGGCCATTGATTTATCTGTGGCAGTTGGTCTATGTAAATAATAACTTATATCATCGTTTAGTTTTTTCTTATTAAATATATCATCAAGATGTTCTTTGTACTTATTTCCAAATTTAATAGTATGATGCTCTACATCGTTATAAACTTTTTTTGTTCCAAAATAATAAACAAACAAACCCATTGAATAATCCATTCTATTTCTTTTCCAATTGAAAAATAAATTTCCTTTTTTTTTATTTAATAATTTTTCATACACTCCTGGTGGATCAGCGTTACAAATAACATTATCTGCTAATAATTTTTCACCGTTATTTAGTTCAACACCCTTTATATTTTTGTTCTCCTCAATAATTCTTTTGACCTCCACTCCTTTAATTACTTTTATATTCTCTTCTATCATTAAAGTTTCTAACCCTTTTACAATATTACCTGTGCCACCCATGGAATAGTGTATCCCCCATTTTTTTTCTAAATACAATATTAACCCGTATATTGACGTAGTTGTAAAAGGGTTTCCTCCCACTAAGAGTGGATGCATGCTAAATATTCTCCTCAGCTTTTCATTTTTGACGTATGAAGAGACAAGTGAGTAAACAGATTTATAACTCTTAAGCTTTAGCAAAGACGGAATTTGCTTAAGCATAAAAAAAGGTTTATTGAAAGGGACGTCAGAAAGTTCCATATAACCCTTATCAAAAATTTTTTTCGTAAAGTATACTAAATTGAAATAACCTTTTACATCCTCTTTAGAAACTTCGGAAATTTGTTTCTTCATATCTTCATCATTTCCAGAGTAATTAAATTTATAACCATCCTCAAAAACAAATTGATACCAAGTTTGTAATGGCTTTATATTTAAGTAATCTTCAGCTTTTTTTCCAAATAGTTGAAATAATTCATCAATCAAATAAGGTGCTGTAATTACAGTGGGTCCAGCATCAAATTTAAAACCATTTTTTTCAAAAACTCTTGCTCTACCACCTAAATCTTTGTGTTTTTCAACTAAAGTAACATCATGCCCTTTAGCTCTAAGTCTTAAAGCGGCCGATAGTCCACCAAATCCTGATCCAACAATTACAGATTTCATATTTACAATTTATATTTTTTTGAATTCGAAAGTAAGAAAATATTTAGTTTGACTTTAATTTTTTTAAAGCTTCTTTACTTTCTTCAATATTTTTCTGGAAAATGTTGTCTAATTTTGACTTATCTATTGTATTTTTTATAATTTTTTCAACAGTGGTGACCGCAATATCTATAGAAGTTATTTTTATCTGTTTTAGTGCCTGCTCTTTCATTTGAGTAATTTTTTCCTCGGTCAACCTTTTTTTAATTTCAGCAGATTTATTAAATTTATCTTTAAATTGTTGAACCATAATATCTGCATCCTTCTTTGCGTTTTCCATAATAACATTAGTTTCATCTGAGGCAGTGTTAAGTTTTGCTTGGGATTGATCCAAAAATAATTTTGTCTCTTTTCTTAATTTCTCACTTTCTTGCAGCTCATTTTTTATATCAACTATTAATTTATTTAGACTTTCATTAATTTTTATAGGAACTTTTAAATAAATTAAAACTGCAAAAAAAATTATAAAAGATATAGCTACCCAAAAAGTTGCATCAAAAACCATTATTTATCTCTTGTAGTTTTAATTTGTTCATTAACAATTGCTGAGACATTACTTTTATTTACCTCTACTCCAATCAGTTTTTGTATAATTTCACCAGCTGTATCAACCGCGATTAAATTTATCTTTTCTGGAGCTGATTTTATTAAATCATCTATCTCATTTTCAGCATCTTTAATTTTAGAATTAAGTTCGTTTTCTATTTTTTCTCTTTCTTTACTCAACTCTAGTTGAATTTTCTCTTTTGCTAAATTAAAAGTTTTTTTGGCACTATCTTTAGCATCAAATATTATTTTATCGTATTCTTTGAGATTTTTTTCACCTTTTATCTTTTGATCATCTGCAATTTCAATATTATCCATTATTTGTGATTTTCTTGACTCTAAATTATTTCTTATCTTTGGTAATATAAATTTTGATAAAACAATAAATAAAATTCCAAAGCTAATGGTTAACCAAAATATTTGAGAAAACCAAAACTCCGGATTTAATTGGGGCATACCCCCAGTTTCTGCACTTATAGCGATTTGATTAAAGCTAAAAAGTGCATACAAGTGAATTATTATTTTTTTCACAAATTTTTTAAAATGCGAATAAAATAATTAATGCAACAACAAGTCCAAAAAGTCCTGTAGCTTCAGCTAAAGCAAAACCTAATAATAAATTAGGAAACTGCTTTTGTGCTGCAGACGGATTTCTCATTGCACCAGATAAATAGTTACCAAAAATAATTCCGATACCTACTCCTGCACCAGCCAATGCAATTGCTGCTAGACCTGCTCCTATCATTTTTGCTGCTTCTAGTTCCATACTATCCTCCTTTTTAATGGTGTAAATTTAATGCATCATTTAAATAAATGCATGTTAATATCGCAAAAACATAAGCTTGAAGAAAAGCAACTAATATTTCCAAACCTGTTAATGCAACTGAAAAGCCTAATGGGAGCCAACCTCCCACCAAACCAAGACTTACTACGAAACCTCCAAATACCTTCATCATTGTGTGACCAGCCATCATATTAGCAAATAATCTTACTGATAAACTGATTGGTCTGCTTAAATAAGATATGATTTCTATAATAACTATTAATGGCAATAGTATTATTGGAACACCACTGGGTACAAAAAGTTTTAAATATCCTAATCCATGTTTTATAAAACCAATAATAGTTACGCCTATAAAAATAAATGCTGCTAAAACAAAAGTAACTATAATATGGCTGGTTACTGTAAATGAATAAGGTATCATTCCGAACATATTGCAAAACAATACAAACATAAATAAAGAAAATATAAATGAAAAATAAGGTTTTGCTTTAGCGCCAGCTGTATCATTTATCATTTTTGAAACAAAAGAATAGCTGAGTTCAGACAGTAATTGAATTTTGTCAGGGATAAGAGATTTTTTTTTTGATCCAAAATTGAAAATTATAAGAATTGCTAATGTGCTGATTACCATAAATAAACTTGCATTGGTAAATGATATATCAATTTCACCTATTTTAATTTCTGGTCCAATTCTATAGACATTGAATTGGTACATCGGATTTGCGGCCATAAAATCTACTTCTGTATTTTTTTTGCAGATCTAACAACATTTGTGATACCTGCTACAACACCTACAAAAAAAAATATTATAATTAACCAAGGTTTAGTATCAAACCAGGTGTCTAAAATAAACCCAATAATTGTCCCAACTAAGACTGCAGAAACCAGCTCAGTGCTCATTTTAAAAGCTTGGCCTAGATTTGACCGTGATGTTGGGTCCTTTTCAGGATTAATTTTCTTTTTTGCAATCTTTAGGCGAACTTTAAGGTCGTCATCTTTAACCATTTATGCAACCATGCTCTCTGCTTTCTCTAGGTCAACAGCAACAAGTTGGCTTATACCTTTCTCTGGCATTGTAACCCCATAAAGTCTGTTCATTTTTGACATAGTAAGAGCGTGATGAGTTACAATAATAAATTTTGTCTTTGTTATTCTTACAAGTTCATCTAATAAACTACAAAATCTTGTTACATTTGCATCATCTAATGGCGCGTCTACTTCATCTAAAACACAAATAGGTGCAGGATTTGTTAAAAAAACTGCAAAGATTAAGGACAAGGCAGTTAGTGCCTGTTCACCTCCAGATAACAAAGTAATTGATTGCAACCTTTTTCCTGGTGGGCTTACTAGCATTTCTAAACCAGCGTTTAAAGGATCATCAGAGTCCACTAATTCTAACTTTGCACTTCCACCGTTAAAAAGTTTAGTGTAAACCTCATTAAATTTTCTATTTACTTTCTCAAAAGCATCCAAAAGCCTTTCCCTACCTTTCTGATTAAGTTCATTAATACTTTCTTTAAGTTTTGAAATTGCAGAAACTAAATCAGATCTATCCTTTTCCATTTTTTTTATTTCAATCTCATACTTACTTGTCTCTTCATCAGCTTTTAAATTAACAGAACCTAACTTTTCTCTTTCCCTTTTCTTTTTATCAAGTAACTCCTCCTGTTCTAAAGAATCTGGCAATTCTTGATCTAACTGTAGATTAGAAAATTCAAACAGATTATTTTCATTTAAGTTAAGCTCATCATCAATTCTTTCAAGTAAATCTGATTTTCTCTTGTTTAAACCCTCAATTGTAGCTGCAGAGCTTGCCTTCCTTTCTCTTATACCAATCGAATTTTCTTTTATATCATTTAGTTTATTTCTTTTAACTGAAATATTATGTTCACCTTCCTCAATAATTTTATAGTATTTATCTCTATCTACTTCAGAAATTCTTAAACTTTCCGTTAGCTGCCCCTTTTTTTCGGCTTGGCTTTTAGGCTTGTTTTCTAAAATTTCGAGCTGCTTTAAATTTTTATTTTTTCTTGCGAGTAACTGCTTAATCGTATCTTGTGATTTGAATAACAATTTTTTCCAGCTGTCAATCTCTTTATCAATATTTACAATTCTTTCAGATCTTTTAATTGACTCATTTTTTATATTTTGATTTTTGCTGTAGTCCTCGGCATATGATTGAACAACGACTTCTAATTTTTCTATCTCTTTTAACGCATCTTGTCTTTTGTTTAAATTAATTAACTCTTTAATTTTATTAATGCAAAACTTTAGTTTGTTATCTGTATCCTTTAAATCATGATTAGATTGTTTTTCAGTTTCATAATATTTAGAATCAATTTCTACTAATTCTCTTTTTTCCTCTCGAAGTCTTTTTTCGTTTGAGTTTGCATCTATTACTATGCTTTTTTCTCTATCCTCATCCTCATCTATAATCTTTAAATTATCTTTTAAACCCTCAATTTCATTTTGAATTCTATTATTTTCTTCGTCCAAATTTTGTATTTCTATATTTAGTCTCTGAATTTTTGATAAGTTTTCAAAATTCATTTCTTTAATTGGATTAATTTTCTTTAACTCTATATCTATTTCCGATTCTAATAAGGACATCTGGTTATTAATTTTTTCGAACTCATCATCAGAGTCTGTATTTATTTCCTCTTCTAATTTGATTTCTTTTTCTAATTCTTGTAATTTTAGATAATATAATCCAGCTTCAATTTTTTTAATCTCATTGGATATTAATTTGTATTTATTTGCTTCTTCAGCCTGTTTTTTTAAATTTGCGAGCTGTTTTTCTTGTTGTCTTCTTAATTCATCTGCTCTTTTTAAATTATTTTCTGCTGCGTTTAGTCTTATTTCTGCTTCATGTCTTCTAGCATGTAGTCCTGATATACCAGCTGCTTCTTCTAATATGGCTCTCCTATCATTTGGTTTTGCTGTCACAAGAGAACCAATTCTACCTTGGCTTATTAAAGAGGGAGAGTGAGCTCCTGTAGACAAATCAGCAAAAAACATTTGTGCATCTTTAGCTCTCACTTCTTTTCCGTTAATTGAAAATTTAGAACCTTTATCTTTTTCAATTTTTCTTTTTATCTCAATGTTTTTTATGCCGCTATACTGACCAACATTCTCTAAACTATCATTGATTAGGTTTAGTGTAACTTCAGCAACATTTTTTGATGGTTTATTCGAAGTTCCAGAAAAAATTACGTCTTCCATGCCAGATCCCCTCATACTCTTTGCCGATGTCTCTCCCATACACCATCTTAAAGACTCAACTATATTTGATTTTCCACAGCCATTTGGACCAACTATACCTGTTAGTCCATTTTCTATTGATAGATCTGTTTTTTCAGCAAATGATTTAAAACCATTTAATTGGATTTTTTTAAATTCCATTTTCACTATTATAACAGTTTTTCAATAGCTTTTTGTAAATTTTTGAAAGTTAAAGGTTTTTCAAACTTTTTCTCATTTATAATTATAGTTGGAGTTGAGTTCACATCATATTTTTTAACTGCTTCGACTCGATCATTCAATATATGATCTTCCAAAACTTCATTTGCAAAACATTTTTTTGTATCAATTTTATAATTGCCCTCTTTAATGGTTGTATTTAAGTTTGAATTTATCTCATTTATTGTTGAGCCTTTCGCCCATTTTTTTTGGTTTAAATAAAGGTGATGTAGTAATTCAGAATTTCCATCATTTTTACAATGCGAAAGCTTGGAAGCATTCAAAGCAGCCATATCTAAAGGGAAATTTTTGTATTCTATAGAAATTAATCCAGTGTCTATAAATTCTTTTTTTAACTCAGGAAAAATATCATTATGAAAATCTGCGCAATACGAACAAGTTAAAGACTCATATACCAAAATTTTTATTTTTGAGTTTGAATTTCCGTCTATTATTGGCTTGATATTTTCAGCTCTAAGCTCACCAATGTTGAGTGTAAGAAGAATTAAAAAGATGTATCTTAGTTTGTTCATTTTGATTTAAAAACTTTAATTAGATTTGATAAAGATCTCTTTAGACTTTCATCTTTAACATTTTTAATGTTTGAATGAAACTTTTTTTTTGACTCATTAGATATTACTTCTTCATTGTATGTTTCATCTCTATCAAAAGTAACAATTTTAATTTTTTCTAATACTTTATAACCAAAGTAAGCGTTAATTTTATCTATTATTTTATTTTTTGAATATTCTATATCGATTTCTTTACCTCTTTTTATCATTATTTCGAGTGTTGAATTATTAATTTTATTTGAATTTTTATATTTGATCGGAAAACTAAATTTAAATAAATCATTACCAACAAAATGTTTCCAATTATCCAAAATTTCAGGATATATAGTTCCTTTTTTATTAATAATTTTTTTTATTTTTGTGGGTAAAGTGTCTTTAAAAGATCTTAATCCTTGAATGACTTTAGATCTCTGATTAGAATTAAAATTCATGAGTAAATCAACTATATCAAAAAAAATTTTATTTTGGTACGATAATAATAAGAGAATTCTTCCATGGAGAAAAAGTACTTCTAGGGAACAAAAACTTTATTTCACGTTGGTTAGTGAGTTTATGTTGCAACAAACTCAAGTTTCTACTGTAATTCCTTACTTTAAAAGATTTGTACAAAAAATTCCAAATTTTAAAAAGTTGTCTAAAACAAATGACCAAACACTAATGAAGTTGTGGGAAGGATTGGGTTACTATTCTAGAGCTAGAAATTTAAAAAAATCTGCAATCATGATTATAAATAAATTTGGTGGAATTTTACCATCTAATTTTGAGGATTTAAAATCTTTGCCTGGAGTTGGTGACTATACGTCTACTGCAGTAATGGCTATTGCTTTCAATGAAAAATTTATTCCTTTAGATGGAAATATTGAAAGAATTCTTAAAAGAGTTTTATTTCTAAGAAGCGATAAAGATATATCAAAAGAAAATATGAAAATTTCAAAAAATTTTTTTGGTTCATCAGAAAGAGCAAGTGATTACGCTCAAGCTATTATGGAATTAGGTGCTTTAGTATGTAGGCCTGTTTCTCCATTATGTGGTAAGTGTCCTATAAGTATAAATTGTATTTCATATAAGCGAAAAGATTTTTCTTTAATAAAAAAAACAAAAAAAAACAAGATAAAATATTTTGAGGTAAATATTTATATGAATGAAAATAAATTATTATTAGTCAGAAATAATAAATTTAACTTTCTTAAAAATTTATTAATTTTTCCGATGAACGAAATAGATAAGTCAAAATTTAACTCTTCGCCAAAAGTAAAAACAAAAATTAAGATATCTAATATAGATATGAATATTGTGATTAATAAAAATAAAATTAAATCAACAAATAAAGGCATAATTTTAAACCGAAATAATATAGCTAGTGAAGTAATACCATCTTTTACAAAAAAATTACTTAGAGTAGCTTCAAGCAATGTATGAAAAAAATTGGAATTATCGGAGCAGGAATTTCAGGATTATTCATCGCCAATCTTTTTAAAAAAAATCCAAAATATCAAGTATCGATTTTTGATAAAAAAAACTCTCTCGATCTAAATAGAGGGTATGGTGTACAATTATCTGTAAATAGTGTTAAACTTCTAAATGAAATTGGATTTAACAAATTAAAAAAAGATGAAAAATTTTATCCAGAAAAAATAAATTTTTACTCAAAAAAAGTTCAAGATAAAATATGCGAATTAGATATAACTGAATTTAATTCAAATGATTGTAAGTATACTACTTTGAAAAGATCTACCTTGATCAATTTTCTAAAAAAAGATTTAGAGGATTTGATCAAAACAAATTACAATGTTTCGAAAATTGATCAAGAGCAAGAAAAAATAAAACTTACCTTTGAAAATGAAGAAACTCACGAATGTGATTTTTTAATTATTTCAGACGGGGTCTTTTCAAAAAGTAGAAATCTTGTTTCAAATAACCAAATTCAACCAAAATATAACGATACTTTAGCTATAAGGGGAATGATACCTGCAAAAAACATAATTGATAAAAAGAATATTTTATTATTTTTGGGCTCTAATTTTCATCATGTAATTTATCCTGTTTCTTCGAGTGAAGATTTGAATTTAATAGCTATAATGAAGTATAAACTTTCAGCAGACGAACAGAAAAATTACTCATTGTTTGACGATAAATCATTTATACAAAAAATCTTGAATAATATTCCATTGGAAAATAAAGAATTTTTTAGTAATCTTAAAGAATTAAAAATATTCCCTGTCTTTGTGAGTGATAATTTTTTTGAAGTAAAAAATAAGAACATTTTTTTTATAGGAGATGCTTTTTTTGCTTTTCCACCATCATTTGCCCAAGGTGCATCTCAGTCTATAGAAGGTGCATATGAATTATTTGTTTGTATAGAAAATAATTCCAATACTAACTTTTTTAAAAATAGAGTTAATAAAACAAAAATGGTCAACAATAGATCAAAATTAAATCAGTTAGCCTTTCATTTATCAAATCCTTTAACCGTATATCTTAGAAATATTTTTTTAAAAAAATTAGTAAAAAATAAAAGTTTTTTAGAAAGTTATTTAGGAAAAATTTATAGATAATTTTTTGATAAGAATTTTTGTCTTAAATTATCTATTGGCACGAAAGTGTTTCCTAATTCACAATGCCAATAAGTCCATCCATTACAGCTTTCAGCTCCTAAAATTGTAGCTGCAACCTTATGTATTGAACCTTCAGTTTGAGCATGTTTGATACTCCCATCAACCATAATTTTCGCACTATTTTTCTTTTTATTATCGAAAATAATGGTGCCAGGCTTTATTATTCCCAATTCAACCAATGAACCAAAAGGTATTCTTGGTTTGGATTTATTGTTTTTGAGCGTATCTAAATAATGATCCTCTATTGGTTTTGTATTTCTCAATCTTTGTTCAGCAGCTTTGAAATAGGTTTTTTCTTTTTCTATACCATAATAATTTCTACTCAATTTTTTTGCAACTGTTGCAGTCGTGCCTGATCCCAAAAATGGATCAAGAATTAAATCATTTTTATTTGAAGTTGCTAATAAAATTCTATGAAGTAAAGCTTCTGGTTTTTGTGTAGAATGCACTTTCTTTCCATTTTTTTTTAAACGCTCTGTTCCGTTACAAATAGGCAAATCCCAATTAGATCTCATTTGTAAATCATCATTTAAACATTTTAATGATTGGTAATTAAAAGTATATTTTGAATTTTCTGATTTTGAGGCCCAGATTAATGTTTCGTGAGCATTAGTAAATCTTGTTCCTCTAAAATTAGGCATTGGATTTTTTTTGTTCCAAATTACATCGTTTAAAATCCAAAAACCTAAATTTTGAATAGCTGCACCAACTCTAAATATATTATGATAACTTCCTATAACCCATATGGCTCCATTCTTTTTTAAAATTCTCTTGCACTCACTTAACCACTTATATGTGAAATCATCGTATTTCTTGAAGCTTCCAAATTGATCCCATTTATCATTTACTGCGTTAACTTCTGATCTATCTGGTCTAGTTAGCTTATTTTTTAGTTGAAGGTTATAAGGTGGGTCTGCAAAAACTAAATCGAAAGTTTCATCTGGAATTTTTTTTAATTCTTTAAGACTATCTCCGTTAATAATTTTGTTTTTTAAGTCTAACTCTATCATTTTTAAAGAAACAATTAGACTCCAGGTAGAAGTCCAGGTCAACTTATGATTGAATTATTTTTGATTAATTGTGCCTATAATTATTTAGGACTCAATATATTGTGTATAGGCTTGAAAGTTTTTCTATGATGTTTTGTAATTCCAAATTTTTTAATTGCTGAGAGATGATCTCTGGTTCCATAGCCACAATTTCTAATCCACTTATATTTCATAAAGTTCTTTGAAATTTTTTTCATCAGATTGTCCCTAGATACTTTTGCAATTATTGAAGCAGCAGAAATTTGAGGTACTTTTTGATCACCTTTGATGACATATTTTAAATTATAATTTTTCATTTTTGGAATTCTATTCCCGTCAATTAAAACTATTTTAGGTTTTTTCTTTAATTTTTTAATAGCTCTTTGCATTGCTAGCAATGTAGCATTAAGAATATTTAGTTTTTCAATCTCTTTTTTTGATGCAGACGCTATAGACCAATAAGAGTTTTTTTTTATATACTTATTTAAAATTTCACGTTTTTTTTTGGTTAATTGTTTTGAATCTTTTAATTTTTTTATATCACATTCTTTTTTCAAAATTACTGCAGAAGCATAAACAGGTCCAATTAGGCTACCTCTACCAACCTCATCAACCCCTGCGATATTTAAGTTAATTTTAAATATCGATTTTAAGTTCATCTATTTTATTTCTTATATTCTTTAAATCTATCCAGGAATATTTTTTTTGATCATTTTGTCTTAATAAATATGCAGGATGAAAGGTTACCATGGTTAAAAAAGTTTTATCTTTAATCAACATTTCTTTCCATATTCCTCGCTCTTTCGATATTTTTAAATTTGATCCAAAAAATGCCTCCATTGCTGTGCTACCTAATAAAATAATTATTTTTGGCTTAATAATATCAACATGTTCCAATAAAAATTCAGAATATTTTCTAATCTCATTTGAATCTGGTTTTCTGTTTAAAGGAGGTCTATAATTTACAACGTTAGTAATGTATAAATCTTTTCTATTTAAATTTATAGCTGACAACATTTTGTTCAATAAAGAACCTGCCTCACCTACAAAGGGTTTACTTAATTCATCTTCTTTCTGCCCAGGCGCTTCTCCTATTAACATAATTGGACTATTAATATTACCGTCATTAAAAACCATATTATTTGAATTATTTTTTAGTTTACACTCATTAATTGTTGAGATTTTATCTTTTAATTTTTTTAATAAAATTTTCTTATCATTTTCAGGTTGTACCCCAATTAATCTATTAATAGGATTATTAGAGAAAGTAATATTTGATTTTAAGAAAAGTTTTTTTAAACTTTTATTTCTTTGACTGAAATTTTGATTCGTCATATTATTATAGCTTAATGATAAAATTTTTTATATTTTTGTTATTCTTTTTATTATACCAAAGTGTTTCAATTTCAAAAATAAATGAAATAGAAAATTTCAACCAGAAGTATCTATCTAATTATTTTTCTGGAATAGTATCTCTTAAAAATGAGGAGACAGAGGCATCTTTTAAATTTTTGGAAAACTCTTATCCAATAAGTGAAACTCATAAAAACTATCTAAAGAATTACTTAGTTTCTCTAGTTATGAATAGACAGGTTGATAAGGCAATCAAAAAAATTAAGGATAATGAGGTAAACTCTGAAATTTTTTTAGAAAAAGAAGTACTCTTATTTGTTGACAGCATAAAAAAAAAAAATTTTATTAAAAGTCAATCTCATATGACTAATCTAGAAAACTCTCCAGAAATTAATGACACAATAAGTGTAATTTTATATGAAACACTAAAAAATTATATTAGGGTTTTTAAAACTAGGGATAGCTCCTCTTATCTGCAAAAAAATTTTGGAGAACTTGATGAAATAAATCTTATTTTTCTAAATTGTTATTTAGATAAAAATCAAACTATTCAATTGTTTGATAAATTTATTGCTTCAGATGGCACAAACTCAAGATATATTTATTTTTATATAGATCATCTTTTAGAAAAAAAAAAACTAAAAGAGGCGTCAATTATTGCAAACAAAATAAGCGATTTAGATAGTTCCTTATTATTATCCCAGATTAAGTATTGGTCAAAAAATTCCGAATATGAAGAAATTAATAATTTATTTTCTTGTAATAGCGAAAAAGATTTAATTGCCGAATTTTTTTACTTAATTGCAAGTTTGTATTCATCTCAAGGACAATATTTCGAATCCAATTTTTACTTAATTTTATCTGACTACTTGAATCCTAAATTTTATCCAAATTCAGCACTTTTAATTGAAAATTATGTAGATAATAAAAGATATAACTTAGCAAAAAAGGAGTTAGGTAAAATAACAAAAAAAAATTTGTTATTTGATTGGTTCAAAATTAAAAAAAAAGCATCAATAATTGAAGCAGAAGAAGAAGAGCAAAATGCTTTAAAATTTGTTAAAAAAAATTATGAACTTTTAAAGAGTGCAAATGCTAAAATAAAATTTGATATGGCAAACATTTTAAGAAATTTTAAAGATTATAATTACTCTATAAAAATTTACTCAGATTTAATAGAAAAAAATAATTTCAACAACGAGGAATTTGCAGATCTATATTACAAAAGAGGAACATGTTTTGAGAGAATGAAAAATTACAAGAAAGCAGATGAGGATTTTTTAAATTCTTTAAAATTAGATCCTAATGATGCTTATGTTTTGAATTATCTTGGATACAGTTGGCTAGAAAGATCTTACAAAATCAATGAAGCAATGAAAATGTTGCAGAAGGCTTATGATTTAATGTCTAACGATCCCTACATTACAGACTCAATTGGATGGGCATATTTTCTATTGAAAGATTTTAAAAATGCAAAAAAATATCTTCAACAAGCTGTAAAATTAATGCCATATGATCCTATAGTTAATGACCATTATGGAGATGTCTTATGGAGGTTAGAAAAAAAAATACAAGCAAGATATTTTTGGAACGGAGCTTTAAAACTCGATGGTGTAGATGAGGAAATGAGAAAAAAAATAAAAAATAAATTAGTTTATGGATTATAAATATTTTGAATAAGATACAATTTATAAAATCTTATGCTAAAATTAATCTATGCCTAAATATTATTAATAAAAAAAAAAAATTACATAAAATACAAAGCCTTTTTTCACTTGTCTCATTGCATGACAAAATATGTGCATTTCCTATAAAAAAAAAAAACCATAAGATATTTTTTAAAGGTAAATTTTCAAAGAATATACCTAGAATAAATACAATACAAAAAACACTAAAGCTGTTAGAAAAAGAGGGCTTACTTAAAAAAAAACTTTACGTAATAGTTTACAAAAATATTCCTCAAAAATCAGGACTTGGAGGAGGGTCAATGAATTCAGCATCTTTAATCAAATTATTAATCAAAAAAAAAATTGTTAAAATTAATAATAATAAATTAACAAATATATCAGATAAAATTGGAGATGATGTAAAAATAGGTTTTAAAAGAAATCTGATATATTTGGACAATAACAAAATTTTTACAAATTTCAAAAAAAGGCTTAAATATTATCTATTGTTATTCATGCCAAAAAAAGGTTGCTCGACACGTCACGTTTATTCTAAAGTTCGTAGCTTTTCTAGACCGTATGACAATAAAAAATTTATCATAAAAAATTTAAGTAAATTAAAAAATGACCTTGAAAAGATTGTGATCAATAAATACCCTGAGTTAAAAAGTCCTATAAATTTTATTAAAAAAGCTCATGGTTTAGAATTTTTAAGAATGACAGGCTCAGGTTCATGTTTTGTAGCATATTTTAAATATAATAAAGATAGTATATCTACGTTGAAAAAATTTAAAAAAAAATACCCAAATTATTGGTCTGTTTTATCTAAAACTGTATAATTTATTGGAGTTTGTGTTATAAGAATTTTAAATTTTGGGGCGTAGCCAAGTGGTAAGGCAGCGGTTTTTGGTACCGCCATTCCTAGGTTCGAATCCTAGCGCCCCAGCCAAATATGTTAAATAATTTGTTAAACATTTTTTCAAGGAATAAGAAAAACACTAGCAATCAAATTTTGAATATACAAAACACTTATCCTTCTGAGCAATTATTTTTGGCAGTTAATGATTATTCAAAGAATAGTGAAATAAGATATGTTGGAGGATGCGTTAGAAAATCAATATTAAATGAAAAAATTGATGATGTAGATTTATCAACAAATCTTGATCCAATTCAACTAGAGGATTGTTTAAAAAAAAACAATATAAAATATTTAAGCACTGGTAAAAAATTTGGCACCTTAACTGCCTTAGTTAATGGTTTTAAATTCGAAATTACTTCGCTCAGGAAAGATATCATAACTGATGGAAGACATGCTAAAGTGGAATATACAAACAATTGGAAAGAAGATGCAGAACGTAGAGATTTCACATTCAATTCGATTTACGCAAATATAAATGGAGAAATATTTGATCCTTTTAATGGAAAAAATCATCTAAGGAGTGGTAAAATATTTTTTATAGGTGATCCAGATAAAAGAATTAAAGAGGATTATCTAAGAATACTCAGATATATAAGATTTTTTTTGAATTATTCCAATCACCCACATGATAAAAATGTCACAAAAGCAATTAAACAAAATATTGAGGGAATAAAAAAGATCTCAAAAGAACGTTTGTTAGATGAATTAAGGAAAATTTTACTTTCCAGCGGTTTCCTGAAAATAAAGGACGACAAATTTTGTCTAGAAATAATTCAGCTAATTTTTCCACAAATTTCGAATTTAGAATTTATAAAAAAAAACTCGAATGAAGATTTTGTTAAATTACAAAAAAGTAAAGATTTTATATTAATTTTGAGTCTATTAATAATTGATTTGACAGATAATACAGAATATTTTTTACATAAATTTAATTTATCTAATGAGGATAAAAATAGAATAATTTTTTTGAATAATGTTTTTAAAAATAAGTTAAAAAGTAAATATTTCAGTACACAGAATTTAATGAAAATCCTCTATACTTACGGAAGGGAAAGATTGTTAGATATAATTAGATATCAATCAATTAGGTACGGAAAAAAAGAGAATTTTAAACAAAAAATTGATTTTTTTGAAAAGGTAGAAATTCCAAAATTTCCACTAAATGCTAATCTCTTGATAGATAAGTATAATTTTAAAAAAGATAAGATTTTAGGAAACAAAATTAAAGAATTAGAAAATTTTTGGTTAAATAATAATTTTAAAATTTCAAAAGAAGAAGTTTTAAAAATTGTTAAAAATTAAATATACTTTACATCAACAATTTCAAAGTTTTTAATCCCACTTGGAGTTTTGATTTCTACTAAGTCACCTTTAATTTTTCCTATCAAACCCTTTCCAATTGGGGATTGAAAATAAATAAGTTTTTCTTTTATATTTGCCTCATCTTTTCCTACAATTTTATAAATTAATTTTTCATCACTGTCTAAGTCATTTAAATGTACTGTAGATCCAAAGATTACTTTTCCCAAGTTTTCAATTTTTGTGACATCTATTACATTTGCTCTTGCTATAACATCTTCAATCTCTTGAATCCTTCCCTCGTTTAAAGATTGTTGTTCTTTAGCGGCGTGATACTCTGCATTCTCTTTTAAATCTCCATGAGATCTAGCCTCAGATATTGAATTAACTATTTCTGGTCTTTTTTTTTCTTTTAAGAAGATTAGCTCTTCACTTAATTTTTTTAGACCATTAACTGTAACTGGTTCTTTGCTCATTATTTACTTCCATTTTGCTGTTGGTGGTAATGACATTAAAATTGCTTCTACATTTCCACCAGTTTGTAAACCAAATTTTGTACCTCGATCATATAAAAGGTTAAACTCAACATATCTACCCCTTTTTAAAAATTGTATATTTTTTTGAGATTTATTCCATTTTTTATTTTTTCTGGCAGATATTATTTTGTTAAAAATTTTAATAAAACTAACACCTAATTCTCTCACAAAAGAAAAATCTTTTTTCCAATTATCTTTTTTATAATCAAAAAATATTCCTCCTATACCTCTAGCTTCTTTTCTATGAGGTAAATAAAAGTACTCATCACACCACTTTTTATACTTTTTAAAAGAATTTTTATTTTGTCTATCACATACTTTTTTTAGTTCTTTAAATAAAATTTTTTTAACATTCTTATCATTAAAACATGGTGTTACATCAATTCCACCACCAAACCATCCATGATCAGTATAAATATACCTTGTATTAAAATGTATAGCAGGCACATGAGGATTTTTCATGTGCATCACAATTGAAATACCAGATGCCCAAAATTTATTTACTTTTTCAGTGCCTGGTATTTTATTTTTAAATTCTTTGGAGAATTTCCCGTATACTTCTGAAAAATTTACACCTACTTTATCAAAAATATCTCCATTTTCTAAGACTCTAGATTTTCCTCCACCTTCATCCTTTGAGTCATTTCTTTTCCATTCTTTAGTTTTGAATTTAGCATTTTTTTTTTCAATTTTAATTATTTCACTACAGATTATTTCTTGAAGAGAAATAAACCAATTTTTTACTAATTTTTTCTTTATTTTAATATCCATTTAAATATTTTTGATTCATTGCCTTGGATAATACTATTGCAACCGATGAAGACAAATTAAGAGACCTTTTTTTTTCAATCATTGGAATTGCAAGTCTTTCTGTGACTCTATCATGCACATCATTTGGAACACCAGAACTTTCATTACCAAATAAAATTGTATCATTTTTATTAAACATGAATTCACTATAAGAATTTTTGGCTTTAGTTGTCATTAAAATAATTCTTGAACCCTTTTTTTTGTCAAAAAATTCATTCTTACTTTTATAAAAAACAATATTTTTTTTATCATAATAATCCATCACTACTCTTTTAAATCTTTTGTCACTAAATATAAATCCACATGGTTCAATAATTTCTAAAATAGTCCCCAAACATGAGCATGTTCTTATTATTGAGGCCGTATTTTGTGGAATGTCAGGTTGATAAAGAGCAATTTTAGGTGCTAATTTGAGTTCTTTATGTGTCATTCTTTCTCTAGAAATATTTAGCTTTTATATTATATGAATTCATATATTAGATATATTTAGCAATTTTAAAATGTCAGATCAAAAAAAATTAAAACGTAGAGACTTTATTTTCACTGCAACAACAGCCGTAGGTGTAGTTGGTGCAGGGGCTGTAGCATGGCCACTGATAGACCAGATGAATCCAGATGCTTCAGTCAAGGCTTTAGCTACCACAGAAGTTGATATAAGCTCTGTTCAACCTGGACAAACAATTACTGTATTGTGGAGAGGAAAACCTGTTTTTATTAAAAGAAGAACTCAAAATGAAATTTCAGAGGCAAAATCTGTAAGTCTTGAAGAACTAAAAGACCCACAAAAAGATGAAGAGAGGGCTTTAAATCCTGAGTGGCTCGTGATGCTGGGAGTATGCACTCATCTTGGCTGCGTTCCTCTTTCAGATAAGGGTGATTATAATGGATGGTTTTGTCCATGCCATGGATCACATTACGATACTTCAGGTAGAATTAGAAAAGGGCCAGCTCCAACTAATTTAGAAATACCTAAATATGAATTTGTAAATAGTAACACTATAAAAATCGGATAAAAAAATGAGTGAACACAATTATCAACCTAAGTCTAAATTTGGAAAGTGGTTTAATGATAGATTGCCTTTGTTAACTTTGGCCAATCATTTAACTGACTATCCTACTCCAAAAAATTTAAATTATTGGTGGACCTTTGGAGGTATTTTAACATTTTGTTTAATAACTCAAATTATAACTGGTTTAGTTTTAGCTATGCACTACATTGCCCACGCTGATCTGGCTTTTAGTAGCGTTGAACATATTATGCGAGATGTTAATTACGGTTGGCTTATAAGATACATTCATGCAAATGGAGCATCTATGTTTTTTCTAGCAGTTTATATTCATATATTTAGATCTTTATTTTATGGATCGTACAAGTCTCCTAGAGAGATTATATGGATTTTAGGAATAATGATTTATTTACTAATGATGGCAGCAGCATTTATGGGATACGTTTTGCCTTGGGGTCAAATGAGTTTTTGGGGTGCAACAGTTATTACAAATTTATTTAGTGCAATTCCGTTAATTGGTGATAGCATCACTACCTGGTTATGGGGGGGTTACTCAGTTGATAATCCAACTTTAACAAGATTTTTTACATTACATTATCTAATACCATTTTTAATATTAGGTCTTGTTGTGCTGCATATTTGGGCGTTGCATGTTCCTGGTAACAACAATCCTATTGGTATAGATATAAAAAAACCATCAAAAGACACGGTTTCGTTTCATCCTTATATAGTAATTAAGGATTTGTTCGCACTTTTATTATTTATGATTTTGTTTGCTTTTTTTGTTTTTTATTCACCAAATGTTTTAGGTCACGCTGATAATTATATTGAAGCTAATCCTTTAGTTACACCAGCACACATAGTTCCAGAATGGTATCTTTTACCTTTTTACGCAATTTTAAGATCTATACCTGACAAACTTATGGGTGTGATAGCAATGTTATCCGCGATATTGATATTAGCTGCACTACCATGGCTTGATACTTCAAAAGTTAGATCAGCAGTATTCAGACCTTTATACAAACAATTTTATTGGATACTAGTAGCTGACGTATTAATTCTTGGCTATGTTGGAGCAATGCCTGCTGAGGGACTTTATTTACTTCTTGCAAGAATAGGCACAGCTTACTATTTTCTGCATTTTTTAGTAATTCTTCCTGTGTTAGGTAAAATTGAAAAAACCTCACCAATTCCATTAAGTATTTCAGAGCCAATTTTAGGTGGATCATTAAATGCAGAGCCAGTAAAGAAATTAGATAAAAATTTTGAAAAATTGTAATGTTAAAAAAATATAAATTTCTTATCATATTACTATTTTTTATTAATCCAATTTACTTAAATTCTGCTGAGAAATCGGAAAAACTATTGAGTGCTAATTGGTCATTTAAAGGACCATTTGGAAAATTTGATCGATCTTCTTTGCAGAGAGGTTATCAGGTTTATCAAGAGGTTTGTGCATCTTGTCATTCTTTAAAATATGTATCTTATAGAAATTTGTCAGAGCCTGGCGGACCAGAGTTCACAAATGATGAGGCTAAAGCGATTGCAGCGAGTTTTGAGATAACCGATGGTCCTAATTCAGATGGAGAAATGTTTACTAGACCTGGTAGACTATCAGATAAACTCATTATGCCATACAAAAACGAGGAAGAGGCCAAGGCAGCAAATGGTGGAGCATACCCGCCAGATATGTCAGTTTTAGTTAAAGCAAGAAAGGGAGGTGCAGATTATGTTTATTCCGTTTTACTTGGTTACGATCAACCACCAAGCAATATACAACTAGACGACGGGGTATATTATAATAAATATATGTATGGAAATAAAATTAAAATGCCAGCTCCATTATCAGATGACTTAATTGAATACTCTGATGGTACCAAAGCTACCGAGGTACAAATGGCAAAAGATGTTGTAAGCTTTTTGATGTGGACTGCAGAGCCTCACTTAGAGCAAAGGCATAAAATTGGATTTAGAGCTATTGTATATTTAATTATTCTATCGGTATTAGTTTATTTTAGTATGAAAAAAATATGGTCACGTATTGAAACGGAAGTTTAATATATCTCCATCTCTAACTAAATAATCCTTACCTTCTAATCTCATTTTTCCCTTATTCTTACAATTTAACCAACCTTCATTTTCAACAAAATCATTATAAGAAATTGTTTCAGCTCTAATAAAACCCTTTTCGAAATCAGAATGAATTTTACCAGCCGCAATTGGTGCCAGACTATTTTGTTTAATTGTCCATGCTCTTGACTCCTCAGGTCCAGATGTAAAAAAGGTCTCTAATTTTAAAAGTTTATACCCTTTTGTTATTAAATTATTTAAACCTGTTTCTTTTATACCAATAAGTTTCATAAAATTTCTTTTATCATCTTCCTCTAGTAGGTTGATTTGATTTTCTATTTCTACTGATATTATTATAGTATTCTCACTGTGATCCATTTCTAAAATTTTGTCAGAATATTTATTCCCTTTTACAATACTTTTCTCATCAACATTACAAACATACATTTTCGGTTTAAGTGTTAATAATCCAGAATTTTCAATTGTTTTTTGGTCGAATAGTTTTCTAATGTCATATAAATTTTTATCATTATTTATTAGATCTTGAGCTGTTTTCAAAATCTCTATCTCTTTTAGATTTAAATTTTTATTATTTTTTTTATCCAATCTTTTTTGTATAGAGTCTAAATCTGCAAGTTTTAGTTCTGTCTCTACAATCTCTAAATCTCTAATAGGATCAACATTTGGATTTACATTTTGTATGTCAGTAGAATCAAAACATCTTACAAGATGAATAATTGCATCAACCTCTCTTATGTGAGAAAGAAATTTGTTACCTAAACCTTCACCATTTGAAGCACCTTTTACCAAACCTGCAATATCTACAAATGTTATTGATGCATATATTTTTTTTTTGGAGTTAGATATTTTAAACAATTTATCTAATCTTGTATCAATCACAGGGACCACTCCGACATTAGGCTCTATCGTGCAAAATGGAAAATTACCTGATTGCGCTTTTGAAGAATTCGTTAATGCATTGAATAAAGTCGATTTACCCACGTTAGGCAAACCAACAATCCCACATTTAAAACCCATTACTTATTGTTAATTGTGCTAGAGAATAAATCTAGTTTTTTATCTATTAGGATTGCAAGATTATCTGTTATATTATTTAAAATTATTTCCAATTGTTCTTTCTCTTCATCATCAAAATCTTTAAGCACAAAATCTGAAACAGAAATCTTACTTTTTGGTTTACCAATACCTACTCTTACTCTAGAGTAATCTTTTCCAATAAACTTATCAATCGACTCTATACCATTATGTCCAGCACTTGACCCGCCAAATTTAGCTTTAATTTTTCCAAAATCAATATCCAGGTCATCATGAAATACTATTATGTCCTCAGCCCCTATTTTAAAGTACTCAATTAACTCTCTAATACAAATTCCAGAGTTGTTCATGAATGTTAAAGGTTTTATAGCATAAACTTTTTTGTTATTAATACTTCCAGTTGTCAATAATCCTTTAAATTTTGGTTTTTGTTTTGAGAGTTTAAATTTAATATTTATGGCATCAATAATTTTAAATCCCACGTTATGTCTATTATTTTCTGAATTCGGTGTAGGGTTTCCCAAGCCAACAAATAACATCATATTAATTCAATCTTCCTTAATTATTTTTTTTTAGGCTAGGATTTTTTTGGTTCATCTTTTTTATCAGAATCTTTCTTATCACCTTCTTTTTTCTCACCATCATTTGCTCCACTCTTAGTGTCTGTTTTAGCGGCCTCATCTGTTGTATCACTTCCAGATGCAGTTTCCGCACCTTCTCCTCCGTCGGTAGTTTCAGCTGGTTTTTCAGGTTCCTTTATTACTGTTGGAGCAGCTACTGTAGCTATAACAAAGTCTCTTCCTTGTATTGTAGGAACAACGTTTTGGGGTAGTTCTATAGAAGAAATTTTGAAAGAGTGACCTATATCTACACCATCTAAATCAACTATTAACTCACTAGGTATATTTTCTGATGGGCATTTTAACTCAACTTTTCTTCTTACAATATTTAATACTCCACCTCTTTTTAGACCAGGTGATTTTTCATTATTTATAAATTTTACTGGCACTTCAATAACTACACTTGATCCTTTAATGACTCTCAAAAAATCAATGTGTATTGGTTCATCAGTCAGTACATCAAAAGATATATCTTTAGGCAAAACATTTTCGTCTTTGCCATCAATCTTTAAGTTTATTATTCTCGACAAAAAGTTTTCTTTTTCCATTAAATTTTTCAAATTTTTTTTTGATACACTTATTTTTTGATTTTCTGATTTACCCCCATATAATATACCTGGAACAAATCCTGAATTTCGTATTTTTTTTATATCCCCGACGCTTTGAGAACTTCTAATGTTTGCTTCTAAACTATTCATAAAAAAAAGCGTTTTAACTCATGTTTGTTAATAAAACAAGTAAATTATTTAAAAAGATATGAAACTGATGTTGAGTTTGAAATACGTCTGATCGCTTCTCCCATAAGATTAGATACTGACAAAATCTCTATATTTTTTGCGAATTTAATTTTATTAAAATTATCTATTGTATCGGTTATGACTAATTTTTTGATTGCTGATTTTTTTATTTTCTGAACAGCATCTCCACTTAAAACACCATGTGTAATATAAACATGAATTTCTTTTGCACCTTTTTGTTTTAAAACTTTTGCGGCGTTAACAATTGTTCCACCTGAGTCAATAATATCATCGACCATTATACAACATTTATCTTTTACATTTCCTATAACATTCATAACTTCAGATTTACCTGGCGCTGGTCTTCTCTTATCAATAATCGCAAGGCCAGAGTTTAAAAATTTACTAAGGCCCCTTGTTCTTGCAACGCCTCCAACGTCTGGTGAAACACAAATTAAATTTTTTGATTTAATATTTTTTTTTATATGTCTTGAAAAAATTGGTGTTGCAAATAAGTTATCAACAGGTATATCAAAAAAACCTTGAATTTGTCCGGCGTGCAGATCAACTGTGACTACTCTATCTGCTCCTGCTTTTGTAATTAAGTTAGATACTAATTTAGCGGATATAGAGGTTCTTGGAACAACTTTTCTATCTTGTCTAGCGTAGCCGAAATAAGGTATTACTGCAGTTATATTTTTCGCAGAGGATCTTTTTAACGCATCAATACACAAAAGCATTTCCATGAGGTTGTCATTAGCTGGAGAAGAAATTGATTGAATTATAAAAATATTATTACCCCTAATATTTTCATTAATCTCAATATAAATTTCACCGTCTTTGAATTTCCTAATACTTGAGTTAACTAATTTCTCCTTAAGGTATTTAGAGATTTTTTCACTTAATTTTTTGTTACTATTTCCAGTGAGAAGCTTCATTTTTAGAAAGAAACTATTTAATCATAATTAATGAAATATTTCTACCATAATCATTTTCCCCATTAAATTTAGATCTACGTGCACTAAAAAACTGGTTTCTAGGATTATAAGTATCTTTATCGATTATATCGATTTTTTTTATGCCCAATTGTTTCAATTGAAAATAAATATATTTATTAAGGCTAAAATATGTTTTATTTTTTTTTCTTTCAAAAAATATTCTATTTTTGTTGGTTTGTTTTAAAAATTTTTTTTTGAAATCATTTCCAACTTCATAATTTTTTTGAGAAATGCATGGCCCTATTGCTGCAATTAAATTTTCTAATTTTGATCCTTTTTTTACAAAAAATTTTACTACTCGTTTTACTATACCTTTATATGCACCTTTCCAACCAGCATGAATTGCAGAAATTAATTTCAACTCTTTATCATAAATAAATACAGGTGCACAGTCAGCAGTTAATATACCTAAAATTAATTTTTTTTTTTTTGTAATTAAAGCATCACCTTTATAGTTTTTTTTTAAATTATAATTATTAATAAAATGGTATTTGTTACTATGAATCTGGTTCAATAAAACTAATTTAATATAAGATGAGCTTATTTTTTTACATGCAGTAATTAAATTTTTTTTGACATTTTTTTTTTGATCTAATGACCCTTTTCCACAATTCATGCCTTTGTAAATTCCTGTTGAAACTCCACCAGATCTATTTAAAAACGAGTGTTTAATACTTTTATATTTTAATAATTTTTTGGAGAGTATCATTAATTAAATCCTAGAAAATTATTTTGTTTGCTTTTGTATGCAAATATAACTTTGAATAATTCACCCATAATTTTTTTATGAAGAAGTCTAACTAAGGTATTTGACATATCCATTTTTTCTTTTGTTGTCATTTTTTTTTCAAGTATTTTAGCTCTTTCAATTATACCCATTCTTTCTAAAAAAAACTTTTGTGATACTATATTCTTTACCTTTAATCTGTTTTTTTCAAAGTATTCTTTCATCAACTTAAAATTTACTAAACTCGTAATGTCTGCTTTACCAAAATTCTTATAAATTGTTTTAATGTCAATTTTTTTATTATTTTTAACCATTTGAAGAGTACTTTTATTTATAGCATCTAAGTAACCATAATCGATTAACAAAATTCCCCCTGTTAAAGAGGAAATTTTTTTTGTTATCTTATTTAATTCTTTAAAACCCAATTTTGGATATTCAATAAAATTTAAATTCTTAAGAATTTTAAAAGATTTAATTTTAGAAATATCCTTCGCGGAGGCTTTTTTGAAAGATTCGTGTAGTCCATTTTCGTTAATAAGATAACATTTTTCTTTAAACTTATTTTTATTTCTTAAAATTTGTTTTACAGGTATTGCATCAAAAAATTCATTCCCAAAAAAAATAACAGGACCGCTTTGAATTTTGTTAAAACTTGATATCCATTTAATGCTTTCATTTTTTAATTTAACTTTTTGTTTCTTTTTGAGTAGTTTGCTTTTTTCATATAAATAAATTTTGCTTGAATTATAAAATTTAGGAAATTTTTTAAAAACTTTTATTAAAATACTTACTAAACTCCCATCACCTGGGCCAAGTTCTACAATATTAAATTTTTTAGGCTCACCTATATTTTCCCAAGCTGAAATAATCCATATACCTATAATCTCTGAAAATAAGTTTGAAATTGTTGGGGATGTTATAAAATCTCCTTTTTTGCCGAATTCTATTTGATTTGTATAATAACCAGATGCTTCATTATATAAAAAATTTTCACAAAATTCATCAACTGGAACTTTTGTATTTAATTTAAATTTAGAATTTTTTAAATTTATTTTCTTTTTCATTATAATAAATAAAAATTCCTATTAAAATTAGTATCAAACTTAAAATCATTCCCATCGACAATGGTCCAATAATTCTTCCAATATGCATATCAGGTTCTCTAAAAAACTCAGATATAATTCTAAAAATTCCATAAAAAATGCAAAAAGCACTTGAACATATTCCAGCTTTATATTTTTTTTTAATAAAAATATAATTCAATATTATAAATAGAATTATACCCTCAAGAAATGCTTCATATAATTGAGAGGGGTGTCTGGAGAAATTATCAACTTTAGTAAAAATTACAGCCCACGGAACGTTAGTAATTTTACCCACAAGCTCAGAATTAATAAAATTTGCTATTCTTCCAAGAAAAATACCTATTGGAGCTGCTACAGCTATTAAATCTAGAAATAAGTATTTATTAATATTATATTTATTACTAAATACTAGCGTCGATATAAATATCCCAATTAATCCTCCGTGAAAAGACATTCCACCATTCCATATCATAAATATTTCCAAAAAATTTTCATAATAGTATCCAGGATTATAAATCAGAACATATCCCAACCTACCTCCTATTATTATTCCAATTATTAAGTAAGTTACTAAATCATCAAATAAAGCGCCTAAGGATGAATCATTTTTTAATAAATTTTTTTTTACATATATCCATCCAAAAATTATTCCAAAAATATAGGCTAAAGAGTACCAGCGTATTTCGAAGAAAAATATTTTAAAGGCTATTGGGTCAAAATTATTAATAAACATTTTATTATATATAGAGTATAATATTTTTATTTATAAAAAAAATGTCAAAATCCAAGATTATTTTAGATAAATTATCAAGACTCTTTGAGCAGGGAATTATATCTTATAAGGATTTAAGTAACGAAATAATCAATATAATAAAATCACAAAGAGATGAGATTGTTTTAAGGATGAAAATCACTACAAAAGAGGAAACAGAAATTTTGAAAAAAAGGATTGAAAAATTAGAGAATGATATGAATAAAATTAAAAAATCTAAAAAGGTAAAGAGATCTTAACTTTTAGTCCACCTAAATTTGATTTATCTAAACTTATTTTGCCACCATGCGATCTTACAACATCAGATGCAATTGATAACCCAAGCCCAACGCTAGACTTCGAATCTCCTCTACCTTTATTAATTTTATAGAAAGGTTTAAATACGTTATCGTACTCTTTTTTTAAAATACCAGGTCCGTCATCCTCAATTGTCAAAATCAAATTTTTATTTATTTTTTTTGCAATTATTTGAATTTTGTCACCATATTTTAATGCATTATCAATAATATTACTTAAGCATCTTATCAATAAATTTTTTCTACCATTAAACTCTTTTATATTTTCTAATTCCACATTTATTGAGTTATTATTATATTTTTTAATAAGCTTGTTGACCATATCTGTAAAGTCAAATTTTTCACTTACTTCTGAAGAGGTTGAACGCGCAAACTGTAAATATTCATTTAACATTTTCTCCATTTCTTGAATATCCTCAGATAGTTTTTTTGTTATCTCTTTATCTTTTATGAATGCAAGTTGTAGCTTTATTCTTGTTAAAGGAGTTCGAAGATCGTGACTAATGCCAGATAACATTTCTGATCTTTGATTTAAATGTCTAATAATCCTTTTTCTCATTCTATCAAATTCGTAACCAGCTTGTCTTATTTCTAAAGCGCCGGACGGTCTAAATTCTCCAACATCATCTCCTCTACCAAATCTTTCAGAGGCTTTAGCTAAATTCACTATCGGTCTTGTTTGATTTTTTAAAAAAATTAAAGCTATTGTAATTAATAATATTGCTGGCAAAGTAATCCACAGGGCAAATAATCTTGCGGAAGAACTTGTAACTCTATCCTTTGGAATATAAAATTCAAAATACCCGTTTATGTATTTTATTTTTAAATCAATTAAATCTTGAAATTTAGTAGTATCAAACCAGTAATTTAAAGATCTAGATTTAAGCTCTCTTCTAAGAGTTCGATCCATCGGGCTAAACCATCTTTCCATTTCCTGTTTTGGTAAATTACCAAATGTTTGAAACTTCACAGTAAAATTGTGATGTTCTTCAAATAACTTTATTAGATTATCTTTATTATATTCCTCATTCTCATAAGCCTCCATAAAAAAATTAATTTCACCAATAAGTGCTCTAGTCATTCCTTTATTAGTTTTTATCCATAAGCTATCAAAAAAAACTATTGATATAGTAACTTGTAAAACAATTATCGGTACCGCTACTATTAATAGAGCTCTATAGAAAAGTCTTTTAGGTAACAATTCTTTAACTAATTTACTCAATCCAAAGAACATATCCTGATCCTCTTATAGTTTGTAAATACTTCGGACTTTTGGGGCTTAATTCTATTTTTTTTCTCAATCTTGTTATAATCACATCAATAGATCTCTCTTTATTTAAATTAATAATGTTACCTATCTCAGTTCTTGAAAATACTTTTCCTGGATTATTAATCATTTTTTCTAATAGTCTTTTTTCAGTTTGATTAATTTTAAATTCTTTGTCTTTGTTAAAAATTAAGAGTTTATTTAAATCAATTTTGATATTTCCAAAATTTATTGTTCTTATAATATTTTTTTTCTGAGTTTTAACTAAAATATTTTTAATTCTTAACAATAATTCTTGTGGTTCAAATGGTTTGGAAAGATAATCATCTGCACCTATTTCAAGTCCTGTCACTCTTTCTTTTGCCTCTCCTTTTGCAGTTAAAAGAATTACAGGTGTATCAAATTTTTTTCTATTTTCAGATAAAAATTCTAATCCACTTTTACCAGGCATCATTATGTCAAGTACAATTAAGTCAAATTTTAAAAGTTCAATTTTTTTTTGTGCCTCCTCAGCACAATCGGCTGTATTAATTAAGAAATTTTTTTCATTTAAATATTTTTTTACAAGATTTCTTATGCCATCATCGTCATCAACCACTAAAATATGACCTTCAAAATTTTTCATCTAAAATCCTTTTTAAAACAAGATCAAAATTTAATACTTCTTTAGCTGATGAATTTAAAAAGGCTTTATATATTCTTTTTTTTTGATTAACAAAAATTTCACCATATATTTTGTTTCCTTTTTCACTTAAATAAATGTGTCTTACTCGACTATCTTTTGCATCTTTTTTAAATTCTAGTAAATTTAATTTCTTCAAATCGTTCAGAACTCTATTCAAGCTTTGTTTTGTTACGTTTAATTTGTTAAGCAATTGTGATATTGTTATTCCTTTGTAAAAAGATATTAAATGCAGCGACTTATGATGAGCAGTTCCTAATTCATACTTTTTAAGTATTTTTTTGGGGTCATTAAAAGACTCTCTGTAAGTAACAAAAATTTTTTCAATAAACCCTTTTAATTGTTCATCTTTTAGATAAAGAAGTTCTTTCATAATTAGTAAGTTATATTGACATATTAAATTTAGGAAGTTATTTTTTCATAAATTTTCTTTTTATGATGATTCCTTACGATAAAAGAGATGGTAAGATATGGTATAACGCCAGCCTCGTGGACTGGTCAGATGTTAAAGTTCATGTACTAAGTCACGGCTTACACTATGCAAGTTGCGTTTTTGAAGGTGAAAGAGTTTATGATGGTGAAATTTATAAACTTGAGGAGCATACTTCAAGATTTTTTCACTCAGCCAGAAGAATGGGTTTTGAAATACCTTATACTGAAGAACAAATTAACAAAGCGTGCAAGCAAATTATTTCCGTACAAAATGTGGAAAATGGTTACGTGAGACCGGTCGCTTGGCGTGGAAGTGAAATGATGGCTATTTCAGCACAACAAACAAAAATTCATGTTGCTGTTGCAACTTGGGAGTGGGGATCTTATTTTGATCCCAAACTTAAACTTGAGGGAATTAAATTAAATATATCCAAATGGAAAAGACCAGCTCCAGATACTATTCCTTGGGATACCAAAGCATCTGGATTATATATGATATGCACATTATCAAAACATGAAGCTGAAAGAGATGGATACACAGACTCTCTTATGCTAGACCACGAGGGTAATGTTGCAGAGGCAACTGGAGCGAACGTTTTTTTTAAAGACAAAGATGGTATTTTACATACACCAATACCTGACTCATTTCTAGACGGCATAACTAGACGAACAGTTATTGAAATAGCTAAATCAAAAAATATCAAAGTAGTAGAGAGAAAAATTAATCCTGAAGAATTAAAAAACTTTTCAGGTTGTTTTTTAACAGGAACAGCTGCAGAGGTTACTCCTGTATCTAAAATTGCAAATTACGATTTTAAAGTTTGTAATACAATTATTGAACTATCTGATTCCTACCAGTTAGTAGTAAGAAAAAAGAAAGCAGCTTAATTATTTATTATCTTCTGAAATTGCGTGATCAATACCTTTTCTCAAATAATCGTATGCTGTAAATAATGTTAAGAAAGCCGATAACCACAAAATTATAATTCCGATTGTTTGAGCATTGTAATCTTGAAAATTAAGAATTTTGTTACCTGTTTCACCTGTTAAAAGAATAGAAATAGAAAACATTTGTAAAAAAGTTTTTAATTTTGCAAGATTTGATACTGGCAAGTTAACTTGCCCTTTAGCTAAAAATTCTCTTAAACCAGAAATCAAAATCTCCCTTATTAAAATAATAATCGCAGCAATAACCTCAAAATTTTTTATTGTCCCATCCATTACTAAAAGTATAAGTGCAGTAGCCACAATAATTTTATCAGCAATCGGATCTAATAATTCACCAAGTTTAGACTCTTCTTTATATAATCTAGCTAATAACCCATCCAAAAAGTCAGTGAAAGAAGCAACTACGAATAAAAAAAAAGGTATAACATCACCATAAAAACCTGGTAAATAAAAAGTTAAAACAAATATTGGAACTATTATTATCCTGCCAATTGTTAAATAATTTGGAAATTTAAATCTCATTCGTGGAAAAAGTTATATATTTTTTTTGCTACCTTGTCTTCGACCCCGTCTACAGATTTAATTTCATCTAAGCTAGCTGACTCAACAGCTCTTGCTGATCCAAAATGATTTAATAGAGCCCTTTTTCTAATAGAACCGATTCCTTCTATTTGATCAAGAAGTGATTTCTTTAAACCCTTCTTTCTTTTAGCTCTATGAGCACTAATTGCAAACCTGTGGGCTTCATCCCTCATTCTTTGTAAAAAGAAAAGTGTAGGGTCATTTTTTTCAAATTTAAAATTTTTACCGTTATGAAAGAAGGTTTCATCACCACTATTTCTAAATTTACCCTTTGCTATCGCTATAACTGGAATTTCATGTAGACCTAGTTCATTCATCGTTTCTCTTACTACGGAGTATTGACCCTTACCACCATCAATTAATATTAAGTCAGGTAAAGTTAAATAATTTTCTTTTTCTTGTAAGACTCTTTTAAATCTTCGATTTATAACCTCTCTCATCATACCATAATCATCTTGTACATTACTTTTAATTTTTATATTAAATTTTCTGTAACGTTTTTTGACAAAACCTTCCTCTCCAAATGTAATTAGTGCTCCAATGCTATCTGTACCTTGAATATGACTGTTGTCGTAAACCTCTACTAAATTGATATTGCTATTAAGACTAAATCTTTGTGAAATGTTTTCAAAAAGCTCTTTATTATTTTGACTCTCATAAAGCTTCCTATTTAAACTATCTTTTGCATTTTTAATTGCTTGATTAATAACTTTTAGTTTTGAACCTTTCTTCGCAACCGTGATGTTGACTTGTTTATTTTCTTTTTTACTTAAGGTTTTCTCTATTAATAATTTTTCTTTTATTTCTTCACTTAAAATAATATTTACAGGAACGCTTTTATTTTCATAAAATTGAGAGATAAACGAATTAATTATATTACTTAAATTTTCATCAGGATCATGTTTTGGAAAAAAAGCCTGATTACCCCAATTTTGCTTTGACCTATAAAAAAAAACTTGGATGCAGGTTTTACCAGACTCTTTATAACCCGCAATTACATCAGCCTCTACTAGATTTGCTTCATTAACTCTTTGAGATGACTGAATTATGTTTAGTGATTTAATTCTATCTCTAAGTAACGCGGCTTTTTCAAAATCAAGTTCGTCACTGGCTATTTCCATTTGTTGAGATAAGCTTTTTTGTATCTTTCTTGATTTTCCAGAAACAAAGTCAATTGCATCATCAACTGATTTTTTGTAATCCTCTTTATCAATAAAATTTACACATGGACCAGAGCACCTTTTAATTTGGTATAATATGCACGGCCTTTCCCTATTTTTAAATACTGTATCGTCACAAATTCTTAACTGAAATATTTTCTGTATCATTTTTATAGTCCAGTTTGCAGAGCCTGCAGATGCAAAAGGTCCAAAGAAAAAACCTTCTTTATTTTTTTTTCCTCTATGTTTTTTAATTTGTGGCCAGTTATCTTTAGTACCAATGAAAATGAAGGGAAAAGATTTATCATCTCTTAATAATATGTTGAATCTGGGTTTATGTTTTTTAATTAAATTAGCCTCTAAAAGTAAAGCTTCACTCTCATTTGAGGTTGTTGTTATCTCCAGTTTTTTTGTCTTAGCCAACATTCTCTCAGTTCTGATTATATGATTTTTTTCAGATACATAACTTTTCAATCTATTAGGTAAATTTTTTGCTTTTCCGACATACAAAACCTCATTCTTTTCACCTAACATTTTGTAAACACCTGGTAATTTAGCGATTAACGGTATTTCTTTTTTTATGATGTTTTTTCCTGTTTCAGAACTTGTCATAGCTTCTTTTTTTTGAAATCTGTATTCCAACAGACGAGCAATCCTTCATTATCTCAAGTTTTTCAATTTTAAGATTAATTTTCTCAATTCTTTTATCTTTAAAAAGCTCATCAAACACATCTTCAGCTAGAGTTTCTAGGAAATTATAATGTTTGTTATTGACTAATTTTTTTATCACTTTTACGACTTTTGAATAGTTTACGATAGATTTTAGATCTTTATCATTTGAAGGTTTTTTGTCTTTATAATCGATTTCTAGAGAAAATTTGACTCGCTGAGGTTTTTCTTTTTCAAATTCATAATATCCAAGTTTTAGGTTTAAAATAAGTTCTTTGATTAAAACTTTTTTTTCGTAATTAAATAAGTTTCTTAATTTATCTATTCTAAAAATTTTAATATTATTTTTTTTCATTCTTTAACTCCTAATATATCCGGTGTTTGCCAATTTAAACTTTGTCCACTATCTAGTGCTAAAACTTGGCCTGTAATAGATCTATTTTTAATAAAAAAGTCAACTGCATTACAAATATCATTAATATTTACTTGTCTTCTTAGTGGTGTAGCAAGATACTGTTTTTTAAAATGAGAGTTTGATTGCCTTTTATTTCTAATAGTAGGTCCAGGTGCAATACCATTAACTCTTATATTTGGCGCAAAACTCATCGCGCTTGTTTTAGTCATAGTGTACAGACCGGCTTTGCTTAAAGTATATGAAAAAAAATGTGGAGTAAGTTTAAAAACCCTTTGGTCAATAATATTGATGATATTATTATTACCTTTCATAACATGCTTAGAGAATTCTTTAGATAAAATACCAGGCGCTTTTAAGTTTGCATTTAAATGATTATTCCAACTTTTAGAATTAAAATTTTCAATTTTGTCATTATCAAATACTGAAGCATTATTAATTAGACAATCAAGATAACCCATTTTTGTTTTTGCAAAATTTACAATTTTTTTAACATCTTTTTCTTTTCTTAAGTCTGCTTTAATTAAGTAAATTTTTGATCCTTTTTTTTCTAGTTTTTTTTTTAAAAGTTCACCCTTAGCTTTAGACATATTGTATTGGATTACGATTTGAACTTTAAATCCAGATAATTGTTCTGCAATTGCTGCTCCAATTCTGGTAGCACCACCTGTGATAATTATTTTCTGTGCTTCCATTTTTTCTCTCTTTTTTTTGTTACCTTTGTACCTGGCATTCCCATTGTTGATCGACCTTTAGGATATAGTTTATTTTTCACATCATATTGTCTAATTTTAGGATTTAAAGTTATTTCAAGTTCCGTGCTTTCTAACTTTCTAATTTCATCTCTAATTTTTGCAGCTTCTTCAAACTCAAGATTAGAGGCTGCTTCCTTCATTTTTTTATCAAGAGCCTTAAGGTGTTTTTTAAGATTTCCACCTATGTTTGAACCTTCGCTAATTTTTACGTAATCTTTTTCATAAACACTCTCTAAAATATCACTAATTTCTTTTTTAACCGACTTTGCATCGATTTTATTTTTTTTATTATATTCTATTTGAATTGATCTTCTTCTATCTGTTTCTTTTATTGCCTTTTTAATACTTTTCGTTTCCTTATCTGCGTAAAGAATTACTTTCCCATCAACGTTTCTAGCTGCCCTACCAATAGTTTGAATTAAAGATGTTTCTGACCTTAAGAATCCTTCTTTATCTGCATCTAAAATTCCGACTAGGGCACACTCTGGTATATCAAGACCTTCTCTTAATAAATTTATTCCTACAAGAACATCAAATACACCCATCCTTAAATCACGCATAATTTCTATTCTTTCAAGCGTATCAATATCAGAATGAAGGTATCTTACTTTTATTCCATTTTCATGAAGATACTCAGTTAAATCCTCTGCCATTTTTTTTGTTAGAGTGGTGACTAAAACCCTGTAATTTTTATCAATAACTTTTTTACATTCATGCATTAAATCGTCTACTTGATTTTTAGCAGGTTTAATCTCTACTGCTGGATCAATTAAACCCGTAGGTCTAATTACTTGATCTATAAATTTACCTTTAGTCTGTTCTAATTCCCAAGGACCAGGGGTTGCCGAAACAAATATAGTTTGTGTTCTCATTAAATCCCATTCCTCAAATTTTAATGGTCTATTATCCATACAAGAAGGGAGACGGAAACCATACTCTGCAAGTGTGCTTTTTCTTGATCTATCTCCCTTAAACATTCCGTTGAGCTGAGGAACTGTTACATGAGATTCATCTACAAAAACTAAAGTGTTATCTGGAAAGTATTCAAATAAAGTTGGAGGTGGTTCTCCTGGCTTTCTACCTGACAAAAATCTAGAGTAATTTTCTATACCTGCGCAAGATCCTGTAGCCTCTATCATTTCTAAGTCGAACTTAGTTCTCTCTTCCAATCTTTGAGCTTCAAGTAATTTATTTTCAGATTTATGTTTTTTTAATGTTATTTCTAATTCTTTTCTAATATTTATAACTGCTTGTTCTACAGTTGGTTTAGGAGTTATGTAATGGCTATTAGCATAAACTTTGATTAAATTTAATTCTCTTATTTGATCTCCTGTCAATGGATCAAATTCCTCGATTTTTTCTAATTTGTCACCAAATAAATTCAATCTCCAAGCTCTATCTTCAAGATGTGAAGGAAATATTTCAAGATACTCGCCTCGCGCTCTAAATGTTCCTCTGTAAAAATTTTGATCATTTCTTTTATACTGAAGAGCAACCAATGATTTAATTATTTGATCTCTATTATAATCATAATTCCTTTGAAGCGTTAAAGTCATCTTGCTGTATGCCTCGACTGATCCCAAACCATAAATGCATGATACACTTGCTACGATTAGAACATCATCCCTTTCCAATAAAGACCTTGTTGCCGAGTGTCTCATTCTGTCTATTTGTTCATTTATTGACGCTTCCTTTTCTATATATGTATCTGATCTTGGCACATAAGCTTCAGGAGTGTAGTAATCATAATAAGAAACAAAATACTCAACGGCATTTTCAGGAAAAAAAGTTTTCATTTCACCGTAAAGCTGTGCCGCTAAAGTTTTATTTGGTGCTAAAATTAATGCAGGTCTATTTGTTTCCTCAATAACTTTAGCCATCGTAAAAGTTTTACCAGATCCGGTTACTCCTAATAATACTTGATTAAACTCTCCCTTTTTTGCGCTCTTAACTAACTTTTTAATAGCCTCAGGTTGATCTCCGGCAGGTTTAAAATCAGACTTTATTTTAAATTTTTTGCCACCTTCTAATTTTCCAGCAAACTTTGGATTTTTGCTCTGTATATCCGAAATTAAATCTTGATAAGTATTTTGCATATATTAAACAAAGTAATAAAATAAAAAAATATTTCAATGAGCATAATATCAGATAGTTTAAAAAGAATTAAACCTTCCCCGACAATTGCAGTCACCCAAAAAGCTAGGGAATTAAAAGCTGCAGGCAAAGATGTTATAGGTTTAGGTGCAGGTGAGCCTGATTTTGATACGCCCGATAATATTAAAGCAGCAGCTATAAAAGCTATAAATAACGGAGATACCAAATACACTGCTGTAGATGGAACGGTAGAGTTGAAAAAAGCAATTGTAGAGAAATTTAAGAGAGAAAACAATCTAAGCTATAAAACTGACGAGATAACAGTAGGCGCAGGTGGAAAACATGTAATTTATAACCTAATGATGGCAACTTTGAATAAAGGAGACGAAGTTTTAATACCCGCTCCTTATTGGGTTTCTTATCCAGATATAGTTTTATTAGCAGGAGCCTACCCTATAGTGATAGAATGTTCAGAGGAGCAAAATTTTAAATTAACTGCAAAAGATTTAGAGAGTAAAATTACAAATAATACTAAATGGCTGATATTAAATTCACCATCAAATCCCACAGGGGCTTGTTATTCAGAGCAAGAAATTAAAAATTTATCTCAAGTTTTAAAAAGAAATCCTCATGTAAATATTTTAAGCGATGATATTTATGAACATGTTACTTATAATAATTTTAAGTTTTTCACGATCGCCCAAGTTCCTGAATTAAAGAGTAGAGTGGTAACTATGAATGGTGTAAGTAAATCTTATGCGATGACAGGTTGGCGAATTGGTTATGCGGCTGGACCCAAAGAGATAATCAAGGCGATTGCAAAAATTCAATCACAATCAACAACGAACCCGTCTTCTATAAGTCAAGCAGCTGCAGTGGAAGCACTTAATGGAGTTCAAGATTTTATATCAATAAGATCTAAAGCATTTGAAGAGAGACGTGACTTTGTTGTTAATTCGTTAAACTCTATAGATGGAATAAATTGTTTAAAACCAGATGGCGCATTCTACGTCTTTCCAAATTGCAAAGGTTTAATTGGTAAAAAAGATAAAAATGGAAAAAAAATTGAAAATGATACTGATTTTGTTCAATCCCTTCTTGAAAACAATGGGATTGCAGTCGTCCAAGGATCTGCCTTTGGTTTGGAAGGTTTTTTTAGAATATCCTATGCAACTTCAATGGACAATCTTGAAAAAGCAATGAAGAGAATAAAAGATTTTTGCGAAAGTCTTTCTTAATGACCTGAAAGGTGCTTTTCAGCCTCAAGTGCAGCCATGCATCCCATACCTGCAGCAGTAACAGCCTGTCTAAATATTTTATCCTTAACATCACCAGCAGCAAATACACCTGGAATATTTGTTTCTGTTGAATCTGGTTTGGTTACTAAATATCCCTCTTGATCCATTTTTAATTGATCTTTAAATAATTGAGTTGCAGGATCGTGACCTATCGCTACAAACAAACCATCTAATTTTAAGTCACTAACTTTATTAGTTTTAACATTTTTAATTTTTAAGCCTTTAACGTTTTTAGGATCATCATCGCCGATAACTTCTTCAACAACACTATCCCAAATAATCTCAATTTTTTTGTTTTCCATTAGTTTTTTTTGCAACATTTTTTCTGCTCTTAACTCATTTCTTCTATGAATGAGTTTAACTTTTGATGCAAATTTTGTTAAAAACATCGCCTCTTCTACAGCAGCATTACCTCCACCAACTACTGCAACAGTTTTATCTTTAAAAAAAAATCCATCGCATGTTGCACATGCTGATACACCAAATCCTCTAAATTTTTGCTCTGAGTCCAAATTTAACCATCTTGCCTGAGCACCTGTTGAAATAATAATTGAGTCAGCAGTGTACTTTTGACCACCATCTCCGGTTGCCTCAAAAGGCTTCGATTTTAAGTTAACAGATGAAATATGATCTTCAATCATTTCTGTACCTACTGCTTTTGCTTGATCTCTCATTTGTTCCATTAACCAAGGACCTTGGATAACTTCTGCAAAACCTGGATAATTTTCAACATCAGTGGTGGTCGTTAATTGTCCTCCTGGCTCCATGCCCGTAACCATTATCGGTTTCAGAAGAGCTCTTGCTGCATAAACGGCAGCAGTGTATCCGGCTGGTCCTGATCCAATTATTAACACTTTTGTGTGTTTAGTTGGATTTTGAGTCATATGAAAGCTATATAGTAATTAATGGGTAAATTAAAAGGGTTATTATTGACAGAGGGATTACATGGCATGATTAGTCAGGTCGAAGGTTTAGCAAAAGCTCTTGATCTAGATTATTTTCACGAAAAAGTTGAATTAAATAGTTTTTGGAAATTAATCCCACCGAAATTAACGCCAGTTAAAAAGTTTGTCTTTAAAAATAATGTTAAAAAAGACTTTGATGTAATTATTTCATGTGGGAGGAAAAGCGTTATACCATCAATATATCTAAAAAAAATCAATAGCAAAAAAATTAAAAATATTCATGTTCAAGATCCAAAAGTCAATTTTAAAAATTTTGATTATATTATTTCTCCTGAACATGATGATCTAAAAGCTGATAATGTTATAAGCTCAAAAGGAGCAATTCATTATTTAACCTCCAAAGAAATTGAAGAGAAAAAAAATTATTTGCTAGAAAGAATTTCAAAAGAAAAAAAAATTATTACTTTTATTTTGGGCGGCCCAAATAAATATTATACATACTCGAATCAAAACTTGCTGAATATTTTCTCAAAAATTAGCAAACAGGTTTTAAACAATAATTTTCAAGTAATAGTAATACCTTCAAACAGAACACCGTCTAGAACAATAGATCTTGCAAAAAAATTCTTTAGTAAAGAACATTTAATCATTGATAAAGTTGATAAAGATGCATATTTATCTTCTCTAGGAATTGCGGATTATATAATTGTGACATGTGATTCTAGCTCGATGATTTCAGAAGCAGCTTTAACAGGCAAGCCATTATATGTGGCTATGATACCACCAATAAAAAAAGATACTAGATTTCAAAAATTTAGAAAACTATTTGAAAGTATGAATATCTTAAGGGAATTTGATGATAAATTGGAAGTTTGGAATTACGAAAAACTTGATGAAACTAAAAGAATAGCATATGAACTAAAAAAAAAATTGTAAAATGTCATTTTTAAACTCTTTAAATAATAATTCCTCAAAATTTAGTGAACCCTTTGATCATTGGGAATTAAATAAGCCTCTCACAGAAGGTCAAATAAACGAAATTATAAAAGCAGAGATAGATAATCCAATAGAATATAATATCAATTATGACGGAACAAGAGCAATCGATGGTGGCAAAGGTGAATTTAGAGAAGGTATATCAGATGGGGGCAAAGCCTTGAAATTTAGATGTTTTATAACTAAAGAAAATGAAAAAAATTTTCCAGCACTAAAAAGCCTGATTGAGGAACTTCAGAACAAGGAAACACATAATAAGATATCAAAATTAATTAATAAGGATCTTTCCAATTCTTACGTAAGAGTTGAGGTGATATGTGACAGAAAGGGTTTTTGGTTGAAACCGCATTGTGATATTAAAGAAAAATTAATGTCTTGCTTATTGTTTGTTAATAAAGAAAATGAAAGTGAAGAACTTGGTACTGACTTTTATAATAGAGATCTTAAACTAACAAAAACCGTTCCATATAGAGATAATTATGGATATTTTTTTTCTAGTGGCCCAAATACATGGCATGGAATGGAAAAAAAAGAGATCGTAAAAGAAAGAAGATGTCTTCAGGTTAATTACGTTACATTTAAGACTGATTGGAAAGTTAATTAAAGATCTAATTATCCTGTAAAGATTTAACTTTTAGTTTAGTTGTTTTCAAAGATTTTATCGCCTCAAGAAACGAATAAGCAGTAGACATATTTGTGCAATACGGAATTTTATTGGCTAGTGCACCTCGTCTTAGGGCTCTAGCATCATTAATTCTGTGTTCTGTGTTTCCACCTCCAGTATTTATTACAAGAGATATTTTTTTTGAATTTAAAACATCTACTATATGAGGTCTTCCACTGCTCACCTTATTGATTTTTTTACATCTCATTCCATTCTGTTTAAGTATTTCACATGTTCCTTTTGTAGCTGAAAGTGTAAAACCAAGTCCAACCAACCTTTGAGCTATACCAACAATTTCTTGTTTATGAGAGTCTTTGACTGACAAAAAAGCCATTCCTTTTATTGGCAAAGAATTTGATGCAGCAATTTGACTTTTTGCTACCGCCATTCCAAAATCTTCATCAAAACCCATAACCTCTCCAGTTGATTTCATCTCTGGTCCCAATAATACATCGCTATCAGGGAATTTATTAAAAGGAAAAACTGCTTCTTTTACAGCAAATTTTTTATTAGTTTTATATTTTAATTTATATTTACTTAATTTTTCACCTGACATTATTCTCGATGCAATTTTTGCAAGTGGTATACCATTGGCTTTAGAGACAAAAGGTACAGTTCTACTAGCTCTTGGATTAACTTCAATTACATAAATTTCATCTTTTTTTATTGCAAATTGTATGTTTAAAAATCCCTTAACATTTAACGCTAATGCGAGTTTTCTAGTTTGAACTTTTAATTCTTTTAAAAGATTTGCTTTTATAGATACAGGTGGCAGGCAACAAGCAGAATCACCCGAGTGAATTCCAGCCTCTTCAATATGTTGCATTATCCCAGCAACATAAACATCTTTTCCATCGGAGATCGCATCAACGTCTACTTCCATTGCATTATCAATAAATTTATCAATTAAAATTGGATTTTTTTCTGATGCTTTAAAAGCTTCATTTATAAATTGTTCCAATTGGCTTTTATCATGAACTATCTCCATAGCTCTTCCTCCCAACACATAGGACGGTCTAACCACAACAGGTAAGCCAATTTTTTCAGAAATTTTAATCGCTTGTTCAAATTTATATGCAATTCCGCTCTCTGCTTGCTTGAGTTTTAATTTAATAAGTAGTTCTCTGAATCTGTCTCTATCCTCTGCTAAATCAATTGAAGTATATTGAGTTCCTAGAATTGGCAATTTATTATCATGTAAAAATTTTGCTAGTTTAATAGGAGTTTGGCCACCAAATTGCGCAATTATACCCAAGAGATTGCCTCTTGATTTTTCCTTTAAAATTATATTTTCAACATATTCTTCGATCAAAGGTTCAAAGTATAATCTATCACTCGTGTCGTAATCTGTAGAAACTGTTTCAGGATTACAATTAATCATAATTGTTTCAAATCCAGCCTCTTTCAAAGAAAAGCTAGCTTGACAACAGCAATAATCAAATTCTATTCCTTGACCAATTCTATTGGGTCCCCCTCCAAGAATTATAATTTTCTTTTTATTTGTTGGTTCGGATTCGCACTCAATTTTAAAAGAAAAATTTCTTTGATAAGTCGAATACATATAAGGAGTAAAAGACTTAAATTCTGCTGCACAAGTATCAACTTTTTTAAACACTGGCAAAACTTTTAGAGCCTTTCTTTTTAATTTTACTATTTTTTCATTTATTCCAGTAATTTTGGAGATTTTTTTATCAGAAAATCCTATAGACTTTATTCTATTAAATTCCCCAAATTTCTTTGGTAAACCTTTTAAAGCTAATTTATTTTCTTCTTCAACTAATTCTTTAATTTGATTTAAAAACCAAGGATCAACCTTAGATAACTTATAAATAGTATTAGTTGAAATTTTTTTTCTAAAAGCTTCAGCAACAAGAAGTAGTTTGTTAGGAATATTAATTTTTAATTTTTTTAAAATTTCTTTTTTATTATAATTAAATATATTATCTAACCCAGTTAATCCAATTTCAAGAGATACAAGAGCTTTTTGAAACGACTCTTTAAAATTTCTTCCAATTGCCATTGCTTCACCCACAGACCTCATAGATGTGCCTAAAATTGCATCTGTATCTGAAAATTTTTCAAAGGTGAATCTAGGAATTTTTGTAACCACATAGTCTATAGTTGGCTCAAAAGAGGCGGGTGTTACTTTTGTAATTTCATTTTGAAGTTCATCTAATGTATAACCAACGGCTAATTTTGCAGCGACTTTAGCAATAGGAAAACCTGTAGCTTTGGATGCTAAAGCCGATGATCTTGAAACTCTTGGATTCATCTCAATTATTACCATCCTTCCATTTTTAGGATTAATTGCAAATTGAACATTAGAACCACCTGTTTCAACACCGATTTTTCTTAAACATGCAATAGATGCATTTCTCATTACTTGATACTCTTTATCGGTTAGTGTTAAGGCTGGGGCTATTGTTACTGAGTCACCTGTGTGGGTCCCCATTGGATCTACATTTTCAATTGAACAAATTATTATACAATTATCATTTTTATCCCTAACTACCTCCATCTCAAACTCTTTCCACCCATCAAGACATTCTTCCACCAAAACTTGATTTTGTGGTGACTCTCTCATGCCCTCTTTTACTATTTTGAAAAATTCTTTTTTTGTTCTTGCAATTCCACCACCTAAACCGCCCAAAGTAAATGAAGGTCTAATAATAGCTGGTAAACCTATTTTTTTTAAACATTTTTTTGAATTTGAAAAGATATTTAATATTTCAGACTTAGGTAAATCTAAACCAATATCAGTCATATTTTTTCTAAATTTCTTTCTATCTTCTGCATTAGCGATTGCTTTTGAATTTGCACCTATAAGTTCAATTTTATATTTTTTTAACAAACCATTTTTTTCAGCACTTATTGCAAGATTTAATGCAGTCTGCCCACCCATTGTTGGCAAAATTGCATCAGGTTTTTCTTTTTTAATAACTTCCTCTAGCACTTCTAGAGATATAGGCTCAATATATGTTTTATCTGCAACGCCAGGATCAGTCATTATTGTTGCAGGGTTAGAATTAATTAATATTACTTTATAACCCTCGTCTTTGAGAGCTTTGCAAGCTTGTGTACCAGAATAATCAAACTCACAGGCTTGGCCAATAATTATTGGACCAGCTCCAATAACTAATATTTTTTTAATATCTTTTCTTTTTGGCATATTTTTTTATATCTTCCATGAAATGGTTAAATAAGTATTTGCTGTCCTGGGGACCTGGATTTGCCTCTGGATGGTATTGAACAGAAAAAACTGGTTTATTTTTTAATCTTATTCCTTCAATAGACTTATCAAATAATGATAAGTGAGTTATCTCAGTATTTTTCTTCAAGCTCTCCTTAATTACCTCAAATCCGTGATTTTGACTCGTTATTTCAACTTTATTAGTTAATAAATTTTTTACAGGATGGTTAGCACCTCTATGCCCTAATTTCATCTTTCTTGTTTTTGCATTTAAGGCAAGAGCTAATATTTGATGCCCCAAACAAATACCAAATAAAGGAACTCCTCCTTGTATCAATTTTTTTACAACATTTATTGCATATTTTCCTGTTGCAGCTGGATCCCCTGGACCATTTGATAAAAAAACACCATGAGGTTTTAATTTTAAAATTTCATTTGATTTTGTTTTGCATGATACTACTTTGACTTCACAATCATAATTGGAAAAATATCTAAGTATGTTTTTCTTTATTCCAAAATCTATTGCAACAATTTTAAATTTTCTTTTCTTATTTATTTCAAATCCTTTAATTTTTTTCCAAGTTTTTAATCCTTTCCAGGTATAAGTCTTTGGTGTTGTGACTTCTTTTGCAAGATCCATGCCTTTTAACCCAGGCCAATTTATCGATTTTTTTATCAACTTATGTATATTAAATTTTCCATTTTTATTATTTGCTATCGTACCTTTAGGAGCTCCCTTATCTCTAATAAAATTTGTTAATCCTCTGGTATCTAGACCGGTTATTCCAACGATTTTATTTCTTTTCAACCAGTTGTCTAAATTTTGAAGAGATCTATAATTTGAAGGATTTGTTATTTCAGAGTTGAATATTACTCCTCTAGTCCAAATTTTGTCACTCTCAATATCCTCGTTATTTGTTCCAACATTTCCTATGTGAGGAAATGTAAAATTGATTATTTGCCCTGCATAAGATGGATCTGAAATAATTTCTTGATACCCAGTTAAAGAGGTATTAAAACATACCTCTCCTGTTGCTTCTCCTTGATAACCTAAACCTGTGCCTTTAAATATTGATTTGTTTTCAAGAACTAAAATAGCTGAGTTAAATTTAGAAAAATATGAATTTTTGTTTCTCTGTTTTGAAGTCAATTACAACTCATGAGTTAAAGGTTAATACAATAAAAGCCTTTTTTACGCAACATATCTGATGGAAAATTTGAAAAAAATTTTTTTTTTCTTTTGAAGAAATTTCTCTTTAAAAGTAAATTTGATTTATGACAATTAGAGACAAGATTGATTTAGACTATAAAAACTCATTAAAATCAAAAGATAAAATTAAAATATCAACTTATAGGTTAATTTTGTCAGGAATCAAAGATCTGGATATTTCAAACAGATCAGGGCCAAAAAAGAAAGACACTGATGATGAAGATATTAAAAGGTTATTAAAAAAAATGATCAAGCAAAGAAGCGAATCAATTGAAATTTACAAAAAAAATAATAGAAACGATTTGCTTCAAATTGAAACACAAGAGCAAAAAATTTTATCTACTTATTTACCAAAACAATTAAGCGAAGAAGAGACCAAAAAAATTTGTACAGAAATAATAGCGGCCACTAATGCATCATCTATAAAAGATATGGGAAGAGTAATGGGAGAATTAAAAAAAAAATATTCAGACACAGTAGATTTTTCTCTAGCTGGTAAAGTTTTGAAAGATCTTTTAAACAAATGATGGCTATGTAATGAAATATCCAAAAGAATATTTAGATGAAATCAAATCAAGATTGAAAGTTTCATCTATAGTATCAAAATACATTACAATAAAAAAAAGGGGTAAAGAGTTTGTGGGATTATCTCCTTTTAAAAATGAAAAGACACCATCATTCACAGTTAATGACGAAAAGGGTTTTTATCATTGTTTTAGTACTGGAGAACATGGAAATATTTTTGATTTTTTGATGAAAACTCAAAATTTAAAATTTGGAGAAGCAGTTAGAAATTTAGCCAATCTAGCTGGATTGCAACCATATAGATTTTCTAAAGATGACGAAATAAGAGAGAAAGAAATGAATGACTATATTAGTGTTCATAAATTATATATAGAGAAAAAAAAATATGATCTAACTAAATTAATTAATTCTCAAAATGAAATAAGTAATTACCTAAAAAAAAGGAAACTCAATATTGATATTATAAATGAATTTAACATAGGTTACTCGTCGTTAAATTCAAATGTATACGATGAATTTGCAAATAAATTTAATGAAAAAGTTTTACAAGAAACAGGATTATTTCTTTTCGATGAAAGAAAAAAAATATTTGTAGAGAGATTTAGAGGCAGATTATTATTTCCAATAAATTCTTTAACAGCAAAACCATTGGGGATTGGTGGAAGGAAAATAGATGATAATAATAATTTTGCAAAATACATTAATTCACCAGAGACAAAATTTTTTAAAAAAGGCAACAATTTATATAACCTTGACAAAGCAAGAAAAGAATCAAACAAAATAGATCAAGTATATTTAGTAGAGGGTTATATGGATGTAATAACACTTTTCAATCACGATGTAAAAAATTGTGTTGCAAATCTTGGAACAGCCTTAACTAGTAAACAAATTATGATATTGAGTCAATTTTTCAAAGAAACAATAATTTGTTTCGATAGTGATGATAGTGGTTTTAAAGCTGCTATCAGAGCTGCTGAAAATGCATTAAAATATCTTAAACCAGAGAATCAAATATCTTTCTTATTTTTGCCAAAAGGAGAAGACCCAGACAGTTTTGTTAAAAAGAATAAAAAAAGTATTTTTTTAGATTATTCAAAAAACAAAAAAATACAAATACATAAATTTATATTTGAGAATTATTTAAGCGATAGCACAAAGTCTCCATCTTCACTTGCTATGATTGAGAAAAAATTAAAGTCTATTTCAAACTCAATACAAGATGAAACAGTTAGAAAATATGTATTAGCTTTTTTCATGGAAGAAATGTCGAGATATTCGCATTATAATAATAAATATAATTTCATTAACTATAAGTCTGATAAAATTAAATATAAGTCTCTTGAATCTACACAAAAAATTTTTCAGGAAACAAAACAATTTTCAGCTATAGATATTAAAGAGTTTTCAATTCTTTACATCGTACTAAATAACCTAAATTTTTTTTACAACAGAATTGATTTAATTGATGGAATAGAATTTGTATCTAAAGAAAATAAAATTATTTTTGAGTCAATTTATGTTTCTTTAAAAAATGGAAATTTTGATCAATTAAATTTAGATAATAAAATCTTAAGTGAGATAGAAAAGTATGCCACTATCAAACATATTATAAAAAAAAATGATAAAGATGAGTTTAAATTAATTGAAATTTTTGACGATATAAAAAAAGATCTAAAAACTTATGGACTAGAACAAAGAATAAAAGAGTTAGAATCAAAATTTGCTAAAGATTTTAGCCAAAATACATTTGATGAAATTAAAAAGCTGAAAAAAGAGCAAAATATTAATTAAATTAATCAGAATTAGGTATAGATTTTCTCAGAATACTGATTATATATTTCATTCCAATTAAAATACTGTGGAAAGAATTATTACAAAATCGTTTGCTAGATTGATGGGTAGAGGAACTCATAGGGGATTCATAACCCATGAAGAATTAAGTAAATCTTTGGGTAAAAGAAATCTTTCAAGCGAAAATTTATCTCAGGCTTTTTTGCACATTTTAGATGAAAAAATTTCACTCGTTGAAAAAAAATCAGATTTTAAATCATTAAAAAAAAGAGATTCTCAAAATAAAGATGAACCTAAATCATTAGAAAAAAGTGACGACCCAATCAGAATGTACCTCAGGGAAATGGGTGGAGTCGAACTTTTATCAAGAGAGGGAGAGATAGCAATAGCTAAAAGAATCGAGGCAGGTAAAGATGTTATGTTAAACGCATTATCTCAAAGCCCAATAACAGCTCAACAGTTTTATGAATGGAATGAAAAATTAATAAAAGATGAAATCATGGTAAGAGAAATTATTGATATAGATACAAATTATATGGAGGAAGATAATACTAGCCAAAAATTAAAAAATAATTCCAAAGATGAAAATAATACTGGCAATAAAAACGATGAGCAAACAAAAGATCAAAATAATACAAATGATGAAGAGGATGAATTTAACCCTACTCTAGCCGCAATGGAAAGCGAAATTAAACCAAAAGTATTAGAGACAATAAACAATCTGACTAAAGATTATTCAAAATTAATTAAATACCAGAAGGATAAATTAAATTGCGTATTAAATTCCTTAAGTTTTTCTACGTCTAAGGAAAAAGGCTATCAAAAAATAGTTCAAGAAATACTTGAAAAAATTAAAACTCTTCAACTTTCACCTTCAGTTTTAGAGAGTTTAGTTCAAAAACATTACTCAGATAATAAAAAAATAGTTTCGCTAGAGGGAAATTTATTACGTTTAGCAATGGACGAAAAGATTACAAGAGATGAATTTATTAAGTTTTATATTGGAAATGAAATTAATCCAAATTTAAAAAATTTCTTAAATACAAATTTAACATGGAAAAACTTTTTTCAGAAAAACAAAAACGAATTCAAAAATATTAGAGATAGACTGGTCGAGATAAGCAACAAACTTGGAATAAGTGTTACAGATTTCAAAAAGTTAGTAAGCAGAATCCAGAAAGGTGAAAAAGAATCAAGAATTGCAAAAAAAGAAATGGTTGAGGCTAATTTAAGATTAGTTATTTCAATTGCAAAAAAATATACCAACAGAGGTTTACAGTTTTTAGACTTAATACAGGAAGGGAACATTGGATTAATGAAAGCAGTGGATAAATTTGAGTACAGAAGAGGTTACAAGTTTTCAACTTATGCTACTTGGTGGATCAGACAAGCAATAACAAGATCAATAGCCGATCAAGCTAGAACAATTCGTATACCAGTACATATGATAGAAACTATTAACAAAATTGTTAGAACTCAAAGATTAATTTTAAGTGAATTTGGTAGAGAGGCTACACCTGAAGAGTTAGCTAAAAAATTGAGGATGCCGCTAGAGAAAGTTAGAAAAGTTTTAAAAATCTCTAAAGAACCCGTTTCTCTTGAAAAACCTGTAGGAGATGAAGAAGATAGCAGCTTAGGAGATTTTATTGAGGACACAAAGGCTCTTGCTCCATTAGAACAAGCAATTAAATCAAATTTAAGCGAAGCCACCACTAAAATACTATCAACTCTTACCCCACGTGAAGAAAGAGTTTTAAGAATGAGATTTGGAGTTGGCATGAATACAGATCACACCTTAGAGGAAGTGGGTTTACAATTTTCTGTAACAAGAGAAAGAATAAGACAAATAGAAGCTAAAGCCTTAAGAAAACTCAAACATCCAAGTAGATCTAAACAATTGAAAAGTTTCTTAGAAAGTTGATAATTCGAAATATTACTTAATGGATTTAGTTAGTGTAATTATTCCATATTATAATAAAAAAAAATTCATTAATAAAACTATAAATTCAGCTATAAATCAAAGTTATAAACATATTGAAATTGTCATAGTATATGATGATGAGAACACAGAAGATTTAAAATTTATTAATGAAATTAAAAAAAAAGACAAAAGAATTGTCATAATTCAAAACAAAAAAAAAGAAGGAGCAGGCAATTCTCGTAACATAGGTATAAGTAACTCAAATGGCAAATATATTGCCTTCTTGGATGCTGACGATACCTGGGAAAAAAGTAAATTGGAAAAACAAATAAAATTTATGGATACAAACAACCTAGATATTTCTCACACCTCATATTATATAGTTGATGAAAAAAATACAATTTTAGGCAAACGGTTTGCAAAAAATTTCTTTCTTTTAAAAGAATTGCTAAAATCTTGCGATATAGGTCTTTCAACGGTGATAATAAAAAAAGAGTTAATAAGCGACGAAACTAAATTTCCAATGCTAAAAACAAAAGAAGACTTTGTTTTATGGCTTAAATTATTAAAAAATGGTAAAAAAATTTATGCTTTAAATGAGTGTTTAACTTTTTGGACTAAATCTGAAAATTCCTTATCTTCATCCACATATCAAAAAATATTAGATGGATTTAGAGTATATCATAATTATATGAATTACAATTTTTTTAAATCTTTATATTTTTTATTTTGCTTAAGTATAAATTTTATTTTGAAAAAATAGCATGTTATTTATATTTATACTTTACTCTCTTCTTATTTTTATGATTTCAATTTATTTAAAAAAAAATAACTATTATTCAAATTACACAGGCGATAATCATCAAATTTTCACAAATGATAAAAATATTCCGTTAGTTGGTGGCTTTGCTTTAATCATCCCTACTGTATTAATTAGTCCATATGATTATACATTAAGTTTATTTTTAATCTCAATATTTTCAATTGGCTTTTTTTCAGATAAAAAAATTTTAATTTCTCCAAAATTAAGATTTTTATTTCAATTTGTTATAGTAGCTTTTAGTATATTTCTTCTAAATTTAGAGATAACCTCATCAAGAATTATGTTTTTTGATAATTTATTAGAAAATTCAAATTTTAATTTATTCTTTACAGCATTTTGTTTATTAATTTTAATTAATGGATCAAATTTTATTGATGGTTTGAACTCATTATTAGTAACTTACATCAGTATAGTAATTTATACATTGATAAAATTAAATTTTATTCCAGAAATAATTAATTATCAAAATAACCTTAGTTATTTTTTTATTTTTCTAATAATACTAGTGTTATTAAATTTTAAAAATTTATTAATGTTGGGAGATGCGGGTGCTTACATATTAAGTTTTTATACTGGATATTTGATAATTAAATGTCATAATTTTAATACGGATGTTTCACCTTATTTTTTTATAACTTTGATATGGTATCCATGTTTTGAAAATCTTTTTTCAATTATCAGAAAATTATCTACAAGTTCTTCACCTTTTACTCCTGATAATAATCATTTGCATCAATTATTTTTTAATTTGGTGAACACAAAAATTTTTAAAAGTAAGATTATTTCAAATAATTTTAGCAGTTTAGTTATTAATTTCTTTAATTTTAATATTTTATTCTTTGCGGCAATTAACCCTTATAACACCATTTACCAGATAAAATTAATTTTATTTTCGATTGTATGTTATTTTTTAGCATTCTTAGTATTAAAAAAAATTAATAAAATTTAGATTTTTTTTTAATTTTTAGATTATTAATTAACAAATGTTAACAAATAATATAAAAAAGTTATGGTGCAAGAAATGCTTACAAATAAAGAAATAAATTATTTAATGTAGTCTTTTAAAATTATGAAATGAATTTTGATTTATTTATTTTCCTATTTTTTTATATATTTTCAATAATATCAGTTCTTGGTTATGGATTTATATTACAAAGTATTATTAAAATTCCAAAAACTAAATTTTATTTAGGTTATTCTGGTCTATCTGGTATATTTTTTTTGACTATCATTTCGTATACTTCAAATATTTTCTTTCCACATGATTTAAAACATAATTCAATTATTTTTATTATAGGCTTATTAATATTTATATATTATTTATTTAACAATTATGTTTTAAAAAAAGACATTAGAATTTTTGCTTTAATTTTTTTATCTCTATTTTTATCATTTCTCATATTTAAAGCTCATGATGATTTTCCTTACTATCATTTCCCTTATATTTACTATCTTACTGAAAACTCCTCATACTTAGGAATAGGTATTTTTAATCATGGTTTTAGAACTCCCTCATCTTTATTTTATTTGAATTCGTTGTTTTATTTACCCATTATTAATTACAACTTGTTTCATATTGGTTCATTATTATATTTTGGATTTAGTATTTATATACTAGTTACGAAAATCTTATACAGTTTAAAAAAAAATGAAATTGATCATTTATATTATTTTAATTTATTAGCTTTAATATTTATAATTGTCTTTTTTTACAGACTTGCTGAACATGGTACTGATAGGTCTGCTTTAATTTTGTTATTTATTATCGTTAGTGAGATTCTGCGTATTTTCAACAAACTAAAAGTAAATAATTACGATATATCAATATTATCTATTCTTTTTGCATTAACAATCTCTCTTAAAGCTTTTTATTTTTTGTACATATTAATATTGTTACCTTTAATATTTTTTATTTACGTTAAATTAAATATAAAAAATATTATAAAAATTTTTGTTAAAAATAAAATTGTATACTTTTCTATTTTTCTTTTATTTTTGGTTTTGTTTAATAATTTTTTAAATACTGGGTGTTTAATTTACCCCCTTGAAATTAGCTGCTTTACAAACTTTGAATGGTCTATTCAAAAAAATGAAATAAACAAAATGGCTCTGCACTATGAAAATTGGTCCAAAGCAGGCATGACACCAAATTTTAGAGTTTCCAATCCTGAAATTTATGTTAAGGATTTAAATTGGATTTCTAATTGGTTTAATACATATTTTTTATTTAAAGTATCCGATTTTATATTAGGAATTTTGTTTTTACTTTTTGTAGCAACAATTATTTTTAATTCAAAACAAAAAAAAATATATAATTGGCCGAAAGAAATTTACTTATTATATTTTATAATTTTAATTTTAATAATGGAATGGTTTTTAAATCATCCAGCTCTTAGGTATGGAGGTTATGCAATTATAGCTATTGCACTAATTTTACCATTTTCATTATACTTAAATAAAAATAAACTTAGTTTAAGACAAGTAATAAAGAAAACATTTATTATTTTGTTGATTGCTTACAGTATTTTTATTTACAGAAATATCGACAGAATTTACAAAGAAAATCAAAAATATAAATATAATGTTTTTATAAGTCCCTACTATGAAATCACCGATGTACATTTTAGAGTAGATAAAGAAGTAGATAACTTAATAAATAATTATTTAGATTGTATAGAAAATAATATAAATTGTGATTCTTCTAAAAATTATCAAGTGAGAGAAATTTTTGGTAAATATGCTTTTATGAGAAGAAAGTGATTAACTAATTGACAAGTAATTATTAGAAAAGTTTATTAAATAATATAGCCCATAAAAACTAAATAAAAAAATTATATTTCTTTTTTTAAAAAACTCTTTAGTGATATCGAAATTAAGTAAGGTAAATGATAATATTAAAATGAGTGGATCAAAGTATTTATGGTAAACTGTAAATTGAGGTATTGAAATAATAATAATTAATAAAATCAAAAAGTTTTTCTTTAAATCTATTGCACAAAGTTTCAATAAGAAAAAAACAAAAAAAGGTATCATTAAACTAAACATGTAATAATTTTTAAAGATAAAATCTGATAAATGCAAAAAAATACCACCTCCTGTAATCTCTAAATCGTAATTGAAATAAATAAAAAAAACGTATGAAATAGGAATTGTTATCAATAGTAATTTTAAATTTTTTTTAAGGAAATATCTTTCAATAAAAAAATTTTTATAAAATAATATAGGAATTAGATGAAAAAAAATTATTGATAATATTACAGATATTTTATTTAAATAATTTAAGTTTAATCCTACATTTTTTACTCCTAAATTAAAGAAGTGAACTTCTAAAATAAACACATAATATAAGGCTGGCGCAGCAAGAATTAAATTTAATATTACAATAGAAATTATAGTTTTAATGCATTTGACTTTTAAAGAAAAATAAATAAAAAAAAAAATAGAAAATAAAGCAAAGCTAGGTCTTATGTATGCCGCCAAAGCTATAAAAAAAATATTAAAATAAATATATTTTTGTTTTATATGTAATCTGTTTTTAAGAAAGAAGTATAATCCTATTAAAAAAAATAAAAGTCCAAGCATTGCACTTTCAGGCCAGATAATATTTGCTCTAAAGGAGGGTGAAATAAAAATTACACAACTTAAAATAAATAAAACTTTTCTTTCTTTTGAAATATTTGGGTAATAAATTAATTTAAGAATTTTGTAGTAAACTATTTGGCTTAAAGAAATTATTAAAAATAAAAAAAATCTTGTTAAATCAAAACTTTTAAAAATATCATTCAGAGAGCTTATCAGTATCAAATATATCGGTGATATTCTTGTTTGGTATTGTATATTTTCAAAATTTAATAGTGATGGTAAAAAATTGTTATTAAACTCCATCGCTCCATTCCAAGTATGAAGAAAATCACGTTTAGGTCCAGAGGTAACATTTTCTCCTAAAATAAAACCTATTAATAGACTTAAATAACAAATTGTGTAAATTATTATATGATAGTTTTTTTTAACAAAATCATTTGACATAATTAACTATTAAATTAAAAAAATGATGTTTCAACCGTATATTTGAATGTTACTAAAATATTACCAAAAATTAGATGATGCTATAAATTATCTGGCAGCATCATTTTGTAATGAAAAAAAATTAATTAAATCGATTATTGGTGATAAAAAAATTTGTTACGTTGATATAGGTACTAACCAAGGAAGCTATATTGATTTTTTAAGATCTTTCTATAGTTTTAAGAAGATTTATTCATTCGAACCAATTCCAGAATTATCGGAAAAAATAAATGAAAATTATTCTAATTTTAACATTAAAACATTCAAAATAGCTCTTTCAAATACTAATAAAAAAAAAATTTTTTATCAGTATAAAATTTCGTCACAATCAAGTTTATATCAACAAAATAATATTTTTAAATCTCTTAAAAAACTTGAAAAAAAAATAATAGTTCAAACAAAAAAATTTGACGACATATTTAATAAAAAAGAGATTATAGATTATTGCAAAATAGATGTTCAAGGTGAAGAAATAAATCTTTTGAAAGGAATGAGTAAAAATTTATCTAAAAAAAGAATCAAATTAATCAAAATAGAAATTACTTTTATAAGTAGATATCAAAACGTTAGTCCAAATTCTTATGAAATATTAGACTATCTAAGAAAGAAGGAATACAAACTCGTGTCAATTTCTAAAATTAAATTTAAAGATAACAAAATTTTATTTTTAGATGCTTTCTTTGAACCCATTAAATGATACAATCAACTACTTTATTAATTTTAAGAATCTTTGATTTTTTTCATAAACAAAAAATATTTAAATTTTTAAAAAAAAACAAACTAACAGACTTCAATATATTTTTTGATGTAGGTGCTCATAAAGGAGAAACAATTTATTCTTTTGGAACAAATCTAAATCTAAAAAAAATATACTCGTTTGAAGCAAGTCCAATTTCGTATGAGTTTCTAAATAAAAATAAAAAAAAATTACAAATAAAGATTCCAAATTCTATAATAAATATCGAAAATTTAGCAGTAGGTTCTTCAAAAAAACAAATCAAAATAAAACACTTTTTTGAAAGTTCGTCTTCAACTATAAAAAATATAAATTCTAATTCAAATTATTTTAAGAAGAAGAAAAAATTTTTATCAAGTTTAAATACCCCTAACTTCTTTAAAGAATTATTAGTTAATCAAGTCACAATAGATGAATACATGCAATTAAAAAATATAAAAAATATAGACTTTTTAAAAATTGATACAGAGGGATTTGAATATGAGATAGTTTTAGGTGCAACTGAAAATTTAAAAAACATAAAATTAATACTTTTTGAACATCATTATGATGATATGATCTTTAAAGGTTATAAATTTCGAGATATTAATAGTTTACTGTTAAAAAACAATTTTGAACAAATTTATAAAATTAAAATGCCTTTCAGAAAAACATTTGAATACATTTATCAGAATAAAACTTATTAATCTTTACTTTCTAAAAAATTAAATATATTAAAAAATATAAGTGAAAAAAAAAGCTCTTATTTTCGGTATTACAGGTCAAGATGGCTCTTATTTAGCAGAACTTTTATTAAAAAAAAAATACATTGTGCATGGGGTTAAGAGGAGATCATCATCAATCAATACTTTTAGAATAGACCACATTTACCAAGATCCTCATGTTAAATCTAGAAATTTTTTTTTACATTATGGAGATATTACTGACTCAACTTCAGTATCAAAAATTATTGAAAAGATTAAACCAGATGAAATATATAATTTAGCTGCACAATCTCATGTTGCAGTTTCTTTTGAAGTACCTGAGTATACTGCAAACGCCGATGCACTTGGTGCTCTTAGAATACTAGAGTCTATAAAATTTCATAAATTAGAAAAAAAAACAAAATTTTACCAAGCTGGAACCTCAGAAATGTATGGAAAGGTAAAGCACTCACCTCAAAGTGAAAAAACTAATTTTTACCCGTTAAGCCCATATGGTGTTGCAAAACTATATGCCCATTGGATAACAAAAAATTACAGGGAAGCTTATGGTATATTCGGTTGTAACGGCATACTATTTAACCACGAAAGTCCTAGAAGAGGAGAGACTTTTGTGACAAAAAAAATTATTAGAGCCCTTGTCAGAATAAAAACGGGTAAACAAAAAAATCTTTTTTTAGGTAACCTAAATTCTAAAAGAGATTGGGGACATGCTAGAGATTATGTTGAGGCAATGTGGAAAATACTACAACAAAAAAAACCTGATGATTATGTCATTGCCACAGGAAAACAATTTAGTATTAGACAATTTATTAATTTGGTTTCAAAAAAATTAAATATGAAAATTATTTGGAAAGGTAAGGGGTTAAAAGAAAGAGGCTATGACATATTTACAAAAAGAAATATCATTTTTATAGATAAAAATTATATTAGGCCTCTTGATGTGAATACGCTCTTGGGTAATGCCAATAAAGCAAGAAAAAAGCTCTCATGGAAACCCAAGACAAATATTAATCAGCTTATTGAAGAAATGATATCAGAGGAAATGAATATTTTAAATGTTTGATAAAAAAAATAAAATATTTATTGCTGGTCATAAAGGAATGGTGGGATCCTCTATATATAAAAAATTAAGACAAAACGGTTACTCAAATTTATTGTGTGCAGATAAAAAAAAACTAAATTTATTGGATCAAGCTAAAGTTTATAAATATTTAGAGAAAAATAAGCCAGGACTTGTAATTATTGCAGCAGCAAAAGTTGGAGGAATACTTGCAAACTCTAGGTCTAAAGAAAAATTTTTGTATGAAAACCTGCAAATTCAAAATAATTTAATTCATGGATCATATTTAGCAAAAGTAAAAAATTTGATTTTTTTAGGATCAAGTTGCATATATCCAAGAGACTGTAAGCAACCAATGAAAGAGAAATATCTTATGTCAGGAAAATTAGAGGAAACAAACGATGCATATGCTATAGCTAAAATAACAGGAATCTATATGTGTGAAAATTATTCTAAAAGCTATAATTTAAATTATAAATGCTTAATGCTACCAAACATGTATGGTCCAGGTGATAATTATAATTTACAATCATCTCACTTTTTTTCAGCTTTAATTAGCAAAATTACATATGCAAAAAAAAAAAAATAAAAAACATATTATTTTGTGGGGGTCAGGAAATGCTAAAAGAGAGCTAATGTTTGTTGATGATTTTGCAGAAGCTTTAATCTTTTTTATAAATAAGAAAATCAAAGAATCATTTTTGAATATTGGAACTGGTAAAAGTTATACAATAAAATGGTTTGCTAAATTTATAATGAAAAAAATTGGTATAAAATTAAAAATAAAATTTGATAAAAGTAAACCTGATGGAATGCCCAAAAAATGTTTAGACATATCACTAGCCAAAAAGTATGGCTGGAAACCTAAAAGCGATTTTGATAGAGGTTTTGAAATAACTTATAAAGAATTCAAAAAAAATTATTAAAATCAACTAAAATTTAATATTTACAACTTTTTATAATACAGTATAAGTTTGATGCCTGGTGATTATTGCGAAGGTGTAATACCCGATCCCATTCCGAACTCGGAAGTCAAGCCCTTCTGCGCCGATGGTACTTTGTCTTAAGGCATGGGAGAGTAGGACGTTGCCAGGCTAAATATTATGAAAATTAAAAGTTCCCTAAAATCATTAAAAAAAAGAGATCTAAACTCAAAAATGGTTAAGAGGAGAGGAAGGGTTTACATAATAAATAAAAAAAACCCAAAATTTAAAGCAAGACAAAAATAAATTTATGGATAACGATAGTCACAAAAAAACTTGGGAAAATTTTACAAAATTTGTTCTTTGGGGGACAATATCAGTTATTGCTATATTGGTAGTCTTAGCTATTGTTTTATTATAAATTCTGAATAAATATTAATGATTATTGGATCTGTTAATGAAAATAAAGATACTGAAAAAAGAATTTCAGTTACTCCAGAAAATGTAAAAAAATTCGTTTCAAATGGTTTTAAGGTATATCTTGAAAAAAACTATGGCCAACATCTTGATATTAATGATGAAAAATTTTCTGCGAATGGTGCTGAATTTTTTAGTGATAAAGAGAAAATTATAAAAGATTCTGATATTTTATTACAATTAAACTTACCAGATGAAAAAGATTTGAAAAATTTATCTCCAAATAAAAATTTGATAGGAGTTTTTGATCCTGCTAAAAATAAAGATCGTATCTCGAAACTTTCTGAAAACAATATCAATGTTTTTTCCTTAGAATTACTTCCCCGTATTACTCGTGCACAATCAATGGATATTTTATCCTCGCAAGCCAATTTAGCTGGTTATAAAGCAGTAGTAGATGCGTTTTCTTTTTTTAATAAAGCAATTCCAATGATGATGACAGCTGCCGGCACTATACCAGCTGCGAAAGTTCTCGTTGTAGGAGCAGGAGTTGCAGGATTGCAAGCTATTGCTACTGCAAAAAGAATGGGTGCAATTGTTTTCGCAACTGATGTTAGGATGGCATCTAAAGAGCAAGTTGAAAGTTTAGGCGGCAAATTCTTAGTTGTTGAGGGCTCAGAGAATTTAGAAACATCCGGTGGATATGCAAAGGAAGCTTCAGAAGAGTTTAAAAAAAAACAGGAAAACTTACTAAAGGATACATTAAAAAAAATTGATATTGTAGTTTGTACAGCTTTAATACCAGGCAAAAAGGCTCCGGTCATAATAAAGAGCGATATGATTAAAGGAATGCCAAAAGGTTCAATTATATACGATTTAGCTGCATCACAGGGCGGAAATACTGAATTTACAAAAGCAGATGAAATAGTTGATATAAACGGTATTAAAATTTTGGGAGATAGCAACTTACTTAATAAACTTCCAATATCTGCATCTAATTTATATTCTAAAAATATACTTAACTTTGTAATAAATTTGTATGATAAAAAAAATAATAAAATTAATATAGACTTAGAAGATGAAATTATAAAAAAAACTTTGGTAAAATAATATGGAAATAGATCCTTTTGTATTTAGATTAAGTATATTTATATTGTCGATATTTGTCGGCTATTATGTCGTATGGAGCGTCACTCCATCACTCCATACACCACTAATGTCTGTAACAAACGCAATTTCGTCAGTAATTATAGTGGGAGCAATAATTGCTGCACTAGCTGGAAATGTCGAAAATGTTTTTAACAAGGCAAGCTTATTTGGATTTTTAGCAATTATATTAGCTGCGGTAAATATTTTTGGAGGATTTTTAGTAACACAACGAATGTTAGCAATGTACAAAAAGAAGAAAAAATGATTTCAACAAATTTACTAGCTTTATTTTATTTAATTTCTGGAGTGCTATTTATTTTAGCTTTAAGAGGACTTTCTTCTCCCGAAACTTCTAGACAAGGAAATTTCTTTGGTATTTTGGGAATGATAATTGCAGTAGTAGTAACTTTTCTATCTATAGGCAATTTTTCAACTAGTTTTATTTATGTAATAGTGTTTCTTTTGATTGGTGGAAGCATTGGTGCTTTTATAGCATTTAAAATACCAATGACAGCAATGCCCGAATTAGTTGCTGGCTTTCATAGTTTAGTAGGATTAGCAGCGGTTTTTGTTGCAATATCAGCTTTCTTAAATCCGGAGGCTTTTAATCTTGGTATTTCGGGAAATATTAAGCTTGCAAGCTTGATTGAAATGTCAATAGGTGCAGCTGTTGGTGCAATAACTTTTTCTGGATCAATTATCGCGTTTTTAAAATTAAGAGGAATTATGTCAGGAGCACCTATAACATTTCCAGGTCAACATGTTTTAAATCTAATCATTTTAATATCTATAATTGTTTTAACTTATTTTCTCTGCACCACTCAGTCCTCTAGTTTATTTTGGACATTAATAGTGGTCTCTTTTTTGGTTGGTATATTGTTAATAATACCTATTGGAGGAGCTGATATGCCTGTTGTGATATCGATGCTAAACTCTTACTCAGGTTGGGCAGCAGCTGGAATTGGTTTTACTTTAGAGAATACAGCATTAATTATTACGGGCGCTCTGGTTGGCTCATCAGGTGCAATTTTATCTTATATAATGTGTAAGGGGATGAACAGATCTTTTTTTAGTGTAATCTTAGGAGGTTTTGGTGGCACAGACCAGGTATCTAAATCTAATAACAAAGAGCAAAAACCTGTTAAAAGTGGAAATTCAGATGATGCAGCATTTCTAATGAAGAATGCATCTTCTGTAATTATCGTGCCTGGATACGGAATGGCTGTTGCGCAAGCTCAACATGCGTTGAGAGAAATGGTCGATACTTTAAAAAAGAATGGTATAAAAGTTTCATACGCGATACATCCGGTAGCAGGAAGAATGCCGGGTCACATGAATGTACTACTTGCTGAGGCAAATGTTCCATATGATGAAGTTTTTGAATTAGAGGAAATAAATAATGACTTTGCTAATTGTGACGTTGCATATGTAATTGGCGCAAATGATGTTACTAATCCTGTTGCTAAAACAGATCCACAAAGTCCAATTTACGGTATGCCCATCTTAGACGTAGAGAAAGCAAAGTCAGTTTTGTTTGTAAAAAGAAGTCTATCACCGGGTTATGCAGGTGTAGATAATGACTTATTTTACCGGGAAAATACATTGATGCTTTTTGCAGATGCAAAGAAAATGACAGAGGATATTATTAAAAGTTTTTAAAAAGTGACTAAAATTTATTGTGATATAGCCGATATAAATACAATTAAAAAATTTTCTAGAAAAAAAATAGTTAAAGGATTCACAACAAATCCAAGCTTAATGAGAAAAGCTGGGGCTATAAATTATGAATTATATTCAAAAGAAATTTTAAAAATATGCAAAAATAAACCTATTTCATTTGAGGTTTTTGCAGATGACTATAAAAATATTTTTCTACAAGCATTAAAAATCAAATCATGGGGAAGCAATGTTTACGTTAAAATTCCAGTAGAAAATTCAAAAGGAATTTTTATGGGTAAAGTAATTAATGAATTAAGTAAGAATAATATTAAAATGAATATTACTGCTGTTTACACACACAAACAAACTATGAGAATCCTTAAGAAAATTAAAAAGAGCTCTAATGTAATTATTTCGATATTCGCTGGAAGAGCAGGAGATGTAGGAAAAGATCCTGTTCCTGAAATTAAAAAAAGTATCAAAATTGCAAAAAATTTTAAAAATGTAAAAATACTTTGGGCAAGCGTTAGAGAGCCATATAACTATTTACAAGCTTCACAACTAGGATGTCATATAATTACAGTACCACCAAATATAATCTCAAAAATAGAGAACTTTGGTAAGTCGTTTAAAAGTCTAACTAGAGATACAGTAAAAACATTTCTAGTTGATAGTAGAAAATCTAATTTTAGCATTTAAAAGATTGGTTGCGGGGGACGGATTTGAACCGCCGACCTTCAGGTTATGAGCCTGACGAGCTACCAGACTGCTCCACCCCGCGATGTTAAATTCTATTTTTTAATTTGTTAAGTTTTTTAACTCTTTTAATATTTTCTTGAAGTATTCTTTTTTTTTTCTCCGATGGTTTTTCATAATTTGATTTTAGTTTAACTATTTTAAAAAAACCATCTCTTTGAAGTTTCCTTTTTAAAACCCTCAAAGCTTGCTCAACATTGTTATCTTTTACGTCTATTTTAATAACTCCTCCAAAAAAAACATTTAATTAGCACTTTAGTAAAATTATGTCTATCAGTTTTTTAGTATTAATTTTGGTTATTTTGTTTTTGTTCTTTCTCTTTCAATTTTTTTTCTCTTTTAATTCTTCTTTCAGCTTTTTCTAAAGCATCTAAAAGATCTTTCTGTGAAAATAGATTTATAGCAACTGGATCTTTTGGGTTTAAACTATTGAAATTCCAATAACTTTTATTTCTTATCGCCACAACAGAATTTTTAGTAATACCAACTAGTTTTGCGATTTGTGAGTCTTTTAATTGTGGATGGTTTTTTAATATCCATAGAACCGAGTCTGGTTTATCTTGTCTTTTAGAAAGCGGTATATATTTTTTTAATTTTTTTTCAGAGCTTGAAATTTCGATGTCATAATTAATTATATTTAATGGTCGGTTCTCGTCTTTGCTAGATAAATCAATTTCCTCTCTTGTTAACTGACCAGATGTTATAGGGTTATAAGCTTTTATACCTTTCGCTACTTCTCCATCAGCTAGCTGTCGCCATTGGCATCAAAGGTGAAATAGACATACTTATTTATTTTTAATCTCCGATTTAAAATTTTGAAATTTTTTATTAAACTTACTTACTCTTCCTTTATCTAAAATTTTTTGCTTTCCACCAGTCCATGCAGAGTGAGATTTAGGATCAATCTCTAATTTTAAAGTTTCTCCTTCTTTGCCCCATGTTGACATGGTTTCAAAATGTGTACCATCTGTCATTTCAACTTTTATTTTGTGATAGTTTGGATGAATATTTTTTTTCATAGCAGAACTTATAACAAAAGAAATTAATAAAACAATTAAAACATAGAAAATTTTTGGTTTAATTCGCTGCTTATTCTCTCATTTGAAGCTTTAAAATTAAATTTATCAAATTTCTCTAATTGAATTTCATCTAAAACACCACCAGCCTCACTAATCAGAATTATGCCAGCAGCAATATCCCATAAATTTACATTTCTTTGTAAAGATGCATCAAATCTACCACAAGATACATATGCAAGATCCAAAGCCGCACTTCCAGTATTTCTTACAATAAGATTATCTGGTAAATTTTTTCTGTAATTTGTTGCGTAAAGACAACTGTTGATATTTTTACTGTTTGAAACCCTTATACTTTTATTATTAAGATATGAACCACCACCTTTATCTGCATAAAAAATTTCGTTTTTTATTGGATCATAAATAACGCCAGCTACAACTTCTTTATCAATAATTAATCCTAAAGAAATACAAAAATGAGGTACACCGTTTAAAAAATTAGTTGTGCCATCAATTGGATCAATAACCCAAAAATTATTTTTATCCTCCCGGCTAATGAAACCCGCCTCTTCAGTTAAAATTGAAAATTTTCTTTTAGACTTATCAAGTTCCTCTATAAGTATTTTTTCGACTTTTTTATCAGCATTAGTAACAAAATTGTTATGTCCTTTTAATGAAACCTGTAGTTTTTCTAATTCACCAAAATCTCTTATAAGTGTTTTAGATGCCTTCTCACATGCCTTAATCATTATGTTTAAATTTGGAGAGACAGATGTCATAATTATATTTTTTTTATATATTCAAGTGTAAAGCTATCTAAAACTATTTCATCACCGCTTTCGATAAACGGTGGTACTTGAATGTTTAAACCATTTTCAAGAGTAGCAGGTTTATAAGAAGACGATACTGTTTGGCCTTTTAGAGCGACGTCAGTTTCTTTTATCTTACTTGTTATCTGTTTTGGTAGTTCAACAGAGATTGGTTCATCATTATGGAAACTTATTAATACTTCTAAATTTTCGATCAACAGCTTACCTTTTTCACCAACTATATCTTTTTTAATTTCAATTTGTTCAAATGACTTCGGGTTCATAAAAAAATAATTTTTATCGTCTTCATACAAAAAATTATATTTTATTTCCTCTAATGAGGCTTTTTCAACAGTTTCACTCGACCTAAATCTCTCATTTAATTTAGTATTTTTATTTAAACTTTTCATTTCTACTTGTGCAAATGCACCACCTTTACCAGGCTTAACATGTTGTGTTTTAAGCACTTGCCATATATCATTTTTGTACTCTAAGAGCATACCAACTCTAATTTCACCTGCATTAATTTTCATTTTAATTTTTTTATAGCTTCTTCTGGTTTCATTTTATAATTATTCCAAATGTAGTTTGAAATAGCTAAAAAGTTTGCTTTATTCAATAAAAGTTTTTTATAATTATTTGAGTTAATACCTCCTATTGCAACAATAGGTAATTTTGTAATCCTCCTAGCCTTTTTCAACAAGTTAATTGATGCTTTATATTTTACTTTTTTAGTTTTAGAGTAATTAAAGGCCCCCAATGCAATGTAGTCTGCCTTATTTTTTACAGCATTTTTTGCTAATTTTATTGAGTTATGACATGTTATTCCTATAATTTTTTTTCCAATTAATCTCCTAGCTTTCAATATATTCATATCTTTCTGACCTAAATGACACCCATCAGCATTTAATTTTTTAGCTAAAAAAACATCGTCATTGATCAAAAATTTAATATTAAATCTTTTACATATTTTTTTTAATTTTCTTCCAATTAATAATTTTTTTTTAAAACTATCTCTTTTTAACCTGAGTTGAAAAAAACTAACTTTTTTTTGTTTTATGACACTAATCAAATCAGCATAAAAAGATTTATAAATTTTTGGTGGTGAAATTAAGTATATAAATTTTTTTTTGTTAACACTCAAGATCTTTTGACCATTTCCCCTGAGCTGCTAAAGTATTCATTTTGGCTCGATGATTAAAAATTTTTTGAGTTCCATCAATATCCTTAATATTTTTTGACCAAAATTTTAGTGCACTTTGTTGAAGCGCTCTACCATAAGAATAGCTCATGATAAAACCAGTATCGTTATATTTATTAATTAAATTTAAATTTTCTGTAGCCTCTACTTCTGATTGTCCACCAGATAAAAAGGCAATACCTGGAACCTCTTTGGGCACTGAATTTTTAAGACATTTCAAAGTTAGTTTTGCAACTTCTTCATTTGAAATTTTATCTTTATTTTTGTTGCCAGCTAAAATCATATTTGGTTTAAGTATTATTCCCTTTAAATCAACTTTATTCAAAATAAGCTCATCAAAGCATTTCTTTATTACTTCTGAGGTTTTTTTATAACATTCTTCTGCGGAATGTCCGCCATCCATTAATACCTCTGGCTCTACTATTGGAACCATATTACACTCTTGCACCAAAGCTGAGTACCTAGCTAATGCGTGAGCATTTGAGTGAATTGATAATTTACTTGGATAATCATTTGCTATTATATAAACACCTCTCCACTTTGTGAACTTCGCGCCAAGTTTGTAATATTCTTTTAATCTTTCTCTCAATCCATCTAAACCCTCTGTGATTTTTTCATTTGGCGAACCTGCTAATATTTTAGCTCCAGTATCAACTTTAATACCAGGAGTAGATCCCATTTTTGAAATTAATTCTGGGATAGAGTCTTTTTTTGATGTTTTCTGTTTAATTGTTTCGTCGTATAAAATTACACCACCTATACATTCAGTCATATTTGTTGCACTAAAAAGAGTTTCTCTAAATAATAATCTATTTTCAGGTGTTGAAGGTACATTAACACCATCTAATCTTTTAGTCATAGTACCAGTGCTTTCATCGGCAGCTAAAATACCTTTACCTCTATCTAATATTTTAAGCACTATGTTATTTAGATCTGACATATTAATTTAAAGCTTTTATACCAGGAAGATCTTTACCTTCAAGATATTCTAAAAATGCACCACCAGCAGTTGAAACAAAATTAAAATCATTAATCACATTGATTTCGTTAATTAAAGCTATTGTATCTCCACCACCTACCACAGAGTAAATTGAATTGCTTTTATTTTTTTTTACAATTGCTTTTGCAATTTCAAAACTGCCATTAGCAAAATTTGGGTTCTCAAAATACCCCGCTGGTCCATTCCACAGAACTGTTGCACTATTTTCTATAATTTTTTTAATCTCACTTATTGTTTTTGGCCCTATGTCTAAAATTAAATCCTCTGAATCTATTTCATTTATTTCTTTGACTTTTGATTTATCTTGTAAATTTTTGCCTACCAAAACATCTTTTGGAAAAGCAATAGAGCAAGAATGTTGTTTTGAAGTTTTGAAGATTTCTTGAACTATTTTTTCAGAATTTTCCTCTTTAATTGATTTTCCTATTTGATTTCCTGTATGATAAAGAATATTATTTGCCATACCACCAACAATAATAATATTATCAAACTTTGGAATTAAATTTTTAATTATCCCAATTTTAGTAGATATTTTTGATCCACCAATAATACAAGTTATTGGTTTTTTTATTTCCGATGTAACTTTTTTAAGAGCACTTAATTCTGCTTCTAATTGAAGTCCTGCAAAAGAAGGTAAAAACTCAGCAATTTTAGTTATAGATGCATGAGCCCTATGAGAACATGAAAATGCATCATTTACAAACAAATCTGCTAAACTTGCAAGCTGTTTAGCAAACAAAGCATCATTATTTTCTTCTTGTTTGTAAAATCTAATGTTTTCTAAAAAAATAATTTGATCGTTTTTTGCCCTAAATAAATCATCTTTTTTTAGTTTAAATACATCATCGCTGATTAAGGTTATTTTTTTGCTAATTTTTTTTTCTAAATTTTCGCAAATTGGTTTCAAGGACAGATTACTATTTTTTTTTCCTTTTGGACGTCCTATATGAGAAATAACTATTATTTTTGAGTTTTTACTGAGCAAAAAATTGATTATTGGTAAAATTTTATCAATTCTTGTTTGATCTGTAATTGTACCATTTTTTATTGGAACATTTAAATCAAGTCTTAATAAAACTTTTTTTTGATCTAAATTTTCGTGATCTTTGATATTCTTCATTAAAAAGTTTTGCGAAGATATTCTGCTATATCACACATTCTGTTAGAAAAACCCCATTCATTATCATACCAAGCAGAAATTTTACCCATATTCTTACCTACTACGCTTGTTAAACTAGCATCGACAATTGACGATGCAGGATTATGGTTAAAATCTATAGATACGAGTTTTTCTTTTGTTATTTTTAAAACATTATTTTTATTATTTTTACTGAATTTTTGAAAAGTTGAATTAATTTTTTCTACGGTTAGGTTTTTTTTTGTGTAAAAAACTAATTCAACCAAGGAAACATTAGGTGTGGGCACTCTCATTGCAACACCCTCTAATTTTCCTCTTAAGGAGGGTATAATTTCACCAATTGCTTTTGACGCTCCTGTTGAGGTTGGAACTATAGATTGAACAGCAGATCTAGATCTTCTAGGATCTTTGTGAGAGTTATCAAGCATTCTTTGATCTGTTGTAAAGGAATGAATAGTTGTCATAAAACCTTTTTCAATCTCAAAATTATTATTCAAAATATTAACGACTGGCGCCAAGCAATTTGTAGTGCATGAAGCAGCAGAAATAATACGATCCCCATTAGAAATATTTTTATGGTTCACTCCATAAACAACTGTTTTGTCAGCACTCTTACATGGCGCTGAGACAATTACTTTTTTTGCACCATTTTTAATGTGTGGAATAAGTTTATCTTTAGAATTAAATTTTCCAGTACATTCAAAAACTATGTCAACGTTATGTTTCTTCCAGGAAATATCTCTAATATTATTTTCTTGCGAATAAGAAATTTTATTACCATTAACTATTAATTTATTATTTTCTACATATACTTTTCCCTTAAAATTTCCATGAACGCTATCTCTTTTTATAAGTTCACAAGCAATTTTTATATCTGCTCTATTATTAATATGATTAATTTTTAGATTTTTATGGTTTTCCTCAAAAATAGATCGTAGAACCATTCTACCAATTCTACCTAATCCATTAATACCAATTTTTGCTTTCACAATTTTTCCTTAATTTTATTCACTATATTTTGTTCATTTAATTTAAAATGATCATAAATATCTTTATACGGTGCGCTTTTGCCAAAGTTATTAATTCCAAAATTTAATCCATTGTTACCAGTATACTTTTTCCAGTAATTAGTCTCAGACGCCTCTATTGAAACTTTCAATATGTTTTTTGTTAATATTTCTGATTTATAATTATCATTTTGTAAATCAAAAATTTCATGGCAAGGCATTGATATAACTTTTGAATAGATATTATCTGTGGCTAATTTATGACTAATTTTACATGCAAGATCTATTTCAGATCCACTCGATATTAAAATTAAATTTAAATTGTCCCCAGTCCTCATGATTTCATACGCGCCCTTAGAACATTGATTAATATCTAAATATTCTCTTCTAATTGGATTTGTTTTCTGCCTAGTTAAAGCAATTACGCTTGGAGTATTTTTATTCTCAATAGCTAACTGCCAACATTCAAAAGTTTCTATTGTATCTGCTGGTCTAAAAACATTTAAATTTGGTATTGTTCTAAGGGCAGATAGCTGTTCAATTGGTTGATGGGTTGGCCCATCCTCACCAAGACCGATAGAGTCGTGTGTGAAAACAAAAATCACTTTTTGCCCCATCATAGCAGATAGTCTAATTGATGGTTTACAATAATCACTAAATATTAAAAAAGTCCCACCGTAAGGAACCAGGTTGCTATGTAAAGATATTCCATTCATTATTCCACACATTGCATGTTCTCTAACTCCGTAATGAATGTAATTACCATCAAAATTTCCTGGCTTGATAATTTTATGATTTTTAGTTTTTGTATTATTAGAACCAGCTAGGTCAGCAGATCCTCCAATAAGATTTGTTAATTTTGATGCTATCTCGAGAAATTTTTCAGAGGATTTTCTGGTTGCCATTGGTTCTAAAGTTTTCATATAATTTTTCTTAAACTCATCAATTTCTTCGATTATATTTACTGGAATTAAATTATTATTTCCTGATTTATCTTTAGAATTAAATTTTTCTGCTGCCAAAGATGCTTTATTTCCAATTTCCCGCCAGGCATTTAATATTCTTTCTGGAATTTCGAAAGGGGAGTATTTCCAATTTAACTTTTTTCTTACAAGTTTGATTTCATCTAAACCTAATGGACTTCCATGAGAAGACGCTCTGCCACCTTTGTTAGGAGAACCATAACCAATAGTAGTTTTGCAAGATATAGCAATTGGTTTTTTTGAATTTTGGGCTTTTTTTAATGCATTAAATATCTGTTTTTCATTATGTCCATTTATATCTAAATAGTTCCAGCCATAACTTTCAAATCTTTTTTTTGTGTTATCTGAAACCGCTAAATTAGTTGGTCCATCTATTGATATAGAATTATTATCAAATAACAAAATAAGATTCTTTAGTTTCAAGTGGCCTGCTAGGCTTAGGGCTTCATGACTTATACCTTCCATTAAACAACCATCTCCAGCTAAAACATAAGTTTTATGATCTATAAATTTTTTTCCAAGTTTACTTTTTAAAATTTCCTCAGCTAAAGCAAAACCTACTGCGTTAGAAATTCCCTGACCAAGTGGTCCTGTAGTGGTTTCAATACCAGAGTTGTAATGGTATTCAGGGTGACCTGCGCATATAGAATCTAACTTTCTGAAATTTTTAATATCTTCTAAAGATACACTTTTATATCCAGTCAAATAAAGTAAAGAATACAAAAGCATTGATCCATGTCCTGCAGATAAAATAAACCTATCCCTATTTAACCAGCTTGGATCTTTCGGATTAAATTTTAAAAAATTCTTAAATAAAACTGTTGCAACATCAGCCATACCCATAGGCATTCCCGGATGACCAGAATTTGCTGCTTCCACCGCATCAATTGATAAAAATCTGATTGCGTTAGCTAATTGTTTGTGTTCTACTTTCAATTGTTAACCTATCTAGACTAAGATGACTCTATTTAATAATATAATATATATATGAAATACTTCAGTGAAAAAGAAAAAAAGCTTGAAAATGCTCTGGACAAATTAAAAAAACTTAATCTAATAGATGAAGAAGGTCTTAAAAATCTTGAATTTTTATCGGATCAAAAAAATCAATTAGAAATTGAAAAAAAAGAACTAGAAAATAAACATCAAAGTTTAATGAACGAACATCAAAAATTAAAAGAGCAATTAAAGGATATTAAAGTCAAAAATTCTAAACATAAACTTGATCAATTAAAATTTAACGAGAAAATTGATGAATTAAATCAAGAAACAGATATTCTGTTAGATGAAATTGATAAATGGCAAATGTAAATATAAAATTTAATGGTAAAGATTTTCTTTTATCTTGTGATGACGGACAAGAGGAACATTTAGAAGAATTAGCGAACCACCTTGGCAGCAAATTTGATAAACTTAAGGCAGATTTAGGAAATATTGGAGAGAATAAACTATTATTAATTACATCAATTAAAATAATGGATGAATATTTTGAGACTAAGAAAAAAATAGATATTAATAGAAAAGAAATAATAAATATCACTGAAAAATTTAAAGAGCTTAAGTCTTTAGCATTTGAGTATAAAGATGATAAAGAAAATGAAGCAAAAAAACTCTCTCAAAATATTTCCAAACTTGAAAATGAGATATCAGACCTAAAAAATGAATACGATAAAATAATATCAAATACAACTCATCAGATTGAGGAATTTGTAAAAAAAGCAAATTTAAAAAATTAGTTTTTCGTTGTGAAAAAATCTAAAATAAGAAAAATAATTTTAAAAAAACGTAACAATCTCAATTTTAAATACAAAAAATTTAATTTTAGTAATTTATTAAAATTATTAAGTTATAAGAGTAAAAATAAAAAAATCGGACTGTACTATCCGATTGGATCTGAGGTGTCTACAATTGAATTAATTAAATATTTAAGAAAAAAAAAATATATTATTTCATTACCAGTATTAGAAAAAAATTTTGTTATGTCATTTTATGAGTGGAGCAATAAAAGTCCTCTTAAAATTAATAATTATGGTATACCAGAACCTGTCAAGTTAAAAAAAATTATACCTTCAATACTTATAATTCCAATAGTAGCATTCGATACTAAATTAAATAGGCTTGGGTATGGCGGAGGATTTTATGATAGATTTATTAATAAAACAGAAAAAACAAAAAAAATATTGAAAATTGGCCTTGCTCTTTCGTGTCAAAAAATAAATAAAGTTCCAATTAACAAATATGATAAAAAAATGAATTATATATTTACTGAAATGAAAGTTTATAAATGAGAATACTTTTTCTAGGAGATATTGTTGGGCCATCAGGGTGCAATATTGTTAAAAATTTATTGCCTGATGTGATAAAAAAAAAAAACTTAGATTTTGTTATTGCAAACGGAGAGAACGCCGCAGATAACGGTGTAGGTATAACAGAAAAAATTTCCAATGAATTATTTAAATCTGGGGTTAATGTTATAACTACAGGAAACCATGTATGGGATCAAAAAGAAACTGTAGAGTATATTGAAAAAGAAAAAAAACTTTTAAGACCGTACAATTTAACCGCTCCTGCACCTGGTAAAGGATTTGAAATTTTTCTTTGTAAAAAAAATTATAAAATAGGTGTCTTAAATTTAATGGGAAACGTTTTTATGAGAAAATGTGATGATGTTTTCGTAGAGGTAGATAAATTTTTAAGAAACTATAACCTAAAAAAAAATTATGATTTTTTAGTAATCGATTTCCATGGAGAAATAACTAGTGAAAAAATGGCAATAGGACATTTATTTGATGGTAAAGCAACTTTAATAACCGGAACTCATACCCACGTTCCAACAAATGATGCACGAATTTTACAAAAAGGTTCTGCTTATATTACAGACTCTGGAATGTGCGGTGATTACGACTCTGTGATAGGGATGAATAAAGTTAATTCTATTAATAGATTTTTTAAAAAAAAATCTGAAAAACATTATCCGTCTCTAGGAGAGGGAACTTTGTCAGGTGTAATTGTTGATTGCTGTACTGAAACAGGTTTAGCTAAGAAGATAAACAGCTTCGTAATGGGAGGTGTTCTCCAAAACACAAACTAATATGGCAGGTCATTCACATTGGGCTGGAATTAAACATAAAAAAGGTAGAGCAGATAAAGAAAGGTCAAAAATCTTCTCTAAGTTATCGAGAGAAATTACTGTTGCTGCCAAGTTGGGTGATAAAGATCCTGATCTGAACCATAGATTAAGATCTGCTATCCAAGCTGCAAGAGCAGCTAATATGCCTAAAGATAACATTGATAGAGCTATCGATAAATCAAAATTTAATGACCAGTCAAATTTTGATGAAATAAGGTACGAGGGATTTGGCAATTATAAAATTGCGGTAATTGTAGAGGCATTGACTGACAATAAAAACAGAACAGCTTCAAATATTAGAGAAATTTTTCAAAAAAATGGTGGTAACTTAGGAACCCAAGGTTCAGCTGCACATAATTTCAAACATTTGGGGATAATAAGAATTGGTTCAGAACAAATAGATGCTGACTCTGTGCTTGAAATAGCAATTAATTCAGGTGCAGAGGAGTGTTTTTCAAACAAATTTTATCATGAAATTCATTGTAATAAAGAAAATGTTTATGATGTAAAAAAAGTTATGGAGAACAAAATTAATAATTTCTTAACTACTAATATCGAATGGTACCCACTAAATAAAGTTAATTTAAACAAAGAACAATTTTTAGAAGCTAAGAAGTTTTTAGATACTTTAGAGGATCACGATGATGTTCAAAAAGTTTATTCAAACCTAGAAATGTTAGTCTAAACTATGATAATTATAGGTATAGATCCAGGTATAAAAGGAGCAATATGTATCTTAAAAGATGGTAAAATTTTGGATGTATTTGATATGCCAATAATGCCAGTTGGAAAAAAAAATAAATCCCAAGTCAATGGCTCTCAAATTTATAATGAGATCAAAAAAGCTACAATTAATGAGGAAAAAACAAATATAAAAGTGGTTATCGAACAAGTCTCAGCGATGCCAGGCCAAGGTGTTACAAGCATGTTTAATTTTGGGCAGTCATTTGGTGTTCTTAAAGGCATATTTTCAGCTATGCAAATACCAATGGATTTTGTTTCTCCTGTAAAATGGAAAAAGCATTTTAATCTTATTAATACACAGAAAGATTCTAGTAGAACTAAAGCAATTGAGTTTTTTCCTTATGTTTCTCATAAATTATCAAGAAAAAAAGACGCCAATAAAGCTGATGCAATATTAATTGCTAGTTTTTACTATAAAAACCAAAAGAATTAAGACAAATTGATGACACATTTTAGTGTGAAAGATTTTTAATGGAAGCAGATATAACTTCTCAAGCTGTTGGCTTAGGTAGCTCAATTGATTTTTCTTTAATGAGTTTGTTTTTAAGAGCAGATGTCGTTGTTAAATCAGTAATTATAATATTGATAGCTGCATCAATATATTCTTGGGCTATTATTATTGAAAAATTCAAAATGTTCAAAAAAATTAACCAAAGTACTGTTGAATTCGAGGAAAAATTCTGGAAATCTAAATCTGCTGAAAGTTTTTACAATAATCTTCCTGCTAACAAAGACGATCCTATGTCTAATGTTTTTAGAAAAACAATGCAAGTTGTTTTAAAATCTAGATCTAGAAGTAATTTAAGTGAAAAATTAACAGGCTTGCTAGAGTCAAATATAGAGTCAGAAGTAAACTTTTTAGAGAGAAATTTTTCTTTTCTAGCAACTGTAGGTTCTACAGCCCCATTTATAGGTTTGTTTGGGACTGTTTGGGGAATAATGAATTCATTTCAATCAATAGCTGTTTCAAGAAATACAAGTTTAGCGATTGTAGCCCCAGGAATTGCAGAAGCATTATTTGCAACAGCTTTAGGTTTATTGGCAGCTATTCCAGCTGTAGTAGCTTATAATAAATTTAATAATGACTCTAAAAAATATTCTCAAAGATTAGAAAATTTTGCTAAAAGATTTTTATCTATAATTTAAATTTATGGCTTTTAGTTTTAATAAAAAATCCAAAGATCCAATTAGTGAAATAAATGTAACCCCATTCGTAGATGTTATGCTTGTTTTATTAATTGTCTTTATGGTTACAGCGCCATTACTAACCGTTGGTGTTCAAGTTGACTTACCGGAAAGCTCTGCAGACTCATTACCTGAGGAACAAGAACCTTTAACTTTGACTATAAATTCAAAGGGTGAAATATTTATTCAAGAAGCTAAAGTGGATTATGACAACGTAATCGCTAAAATACTTGCAGTCTCAAAAAATAGAACAGATACAAGAATTTATGTTAGGGGTGACAAAACAATAAATTATGGAAGAGTTCTAGAAGTCATGGGAATGTTATCAGGATCTGGCTTTACTAAAGTGGCCTTAATTTCTGAACCTTATAAAGAGAGATGAAATTTTATAATCTTTTACAAAAAGATGAAAATTTAATGATAAAAAATATCGCTATTTCATCAGCATTTCATATTTTTTTAGTAATAATTACTGCGTTTACTTTTCCTTTTATAGCAAAAAAACCAATAGATCTTCCTCCACTAGTATCCATAGAACTAATCCAGATAACAGATAAAACAAATATACCTTTCGCACCTAAAGCAAAAAAAATTATTGACAAAGCTAAAGAGAAAGAAAAACTTGTGTCGGAGCAAGCGCCACCTAAACAAATTAAGAAAGAGAAACCTGATTCAGTCCCATTGCCAGATCAAAACAAAGAAATTGTAAAAAAACCAGAAAAAGATGTTCAGAATCCAGTAAAAATTGACGAGGACGTAAAACAAGTTTCAGAGTTTGAAAAAGATGAATTATTTGATCCAAATAATATTGCAGCTTTAATTGATAAGTCTAAAGAAGAGACTTCGGAAACAACAAATAAAACAGACAAAATAACACAGTCAAATCAAAAAAATATTACTACAAGTGTCCTTACTTTAAGTGAAGAAGATGCATTGAAAGCGCAAATTTTTGGTTGCTGGAGCATTCCATTAGGTCTACCTTATAATGAAAATTTATTAGTCAGAATAAAGTTAAGTTTAAAACCTGATGGTACCGTAATTAATTCTGAAATTTTAGACCACGCTAGAATGAATAAACCTGGACAAGGTTTCTACAAAGTTCTTGCAGAAAGCGCATTAAGAGCCATTAGACTTTGCCAACCTCTTAGAGTACCATCAACTGGGTATGAGAGATGGAAAGACTTACAATTAAATTTTGATGCGAGAGAAATGTTAAAAGGATGAGATTCATAATTAAATATTTAATTTTTATTATACTGGTTTTTACACCAAATATAACTTTTGGATTAATAGAGGTTGATATTACAAGAGGTAATTTAAATCCACTACCAATTGCTGTTTCCCCGCTTTTTGTAGAGGAACAATCTGCTAAAAATTTTGAAAAAACTTTAGAAATAGAAAATATAGGTAGTTCAATTTCAAATGTTGTTGAAAATAACTTAAAATCTTCAGGACTTTTTAATCCATTAAAAAAAGAGGCATTTTTACAAAAACCTGAAATTGCGCATTTGAAACCAAGATTTGAAGATTGGTCTCTTATAAAAGCCCAAGCTCTTATAACTGGTGAAGTTAAATACGAGAATGAAAAGCTAAGGGTAGAATTTAGACTATGGGATGTACTTGCTGGTAAGGAGATGATGGCTTTAGCTTTTACAACAGTCCCAAAAAATTGGAGAAGAGTTGGTCATATAATAACAGACAAAGTTTATGAAAGATTAACTGGTGAAAAAGGATATTTTGATACAAGATTAATTTATGTTGCTGAGGAAGGACCAAAAACTAAACGTATTAAAAAATTAGCAATAATGGACCAAGATGGTTTTAACACCAAGTACCTCACATTAGGTAATGAGCTAGTGTTAACACCAAGGTTTAATCCAGCAAATCAAATGGTAACTTACTTGTCTTATTTCAAAAATCTTCCAAGAGTTTACCTGCTTGACATAGAAACTGGAGTTCAAGAGGTTGTTGGTGATTTTCCTGGAATGACATTTGCTCCACGTTTCTCGCCTGATGGAAAAAAAATAATAATGAGTTTTGCTAAAGACGGAAATTCAGATATTTATACAATGGATTTAGAGAGCCGAATTGTCGAAAAGATAACAAATCATCCATCAATTGATACTTCCCCTTCATATTCACCAGACGGGAAATATATATGCTTTAATTCTGACAGAAGCGGATATCAACAAATATATGTTATGAAAAGTGATGGCTCGCAGGTTAAAAGAATTTCTTTTGGAAATGGTTTATATGGAACACCTGTTTGGTCTCCTAGAGGAGATTTAATAGCTTTTACAAAACTTCATAAAGGTAAATTTTATATTGGTGTAATGCGTGTAGATGGTTCAGGAGAAAGATTATTAACAGAGAACTATTATCAAGAAGCACCTTCTTGGTCACCAAACGGCAGAGTGCTTATATTTTATAGAGAGACAAAGTCAGATTCTGAGGGTAAAGGGTTTTCAGCTAAATTGTGGTCTATAGATTTAACTGGTTACAATGAGAGGATGGTTGATACAGAAACCGATGCATCGGACCCATCCTGGTCGTCATTATTAAGTGATTAAATATGAAATTTTCGCCAAAAATTATTAATATCCTTGATTTTTAAGCTTGAAAGATCTATTTAGGTGTGAAAATATATATATTAATATTTAAGGAGCAGTAATGATATTTAACAAAATTTTAAAAAATTCCCTAGTTGCGGTTTTCGCTGGTTTATTATTGTCAGCTTGTGCAACTAAAAAGGTATCAAATCAGATACAGGGAGACGTTTATACTGGAAAAGATACTATTGAGTATTTAGCGTCAGGAGTGCCGGATAGAGTTTTCTTTGCAACTAATGAGTCAGTTTTAACTACTGCTTCAAGAGAGACTTTGAGAAAACAGGCTGCTTGGTTAAGAAAAAACTCAAAAATAAATGTAGTTCTTGAGGGACATGCAGACGAAAGAGGTACAAGAGAGTATAACTTAGCTTTAGGCGAAAGAAGAGCTAATGCAGCAAAAGACTATTTGATGACATATGGAATTTCAGGAAATAGAATTTCAGTTATAAGTTATGGAAAAGAAAGACCAGTCGACTCAGGCTCTAATCCATTAGCTTGGTCAAAAAATAGAAGATCAGTTACAGTAAAAGCGAACTAAGATTATAACAATTAAAGACCCTGTTAACATTAAACGTTTTCAGGGTCTTTTTTTTGCCATCATTATAAATATTAATAAATTCTATGATTAAAAAAATTGTAATTTCAAAACTTTTAACTTTTACAATAATTTTTTTGACTATTACTCACTCAAGTGCGCAAGAAGAAGATACTAATGAAATAATCGAAAAATTAAAAAAAGACATAAAGACTTTAGAAAAAGCAGTTTATTCACAATCTAATGAAAGCAATTTTAATACATCAAAAACTTTAACTTCAAATGATGAAGATGTTCTCACGAGACATTTGTTAAAGTTATCTGAGATAGAGCAACAGTTTCAAGAATTAACTAACAAATTTGAGGAAATTAATTTTAAAATAGACAGACTTTCTACCAGATTATCGAAAGTACAAGCTGATAATCAATTAAGATTTCAAGAATTAGAAATTGGTGCAGGAGCGAAAAAAATTACATCAACGAAAAATAAAAAATCATTACCAGGATCTTCTGAACCGCAGGATTTAGGTACTATAAGTTATAAAGATACTGAGACAAAAGAGTTAGTGCAAAAAACGCAGTCAGTTGAAACCACTGGTACTATTGTTACTGAAACTTTCACATCAGAAGAGAAAATATTACCTAAAGCTTCTCCTAAAGAGCAATATAACTTTGCAACAAGTCTCTTAAAGCAAGGAGATTATTCTACAGCGGAAAGAGCATTAAGAGAATTTGTCATAGAAAATCCAGAAGATAAAATGGCCGGTAACGCTCAATATTGGTATGCAGAAACATTTAGAATTAGACAATTATATACGGACGCAGCATCAGCTTATTTAGAGGGATACCAAAAATATCCTAGAAGTGAAAAAGCAGCAATTAATTTATTAAAGCTTGGAGTATCATTAGTTCAAATTGGAGAAAAAGATCAAGGTTGCTTAATGATAGTTGGTGTAAAAAAAGAATATCCTAAGGCCAAACAATCAGTTCTTCAAAAAGCACAATATGAAGAGAAAAAATTTGATTGCAAAAACAAAAATTCATAAAAATTTATTAAAACATTTAGATAAAAGAAATTATAAAAATATTTATAGTAAATTTGAAATATTTCTTAATAAGAATAATATAAATTCATTTGTTGTAGCGGTATCAGGAGGAGTAGATAGCTTGGCATTAGTTTTTTTAGCAAAATGTTATCAATTAAAAAATAGCTCAAAAATTTTTTTTGTTCATATAGATCATTCTTTAAGACAAAGTTCTTCTGAAGAAGCAGATTTTTTAAATAAAAATTTGAAAAGGTTTGATATTGATTGCAAAATAATTAAATGGAAAAAAAGTAAAAAAATTCAAGGTAGCCAAGCAAATGCTAGAAAGTTTAGGTACAAGGCATTACAAGAATTTTGTAAAACTAATAAAATTGAAAACATAATTTTAGCTCACCATTTAGATGATCTTTATGAAAATTTCTTTATTAGAATGATTAGAGGATCTGGCCTAAAAGGATTAGTATCTTTTTCAGATAGTAAATCTACAAGTAATGAAGGAATAACATACTTGAGACCATTTTTAGGATACTCAAAAAAAATACTCTCTAAAATTACAAATACAATTTTTGGTTTTAATATAAACGATCCGTCAAACTATAATCCAAAATATCTTAGGACAAGAGTTAGAAATATCATCAAAAACTTCAATCAAGAGGGGTTTGATCGAAAAAAATTTAATTTAACTATTAATAATCTTATTTCTTCAAATAACACAATTAATTATTATGTAAGTAAAAATTTATTAGAAAATAGTAAATCACTCATTTTTAATAATAGTAATAGTATTATACTTAAATCAGAATTTTTTTCACATCCAAGAGAAGTTGTTTTTAGGTCATTATCCAATATTATTTTATCATTAAACAATAATTATTATCCAACTAGAGGAAAATCTCTAATTAAACAAATAGATTTAATAAATAATAAAAAATTTAGAAAAACCACTATCGGAGGCTGTATTATAGAAAGGGTTCAAAAATCTACCATAATTTATGCTGAAAAATTAAAATAATTAAACAAATGTTACATTTTTACTCTTGTTTAATTTGGAATAATTCTTACTTTATAATGAAATATGAATTCTAAAAATCTAGCTATGTGGTTAATAATCGTTATTTTAACGATTGGTTTATACAATATGTTCAAAAATCCTCAAAATTTGAACGTGAATAAATCTGAAAAAATAATTTTTTCAAAATTTTTAGATGAAGTTGATAATGGAAGAGTAGTGGAAGTTCAAATCCAAGGAAATAATATCAAAGGAGTTATGGCTAATGGTGAAACCTTTACTACATATTCTGCAAATTATCCAAATCTTGTCGAAAAATTATCTGATAAAGGTGTCAGCATTTCTGCAGTTCCAATCGAAGATAAGATGCCCTCATTGTTAGGAGTATTATTGTCTTGGTTCCCTATGTTACTGTTAATTGCAGTTTGGATATTTTTTATGCGTCAAATGCAAGGTGGCAAAGGTGGAGCAATGGGCTTCGGTAGATCAAAAGCTAAAATGATGAACGAAGTTAAAGGAAAAGTTACCTTTAATGATGTCGCTGGAGTTGAAGAAGCAAAAGAAGAAGTTGAAGAAGTTGTTGAATTTTTAAGAGATCCAAAAAAATTTAGTAGGCTTGGAGGTAAAATTCCGAGAGGCTGTCTATTAGTGGGTCCTCCAGGAACAGGAAAAACTTTATTAGCAAGAGCTATAGCTGGTGAGGCTGGAGTTCCATTTTTTACTATATCAGGTTCAGACTTTGTTGAAATGTTCGTAGGTGTTGGAGCATCAAGAGTTAGAGATATGTTTGAACAAGGAAAAAAACACTCTCCTTGTATAATTTTTATTGACGAGATAGATGCTGTCGGTCGAAGCAGAGGAGCAGGTCTAGGCGGTGGAAATGACGAGAGAGAGCAAACTTTAAATCAGTTACTAGTAGAAATGGATGGATTTGATACTAACGAAGGTGTAATTATAATTGCAGCTACCAATAGACCAGATGTATTAGACCCAGCATTACTAAGACCAGGTAGATTTGATAGACAAGTAGTTGTCTCTAACCCAGATATTATTGGACGGGAAAAAATTTTAAAAGTTCATGCAAAAAAAATATCTATGTCACCAGATGTAAATTTGCGAACTGTTGCTAGAGGAACACCTGGATTTTCAGGTGCAGATTTAGCAAATCTTGTGAACGAAGCTGCACTTCTTGCAGCAAGAAAAAATAGAAGAATAGTTACGGCACAAGAATTTGAGGAAGCAAAAGATAAAGTTATGATGGGAGCTGAAAGAAGATCTATGGTAATGACTGAGGAAGAGAAAAAATTAACTGCTTATCATGAGGCGGGGCATGCAATTGTAACTTTGAACGAAAAAGCTGCCTATCCTATTCACAAAGCAACAATTATTCCACGAGGTAGAGCTCTTGGTATGGTAATGCAATTACCAGAAAGAGATGAAGTTTCTCAAACAAGAGAACAACTTCATGCCCAAATGGCTATTGCCATGGGCGGGAGAGTTGCTGAGGAAATTATTTTTGGAGATGATAAAGTTACTACTGGAGCTTCGAGCGATATTGAGCAAGCGACCAAGAGAGCTAGAGCTATGGTTATGAGAGCTGGATTGAGTAAAGAATTAGGCCCAATACTTTACGGAGAAAATGAGGAGGAAGTATTTCTTGGACGTTCTGTTGCTAGACAACAGAATATGTCTGAAGAAACTGCTAGAAAAGTAGATTCAGAAATAAAAAGGTTTGTAGATATGGGTTACGAGAGAGCGAAAAAAATTTTGAATGAAAAAATTGATGATTTGCATAAATTGGCTAAAGCATTGCTTGTTTATGAGACACTGACAGGTAACGAGATAGAGGATTTAATAAACAAAAATGTCTATCCCCCTAACAAAGAAGATTTAAAAGTTGAAGAAGATAGTTCAGACTCTGCTTTAGGGTCAATTGGTCTAAAACCCAAAATAGTTCATTAAATTTAATGTTAAAATATTACACTAGAGCGTGTAATTTTTATTACGGTAAGACATCATTAGAAATGGTTAAAAAAAAATTGGCATTCCCGTTACATGGGAATAGAGAAGTATCTTTTGATACTATAGAAATATTATCCAGAAAGAAAACAAGAAAAATAAACATTAAAAAAATTAATTTACTAAGTAATAGTTTAAAAAAAAAGATCAAAAAGGATTTAATAAATATAAGAAAAAAAAAGGTGTTCTGCAAAATCGATTTACGAGAACCATTATTGGTTGGAATCTTAAATCTTACGCCAGACAGTTTTTCCGACGGTGGTAAATACAATAATACTAAATCAGCATTAAACAGAATAAACTTATTATTAAGAGCAGGTTGTAAAATTATAGATATTGGTGGAGAGTCTACTCGTCCTGGTTCAAAAGACATAGATAAAAATATTGAGTGGAAAAGAATTAAAAACTTGATTAAAAGAATTAAAAATTACAAATTTCTTTTATCTCTTGATAGCAGAAAAACATTTGTAATGCGCAAAGCTATAAAATATAAACTCAATATTGTTAATGACGTTTCTGGTTTTTCATATGACAATCAAACCATTAAATTTTTGAAAGATACAAATCTACCTTTAGTTATAAATCACTCAAAAGGAGACCCAGAAACAATGCAAAAAAAACCTTCGTATAAAAATGTTCTTCTTGAGATCTATGATTTTTTTGTGAAAAAAATATTACTTCTAAGAAACTCAGGAATTAAACATAATAATATTATTTTAGACCCAGGAATTGGTTTTGGTAAAAACCTGAAACATAATATTACCATAATGAATAAAATTTCTATCTTTCACTCCTTAGGTTTCCCTGTAATGTTAGGCTCTTCTAGAAAAAGATTTATAAAATATATTTCTAGTAAAAATGATAGTAAAAATAGACTAGGAGGAACATTAGCATCTTCGATTCATGCAGTGATGAATGGAGTTCAAATGATTAGAGTTCATGATTTTAACGAAATTACTCAAGGTTTAAAAGTGTTTAAATTCATAAACAAGTAAAATGTCAAAAAAATATTTTGGAACCGACGGAATCAGAGGTAGAGTTAATCAAGGAAATATAAATGGTCAAATGTTTTTTAAATTTGGTCTAGCAGCTGGAACTTATTTTAAAAATCAAAAGAAATCAAAACAAGTCGCAATTATTGCAAAAGACACAAGATTATCAGGTTACTCATTAGAGCCAGCTTTAGTCTCAGGTCTTGCATCGGCTGGAATGCATGTATTTTTATTAGGTCCTTTACCAACAAATGGACTTGCGATGTTAACAAAAAAAATGAGAGCTAACATGGGTATTATGATAACCGCATCACATAACCCTTATTATGATAATGGTTTAAAACTATTCGGTCCCGACGGATTAAAACTTTCTGATCAAATTGAGAAGAGAATTGAAAAACTTATTGATTCTAAAATTATTGAAAATTTGGCAATACCTAAAAAATTGGGAAGAGTGAAAAGATTAGAAGATGCTAATGAAAATTATGTTAATATTTTAAGAAAAAACTTTCCTAGAAATTTTAATTTGAATAAAATGAAAATCGCAATAGATTGTGCTAATGGAGCTGGCTATAAATCAGCACCAAATTTACTAAGATCTTTAGGTGCAAGAGTATATGTAACTGGAATTACTCCTAATGGTTTTAATATAAATTCTAAGTGTGGTTCAACTTTCCCAAAAAAAATCCAATCATTTGTCAAAAAAAATAAAGCACATATTGGTATATCATTAGATGGTGATGCAGATAGAGTAATTTTAGCAGATGAGAAAGGTAATATAGTAGATGGAGACCAAATTATTGGAATGTTAGCCACAAGATGGAAAAGAAAAAAAATATTAAAGGGTGGAGTAGTAGGAACCCATATGTCTAACTATGGACTACAAAAATATTTTAAAAATATAAAAATAAAATTTTTAAGAGCAAATGTTGGTGATAGGTATGTCAAAGAAAAAATGCAAAAAAATAAATTTAATTTAGGGGGTGAACAGTCTGGTCATATTATTTTGGGAAAATTTGCAACAACTGGTGATGGATTGTTGGTTGCTCTAGAAGTATTATTTGCGATGAGAAAAGGCATAAAAGCAAGCGAAATTTTTAATGTATTTAAACCTACTAAACAATTATTAGAAAATGTTGCTGTAAAGGATAAATCAATTATAAATACTTCCAAATGTAAAAAAGCTATCACAAAAGCTTCTAAGCTTATAAAAAAACAAGGTAGAATTTTAGTAAGAAAATCTGGCACAGAACCTAAAATTAGAATAATGGTGGAAACTGATAATAATAATTTATTACTAAAATGCATAAATATTGTAAAAAGATCTTTAAATTAATTTGAGAACGAAGTCTAAAGTATTGGTAATTGCAGGATCAGACTCTTCTGGTGGTGCAGGAATACAAGCAGATATTAAAACTATCACTGCTCTTGGATCCTATGCAATGACAGCTATAACAGCGGTCACATCTCAAAATACTACTGGTATAAATGCTATAATACCAATACCAGTAAATGTAATATCTAAACAAATAGAATTTACATCAAGAGATATTAAACCTGATGCAATTAAAATAGGAATGTTGCACTCAGAAAGTGTTATAAAAACAGTTATAAAATCATTAAATAAAATTAATGTTAAGAGAATTATACTTGATCCTGTAATGGTTGCTAAAGGAGGCCAAAGATTAATCGACACTAAATCAATTAAAACATTAAAAAAAAAATTATTAAAAAAAGTTACATTGATTACTCCTAATATTCCTGAGGCAGAAGTTTTATCAGGCATAAATATAAAAACAGTTAATGATATGATTTACGCAGCTAAAAAAATAAATATTTTAGGGGTGAAAAGCGTATTAGTAAAAGGCGGTCACCTTGAAACAAACAAAATCTATGATGTTCTTTTAAGTAATGGAAAAATTAAAGTATTTAATAGCAAAAAAATAATTACAAAAAATACACACGGAACAGGCTGTACACTTTCAAGTGCAATTACTACATTCTATTCGTGTGGAAAAACTCTAAAGAAATCTTGTGAGCTTGGAATAAAGTATGTAAACCATGCAATAATGACAGGACCAAATTATGGTAAAGGCCATGGACCAATAAACCACTTAACTAAAATAGAAATTAAAAAATTTAAATGAAAAATGTAGTTGTAGTTGGATCTCAATGGGGTGACGAGGGAAAAGGGAAGATAGTTGATTGGTTGTCCAGTGAAGCTGATATTGTAGTCAGATTTCAAGGCGGACATAATGCAGGTCATACATTAGTTATAGATGGTATTACTTATAAGTTAAGACTTCTTCCATCGGGTATAGTTAGAAAAGACAAAATTTCAATAATCGGAAACGGTGTTGTGGTTGATCCATGGGCCCTGTTAGAAGAAATTGAGGAAATCAAATTAAAAGGTGTTCAAGTTAGCCCAGAAAATCTCATAATATCTGAATCTGCAAATTTAATATTACCTTTTCATAAAGAGATGGATGAAATTAGAGAGGATGCTGCAGGAAAAGCTAAAATTGGAACTACAAGAAGAGGCATCGGACCTGCCTATGAGGATAAAGTAGGAAGAAGATCTATAAGAGTTATGGATTTAATTTCTGAGGAAAACTTAGACCATAGACTTGAGACTGTGTTAATGCATCATAATGCAATAAGAAAAGGTCTAGGTAAGGAAATTTATCAAAAAAACAAATTAAAAAAAGAACTATTAAAAATTGCTCCAGAAATTCTGAAATACTCAAAACCAGTGTGGAAAAAAATTGATGAGTTTAAAACAAAAAAGAAAAAAATTTTATTTGAGGGTGCTCAAGGAATTCTTCTCGATGTTGATCATGGCACCTATCCATTTGTTACTTCATCTAATACTGTTGCTTCCTCAGCAGCAACTGGCTCAGGTTGTGGACCAAATTCAATAAATTATGTTCTAGGTATAACAAAAGCTTACACAACTAGAGTTGGCGAAGGTCCTTTTCCAACTGAGTTGAAAGATAAAATTGGTGAAGAGCTTGGAACTAAAGGTAAAGAGTTCGGAACAGTAACAAGTAGGAAAAGACGTTGTGGCTGGTTTGATGGAGTACTAGTTAGACAAACAATCAAAATATCTGGAATTAATGGAATAGCTTTAACAAAGCTAGATGTTTTAGATGATTTAGATCAAGTAAAAATGTGCATAAGCTATGAGTTGGATGGAAATAAAATTGATTACCTCCCAGCTGCAGTCGATGATCAGCTAAGGGTTAAACCGATTTATAAAACTTTTAAGGGATGGAAAACATCTACGAAGGGTATAAAAAATTTCAACGATTTACCTGAAAATGCAAAAAAATATATTAGTGAATTAGAAAAATTTATTGAGACAAAAGTGTCAAGTATTTCAACTAGTCCAGAAAGAAATGATACAATTTTAATTGAAGATCCTTTTAAATATTAGTTTGCTGGCAATAAATTCTTAGAGTTTGCTGAATTAAGCATATGTTTTTGTAATTTTTCAAAAGCCTTATTTTCAATTTGTCTTATTCTTTCTCTACTAATTTTAAATTTTTTACTTAAGTCCTCTAAGGTTTCAGGATTATCTGTTAAACGTCTCGAGTACAAAATTTTTTTTTCTCTTTCATTAAGAATTTTTATAGAGTCTTTTAACAAATCTTTTCTTTGGTCCATTTCATCTTGATGTGCAATTTTTAATTCGTGATCCATTGTTTTATCAACAACCCAATCTTGCCATTCGTCTCCATCTTCACCTATTGGCGCATTCAAGGATTGTTCCTTACCAGACAATCTCCTATTCATTGAAACAACTTCGTCTTCACTTACATCTAAAGAAGTAGCAATTTTCTTAACATCTTCATCTTTTAAATCCCCTTCATTTTTAGGAGCGATTTGATTTTTTAATTTTTTTAAATTAAAAAATAATTTTTTTTGAGCTGTAGTAGTTCCAATTTTAACTAAACTCCAAGATCTTAAAATGTACTCTTGTATAGCAGCTTTTATCCACCACATTGCATATGTTGCAAGTCTGAAACCCTTCTCAGGTTCGAATTTTTTAACAGCCTGCATTAGACCTACATTACCTTCTGATATTATTTCATTTAGAGGCAAACCATAACCTTTATATCCCATTGCAATTTTAGCAACTAATCTTAAGTGACTTGTAACTAATTTTTCTGCAGATTTAACATTACCGGTATTTTTCCAATTTTTTGCCAACATGTACTCTTCTTCTGCATCAAGCATAGGAAATTTCTTGATTTGCTCCAAATATAATGACAAACCACCTTCATTGGTTAAAGCTGGATATTTGAATGTAGAACTGCTCATTTGTAAGACTTATTTAATTAATTTTTTTAATTTTACAATGTATAAAATTTTAAGCATTTCTTAGGTTTTTTAAAATATTTTCAAGTTCATTCGGTAATTTAGATTTAAAATTCATTCTTTTATTTTTGGTTGGATGAATAAATCCTAAGCTGACAGCATGTAAAAATTGCCTGTCTAAATTCTTGATTTTTTTTTCCAGATCTTTATTTATATTTTTTATTTTTCTGAATTTTTTCTTATATTTTTGATCACCAACTATATTATTACCTTTGTAGCTCATATGAACTCTTATTTGATGAGTTCTTCCAGTTTCTAATTTACACTCAACCAAACTAAAAGTGGGAATTGTTTCTTTTTCGAATATTTCAAGTGTTTTATAATTTGTAATCGAATTTTTACCTCTCGATAAACTAACTGACATTAATTGTCTATTTTTGGAACTTCTTTTTATTAAAGTTTCTATTCTGCCATTACTAGGTCTAAGTTTTCCCCAAACTAAAGTTTGGTATTTTCTCTCTATTGTATGTTCACTGAATTGATTCGATAAATTTTCATGTATAAAATTATTTTTTGCAATTACCACTAACCCCGAAGTATCTTTATCAATTCTATGAACAATACCTGGTCTTAGCTCACCATTTATATTTGATAATTGTTTTTTATAGTTAATTAATGCATTAACAAGTGTTTTGTCTTTATTACCTGCGCCTGGATGCATTGAAATGTCAGCTTTTTTATTTAAAACAAGTAAATCATTATCTTCATAAATAATATCAATTTTATAATCATATGGCTTAAGGTTTACTTCTTCAGGCTCAGGTATTATCAAGCTAATTTTATCTTTTATTTTGATTTTTTTAGAAGGGTCAACATTAAGTTTATTATTTATACTTAAATTTTTTTTAAGTATTAAATTCTTGATTTGAGATCTACTCAGATTTTTTTCATATTTATTTATAAATTTATCTACCCTAAGAATATCATCATTCTTCTCTACCAATAAATTAATGATTTTTTTCATAAATTACTATATTAATACCTTATGCGCTCGTAGCTCAACTGGATAGAGCGCCAGATTTCGGCTCTGGAGGTTCAGGGTTCGACTCCTTGCGAGCGCGCCAATAATTATTCACCAATATTAATTAATGTCCCTTTATCACGTGCTTTATTAAAAGAATAGTAAAATAAGGAAATTCCTAAAAATAAATAAAAAATGTTTAAATATATTGCAGACATAATATTCGAATAATTTACAATATTATTTACTAGAATTGATCTAGCTTCCTCGAAAATATAAACCAAAGGTAATAACTTTGCTACAGTTTGAAAAAATTCAGGCAGTATTTCAATTGGATAATAAATACATCCTAAAGGTGCTAATAAAAAAAGTGATGACCATGCAATGTTTTCAAATGCTGGTCCATATCTCAGAAGGCCAGATGAAACAAATAAACCTAATGTGATCCCAAATGCATATAAACTAAAAAATAATAAAAAAAGAGGCGGTCCAAAATCTAAAATTGATATACCAAACAATGGTGAGGTTATTAATATTGCGGGCACCAATCCTATTAAGGTCCTTAAAAGAGCGGTCAAGACTAATGATATAATTATCTCACTTATACGAAGAGGTGCAATAAACAAATTCGTAAAATTTCTACTCCAAATCTCCTCTAAAAACAACATGTTGAAACTTATGCTCGATCTAAATAAAAAATCGTAAAGAATCGCACAACTCAGTATGACACCAACAGTATTATTGTAGTAATCACTATAAACAGTAAAAAATTTTGAGATAAACCCCCAAAGAATTATTTGAATTGTGGGCCAATAAATTAAGTCCAAAATTCTTGGCAAAGAACTTTTTATTAAAAAAAAGTGTCTTAAAAAAAGTCCTAAGATTCTACTATAACTCATTTTAAGTTCTATTAAGTTTTAAAAAAACTTCCTCCAAATTTTTTTTACCATGTTTGTTAATAATTTCTGACGGTGTACCTCTGTCTATAATTTTTCCATCTTTCATCATTAAAATACTTTTACAAAGTCTTTTCACTTCATCCATATTATGAGAAGCAAGCAAGATTGACATTTTTTTTTCTGATGAAATTTTTTCTATAAAAGTCCTTACAAAATCTCCCGTTTCCGGGTCTAATGAGGCTGTTGGCTCATCTAATAACAAAATATCCGGATCATTAACCACTGCTTTAGCAAGACTGACCCTATTTTTTTGACCTGAAGAAAGTTCTCCAGTCTTCTTATCTATGAATTCACCCAGCCTTAATGTTTCTGTAAGATAATCAATACGATTTTTTATATCCTTAACAGAATATAATTTGCCATAAACCATTAGATTTTCTTTAACAGTGAGTTTTTTTGGCAATTCAATATATGGAGAGATAAAATTCATTTTTTTTAAAAGATTTATTCTATTTTTCTCAACGTTAAGGCCATTTATTACAACCTCGCCACTTGTTGGTTTTAATAAGCCTAACATCATTCCAATCGTTGTAGTTTTGCCACAACCATTTGGACCTAGTAAGCCGAGTATTTCGCTTCCGTTTATACTAAAACTAATTTTTTTTACAGCTTCAAAACTTGAAAAATTTTTAGATAGATTATTTACGCTTACCAAAGTATTCATTTATTTTTTTGAGGAAGCCTTTTGCAGCCTGTCATTTATTGCTAACCCGATCCCTTTATTTTCTATTTTTTCAACAGCAATTTTTTTATATCCTTTTTTTTTAATTATTCTTAAAACCGAATACAGGTTTCTTGCTGCCTCTTTTAAATTTTTGTTTTTACTAAGATAATAAAAATTTTTATTACTATTTTTTCTTTTTTTCACTAGTATAAATGCCTCATCTTGACTTGCTTTTTTACAGTTCATTCTTAACGGTATACCTGGAGAATAATGTAATCTATTTTGACCCGGTACTTTCATATAAGTTTTTTTTCTATAAAATAACTTCTTTTTCAATGCTTTACTTAATTTATTAATATCTATAGTGCCAACACGAAGAATTTCAGGCTTACCTGTCAAATTTATAATCGTAGACTCTAACCCAATCTTAGAAAGACCTCCCTCAATAATATATTTTATTTTTTTACCAAACTCTTCCTTTACATGGTTTTTTGTTACTGGACTCACTCTTGATGAAATATTTGCACTAGGAGCAGCCAATGGATAATTTAAAATTTTCAAAAGACTTTTAGCTTTAGGATGTGATGGAAATCTAACAGCGAGTGTTTTTTTGTTATTTGTTACAAATTTTGAAATTTTACTATCCTTTTTTAATTTTAAAATAAACGTTAGTGGACCTGGGCAAAATTTATTATAAAGATTGGTAAAATTCTTATTTAAAATACAATCTCTTTTTAACATTTCAAGACTGCTATAATGAACTATTAAGGGATTATTCTTTGGCCTTTTTTTTAATTTGAATATTTTTGATATAGCCTTACTGGAGTAAGCGTTAGCAGCTAGCCCATAAACGGTTTCTGTTGGCATACCTATACAATTGTGTTTATCAAGGAAATATTTACCTTTTTTAATATTTGAAAGATTATTATTCATGTAATAATAAAACTAATATATGAAAGATAAAAATTTACCAGATGATATTAAAGCAAAGTCATTGGAAGAATTAAGAGAAATTCTCAATAGTTTATTAACTAAAATCGAAACTTCTCCAAATCTGGAAAATTCAGCTGAAGATTACCAAAAATTAATTAAAGTAAACAATTTGATAGAAAAAAAATTTCAGTCACTATCAAAAGAAATAAGCAATAATTCAAAATTAAAAATTGATAAAATTACAAAAAAAAATGCAAAAGAAGTTAAATAAAGTTGCAAGAGATACAAATACTTTCTTAAAAAATTACTTAAAAAATCAAAAAAAAACAAAATTAATACATCCAATCAAATACGGATTGTTTCCTGGTGGAAAAAAAATAAGGGTAAAGATTTTAGTTGATGTTGGAAAGATTTTATCAGTTCCCTACAAATATTTAATTAGAATTGGAGCTGCAATTGAGTGTATTCATGCATATTCATTAATTCACGATGATTTACCATGTATGGATGATGATGATATAAGAAGAGGAAAATTAACAGTCCATAAAAAATATGGAGAGTCCACAGCTGTTTTGGCAGGCAATTCACTTTTAACGATGGCTTTTGAGATAATTAGTGAAAAAAAATTCTTAATACAAGATAAAAAGAAAAACCAGCTTATTAATATTCTTGCAGCTAGTTCAGGTCATACCGGAATAGCGGGTGGGCAGTTTCTTGATTTGAGTTTTGAAAGACAGAGAATAGGAAAAAGTAAAATATTAGAAATGCAATTAAATAAAACTGGTAAGTTGTTTATGTTCTCAACTTTAGCTCCAGCAATTTTGAGTAACAAGAAAAATATGTTAAAAAAATTTTCTAATTTAGGTCTAGAGATAGGCTTATTATTTCAAATAATTGATGATTTATTAGATTTCAAGGGAAATGCAAAAAAATTAGGCAAAAAAATTCATAAAGATAAGAAAAAAGGTAAAGCAACTTTAATAAGTTTACTCGGTTACAAAAATACTGTTAAGTACTGTAATTTTAAAAAAGATAAAATATTTAAAGTTTTAAAAAACTTAAAGAAAAGCAATGATTTAAAAGATACTATTGAATTTATTATTAATAGAGAAAAATGAAAAAATATAAGTTTTTAGATAAAGTAGAATTTCCATCTGATATTAGAAAATTAAAATTAAGTGAACTTAAAATACTTTCTAACGAAGTTAGAGAAGAATTAATTGATGCTGTTTCAGTTACGGGAGGTCATTTAGGAGCTGGATTAGGTGTGGTTGAACTCAGCGTTGCTTTACACTATGTTTTTGATACCCCAAATGATAAATTGGTTTGGGATGTGGGACATCAATCCTACCCACATAAAATTCTGACGGGTCGTAAAGAAAAAATTAGAACTTTAAGACAAGGAAACGGCTTATCTGGTTTCACAAAAAGATCAGAGAGCGAATATGACCCTTTTGGTGCAGCTCATAGTTCTACATCTATTTCTGCAGCACTTGGCATAGCAACAGCTAATAAACTATCAAAAAAAAATGATAACGTAGTGGCAATAATTGGAGATGGAGCAATTAGTGCCGGCATGGCTTATGAGGCAATGAATAATGCCGGAACTTCAAAAACAAAAATGATAGTTATTTTAAACGACAATGATATGTCAATTGCAAAACCTGTTGGTGCAATGAGAACATATTTAGCAAAATTATTTACCGGCAAGATGTATTTTAGCTTCAGGGAAACTGTAAAATTAATTATTTCATCATTTTCTAAAAGATTTAGTAAAAAGGCTGGACAAGCTGAAGATTTCTTCAGAAGTGCTGTTACAGGAGGTACATTATTTAACTCATTAGGGTTTTATTATGTAGGTCCAATAGATGGTCATGACTTAGACACCCTGGTTTCAGTTTTAAAAAATGCAAAAAACAGTAATTTTAATGGACCTATAATGATACATATTAAAACTGAAAAAGGGAAAGGATATCAATTTGCAGAGAAGTCAAATGATAAGTTCCATGGAGTTTCAAAATTTGATGTGAAAACAGGAGTTCAGCAAAAGTCAAAAGCAACTGTACCGTCTTATACTAAAGTTTTCGCTGATACACTAATTAGACATGCTGAGAGAGATAGTAAAATAATTGGAGTTACAGCAGCTATGCCATCTGGTACTGGGATGGATTTATTTGGAAAAAAATTTCCTGATAGAATGTACGATGTTGGAATAGCTGAACAGCACGCGGTCACATTTTCTGGGGGATTAGCAACAGAGGGATACAAACCTTATGCTGCTATATATTCTACTTTTTTACAAAGGGCTTATGATCAAGTTGTGCATGATATCGCAATACAAAACTTACCAGTTAGATTTGCAATTGATAGAGCTGGATTAGTTGGAGCTGACGGCCCAACACACGCAGGCTCATTTGATATTACATTTTTATCTACATTGCCAAATTTTGTTGTGATGGCAGCTAGTGATGAATCGGAGTTAGTTAAGATGATTAACACTTCAGTAGATATAAATGACAGACCAAGTGCCTTTAGATACCCAAGGGGTACAGGGTTTGGAATTACGCTTCCAGACATAAGTGAAAAAATTGAAATTGGAAAAGGCAGAATAATTCAAGAGGGAAAAAAAATAGCTTTAATTAATTTTGGAGCACGATTAAATGAATGCAAAATTGCAGCACAAAATTTAGAGAAAAAAGGCTTAAGCATAACTATTATAGATGCAAGATTTTGTAAGCCACTTGATGAAAATTTAATGTGGCAAGTTGCCAGAAATCACGAAATATTAATTTCGATTGAAGAGGGCTCGATAGGTGGATTTGGCGCTCACTTGAGTAAGTTTTTATCCGATAAATCTTTATTAGAAAAAATAAAATTCAGATCTATGATTTTACCTGATAGATTTATAGAGCATAATGATCCAAAAAAAATGTATGAAGAGGCTGGTTTAGATAGCCAGGCAATAGAAAATAAAATTTACGAAATAATCGACTCTAAAATTCTAGCTCAAAAGCAGAATTAGTTACCGCACTGAGCTTTATTCATTAAATAATGATCGAGTAATACGCAATGCATCATTGCTTCACCTATAGGAACTGCTCTTATTCCAACACATGGGTCGTGACGACCTTTAACTGATATAGATGTATTTTTTCCGAATTTATCAATTGTTTTTCTTGTGGACAAAATTGATGAAGTTGGTTTTACAGCAAATGATACTATTATTTCTTGTCCACTAGATATACCTCCAAGTATACCCCCTGCTTTATTTGATCTAAATTTTATATTTTTTCCTTTTGAAACAATCTCATCAGAATTTTCCTCACCAGTTAATTGAGCTGAATTCATACCAGATCCAATATTTACTCCTTTAACTGCATTAATACTCATCATTGCTGAGGCTAAATCCATATCAAGCTTTGCATAGATAGGTGCTCCTAGTCCAATCGGTACTCCACTTGCTCTAACTTCTATAATCGCACCACAAGATGAACCTGATTTTCTTATAGCTAACAAATATTTTTCCCACAACTTTATAATTTTTTTATCAGGACAAAAAAATGGATTTTTCCCTATTTCCTTATCATTCCATCTGGTTACATCACAACCTAATATTCCAAGTTGGGTAACCGCTCCTACGACTTTATATTTTTTCCCTATTTTTTTTTCTAAAACTTTTTTTGCTATGGCTCCAGCGGCCACTCTAGATGCAGTCTCTCTTGCTGACTGTCTGCCACCTCCCCGGTAATCTCTAATCCCGTATTTTTTAAAATATGTAAAATCTGCATGACCAGGTCTAAATTTATTTTTTATGGTTTCGTAGTCTCTTGACCTCATATCCTTGTTATAAATAATTAGTGATATTGGGGTCCCTGTTGTTTTACCTTCAAAAACACCAGACAATATCTCGACTTTATCGTCCTCTTTTCTTTGCGTAGTAAACTTAGATTGTCCTGGTTTCCTTTTATTTAGTTCTCTTTGAATATCTTCCTGTTTTAAAGCTACATTGGGTGGACAACCATCAACAACACATCCTATAGCTGGTCCATGTGACTCTCCCCATGTAGTAAAACGAAAAAACTTTCCAAAAGTATTAAATGACATTATTGTATTATATAAATTATTTTGTTTAAATTATGAATCAAAAAAACTCTCTTGGACTAGATATTTGCTTTAAGGATGAGGATAATCCTTTTAAATTATTTGAAGAATGGTTTGATTTGGCCAAAGAAAAAGAGCCAAATGACCCAAATGCCTTAGCATTAGCAACTTCTGATAAAGAGGGAAATCCTAATGTACGAATGGTTTTATTGAAAGGCTTCAGCGAGAAAGGTTTTGTGTTTTATACAAATTTAAACAGTCCAAAAAGCAAAGCTTTGTCAGAGAATCCTAAAGCTTCTATGTGCTTTCATTGGAAAAGTTTATTAAGACAAATAAGAATTTCTGGAACAATAGAGAATGTTTCAGATAAAGAAGCTGACGATTATTATTATTCAAGAAAATATGGAAGTAGAATAGGAGCCTGGGCATCAAAACAAAGTACAACTTTAAAAAATAGAGATGAGCTAATATCATCTATAGAAAAGTACAAAAAAAAATACCCAGAAACAAATGAAGTACCAAGACCTGAATATTGGTCAGGATGGAGATTAATTCCAAATGAAATAGAATTTTGGTTAGACGGTGAAAATAGAATTCATGAGAGGTTAAAATACAAATTTGAGCAAAATAGATGGGATAAGTTTTTACTTAGTCCTTAAAAAGATCTTTCGATACTGAAAGAAGTTAACTTTTTTAGAATATTCTTTTCTTCACAATCTTTAATAACATTTAAAGAATTTGATGCTAGAGAAATAAAATAATCTGCTTTTTGGTAACACTCTGATATCACATTATATTTTGTTATCAGATCTAATACAAACTTAAATTCATTTTCATTACGATGTTCTTTTGTGAACAATTTTTTTAATTTTATTCTTTCACCTGAATCACATTTTTGGTTTAATATGATTACAGGAAGTGTAATTTTACCCTCAAAAAAATCATTTCCAATTTTTTTTCCAAATTTTTTTATTTGAGAATTGTAATCTAAAGTATCATCTGCAATTTGAAATGTTATACCTAAATTTTTGCCATACGAGTCTAATGCATCCTTAATTTTTTCCTCTTGCTGACCAAGTATTGCGCCAACTCTGCTAGAAGCTGAAAATAAGGAAGCTGTTTTAGATGTTATTATTTTTAAATATGTTTCTTCTATAATATCTAACTCAGACTTATGTTGTAATTGCAATACTTCACCTTGTGCAATTTGAGCAGAAGTTGATGATAATAACTTTAAAACTTCAATGTTCCCATCTTCCACCATCATTTCAAAACATCTACTTAAAAGATAATCTCCGACAAGAATTGAAGCGTTGTTTCCCCAAATTGATCTAGGAGTTCTTTTTCCTCTTCTAATTTCTCCATTATCAAGCACATCATCGTGCATTAATGTAGCCGCATGAATTAACTCGACACATGCAGCAAGATTTACGTCTCTCCCACCTTTTGTATAGCCACATAATTTTGCAGATCCTAAAGTTATTAAAGCCCTAAGTCTTTTCCCGCCTGTGCTTAAATTATAAGTTGTCATCTTTTCTACCAAAGAGACATCACTTTTTAACTTATTTTTGATCTTATCTTCAACAAGCTCTAATTTATGTTCTACAGAATTTCTCAGATCTAAGTAAGCATTATTGATTTTTGTTTTTAGTTGTATTACTGACCCCATAAACTTAAGTTAATATAATTGAGTATTAATCATACTTATCAATTGACGCACCCTAAACTTCAACTATAAGTAGACTTTATATTATTAAAAAAATTTTATAAGCATTATCTATGTTCTCATTTTTCAAAAAAAAAAAAATCATTCCTCATATAAGATTAACTGGCGTCATAGGAAGTGTAGGAAAATTTAAACAAGGAATTGATTTTAATGGCCAAGAGGAAATTATTAAAAAAGCTTTCGCGATAAAAAAATCACCTGCAGTTGCTATATCGATCAATTCACCTGGAGGATCGCCAGTGCAATCCCATTTAATTTATAGTTTCATTCGTAGACTTGCTAAAAAAGAAAAAAAGAAAGTTATTGTTTTTGCCGAGGATGTTGCTGCATCAGGAGGCTATCTTATAGCCTGTGCTGGTGACGAAATATATGCTAATTCAAGTTCTATAATTGGATCTATAGGAGTTATTTATTCATCATTCGGATTTAAGGATTTAATTCAAAAAATTGGAGTACAAAGAAGAGTTTATACAGCTGGAAAGAATAAAAGTACTTTAGATCCATTTATGGAAGAAAAAAAGGAGGATATTGATAGACTTAAAAACATTCAATTGGATCTTCATAAAGATTTTATTGATGTTGTTGAAACCAGCAGAGGGTCAAAACTAAAAAAAGATTTGGGAATAGAATTATTTTCTGGTGAGTTCTGGTCTGGTAGTAAATCAAAAGAACTGGGATTAATTGACGGAATAGGTGATGCAAACCATATATTAAAAGAAATTTATGGTGAAGAGGTTGTAATTAAAAAATTTGAGAAGAGCAAAGGATGGCTTGCTAAAAGATTATCGTCAGAAAGTTATATTGATAATTTGTCAAATATAATCGAAGAAAAATCTATTTGGCAAAGGTATGGCTTCTAAAAATAAAACTAAGATACAAACTTTTCAAGATACAATTTTTACTCTACAAAAATTTTGGGCAAATCACGGGTGTGTAATTTTACAACCATACGATTTAGAAGTAGGTGCTGGAACTTTCCATCCAGCGACAACTTTGAGATCACTTGGACCAAAACCGTGGAAGTCAGCCTACGTTCAACCCTCTAGAAGACCGACCGACGGAAGATATGGAGAAAATCCAAATAGATTGCAACACTACTATCAGTTCCAAGTAATAATGAAGCCATCACCAAAAAATATTAAGAAATTATATTTGAGTAGTTTAGAAAAATTGAACATTAAACATAGTGAACATGATATTAGATTTGTAGAAGATGATTGGGAGAGCCCGACTTTAGGCGCAGCTGGACTAGGCTGGGAGGTTTGGTGTGATGGTATGGAAATAACCCAATTTACATATTTTCAAAAAATGGCTGGTATGGATTGTAAACCTATTTCTGTTGAACTTACGTATGGACTAGAACGACTTTGCATGTTTACCCAACAAAAAAAAAACGTGTTTGATTTAGTTTGGAATAATGAGGGTATACTTTATAGGGACATTTTCTTACAAGCAGAAAAAGAATTTTCAGCTTATAATTTTGAATTAGCAAATGTGGACAATCTGTTCAAAATTTTTGATATGGTTGAACAAGAAACTAAATTATTGCTAGAGAAAAAATTGCCATTACCAGCTTATGATCAATGTTTAAAAGCAAGTCATGTTTTTAACATTTTAGATGCAAGAGGAGCAATTAGTGTTGCTCAAAGAGCAGAGTATATTGCAAAGATAAGAGATATGACAAAAAGTGTAGGACAAGCTTGGGTAGATAACCAAAAATAAAAAATAAAATGTCAGAATTTTTTATAGAACTTTTTAGTGAGGAGATTCCTGCAAATTTACAGAATAAGACAAGAAAAGATTTTTTTCAAAATTTAAAAGAATTTTTAGAAAAAGAAGAGATAAAGCATAGTGGTGAGGCTAAAGCTTTTTCAATACCAAATAGATTAATTGTTTACTTTGAAAATATATCTAAAAAAATTATCAAAAAAGAAAATGAAATTAGGGGCCCCAATATTAATGCTCCAGAGGTAGCTTTAAATGGTTTTTTAAAATCATACAAGATAACCATAGACAAAATTTATAAAAAAAAAACTGATAAAGGAGAATTTTATTTCTTTAAAAAACCATCAGAAAATATTGAAACAAAGTCCCTTTTGCAAAAAAATTTACCAAGAATTTTGGACAATATATCCTGGAAGAAATCGATGCGCTGGGCTGACCATGGACTATATTGGGGAAGGCCACTTAAATCTATACTATGTTGTTTTGACAATAAGACCTTGGTATTTCAATACCATCACCTAGTTTCATCAAATACCACTTTCATAGATAAAGATTTTGAGCAAAAAACAACAAAGTTTTCTAGATTTAAAGATTACTTAGCTTTCTTTAGGTCACAAAATATCATTTTAGATAATAAAAAAAGAGAGCAATTTATTGTAGATCAATTGAACAAAGTAGCAAAAAAAGAAAATTTAAAAATTAATTTCAACTCTAATCTTTTGAATGAAGTAACCAACATAGTTGAAAAACCAAATATAATTAAATGTAGATTTAATAAAAAATTTCTTGAGATCCCAGATGATATATTAGTGACCACAATGCAATTTCATCAAAAGTATTTTCCAGCATTTGATAGCAAAGATAATTTAACAAATAATTTTTTTCTAGTTGCAGATAATAAAGACAGTAAAGGATTAATAAAAATAGGAAATGAAAATGTAGTCGAGGCTCGTTTAAATGATGCCAAATTTTTTTGGGATAAAAATAAAACTCAAAATTTGGTTAAAGGCATATCAAATTTAAAAAAACTAAGTTATTTTGAGGGATTAGGATCTTACTTTGAAAAAATTCAAAGACTAAGAAAACTAAGTGCATTAATCTCAGACGAATTACTAATAAGTAAAGAGAAAGTTGAAATCGCCTCTTCCATTTGTAAAGTTGATTTAACTTCTGATTTAGTCAATGAGTTCCCCGAGTTACAGGGTATAATGGGTGGACACTTTGCAAAGTCTCAAGGATTCGATAATGATATATGTCTTGCTATTAGAGAGCATTATTTACCAACCGGCCCAGACACTAAGACACCAAAAAAACTTTATTCAGTGACATTAGCTATAAGCGACAAATTAGATACCTTGGCTGGTTTTTTTGCAATTAATTTAAAACCAACTAGTTCTAAAGATCCGTTCGCATTAAGACGGTCTGCTATTGGTCTTATAAGATTAATAGTAGAAAATAAATTAGAAATTAAGCTGAAAGATATTATTAATTATTCATTTGTATTATTCAATGAACAAAATGTGAATTTCGACATTAAAATAGCACAACAGGATTTATATAATTTCATTTCAGATAGATTAAAATTTTATATGAAAGAAAAAAATATAAGACCAGATATTATAGACTGTTCTATGAATAGTTATAATACAGATCAGATTTATAAAATTTTTAATAAAGCATTTATTTTAAATAAATTGATTGATAAAACTGTAGGTCAAGACATTATCTTTTCTTATAAAAGAGCTTCAAATATTTTAAACGATGAAATTAAAAAAAATAAAGTTGAATTGAACGAAACTACAGATCCTGGATTATTTAAAAATGAGTTTGAAAAAAAATTATATAAAAAAATACAAGAAATAAGAAAATATTTTACAAGTCTAGGTAGTGGTGAAAATTGTGAGAAAACACTAGAGGTATTAGCTGACGCAAAGGTAGAAGTATCAAACTTTTTTGAGCATGTAGTTGTAAATGATGATGATGAAATCTTAAAAAAAAATCGTTTGGAACTTTTACAATTGTTATGTAAAACGTTCAATAATTACATAAATTTTTCTAATATTGAGAGCACTTAATGAGTAACTTAGTTTTTAATTTTAAATCTAAAAAGACAAAAAATTTGAAAAATTCAAAGTTTATTTTGGGTGGCAAAGGTGCAAACTTAGCTCAAATGGGTAAGTTAGGCTTACCAGTTCCTCCTGGTTTTACAATTTCTACTGAGGTTTGTGAAATATTTTATAAAAATAATAAAAAATTGAATTCAAAACTTATTAAATCTATTAATACGGAGTTAAAGCAGGTTGAAAAAGACTGTAACAAAAAATTTGGAGATTTAAACAATCCACTTTTAGTTTCTGTCAGATCAGGAGCAAGAGTCTCTATGCCAGGAATGATGGATACAATTTTAAATTTAGGATTAAATGATAAAACTGTTAATGGACTGGCTAAAAAAACTTCTAACATGAGGTTTGCTAAAGATAGTTACAGAAGATTTATCCAGATGTATTCAAATGTAGTTTTAGGTATAGAAAGTTATAATTTTGAGGAATTAATTGAAAACTATAAGTTAACAAAAGGTGTTCTAATGGATACTGATTTAGATGAAAATGACTGGGACGGTTTAATTAATGACTTTAAAAATGTTGTTAAAGAAAAGACAAAAAAACAGTTTCCTCAAGATGTATATGAGCAGTTATATGGCGCAATTTCTGCTGTATTTTTGTCTTGGGAGAGTAATAGAGCAAAAGTTTATAGGAAATTAAATCAAATACCATCAGAGTGGGGAACAGCTGTCAATGTGCAATCAATGGTTTTTGGAAATATGGGAAACGATTGTGCTACTGGAGTTGTATTTACAAGAAATCCATCAGATGGAAAAAATGAAATTTATGGAGAATATTTAATTAATGCTCAAGGTGAGGACGTAGTAGCGGGAACTAGAACTCCAAATTACATTACAAAAAAAGCTCACAAAGTTTCGAAATCAAAGGGAAAGTCGATGGAAGAGTCTATGCCAAAAGTATTTTTACAATTAAAAAAAATCTTATTACTTTTAGAAAAACATTATAGAGATATGCAAGATGTAGAGTTTACAGTTGAAAATTCTAAACTTTGGATGCTTCAAACAAGATCAGGTAAAAGGACAGCTAAGTCAGCTGTTAAAATTGCGGTAGATATGGTCAAAGAAAAATTGATTTCAAAAAAAGAGGCAGTATTAAGAGTTGACCCAAATTCTTTAGATACATTGCTTCACCCAACTCTTGACGAAACAAAAGATATAAAAACAATTGCTAAAGGCTTACCGGCATCTCCGGGCGCAACAAGTGGAAAGGTCGTTTTTACATCTGATGAAGCAGAGAGGCTAAATGGCATGATGCAAGATACAATATTAGTTCGTGTAGAAACATCCCCCGAAGATATCCATGGTATGCATGCTGCTAAAGGAATTCTAACTGCTCGAGGAGGTATGACAAGCCATGCTGCAGTCGTTGCTAGAGGTATGGGTAGACCATGTGTTTCAGGATCAAGTGAAATAGATATTAATTACGAGGATAAATTTTTCAAAACCACTTCAAATGTTGTAGTAAAAGAAGGTGATATAATCACAATTGATGGTTCTTCCGGAAGAGTTATTTTAGGAGAAGTTCCTACTATAAAGCCTGAGATATCAGGAGATTTTTCGAAATTGATGAGCTGGGCTGACAAATTTAGGAAATTAAAAGTTAGAACTAATTCTGAAACTCCATTAGACACAAAAACAGCAAGAGACTTTGGAGCAGAAGGCATTGGATTGTGTAGAACAGAACATATGTTCTTTGATGAACATAGAATCCTTTCTGTAAGGGAAATGATATTATCAAAAACTATTGAGGATAGAAATAAAGCTCTGGCTAAACTTCTCCCTCATCAAAAAAAAGATTTTACACAAATTTTTGAAATTATGAGTGGCTTGCCAGTAACTGTGAGACTACTGGACCCACCTTTACACGAATTCTTACCTAAAAACGATAAAGAGATAAATGATTTAAGCAATGTAACTGGACTTAATGTTGATGAAATAAAATCCAGAACTGAGGAATTGCACGAACATAATCCAATGCTAGGACACAGAGGATGTAGATTAGGTATATCCTTTCCCGAAATTTATGAAATGCAATGTAGAGCAATATTTGAAGCCTTAATTGATTGTAAAAAGAGAAAACTTAAATCTACAATGCCTGAAATAATGATACCTCTTGTTTCAACAGAGGCAGAAATAAAAATTATGAAAAACCTAGTAATTAGAGTAGCTAAAAAGGTTCAGGATGAAAATAATACTAAAATAAGTTTTTTAGTAGGAACAATGATTGAGTTACCAAGAGCAGCAATAAAAGCAACAGACATAGCTAAGCATGCTGAATTTTTTAGTTTTGGAACAAATGACTTGACCCAAACAACTTTTGGTATCAGTAGAGATGACAGTGGAAAATTTTTGAACGATTATATTGAAAATAAAATATTTGATATCGATCCTTTTATATCAATTGACGATGGAGTTGGTGACTTAATCGAAATAGCTGCTTTAAAGGGTAAAAAGCAAAATAAAAATATTAAACTTGGAATTTGTGGCGAGCACGGTGGTGATCCTAAAAGTATTAATTTTTGTTCTAGAACTGGATTAAATTATGTTTCTTGTTCACCCTACAGAGTTCCAGTTGCTAGATTAGCCGCTGCTCAAGCTGAGTTAATTAAAAAATAAGCAAGCTACTATCAAAACTCTTTGCGCTATGTGTAATAGAACCTATAGATATTCTATTTACCCCAGTCTTACTGATTTTTCTAATATTTTGTAAGTTTGCATTTCCAGAATACTCAGTTTCATATTTATTTTTACAAATCTTTAAATATTTTTTTAATTGAGGTAGACTTACATTATCAAATAAAATTCTGTTAAATTTTAGACCCAAAACATTTTTTAATTGTTTCAGATTTTCTATCTCAACTGTAACTTTTTTTTTAGTTTTTAAAGATTTTTTTATAATATTTCTTAAAGATACCTTTGATTGAAAATGGTTTTCTTTTATCAGCACTTCATCACTTAAATTGTATCTATGATTATATCCACCACCCTTTTTTACAGCGTATTTTTCTAATAATCTTAAATTAGGTGTTGTTTTTCTTGTACAACAAATTTTAGTTTTATTTTTAACTTTTCTAACATATTCATTTGTGATAGTCGAAATACCTGATGCATGATTAAGAAAGTTAAGAGCTGTTCTTTCTGCAATCAAAATAGTTTTTATTTTTGCTTTTATTTCAGCAATAATTTGATTTTTTTTAATTTTTTTACCGTCCTTAATTTTGGCTGAGAATTTACTTTTTTTTTCTAAAATTTTAAATGCTGCTTTGCAAAAATCAATTCCAGATATTATCCCACTTTGTTTTGATATAATTTTTGCTTTAGTTATTTTATTTTTTGAGTTTAAAAGTTTTGTTGTTATATCACCATTTGGTTTTAAGTCCTCATGAAGAGCTTTAAGAACTATATTATTTATATATTTTTGATTTATTCTTGGCACTGATCTAACGACCAATTTCAGTCATTCTCTCGACAGATTTTCTTGCTTTTTCTATCGTTTCTTTTGACATTAGAATTTCATTTGTTTCATTTTTTAAACATTCCAAAATTTTTGGAAGAGTAATCCTTTTCATATGCGGACATAAGTTACAAGGTTTTATAAATTTTACATTAGGGTTGTCTACTTGAACATTATCGCTCATTGAGCACTCTGTTACCATCATAACTTTTTCTGGCTGGTTTTCTTTTACATACTTGATCATACCACTAGTAGAACCTGTAAAATCACTTGCGTTTATTACATCTGGTGGACATTCAGGGTGTGCAATTACTTTAATCCCAGGATTATTCTTTCTGATTTCGTTAATTTCTTGATCGTTAAACTGCTCATGAACTTCACATGTACCCTTCCAAGAAATTATTTCAACATCAGTCTGAGTTGCAACATATTTCGCAAGATAATCATCTGGTAAAAAAATAACTTTTTTAACACCTAAAGAATTAACAATTTTTACTGCGTTTGCAGAAGTACAACACACATCCGTCTCTGCTTTTACATCTGCAGAAGTATTTACATAAGAAACAACTGGAACTCCTGGATATTTCTTTTTTAAATTTCTTACATCCTCACCAGTTATTGAGGAAGACAAAGAGCAACCAGCACGCATATCTGGCAACAAAACTTTTTTGTTTGGACTCATTAGTTTTGCTGTCTCGGCCATGAAATGTACACCACACATTACTATAATATCAGCTTTTGTTTTTGCTGCTTCAACAGCAAGCGCTAAGGAGTCGGCTGAAAAATCTGATATACCATGATAAATTTCTGGGGTTTGGTAGTTGTGAGCAAGTATGACTGCATTTTTTTCTTTTTTTAGTTTATTAATTTCATAAATATATGGTGCATGAGTAGACCACTCTATTTCAGGCATTATGTCAGATATTTTGTTGTAAATTGATTTAGTAGCTTTTTTTACTTCAGAGTTAAATTCCATGACTAATCCTATCAACTTGAAAGAAGATTGTCATTCAATTAATGTGACGCATATGCGGTCGTGCTGAAACTGGTAGACAGGCTTGGTTGAGGGCCAAGTGGGGGAGTTCCCCATGAGAGTTCGAGTCTCTCCGGCCGCACCAAAAAATTAAATATTAAGCCATTTTGGTTTAAAGAATTTAATTTCTGCCTGCCCACATTTAAAAATTTTATCAAAACTAAAAATACTATTATTTAATTTTACTAACCCAAAATTGTAATTATTTGATATTAGAGCCTTCCCTATCTCATCTTTATTGTAAGTTATAGGATCACTTTCTTTTAGTGAACCTTCTAAAATTTTAAAAGGTAGAAGTCTTTTATTTAATTTATTTTTAAGTTTTATCCTAGATGTATTTTCCTGTCCAACATAACAACCTTTTTTAAAATCAATTGCATTTAATTCTTCAAAATTACACTCAATTCCAAATAATTTTTCTTTTAACTTGTCTGTTTGCAATTGTGGGATACCTAGACTGAAACTATAATCATAATATATATCTGGTTTTTCTGACTTAAGGTCCAATTTTTTTAAAGATAAATACAGTTTTTCTAAATTAATTATTAATCGTCCACCTAATTCTTTGTGTCTAGGATCTAAGAAAACAGGATCCTCTCTAAATTTAGTTGTAAATCCTAGTAAATCTTTTGTACCTTCGAATTCTAAAAATTTTGGATATGAAAAAGCGGCAATGACAAATTCATTACTAAGATTTAAGATTTCTATTTTAGACCTTAATTTGTAGGAAAGTATTTTTTTAAAAAGTTCATCTACGATCCTTTTTTCACAATCTAAAAAATAACCATTTTTATGTTTTACAATTAGAAAGTCATAAAGAAACTTGCCCTGCGGAGTTAATAATGATGCATAACAACTATTCTTATCATTAACTTTTTTTATATCATTTGTTATTAAATTTTGTAAGAATTCTGTAGTATCAGGACCATTTATGTATAAAACTCCCCGATCTTCTAGAATAAATACAATTTTTTTATTAATCATAATTGATAATTTTTTTTTATAATATAATAAGATTTTTAAATAATGTTAGATTTAAAAATTAAAAATGGTAATTGTTTTATAAATGGACAGCTTGAGAAACAAGATATTGGTATTAAAAGTGGTAAAATCGTATACATAGGAAACATAAATGTGGACTCTAAAGAGGTTTTTGATGCAGAAAATTTAATAGTTTTACCAGGCTGTATGGACACTCAAGTACATTTCAGGGAGCCAGGTTCAACAGATGCAGAGGATCTTAACTCAGGGAGCAAAGCAGCAGTCATGGGGGGTATTACTTCTGTTTTTGAAATGCCAAACACAAATCCACCTACTACTAATTTTGAAGAATTTGAAAAAAAATTAAACATCGGAAAGGGCATGTATTGCAATCACGCATTCTACTTTGGAGCAACTGCTGAAAATTATCAAATCTTAGAAAAATTAAAAAACTTAAAAGGTTGCTGCGGAATTAAACTTTTTGCAGGATCTTCAACGGGTAATTTATTGGTTGATAAAGAGGATGATATTGAAACAGTTTTTAAACATGCATCAAAAGTAGTTGCGGTACATTCAGAGGACGAAGAGATACTTAAAATTCGAAAAAAATTAATAGAAAAAGGTAATGTAAAGACTCATCCAATTTGGAGAAATGAAGAAGTAGCAATATCTTCGACTAGAAAAATTGTTAAAATAGCAAAAAGATTTAACAAAAAAGCACACATATTGCACGTAACAACAAAAGAGGAAGTTGACTTTCTATCACAAAACAAAGGTAATATAACTTTTGAAATTACACCTCAACATTTAACAATGTATGCTCCTGACTGTTATGAAAAACTTGGTTCATATGCACAAATGAACCCTCCTATTAGGGATAAATCTCACTATGATCGTCTCTGGTATGCAATAAAAAATAATTATAATGATACAATTGGCTCAGATCATGCTCCTCATTTAAGATCAAACAAAGAAAAAACTTATCCCGATACTCCTTCAGGAATGCCAGGTGTTCAAACTTTATTACCTGTGATGTTAAATCATGTAAATAATAATAGATTAAAATTAGAACAATTAATCAAATTAATATGTGAAAACCCTGTTAAAATATTTGGAATCAAGAATAAAGGATATTTGAAAGAAAGCTATGATGCCGATATTACAATTGTTGATTTAAATAAACCTATTAAAATAAAAAATGATGATATTCAGAGTAAATGTGGATGGTCACCTTTCCACGGATATACTTTTAAGGGATCTCCTATTGCAACTATTATCAATGGAAAAATCAAAATGTTAAATGGAAAATTAATAGGACAGCCTGAGGGATTACCCTTAGATTTTAATTAAATAATTTCTTACTTAAAATTAAACATTCTTTTTTTAGTTCAAATAATTCATTTTTAATTTTAATTTTAGACATTAATTTTCTATTGTTAAGGTAGAAACTTTGGGTTTTTGGAGATTTAAGTTTTGTAATTTTTAAGGGTTTTTTATTATATTCATTAAGCCATCCAATTATTTGGCTCAAATATATTTTTTTTCCTATTGACACATTATAAATACCTCTTAAATCTTTTTTAATAATCAAAATTAATATTTGGCTAAATTTCTTAATAGATATGAAATCTTTGAACTTTTTACCATTATCGTAAATAAAACCTTTTTTTGCCTTTTCATAAAAAAAATCAACAAAAGTTTTGTGGAGACTCTTTTGAGATTTTATTTTACAACCAATAATATTCGATATCCTTAATATTACTAAGTTCGACTTAAACTTATCTTTTAAAAAATTTTCTGTAGTAATTTTATTTTTTGAGTAATTCGATAAAGGGTTTAGTTTATCATTCTCTCTTATATTTGCTTTTGATCTATAAACTTTTCTTGAGCTAAAAAAAATAAAAGTATTTTTTTTGGCATCTAATAAGTTTGCAATTTGAAAATCATTATCAAATTTTTTGTGATACTTTTTGTTGATATAGTTTTTGTCTATAGAGGTATTTATTATATAATCGTATTTAACTATTTTTTTTTCAAAATTACTTATTTCTTTAAAAGAAATAAATTTAATCTTAAATTTTTTACATAAAAACTTGTTTAAATAATTTCCCAAAAATCCTCTTTTTCCAATTAATAATATTCTTTTCATTCTTACAAAAATTTACATATCATTTTAGTAAGAAAAAAGTCGAAATTTTTACTAAAATTTAATCCATTATCGCTAGAAAATTGTTGGAAAAATTGATGAGCCTGCATTCTTCTTAGCCACCAATTTTTAGAAAACTTATCAAATCTTGAGGATACATTTGAAACAGTTTTTCTGTAAAAGGTTAAATTTTCATTTATTATGCAAAGATCTTTTAAAATATATTTAGAGAATAAACATACTCTTAAATCTAACCAAACATCAGTAAAATCCTCGTAAGATATAGCCTTCAATAATTCATCAAAGCAATCTCTTCTAATTGAAATGCAACTAGTTGGGTGAATATATGGCCAATATGTTTTTAAAAATTTTATGTTTTTCTTATCAGAATAAACTTTATTATTTTCAACTATCAATGGATAATCAAAAACTATTTTTGCCTTTTTATTATTCTCAAAGTAATTAACTACTTTCTCAACTTTTTCTTTATCAAAATAATCGTCACTATCTAATAAAAAAATTAAATCACCTTTGCTTTTTTTTATAGCTCTTTTAAATGCGTTTAGTTGATTTAATGAACCAAATTGAGTTTGAACTTTATTTTCAATAATATTAACATTTGAAAATTTTTTTATGGTATCAATAGAGTTATCTGAAGAATTATCATCAAAGAAAATTATTTCTAGATTATTATAAGTTTGTGAATTTAAAGAATTAATACATTTATTAATATATGAAGAATTGTTATAGTTAACTATCAGAACGGAAACTAAAGGTTTTATTTGCATTAAAATTTCTTTTAAAAATTCTCAATTATAACAAAATTGTTATTTAAGTTGTAACTAATTCTACGAATATGAAAAATTATTATTTTTACACCCTATTTACAAACTGCGGTGTAAAAATAACCTATTTAGGATATTTGATAACAATAAGGATAAGATAAATAATATATATTTATTACGATCTAAAAATTTAAGAATGTATTTATTGGAAAATTATGTTTAATTCTATAAAACAGTTTTTTTGAACTTAATTGCAAAAAGAAAAAGTTTTTTGTATTTTTATAGATTTAGGTTTATATAATTCTCAAAACATAAAATAATGCATCATAAAAGACTAATAATTTTTATGCCTTCAATTAACGGTGGTGGTGTAGAAAAAAACTTTTTTATTTTGTCTGAATACTTTTCAAAAAAAATCAACGATGTTTCTGTAATTACAATATCAAAAAAAATTAAACACAAACTCAACAAAAAAATTAAATTAATCTCCCCTAAATATAATTTTTGGGATACTTTGGGAAGAAGAAAAAAATTTATTATAAGTATTTTTTTATTGTTCCTTGAAATTTTAAAAGATAGGAGGCTTATAGTTTTTTGTCTTCAAGGTAATATTTACTGCACTTTGCTTTGTAAACTATTGGGAGTAAAAGTAATTGTAAGATATAATTCTGCACCACAAGGTTGGTCGAGCAACGTATTTAAATTTTATTGTTTTAAATACATATTTAAGTTCGCTGATCAAATAATAGTTAATAGTCAAGATTTTGAAAAAAGTATCAAATTGAAATTTAATTTAAAATCTACTTGTATTTATAATCCATTAGACAAAGATAAAATAGTTAAAAAAGCAAAAATAAAATCTAAAATCTCATTTGATAAGAAAAAAATAAATCTTATTAATATTGGAAGGTTTACCGACCAAAAAGATCAAATCACACTACTTAAAGCTTTAGAGATTATTAAAAATAAATTAAACTTTAATTTGCTTATCATTGGTTATGGTAGAGAAAAAAATAACTTAATTAATTACATAAATCAAAATAATTTAAATAAAAAAGTGAAGATTCTTCCATTTCAAAAGAATCCTTATAATTTGATTAATTCTTCTGATATATTTATATTAACATCAATTTATGAGGGTTTACCAAATGTATTACTAGAGGCCCAGGTATTAAAAAAATTTATAATTTCAACTGATTGTCCAACAGGCCCAAGAGAAATACTTTTAAATGGCGATGCTGGTTATTTATTTAAAATGAAAAATTATAAAGAACTTGCAAAGTTAATTGTGAAGTGTTCAAAAAACAAAAAACTCATGAATTCAAAAACAAAGATTGGATACAAAAATTTGAATAGATTTGATTATAATAAAAACCTAAATAAATATTATTCAATAGTTTCGAAGTATTTATAATATATTAATAAATACAGCTCTAAAAAAATAAATTTACTTATCTTAAATTTAAATTATTTTATTTTTAACTAAATCTTCTTTGATCTCATTTAATATAGCTGGATCATCAATAGTTGCTGGCATTTTATATTCTTCTTTATCAGCAATTTTTCTGATAGTCCCTCTTAAAACTTTACCAGATCTTGTTTTGGGAAGTCTTTTTACTACAATGGCTACTTTAAACGAAGCAACGGGCCCAACTTTATCTCTAACCATTTGAATGCATTCTTTTGAAATTGTCTCATTATCTTTTGTAACACCTGCTTTTAAAGCAATTAATCCCACAGGCAACTGACCCTTAAGTTGATCTTTAATTCCTATGACAGCACATTCTGCAACTGACTGATGTTCAGACAAAACTTCTTCAATTTGACCTGTAGACAACCTGTGACCAGCAACATTTATTATATCGTCTGTTCTTGACATTATCCAAATATATCCATCTTCATCGATGTGTCCTGCATCGTAGGTCTGATAATATCCTTTATAATTTGACATGTAGTTTTCTTCATATCTTTTATCTGCTTTCCAAAGAGTAGGAAATGTTCCTGGGGGCAATGGTAATTTAACAACTATATCTCCCATCTCGTTTGGTTTGGCTAAAGAATTATCTGGTTTAATAATTTTTACATCGTATCCTGGAACAGCCTTACAAGCCGAACCGTATTTTGTTTTCTGCATTTCTATTCCAGTACAATTGGAGCTTATGGCCCAACTAGTCTCAGTTTGCCACCAATGATCAATAACCGGAACTTTTAACAAATTTTCTGCCCACTTTATTGTATCTGGGTCTGCTCTCTCTCCTGCAAGAAATAATGACTCAAATGAACTTAAATCATACTTTGAAAAAAATTTACCATCCGGATCCTCTTTTTTTATAGCTCTAAAAGCAGTTGGAGCTGTAAATAATGACTTAATTTTATATTCAGATATTACTCTCCAAAAAACACCAGCGTCAGGAGTGCCTACTGGTTTACCTTCAAATAGGACAGTTGTACATCCTTTGAACAGTGGAGCATAAACAATATAAGAGTGTCCTACTATCCAACCTATATCACTAGCCGACCACCAAACATCATCAATATTAATGTTATAAATATTTTTCATAGTCCATTTTAAAGCAACTATGTGTCCTCCAATGTCTCTAACTATTCCTTTAGGTACTCCAGTTGTTCCAGACGTATAAAGAATATATGCAAATTCGTTTGAGCCCATTTCTACACAGTCTATATCCTTAGCATTAGATAAAGATTCGTCCCAACTAATCTCTAGAGGAGAATTAAGTTTTATTTCATGATCTTTCCTTTGAAAAAAAATTACCTTTTCGACTTTGTGTTTAGCTAGTTTTAAAGCTCCATCTACTAGTGGACGATACTCGACCGTTCTACCTGGTTCAAAACCGCATGACGCTGTGACCAAAACTTTTGCTTTACTATCATCAATCCTGCTTGCAAGCTCATTTGATGCAAAACCACCAAACACAACAGAGTGAATAGCTCCAATTCTCCCACAGGCAAGCATTGCGACCACTGCTTCGGGTATCATTGGCATGTATATGATAACTCTATCGCCTTTTTTTACTCCTTGATTTGATAATGCACCTGCAAACTTCGAAACTTTTTCTTTTAATTGCTTAAAACTGAATTTACCTTTATTATCAGTGATCGGACTGTCATAAATTAAAGCTGTTTTATCACCCCTACCTTTATCAATATGGTAATCTAAAGCGTTGTAACAGCTATTAGTCACTCCATCTTCAAACCATTTGTAAAAAGGAGGATTGCTACTGTTTAATATTTTGGTTGGTTTTTTAAACCAAAAGATATCATCTGAAATTTCTCTCCAAAATTCCTCGGGATTTTCGAGAGATTTTTGGTATATTTCCTTGAAATTTGTTTTCATTAAAAATGATTCATAATCAGTTAAATTAGAGCTTAATGTATCTATAAGTTGTATTAAATTTCAAAAAGCTAGTAAAATCAACAAAAATTGATTTAAATTTATACTTCTAATACCCTTTTATATTTGATAATTAAACCCCAACTTTGGCTTTGAATAAAAGCCGTAGTTTAAATTTAAACTAAAAAAAACTAACTAAAGAGGGAGTTTTTTATGAAAACGATGAAAATGTTAGCTTTAGTTCTAGTGCTTTTCGGAGCAACTACAGCAGCTAACTCTGCAACAGCCTTCTTAGCTACAGATGATTTCGTAGGAATTTCATTTTGGCTAATTTCGATGGGTATGTTGGCAGCTACAGCATTTTTCTTTATGGAGCAAGCCAATGTTGGTGCTCAGTGGAGAAAATCAGTAAACGTAGCTGGATTAGTAACAGGTATTGCATTTATTCACTATATGTACATGAGAGCGGTTTGGGTTGAAACAGGTGATACTCCAACTGTTTACAGATACATAGATTGGTTAATTACTGTACCACTACAGTTAGTAGAATTTTATCTAATTCTATCTGCAGTTAAGAAAGTACCAACAGGAATATTCTGGAGAATTTTAATAGGTTCTTTAGTAATGTTAATTGGTGGTTATCTTGGAGAAGCAGGAATGATAAATGCTACTCTTGGTTTTGTAATCGGAATGGCTGGATGGATTTACATTTTATATGAAATCTTTTCTGGTGAAGCAGGTAAAGTTGCTGCTAAATCTGGTAACAAATCATTAGTAACAGCATTCAGCGCTTTAAGAATGATCGTTACTGTAGGTTGGGCTATATACCCATTAGGTTACATCTTCGGATACCTAACAGGTGGTGTAGACGCTAACTCACTAAACGTAATTTACAACTTAGCAGACTTTGTTAATAAGATCGCATTTGGTATTATTATCTGGTCTTGTGCAGTTGCAAACTCTGGAAGAAGAGCATAATAACCTTCGACTGAGAGAAATTTTAAATAGGGCAAGTAGAAATACTTGCCCTATTTTTTTTTATCCCTATATATAAATTGATGACAAAAATAACATATATAGAGCACAATGGAAAAGAGCACACTGTTGATGTACAGAATGGTTTAACTGTAATGGAAGGTGCTGTACAAAATGACATTCCAGGAATTGATGCAGACTGCGGGGGTAGCATGGCTTGTGCTACTTGTCATGTTTATGTCAAAGATGATTGGTACAATAAATTAGATGAAAAAAGTGAAGGCGAGGACGATATGATAGATCAAGCTTATGATCCAAGAAAAAATAGTAGACTAAGTTGTCAAATAACCGTGTCAGATAAAATTGAAGGTCTTATAGTTCACTTACCTGAAAAACAAGTTTAATGATTAAAACAGATGCATTGATAATTGGGGCAGGTCCAACAGGATTATTTACTGCACATCAATTAAAAATTATTGGATTAGATTGTCATATTGTTGATAACCTGGATAAAATTGGAGGACAATGTATTGAACTTTATCCAGACAAACCTATTTACGATATTCCTGCAATACCTGAGTGTACAGGTGAAGAATTAACAAAAAATTTAATCAAACAACTTGAACCTTTTAAGATTAAATTTCATTTAAATGAAAGGGTTGATGAAGTAAAAAAAGATAATAGTAATTGGGAAGTTAAAACAAGCAATGGAACAAAATTTGTTACACCAAATGTAATTATTGCTGGTGGAGTAGGTTCTTTTGAACCAAGAAAGTTTCCTCTTAAAGAATGTGAAAATTTTGAGAATAAATCTTTATTTTATTCTATTAAAGATAAAAAAGTATTTGAGGGAAAGACTGTTTCTATTTTTGGTGGTGGAGATAGTGCGCTCGATTGGGCAGTTGAGCTATCTAAAAACTCTAAAGTCAATTTAATACACCGGAGAGATGAATTTAGAGGAGCTAAAGCTACAGTTGATAAAGTTCATGAGCTAGCAAAATTGGGTAAAATAAATTTATTTACAAAGTATCAACTTAGCGGAGTAAAAGGTTCAGACCATTTAGAAAATTTTGAAATTACCCATGAAAATAAAGAAATTAAAACATTAAAAACAGATTATATTCTAGGATTTTTTGGATTAATCATGCAGCTTGGACCAATTGCAAACTGGGGTCTAAATCTCGATAAAAAAACAATTGAGGTAGATACAGAAAAATTTGAGACTAATCAGAAGGGAATTTATGCAGTTGGCGATATATGTACATATCCTGGAAAATTAAAACTTATTTTATCTGGTTTTCATGAAGGCGCTTTAGCAGCAAGAGCCTGTTTTAAATTAGCTAAACCAAATGAGAAATATAGGTTTGAATTCACTACATCATCTAAAACTATAAAAGATAGGCTTGGTGTAAAAAGTGATTGAGCTATTTACCGCTAATACTCCTAACGGTAAAAAAATTTCGATCATGTTAGAAGAGATTGGATACGAATATAAAGTAAATTCAATAGATTTAAATAAAGGTGAACAATTTAATCCAGAGTTTAAAAAGATCAGTCCTTTTAGCAAAATACCTGTTATTAAAGATCTTGAAAGCAATGAGATAATTTTCGAGTCTGGAGCTATCCTAATTTATTTAGCTGAAAAAAGTGGAAAGTATTTAAACAGTAATAATAGAAATATTGTTACACAATGGTTGATGGCTCAAATGGGATATGTTGGACCAATTTTAGGCCAGCATCATCAGTTTCATCATTATAATCCTGGTAAGAGTAAATTTGGAGAAGAAAGATATTTTAGAATTTCTAGGTCTATTTATAAAGACCTAGATAATAGATTGTCTAATTCTAAGTATTTAGCTGGAAATGATTATAGTATTGCTGATATTGCAACTTGGCCTTGGATTGCAAGACACGATTGGCATGATATAGGGCTTAAAAACCATGCTTACTTATGCAGGTGGTATGAAGATATTGCAAATAGATCTGCAGTTAAAAGAGGATACGATTATTTGAATAAAGGTGAAAAAATTCCGATGCCTTAAACATCGTCTGCGTAAACTTTTTCTTCTTTTTCATGTTTTTCTTGAGCTGCAATCGATAGCGTTGCTACTGGCCTAGCCATCAACCTTTTAATCCCAATAGGCTCACCTGTCTCCTCACAAAAACCATACGTACCATCTTTAATTTTTCTTAGAGCTGAGTCTATTTTTGATATTAATTTTATCTGTCTATTTATTGCTCTCATCTCAACATTCTTATCTGTATAAGAACTAGCTTGATCAACAATATCTGCTGAGGTGCTATTATCATCCATTGAGCTATTATATAAAGCCTGGTTATTAGATCTTACTAAATCCTTTTTCCATGAAATTAATTTATTTTTGAAATAAAGTTTATGTTTTTCACACATATACTTCTCTGATTCTTTAGGAATGTAAGTTTTAGATATTCTAGCCATTATCTATTTTAAAACGCTCGGAGTATATTCAGCAAATAGGTAGTGTCAAGTAAGGTTTATTCGTATAAATTCAAATAAATGTTGATTAATAAAAAAAAAGTAAATAATTTTTTTTATATTTTTTTAACAATCCATTTAGTTTTATGGACGTTGATTCCATCATTAACTAACAACAACCTTCCACTTGATACAATTGAAGCTCTTGCTTGGGGTAGTAATCTAGATTGGGGTTTTAGTAAGCATCCACCAATGAGTGCGTTTGTAGTAGAAATTTTTTACAATTTATTTGGATCTAAAGATTGGGCTTATTATTTACTTAGTCAAATATTTATAATTTTTTCATTCTTTATGGTTTTTCAATTTAGTAAAGAAATATTAAATAATGAAAATTTATCACTTTTTTCCGTTTTATTATTAGAGGGTATATTTTTTTACAATTTCACAAGCCCTGAATTTAATGTAAATATTTGTCAAATTCCTTTTTGGGTATTAACAGTTTACTACTCTTGGAAAGTCTTTAATCAAAAAACTCCCAAATTTAAAGATTGCGTTTTAATTGGAATTTTTGCTGCTGCTGGTTTTCTATCTAAGTACCTGTTTTTTTATCTATTATTATCGATTAGTTTACTTTTTATATACTTAATTTATTTAAAAAAAGATCGAAAATTTCATTTTAATTATATTTTTTCAATTGAGACTTTTTTAATTTTGCTAATACCTCATTTTATTTGGTTGTTTAAGAATGATTTTATTACACTAACTTATGGTTTGGCAAGATCTGGCGTAGAAAATTCAGGTTTTATAGATCATCTTATTTATCCTGTAATATTTATTTTTAAACAGATCGGAATATTAATACCTTTATTTGCAATGTTCTACTTTCTAACCAAAAAAATCAAACTTAAATATAGTTTAAAAGATAAAAAACTTTTATTCTTATTATCTGTAAATATCTTACCTATAATTTTAATTTTACTTACATCAATGTTGTTTGGAACTAAAATTAGAACCATGTGGATGACGCCCTTTTATATATTTTTTGGTACTTTACTAATATATGTATTTCGAAAGTATATAAATCAAACAAATTATAAAAGTTTTATAACATCTTTTTTAATTTTATTTATTTTATCTCCAATTACTTATGCGTATATTTCAATTTCACAAACTGACAAAAGAACAGATTATCCTGGTAAACAAATAGCAAAGAAAGTTCAAAAGAAATGGAATAATGAATTTAAAGATCCCATAAATGTAGTTTTAGGAAATGAGTGGAATGCAGGAAATTTATCTTACCATTTAAAAAATAGGCCTAAATGGGATGGAGAGATAGATAAAAACAAATTAGATGATTATAAAGCATATATTTGTATAGATAATATATGTTTAGGAAATAAATGAACGAATTTTTGGATAAAAACAAAAAATTAATTTTAATTATTTTGATAATTATTGCTATAGAACTTTCTGGACATGGAATATTTGCTTCCTTCATCAGGTTTTTAAATTCAATTAATTCAGTATGAAAATCAAAATATTAATACCTCTTTATAATGATTGGCAGTCTTTGCTAAAACTTCTAGAGAATATAAATCATCAAATTGACAATACGGATATGGTTTTTTCTATTCTTGTTGTAAACGATGGATCAATTGAAAAAATCCCACAAAGATTTCCGGATTACTCAAAATTTAATTCAATTAAAATAATGAATTTAAAAAATAACATTGGCCATGCGAGATGCATTGCAACTGGTCTTAAATACACAATAGAAAATGATGAATTTGATTATGTAATACCTATGGATTCTGATGGAGAGGATAGACCAGAAGAAATCAAAGATTTGGTTCAAAAAACAGAAACAAACTTAGAGCTACCAGTGGTTTGTGAGAGAATAAAAAGATCGGAAGGTATATTATTTAAATTATGTTATTTTTTTCATAAACTTATAACAAAAACTTTCACAGGAAAATCGATCAGATTTGGCAATTTTACATGTTTACCCAAAATAATTATAAAAAAAATGATTGAAGAAAAAGCTACTTGGAGTAGTTTCTCAGGAGCATTATCAAAAATCTCAAAAGATAAGATTGCAGTATCATCAGAACGAGGCACTAGGTACTTTGGACCGTCTAAAATGAGTTTTAAAAACTTAGTAGTTCATTCTTTATCTATAATAAGTGTTTTTAAATATAATGTTTTAATTAGGTCAATATTGTTTTTTTTTGTATATCTTTTTTTAATATATGAAAAAATTTCAGTTATTACTTTAATACCTCTTTTACTGATAATTATATTCAATTTATTGGTTTTTGTAATTTCTAGAAGAGAAAATTTAGAAAATTACAGAAAATCAGATCTGAATATTTTAGATGTAAAAATAATTAAATAGTACTAAAATTTTTAAATGGAGATTATAAACTTGGAATCTGTAAAATCATTTTTAGATACACTTTGGGTGATAAATTGCGCTATATTAGTATTTATCATGCAGGCTGGCTTCATGTGTATGGAAACAGGTCTATCTCGATATAAAAATAGTATAAATGTAGCCTTAAAGAATGCCGCAGATTTTGGCGTATCAGTTGTAATTTTTTGGATCTTTGGTTTTGGATTAATGTTTGGCAAAAGTTATAATGGCCTTTTTGGAACCGACCTATTCTTCTTTAAGACTGATGTTGCGGAATATATGACTTATTTTGTATTTCAAGCTATGTTTGTTGCAACAGCAGCAACAATTATTTCTGGTGCAGTTGCAGAGCGGATGAAATTTAATGGTTATATAATTATAACTATTTTAGCTACAGGTATTATCTATCCTATTGTTGGCCATTGGACTTGGTCATCAAGTTATCTAAATAATATGGATGTTGAGAGACAATTGCTAGATATTACTGGTCAAATAAATACAACAGGTTGGTTAAGCACTTTAGGGTTTGTAGATTTTGCTGGTAGCACTATTGTACACTCGGTCGGAGGATGGATAGCTCTATCTGCTGTTTTAATTCTTGGACCGAGAATTGGCAAATATTCAAAAGCGAATAAAGGTAAATTTACAGGTTCAAGTTTTCCTCTAGCGGTTTTAGGAACCTTAATTCTGTGGTTTGGTTGGTTTGGATTTAATGGTGGAAGTAATGGAGCCATGGATGAGGCTGTTCCACTTATATTAATTAATACATTTTTATCAGCATCATTTGGTTTACTTACAGGATTGGGAATTTCATTTTTATTGTTTAAAAAACCAGATCCGTACTACATTATTCTAGGACCTTTAGCTGGATTGGTTGCAATCACAGCAGGATGTAACTCAATGACATCAATTATTTCAATATTTGTAGGAGTGATAGGTGCTATCGTAGCAATTACTGTTAACGAAATTTTAAATAAATATGAAATTGATGATGTGGTAGGAGCAATTCCAGTACACTTAGCAGCTGGAGTATGGGGGACTTTAGCAGTAGGTTTCTTTAGTGACTTAGAAATTCTTGGGACTGATTTAAGCAGGATTGAACAAATCAAAATTCAGTTTATTGGTGTAATTGCAATAGGTTTATTTGCATTCTTGGGGTCTTTTATTTTTTTAAAGATATTAAATATTTTTTATCCTTTAAGGGTAAGCCCTATCCAGGAAGAATTAGGTCTAAATATTGCAGAGCATAATGCAACATCAGTTGAACATGATTTAATTTCAATTTTAGACAAGCAATCAGAGACTGGCGATTTGACAATAAGAGGACCTCAAGATCCATTTACAGCAGGCGGTGTCATTGGACTGTATTATAATAAATTAATGAGTAAATTGGAGACAAGTGAGTTAGAGAAAAAAAAATGGAGGGACAGAATTACAGGTGAAGTTAGGCTAGCAGTTAAAGTTCAAGAAAATTTTCTACCTAAAAGAAATTTGGATAATTACCCTGTCCATGGAATTAATTTAGCTGCAAGAGAGGTCTCAGGTGATTTCTTTAGTTTCTACCCTCATAATGAAAGTGTTTATTTTATAATTGCTGATGTAGCTGGAAAGGGAATTCATGCAGGAATGGTTATGGCAAAAGCCTCTACGTTATTTGAAATCATGTCGCGTGATAAAGTTGATGTAGACGAAATGGCTTTTCATATGAATAACGATCTATTTTTAACAAAAACTGGTGGAATGTTTGTTACTTCAATTATTGGAAACTACAATATAAATACTGGTGAAATTGTATGGGTAAATGCAGGTCATCAACCAGCTTTAATCAGAGATCAAAAAGGAGTTTTTGAAGAATATGAGAGTAAATCACCCCCTTTAGGAATTATTAAACAAGGATCAAAATCTAACTATTTTGTTAATAAATATAAATTAAATGGCCGTAGGTTTTATGCCTTCACTGATGGTATGTCTGAGAGTTTAGACAAAAACAATAATGAGATCGGTATTCAAGGTTCTAAAGATATTATAAATACCAATTTTAACAAGGACCCAAATAATGAATTAAATAGTATTGCAAAAGAAATTGCCACCAATGCGAATAATAAGACACTAACTGATGACCTTACTCTTATTGTTATAGGAAAATAACAAATTGATTTTTTAATCAATCCGAATTTTTGGCATACAATAAAAATCTGCAGTGTCTATTTTTGATGAATATTCTCTTCTCATATTCCATTTCTTGTGAACCCCAGCACTTGCAAGACTTAAAGTAGATCTACCATACCGGTAGTTAGTATTGTCAATTGACCTCATTAAATTATTTATTTTTTCGTCTTTTTCACATGAAAATAAATTTTTTCTTTCAGCATCATTTGATAATCCTGTTAGCATTACTCCTGCTTTTTGATATCGATAACCATTTTTAAAAATATTTTCTAAAATTGAAACTGCTGCTTTTACTATTTCAATACTGTTATTTGTTGCAATTGGAAAATCTATTGTTTTAGAATTTGAATAGTATCCAAAGTTTCTTTGAAAAGGACTTGTTCTAACAAAAACGGTTATTGATTTTGCGACTAAAGACTCAGACCTTACTTTTTCAGAAGCATTTAAACAATAATTTGCAACCGCCTCTTTCAACTCTTGGAAACTTTCAACTCTTTTGCCAAAAGAACGTGAAACCACGCAACTCTTTCTCTTTGAAGCTGTTTTTTCAAGATCTATACACTGCACGCCTCTTAGTTCCATTGCTGTTCTTGAGCTTAAAACATTTGAGGTTTTTTTTATCCAAGTATTAGATTTATTTTTTAATTGTTTAGCATTATAAATTCCGTTCTTCTGATAAAACTTAGTTAATTGTCTACCAACTCCCCAAACTTCATTTATTTCGATTTTTTCTAATATTGGATCGAGATTTTCGATACCAATTAAACTAGTAACACCCGATTGCTTTTTCTTTGCGATATGATTTGCAACTTTACTTAGTGTTTTAGTTTTTGCTATTCCAATGCTAGTTGGGATACCAGTCCATTGTAATACTGTATTTCTTATTTCTTTACCGACATCTATTATTTCATTATCTGGAAAGTTGGACAAATCCATAAATGCCTCGTCTATTGAATAAACTTCTATGTCAGAATTAAATCTTTTTAGTGTTCTCATTACTCTTCTTGATAAGTCTCCATATAAAGAATAGTTTGAGGAAAAAACTTGTACGTTATTTTTAATAATTATTTCTTTTGCTTTGAAATATGGCTCGCCCATTTTTATTCCAAGAGCTTTTGCTTCGTTAGACCTTGAAATAATACAACCATCGTTGTTAGATAAAACTACAACAGGTTTTTTTCTTATTTTAGGATTAAATAATCTTTCACAAGATACGTAAAAAGAATTACAATCAACTAACGCTATTTTTTTAGTAAACCGAATGGATGACATAAGTTACAACTCCCCAAATAAAAATATCTTCTTCTTCATTAATTAAAATTCGATCTTTGAAATTTTTGGATCCTGAAGTGAGAAATTTTTTGTCTCTTTCTTGAACAAAACTTTTAACAACTAATTCATCGTGAACATTTGCAATTACAGTTGAAAAATTTTTTGGTTTTAAACTTTTATCGACTACCAATATATCCCCATCATTTATACCAACATCAGTCATTGATTTACCTTGTACTCTGATTACAAAAGTTGCCGGGACATTCCTTATTAAATGAACATTAAGATCTATATCTTCTTCTATATAGTCTGTAGCAGGAGATGGGAAACCAGCTCCAGCTTTATGTAAGTAATAAGGTATTGTGATCTTCATAAATGTTCTTATTTTGTTCTTTTTAGATTTATAGCCTAATAATTAAATATAGTCAAATAGGTTGTATTTTGAGTCTGAAATTGAATCAAAAGTGAATCAAAGGGTGAACATTGAAACTAGATATTGTTGTGTTGTGGATAACTTTTACAATAGATAGACTAAGCAAAATGAGAAAATTAACCTGTCATTGCGGTCAAATAGAAATTGAGATTGATATAAAAGATAATTTTGAAGACTTATATAGATGTAATTGTTCAATGTGTATTAGAAAAGGAGCAATTACTGCAATTGTAAATAAAGAAGATCTAAAAGTAGTAAAAGGTATGGATAAACTAAAATGTTATCAATTTAAAACAAAGGTAGCAAAACATTATTTTTGCTCTAATTGCGGAATACAAACTCATAACTTAAGAAGAAGAGATCCAAACACATATGGAATTAATGTTGCATGTATCAATGAAATATCTACGAAAGAATTGTTTAATTTTAAAGTTAGAATAAATGATGGAAGAAATCATATAATGGATAGAAAATAATTATGAAAAAAAAACTGACATGCCACTGTGGTAAGTTTGAAGCAGAGGTTATTATACCAGAGAAGGGTATTGAAAAAGTTATGAGATGTAATTGTACTTTATGCAAAAGGAAAGGTTACATAATAGGAGTTTTAGGAGAGAATGATTTTAAAATTATAAAAGGTGAAAATTTATTAAAACTTTATCAATATTATACTAAAGCTGCTAAACATTATTTCTGTTCAGTATGTGGGATTCATACACATAACAGACCAAGAATAAATCCTAAAATCTATGGAATTAATGTGGCATGTGTTGAAGGTATCGACCCGTTTGTACTAGAAAATGTTGGGCTTAACGATGGTGAAAACCACCCTTTAGATCAAAAGAAATAATGCAAAATTATTCTGATTGTTTTCAAAAAGTAAAGAAGAAATGTTTTAATTTTATATCTGCACAAGAAACTAAAAAAGAAAAATTTAAAAATAAAGAAAAAATGATAAAAGACTTCTTAATTCCGATTTGTTTTTGGATATTTAAACATAAGCCAAAAAACAAAACTTATATTATTGGACTTGCAGGTGGACAAGGAACTGGAAAGACAACTATTTCCTCTTTAATTAAATTAATATTGTCATACTATTTTAAATTAAATGTATTTAAAGTTTCAATCGATGACTTTTATAAAACAAGAAAAGAAAGATTAAAACTGTCAAAAACAAAACACCCATTACTTTTAACAAGAGGCGTTCCAGGAACTCATGATATTGATATGATGAATAAACTTTTCTCAAACATAAAAAAAACAAAATTTAGAACCATGTTAATACCCAAATTCGATAAATCAATTGATGATAGGTATAATAAAAAATTTTGGTTTAAGATTAAAAAGAAACCAGATATTTTAATTTTAGAGGGATGGTGTGTTGGAGCCAAGCCTGAAAAAAATAATACTTTATACACACCAATAAATAAATTAGAGAAAAATTTAGACAGCAAAAAAAAATGGAGATTGCATGTTAATAATCAATTAAAAAATAAATATGCTAAATTATTTAATCAAATGCATAGTTTATTATATTTAAAGGCTAAAAATTTTAATGTGCTTAAAAGCTGGAGAATAAAACAAGAAAAAAAACTAAAATTTAAAAACAAAAATAAAAAAAATAATAAAATTATGAATAATTTAGAGGTTTTAAACTTTATGATGACTTATCAAAGGATCACACAAAATATGTTTAAAATTGCACCAAAACATTCATCAATTATTATTGACTTAAACGATAGACATCAAATAAAAAGAGTGAAATTTAATAATGCATAGAAAAATAATATTTATAATTTTATATTACTGCTTAACTATAAGTTATTCTTACGCTAATGACTTAATGAAAGCGTTGTCAGATGCATACTATAAAAATCCAGAGCTTAACGCTGAAAGAGAAAATATTTTAGTATCTAAAGAAGATCTTAAGATATCTAGAAGTGAATTTTTACCCTCTATAACAATTACAGGAAGTAAAAGTGAACAAACGACCGATAAACTAACGGATAGATCTGGAAACGACGCGACAATTACAGATGTAGATACTGAAACTCAAAAAATAACTATTGAACAAACTTTATTTCAAGGGCTTGGTGGAAAAGCAGATTTAGACAAAAGCAAGATCGGGATATTCTTGGCAGAAGCAAATTTACTTAAAAAAGAACAAGAAATTATCTTAACAGCAGCAGAAGCTTATAGTGGCCTAATTTTAGCAAATAAAAAGCTAAACATTAATAAAGAGAATTTAAGTTTATTAGAGAGACAAGTTGAAACAGATCAAAATAGATTAGAAAATGGATTAATTACACTTGCAGACTTAGCTCAATCAGAATCTTCACTTGCAGGAGCTGAAGCACAATTCATAAATGCTAAAAATGATCTAGTAACCGCAAAATTAACTTATGAAAAAATTATCGGACCTTTAGCTAATATTGATTTAATTAATGGAAGTATAAATTTAGACTTCAATATCCCCGAAAGCTTAGCTAAGGCTATAGAATTATCTATTGGCAATAATCCAAATTTAATAATTGCAAAATTAGAGTATGAACAATCGCAACAAGATGTTAAGATAGCTATGTCAGAATTCTCGCCGACTGCTACATTGTCTGCAGAATCTACTAAATCAAATGATTTAAGTTCAACAGTAGACGAAAGAGAACAAGAAACTCTTAAAGCAGAAATATCATGGCCTTTATTTAAAGGAGGGAAAAATTCAGCATCTTTAGAAAAAAGCAAAAGATTAAACAATAGAAAAAAACTTCTTTTAGACAACGCGCTCAGAACCAATGAAACAAATGTTGCAAGCGCCTGGTCTAGTTTTCAGTCATCAGATAGCGCCTTAACATCGGTTAGATCTCAAGTTAATGCAGCAGAAATTGCAAACGAGGGTATAACAGTTGAGTATGAAACAGGTCTTGGAAGAACTACTTTAGATGTTATTCAATCAAATACTATTTTACTTACATCAAGAATTAATTTAGCTAATTCTGAGAGAAATTTTTTCTTATCTCAGCTTGAGCTATTAAAATCAGTAGGACTTTTAAACGCCAAATATCTCAAAATAGTTAAGTAAACACGCTATTATTTTTAATTCTTGCTTATGAGAACAAAATGTGTACATTTATAAACATGATTCGTATGTTAAAAAACACAAAAAAAGAGGCAAAATATGAGTAAAAATAACTTAAAAGTAGTTAAATCAGCAAAAGATAAAGATTTGGAAAATAAAGAGAAAAATAAAGCTTTAGAAGCAGCCATAAGCCAGATTACGGATAACTTTGGTAAAGGCTCTGTAATGAAGCTTGGCCAAAAAAAAGCAATGGATATAGAGTCTATTTCTACAGGCTCACTAAGCTTGGATTTAGCACTGGGTATTGGCGGATTACCGAAAGGAAGAATTGTTGAAATTTATGGTCCAGAGTCTTCTGGAAAAACAACGCTTGCTCTTCAAGTAATCGCTGAAGCTCAAAAATCTGGTGGAATATGTGCATTCGTTGATGCAGAGCATGCTTTAGATCCAGTATATGCAAAAAAATTAGGTGTAAATACAGAGGAATTATTAATTTCTCAACCTGATGCTGGTGAGCAAGCACTAGAGATAGCAGATACACTTGTTAAATCAGGTTCTATTTCTGTAATAGTTATCGATTCAGTTGCTGCATTGACACCAAAAGCTGAAATTGAAGGAGACATGGGCGATCATCACGTAGGTCTTCAATCAAGATTAATGAGTCAGGCTTTGAGAAAACTAACTAGTTCAATATCAAACACAAATACAATGATGATTTTCATTAACCAAATAAGAATGAAAATAGGTGTTATGTTTGGAAGTCCTGAAACTACATCAGGTGGAAATGCATTAAAATTCTACTCATCTGTAAGAATGGATATTAGAAGAATTGGTGCAATAAAAGATAAAGATGTAATCATTGGTAACTCTACAAGAGTTAAGGTTGTTAAAAATAAAGTATCACCACCATTTAAAGTAGTTGAATTCGATCTAATGTATGGAAAAGGAATTAGTAAAGTAGGTGAATTGATCGACCTTGGTGCTAAAGCAGAGATTGTAGAAAAATCTGGAGCTTGGTATGCATACAAAGGTGAAAAAATAGGTCAGGGCAGAGAGAATGCTAAAATTTACCTAGAACAAAATCCAAATGTTGCCGCTGAAATAGAGATGGCAATTAGAGAAAAAGCAGGTGTGATCACTAAAAAGATAGAAGGCAATCCAATTGATCAGGAGAAAGTAAAAGCAAATCAAAAAGAAGAAGAAGCTCCTGCCAAAAAGAATTAGCTAAATAGTCATTATTAGTAATAAAAGGCGTCTTAACAGACGCCTTTTTTCCCTTTAACGTTATAGACATCATTTAAAAAAACTGTATTTTAAAAAGATATGGCTCAGAAAACTTTAAATGAAATAAGAAATACTTTTCTCAAATATTTTGAGAAAAATGATCATACAATAGTTGAGTCTAGTAATCTTGTACCTAATAACGATCCTACATTGATGTTTGCAAACTCTGGAATGGTTCAATTTAAAAATGTTTTTACAGGTTTAGAAAAAAGAGATTATAAAAGAGCAACTACTTCACAAAAATGTGTAAGAGCTGGCGGTAAACATAATGATTTAGAAAATGTTGGTTACACTCCAAGGCACCATACATTCTTTGAGATGCTAGGTAACTTTTCTTTTGGAGATTACTTTAAAGAGAAAGCAATTCATCTTGCATGGAATTTAATAACAAAAGATTTTGGATTAGATAAAAACAGGCTCTATTTCACAGTTTTTAGCGAAGACGATGAAGCGTTTAATCTTTGGAAAAAAATTACAGGATTTGGTGATGATAGAATAATTAAAATACCAACTTCAGATAACTTTTGGTCAATGGGAGAAACTGGACCTTGTGGTCCCTGTTCAGAAATATTTTACGATCATGGAGATCATTTAAAAGGAGGTTTGCCTGGCACAAAAGATCAAGACGGAGATCGATATATCGAAATTTGGAATCTAGTATTTATGCAGTACGAACAAGTCTCGAAAGATAAAAGAATTGATTTACCAAAACCATCAGTTGATACTGGGATGGGTTTGGAAAGAATAGCAGCATTGCTTCAAGGAACACATGACAATTATGAAACAGATCATTTTAAAAAAATAATAGGCTCTATCTCTGAAGAATTAAAAGTTAAGCCTGATAAAAATAATTTATCGAGCTTTAGAGTGATTGCAGATCACTTAAGAGCAAGTTCTTTTTTATTAGCAGAAGGGGTTTTACCTTCAAATGAAGGCAGAGGTTATGTTTTAAGAAGAATTATGAGAAGAGGTATGAGGCATAGTCACTTACTCGGATCAAAAAAGCCTGTCTTTTTTAATATATTTGAAACATTGATGGATGAAATGTCAGGTAATTATCCAGAGTTGAAAAGAGCTCGCTCATTAATTAAAGAAACTTTAAGAATGGAAGAGGAAAAGTTTTTGGTTCTACTTGATAGAGGTATCAAAATTTTGGATGAAGAGATCACAAAAGTCGATAAAAAATTATCAGGTGAAGTAGCGTTCAAGCTTTATGATACGTATGGTTTTCCACTTGACTTAACAGAAGATATTTTAAAAAACAAATCTTTAACATTAGATCACGAAAAATTTGATAATTTAATGAAACAAAGTAAAGAGCTTGCTAAAAAAAATTGGAAAGGGTCTGGTGATACATCCATAGAAGAAATTTGGTTCACTATTAAAGATAAAACTGAGCCAACAGAATTTTTAGGTTACGAGACAAATACATCAGAGGGAATAATAAAATTTATTATAAAAGATAACAAAGAGGTAAATTCATTATCTGAAGGTGAGGAGGGACATATAATTTTAAACCAAACACCTTTTTATGGTGAGTCAGGTGGACAACTTGGTGATACTGGTACAATTAAATGTGGTGACAATAATTTTATTGTAAATGATGTACAAAAAAAGTTTGGAGATTTATTTATTCACTCTGGTAAAGTAAAAAAAGGGAAAATTAATTTAAATGACAGTGTTGAATTAAATATAGACTTTGAAAGAAGAAAAAATATTAGGGCATATCATTCTGCAACTCATCTACTCCATGAATCATTAAGAAGAACTTTAGGTAAGCATGTAATGCAAAAAGGATCTTTAGTTGCACCAGATAGACTTAGATTTGATTTTAGTCATATGAAACCGATATCCGAAAATGAATTAGATAAGATTAATACAATTGTTAATCAGATTGTTGATAATAAAAGCGAGGTGATTACAAGACTAATGACACCTAAGGAAGGCATGGAACATGGTGCTTTGGCACTCTTTGGAGAAAAATATGGAGAAGAAGTAAGAGTAGTTTTTATGGGTGAGGAAAGTAATAAATATTTTTCAACAGAGTTATGTGGAGGTACACATGTGAGAAATACAAGTGAGGTTGGAAAATTTAAAGTTGTAAGTCAATCTGCAATAGCATCAGGCGTGAGAAGAGTAGAAGCATTACGAGATAAACAATTAGAAAAATATTTAAAAGAAAAAGAAAAAAACTTAAATGTTGCTATACAAAAAGATCAAGATCAAATTAATGATTTGTCAGAGCAAATTAAAAAATTGGGTGGTAATCCTAATATAGGTTCTACTGATAAAAAAATAATTATAAAAGAATTAAATAAACAATTAGAAGTCCTGAATATTAAAAATGTTCTTAGTGATAAAAATAAAAATATTATTAAAGATGAAAATATAAATAATATAAAAGTTAGATTTCAAAAGATTAATGATCTTTCTCCGAAAGATCTAAGAAAACTAGTCGATGAAGGTAAAAATTATTTAAAAGAGGGAATAGTTGTAGTGTGTGCAAACAAAGATGATAAATTAGGATTAGCTATCGGAGTTACTGATAGTCTAACAAAAAATTATGATGCTGTTGAACTTGTAAAAGCAGGTTCTGAAATTATAGGTGGTAAAGGCGGGGGAGGTCGAAAAGATTTTGCTCAAGCTGGAGGAAATAAAAAAGACCAAATTGATGAAGCATTTAATAAAATTAAAACTTTAATCAAATAAAAGTTAAATAATTTCTTACAACTAAATATGCCACTGTTCCAAAAATTAAGTAAGGACCAAAAGGTATTTGTGAACTCAAACTTTTGGATTTATTAATTAAACTTGGTAAAGCAATTAGCAAAGCACTTAAAGAAGATAAAAAGATTACATACGGAATTGAGTACCATCCAAACCAAAAACCAATTGCAGCTAAAAGTTTCGCATCACCTAATCCCATTCCTTCCTTCTTTCTAATTTTCAGATACAAAGTAATAATACCCCAAATTAAAATATAACCGAACACTCCACCGATTAAAGAGTCCAAATAATTAGGAAACAAACTTAAATTAATATTTGGATCAAATGATTTCAAGAAACCTATAATCATTAAAGGGAATGTTAATTCATTTGGAATTATAAAATGGTCTAGATCAATAAAAAAAATAATAACAAAAAAGATTGTTAAGATAATTAATAGCAATGTCGTTATTGATATCCCATATAAATAGAAAATACTTAAAAAACCTAAAGCAGTGACTAATTCAACAAGGAAATAACGAAAATCTATTTTAATTTTACCGCACCTGCAATTACCTTTAAGAACCAAATATGAAATTAAAGGAATGTTGTCATACCAATTAATTTTTTTTTTACAGGATCTACACTTAGATCTATCGCTTACAATATTTTCCTTTTTAGGCATTCTATAAATGCATACATTGCAAAAAGATCCCCACAGCGAACCTAAAATAAAAACGACAAAGTAAATGAACAACACAAACTATAATTTTATATTTGCTGCAATTTCTACAATTCCATCGATGCAATATTGAACTAACATGAAAGCATCATAGATGTGTAGGTAAAAATTGTTTGAATATATGATTAATTCCATTATTTAAAAATTATCAAAAAAGTTATAAATTGCCAATATAATTATGATTTTTGGTGCGAAAAAAATAGAGGTAAATAGGGTTGAGGATAACTCAAGGCAGGATCTTGCTTTAATAACTCAAATGAATCAAGAGTTAGCAGGATCATTAGATCTTAAGGAAACATTACAAAACGCTTTAGAAACAATTATAAAAAGAATTAACGCACAAGCTGCCAATATATTTTTAATAGAGGAAAAGAGACAAGTCTTTCAGTGTATTGCATCTAAGTATCAAGCTTACTTAGAGGACTTTGAGATACCATTAACTCAAGGTGTAATGGGTAGAGCAGCATTAGGTAAAAAATGTATTAGAGTTGGAGATGTAAGGAAAGATGTAAGAGAGATAGCAGAATTTTATTTTGATTTAGATAATAAAACAAATTTCACTACTTATTCAGTTTTGTGTTCACCACTTTTAGTATCTGGCGAATGTATTGGTGTTATTCATTGTTTAAATAAAAAAACTAATACAAAATTATTTGAAGAGAATGATAGAAAATTATTAGAGACTCTATCTGGACCAGCGGCTCTTGCAATTAAAAATGCTAAAACTGCAAAAGAACTAATTGATAAGAATAGAATGCAAAAAGAAATTGAAATCGTTGGTGAGATACAAAAAACTTTATTGTCTGAAAATAAAAATGATGATTTTCCGATAGCAGGAATTAATATCCCAGCTAAAGTTGTATCAGGAGACTTTTATAATTTTTCTGACTTAGGTAATAACAAATATGGTTTTGGTGTAGCGGATGTTTCTGGAAAAGGAATTAAATCATCATTGTTAATGTCAAAGGCATCGAGTCTTTATAGATGTTTAAGTAAAACAATTTTTTCTTCTTCGAGTCTTTTAAAAATTTTGAACGATGAGATTTGCGAAACAACAACAAGAGGGATGTTCGTTACAATGATAGTAGGTGTATATGACAAAAATAAAAATGAATTACTTTTATCTAACGCAGGTCATGAACCTCCATTAATATTTTCAAAAGATGGAAACTTTAAAACAATAGATGAAGCTGGTCCACCGCTCGGCATCGCTCCTAATTTTAAATTTACAGAACAAATAATTTCTTTTAAAGAAAGTTCAATGTATATATTTACAGACGGTATAACAGAAATGAAAAATAATAATGGAGAAATGTTAGGACAAGAAGGTTTCCAAGATTATATAAAAAAATATCAAAGCACACCTAACAATAAACGATTACAAAAAATGATAGAAGATTTAATTAGCTCTGGAAGAATACAAAAAGATGATTTAACAATAGTTACAGTAGACGGATAATAATTATGATCTCTCTACCAAAAGTTATGATAACTTTTGCAATTGTTTTATCATCGATATTATTTTGGGCTACTTCAAATGTTTGTAGATACAATTTTACAATTGAAAAAAAAACCAATCAACTAAACATTCTTGTTCAAGAAATTCATCCATCAATACCAATGGCTAAAGTTTATTATTTTAAAGAACTTAATTGTAACAACGTGGATTTAACTTGGGATTACGAAAGAGTAATTAAAAATTTACAAACCATCTCAGTTTTGATTTACCAAGAGTTTTCTACTGATATAAGAGGGGACCCAAACTAAAAAATAAAAAATATTCATCTTTTTTTTCAAAAATTTCTAATTAAAGTTGAATTTTATTTTTTTTTTAGGATTTAAATCAATTTCAACTAAAAATTTAGTAAAAATAATACAACTTTTGATAATAATATTATTAAAACTGATTTTAATTTTAAGATTTGTTTGTTGACATGAATACTCTAACACAAAAAAATTAAACTCTAACACAAAATACTAAATAAATTCAAAAATCACAATAATTGTTGATTTTATTGTCTTTTTAAATGAAAAATAAAAATCATTAAACTCTAACACAATTAATAATTTATGATTGTGTTAGAGAAATAATAAATTGTGTTAGAGATTTATAAAATTTGCTCATTTTTAATTTTGAAGCTTCAAAAAGAAATAAGTAAAAAAAATGTTGATTTTACTAGCTTTTTAAAAAATAAGCTCAGAATGAACAATAAATTATAAAATTTGTGTTAGACATTTTTCAAATTTGTGTTAGAGATTATCTAAATTGTGTTAGAGATTCGAAAAATTAATTTTTTCGATTGGAAAATTTATGAGCGAAGATAATAAAGACGACGTTATAAAAAATGATAATGAAGTAAGTGAAGCTGATACTCAATCAAAAGTTGATGAAAATAATACAACTCAAGAGATAAATCAGCCTCCTACTCAACAAAATACTGAAAATCAACCAAATGTTGAAAACAATGAAAAACCAGATGGAAGTTCAGCCAATAATTTAACTCAATCCCCAGAAAATGATAATAAAGAACCCGAAAATAAAAATGAACACCAGGTAATACACAAAAAAGATGGTCGACTACATATATATGTAAGACAAGACAAGTATAAGGGTGAACTTAAATCAAAAAATTGGGTTGGTAGACTTTATATTGATGGAAAACAAAAAATTTCTTCATCAGGTACTCAAAATCTAGATGAAGCTATACCTATTTTAGAAAAATGGTTTGATGATATTCATGCTGAGAGCGAAAGATTAAAAAAACAGAATGAACAAAGCCAAACCTCTTCGAATAATGAGCAGCCAGCAAATTTAGAAGGAGTAAATGAGACTAAAGTTCCTTCTCCAAATGTAACAACTACAGCAACAACACAAACAGAAGTTGCTGCACCACAAATAAGCCAACCAGTCGTTAATCAAAGTGTTGAAAATAAAACTGTAGAAAAAAATATTTTGAATAATAACAATGTTAACGATGAGAATAAAAGCAAGCCGTCTTCTACAAAAGAAAAATTTTCAAATTTATTTGGTAAATTAAAAAACATAAAATTAAAAAAACCATCTTTAGATGGTATTAAACTTCCAAAGTCTCCATCCTTAAAAAAAAATAATTCACTTACGAAAGCGTTTGATTTTTTAAAATCAAAAATTGGAAAATCATCAATTCAAGGTGAAGAAATAGTTGGGGTTGAATTAAATAACAAAAGTATAAGATTAGCTCAAATTAATGTAGATAAATCTAATCAATGGGTTCTTGAAAAATTTTATACACACAAAATAGATATTCCTGATGAAAGCTCTGTTTTAGAAAATGCAGAAAAGATTACTGCTGAGCTAACACTTGCAATTCAAAAATCTAAAACTCTTACGACTAATGTTGCTATTTCTATTCCTGTAACTAGTGCAATAATAAGAGTTGTAACTGCTCCATTAATGAAAGATGACGAATTACAAAAAGCAATCGAAACAAATTCTCTTTGGGAAAATCTTGTTCAGCTAACGGATAATTTAGATGATTATTCTATATTCCACCAAGTCATAAATAGAAATCAAAAAGATAACACTATGGATATTTTATTCGTTGCATCAAAATTAGCAGATATAAATAATTATGTTTCAATTGTAAAAGCAGCGGGATTAAATCCAGTGATAATAGATGTTAAATGCTTTGCGTTAAAATCTGCAGTTGACCAAATTAATCAAATTTCAAATAAATCAGAAGATGCAAATTTAACAGCAGTTTTAGAATTTGGTTTAGATGAAAATTATTTGATGATTTTGTATGATAATAATCCAATAATAACAGATATATTTTTAAGAGGACAAGATAGAAAAATTCTTCAAAGCTCACAAGACTCTGAGGAGAAAGCTGGTTTAGTAAGAAGATATGTAACTCAAGTAAAACAAGCAGTTCAAGATTTCGAGACGAAATATGAGAAAAGAATTAGAACTTTAAAAGTTGTTTCAGATCTAGATAATGTTGAAGAATATTTATCTTTTTTTAGAAAGAGTCTTTTAAATGTTGGTTTTAATTTGTTTGATCCTATTGAAGGTTTAAAAGTTCCTCAGCAATTCCAAAAAGATTTAGATTTACCAAATAAATCTTATTTAACCACATCAATAGGACTTGCATTTAGAAAATTAGATGTTTTCGGTTATTATAAATTCGTAACTGCTGCTAAAAATATCAATTTATTACCTAATAGAAAAAGTATGTTTCAGCAGAAAAAGATGAAAGCAATTTCAGGTTTTGCTTTTAAAGGTTTGGCTGGAGTAATAGCAGGAATATATTTAATTTTATTCACTTTATCTTTTTGGAACATTCATTCTTATAATAAAAAACTCAAAAACTATTCTCAAGTTCAACAAAATCACACACTTAAATCAGCCGAATTAAAAAAAGTAATTAAAGAGCTGAAATTAATGCAGACAACTTTACAATTAAGTAACAGCCTTAAATCAAATAAAGAAGTAAGCTATAGGGTATTAGCTCAAATAGCATCAAGTGTACCCACTAGAGTAAGATTTGATTCAGTGGACTATAATGGTACTAATTTAATTACTATCCAGGGTATTGCTGCAAGCGACCAAGATATTTTAAAATTTATAGAACAATTAGGTCAACAAAAGTTAATTGATCAAGCATCACTCTCTTCAATGAAGTTACCTAGGTCAAGAGCGGGGGGAGCAACAATGAAAGGATTTAGAGTTTTTGTAAGAATTAAAAATATATAATTATGAATTTTAATATTGATTTAAAAAACATTGATTTAAAGAATATTTCTCTTGAAGATATACAAGCTAAGTTAAAAACTGTTGAGAAAAAAACATGGATAAAACTTGGGGTATCTATAGGTGCTGTAGTATTTTTTTTAATTATATTTTATGGGGTCCTAAATCCTATAGTTAATAAAAAGAAGGCACAATTAGACGACATGAATTTAAAAATTGAGGAAACCAATAAATTTATAAATGATATTAATCTTGCAAAAGCGAGTATTATTAAGATTAAACCAAAGTACGAGCAATATTCGACATTGTTTCATACAAGAGCTGAGGTGGAGGGATTATATCAAACTTTAAGTGAATATGCTGGGGCTAATAATTTAATCATTTCTAAAATTGAAAAGAAAAAAATAGAGCAAGTTTCAAAATCAGCTGCAATGGCTAAAGCAACTGGAAAACAGTCAAAAGTTAAGGCGACAGCACCTGCTACAAAAGCCAACACAGCCTATTATACAATCCCTGTTGATTTTGAGATAAAAGGCAACTTTTTGGGTTATATCAAGTTTAAAAGGCAGATATCGCTATCCCAAAAAATGTTAAACTTTGACAAAGAGAGCATCAAAGTGGTAAAAGGAGATACAACCGGGGCGATAATAGTAAATGGAACCCTAACTATTGTAGGTTTAACGGATGAATTTTTTTAAGATAACAATAATCTTATTAAGTTTTATACTGTATTCAAATACAGCTCTAACTGATAGTCATGATAAAGACAAAAACATCATTGAAAAAGCAAAAGAGATAAACAAAAAAGTTAAAGCTGAACAAGCAGTAAAAAGTTCAAATATAAGCTCTGAAGTTGGTAAAGAAGAACCTTTACCCTTAAATGATCCATTTGTCGGTGATGGCTCATTAGGTGGAGGAAACTCAATAAAATTGATAGCAGCAACTGAGGAGGATAGAAAAGGTCTTAGTGTATTTAATTATAAACTTATAGGAATTGTTGAAGGCGACAGAGATATGTTTGCCTCTTTGATTGATGAAAATGGCGATGTATTAACTTTGGCTCTGTATGAGGAATTGACACCTGGTGTTAGATTGATTGCTTTAGACACTAAAGAGGTGGTTTTTGAAAGAGAAAAAGATTCATTGGTAGTTATAAATTTTAAAAACCAAATTATTGAGAGAAATCCCTAATTATGAATATGAATTATTATAAATTGGTAGCTAGTTTTATTTTCATTATTTTTT